>OJIY01000007.1_pt1 | contig 619437 bp, 568 predicted proteins | sample 1596061 | NCBI WGS metagenome assembly OJIY01 (sample SAMEA4350111, study PRJEB24818) | metagenome | biome: human; feature: gut; material: faeces | place: Denmark | collected 2013-09
GCTTATCTTGAATACTATAACCATAACCGAATCAAAGAAAAATTGAATGGGTTAAGTCCTGTCCAATACAGAATTCAAAATGGCTTTGCCGCATAACTTTTGTCCAACTTTTGGGGAGCACTTCACAACGCCAGCCCTTGATAAATCACAGGCAGACAGGTATTCTCCACGAAGCTGAATGAAGAACTATCAAAACCCATTAACCATCAATCATAAGAAAGGAAAGGTAAAAACATATGGAACTTAAATTTGTTATCCCGAACATGGAAAAGACATTCGGCAGCTTGGAGTTTGCCGGAGAAGACAAGACAGAACAGCGCAGAATCAATGGGCGCATGACTGTACTCACACGTAGCTTCAATCTGTACTCTGACGTACAGAGGGCGGATGATATTATCGTGATTCTGCCAGCCGAAGCAGGCGAAAAGCATTTTAATTTTGAAGAACGTGTTAAGCTGGTAAATCCCCGTATTACCGCAGAGGGCTATAAAATCGGCACTCGTGGCTTCACAAACTACATCCTCCATGCAGACGATATGGTAAAAGCATAAGGAAAGAGAGGTATCTATTTATGAGATTAGCAAATGGAATCGTCATTGACAAGGAAGCAACATTCGGGGCGTTGAAATTCTCCGCCCTCCGCCGTGAGGTACGGATTCAGAATGAAGATGGTACGGTATCGGATGAAATCAAGGAACGCACTTACGATTTGAAGTCCAGAGGACAGGGGCGCATGATTCAAGTGTCCATCCCTGCCAGTGTGCCGCTGAAAGAGTTTGAATATAACGCAGAAGTGGAAATCATCAATCCCGTAGCCGATACCGTCGCAACCGCCACGTTTCAAGGGGCAGAGGTGGACTGGTATATCAAGGCGGATGATATTGTCTTGAAGAAAGGTGCTGCCCCTGCCGGAAATCCGCAGCCGCCGAAGAAAGACAATCCGCCTGTAAAATAAGAAGCCTATGGATGGTATCGCAAGATATGACGAGTACGAAGACGACTTCCGGCTTCTTTCCCTGCCGGAATACCGCTGGATGGCGGAACAGCTATTGAACGAAGCCTTAGAAGATTACAGACCACCGGAAAATCTGAATGTATTTATGGCGGATTGCCTATGTAATGACATTTCCGGCTATACATTCCTGTTTACAGCCCGTACAGAAGACAGCGAAAAAAACTATTCACTGCTCTACACGGGCTTTTATTAAAGTCAGAGAAAAAGAGTGAATCAAGCATGAAACAGTATCTTCCCCGTGGCAAGCGGATTCGTGCCACGGACAAAGACTTAGTTTTCCATACCGCCACCGCCGCCCTGCTTCCAGTCTTTCTGCTGATTGTCCTGCTGTTTCATGGCAGATCAATCATGCAGACAGACTGGCAGGATGTTACTTTCACGCAGCTTGGAGAATCCATCCACATTCCCTACCTGCTTATCAGTATGGGCGTGGCAGGGCTTATCTGTCTGGCGGCGGTTCTGGTCTTCCGGCACTACTGCCGTGACTATGTGAAACAGCTCTACCACCGCCAAAAGCTGGCGAAGATGGTTCTGGAAAACAAATGGTATGAAGCAGAACAGGTGCAGTCAGACGGTTTCTTCAAAGACCTGTCGTCCAGCCGTTCAAAGGAGAAAATCAGTTATTTCCCCAAAATCTACTACCAGCTTAAAAATGGGCTGATTCATATTCGGGTGGAAATTACGCTGGGAAAATATCAAGACCAGCTTTTGCACTTAGAAAAGAAGCTGGAAAGCGGCTTGTATTGCGAGCTGACCGACAAGGAGTTAAAGGATTCCTACGTGGAATATACCCTGCTCTATGACACTATCGCAAACCGCATTTCCATTGAAGATGTGCAGGCAAAGGATGGCAAGCTCCGGCTGATGAAAAATATCTGGTGGGAGTATGACAAGCTGCCCCATATGCTGATTGCCGGAGGAACGGGCGGCGGTAAGACGTATTTCATTCTGACGCTCATAGAAGCCCTGCTCCGCACAAATGCCGTTCTTTACGTTTTAGACCCGAAGAACGCCGACCTTGCCGACTTGGAAGCCGTCATGCCAAACGTCTATTATAAAAAGGAGGATATGACTGCCTGCCTTGACCGTTTCTATGAGGAAATGATGAAACGCAGCGAGGATATGAAGCAGATGGAGGGCTACAAGACAGGAGAAAACTACGCCTACTTGGGATTGCCAGCGAACTTCCTTATCTTTGATGAATATGTGGCGTTCATGGAAATGCTGGGAACAAAAGAGAACGCCGCCATCCTTAATAAGCTGAAACAGATTGTCATGCTGGGGCGGCAGGCCGGATTCTTTCTGATTCTTGCCTGCCAGCGTCCGGACGCAAAATATCTGGGCGACGGAATCCGTGACCAGTTCAATTTCCGTGTGGCTCTTGGGCGTATGTCTGAAATGGGCTATGGGATGATGTTTGGGGAAACCGACAAGGACTTTTTCTTGAAGCAGATAAAAGGGCGTGGCAATGTGGATGTGGGAACAAGCGTCATATCGGAATTTTATACGCCCCTTGTGCCAAAAGGACACGACTTCCTAAAGGAAATCAAACTACTTGCAAACAGCAGGCAGGACACACAGGCGGCGTGCGTAGCGGAAGCCGCAGGGGTGGACTGACCTGCTGGCTGGTGTGCCGCAAGGCACGCCAGCACCTAACCCCCCGTATCTAACAGGGGGGTACAAATCGACTGGAAACAGTCTGAAAATAAAGCGGAATCCTGCTGGTTACATGGGATTCCTTAAAATCCGGCGTGTGTCAGCGAAGTACCGAAAGTTGACATACGTCTTTTTGATTGGAGGGATATTCACTGAATCACGATACTTGGGTACAGGAATTAAAGGAAAAACGCTCCGGCTATGGAATCTCGCAGAACAGGCTTGCGGTAGCTGCTGGCATGACACGCCAGTATCTAAGCGACATTGAAACGGGCAAGGTATTTCCAGCCGCCGAACGGAAAGCGGCTATCATGGAAGCACTGGAACGGTTCAATCCAGACGCTCCCCTTGAAATGCTCTTTGACTATGTGCGGATTCGCTTCCCTACTCTGGATGTGAAGCACGTGGTTGAGGATATTTTGAGGTTGAAGCTGTCCTATATGCTCCATGAAGACTACGGCTTTTATTCTTACGCTGAACATTACTGTCTGGGCGATATATTCGTGCTGGTATCGCCGGAAGAAGAAAAAGGCGTGTTGCTGGAACTGAAAGGGCGTGGCTGCCGCCAGTTTGAGAGCTACCTGCTGGCACAGGAACGGAGCTGGTATGAGTTTTTCATGGACTGTCTGTTGGAGGGCGGCGTGATGAAGCGGCTTGACCTTGCCATCAACGACAAGACAGGGATTCTAAACATCCCCCGTCTGACGGAGAAATGCCGGAATGAGGAATGTGTTTCCGTGTTCCGCAGCTTTAAGAGCTACCGCAGCGGCGAACTGGTGCGGAGGGATGAAAAAGAATGTATGGGAAATACGCTGTATATCGGCTCTTTACAGAGTGAAGTGTACTTCTGCATTTATGAAAAGGATTTTGAGCAGTACAAGAAAAATGACATTCCCATAGAGGAAGCCGAAGTTAAGAACCGCTTTGAAATCCGGCTGAAAAATGAGCGTGCTTACTATGCCCTCCGTGACCTGCTGGCGTATGACAATCCAGAACGAACCGCTTTTAAGATTATCAACCGCTATGTGCGGTTCGTGGATAAGGACGATACGAAGCCCCGTTCTGAATGGCGGATAAGTGAGGAATGGGCGTGGTTTATCGGGGAGAATCGGGAAAGTATGAAGCTGACAACGAAGCCCGAGCCGTATTCATTCCAGCGTACCTTGAACTGGCTTTCCCATCAAGTAGCCCCAACCTTGAAAGTGGCTATGAAGCTGGATGAAATCAACCATACGCAGGTCGTAAAGGATATTATCGCCAGTGCGAAGCTGACGGAGCGGCACGAAAAGATTTTAAAGCAGCAAGCCGCCACTGCAAAGGAGGTGGTTATCTAACTGCTTTTTATTCCCTGTTGACATTCAAGCAAAGAAAGGAGCGATTTTATGAATTTCGGACAGAACTTATACAACTGGTTTTTATCAAACGCACAATCTCTGGTACTGCTGGCAATCGTGGTGATTGGTCTTTATTTGGGCTTTAAGCGTGAGTTTAGCAAGCTGATTGGCTTTCTGATTATCTCGCTGATTGCTGTTGGTCTGGTCTTCAACGCCTCTGGTGTAAAAGACATTCTGTTAGAACTGTTCAACAAGATTATCGGAGCTTAAATTAGCTTGGTATAATAATCATTTAGTGATACAATACAACTAAATATAATTTTAGGGGTGTATCATGAAAAAAAAGCATATTATTCTTTTGTATATTCTTGTTTTATTGTTATCTTTAGTAACGCCTATAATCATAAATGAAAGCTATAAAGCCAATACGGGCTATATGACGTTATGGGAAGCTAAAGATGTACTTCTTTATTTTGGTTCAATACTTGGAGCGTTAGGCACTACTTTTATTGGCGTTGTTGCTTTATTTCAAAGTGCGCAAGCAAATAAAATCAGTGATAGGCTATTGCAACTTGAAGAAAGGAATAGCACGCCATTTTTGCACATAGATACGTCTAATTGCAAAATTGATACATTCACAAACAGAGAAGTCGATATTTCTATTTATTTCAGAAATGCTACGGAAAATGTTATAAATATAGTCCATGTGGATGATTTAAAAATAGATGCAGTTTTTCTATCTAATACTGATAAAAAGATACCTTTTTGTCAAACGTGGACAAGACATTATTCAGTATTACCCAATCAAAGTAGACAAATGAATTTTTATATGACTTCTTCAAAAGAAGAACCAGCATTTGTCTTCTCGGAGTATTTATATAGTAGCGGATTTCTCCAGCTTCATTGTGAATTAAGTATTACTTTAGGATACGCCAATTCAAAAGACATATTTGAACAAAGCTACGAATTTGTTATAAACATTGCTTGTCCTAAAGATAGCAAGAAATACTTTGCAATGTTTGATGGTGTTGAAAACAGCATAGACAAAACTAATTTTGAAGAAGCAGCCAATAATTAGGCTGCTTCTTACGTTAGAACAGAAAGGATGTGGAGATTTATCGAAGAAATGAGAATCTATATTGCCAACTTAGGCAAATACAACGAGGGAGAATTGGTCGGGGCATGGTTCACACCGCCCATTGATTTTGACGAAGTGAAAGAGCGTATCGGTTTGAATGACGAATACGAAGAATATGCCATCCATGACTACGAACTGCCCTTTGAAATCGACGAGTACACGCCCATTGAGGAAGTAAACCGTTTATGTGAAATGGTGGAGGATTTACCGGAGGATATACAGGCAGAGCTTCACGAACTGCAATCCTATTTCGGCGGTATCGAAGAATTGTGCGAGCATGAAGACGATATTATCCATTATCCCGACTGTGAGGACATGGCGGATGTGGCACGCTATTTCATTGAAGAAACAGGTGTTTTGGGCGAAGTGCCGGCAAGCCTGCAAAACTACATAGACTATGAAGCCTACGGGCGTGACCTTGAAATCAGCGGCAGTTTTGTTGTCACGAACCACGGCGTATTTGAAATCACTCGCTAAGAATCTGGCAAATCACAACCCGACAGGGGATGTTCTGACAGATTCTTTATTTTTCGGGGCGGCTTCCATGCTGCCCCACACTCTTTTAGAAAGGACTGATTACATGAAGAAAATCCGAAGCTATACAAGTATCTGGTCGGTGGAAAAGGTGCTATATTCCATCAATGACTTTAAGCTGCCGTTCCCTATCACGTTTACGCAAATGACGTGGTTCGTGGTATCGCTGTTTGCTGTCATGCTGCTTGGGAATGTGCCGCCGCTGTCCATGATAGACGGGGCTTTCCTCAAATACTTTGGGATTCCCCTTGCGCTTACATGGTTCATGTGCCAGAAAACCTTTGATGGGAAGAAACCTTACGGCTTTCTGAAATCCGTTATCGCCTATCTGGTGCGCCCGAAACTGACCTATGCAGGAAAGACCGTGAAGCTGGGGAAAGACCATCCGGCAGAATCCATCACGGCAGTTAGGAGTGAAATTTATGGCATATCCGATTAAGTATATCGAAAACAATCTGGTGTGGAACAACGACGGGGAATGCTTCGCCTACTATGAGCTACTACCTTACAATTATTCGTTCCTTAGCCCAGAACAGAAATTTAGGGTTCACGATTCATTCCGGCAGTTAATCGCACAGAACCGTGACGGAAGAATCCACGCCTTACAGATTAGCACAGAATCCAGCATAAGGGCGGCGCAGGAACGCTCTAAAAAGGAAGTGTCCGGCAGGTTGAAAGAAATTGCCTATGAGAAAATCGACGCACAGACCGAAGCCCTTATTTCCATGATTGGGGAAAATCAGGTAGACTACCGTTTTTTTATCGGCTTCAAGCTGATTTTGAATGAGCAGGAAGTCACGATTAAAAGCGTGGGTAAAGAAGCGGCAAACGCCTTTTCTGACTTCATCCACGACGTGAACCATAAGCTCATGGGAGATTTTGTTTCTATGAGCAATGATGAAATCTGGCGTTTCTCTAAGATGGAAAAGCTGCTGGAAAATAAAATCTCACGCCGTTTTAAAATCCGCCGTCTGGACAAGGACGATTTCGGTTATCTCATTGAACACCTTTACGGGCAGACAGGAACAGCATATGAGGACTACGAATACTATCTGCCGAAGAAAAAACTGGATAAGGAAACGCTGGTAAAATATTACGACCTTATCAAGCCGACACGCTGTCTGATGGAAGAAAAACAGCGGTATTTGAAAATCGAGCAGGAAGAATCCACGGCATATGTCGCTTACTTTACCATCAATTCCATTGTGGGCGAACTGGACTTCCCGTCGTCTGAAATCTTCTACTATCAGCAACAGCAGTTCACCTTTCCCATTGATACCAGCATGAATGTGGAAATCGTGGCGAACCGGAAAGCCCTGTCCACTGTCCGCAACAAGAAGAAAGAGCTGAAAGATTTGGATAACCACGCATGGCAGAGCGACAACGAAACCAGCTCCAACGTGGCAGAAGCACTGGACAGTGTGAATGAGCTGGAAACCACCTTAGACCAGAGCAAGGAATCCATGTATAAGCTGTCCTACGTGGTGCGTGTCACGGCTTCCGACCTTGACGAGCTGAAACGCCGCTGTAATGAAGTCAAGGACTTCTACGATGATTTGAGCGTGAAGCTGGTGCGCCCCTTTGGGGATATGCTGGGCCTGCATGGGGAATTTCTGCCTGCCAGCAAACGGTATATGAATGATTACATCCAGTATGTGACAAGCGACTTCCTCGCCGGATTGGGATTCGGGGCTACGCAGATGTTGGGGGAGAATGAGGGAATCTATGTAGGGTACAGCCTTGACACAGGTAGAAATGTGTATCTGAAACCTGCTCTCGCCAGTCAAGGGGTGAAAGGTTCTGTGACAAATGCTCTCGCTGCCGCTTTTGTCGGCTCATTGGGAGGGGGAAAATCATTTTCCAACAACATGATTGTCTATTACTCCGTCCTGTTTGGCGCACAGGCTGTCATTGTAGACCCAAAGGCAGAACGTGGGAACTGGAAAGAAACGCTGCCGGAAATTGCCGACGAGATTAATATTGTCAATCTTACCTCGGACGAGAAGAACAAGGGGCTGCTTGACCCCTATGTGATTATGGAGAATCCGAAAGATTCGGAATCTCTGGCAATCGACATCCTCACATTTCTTACGGGCATTTCCTCCCGTGACGGTGAGAAATTTCCTGTCCTTAGAAAAGCCATTCGTGCCGTAACCAACAGTGAGGAACGGGGCTTACTGAAAGTCATTGAGGAATTGCGTGTGGAGGGAACGCCCATCAGCGTAAGTATTGCAGACCATATCGAATCTTTCACGGATTACGATTTTGCACACCTGCTTTTCTCACACGGGGATGTGGAGCAGTCCATCAGCCTTGAAAAGCAGTTGAATATCATACAGGTGGCGGATTTGGTGCTGCCGGATAAGGAAACCAGCTTTGAAGAATATACCACAATGGAGCTTTTGTCCGTGGCTATGCTAATCGTTATCAGCACCTTTGCCCTTGATTTCATCCACACAGACCGCAGCATTTTTAAGATTGTAGACCTTGACGAAGCATGGAGCTTCTTACAGGTGGCGCAGGGAAAAACCCTGTCCATGAAGTTAGTGAGGGCTGGGCGAGCCATGAACGCAGGCGTTTACTTTGTCACGCAGAACACGGATGATTTACTGGATGAAAAGCTGAAAAACAATCTCGGCTTAAAATTTGCGTTCCGTTCTACGGATATAAACGAGATAAAAAAGACCCTCTCCTTTTTCGGCGTGGACGCAGAGGACGAGAACAACCAGAAGCGTTTGCGTGACCTTGAAAATGGACAGTGCCTTATCAGTGACCTATACGGGCGTGTGGGCGTGATACAGTTCCATCCGATATTTGAAGACCTGCTGCACGCCTTTGATACCAGACCGCCCGTCAGAAAAGAGGTGGAGGAATGACAATAAAAAAGCTGTTACACCGGAATCCGGCGGCAGGCGGCAAGCCGGAACGGAAAAGAAAATGGAATATACAGCGGCTTGGAAAAGTGGCAGTTACGGTACTTCTGGTATTCGTGATTGCCATTTTTCTGTTAGCGACGCTGGGAACGGTAGCCCATGCCGCAGGGCTGGTGGATGATACCGTCAATGCCGCCAACGAATACAGCAAGTACCCATTGGACAACTACCAGCTTGATTTTTATGTGGACACGGGCTGGGATTGGCTGCCGTGGAACTGGCTGGACGGTATCGGAAAGCAGGTTATGTATGGGCTTTACGCCATCACAAATTTTATCTGGACAATCAGCCTTTATCTTTCCAATGCCACGGGCTATCTGATACAGGAAGCCTATTCACTGGACTTCATATCGGCAACGGCGGATTCAATCGGAAAGAATATGCAGACCCTCGCGGGCGTTACCCCAAACGGGCTGTCCTCGGAGGGATTTTATATTGGATTCCTGCTGATTCTGATTCTTGTCGTGGGAATCTATGTCGCCTACACGGGGCTTATCAAGCGTGAAACTACAAAGGCAATCCACGCCGTTGTGAATTTCGTGGTGGTATTCGTGCTGTCAGCGTCGTTTATTGCCTATGCTCCCGACTATATTGGGAAAATCAATGACTTTTCCGCAGACATCAGCAACGCCAGCCTGTCATTGGGGACGAAGATTGTCATGCCCAATACGGAGAGCCAGGGCAAGGACAGCGTGGATTTGATAAGAGATAGTCTTTTTTCTATACAAGTACAGCAGCCGTGGCTTCTGCTCCAATATGGCAGCTCTGATATGGAAGCCATCGGAATGGACAGAGTGGAAGCCTTGCTCTCAACCAGCCCCGACCAGAATAACGGCGAAGACAGGGAAGAAATCGTTGCGGAGGAAATCGAGGACAGGGATAACACGAATCTGACCGTCACAAAGACCATCAATCGGTTAGGTACAGCTTTCTTCCTCTTTATCTTCAATATTGGTATTTCTGTATTTGTGTTCCTATTGACTGGCATTATGATTTTCTCGCAGGTGCTATTTATCATTTACGCTATGTTCCTGCCTGTGAGCTTTATTCTAAGCATGGTTCCCACCTTTGACGGAATGTCAAAGCGTGCCATCACAAAGCTGTTCAATACGATTTTGACTAGGGCAGGAATCACGCTGATTATTACAATAGCATTTAGTATTTCCACCATGCTCTATACGCTTTCCGCAGGTTATCCGTTTTTCCTCATTGCGTTCTTGCAGATTGTGACCTTTGCCGGAATCTACTTCAAGCTGGGGGATTTAATGAGTATGTTCTCCTTGCAGAGCGGCGATTCCCAAAGAGTGGGAAGCCGTATTATGCGAAGGCCCCGTATGCTCATGCACGCCCATATGCACCGATTACAGCATAAGCTGGGGCGTTCTGTGGCGGCTCTTGGGGCTGGTGCAGCCGTTTCTAAGGCTTCTAAGCAATCGGGGGCGGCTTCTGGTTCGGGAGCTTCCAGAACCACACAGGCAGACCATACCCGACCGGATGGACAGACTGGCACAGCGGAAAAGGCTTCTTTTGGCAAACGTGCTGGACAGGCGGCAGGTATGGTCATGGACACCAAAGGCAGGATTGTAGACACCGCCGCAGGGCTGAAAGAACAGGCAAAGGATTTGCCCGTCAATGCAAAATACGCCCTTTATCACGGGAAAACGCAGGTGTCGGAGGGCGTGCGTGACTTTACATCCAGTATGACGCAGACCAGAACCGCCAGAGCGGAGGGGCGCAAGGAAAAAGAGGAACAGCGCAGGAAGACGATTGCAGAGCGCAGGGCGGAAATGGAACAGGCAAAAGGCAAAAAATCTTCTGCCGCAGAACCGCAAAAAACCGCTTCCCCTGTCCATGAACGACCTGCCACCACTGCATCACAAACCGAATCCCGTGAGCCTGTGGAGCGCAGCCAGACACAGACGGCCAGAGCCACGGCACAGGCTGGAAATGCTGGCAAGCCTACGGAAAGACCTGTGGTATCATCCGTGAAAGAAAAAGCGGATATGCCGCCAGAGAGGACGGGACGTCAGATTGTACAGACGGCTTCACATTCAGAAAGACCGCTGCCAAAGGCGGCTGCCCCTGCCACAGCAGAGCAAGAGCCGCAACGACAGTCCATCAAGGAGCGCAGTTCCACTATTCAGCGTGAATCCACCAGAAAGGAGAAGTCCAGAATTGCCGCCGAAGTTAAGAAAGGGGAGAAAAAATGAAGCTGAAGCATATCATCATTGCCAGCTCTGGGGTGTTCGTGCTGATTTTCTCCCTGCTCCTGTTTGTGGTCGTCCTGTTCTCGGATGAGGAAGACGGGGGCGGCTCTCATATCCAGTATGGCGGTGTGAATGTGCCAGCGGAGGTGCTGGCACACAAGCCCCTGCTGGAAAAGTACGCAAGGAAATACGGGATTGAAGAATACATCAATGTGCTGCTTGCGATTATACAGGTGGAATCCGGCGGTACGCTGGAAGATGTTATGCAGTCCTCGGAATCGCTGGGATTGCCGCCAAACTCACTAAGCACAGAGGAATCCATCAAGCAGGGCTGCAAGTATTTCTCGGAACTGGTGGCTTCCGCCGAAGCAAAGGGCTGTGACCTGAACGCCGTCATTCAGTCCTATAACTATGGCGGCGGCTTTCTTGACTATGTGTCGAACCGTGGGAAGAAATACACCTTTGAACTGGCGGAAAGTTTCGCAAGGGATAAATCCGGCGGAACAAAAGTGACCTACACAAACCCTATCGCTGTGGAAAAAAACGGCGGATGGCGGTATAACTATGGAAATATGTTTTATGTACTGGTGGTGTCACAATATCTGACCGTAGCGCAGTTTGACGACGAAACGGTACAGGCTATTATGGATGAAGCTCTAAAATATGAGGGCTGGCGGTACGTGTTCGGCGGAGCTTCCCCTACTACCTCCTTTGACTGTTCCGGTCTTGTCCAATGGTGTTTCGGCAAGGCTGGAATCTCTATGCCACGGACGTCACAGGAACAGTACAACGTGACGCAGCATATCCCCTTATCCGAAGCAAAGGCTGGGGATTTGGTCTTTTTTCACTCTACCTATAACGCTGGTACTTACATTACGCACGTCGGGATATATCAAGGAAATAACCGTATGTTCCACGCTGGCGACCCAATCGGCTATGCCGATTTGACAAGTTCCTACTGGCAACAGCATTTAGCAAGCGCAGGAAGAATCTCAAAATAGAAAGGATGAAAACCATGATTCAAATAAGAAAAAAAGAAAACCAGAAACAGCCAAAAGAAAAGAAGCCCCGTGTCTATAAGGCGAATATCCACAAGCGGATTGTAATTGCCCTGTGGGTGCTGCTGGCGGTCAGCTTCTGCTTTGCAGTGTATAAGAATTTCACGGCGATTGACGTACATACTATCCATGAAACAAAGGTCATTGAGGAAAAAATCATTGATACCCATAAGATAGAGAACTTTGTAACAAACTTTGCAAAAGTCTATTATTCATGGGAGCAGACGGCGGCTTCCATTGATAGCAGGGAGAACGCCATCAAGAATTATCTGACGGGAGAATTGCAGGTACTTAATACCGATACCATCCGCAAAGATATTCCCGTGTCCTCGGCAGTTAACGGGGTGCAGATATGGTCTGTCACACAGGCGGATGAAAACCAGTTCTCCGTGATTTTCACTGTGGAACAGTTAATCACGGAGAACGGAAGCACAAAGTCGGTGCGCTCCGCTTATGAAGTCACGGTATATGTGGATAGCTCTGGAAACATGGTTCTCACGAAGAATCCAACCATCACCAGCATACCCGTGAAATCCGGCTACACGCCAAAGGCAAAGGAAAGCGACGGAACGGTGGACGCTGTGACGACTGACGAAATCAACGAATTTCTGACGACGTTCTTTAAGCTCTACCCAACCGCAACTGCAAAAGAACTGTCCTATTATGTGAACGAGGGCGTGTTAAAGCCTATTGGGAAGGATTATGTATTCTCGGAACTGGTAAACCCTATCTACAACCGCAGCGATAGTCAAGTGACAGTTTCCGTGGCTGTGAAGTACCTTGACCAGCAGACAAAAGCAACACAGGTATCACAGTTTGATTTGGTGCTGGAAAAGAGCGGGAGCAACTGGAAAATTATAGATTAAATAGAGAAAGAATAAGGCAGATAATCGCTTACAGATTTCTGCCTTATTCTTTATTGATAACAAGTTAGACTTTCTATTATTTCTTTAAATGTTATAAAATCTGACGGAAAAGAATCTTTATGAATCCATATATTGATTGTGGTAGGCTCTACCTCTGGTATATCAAACTTATTTACAGTTAATTTATTTCGTAATACATTCTTGGGAAGCAATGAAATCCCCCCTCCGGCAGCAACCATGTTGATAATAGATTCTACTGTATCAAGTTCTATTATCTTGAATGATGCAGATTCACGTAAGAATAAATCCGTTAATATTTTGCGATATGGGCAGGTCTTTAAGTTGTTAATAACTATTGGTAACTGCCATATTTGGGAAATAGATTCACAATATTTAGGTGTTATAATAGAAAGATATTCTCTGGTTTTAAAAATACATTGTGCATTCGTGAATACATGAGGGTCATTCGTGATAACACAATCTAATAACTTTTGCCCTAGCTGTTTATCCATTTCTTGCTGATTAGAAGTATTTATTGAAAGATTGATATTAGGAAATTTTTTTTGGTATTCAATCAAACATTGAGGAAGTAAATATCCGGCTATTGTTTGAGTTGCTCCAATTTTTAATTGTCTAATATCTCTATGGAATGTATATAAAGTCTTATCCAGTAATGATATAATTTGTTCGGCGTATTGCAATAATCTTTCTCCGTCTTCGGTCAGCGTTACACCCTTATTATGCCGTATTAACAAAGTGGTGTTTAATTCATTTTCTAATTTTTTAATGTGAGCCGTGATGTTGGATTGCACATAACCCATATTTTCGGCAGCTCTTGATATATTTTTAGTACGTGCAACTTCTCTGAAAATCCTTAATTCTAAACTTTCCATACCATATCCTCCATCACTTAAAATGATGACAACCATCTTTAACAACTATTATACATCATGCAGGAGCAAATGTATAATAAAAGTGTAAGTAGAAAGCTGCTTACAGGGTGATGTGAATTGAGGAGGGATAAATATGATTGCAATGCAATATAAAATTTTTTTACCGGATGATTATGATATGGATAACATAAGGCAACGTGTAAAAAATAATGGTCATAAGACAGACGGCTTTCAAGATTTAATGTTTAAAGCATATCTAATTAAGGAAAAAGATGGTACATCTGAAAGCCATAACGAATATTCACCTTTATACCTATGGAAAGATAGTGGAGGAATGAATAAATTTATTTTTGAGGGCTTCTATAACAATATTTTACAATCCTTTGGTTGGCAGAAAATAAATATTGGTATTCCGCTTTTATGTGATTTGGGTAAGGAATTTAATAATTCTCAATATGCTATGGAAATTGAAAATGATGTTTCACCAACGAATCAAATGTCACCATTAAACTTCTTAGAAACTTCTGAAAGTTGTTTAGGTAAAGTGTTAATATATAACCCTGATAAATGGAAATATGTAGAGTATCGTTTTTATGAGAGAGAACCAAAAAAAACATTAAATAATAAAATATATCAAATACTTCATTTATCAGTATAAAGAAAGTTTGCAATTAAGTGACAAAATAAGAGAAGCAGGGAACATTTGGTTATTCCTCTGCTTCTTTCGCTTTACTTATACCATTTGCCAGAGCTTCCATAAGCATTAATTCTTTATCCGTAAAATTTTCTATCTGTTTTTCTATCTGCCTACGTCTGGTGCTCTTTACCAGATTAGTGTTAGGTAAGAAAAACTCGTCAACGGACACGTTCAATAAAGATACAAGGTCATAAAGTACCTGTAAACTGGGGTGTTGCCCCTTGTTCTCAATATTGGTTAAATAGCGTGGGTCAATCTCAATCATTGCGCCCACCTGTTCACGGGTTAAACCTCGCTTTTTACGGGCTTCTTTTATCGCAAGCCCAAACGTTTTAAAATCGTATTTATCTTCTTTTTTACGCATAATAAACCACCTACTTACATTTTACTGTTCCTGTTCAATAAGTAACAGGTATGGAAAAACGTATTATAAGGTTTTATAGTTCCTATTGTGTGATTTATACAAAAAAGTATACTGCCAGACGGCAAATAAAAAAAACCGTTTTCTGGCAGCATGATTTTCTTGTGTCAAAATCAGTTTCATATCCAGACGACGGTTTGAAGAAAGCCGCCGTCTTTTTGTTTGTTAAATGAAATCCACGGAGGATGTGTTGAAGTCAGCTATGAAAGCTCGGCGGTTTGTAAGGGGATAGCCGCCATGCACGATACAATCATTCGACATAATTCTACAAATGGTACGTCATTAAAAAAAGCCATTCTCCTACATTAGATAAAAATGCCTACCTATATGGTTTTTTGCAATACATAGCAGGTACTAATGAAGCACATAAGCAGATTGTAAAGTCTGTTTGTGTGCTTTTTTGGTTGCCGAAAACTTTTCTTAAAGTTTCTTTGCCAGTAATGCAACTGGCAGCCCTTTCGTGTCGGGACTTAGTGCGAAAGGGGGCAAAGGAGTTCGATTCACTCCCTTTCATGGCAAGAAAGGGGGTGAGATACTATGAAGCCATCTTCTTTTCAGACAACTATTGAGAATCAGTTTGATTATATCTGCAAGCGTGCTATGGACGACGAGCGCAAGGACTATATGAAAGCCCTGTCCAGGCAGTCCAAACGGGAAACGCTGTTTTCCGATATGGGCGATTACCTCGTCAGTCAGTTTGCAACTGTGGACAGCTACCCATCTGATTTTCATATCTTCACGCTGAATGATTCCACAGTCGGAGTAGAAAGCGATTTATTAAGCGAAGCATTACGGAATCTGACGGACAAGAAGCGTGAAATCATCTTGCTGTATTATTTTATGGATATGAACGACACAGAAATTGCAGACCTGCTAAAGCTGAACCGTTCCACGGTTTACCGTCATAGAACCAGCGGACTTGCCTTTATCAAAGAATTTATGGAGGAAAACGAAGAATGAAGACTACATATTCCATGATTCCTTTTCCTGTCATTGTGGCAGCGACGGACGGCGATACAGAAGCTATCAACCAGATTGTAAAGCATTACAGCGGCTTTATCGCCAAACGCTCCCTCCGCTCCATGAAAGACGAATACGGGAATCAGCACATGGTCGTGGATGAAACCTTACGCCGCAGGATGGAAACCAGACTGATTGCGAAGATTTTATCCTTTGAAATCGGAGAAGAATAAAACATTTTCCCTTTCGTGGAAGCGTGTTGATATGCTTCACGCTTCCCGAATGGGGATGTTTGCCGCCCTATCAAAGCATATTGCCGTCAGTATGCTTTGACAGGCTGACAAGCCGTTGTTCCTTGAAAACTGAATAAAGCAATCGAATACGTTTCGATAGGGAAAGAGCCGACGGGCTGACACGCCATGACCCCGAAAGGAGGGATGAAAAACGAGCGATTCACGCCAGCGTTCCGTATGCAGCTTTTGGCAGAGCTGCCGCCATGACCTCCCTATCGTGATAATGATACTCCCGTACAGCCACAGTCCGAGCGTGAAAGAACCGTCGCAGGCAAAGGGTACGGCTGCATGAGAACCATGCAGGGGTGGGATTCCCGTGAGCTATGCCAGAGCTGTTCGATTTGCTTATGACATAAAATGAAGCTGCACCAGAATCGGACAGCTTCATAAGATGGAATAGGACATACAGACATTTTCATAACATAAAGTGTCTGGTATTTATCGAAAGGAGGGCGTGAATGAAAAGAAACTGTATTCAGAATGTTATCATCCATGTTCCAGAAAATATGGATTTTCACGCCCTTTCCGATAAAATCAATGAGTTTCATTTAGAGGTGGTGGAACGCAGGTTAAACAGTTCTAACCTAACGAAGGAAGAAAAGATAACCGTTATTGATAAAATACTGGATAACCTAAAATCACGTGAGCTTGATGGAATCATCAAATAAGTGTTTGTGAAGCCGCCATACATTGTAAGGTGGCTTTGCTTGTTTTTGTTCCCAGCTACGAAGTGTAAAATGCTTTACGCCCATAAGCTGTGCAAGCTCCTGTTGTGTGATATGGTTTTTCTTGCGATAGGCTTTCATCTTTGAAGCCCAATCGCCAAAGTCATACATTGGTACAGTTAATTCGGCTGTTTCTTCATTGTCAGCGCCGAGGAACAATTTTGTTTCCCTTTGTATGGTGGTGGAAAACGGCCATTGCAGGGAACAAAATTGTTGGTAAGGATAGCGATAAGCCGTTCCCTGGGGGAGTCTATAATTCGGCATCCGGTAACCCCCGCCGCATTGCAGCCAAACCCCATGCACATCGTAAGAGCCTGTTTGCCGCAGGCGGAACAATTTTTAAAACACCGATCCAGATTGAAAGCAACCCGGGGCAGATAACCGAAGTCCTCCAGTAAGGTAAACAACGGGAAAAAAATAGCCATGGGAGGCAGCATGACGGAAACCACCCATGCGATAACCCGGTATACGCCGTGTACCAGCAGCCCGGTAAGGGCGCCGGGAATGCCTGCCGCAGTAAATAACGCGGCCAGCTGATCCTCCAGTCTGAAAAGAAACGTTGCCAGCAGGGCGGACGGGTAGTTGGCGCCTGTTATGGTAATCCAGAAGATCCCCAGAAGGAGCAGCAGCATAATAGGGAAACCGGTGACTCTGCTTGTAAATATATGATCCAGCCTCCGGTCGGTTTTGTCACAGTCTTCTTCCGGATAGAACACAACACCGCGGCATAACCGCTCGGCTGTCCGGACAAAAGCCGCAGCCAGATCGTCGTGAAGCTGTTCCCGGCTGATTCCCCGGTTCCGAAGAAACGCATGGATTTCCTCCAGTGTAACGGATATTTCAGGCTCGGCAGCAGGATCCAGATCCAGTCCGGCCTTGAGAGACATCAGCAGGTTTTCATTAGCATCCAGCAGACGTGCGGCAAGCCAGCGTGGGGAAGGCAGAGAGGCTGTTTCTCCTCCCCGTGCGGCATAAAGCTTTTTTATACGGGGTACAAGAAGGGAGAGGGCTTCTTCCACATATTCCGGATACACGACCAGAGGATAATTCCTGCTGTCCGGATTCCCGGAAGCTGCCGCAAGTCCGGGCAAGACAGGGGGGAAAAGTGTTTCCTCCAGATTTTCCAGCAGATCTTCAAGGCCTTTATTGCTGCGTGCGGCGGCACCTGTCACCGGGACATGAAGCCGGGATGCCAGCAGGGGAAGATCCAGCCTTATTTTTTTCTTTTTTGCTTCATCCAGCAAATTGACGCATACCAGTACCGGCCGGCCGGCTTCTATGATCTGCAGGACCAGGTTCAGGTTGCGTTCCAGACAGGTGGCATCGCAGACTACGATAACCGCGTCCGGTTCACGGAAGCAGATGAAATCCCTTGCGATTTCCTCTTCTGCCGAATGGGCCATGAGGGAATAGCAGCCGGGTATATCCACAAGCGTATAACAATGCTCGTGGAAGGTACAGGTTCCCCTGGCATTAAGGACGGTCTTGCCGGGCCAGTTGCCTGTATGCTGCTTCAGGCCGGTAAGGGCATTGAAAATCGTGCTTTTTCCCACATTGGGATTCCCGGCCAGGGCGATGGTTGCAGAAGACTTATCGGTCATGGGAACCCCCCTTTTTCAAAAGGATATGGCCGGCATCCTCCTCACGCAGGGCGATAACCGCTTCCCGTATCCGATATGCGGTGGGATCGCCCAATGGGCTTCGCTGGAGGCAGGTTACGGTGGTTCCGGGGATGAAGCCCATATCCTGAAGCCTCCTCCGCATTTCCCCCTGTGCCGTCAATTGGGTGATTACGGCTGAAAGGCCGGGAGACAGCCGTGACAGCGAGAATGTTTCCGTCATATGTTTCCTCCTTTTTTGCTGCCGGAGGACTCCAGGCGGACGGTTGCTGGAGCAGAGAGTACAAACTGAATAAAGGCCTCCGACGTATCATTCCAATTTAATATATGCAGGGGAAAAGATTGCGTGCTTTTGCCGGACCCGGAAGAGATAGAAACGGGAGCGCCGGTCTCCAGTGGAAATAATGGGCACTATGGGATAAAAAAACGGGAAGGGGTTGGCATTTCCTGAAATATAAGATAAAGTAAAAGTTAGAGAAAGGAGTAAAGAAGAAATGGGTAAGGAGAAAAAAAGGAAAAACATAGTGCTGCTGATGACGGATCAGCTGAGAGGGGATTGTATGGGCTGCGCGGGCCATCCGGATGTAAAGACACCTTATCTGGATACCCTGGCTTCCAAAGGAATGCGCTTTACCAATGCCTACTCGGCATGCCCTTCCTGTGTGCCGGCCAGGGCGGCGCTGCACACGGGGCTGACCCAGGAATCCCACAGACGGGTGGGCTACTCGGATGGTATTGCGTGGCGGTATCCCTCAACAATGGCCGGGGAACTGACAAAAGCGGGCTATTATACCCAGTGCGTGGGGAAAATGCATGTGGATCCGCTGCGTAACTATCTGGGGTTCTGCCATGTGGAGCTGCATGACGGTTACCTCCATTATTACCGGGATCCGGAGATAGCCTACCGGGAAAACCAGAAGCAGGCCGATGATTATTTTCATTGGCTGAAGCAGGAAAAGGGAATTGACTGTGATGTGACAGACACCGGACTGGAGTGCAATTCCTGGGTGGCAAGACCATGGATTTACGAAGAAAAATACCATCCGACCAATTGGGTCACGGATCGTTCCATCGATTTTCTGCGCAGAAGGGATCCGGATATGCCTTTTTTCCTTTTTGCCTCTTATCTCCGACCGCACCCCCCGTTCGATGCACCCCAGTGCTATTTTGATATGTACAGGGGAAAGGAACTTACGCCCCCCGCCGTGGGAGACTGGTGCGGGGAAGAAGCGCTTCGTGAACGGGGAAGGATCTTCGATTCGGATACCGGTCCGCTGGATCCGGAACTGATCCGCGAAATGCAGATTGGCTATTATGCCTGCGTAACCCATCTGGATCATCAGATAGGACGGCTCCTGCAGGCCCTGATTGAAAATAAGCTGTATGAGGATACGATCATTCTGTTTGTTTCCGACCACGGGGAGCTTTTAGGCGATCATCATCTGTTCCGGAAAAGCCGCGCTTACCAGGGCAGCAGCCGGATACCGTTCCTCCTTTCCGGCGGCGGTTTTACTCCCGGCAAAGCGGGAAGCGTCAGCAGGGAGCTGGTGGAGCTGCGGGATGTGATGCCTACGGTGCTGGAGGCAGCAGGCGTCCCGATCCCGGACAGCGTGGAAGGTATCAGCCTGTGGAACACCGCGCAGGAAGAGGACGGCACCGTGCCCCGGGAATATCTTCACGGAGAGCATGCCCTGGGTATGGCCTCCAGCCAGTGGATCATCACCCGGGAGGAAAAGTATATCTGGTATTCCCAGACGGGTGAAGAACAGTATTTCCGGATCGATGAGGATGAAAACGAACTTCATAACCTGATTCACGAGGAGGCCTGCCGGGAACGGGTGGATGCCCTGCGTGCCCTGCTGATCCGGGAGCTGGAAGGCAGAGAAGAAGGCTTCGTACAGGAGGGCAGGCTGGTAACCGGATGCGATCCTATTGTCTGGCTGACAAAGGATCGGCTATGAATTGACAATTTCTTAAGAAAATGATACATTAAAACTCAGTATATCAGCATTAAAAAAGAAAAATCTGAGAGGTACAAGAAAATTATGCATTGGTCTGACAGAATTGCGCAGGAAATTATCAGGCGCCGTCCTGATAAAGAGGAATATGTATGTGCGGCAGGTATCAGCCCTTCCGGTTCCATCCATATTGGAAATTTCAGAGATATCGCTACCAGCTATTTTGTGGTAAAAGCGTTGAGACGCCAGGGAAAGAAAGCAAAGCTTCTTTTTTCCTGGGATGAATTTGACAGACTCCGTAAAATACCGGTGAATGTTGCCAAACTTCCCCGCCCCGAAGGGGAAAGGCCCTGGGAGGAATATATCGGCTATCCCTATGTGGACGTGCCCAATCCTTTTGATGACGGCTGTCCCAATTATGCCAAGCATTTTGAGGATGAATTCGAAGAAGCCATGGAGCGTTTCGGCATCCATATGGATTACCGTTACCAGGCACAGATGAACCGTTCCGGAAAATATGCGGAATATGTAATTCAGGCTCTGAAGAAGCGGGGAGAGATCTTTGATATCCTTGACGGATTCCGTACCCAGGCGGCCCAGGAAGGAGAGCGGGAGGCTTATTATCCGGTAAGCATTTACTGCCCTCACTGCAAAAAAGATACCACCAGGATTCTATCCCTTTCCGGGGACTGCACCGTTGCGGAATATGAGTGCGCCTGCGGTCACAAAGGAACCTTTGATTTTACCAAAGATTTTAACTGCAAGCTGGCTTGGAAGATTGACTGGCCTATGCGCTGGATGTACGAAGGCGTGGATTTTGAGCCGGGCGGAAAGGATCATGCAAGCCCGGGCGGCAGCTACGATACCAGCCGCGTGATTTCCCAGAAGATTTTCGGCTATGAAGCCCCTATATTCCAGGGCTATGAATTTATCGGCATCAAGGGTGCAACCGGTAAGATGTCCGGCTCTTCAGGGCTGAACCTGACACCGGATACCCTGCTGAAGCTGTACCAGCCGGAAATGATCCTCTGGCTGTATGCCAGGTCGGAACCCACCAAGGCTTTTGATTTCTGCTTTGATGACGGGATTCTGCGGCAGTATTTTGAGTTTGACAAGCAGTATAATGATTTTGTGGATGGGAAAGCGGACGAATTCCTCACTAACGTTATGGCGAACTGCCTGCGGGAAGAGGAAGAAGGACAGCCCGGCTATAAGAAGATTGAAACCGTGCCCATGAGCCTTCTCGTACAGCTTGGGTCCGTGGTGGATTTCAATGTCCCTATGCTGGAAACCGTATTTGAAAAGATCGGTCAGCCCTTTACCTTTGACCAGTTCAAAGACCGGCTGGAACGTGCGAAATACTGGCTGGAGCAGTGTTCGCCGGAAAATGTGAACCGTCTGAGACCGTACAGGAACTGGGAGGTGTATGAAGCCCTTTCCGAAGAGGAAAAGAAGGAAATTGCCCTTCTTCATGCTTATATTAAAAAGGGAGGCTACAGCCTGGATGAACTGAACCAGGAATTGTATGCTATCCCTAAGCAGGTAATGGGAGAACTGGAGGACGCAAAGGAACTGAAGAAAATTCAGGGCCGGTTTTTCAAAAATGTATACCGTCTCCTGATCGACAAGGAAAAAGGACCCCGTCTGTACCTGTTCCTTTATGCAATTGAGCCGGATAAATATGTGAATCTGCTTGATTTCTCAACCCCTAAGACCGAAGAAGAGCAGCAGCTACAGGCAATGGAATCCGCTCCTTCCACGGAAGAAACGGAAAAGGCCGGGAAGCAGGTACCGCTCGGCGATCCGGATCCCGTCGAACCCATCCGTGAGGAAATTACCATTGATGACTTCGGCCGGATGGATATGCGTGTATGCAAAATCCTGAAATGTGCGGAAATCAGGAAATCCCACAGCTGTTATAAACTCACCCTGTCTGACGGGCTGAAGGAGCGTGTGATTGTGTCCAGTATTAAGAGCTATTACACACCGGAAGAAATGGTAGGAAAGAAGATTATTGTGATTGCCAATCTGAAACCTGCCAGATTTGCCGGAGTTACCAGCGAAGGAATGCTGTTGGCGGCTACGAACAATGCCTGCGGCTGTCAGGTGATCTTTGTGGATGATATCGTGCCGGAAGGAACAAGAATCTGCTGATACCGGAACAGAGGGTGAAAAGCCCCGGAAATATTTATTTCCGGGGCTTTTCCCATCATCCAAAGGGACGCCTGTTCTTTGCAGATTCAGCTGTGAAAGGACAATAAGGAGTAAACATGCGGAATATAACAATAACGGGAGCGCGGGAAGGTAATTTAAAAAACATCTCCCTGGAAATCCCCAGAGGCAGGCTGGTAGTGCTCACAGGAGTGTCCGGTTCCGGAAAGACCACACTGGCTATGGATGTGCTGTATAACGAATGTCAGAGACAGTATCTGGAGGCCATGGCTTTTCAGGGCATCAGTAAGCCGGAGGTGGAATCTGTACAGGGTGCATCCCCGGCCATTCAGATTTCCCAGAACGGCTTTGGCCGCAATCCGCGCTCTTCGGTGGGTACGGTTACTAACATTTATACGGATCTGCGCATGATTTTTGAGAAATTAGGAAAGCGTACCTGCCCATTCTGCGGCAGCGCCATTTATTCCGGAGAATGCAAAGAGGAGACGGAGAAGCTGGGGGAGGATTTCCGGGTTTATATGTACTGCAGCAGCTGCGGCAGACGTATGGATAAGCTGACACGGACCTGGTTTTCCTTTAATACCAGGGAAGGGGCCTGTCCTGTCTGCCAGGGTATGGGGAAAGTGATGGCTGTCCGGGAAGGGAATGTACTGCATGAGGATCTTTCCCTGGAAGAGGGGGCGGTGGATTATTGGGAGAGCAGATATGGAGAATACCAGACCCAGGCACTCTATGCCGCTTTTTCCCACTATGGCATCTCCTTTCAGCCGGGTACCGCCGTGAAGGATTTTACGCCTCTGCAGAAGGCGATCCTCTGCTATGGTGTGGAGGACAGCCGGGTAAAAGAGGCTTTTCCGGACATCAATCCGCCTAAAACCGTTGCGGGAGGCCGGGTGGAGGGATGCTTTCCTATTCTGTGGCGCAGACTGTCGGAAAAACAGGGAAATCTGGATAAAAAAGAACGTTATTTCGAGGAAAGAGAGTGCCCCGAATGCCATGGGGAACGGCTTGGAAAAGTAAGCCGTCAGGTAACGGTAATGGATACCAGACTGCCGGAACTGGCAGTGCTTTCTCTGGAAGAGCTATATGACTGGTTAACCCGGCTGGCAGGACAGATGAAAGAGAACGAGGCCGCCCTGACTCGTGTTTATGTCCAGGATCTGCAGACAAAAATAAGCCGGCTCATCCGTGCCGGCCTGGGATACCTTTCCCTGGACAGACAGACGGGGACTTTGTCCGGGGGAGAGGCACGGCGGCTGAAGCTTGCGGCGGCCCTGGACTCCCGGATCAGCGGAATCATATATATTCTGGACGAGCCGACCGTGGGCCTGCATCCGAAGGATACGGCCGGAGTAATGGATATCCTGAAAAAACTGAAGAGCCTGGGAAATACGGTTCTTGTAATAGAGCATGACACCGATGTGATGAAGGAAGCAGATCAGATCATTGACATCGGCCCGGGAAGCGGCAGGAACGGAGGCTGTGTGGTAGGGCAGGGGAATTGGGACGAATTGCTTTTGCAGGAAAACTCGGTCACCGGGAAGTATCTGAAACAGCCCAAGATCTATCCCTGCCGTTTCCGAACGGGCGGGCCGCAGAAACTATCCATACGGAATGCCAGTATCCATAATCTCAAAGGGATACGGGTGGATTTCCCGACATCCTGCCTTATCGGGGTAACAGGGGTTTCCGGATCGGGAAAGTCCACGCTTATTTTTGATGTCCTGGCAAAAGGGGAAGGCGTGGAGGGAATGCAGTATTTCGACCGTGTTGTTACGGTGGAACAGCATGCCCTCACCCGCATGAAACGTTCCAATATGGCAACCTATTCCGGGGTTTATGAGGGGATCCGTAAGGTGTATGCTTCTTTGCCGGAGGCCAAAAAGGCCGGTCTGGGTGCCGGTGATTTTTCCTTTAATTCCAAAGGCGGCCGGTGTGAAAACTGCCAGGGGCTTGGGTATGTGGTGAGCAATATGCTTTTTTTTGAGGACAGGGAGGTGACCTGTCCTGTGTGCGGCGGCAGACAATTCGCAGATCCGGTGCTGGCGGTAACCTATAAAGGACGTTCTATCCATGATATGCTTCATACCAGTGTGGAAGAGGCGGCCGAATTGCTTGGGGAATATCCGAAGCTTTTGGCTATACTGGCGCTTTTGCAGGAGGTGGGGCTTGGGTATCTGGAGCTGGGGCAGACCCTCACAACGTTGTCGGGAGGAGAAGGACAGCGGCTGAAGCTGGCGGGAGAGCTTTCCGGCAGCCGGGGTGGCCGGGGACTTTATCTTCTGGACGAGCCTACTACGGGACTTCATGCTCTGGATGTGGAACATTTCCTGAAGCTTCTGAACCGGATGGTGGATGCGGGAAATACGGTCATCGTAGTGGAGCATAACCTGCAGCTTATCCGCTGCTGTGATTATATCGTGGACTTGGGGCCGGAGGGAGGCATCCGCGGAGGAGAACTTGTGGCAGCAGGGACACCGCTCGCCATTATGGAGAATCCACGTTCTGTAACCGGAAAATACTTAAAGAAAATGGAGGAATGAATATGAGATATCCGAGTTTTTTACAGGAACAGGGAACTATCGGATTTGCAGCCCCGTCCTTTGGCTGTGCCACCGAGCCTTACAAAACCGCTTTTCTGCATGCGCAGGAAAAGCTGGCCGGTATGGGATATCGGCTGGATTTGGGACCGAACTGCTATGCCCGGGAGGGGATCGGAATCAGCAATACTCCCGAAAAGTGCGGAAGAGAACTGACGGAATACCTTCTTACTGACAAAAATGACATCCTCATCTCCTGCGGAGGAGGGGAGTTGATGTGCGAAACCTTGGATTTCGTAGACTTTGATGCGATCCGGAAAGCACAGCCCAAATGGTATATGGGCTATTCCGATAATACGAATCTGACCTTTCTGCTTACTACGCTCTGCGATACGGCCTCGGTGTACGGGCCGTGTGCAGGATCCTTCGGCATGGAACCCTGGCATGAATCCATTCAGGATGCCCTGGACTTGCTCCGGGGCCGGAAACTGGTCATGAAAGGATATGAAAAATGGGAGAAAGAGCCTTATGAAGCCGATGAAAATCCGCTGGTACCCTATCATTTGACGGAAACGCGGCTCCTCCGCAGCTTTCCGGAAGGAGACAGCACGTTTTCAGGAAGATTGATAGGCGGATGTATGGACTGCCTGGTAACCCTTCTTGGGACCCGTTATGACCGGGTAGCGGACTTTAGCAAAACCTATGAGCAGGACGGCTTCATATGGTTTCTGGAATCCTGTGACCTGAATGTATTCTCCATCCGCCGGGCTGTCTGGCAGATGCAGCACGCGGGCTGGTTCTCTCATGTAAAGGGCTTTCTCATCGGACGTCCCCTGGTATTCGGACAGGAAATGATGGGATTGGATCAGTATCATGCCGTCTATGATTTGCTTAAGGAATACCAGGTACCGGTTATCATGGATGTGGATTTGGGACATCTTCCGCCGATGATGCCTCTGATTACAGGAAGCCTTGCCGCCGTTACGGTACAGGGGAATGAGCTGGAAATAAAAATGGAATTGAAATAAAGCCCTGTACCGGTCAAAGATCCCGCCCCCTTCTCCTTCAGGAAACGGTTCAGTGGAGGAGGGGGCAGGGCTTCTGCCGCTATTTGCGGAAATGGACAATTGTGGTTGACACCGCAGGTAAAAATAGGAATAATAACAAGTGAGTACACGTGAACAGGAGGTCGGGAGAATGGGTGTTACAACGAAGGATTTAGCCCGCATATGCGGAGTTTCAAGAGCTACGATAACCAGGGCTTTGTATGGGACGGGAAGCATTAAAGAGGAAACCAAGAAAAAAATCCTGGATACGGCAAGGGAGCTGGGATATCAGCCGGATCTGATGGCCCGCAGCCTGGTAATGGGAAAAAGCAGGATGATAGGTACCGTCGTTGTGGATTTGCGGAACCAATATTTTCCCAAAATGATAGATGCCATAGAAAAAAGGACCAAGGAATCCTCATATATGCTCAATATTTCCCTTCATGAGGATGATAAGGAGGAGGAAAAAAGACTGATCCAGGCTATGGTCGGCTATCATGCGGACGGCCTGATACTGAACTGCATCAATAAAGACGAAGCTTTCGAAAAAATGCTGGGACAGCTGGGCATCCCCTATGTAATCCTCGGTTACCAGGTTTTCAAAAACAGTCATACGGTAGGGGTGGATGAATACGAAGCGGCATATAAAGGGGTTAATTTTATCTTGGAAAAAGGATATAAAGAGGTCGTGTTCGTGGTCCCTCCGCTGTACGATGCGGACGGGATACCGAATATCGGACATGCCGACCGCAAGAAGGGGTTTGCAGATGCCGCCGAAAAGAGCGGCTGCCGGTATACGATCCTGTACGGAAACGATTACTTGGAAAAGGCACTGGAATATATGCGTCTGAAAGCGGAATCCAAACCGGCTTTTTTCTGCTCAGGAGATACGTTTGCCGGGGAATTGATGAGCTTTTTTTCCCGGAACGGCTATCTGCTTCCCGACGATTACGGCCTGATGGGGTATGACAGGGTCGGCTTTTACCAGGATTTTTCCCCCAGGCTGACTACCGTGGACAACCATGTGGAGCGTATGGGTTATGAAGCTGCCAATATGCTGATTGATATGATTGAAGGCAGGGAGGTTCCGCAGCATATTAAGGTGCCGGTTGCTATCGTGGAGGGACAGACACTATGATGGAATGTGCATAATTTATAAGGAGTACAAAAAAAAGAGAAAAAAATATACAAAAACAACAGGAATAATATTTAAAAAAGCATTGACGGGCGAAAAAAGTTGTGATATATTACAATTATCTAATAAAGGTACACGTGAACATATTAAAGGCTATCCAGAATAAAAAGAGCTTGGGAAAGCCATTTTTTTACAAGCAAAATGTACACGTGTACATTGATGCGGCAATCCGGTTTGATAAAAGGAGGATTTATTATGAGATCAAAGAAACTTGCCCTGCTTTTGAGCACTGTACTGGCAGCTTCCGCGTTGGCAGGCTGCGGCAGCAGCACTGCGCCAAAGGAAGCATCCGTTCCGGCGGCGGACAGCACCGCGGCAGTATCTGAAGAAAGTGCCGGCTCGGGAAACGCTTCGGAAGCGGAAGCCTCAGCACCCATCACCATTGACTTCTGGAATTCCTGGACGGGTTCGGATGGGGATACCCTGGTGGAATTAGTAAAGCAGTTCAATGACGAGAATCCCTGGAGTATTACCGTAAATATGGATATCAGTTCTTCTTTTGCAGAAAAATTGTCCACTTCCCTTCCTACCGGCGATGCAAGTCCCCTGATTCTGATGGGTAACGGCGACCGCTTCAAATATCAGGAATACCTGCTTCCCATCAATGACATCTGGACGAACACCCAACTGAAGGAAGAGGATTTCAATACCAATTCCCTGGATACGGGAAGAATCGGGGAGGATTTGTACTCCCTTCCTTTCCAGAATTCCCTGTATTACATGTACTGGAACAAGGATTTGTTCGAAAAAGCCGGACTGGATCCGGAGGCTCCTCCGCAGAGCTTCGAAGAGTGGACGCAGATGGCAGCCAAGATTACGGATCCGGACAGCAACGTATACGGCTCCGGATTATTCATGTCTTACGGAAATCAGGAGATGTGCCTGATGCAGCAGATGGGCGGACTGGCTGTGGAGGATCAGGGAGACGGTACTTATAAAGTGAATATAGCAGGTAACGAAGGTTATCAGAAATATCTGGAATGGATGAAAGCCCTGTACACCAATGGTGATAACCCCCAGGAAAATGAAATTGATTCCATGTTTAAGGCCGGACAAATCGGTATTATGGTGAATGGTCCCTGGCTCGCTCCCGGCGCGGACGAATCCGGCGTGAATTTCGGAATGTGCAAGATTTTCGGGCAGGAGCCTCTCGGGGATGTGGCCGGTTTCTTTATCACCAGCAGTGCCACGGATGAAGAGAAGCTTGCCTGTGAAAGATTCCTCCAGTGGTGGTATACAGGCAACGAAGGCTGTGCAGTAGAGGATACGGCGGTTTCCACCTGGTCCCTGAAGCTGGGATTCCCCACCACCTATGTCCCTACGGCGGAATGTGACGCTTATAAATCCAATGAAAGGCTTGCCGCCCTTACTCTGGATGATAACAGCAAGGACTCCATCTGGATTACCACCTCTCCGGAATTCAAGGGGTGGGGCGATTTAGTAACGGTTATCGGCAACATGACCCAGGCCGTTGTTTATGATACACCTATCGATGAGGCTATGGCACAGGCACAGGAGGATGCGGAAAAGGCAGTTACCACTTACGAGGGGGCTGACGCGCTTGCAGAGGCTAATACCCCGTAGTAAGCCGCAGCAGCGGAAAGGGAGAATGGGGAAAGTGTTCCGGTTCTCCCTTTCCGTGAAACAGACAATCATTTGGAATGGAGGCGCACCCATGGGGAACAAGTGGAAAAATCTGCGTTCTTACTGGAACAAGCCGCAGAGGGCAGCATATCTTTTCCTGCTGCCTGCGGCAATTTTAATTTTGGTATTCAATATTATCCCGCTCTTTGCATCGTTTGTAATCAGCATGCTGGATATGGGAATATCCTTTGACAGCGCAAAGTTTGTGGGGCTGGATAATTTTAAGGAGGCGCTGACGGACAGGCGCTTTATCAACAGCCTTATCGTAACCATTAAATTTACGGTGATCGAAGTTCCGATCCAGATGGTGCTGGGACTGGTGCTTTCCGCTATGCTCACCAAAAACACATTTACGAATAAGCTGTTCCGGAGTATCTATTTCATTCCGATTGTATGCTCCGCTACTGCCATCGGCATCATGTGGCAGATTATCCTTCATTCAAACGTTGGGCTTATTACCTACTGGGTAAAGCTTCTTGGTTTTGGAAAGGTCAATTTCCTGAATACCCCCGGGCTTACTCTGGGCGTGGTGATCTTTGTATCTGTATGGAGGACCTTCGGAATCTCCACCATTATCCTTATTTCAGCCATGCAGAATGTGCCGGGAGATTATTATGAAGCGGCGGATATCGACGGCGCAGGCAAAATCAGGCAGTTTTTCTCAATTACCCTGCCCTGTATCATGCCTTCCTTCTGGTTCCTGCTGATGACAAGGGTGATTGGTTCCCTTCAGGTATTCGATTTGGTTTTCACTCTCACGGACGGCGGACCGAATTACACCACAGAGACGCTGGTTACCTATGTATATAACCGCGCCTTCGATGTGGGCAACCGGATGGGCTATGCCACAGCTATGTCCGAATTCCTGTTCCTAATCATTATGGTGATAACACTGATACAGTACCGTATTATGAAAAAGACGGAATACTAGGAGGAAAATTAATGAAAAGCAGAAATTTGAAAAGAAAACTGTTTCGGATCCCCATTCTCTTGATTTTCCTTATCCTGGCCGTTATCATGCTGCTTCCTATTATTTGGATGCTGCTCAGTTCCTTCAAACCGGATAATGAAATTATAAAATTCCCGCCGACGCTGTTTCCTTCCTCCTTTACGCTGAAGAATTTCATCAAATGTACACAACGTATCGATATCTGGGTGTATTTGAAGAACTCTTTTGTATATTCCTTCGGAGCCACCCTGCCGTCACTTCTGGTTAATACAATGGCAGGATATGCCTTTGCCAGATATGAGTTTAAGGGGAAAGATATCATATTCGTTATTTTCCTTGCAACGATGATGATTCCCTTCCAGGTCATTATGATCCCTTCTTTCCTGGAGGTCCATGCGCTGGGGATGTACGATAACTATGCCGGGCTGATTATCCCTAAAATAGCGGCGGCGTACTGGATATTTATGATGCGTTCCGCTTTTTCCGGGCTTCCCAGGGAACTGGAGGAGGCGGCGCGGATAGACGGGCTGAATGAATTTGGGATTTATTCCCGTATTATGATGCCTCTTATCAAGCCCGCTCTTGTGACGCTGATCATACTCAGTGTGAACGGAAACTGGAATGATCTGCTCTGGCCCTTGATTATTACCTCCGATTCCAAAATGCGCACCCTGTCAAACGGGCTTGCTCTTTTTGTGGGGGCCAGGACCATCGAGTACGGTGCGGCGTTCGCCGGTGCCGCCATTTCCCTGATCCCTATGCTGATTCTTTACATATTCGGACAGAAATATTTTGTGGAAGGCCAGGCGACAAGCGGTTTAAAGGGCTGACGGACCGGGCCTGTACCCGGCAGCCGGTGCGCTGCGGAAAGGATAATTATGCAAAAAGCGAAGGTAACTGTGCATCCGGATTACCGGATTGGAGAAATTGACAGGCGTCTGTTCGGCGCGTTTCTGGAACCCATCGGGAGCTGGGTATATGGCGGGATATGGAACCCGAAGCATCCCCTTGCCGATGATTACGGCTTCCGGAAGGATATATTGGAAATGACAAAAGAACTGGGTATTCCTGCGGTAAGGATGCCCGGAGGCAATTTTACCTCCGGATGGGAATGGAAGGATTCCATAGGACCCAAAGAAGAAAGAAAAAAGCATCTTGATCTGGCCTGGCGCCAATATGAAACAAATGAAATAGGTCATGATGAATATCTGGAATGGGCCAGACGGGTGAATACCGACCCTCTGTATACGCTGAACATGGGAACCGGGAGCATCGAAGATGCCCTGCACTGTGTGGAATATACCAATCATGAAGGAGGGACCTACTGGTCGGATTTGAGAAAAAAGAATGGTTATGAAAAGCCCCATAAAGTAAAGACCTGGTGCTTGGGAAATGAAATGGACGGTCCGTGGCAGATACGATCCTGGGAAAAGGATCCGAAGGGTTACGGCATAAAGGTTCATGAAACATCAAAAATTATCAAATGGATCGACCCTTCCTGCGAGACCGTTGTGGCAGGTTCATCCACGCCCAACAACAGAACCTATCCGGACTGGGATTTGAAGGTGCTGGGCGAATGCTACGACAGTGTGGATTATTTGTCCCTGCATTATTACCACAGTGCGCCGGAGGGGGATATAGGCGCGTATCTGAATGCTTCCAGTGTATTTGAGGATTTCATTAATACGGAAATAGCAGCGTGCGATTTGATGCAGGCCCATTTCCGTTCGCCCAGGAAAATGATGATTTCCTTTGATGAATACGGCTGTAATTTCAGCCCGCAGAGGCAGACGACCGTAGGCAGGTATGGTGCGGTTGACCGCAGTGCCTATCCCGAATTTTCCGCTCATATCAGCCGGCCCTTCCGTGTAAATGACCCGGCTTCCCCGGAACCGCCGGCACGGGGGGATTTCCTGGAAGCGCTTGCGCTGTCCTCCATATTGATGACTCTTGTACGGCATGCGGATCGTGTCAAAATCGGATGTATGACAGGAGGGCTGTTTGTAATCGGCAGTGATGAAGGACATGTGTGGAAGCAGGCAGGCTATTACCTGTTCGAATCGTTTATCCGGTATGCCAGAGGGATCTCCCTGCGTCCGGCGGTGGAATCTCCTGTGTACTCTGTAAATGGCTTTAACCTGAATGATTTCAACCAGACACCTGCATATACGGGAGTTCCTTTTATCGAATGCTGTGCTTCCCTGGAGGAAGCAAATGGCAGGGCGGCTATATTTCTCCTTAACCGTAACTGGGAAGAAGATATGGAAATAGAACTGGACATCAGCGGTTTTGCCGGGTATTGCATGGAAGGGCATACGGTGATCCATGCGCAGGATCCGCATGCGTATAACAGCTGTGACAACCAGAATGCAGTGATACCGGCGGAAGCGGCGGGTGACAGGCTGAAGGACGGGAAAATCTTTCTGCATGCCCCGGCCCTGTCCCTGCATATCATCCGTTTGGTGAAAGAAAATCTTTGCCCCGCAGGGCGTAATCGTAAAGCTTAGGAGGAAAACAGACATTTTGAAGAACGCAGAGGTTATTTATAACAGAAATTATACAATCGGGGAAGTGGACCGGAGAATGTATGGATCCTTCGTGGAACATCTGGGCCGCTGTGTTTATGACGGGATTTACCAGCCCGGTCATCCCGCGGCAGATGAATACGGTTTCCGCAATGATGTAAAGGAACTGATACGGGAACTGGGAGTAACGGCTATCCGTTATCCGGGAGGAAATTTTGTTTCCGGTTATGACTGGAAGGATGGGATCGGGCCAAAAGAAAATCGGCCGGTAAAAAAAGAAATGGCATGGAACGTCCTGGAAACCAATCAGGTCGGCACGGATGAATTCGCCCGTTTTGCCCGGGAATGCAGCGCCGAAGTACTGATGGCTGTAAATCTGGGAACCGGGACGCCTAAGGAAGCGGCCGAACTGGTGGATTACTGCAATACCGGAAAAGGTACCTTCTGGAGTGACTTACGCCGCAGCAACGGGACAGAAAACCCCCATGGCTTTAAGGTATGGTGCCTGGGAAACGAGATGGACGGAGAATGGCAGATAAACATGCTGAAGGCAGGGGAATATGCCAGAAAAGCAAAGGAAACGGCAAAAATGCTGAAATGGACAGATCCTTCTGCTGAGCTTGTTGCCTGCGGCACCTGTACGAATGAGGTAGGCCATAGTTCTTACGGGGATTGGGATCTGGCTGTTTTAGAGGAAACTTATGAGTATATCGATTACCTGTCCCTGCACCGGTATTATAATTACGACCCCCATAAACAGTTGTTTTACCCCATGCATGACGACGAATCGGATATCCCCTTCTTCTTCCGGGATTTAAAAGATTTTATCCGCACGATAATCAGCGCCTGTGATTTTGTAAAAGGGAAAAAACGCTCGGATAAGACCATTCATATTTCCTTTGACGAATGGGGAGTAATTACCGAAGCCGGAGCGGTGCCAGGGGGCGTGAGCCAGGAATTTGGTTTTGCCAACTTCCGGCAGCTGGATGCGGTGATATACGGCGGCCTCCTCTGCACCTTTTTAAATTATGCCGACAGGGTTAAAATCGCATGCCAGTCCCTGCTGGTAAATGAAGGCGGTATGATAACCACGGATCCCAACGGCAAAGCCATCCGTCAGGCCACCTATTACCCCTTTCAGGATGCAGCGGCATACGGCAGAGGAACTGCGCTTAAGGGAATTGCCAGGATGCCGGTAACAGAAACCGGTCATCACGGAGAACAGGAAACGGTCACGGCAGCCTGTGTGTACAACCAGGAAAAGAAGGAAATCACCGTATTTGCCATAAACTGTGAAATGCAGGAGGAAGTATCCCTGCAGCTTGCTTTTGAACAGTTCGGGGAACTGGAAGGGATAGAATGGCGCGAACTCTATGATAAGGATCCTTATGCAAAAAACACCTTTGACGAGGAGTTCCGTATAGTACCTGCGATAAAAGAACTGCCAGGCACCCAGGACGGCCGCATAACGGTAACATTGAAGGAACATTCCTGGAATGTACTGCGGTTTTGCGCGAAATGACCGTTCAAAGAATCTACAAAAAAGCGGAAGCCTTTTCTGGAAAGGTTTCCGCTTTTTTCAGAGTGTGTCAGCCGGTGATAAAGAATGCAGGGCATATTGTCATCTTAATATCATTATTTCATTAGCGGCGTTCCGAAACGCACTCTCCGGTAAATTTTCTGGATGATAACAACAGGAAGACTGACAACCAGATATACAGTGGAAAGGATTCCTGCAAGGCCACCCACAATCATGATGATAAGCATTCCGATATTCATATATATGTTCCCCTTTTTATTCAGACTTATTAATATCAGACCTATTTTAGCAATGTGCCCGGACAGTGAAAAGGTTTTTGACGGATGCTTAACACAATTCTAGCATCTTATTAGCAGTATCTTAGCGGGGCGCCGCGATAACTTCCTGCCGGTTTGGAAGCCAGCCTCGTGACTTTCCCGAAAAGCTGTGCTATACTTGTTAAGAAAACAAATACCGTGGGTGGGAACGGAGGAACTATGGAACGAGAAGAGGAAGAAAAGAAGCATTTTGCGGTCCTTATAGACGCGGATAATATCAGTGAAAAATATGCTTCAAGTATTTTTAATGAAATTGCGGATTACGGATATGCGTCCTATCGCCGTATTTACGGCAACTGGGCGAAAGGAAACGGCTGGAAGGAGGACACTCTCCTGGAGAATTCCATCAATCCAATCCAGCAGTTCAATTACACAATCGGAAAAAATGCCACGGATATGGCTATGGTCATTGACGCCATGGATATCCTTTATTCCGGCAAGGTGGACGGCTTCTGCCTGGTCACCAGTGACAGTGATTTTACCAAGCTGGCCATGCGTCTGCGGGAAGAACAGATGTATGTAATCGGGATGGGGGAATCCAAAACCCCGCTGGCGCTGACTAAGGCATGCAATAAGTTTATCCATCTGGATTTGATCTCCGGAGAGGTGGAGGACAAGAGCACGGAGAGCATCAAGACAACCGGAAGCGGAAGAAAGCAGAAAACACTGGCTGTTGAGGAGAAGCAGGACAGCACCGTTACTCCTATCAGCGAAATCGAAGAATCTATCATTACCTTTGTGCAGAACAACGAAAATAAAGGAAAGCCGACCTACCTGGGCGAGGTGGGAAGCAGGCTCTGCGATAAGTTCATTGAATTTGATGCCAGAAACTACGGCTACACCAAGCTGGTAACCCTGTTGAAGGACAAGTGTCCCAAGCTTGTTATTAAGCAGGAAGGGACCTCCTATCAGATAGAACTGAAAGAGCAGACGGAGCCGGAAAACCTGGAAAAGGAAATTATTGCTTTCCTGAAACGGAACGACGGGAAGGTGGACAACCTGTCTCTGGTGCTGGAGCAGCTTAAGAAAAAGCATCCGAATTTCAATCTTAACGATTATGGTTACAGCAGGATATCCAGTTTTTTACGCAGTTTTGATAAGATTACGGTACATGGAAATGCACTTATGCTGAAGGAAACGGCGCACAAGAAGTAAGAGAGAAGGAACGATAAGAAAGCCGGGAAGAAAGGAAAATCCCGGCTTTTTATAGTTGTCTCTCTTTTCGTTTGCTATCTTGACACCAATACAAGCAGTCTGTACAATGAATCTGTATGTTTGTCAATGGAAAACCAAATATCCGGCAGGTCACCTGCGGATATCTGGTACGCGGATAAAGAGTAAACAGGAATGGATAATAACTATGATATCATCACCAGAATAAACAAGGCATATTCCGGGATGAGCAAAGGGCATAAAAAAATTGCTTCTTATATAATGGAGCACTATGATCAGGCGGCCTTTATGACAGCGGCGGCTCTGGGAAAGGAGCTGCGCATCAGTGAATCCACAGTAGTCCGTTTTGCTGCCGGAATCGGCTATGACGGCTATCCGGGGATGCAGGCGGCGCTTGCCGCCTGGATAAAGAGTAAGCTGAATACGGTGGGGCAGGTGGGCGCCAGGTATGCCGGAAGCACCCAGTCGGAGGTGATCAGCAGCGTGCTGGAAAATGACAGGGAGAATATCCGGGTTACAATGGAAAATCTGGATTCGGCGGCTTTTCAGACTGCGGTGGATATCATCCTTGAAGCCAGGACCGTCTATATCGCAGGGATCCGAAGCTGTGCCCCTCTGGCCGAATTCCTCAGCTTTTACCTGAATATGATACGCGGTAACATCGTGCTGCTTAAGACTACAAGCTTGAGTGAGGTTTTTGAACAGATGCTGCGGATTGGGAAAGAGGATGCCATTATCGGAATCAGCTTTCCCCGGTATTCCATGCGTACACTGAAAGCTATGGAATTTGCCAATGACCGAAATGCCAAGGTGATTACCATAACCGACAGTGTGCATTCGCCCATGAACCTGTATTCCTCCTGTAATCTGCTGGCAAGGAGTGAAATGGTCTCTATCGTGGATTCCCTGGCAGCGCCCCTGAGCCTGATTAACGCTCTTGTGGTGGCCCTTTGCCTGAAACGGCCGGAAACCGTAAAGGAGAGCCTGGAAACACTGGAGGGGGCATGGAATAACTACCAGGTCTATTTCAATGACGAGATTAATTTTATCGATGAAGATACGGTCCTGTCCATCCCTTCCGTGAAAAAAAGCGGTAAAGAGACGGATGCGTCCATAACGGGAGAGCATATATGAGCAGGGTTTTGGTAGTGGGCGGAGGCGCCGCAGGAATGATGGCAGCGTTTGCGGCAGCAGGAAAAGGCCATAGGGTTATTTTATTTGAAAAAAATGAAAAGCTTGGCAAGAAAATTTATATTACGGGCAAGGGACGATGCAATGTTACCAATGCCTGTGACCTACAGGAGTTGTTTGACAATGTGGTCAGCAATTCCAAGTTTTTGTACAGTGCTTTTTATGGTTTTGATAACCATGCGGTGCAGCAGTTTTTTGAGAAAAGAGGCTGCCCGTTGAAAATTGAAAGAGGAAACCGGGTTTTCCCCGTATCGGATCATTCCTCGGATGTGATCCGGGCCTTGGCGGGAGAACTGGAGAAGGCGGGCGTGCAGGTACGGCTTCATACGCCGGTTAAAAGGCTTCTCATAGATAAGACGCAAGATGATGGTCCCGGCAGGATAAAAGGCATAACGCTTTTGTCCGGAGAAGAGGTATCGGGGGACGCGGTAGTTCTCGCCTGCGGCGGCCTTTCTTATCAGGCTACCGGATCTACCGGAGACGGCTACCGCATGGCACAGGAGGCAGGCCATTCCCTTGTCCCCTGCCTTCCTTCCCTTGTCCCTTTCCATATCAAAGAGGAGTGGTGCAGACAGCTGCAGGGGCTGGCATTGAAAAATGTAGCCGCCTCATTATATATAGAAGGAAAAGAAATATACGAAGGCTTTGGAGAAATGCTGTTCACCCATTTCGGAGTGAGCGGGCCGCTGATTCTGAGCGCCAGCAGCTATTATCAGACCGCGGCGGAAAAGCGGAGAAAGAAGAAAGAAAAGAAAGCAGAGAAAGCAGAGAAAGCAGAGAAAGCTGCATCTGCCGGAAGCGGAGAGAATGGTGCGCAGGCGGTTCTCAAGCTGGATTTAAAACCGGCCCTTTCCATGGAACAGCTGGATAAGAGAATCCTCCGGGATTTTGAGGATAATAAAAACAAACAGTTTAAAAATGCGGTGGACGGTTTGTTTCCCGCCCGGCTTGTCCCGGTGATGATTCAGCTTTCCGGTATTGATCCGGAAAAGAAGGTTCATGAGATAACGAGGGAAGAACGAAAATATTTCGCGGAATGTATCAAGGGACTGTCATTGACCGTAACGGGGACAAGAGGTTTTGAAGAAGCCATTATTACCCGGGGCGGTATTAAGGTTAAGGAAGTGAATCCCTCCACAATGGAATCGAAACTGGTATCCGGCCTGTACATGGCAGGGGAAATGCTGGACCTGGACGCACTGACAGGGGGCTTTAACCTGCAGATAGCCTGGTCAACCGGACATTTGGCGGGAGTGAGCATTCCCTGACGGAAAACACAAGAGGAAGCAGCCGAAAAGGCGGGTTGCACAGATAGGAGCAGATATGAGTTATAATATAGCTATTGACGGACCGGCAGGGGCCGGAAAAAGTACGATTGCCAAATTGCTTGCAAAGAAGCTGGGTTATGTATATGTGGATACCGGAGCTATGTACCGGGCGATTGCCCTGTATCTGCTCCGTGAAAAAGTACGGCCCGGGGACACGGAGGCTATCAGCCGCACCTGTATGGAGGCGGAGGTTACGCTGCTTTATCAGGATGGGGAACAGATGGTGCTTTTGAACGGGGAAAATGTAAATGGGCTTATCCGTACCGAGGAGGTGGGGAATATGGCCTCCAATGCATCCGCCGTTCCGGCGGTACGGGCAAGGCTGCTGCAGCTTCAAAGGGATTTGGCGGCCAGCGAAAATGTGATTATGGATGGCAGGGATATCGGCACCTGCGTTCTTCCGGATGCCGACGTGAAACTATTCCTGACAGCGGGCAGCGCCGTACGGGCCAGGCGCAGATACGAGGAGCTTCTGGCAAAAGGGATGCCTGGGAGCTTTGAACAGATAGAAAAGGATATTATTGAAAGGGATGCCAGGGACAGGAACCGGGAAATTTCCCCGCTGCGCCAGGCGGAGGATGCCTGTCTGGTAGATACCTCCGATATGGATATCCCGCAGGTGGTGGATACCATCCTGGAAATCTGCCGTCAGAAAGGGTGCATATAATATGGAAGTGATACTTGCGGAAAGTGCCGGCTTCTGCTTTGGCGTAAAGCGGGCTGTTGACAAGGTCTACGAACAGATTGCAGCCGGTAAGAAAATTTATACCTGCGGACCTATCATCCATAATGAATTTGTCGTACAGGATTTGGCAAAAAGAGGGGTGCAGGTGATCGAATCCGAAGAGGAACTGGAAGCGCTTAAAGAGGGGACGGTGGTGATCCGATCCCATGGAGTATCCAAAGCAATCTGCGAAAAAATAGAAAAACAGGGACTGGAATGCGTGGATGCCACCTGCCCCTTCGTAAAACGGATTCATAAAATCGTGGAAAAAGAAAGTGCGGCAGGCTGCCAGATAGTTATCATCGGAAATGCCGGACACCCTGAAGTAGAGGGGATCCGCGGCTGGTCACTCACGCCTGCAGCCGTTGTGGAGTCGGAAAAAGAGGCGCGGGAATTTGTCCCGGAAGCAGGGAAAAAACTATGTATTGTGTCACAGACGACATTTAACTACAATAAATTTCAAGAATTAGTTGAAATTTTTCTAAAAAAAGGTTATGATATTAGTGTTGTGAATACTATCTGTAACGCAACTGAGGAGAGACAAACTGAGGCAAAGGATATTGCAGCGAAGGTCGATGCAATGATTGTTATCGGTGGAAAGCACAGTTCCAATACAAGAAAACTGTATGAAATATGCTGCAGGGAATGTGCTCACACCTGTTTGATACAGACACTGGATGACTTGCATTTAGAACTACCCAAAGCTGTCCGCCTGGTGGGTATTACAGCCGGAGCGTCTACCCCGAATAAATTAATCGAGGAGGTTCAAAATTATGTCAGAATTAACTTTTGAACAAATGTTGGAGGAATCATTAAAAACTATACACGCGGGAGAGGTAGTCGAAGGTACGGTTATCGATGTTAAGCCTGAAGAAGTGATTCTTAACATCGGATACAAGTCGGACGGTGTTCTCACAAGGAACGAATATACCAACGATCCCGGCGTGGATATGACAGCGGTCGTAAAGCCTGGCGACAAGATGGAAGTTAAGGTTCTGAAGGTAAATGACGGAGAAGGACAGGTTATCTTATCCTACAAACGTCTTGCTGCCGACAGAGGAAACAAGAGAATAGAAGAAGCTTATAACAACCATGAGGTACTCACCGCAAAAGTGACCCAGGTATTGGACGGCGGTTTGAGCGTAGTAGTAGAAGAAGTCAGAATTTTTATCCCTGCAAGCCTTGTATCCGATACGTACGAAAAGGATCTGAACAAGTATGCAGGACAGGATATTGAATTCGTTATCAGTGAATACAATCCCAAGAGAAGAAGATATATCGGTGACCGCAAACAGCTCATCGTTGCCAAGAAAGCGGAAATGCAGAAGGAACTTCTGGAAAGAATCCATGAAGGAGATGTTGTGGAAGGAACCGTTAAGAATGTGACAGACTTCGGCGCTTTCATCGATTTGGGCGGAGCGGACGGACTGCTTCATATATCCGAGATGTCCTGGGGAAGAGTGGAACATCCCAAGAAAGTATTTAAGGTTGGGGATCAGGTTACCGTTCAGATCAAAGAGATCAACGGTAATAAGATCGCACTCAGCATGAAATTTGATGATGCGAATCCCTGGAAGAATGCTGCTGAGAAATATGCAGTTGGAAATGTGGTAACCGGCAGAGTGGCAAGAATGACTGATTTCGGCGCTTTTGTTGAACTGGAACCCGGAATTGATGCACTGCTTCATGTTTCCCAGATTGCAAAAGAGCATGTGGACAAACCTTCCGATGTTCTTAAGACAGGGGAAGAAATCACGGCTAAGGTAGTTGATTTCAATGAAGAAGATAAGAAAATCAGCCTGAGCATCAAAGCAATGCTTGCTCCCGAACCCAAGGAAGTAAAGGATGAGGAGTCTGTACAGGAAGAATCCGATGATGATGTGGTTTCTGTTGATATTGATGCCGTAATTGCTAAGCAAAAAGCGGAAGAAGAAGCTCCTGCAGAAGGTTCTGCTGAATAATCAAGAAGTTTTGTGGGCGGCATATGATGCTGTTTATGGGATGCGGTATATTCCGCGTCCCTTTTTTTGAATATAAGGATGGTTCGCGCAGTGCGGTGACAGAGGCATTGGTGAGGCATACGGCTGCAGCCTGGAGCTGCCGGAAACCATTGCGAATGGGGATAATATCTGCCATTTGCGGTATTATAGAAATAAATAAAAGTCCGAAGCCGGCAGAGGGGGACGGCTGCGCGGCAGAGATTAGCTTCTTAACTAACAATTCGGAGGATGACCATGAAAAAGAAGGTTCTGTATGTTGCAGCAGTACTGACTGCTTTGCTTTTTATCTGGCTGGGAAAGGAAGATAACAAGCCGCTGGTGCTAAAGGGCACGGATTTGAATCAGACGGCGGGAATCAGCGATTATACCGGTCTGATTGCTATTGATGAGTCGGCGGCGTATTTTGGCATGTTCGCCTACACGGATGATTATGTGCTGAATAAGGGGACTTATACCATACGTCCCGAATATTCCAATACTTCATCCGATAATATCATTGAAGTATGGGATAACGGCACCAAGGTGGCCCAATGGAGCCTGGAGAGCACGGACGGTGAGAAGACCACCAGGGATTACACCTTTACTCTCGATAAAGATTCCCAGCAGCTTCATATCCGCATTTACTATCAGGGCGTGGGAAGCCTGATATTGAATACCATGTCACTGGTGCCTCATGGGGCATTTTACCAGGACGCCCCGTATCTTATGGTTTTGGTAATCCTGCTGGCTGTTTCCGGGATTTTCCTTGCTTCCTACGAAAAAAAACATCCTTCCAGCAGGGAAAGAAAGGTTACCTTCCTGATTCTGGCAGGTCTTTGCCTGTATTCTTCCATGCCGCTTTTTATCCAGTCCTTTGCCCAGGCGGATGATGTATGCTATCATCTGCTGCGTATTGAAGGGCTGAAGGACGGTATGCTGGACGGCCAGTTTCCAGTGGTTATCTTTCCGGAGGCTCTGGCGGGAAACGGTTATCTGAACAGTATGTATCCCTACCTATTCCTGTATATCCCTGCTTTTTTACGGCTGTTGGGGGTATCGCTCGCCCTGTCCTATAAAACGCTGATTTTCCTTGCCAATATCGCTACGGTTGCGGTTATATATAAGGTGCTCAAATCCATGACCCCTTCCCGTTATGCCTGTATTCTGGGGACGGCCCTATATATCCTTCTGCCTTACCGGTTTACCAACATTTATGCCAGGGGGGCATTGGGCGAAACGCTGGCGCTGACTTTCCTTCCGCTCATTATCGGAGGCTTTTATCATGTTCTTATGGCGGATAAGAAAAAGTGGCCCTGGCTTGTCATAGGCTTTACCGGGGTGATTGAAAGCCATGTGCTGAGTACGGCGGCTATGGCTGTCATATTCAGCGTATGCTGTCTTTTATTTATCCGGGATCTCCTTCGGGACAAGAGATGGCTGGAAATGGTGAAGGCGGCCGGGCTTACCGTGCTTTTGAACCTGTGGTTCCTGGTTCCTTTCCTTTATTTCTTCCTGAAGGAAAACCTGTACCAGAAGGCCCTGGACTGGAGCGGCTTTTCGGAATACTCCATCAATGCTTCCTTTCTGGCGGATACCTTCCATACCAATGATTACCGTTTCCTCTCACTGGGACTGCCGGTTCTGGGCTGTGCAGGCGTGTGTGTGCTGAAACTGGTCTGCGAGAAAACGGAAGAAAAAAACGGGAAAAGAGATAAATTCCTGACATATCTTTTTGGCGGCGCCTGTGTGCTGACTTTCCTGGTAACCGGATATTTTGGAAGCAAGACGCTGAAAGAACTTATACCCGCCATAGAACCGGTCCTGCGCACCATACAGTTCCCCTGGAGACTGCTTGCGCCGGCCGGAATCCTGTTTATTTTCGCGGGTGTTATCTGGCTGTCGGAATCTGTGGTGTTAAAGCCGTACCGGAATCTGGTATTCGCATTCCTGGTGGGGGTCAATCTTCTGACCTGCCTGAACCAGCCCTATAACCAGAATAATTTTGCTTATAAGGATTATGATGATACCACAACCGTCGGGCACCAGGATAAGATAATCGGCATCCCCAAATCCGACGCAACGGTGATATACCCGTATGAATGGCGGATTGATGCACTTATGGATGATAAGCTGACCTCTGATTTGCAGCTTTCCGATGCCGAAAAGGTGACGGTGGAAACCTATGTGAAAGAGGGAACCCACGCAACCTTTACCTACCGGACTTCGGAGGAAGGGCAGTATGTGGATTTCCCTCTGCAGAAATATCTGGGGTTTGCGGCAGCGGATGAAAATGGGAAGGAGCTGGAAATCACCTATGGAAATAATTACCGGATACGGGCTATGCTTACCGGTGACGGACAAAGCCATACCGTAAGCGTGAGATACCGTCAGCCGGTGATATTCCGCCTGTCCCAGGCAGTTTCCCTGCTCACGCTTCTGTTCTGCATTGCTCTTGCAGCAAAGAAGAGGAGAAGGCGTTAACGCATCCCGTTCAGAATATGATGGGCATACAGGGACAGCCGGCTGCTGTCACCTAGGAAAGCTTCTTCCAGAAGGAAAAAGCTTTCCTTTTCTTTTGCCTCCCGGCGGAAAGCGGGCGTAAAAAGATCCTCCTGGGCGGGAAGCAGACGCTGGGGAAGGAAATCCCCTGTCTTTTTCGTGTAACAGGTTGCCGGCGTGGCCGGAATCCGGTGTGCTTTGTCCACAAAGACAGCAACGGATTTATGGATGGCTTCGTCCTCCTCCGGAAGATAGGAATAATTCTTGTAATCCGGATAAAAAAATTTCAATTCACCGGTAAATACCGGTATTTTTAAGGTTCCTGAATCCCTGCTCCCTGAAAAGAAGCAGCCTCCGCCATGAATGGAAAGCGGAACGGGAAGAAGAACCGGGAGCTGAAGGCGGACAAGAAGTTCTTTTTGGCGGTTCCCTGCATAATCTGTATCAATATCCAAATCGGCTCCTGCCGTCGTTGCAGGTGCGGAAAATAAAGCGGGGTAGGAAAGGATGGGGACTACGGAAAGCATGCCTCTGATATCGTCCGCATTGTGCAGCAGCAGTACCTCCAGAAGCCGATGGTCCCTTTCCTGGCGGTAAACCTTGTACAGCTCTATGAGCTGCCCGCCGTTAAAGGGATCCTCCCGGTTAAGCCCCAGGAATTCTTCCAGGGTTTTCTGCTTACAGTTGGAAAGCTTCAGCAAGTTCTTGAAGGGCGAAATCTGCCGGTAAATATCCGCCTGCTCCTTTTCTGTAAAAGGGACGGATTTCCCGTATTTTTTGCATTTGGCCTGAAGAAAGGGAACGTCAAAAGTCGTTCCGTTAAAATGTACCAGTTTTTTATAAGGAACCGAAAATTGCAGGAAAGCGTCCAGAATGGCTTCCTCCTCAGCCGTATTTTCTGCAAACCATTGATGCAGGGTCCACTTTTTATCCTGAATGACAGCGGCTCCGATCAGATAAATGGAAGCGCTTTTTGAGGAAAGCCCTGTGGTTTCAATATCAAAAAACAGGATATTTTCTTCCTTCCCCAGAAATTGCCCGATGGCCTTTTCACCGGCCGTATGTAAGGTTTGGATTCGTGTTTTCATACAATTAATATACCATATTTTTTGATTTTTATGTAGTAATTTGATGAAAATTAAGGTATGATTATGTTATGCTGTTACTGTTCCCGGGGTTAACGGGCAGGAAAACGCTATTTGGTTAACCGCGGGAAAAACATATTACAGAAAAGAGGGATAGCTAAAATGGCTAAGGCGAAGTTAACATTTATGGGCGGTATCCATCCTTATGACGGTAAGGAGCTTTCCAAGGATAAACCCATGAAAGCGGTTTTGCCAAAGGGGGATCTGGTGTATCCGTTGTCCCAGCATATCGGTGCGCCCGCCAAGCCTGTTGTGGCAAAAGGGGATCATATTCTGGCCGGTCAGAAAATCGGAGAAGCGGCAGGATTTGTTTCCGCGGCGGTTTTCAGTACGGTATCCGGTACGGTGAAGGCGATTGAGCCGAGACGGATTGTTACCGGCGACAACGTGATGAGTATTGTAGTGGAGAATGACCGCCTGTACGAAGAGGTGGAATACCCTCCGGTCAGACCATTGGAAGATCTGACAAAGGAAGAAATTATTAATCTGGTGAAGGAAGCGGGCGTTGTAGGTATGGGCGGCGCAGGATTTCCCACTCATGTAAAGCTTTCACCAAAGGAGCCGGAGAAAATAGAATATGTGATCGCAAACTGTGCGGAGTGTGAACCTTACCTCACTTCGGATTACAGAAGGATGCTGGAGGAACCCGATAAGCTGATCGGAGGCCTGCAGGTTATTCTGCGCCTTTTTCCTCAAGCGAAGGGAATCCTGGCGGTGGAGGATAACAAACCGGACTGCATTAAGCTGCTGGAGGAGATGACGGGGACACAACCGCGGATCACGGTTAAGAAGCTGAAAACCAAATATCCGCAGGGCTCGGAGCGCCAGCTGATCTATGCGGTGACGGGACGTGCCATCAATTCCTCCATGCTGCCTGCGGATGTGGGCTGTATCGTGGACAACGTGGACACGGTGGTGGCTGTTAACCGGGCTGTGCGGGAAGGCAAACCCCTCATGAACCGTATCGTCACCGTTACGGGGGATGCCATTGCCAATCCTCAGAATTTTATTGTGCGTATTGGAACGAACTATCATGAATTAATAGACGAGGCGGGCGGCTTTTGCAAGGAGCCGGTAAAGATCGTGTCCGGCGGCCCCATGATGGGCTTCGGGATTTTTGATCTGGATGTGCCTACCACCAAGACGGCGTCCGCCCTTCTCTGCCTGTCTAAAGATGAGGTGGGGGAACCTTCCGCCTGCATCAACTGCGGCAGATGTGTGGAGGCCTGTCCTTCCAGGCTGGTGCCCACGCTGCTTTCCACCTGTTCGGAGCACTATGATATGGAAGCTTTTGAAAAGTATGACGGCATGGAATGCTGTGAGTGCGGATGCTGCAGCTATGTATGCCCCGCCAAGAGACAGCTCACCCAGGCTATCAAATCCATGCGCAAGATGGTTCTTGCACAGCGGAAAAAAGCAAGTGCGGCAAACAGGAAATAGGAGGAAAGAGCAATGAGCGACTTGATGAAGGTATCATCCAATCCGCATATCAGATCCAAAGACTCCACAAGCAGAATAATGCTGGCAGTAATCATCGCCCTGCTGCCCACCACGATCTTTGGCATCTATAATTTCGGAATCAAAGCGCTGCTGATTGTTGCGATAACCGTGGCATCCACAGTGCTGACAGAATTTATTTATGAGAAACTGACCAAAAAGAAAAATACCATAGGTGACCTTTCCGCAGTGGTGACGGGACTTCTGCTGGCTCTTAACCTGCCGGTGAGCGTGCCCTGGTGGATCGGCATTATCGGCGGTGTGTTCGCTATTCTTGTGGTGAAGATGCTTTTCGGCGGCCTGGGACAAAACTTTATGAACCCTGCCCTGGGAGCCAGATGCTTCCTGCTGATATCCTTTGCCTCCATCATGACAAATTTCAACTGTGACGCCTATACCGGCGCAACGCCGCTGGCTGCGGTTAAGGCAGGGGAAAATGTGAATGTGCTGGATATGGTTATCGGACGGACGGCGGGAACCATCGGTGAGACTTCCATGCTGTGTATCGTTCTGGGGGCATGTCTGTTGATTTGGCTGGAAATTATCGATCTGCGGATTCCCGGCACCTATATCGTATCCTTTGTGATATTTATGGTTCTGTTCGGCGGCCATGGACCGGACCGGTATTATATCTCTTCCCAGCTCGCCGGCGGCGGACTGATGCTGGGTGCTTTTTTCATGGCGACGGATTATGTGACCAGGCCGGTCACCAAGAAGGGGCAGTACATATACGGTATTTTCCTGGGAATCCTCACAGGGATATTCCGGGTCTGCAGTGCCAGTGCGGAGGGTGTTTCCTATGCCATCATTCTGGGGAACCTGCTGGTGCCTCTTATTGAGAGGTTTACTCTTCCCAAAGCTTTTGGTAAAGGAGGAGAGCGGTCATGAAAAGTATGCTGAAGGATGCAGGGATTTTATTCCTGATTACGTTGATTTCCGGTCTTTTTCTGGGCCTTGTGTACCAGGTGACGAAGGATCCGATAGCCATACAGGAAGAAAAGGCCAGGATGGCGGCCCGTAAGGAAGTGTTCCAGGATGCCGACCATTTTGAGGACGGGCAGGGCTTCACGGAGGAATCTGCCCGGGAAGTGCTTGACGGCGGAGGTTTTACGGAGGCAGGCATCAATGAGTATGCCGCTGCTCTGGATAAGGACGGCAAGGTACTCGGCTATGTGATCACGGTAACGACGTATGAAGGCTATGGCGGGGATATTAAGTTTACCATCGGCGTGCGGGAGGACGGCACCCTGAACGGAATGTCCATCCTGTCCATTTCCGAGACTCCCGGTCTGGGAATGAAAGCAGAGGAGGTACTAAAGCCTCAGTTTGAAGGGAAGAAGGCGGAAAGCTATGTCTATACAAAGGACGGCGCTTCTGCAGAAAATCAAATCGATGCCATTACCAGCGCCACCATTACGACCAATGCGGTCACTAACGGCGTAAACGCCGGACTGTATTATTTTCAGACAGAACTGAAAGGAGGCAGCGGCAATGAATAAAGCGACCGAACGTCTCTATAACGGGATTATAAAAGAAAACCCCACCTTTGTGCTGACTCTGGGGATGTGCCCCACGCTGGCAGTCACCACATCGGCTGTTAACGGGCTTGGCATGGGCTTATCCACCATGGTGGTGCTGGCCTTAAGTAACCTGATGATCTCCATGCTGCGCAAAGTCATTCCCGATAAGGTCAGAATACCTGCCTTTATCGTAATCGTTGCCAGTTTCGTAACCATTGTACAGCTTCTTTTAAAAGCTTATGTACCGTTTCTGGACAGCGCCCTGGGCATTTACATCCCTCTGATCGTGGTAAACTGTATCATCCTGGGCCGTGCGGAAAGCTATGCCTCCAAAAATCCGCCTGTTCCGTCCTTGTTTGACGGCATAGGTATGGGACTTGGCTTCTCCCTTGCGCTTACCTGCATCGGGCTGGTGCGTGAGATTCTGGGGGCCGGCGAATTTTTCGGCTTCCCCATTCTGGGAGAAAAGGCACCGGTAATTTTCGGTTCCCATATCCTGCAGCATTATGTCCCCATCAACATTTTTGTCCTGGCACCGGGAGCTTTCTTCGTGCTGGCTGCCCTTACTGCCATCCAGAACAAGGTGAAGATTAACGGGGAGAAAAAAGGCAGGGATATGTCCAAAATCCAGTCCGGCTGCAGTGAGGACTGTATGTCCTGCAAGGATTCCGGCTGTTCCCGCCGCTTCTATGATACCTCTGCGGGGGAAGCGAAAGACGGACTGGCCGGAAAGAAAGAGGAGGGAAAATAAATGTTGGATCAACTGCAGGATTTATTGCTCATATTAATCGGTTCCTCTCTGGTAAGTAATGTTGTTTTGAGCCAGTTCCTCGGCCTTTGCCCTTTCCTGGGAGTGTCCAAGAAGGTGGAGACCGCAGCAGGAATGGGAACAGCGGTTATTTTTGTCATCACACTTTCCAGTGCGGTGGCGGGTGTGATTTACAAATATGCCCTGGTTCCCCTGAACATTACCTATCTGCAGACCATCGTATTCATACTGGTAATCGCGGCGCTGGTACAGTTTGTGGAAATGGTGCTGAAAAAATATATGGTTTCCCTTTATAATGCATTGGGTGTATACCTGCCTCTGATTACTACAAACTGTGCGGTGCTGGGCGTGGCCCTGACTAATGTGCAGAAAAAATACGGGATTCTGGCAGGGACTGTCAATGGGTTTGCAACCGCGCTCGGCTTTACGATTGCCATTATCATACTGGCCGGGATCCGTGAAAAAATGGCGTATAATGATGTTCCGGAGTCCTTTAAGGGGATGCCTGTTGTCCTGATTACCGCGGGGCTTATGGCGATTGCCTTCTGCGGCTTTTCCGGGCTGTCATTGAAATAGGAGGTGGTGTCTGTGAGTATATCGGGAATTCTGATTGCGACGGCAATCGTAGGCGGTATAGGGCTGTTTATCGGCCTTTTCCTGGGAGGCGCCGCAATCCTGTTTAAAGTAAAAGTCAATGAAAAAGAAGAAGCTGTCCTGGCACAGCTGCCGGGAAACAACTGCGGCGGCTGCGGTTATCCCGGCTGTGCGGGACTGGCGGCGGCTATAGCTGCGGGGGAAGCCCCCGTAAACGCCTGCCCGGTAGGCGGAGCGGCTGCAGGGAAGAAAATAGGAGCCATCATGGGCGTGGAAGCGGAGGATGGGGAGCGTAAGGTCGCTTTTGTCCAGTGCCGCGGAACCCGTGATAAAATAAAGGTGGACTATGATTATGTAGGTCTGCATGACTGCCGGATGCTTTCCTTCGTGCCGAATGGCGGGGCGAAATCCTGTAATTTCGGCTGCCTTGGCTATGGAAGCTGTGTGGAAGTCTGCCCCTTTGACGCCATCCATGTATTTAACGGCGTGGCGCAGGTGGACAGGGAGGCCTGCATGGCCTGCGGGAAATGTGTTTCCGTATGCCCTAAGAATCTGATAACCCTCATTCCGTATTCCGCCAAATATGTGGCGGCCTGCAGCTCCGGAGATAAAGGGCCTATCACCATGAAGGACTGCCGCGCCGGCTGTATCGGCTGCGGAATCTGTGCCAAAAACTGCCCGGAGGGCGCTGTCAGGGTGGAAAATTTCAATGCCACCATCGATCAGAGCAAATGTGTGGGCTGCGGTATCTGTGCGGATAAATGTCCCAAAAAGGTTATTGTGATGCTTTCCGGCAGACCGGTCTGTGCCGAAGCAGCAGAAGAAAACAGCCGGAAGAAAGAGGAGGTTTGATAATGGAAAAGGTGACTCTCGGGAAAACCGGGATAAATGTGAATAAAAATGGGTTTGGCGCTCTTCCTATCCAGAGGATAAGCGATGAGGATGCAGTTTTTCTACTCCGGAAGGCCCACGATAATGGAATCACTTTCTTTGATACGGCCCGTGCTTATACGGACAGTGAACATAAACTGGGTCTGGCGTTCCACGGCTGCTGGGATGGGATTTATGTATCCTCGAAAACGGCATCGGTTACCCCGGAGGGCTTCTGGAAGGATCTGGAGATTTCCCTTGCGCAGCTGCAGAGAGATTATCTGGATGTGTACCAGTTCCATAACCCGGCCTTCTGCCCCAAACCGGGAGATGGCAGCGGTCTGTACGAATGTATGCTGGAAGCGAAGGAACAAGGGAAAATAAAACACATCGGCATTACCAACCACCGGCTGGCAGTGGCGGAGGAAGCGGTGGAAAGCGGGCTGTACGATACCCTGCAGTTCCCTTTCAGCTATCTTTCCTCGGATAAGGAGCTGGAGCTGGTGGAAAAGTGCAGGAAATCAGAGATGGGATTTATTGCTATGAAAGCGCTTTCCGGCGGCCTGATCAATAATTCCGCCGCGGCTTATGCATACCTTTCCCAGTTTCCCCATGTGCTTCCTATCTGGGGGGTACAGCGGGAAAAGGAACTGGACGAATTCATAAGTTATGTGGATAATCCGCCTGCCCTGACACAGGAGCTTAACGATGTGATAACCCATGACAGGCAGGAGCTTCAGGGCGAGTTCTGCCGCGGCTGCGGATACTGCATGCCTTGTCCGGCCGGCATAGAAATTAATAACTGTGCCAGAATGTCTCTGCTGATCCGACGGTCGCCGTCGGCGGCACAGCTCACAGCCCAAATGCAGGAAAAGATGATGCAGATTGAAAAATGCCTCCATTGCGGTAAATGCAAAAGCAAATGCCCGTATAATCTGGATACACCGGCGCTGCTGGAACGTAACCTGAAGGACTATAAGGAAATTCTGGCCGGAAAGGCCTATTAAAAGGACGGGTTAAAATCTGCCTACTCTGTTGCTGACAGGGTGGGCATTTTTTATTTCCGCGGGCAACGAGCCAAACGAACGCGTGAGTGGGAAAACGAAGGTCTCCTTATATGCTTACCGGCAGCGAAAGACTACAGTTAAGTGGTAAATGGAAGAATTCTGCCCGGAATGTATAAAAATTTCATGGGGCAGGCTGCCGATCCAATGGAGGTAGCCAAAATGGATAAGGAAGAGGCATTGAAAATTATTGTAGCAAATGCTTGCTGTACACTGGAGAATTATTGTCATTTATGTCCGTTTTATGCGGATCCGCCTTCCAGGGAGTGTGAAGAGATGACAAGAGAAGATATTAAAAAAGCGATAGAAACCATACAAAAATAGTTACAGATAACTGATTATATCGGCAGCCTGTTTCCGCGACATCAACTAATTGTATGGGAATTATACCGGCCGGCCCCTGTAGCGATACAGGGGCTTATCTTTTAAGCTGAATAGTATTAGTTACCTGGCTGATGCGTTAAGAAAGCATTAAGCTTTCACGTATCTTATTGACCATCCGTAAACCTTTTCCTATAATTGATTCACGCTTCGGCATTCTTTCCGGCATAATTTCCGGAAAAGGATATTACAATAGAAGCAGGATAGTAACTGTGCAGGGACTGGACAGTTACGCAGGAAATAATGATTGCACATGCAGAAGGAGAAGACAGATATGGAGGAAGAGCCGGATACAGGACAAATTACAACGAAAGAAGGGAGCAGCAGGGGAAAAATAAATAGTAAGGAGGGGCATAACCTGCATGACGGGCACAATGGCAGGCTATGTTTTTTTATGCCGTTTTTCAGAAAAAGCCTGAATTACATAAAGGGGCAGCCGCCGGGCCGGATTATAGCGATGGGCTTTGCTTTTGTGATTCTGACAGGGGCGTTGCTGCTCATGCTACCCTGTTCCGTCAGGGAAGGCGCGCAGGTGACCTTTATAGATGCCCTTTTTACATCCACCAGCGCCGTATGTGTGACCGGGCTGATTGCCATTGACACGGCAGAGCATTTTACGGTATTTGGAAGAACCGTGGTGGCACTGCTCATCCAGATCGGCGGCCTGGGGGTAACCTCGGTGGGGGTCGGCTTCATTTTGGTGGCGGGAAAGCGGATTGGGCTGAAGGGGCGGACCCTGGTAAGGGAAGCCATGAATGTGAATACCTCCAAAGGGATGGTACGGCTGGTAAAAAATATACTGCTGATGACGCTTTGTTTTGAAGGTGCGGGTGCCGTCCTCAGTTTTCTTGTATTTGTCCGGGATTATCCGCCGCTGGAAGCGCTGGGCATCAGCCTGTTCCATTCGGTGGCCGCGTTTAATAATTCCGGCTTTGATATCCTGGGAGGGCTCAGGAACCTGATACCCTATCAAAGCAATGTGCTTTTGAATCTGACAACGAGCGGCCTTATTATATTCGGCGGTCTGGGATTTCTCGTTATCCTGGATATCCTCAGGAACCGCTCCTTCCGGAAACTGACGCTGCATTCCAAAATAGTAATTACCATGAGTCTGATTCTCCTTGCGGTGGGAACGCTGTCCCTGAAGGCGACGGAGGATATCACCTGGCTTGGCGCTTTTTTCCAGAGCGTTTCCGCGAGAACTGCGGGATTTTCCACGTATCCTATCGGAAGCTTTACGGATGACGGCCTGTTTATCCTGATTCTTCTCATGTTTGTGGGCGCATCTCCCGGATCAACCGGCGGAGGAATCAAAACGAGCACGCTTTTTGTTATGATCCAGGCAGCCCGCGGAGCGGCGGCAAATCAATATGCCGGAGCCTTTAAACGGAAAATACCGGAAGTGGTTATCAGTAAGGCTTTTATTATCACATTTCTCTCCTGTACCGTGGTTTGCATGGGAACCTTTGTCATGTGCCTGCTGGAACCGCACTATTCTTTTTTACAGCTGCTGTTTGAAGTGACCTCCGCATTCGGCACCGTGGGACTTTCGACCGGAATTACACCGGATTTGGGTATCCCCGGAAAGCTTGTGATTATACTGATAATGTTTATAGGCCGCTTAGGCCCGCTGACCATTGCGTCCCTATGGGCATTTAAGACCACGGCAAATGCCAGGTTTACGGAAGAAAGTGTAACAATCGGGTAGAGGGGCGGCATATCGCTGCAGAAAATATAGGAGACAATTAATATGAAATTGACAGGAAAGAATAAAAAAGCGGGAGAAACGGCATCCTATGGAGTTATAGGCCTGGGCCGCTTCGGTTCCGCGCTGGCCCTGCGGCTGGCGGAAGCCGGTAAAGAAGTCATTGTAGTGGACAGCTGCGAAAGCAAGGTAAAGGAACTGAGACAGTATACGGAAAATGCGTATGTGGCGGATGAACTCAGTACGGAGGTCCTGGAGGAAATCGGGATCCAGAACTGTGATACGGTAATTGTGGGCATCGGAGAAAAAATAGATACCTGTATCCTTACGACGCTTCATGTGGTTAACCTGGGAGTCCCTCGCGTGATCGCCAAAGCTATCAGCCGGGATCAGGGGGAAATTCTGGAAAAGCTGGGGGCGGAGGTTATCTATCCGGAACGGGATATGGCATTGCGGCTTGCCAAACGGCTGCTTACAGGAAGCGTGCTGGATAATATATCCCTGAACAGCGATGTGGAGATTGCGGAAGTGCGCCTTCCGGCTGTTTATGAAGGCAGAAGCGTGCTGGACATGGATCTTCGCAGACGCTTCGGCCTGAATATCATTGCGCTGCAGCATGACGGAAAGACGGAAATTGAAGTGGATCCGGAATACATTTTCCGGGAGGATGATATCCTTGTCATTATCGGCAAGGGTGAAAACATCCGCAAATTTGAAAAGGAAAAAGAAGAATAATGGAAACCGGCAAACGGCATGGAATGGAGGAATGTATGCAGGAAAAAAAAGATAACGGCATAAGCACGATTTTAAAAGGTTTGTGTGTGGGAGGGACCATGCTGGTACCGGGATGCAGCGGCGGAAGCATGGCTATGATTCTGGGCGTTTACGACAGGCTGGTTTCCTCAGTCAGCTCATTTATGAAGCATAAGAAAGAAAGCCTCTGCTTTCTGACGCTGTTTAGTCTGGGCGGAGGCCTTGGTATGTTACTTTTTGCAAGACCCATGCTCAGCCTGATGGAACGGTTTGAAATGCCTATGCTCTACTTTTTTATCGGGGCGGTTGCAGGAAGCGTTCCCATGATACTGAAAAAAGCAAGCTGGGAAAAGGGGGGCCTGGGAAAGCTTCTGTTCTTTTTGGTGGGAGCGGCGGTAGTGGGACTTTTTGCCCTTCTTCCCGCGGATACCTTTCAGGCGGATATGAGCGCCGGCCTGACCTCTTACCTGCTTCTCATACTTGCGGGAGTGATAGCGGCCATCGCCCTTGTACTGCCGGGAATCAGCGTTTCCTATATGCTTCTTCTCATGGGAATGTATGATACGGTCATGAAAGCTATCACACAGCTCCATTTACCCTACCTGATTCCCATCGGGCTTGGCCTTGCCCTGGGAGTGGTGGCGACGACCAAGCTGCTGGAAGGGGCGATGGAAAAATTCCCCGGTCCTGCTTATCTGTGTATCCTTGGATTTATGGCCGCTTCCATGGCCCAGGTGTTTCCCGGCCTTCCCACAGGAAGCGAATGGCTTGTATGCCTGCTGATGCTCGCCGCCGGATTCTTTCTCATCCGTTTCCTGGCGGAAGGGGAAATCAGGAAGTCCCTTCAGACAGCTTCCCGCTGAGACCGCTGCTGGGATGGAGCTGGTAATCTTCCGTAATAAAAACCGCTTCCGTGTCAGGGATTGCTTCTATCAGCTCCATACCCTCCGTCAGCCCCAGGACAAAACAGGTGGTGCTCAGGGCATCCCCTTCCATGGAGGAGCCGGAGAGTATGGTAACGCCAAGAAGTCCGTTTTCCACAGGATACCCGGTTTTGGTGTCCAGGATATGATGATATAGTCTGCCGCCCTGCCGGAAATACCGTTCGTAGACCCCGGAGGACACCAGGGAATGATCGGAAAGGGAAAGGGTGGCGATAGCTTTTCCCTGTTCATCAAAGGGCTTCTGCATGCCTATCGTAAAGGCGGAACCGTCCGGCTTATTTCCCAGGGCAAGCACGTTGCCCCCCAGATTGATCAGGGCGCTTTTTACCCCTTTTTCCAGTAAAAGCTCCTTCACTTTATCGGCGATATATCCTTTGGCAATAAAACCCAAATCGATCTGCGATAAAGGATCGGCCAGGGAAACCGTATTATTTTCAATATGAATATTCTCATAAGTAATATGAGGGAGAACAGATTGGATATCGGCATCAGCCGGTATCTTTTTTGGTTGCAGGACGGATCCGCCGGACGAAGCTTCCGTTTCCTGCGCATCTTCGTTTCCTGCCTGCCCGCTGAAGTTCCAAAGGTCGTCCAGCAAAGCTACGGTGGGATCGATCCTTCCCCCGCTTAACCGGGCATAATAACAGGCCTGTTCCAGAAGATAAACGGTTTCCCCGGACACCGTTACCGGCTCGCCCTGGCTGTGGTTGATGCGATAGATATCGCTTCCCTCCAGCGTACGGCTAAACAGCTTTTCATAGGTTTCACAGAGAGAAAAACAATCCTCCAGATAACCCGCATCCTCAGCACGGTAAACCGTAATAGATATCACCGTATTAAAATAAAACCCGGTCTTGGTCTGCGGCTCCCTTATCTGTCCGCAGCCGGTTAAAAAAATGTCTGAAAGCAGAAAAAACAAAATAAGGAAGGAACATGCTGTTTTATGTCGTATCATGCGATGCTTCATTGAGAACCTCTTTTTCCTGTGGAATAAAATAAGGATGTCCTGGAAATGGCGTAAATCCGGGCATTTTCCTCATGACGCTTATTATAACATGTTTTCATAAGAGGGACAAATCCTTCGTTAACCTGAAAACTTGTCTGAAAACAGATATATTTTGCGTACCCACTGTATAAAATATGAATATACTATTGAATAAGTATTACAAAATGATTACGTTTTGTAATTAGGACTTCACATATGCGGAAATCCGTTCTGTGATTTCCCCATGTGAGACAGCCAGGTTGTAACAAAAGCAACAGAAAGGTATGGTGTATTGATATATGCAGTATAAAAAATACGGACTGATTTTACTGGTTTCCAATTTGCTTGTTATCACGGCATGGATGTGCGCCCGTGGTGTGCAGATCAACAAAATCGTCTCCCAGGAGGCCTTCCGGGCTTCTTTTATGGAGGATATTGCCGAATACCAGGAGACAAGCTTCTGTTCCGTAGTCCCCGCCGCCGCTTCGGACCAGCGTGTCCTGGAATGCGGCGTGCTGGAAAAAAAGCCGGTATATCAATTGAGTGATACGGATTATAATGCACTGCTGAAAATAGTGGAAGCCGAAGCCGGCGGGGAAGACGAAAACGGAAAGCTGCTGGTAGCCAATGTAGTATTGAACCGGGTAAAGAGCGGTATCTTCCCCGACACGGTTACGGAGGTGGTCTACCAGAGAGAATTCGGCGTCTGCCAGTTCTCCCCGGTCAGCGACGGGAGAATCAACCGGGTAAAGGTGAGCGAGGAAACGAAAAGGGCCGTGGACAGAGCCGTATATGGAGAAGATATTTCCCAGGGCGCTTTGTACTTTGTGGCCCGTAAAGCGGTGGCCGCGGATAAAATGCAGTGGTTCGACAATCATCTCACCTGGCTTTTTGCATATGGGGGACATGAATTTTTCGGATAGAGGGAATAGCAGTTCATTGACGCGCTTTTTGTGGTATCGTATAATAAGATAATATACAAAAGGAAGCGGGTGGTGTGTATGCAAAAACGAAAATTAAGGGATGTTAAAGAAGAGTTGAATGTTGTACATGTGAGCCGCAGGGAAAGATTGGTTTCCAGATTTTCTTCCAAAGGAAATCAAATAAAATGGAGGTCTGGGGATAAATTTGTGAAGTTGAATTGTCTTGGATATGAGAATATAGCTGAGACATTGGTCTCATGGTTCCTGCATTTTACTAATATTAAGGAAGAGGATTATGTAGATTACTTTTCCTGCATGATTTATGAGGATGGAAAGCGTTTGGGTATAGGCTGCTATTCCTATGATTTTGTAAAAGAATATGAAGAGATAACTATAAAAGATTTGTTAAATGCAGGACTTCGATCTTTTTCGATTAGTTATGATGATCTGCGGGAATTTCTTATTGATGAAATAAAGCTGGATATTAAAAATTATATAGACCGTATTTTGTGTGTGGACTCGATTGTACGCAACGATGATCGGCACTTTGATAATATCTCTTTTTTATACAAAGATGGGGTTTATAAACCAGCTCCGATTTTTGACAATGGATCCTCTTGTATGTCAGATACTTTCAGTTATCCCTTTGAGGTTGACTTTGATATCAACTACACAAGTATCCAGGCAAAACCATTCCGGGCAGACTTTAAGTCTCAGATAGGATACGTAGACAGATTGATAGTGGATTATGACGGTTTTATAAACAGTATCCAATTTGACGCACAGGAGAGTATAAGGGCTTTAGAAGTAATAAAAAGAGGGCTTGCAGAAATGGAGGGTATATCATGGGAGAGAAGTTGATCTTTGATTTAATGTATAAGGATGAGGTTTGTTCCCATGTGGAAGTAGATTTGCGGACAAAAGAAATCGTCTGCAAGGAATATTCATCGGTTCCCCATCATGTTGTTTTTGGTAAAAGGCCTCATACAGTTGAAAATTTAAACCTGTTTTTTGAGCGCAGGTGTTTTCCGAAAGAAAGAGCAGACTGTCAGGAGCAATTAACCGCATTGGGGCTGATGCATTATAATCCATTGGATATTGTAAAGAAAACACATGGTGCCATGTACCAGGATTATATGTGGATTCGTTTTGAAGGGGAAAATCTCTCGTATAAGGATGTTGGCCAAAAAAATTTATAGAGGCGTTTTAAATAAAAACTATCATATCGTGCCATTTGAGGTCAAAAAAGTGCAGTTGAAGGACAAAAGGATTGATTTTCCAAAATTTCTGCTATGATAATGATGAAAAGCAGATAGGAGGAAAGAAGAATTGTTGAAAATAGCTTTGGTTGATGACAATACAGACTTTCTTCTGCTCCTGCGCAAAAAAGTGCATGCGTTCTTTGATGGCAGAAATGTTTTGTGCGAGGTCAGACTTTTCCCTAACCCGGAGGTTTTTTATTTTGATCTGGAAGAAGGATTTCATTACGATATCTGTATTCTGGACATAGAAATGCCTCAAATGAACGGCCTGGAGCTTGCAAGAAAAATCCGGGCCACTGCGCAGGCCACCTATCTGGTTTTCACTACCTCATATCTACAATATGCCGTGGAAGGGTATGAGGTAAGAGCTTTTTCCTATATCCCAAAGAATCTCCTGGAAGAGAAGCTGGATGCGGCTCTTCTGGGGATTTTTTGTGAAATGCAGAAAAATACAGAGAAATATTATTTTGTGGAAACGAATTCCCGTTTTGAGAGAATAGAATATAAAGAGATCATTTATGTATATAAGAACAATAAGAATGCCGTTTTTGTGCTGACGGACCGGGAGGTACCGGTACGCAAGACCCTGCAGGAGGTTTATCTGCAGCTTGATGCTGAAGAGTTTATGTGCATAGAAAGAGGCTATATCGTAAATGTCCAGCATATTGTTAAAATTGAAAGCAAGGAACTCACACTCAGAAACGGAAAGAAGCTTCAAATAGGCAGAACACATATCAGGGAAGTGAAAGAAGCTATTCACGGATATTGGAGGGATAGAATGTGATCTGGCTTAGAATAGCGCAGGGAGTGCTTTGTGCTGTTGAGGTATGCGGATTATATTTTTTGCTTCAGATTTTCTTTGATAAAAGATGGGATAACACCTGCAGTAATATTTTATGGATGATATCCGGGGCGGTACTGTTTGGATTGATATTTTACCAAAGAGATCAGGCATCTATGTATTCGCGGTATTTTATGCTCCTGTGTATTGTCTTGTCCGGGGCGGTCACCATGTTATGGTTTCAAATATCATGGGTAAAAGCTGTTCTGGTTACTGTTTTATATTTCGAGTCCTTATACTTTTCAGATATTTTTCTTGGTTTTATCGGACAGGCTCTGTACAGTCATGATTATTTTTTTGAGTATATCCAATTTGAATTAAGCAGTAAAAGAATCATTGTCATGCTGATCAGCAGAATGCTGTTATGCGCGGTAATATCCCTGTTTATCAGGCACAGAGCACTCGTGAGCAGAATATTTTCCAAATACATATTGATATTTGCGGGATTTGCCTTGCTGGAATACTTTGGATTATACTTCTGCGATCGGGTTTTTGTACCGGCCTTCGGCTTGCAGGAAAAGATTTATATTTATTTTGCATTTTTCCCTTTACTTATAACATTTACATTGATTATTATTCTTTTTTATATTGTATATATTGAAAAAAGAAATGAAATACGGTTGGTAAACAGCCAGAACGAAATGTTGGAAAAGAATTATCATGAGATGATAACTCTCTATCAAAATCGTGATAGAATTTTTCATGATATGAAAAATCATCTATCGGTTCTTTCCATGCTGATCGCTGAGCAGGATATAAATAAGGCTGAAAATTACATCAGTAAAATAAATGAACCCATTTTGGAACTGGAACATAAGAATTTTACAGGCAATCGTATTGTTGATATCATATTGAATGATAAACTGGAAAAAGCCAGGGCAATTGGTATTCATTTGAATATAAAAGTAGATAAACTTAATGAAGATAAAATCCAGGATATAGATTGGTGTGCGATACTGGCAAATCTTTTAGATAATGCAATAGAAGCATGCAGCAGGGTAATAAAAAAAGAGAAATGGATTGATTTAAGTATAATGCAGAATGATTATACTACCTTTATTGAAATCAAGAATACATATGAAGATAAGATAAAGACTTTAAATAATAAATTAGTGAGTAATAAAAATGATAAAAATCTGCACGGCATTGGAATGGAAAGCGTTCAGAATGCTGTAGAGAAATACAACGGTATATTTGATTATGGTTGGTGTGATGATATATTTACAATAAATATATCTCTATTTTATTAAAGGAGGAGTATCAAATGTTTAAGGAACGAGAACGTTTTATGTCTAAGGCAGGAGATGTAGATTTTGAACTGATGGAAATGAGCCATGAAGAAGATTTCAATTCGGACATTCCTGTGACTACTGAAAACACACCGGTTCTTACCTTCTACTGTTGCTAAGATCAAAGGAAAGGCAGGATGCCCAGCCGGGCATCCTGCCTTTCCTTTGGTAGTTCTGCCTATCTTTTGAGATAGCGTCGGAAAGTATAGCACACAGTTAAAAAATCAAGACTTGGAAATTTAAGGAAAATTTTATTTTTCTTCTTGGCACAATTATATTATAATTAAAAGTGCCGTTTGAGGTCAAAAACGTGCAGTTGGAGGACAAATGGATTAAAATTCCTTTTAACCTGATATGATTGGTTCGGAAAGCAGATAGGAGTGGGAAAGAGTTGGTTAAAATTGCTTTGGTTGATGACGATACAGACTTTCTTTTACTCCTGCGTAAAAAAGTGCATACGTTCTTTGATGGCAAAAGCATTTTGTGCGAGGTCAGACTTTTCCCTAACCCGGAGGTTTTTTATTTTGATCTGGAAGAAGGATTTCATTACGATATCTGTTTTCTGGACATAGAAATGCCACAAATGAACGGCCTGGAACTTGCAAAAAAGATCCGGGCGACTGCACAAACAACCTATCTGGTTTTCACTACTTCATATCTACAATATGCCGTGGAAGGATATGAAGTAAAAGCTTTTTCCTATATCCCAAAGAATCTCCTGGAAGAGAAGCTTGAGGCAGCTCTTCTGGGGATTTTTTGCGAATTACAGAAGAAAGATGAAAAGTACTATTTCGTTGAAACTAATTCACGCTTTGAGCGGATAGAATATAAAGAGATCATATATGTTTATAAAAATAATAAAAATGCCGTCTTTGTTTTAAACGATAGAGAAGTCCCGGTACGTAAAACACTTCAGGAGGTTTACGATCAGCTAGATTCGGACGAGTTTCTCTGTATAGAAAGAGGTTATATTGTAAATATAGAACATATTATCAAGCTTGAAAGCAAAGAGATTACTCTTAGAAACGGAAAAAAGCTTCAGATTGGCAGGACACATATCAGGGATGTAAAGGAAGCTATCCATGGTTATTGGAGGGATAGGATGTGATGTGGCTAAGAATAGCTCAAGGTATATTGTGTACCATTGAGATATGTGGTCTGTATTATTTGTATAATCTTTTCTTTGAACAAAAATGGGGCAGCATCTGGAGACGTATTAGTTATTTTATTACGCTCATATTATTTTGTGGCTTGACTATTTATCAAAGAGAAGTCGGTGGTATGTACTCTCGATATTTTATGTTTCTGTGTATTTTTTTTGCAGTATGTATCGGTAAGTTTTTTTATAAAGATAATTTAACAAGATGCTTATTAGTATCGGTGTTATACTTTGAATCTATTTATTTTTCTGATATATTTTTAGGATATATAGGACAAGCGTTATTAGACTCTATAGATTTTGTGAATTATGTTCAATTTGATTTAAATATAGAAAGAATTATAGTTTTAGCTATAAGTAGAATTTTTTTATTAATTGTAGTACTTATATTGAGAAGATATAAAAACCATTTTAATAATTTAATTACAAATTATCGAATGATTTTAGTTGGATTTACTATATTAGAATATTTAGGTTTATATTGTTGTGAACAGGTATTTTTTTCTGCATTTAGGGAAGCTGGAAAGATTTATGTGTACTTTGCTTTATTTCCTATTATTTTAGTATTGACTTTTATAATAGTTATTGTTTATTTAATGTATATAGAAAAGAATAATGAAATACAGTTGGTTAATAATCAAAATGAAATGTTAGAAAAGAATTATCATGAAATGCTTTTATTATATCAAAAAAGAGATAGAATATTTCATGATATGAAAAATCATTTATCTGTGCTTTCATTGCTAATCTCTGATAGAAATTTAGATAGGGCGGAAGAATATATTAAGAAAATTAGCGAACCTATTCTGGAATTGGAGCATAAAAAGTATACAGGCAATCGTATTGTTGATATTATTCTAAATGATAAATTTGAAAAGGCACGCAATAATGGTATTAGATTCATTATTAGCGCAAGTGATATAAAAGAAGGCATAATACAAGACATTGATTGGTGTGCAATACTTGCGAATATTTTAGATAATGCAATTGAAGCTTGTATAAACGTACAGAATATAGAAAAGTGGATTGAAATATCAATGAGTCAAAATGATTGTTCGACCATGATTAACGTATCAAATGTTTATAGTGGTGAAATAAAAATATCAAATAATAAACTTGAAAGTACTAAAAAAAATAAAATGCTTCGTGGTATTGGGTTAGAAAGTGTAAGAACTGCTGTAAACAATTATAATGGAATTTTTGAATACAATTGGCAAGCGGATATATTCTATGTTAATATATCATTATTTAATTAAAGGAGGAAAAACCAATGGGAAACGAAAGAGCAAAGTTTATGGAAAAAGCAGGAGATGTATTTTTCGAAATTGAGGAGTCATGTAAGAGTGAGATGGTAGACATACCTGAATTACTCTATAATACAGAATCAACTCCATTCCTTTCAATTTTCTGCTGCTAGGTAATTCGGAAAAAGGCAAGATGATCATTCGACATCTTGCCTTTTCTCTGCTTATAATAAAGCATAAATATACAATAAATTAGGTAAATATATGAAAAATAATGAAGTAAATAAAGAATCAAAAGTTGAGAGTTCAGTTACTGATTATTTAGAGGATAATATTGTTTCAAACCAAACCTATGGTGTGTTTTATCGCCCTTTTCTTGTAGAAACAAAGAGTAAATTTATAAAAGAATTAGGAACCTTCTATCGTTCCCATATGTTCTGCAAAGGGACTATAGAGCTTATACTCTCTCGTATCCATGCAATATGTGTAAGAACTCTTATTGTGGAAATGAGTATGTATAAGGCGGCTGGTCGGCTTGAAGGAAGTGACAGTTCTGAGGAATATGAATATTTCCAGACGAAGTTTCTTGGAAAAACGGAGTTGAGAGAAGAGCTTTTTGACGTATATCCTGTGCTGAAGCAAAATATTGAAAAGACGATAGGGCAAACTGCTGTTTTCTTAAGTACTATGTGGAAGCGCTTGATTGCTGATAAAAACGAAATAGAGAAAACAATTCTTAGAGGCGTACAATTAGGAAAGATAGTATCTGTTTGCACTATGGACTCTGATCTTCATTGTGGTGGGCAATGTGTGTTAAAAATAGAAACCGACAAAGGACAGAAATTTCTATATAAACCCCGCCCTGTTCAAACAGAAAAAGCTTTTCAGGTTTTATTAAATTATCTGTATAACGGGATTGGGATGGAAGGATATTCATATGAATGTATTCTGCGTGATAATTATGGGTGGGTGGAATTTGTGGAGGCCAGGGGCTGTACGGCACCGGAACAAATTAAAAACTATTTTTGTCGGCTGGGTGTGGGGGTATGCCTGAGTTATTTTTTGGGAACTGGAGATCTGCATTATGAAAACCTGATTGCTCATGGAGAATATCCGGTTCCGGTTGATGTAGAGGTGCTTAGTACGTTGGCGGGAGGTAAGGACAACTCAAAAGGAGGATATTCGGTTCTGTTCAGTGGTATTTTACCTGATCCTGCTAGAAAAACGCAGGTAAATGTACTCAATGGAGGGGAAGGGCAAAAAGCTGCAATTAAGGTTGCAAGAGTAATCAATGATAAGACTTCCGACATGAAAATTTCTTATGATTATCCGGAAATGCCTATCGCTAACAATCAGGTTATGATGCATGATGACAGAATTTCAGCGGTTGCATATGAATCCGATATCAGAGCAGGCTTCTGTAAGGCTTATTATTTTATTGTAGAGAATAAGAATGATTTTATTAGATTGTTTAAGAAGGAAAGCGCCGAATGCAGGGTAAGGGTGCTGCTGGAAAATACACAAAGATATACAATGCTTCTGTTTGGAAGCTATCATCCTATGATATTACAAAATGATAAAAAAAGAAGAGAATTGATGGAACATTTGTATGAAGGAAAGAAGAGTATTACCCCCAATGAAAAACAAGCTATAGAATATGGAATAAGGGATATGGAAGAAGGTGATATCCCTTATTATTATACAAAAATGGACAGTCATTCTCTATTTTCTTCCAGAGGTGAAGAAATAGAGAAATACTATACGGTATCACTGGATGATTGCGTCCGGTTTCGGCTGGAAAGATCAGTAGATTTGGATTGCCGAAGACAAGAGGGTATTATCCGGATGGTAATGGAATTATCCGGATACGGCAGTAATGAGTTTATTAATAGCCATTTTCCAATGATAAGGCCGAAGGAAGTAAAAAAAGAGAATAATAAGGTTCATTTCTTTCATAAGGCAATGGAAATTGCGGATCATATAGAAAAAGAAGCCCTTTGGGATAAAGAAAAACAGACAGTCAGCTGGATAGAACCGTTGCTGGCAGGAGTCAATGAGGAAAGAATATATATAGCAGAAGGAGATATGTATTTTTACAATGGTATGTCAGGTATTGCTGTATTCCTTTTTGGGATACAGCAAGCATGTGGAAGGCTGTCGGAGATCTGTAATGCTGTAAAAAATACACTGTTTCAATATACGGATAATTGCCTGATGGACAGAAATATGCTTTTAACTGAAAGTACGGGGATTTACTGCGGAGAAGCTTCATTATGTTATGCTTATCAGCTTTTGTTCCGTATGACCGGAGAGCAGACTTTTTTGGAATATGCCTGTAAACATACAGTACTGTTAACAGAACTTTTGGAAAAGGACACGTCCTACGATTTGGTTTACGGAAATGCAGGAGCTATTGTTGCACTATGTGAGATGTATTCTTTGACTCAGAACATGCAGTATCTCAAAGCAGCAGAAAAAGCTGGCGATATATTGGCTGATCATGCTGAAAGACAGAGCCATGGTGTTGGTTGGTTAAATAAATCTTCTCAGAAAGTATTAGCGGGAATGTCCCATGGCAACAGTGGTATGTTGCCTGGATTGGTAAAGCTTGGCTTTTTATTAAAAACGGATAAATATCAGAATTTAATCATAGGCTGTTTGAATTATGAAAGCAGTTTATATGAGGAAAAATATAATAACTGGGCAGATTTGCGTCAGGATGAGGCCGAAAGGTATCAGTCATATGCCTGGTGCCATGGCTTTGGAGGGATTACGGCGGCAAGGCTTGCCTGTTTGCCTTATGCAGGAAAGGCTTTGGAGCAACTTTTAAAGGAAGATCTTGTCCGTGCGAAGAAATGTTTCCTTTCTTTACAGATGAGAAAGGGAATGTGTCTTTGCCATGGAAACATGGGGATGTTGCTGCTTTTGGACAAATATCTGGAATATAATAACAGCAGTGATTTGGAAGCTGTAAAATCTCTTCTTGTATCCGCTTCTCTGAAGGAGCTGGAGTGTGATCATGTCATGCCACAGGAAAAATACGCAAAAGGATTGATGAACGGAATGGCTGGAATCGGTTATGCTTGTCTCAAGTTGGCTGGATTTTCTTCTTTACCTGATATTATGTTATGCAATATTTGATGAAAAAGGCAGTAGATTTGGGAATTACCTAAAATGAGATCACATGCAATTTCTTTTTATGAATATACAGATGGTGATAGTTTTATTTACTTTTGTCTTTGCAGGAAATACAAAAGTGTGTCAGAAACGGATTGCATCATGAAAGAATGTATGCTATACTGATGAACTGACGGGTAAAAAAGCAATATCTGCCATAGACACGCTTTGAAGTAGCCGGTTTACAGGATGGATATCATAGGAGAAAATAAGCCTGCCAGGCAGGCGGTGAGGAGATTGTGAAATGGAAATCTTATACAGGAGTACCAGAAGTAATGCGGCGGCAAGTGCTTCCCAGGCAATTCTGAAAGGACTTTCAGACGATGGGGGGCTTTTTGTACCGGAAAGAATTCCCGCATTGGATAAGACGCCGGAAGAATTAAGCGCTATGACCTATCAGGAAGTGGCTTATGAAGTGATGAAGCTGTTTCTGACCGATTTTACGGAAGAGGAACTGAAGAGTTGCATTGCCAGCGCTTATGACAGCAAATTTGACACAGAGGTAATCGCACCTCTTGCAGAAGCGGGCGGAGCATATTATCTGGAGCTTTTCCATGGCAAAACAATCGCTTTTAAGGATATGGCATTGTCTATTCTTCCTCATTTAATGATAACGTCGGCTAAGAAAAACCATGCCGATAAGGAGATTGTCATTTTGACAGCAACCTCCGGTGATACAGGTAAGGCGGCTCTGGCCGGCTTTGCCGATGTGCCGGGAACGAAAATCATTGTTTTCTATCCGAAGAACGGGGTAAGCCCCATCCAGGAGAAGCAGATGGTTACCCAGAAGGGGGACAATACCCTTGTAGTAGGTATCCACGGTAATTTTGATGATGCACAGACTGGCGTGAAACGGCTGTTTTCGGATAAAGAACTGGAAAAAGAAATGGCGGATGGGGGCTATCAGTTTTCTTCAGCCAATTCCATTAATATCGGGCGTCTGGTTCCTCAGATTGTTTACTATGTGTATGCCTATGCGCAGCTGTTGGCGGAAGGCAAGATTACTGCAGGAGAGAAGATTAACGTTGCGGTGCCCACCGGTAATTTCGGAAATATCCTTGCGGCCTTCTATGCGAAGAACATGGGGCTTCCCATAAATAAGCTGATATGTGCTTCTAATGAGAATAAAGTGCTGTATGATTTCTTTTCCACAGGGGAATATGACCGTAACCGTGAATTTGTGCTCACCAGTTCCCCTTCCATGGATATTCTGATTTCCAGTAACCTGGAGCGCCTTATTTACAGGATTGCCGGGGATGATCCGGTGAAAACACAAGCCCTGATGAAGGCTCTCAGCGGGGAAGGAAAATATGAGATCACTCCAAAGATGAAAGAGAAGCTGGGGGATTTCTATGGGAATTTTGCGAAAGAGGATGAGGCCTTTGGCAGGATTAAGGCTTTATATGAGGATACCGGTTATGTAATCGATACCCATACGGCGGTTGCTTCCGCAGTTTATGATAAATATAAAGAGGCGTCAGGGGATAGGGATACACTGACTGTAATCGCGTCCACAGCCAGTCCGTTTAAGTTCACAAGAAGTGTTATGCAGGCGATTGATCCGAAATACGGGGAGCTGACGTGGGGGGATTTTGCGCTTGTTGACGAGCTGTCGGCACTGGCGAATGTGGAAGTCCCTGAAGCAATTGAAGAAATCAGGACGGCGCCGGTGCTGCATACGACTATATGTGATAAAGACAAAATGAAGGATGCGGTAAAGGACTTCCTGAAGCTGTAAAATATGTATTTCGGTTAAACGGCGCAGTGCCGCGCAGGAACTGTGCAGCGTTTTACCTCAATCTGCAAAAAGCTGCGACTGCGGCGGATGAGGTTCGGACTACAGGAAAATTGATAATTGATATTATGTATAGAACATCCGGCAGCCGTTCTTTTTGCCGGGGAAGGTCAAGGCTATTACATTATTGATCTTTCCCGGCTGTTTTACTCTTTGCGAAAGGCGTAAATCAGCCTGAATTGTTATTTATATAGTAATGACAGTACAGCAGAAGCCGTTCAAAGTTTCTGAATCGAATGCGGAAGTTCAGCCGGTATATAGATTAAAAAAAGCAGCAGAATGGAGAGAGCAGTGAGTGCAGAACAAAAGACAAATAAAATACTAAACCATCCTTTACTGGAATTGCTGAAGCATAACAAAGGAAATCCAAGAACATTGATACTGATGGAGCCTCTATGGGGCATTCCATATAATTTAATCGCACCATTCGCCACACTGTACATGTATTCACAGGGAGTAACGGATGTTCAAATCGGACTGATTCTGTCGATTACTATGGTGTTTCAGGTGCTTTTTTCTTTCTTTGGCGGGATCTTAACGGATAAGCTGGGACGGAAATTTACAACTATGATGGGCGATTTCTTCGGATGGAGTATCGCCTGCCTGATATGGAGCATATCCAATAACTTCTGGCTCTTTTTGATTGCCATGTTATTTAACTGTTTTGAACAGATTAACCAGACCGCATGGTATTGTTTGCTGATTGAAGATGCGGAACCCAAAGATTTGCTGGGGATATATACCTGGGTAAATATAGGCGGTTTGATTGCAATCTTTTTTGCGCCGCTTTCAGGTTTGCTGATCAATTCCTTTACCGTAATTCCGGTCATCCGGGTTTTATATCTGGTTTTTGCGGTGAATATGTTAATTAAGGTAGCAGTTACTTTTCGTTATTGTAAAGAAACCCGGCAGGGAAAGATCCGGATGGCTGAGACGAAAGATACCTCTTTGTTACATATGTTATATGAATACAAGGAACTGATTCCTAAAGTATTGAAGGATAAGGAGGTTATGAAGGTACTGGCTGTCACCGTCATATTATATATCACGAATATGGTCAGCACTAACTTTTTCAGCTTATATGTGACGCAATGGCTGGACATAGAATCCCGTTATCTGGCTTTTTTCCCGATTCTGAACGCGGCCGTAATGTTGATTTTTATGATTGGTATACAGCACCGGCTGGAATTGGTAAAATTCCGGATACCCATGTGGATTGGTTTGGTATTGTATGCCGCAGCAGGAATTCTTCTGATACTGGCTCCAACAGGGAATATGCTGTTTGTTATTGTTTATGTCTTTGTTGCTGCAGTGGCCGGTTCACTTGTCATGCCCCGTAAAGATACATTGATTCAGCTGACTATTAATGCGGAGGAGCGCGCCAGAATTAATGCATTAATTATGTCCTTTACCATTGCATTTTCTTCCCCGTTTGGTTATTTTGCCGGATGGTTATCAAGCATTGACCGTCGGCTGCCATTTGTGTTTACATTTGTTTTATTCCTTGCGGCGATGATTATCGTGGGCCGAATCCGCGATCCTGAGTTCTCTAAGTAGCTGTTCGGCATCTGCCCGGGGTTCTATGGCAGTGCCCTGGGTTTTTTACCGAAAGATTATAAATAACCTGCCGCATATCATCCTGCCCCGCCGGGAGCGCCCTGATATGCAGCAGGTCAATTTTTGCCGGAGCAGGTCAAGAATGTCACATTGTTGATCTGCCCCGGCTGTTTTATACTTTATGAAAGATTTTAATTAGCTGGAAAATTCAATAAACCACAAAAACGGAGGAGAAAGAATAAAAATGTATCAATACGAAATGTTTGAATTACGCTTTACCGGAGAACCGCCCGGAGGTTCCCATGCGCTGTTCACTTTTCATACCATATTCTATCTGGGCAGCGAAGAAAAGGCCGCAAAAGGATTTTATGCAGGGGAAAATATCTACAAAGTACGTTTCCTCCCTCAAAAAACCGGCCGGTATTCCTGGAAAACCGAAAGTGTCATTCCTCTGAAAGGCTCCTTAACAGGGGAAGAGGAATGCCTGCCGGCAAGGACCGGAAGACATGGTATGGTAAAAGCGGAAGGCCTTCATTTTGTTTATCAAGACGGTACGAAGTATATTCCATTCGGAACCACTGTCTACGCGCTTGCCCACCAGAGTGAAGCGATAATTGAACAGACCATGCATACCCTGGAGCATACCCCTTTTAATAAGGTGCGCCATTGTATATTCCCAAAGCATTACAGATATAATCACAATGAGCCGCAGTATTTCCCTTTTGAGAGAAATGAGGAAGGGAAGTGGGACGTTCATAGCCCTTGTATGGACTATTGGGATCATTTTGAAAAAATTCTTGTTCGGCTCGGAGAAATGGGTATGGAAACGGATTTGATTTTGTTCCACCCTTATGATCGCTGGGGCTTTTCCCTTTTGCGCATGGAGGAATGGAAGATTTACCTGGATTATCTGCTCCGCAGGCTATCCGCTTATCCTTTTATCTGGTGGAGCCTTGCCAACGAATATGATCTGATGTTCAACCGTACAATGGAGGAATGGCATGAAATAGAGGAATTTGTCGCTGCTAACGACTGCGTCGGGCATTTGCTGAGCAGTCATAACTGTGTTCATTTTTATGATTTCACACGCCCTAACGTGACGCACTGTAGTATTCAGACGGATGGCATACATAAAGCGGCGGAATGGCAGGAACGGTATAAAAAACCAGTAGTTTTTGACGAGTGCTGCTATGAGGGCAATATAAATATGGCCTGGGGGAATATTTCCGCATTTGAGATGGTGAACCGTTTTTGGCGCGGCTGCATCCAGGGATCCTTTGTGACCCATGGGGAAACTTATGTTTCGGAGGATGAGGTGCTCTGGTGGGCCAGGGGCGGCCGGTTAAAGGGGCAGAGCGTGCCGCGGATTGCTTTCCTGAAGAACATTCTGTATAGCCTGCCGTCCCACCTTAGCCTCTGGAAAGAACCTGCTGTCATGGGGCCGGATGACAGGAATATCACGGCCACTGTTTTTGAAAGGCCTGAGGAGGCATATGAACGGTTCCACGCCTTGATAAATAAAGAGGAACGGGAGCTGTCCCAGGCCAAGGATGCCTGCTATTACGGTCAATGCGGGGAACAGGCCTACATTAAATATTTTGCGAGGCAGTGTGCAGCCCTGTGTTCCCTTACTCTGCCGGAGGACAAGAAGTATGAGGTTGAAATCATCGATGTCTGGGAAATGACAAGGACAACGGTGCTGGAAGAGGCCTGCGGGTGGGTTGAAGTCAGACTGCCGGGAAAAGAAGGAATTGCCGTAATGGCAAAACAGCTGTAGTAAGAGTCTCAAACCGCACAGTTGCCAAATGGCCCGCGGCACTTTCGGGAACGAAAAGGAGTGCATCTTGAATGCATAATCCGCTTCCTGTATACTGGATAGTATAGGATAAAAAAATGCCGTCCGGTTTCCCGGAGGGTATCGAAAAGGCTTCTGATATGGGGGAAGGGGCATGAAAAAGCAGGGTATGGTAAGTGTTTTCAAAAGGCTTTACATTCTTTTTGTAATTATCATAGTAATCATCTATGTGAGCACAATCCTAATTTTCCTGAAGTATGCGCAGCAGCAGCGGGATGTGGAAATCAACAGAATGCAGACCGCCGTTGTCCACAACGTATCGGCACTGGAGCAGCAGCTGGAAATTATTTATAATCTGGAACGTAATCTTGTCAGTGACGGAAGGATTTCGTCCCTGGCCTATGACATATCCCTGAACGGATATGAAAGGTCCCAGCTGATGCTGGGGCTGCGGAGCAATATCCAGGGCTATCAGTCTCTGAACAATATCATTAAGGATATCACCGTGATTTTTCCCAAACAGGAGATGGAACTAAGTGCGGCGGAGGGGCATGGCAGGAAGGAATATGTACCCACGCCCCGAAGCAGCGAAAATACGGCCCGGAGCCTGGTTTATGCGGACAGCCAGGTCCGGATGGAACTGCTGTATCCTCTGACCTATTCGACGGAAGAGGATTACGTTCCCGATTTCGGTGTGAGTATTACGCTGGCGGAGGACTATCTGCAGGGGCTTTTGGAGTTGTTTGGCAGTTCGGAACAGGCTGGCGCCTTTTTTGTATTGGATGGAGGGGAAGTGCTTGGTCAGCTGCCTGCGGGAAAGGAAGCCAAAGTACAGCTGATGGACTGCTGGTATCGGGCATGGGAAAAACAGGGCAGCGGGGAAAGCTTTCTCGGGAAGGGAAGGTGTCTGGGGACCAGCTATCTGTTTATGTCGGAAAGTATTCCCGGTTACGGGATTACCGTGGTTGCCTACCGCAGCGGCAGAGGAATAGGCAGTTCGGCAATGGTGGCTTTGTTTATGATGGGGGTGGTGCTCCTGGTCATCAGTATATTGTTTTTTGAAATCCTTTATCAGACCAATACTGCCGTGAATAAGCCGCTGAAAAAGGTGGTGCATGCGTTCGAACAGGTACAGGAGGGCAGTCTGGAAATCCGCATTTTCCATAAGCCCCAGGATGAGTTTCAATATATTTATTCGTCTTTCAACCGAATGGTGGAACGTATTCAGGAATTGATAGAAAATGTGAAGGAACAGGGAAGGCTTTTACAGAATGCGGAACTGATGCAGCTGCAGTCCCAAATCAATCCGCACTTTTTGTACAACAGCTTCTATCTAATCCGGATTATGGCCAAAAATGAATCCTACGAACAGATTATACAGTTCGTCACTTCCCTGGCAAAGTATTACCGTTTCCTGAATAAGGAGGTTGAGCAGAATATTCCGCTTGGCCGTGAGGTGGAGCACATGGAAAATTATATTGATATCCAGCAGATGCGGTTTGGGGATAAAATTACCGTAAATAAAGAACAGCTGCCGGAAAGCGCGGTCAGCTTCCTTGTTCCTAAGCTGATACTGCAGCCGGTCATTGAGAACGCCTATAACTACGGAATGGCCGATATTTTAAAGGACGGGCGGATCGCAGTTGCCTATTCCCTGGAGGGGCCTTATCTGTCCGTCATAATGGAAGACAACGGAGGCGGCGGGAGTGCGGAGAATATTGAGCGGATGCAGGAATATATCCGGGATTACCAGGGCCGTGCCGCCGGACATGCGCTGTCCAATATAGAACGCAGGCTGAAGCTGGCTTATGGAGAGACAAGCGGTATCCTGCTGGAACAAAGTGAACTTGGAGGCCTGAAGGTAATTCTGCGGATTGACATGAGGGTAAAACTGTAAACTGCACAATGCAGCCTTATGCGCCGTAACGGACAGCAGCTGGTCAACATGAGGTCAAAGGAGGAGGTACAATTATGTGGAACGAAGCGTTATGGCTGGGAGTGCCAAGGGTTGAGATTGAGGAAAAGAAAATATACCAGGGGGATATGAACGGGCGGTTCGCCTATTACCGTCTGGATTTTATGTTGGATCGGAAAGCGGAGCTGAAGGTGGATATTTCCGCCAATTCCCGCTACCGGCTGTGGGTGAACGAGCAGCCGGTGCTGTCGGGGCCTTGCCGCGGCGATCAGTTCAGACATTATTATGAAACGGTGGAGCTGGGCGGTTATCTGCGTACCGGGAAAAATGTGCTTGCCGTGCAGGTGCTTCTGTGCGACAGCATGTATGTAAAAGACGGCCCCACGGACAAACGGGCGCCGTTAAACAGCGTGGCAACCCTGCCGGCAGGCCACAGGCTCGCTGTGGAAGGAGTGCTGAAGGATGAGGAAGGAAATGTGCTGGGGGAGGTGACAACGGGAAAAGCATCCTGGAAGGTATGGCTGGACAATACTTTTTTTCTTACCAAGGAACCGGTGGTGAACGGGAATATGGGTGCGCTGACGGAGACTATTGATTTTAATACGGTTCCCGGAGGCTGGAGACAACGGGACTTTGACGACGGCAGCTGGCGTACGGGCGATGCGCTGGAGCCGGTAAAATGTGGCTTTGAGATGATGTTTGGTATTCTCAAGACCTTTATGATGGAGGAACGTCCGATCCCGCTGTTGTATGAGCGTCCGGCTGCTTTGGAGAAAGAACTGGGAGAAGGCGTGATGAAAGGGGCACCGTATGTGACAGTGCGGCCCGGAGAATGTCTGACTCTCCTGTTTGACGGAGAAGGCCTTTTCAACGCTTATTTCCGGTATCGGATGGAAGGAGGCGCAGGTGCGGAGATTTCCTTTACCTATTTTGAGAAGTTTACGAAGGGGATTGACCAGGTAAAAAGAGATGACTACATCAATGGAGAAATCGGGCAAAACGGGCAGCGGGACACAATCATACTGGACGGCGGCAGCTTGCTTTATGAACCTTTCTGGTACCGGACCATGCGTTTTTTGAAGATTGAAATCCAGGCGGCGGGGGAGGAAGTTCGTTTTTACAGGCCTGTGCTTTTAAAGACCGGTTATCCTCTGAATCCGGGCTCTTATGTTAAATCGGATGCTCCCTGGGTGGAGAAGGTTTATGACATGTGTGTGCACACTCTCCAGGGCTGCATGATGGAAACCTATATGGACTGCCCTTTCTGGGAACAGATGCAGTATCCTATGGATACCAGACTGCAGGCGTTGTTTACCTATGTGTGCAGCGAGGATACGAAGCTGGCAAGGAAGGCCCTTCGGGATTTCCATGATTCCATGCTGCCCATGGGACTGATTCAGGGCAGGGCGCCCAGCAATCCGAAGCAGGTTATTTCCACATTTTCCCTGTATTATATTTTTATGCTTCTGGAGTATTACAAGCGTACGGGAGATACGGATATACTGAAGCGTTACAGGACGGATGTGGATAACATCCTGGAATATTATGACAGGCATATCGGTCCGCAGGGACTGGTGGAAAAGCTGGGCTATTGGGATTTTGTGGACTGGCAGGAAAGCTGGCATAATACCATGGGACGTCCCGCCGCGGTACGAAAAGGCCCTTCCACTATTATCAACCTGATGTATGGACTGGCCCTGCTTGACGGAGCGGAAATTAATGAAGCCACAGGTAGGAGCGGCATTGCGCAGGAGTACAGAGAACGGCAGAAAAAAATCGTGGATTCGATCCGGTCCCTGTGCTGGGATACGGAGCGGGGAATGTACCGGGAAGGTCCCTCCTGCCAGGAGTTTTCCCAGCACGCCCAGAGCTGGGCGGTGTTGAACGGCATGCTTTCCGGAGAGGAGGCGCGTAAAGTGATGCGTATGACCTTTGAGGAAAAGGATGTGCTGCGCTGCTATTTTTCCACCTGCTATGAGCTGTTCCGCGCCTGTGAGAAGGCGGGCTGCTATGAGCTTACCGCCAGACAGATGGACTGGTGGATAGGACTGCTTGAGGAACACTGCCTCACCTGTCCGGAAACACCCTCCAATTCCAGAAGCGAGTGCCACGCATGGAGCGCGCTGCCTATGTATGAGCTGATCAGTGTCATGGGAGGCATCCGCAGGGAAGCGGGTAGACCGGCGCGAGTGGAGGTCTGTCCCCATTTGGACTATGTTCCCAATCTGGAGGGAGGTATGCTCACCGAGTACGGCCTGCTTACATTCCGCTATTATCCGAAGGAAGGCGGCACACAGTATGAGTTGACGCTGCCGGAAGGAATGGAAGGAACGTTCCGGGGATCCTGCGGACAAATCACTATGCTGAGGCACGGTAAAAATGAAATTTGGGAGCCTGCTTGCCTTGCATGAAAATATAGGATAGCGCCAGATTTGGTTCCGGCGGTGAGGAGGTATTTATGAATCAGACGGATGTGGTGATTATCGGTGCTGGAGGAGCGGGCATGATGGCCGCGCTTACGCTGGCGAAGGCCGGCGGCAGCTGTGTGGTGTTGGAGAAGGGAAAGCATTTGTCCGTGAGCAATGCTGCCAGGGCGGGAGGCCCTTCCCTGGCGGGTACCTTGCTGCAGGAGGAGGAAAACTGTATCGTTCCGGCGGAGACACTGTTTGGACATATGTATAAATTTTCCAGAGGCACCGTGGACGGCAGCCTGCTGTATCGGTGTATCAGAAACGGAAGGAAGGCGGAGGCTCTGTTAAGGGAAAGCGGCATTAAACTGCGGCTGACGGAGGATTTATACAGCGTGGGCTTCAGGGCCAGGCATTTTTTTGATACGCCTGCGCCGCAGCGGTGGGAGTTGCTTGCAAAGAAGCTTACGGAATATGGCGGCAGAGTAGTCCTGAATGCCTGTGTGGAGGATCTTTTGACGGAAAACGGCAGGATATGCGGCGTTTCGGCCGTTGACAGGCAGCGCGGGGAGCGGACGGAATATCATGGAAAAGCGGTCATTATCGCCAGCGGCGGCTATCTGGGAAATAAAGAGATGCTGTGTAAGCATTTCGGCGAAATCACCGTAGGCCCGCTGGGCAGCCGCCTCAGCGACGGGGCGGGGATCAACATGGCGCTGAAGGCCGGGGGCATGGAGGATCGCAGCTGGGGAATCTGTGCCGGGGAGTTCGGCGGCTATCACAGCAGGATGAAAGGACGCTTCCCCGGAAATATGCGCTGGGCTATGGCCGGAGGGCTGCTGGTGGACCGGGAGGGCCGTCGTTTTATGGATGAGCAGCTGCTGGCGGATCAGCCGCTGTCCGTGGGAGGAGAAGTGACCTTGCGCGCCGGAAACTATTATGCGGTGCTGGATGAAGCTTTTTACCAGGGCATACGTTCTGCCGGGTCGGTATACGGCTTTTATGGCCGGCCGGAGGAATGGAAGACTGGAAGGTCTGCCCTTGACAGGGGACCGTGGCCTTTCCCGGAAAATCTGGAAAGGGATATCAAAGAGGGCTGGGCCTTTCGCTGTGAAAGCCTTCAGGAAGCTGCACAGCATTTTTCCCTTCCTTTTCTGGAAGAAACGGTTACGCGCTACAACGCCATGTGCGAAGCAGGAGCGGATACGGAATTCGGGAAAAGCAGCTGGCTGCTGAGGCCGGTAACAAAGGCGCCTTTTTATGTATTTGCCTACGAACCAAGCGCCTGGTGCACCATAGGCGGCGTAAAGACGGATGCCTTCTGCAGAGTGCTTGACAGAAAGCAGAAGCCCATCCCCGGGCTTTATGCGGCGGGGGTGGATAACGGAAGCTGCTACTGCGTCCCTTACTATGATACGGAAGGGGCCTGCCTGGGGCTGGCTTTTACCAGCGGAATCACTGCGGCGGAGCACATTTTGGAATATAACAGTTAAGACAGATGAACCATCACTCGGCAACAGGTCAATTTTTGAACCGGGATATCAAGAAAGTTGCATTGTTGGATTCCGTTTTCCTTTTTATACTGGCCTTAGATGAAAAACACAGCTGTATAGGCAACGGACAGCTAAAGGAAAATCAACTTCGCAGGGCGGAGGAACACAAGGAGGAAAACAGATGAAGAAGAAAATTGCGTTATTACTGGCAGCGGTGATGACCGTGAGTCTGATGACGGGCTGCGGAGGAGATTCCGGCAGTGCACAGACAGCGGGGAACAGCGAATCAGTCAGTGCTGTTTCTGTACAAGAGGCGGATCCCAGATTCAAGTATGAGGAACCGGTCACCCTGACATCTTATTTTGAAATCTCACCGGCTTTGGGAGAGTTCAATAAGGAAGACATGCTTAATAGTGTTTACTACACCAGGATGACCGAAGAAACCAACATTTCCATAGACTGGCTTTGGTATGCGGCAAACACGCCGGATGATTCCCAGCAGAAGAAGAGCGTGGCCATTGCCTCCGGCGAAATCCCGGATTTCATGATTGTCAACAGTTCCCAGCTTTCCCTGCTTGCCAAGAGCGACCTGATTAATCGGAATATCGGTGAAGTATTTAAAAAGTATGCTTCCGATGAACTGATGGCATGGACGACCGGGGAGGGACAGGCCGCGTTGGAATCCGCAACGGATAAGGGGGAAATCATTGCGATTCCGCTGGTGGATTCCTCCATTGATAAATCGCCGTTGCTGTGGATCAGAAGAGACTGGATTAAGAAGCTGGGCCTGGAAATGCCGAAGAATCTGGATGACCTGTACAACGTCATGGTTGCCTTCCGGGATCAGGATCCGGATGGAAATGGAAAAGACGATACCATTGGCATGGTATTCCACAATAATTTCCTCAGTGCCGGACTGGGTGACGGCGTAGGCGTTTTCAATGGCTTCGGCGCTTATCCCACCGCCTGGATTGAGGACGGGAACGGCGGCCTGGTATATGGCTCCGTGAAGGAGGAAAATAAGGATGCGTTAAATTTCCTGGCGAAAATGTATCAGGAAGGGCTGATTGAACAGGATTTTTCCTCCAATGATGAGGTAAAGGCTTCCGAAGCGGCGGCTTCCGGACGGGCAGGAATCCAGTACGGCCTGATGTGGAATGCAAACTGGCCTCTGAATTCCACTGTGCAGAATGACAGTGAAGCCGACTGGGTAACCCTTCCTATACCCACGGCTTTGACCGAGGAAGCAAAGCCGCAGATTTCCCTTGCTATTACAGGGTACGTTGTGGTAAACAAAAAATGTGAGCATCCGGAAGCCGTGGTGAGAATGCTGAACTTCTGGGTTGACAAGTACGGATATTCAGGAGAAGAATATAACGATTATCTGGTGAAGGATGCCAACGATGTCCTGAATTTCCCTCTCCACTGGGTAATGCTTAAAACCTGGTTCCCTTTAAAGAATCTGACAATTCATAACAATATTGCGGCGGCGCTGGAGAGCGGCGACAGCTCATCCCTGAATGCCGAGGAACTGGTAAGTTATAATGACATCCAGAATTATCTGTCGGGTGATACCGTGACCAGCTACGGCGGTATGAAGACCTTCGGCAACGACATGTCGGCTTATGATACTATGAACGAATATTATGAGAAGGATATGTTCATGTGGGATAAGTTCACCACCGGCCCCACACCGACTATGGGCCAGAAGATGTCCACCGTGACGGATAAGGTGATGGAGTATTACACCAAGGTTATCATGGGCATTGAGACTACTGACAGCTTTGATGATTTTGTTAAGGAGCTGAATTCTCTTGGGCTTGATAAAATAACGGAAGAAGTAAATGAGTGGTACGCCAACAAGTAGTCGTTTAAGGGAGTGAGGCATAAAAAGGCGTGATAGTCCGGACAACGGAACTGCTGCCAAAAGGCTTCGCTCCCTTTTTCAGAGAGAAGGGGAATTCAATGAAACAGAAAAAAAGCCTGGGTACAATTATGAAGAGGGAATGGCCTCTGCATGTGATGCTGCTGCCCGCAATCATTTTATTACTTATATTTGCCTATCTTCCTATGGTAGGTATTGTAATCGCCTTTCAGGACTTTGTCCCGTCGGGAGGGATGAAAGGGTTTTTTACCTCCGAATGGGTAGGGCTTGATAATTTCAAATATATTTTCGGCATGAAGGATTTCCGGCAGGTATTGGTGAATACACTGGTCATTGCGCTTTTGAAAATTATTGCGGGCATTGTCGTGCCTCTGATTCTGGCCCTTATGTTAAATGAAGTAAATAACAAAGTGTTCAAGAAAGCAACACAGACGATCATTTATGTTCCGTATTTCCTTTCCTGGGTGGTTCTGGGCGGTATCCTGGTGGATATTCTTTCACCTACCGGCGGTATTGTAAATACTGCGATTACGGCGCTTGGCCATGAACCTGTCTTTTTTCTGGGAAGCCTGGAGACTATCCGGGGAACCCTGGTGGCTTCCGATGTATGGAAAGGCTGTGGTTATAATATGGTCATCTTCCTGGCTGCTCTGACAGCTATCGATCAGAGCCAGTATGAGGCGGCTAAGGTGGATGGTGCAGGTTATTTGAAACAGATGCTTTATATTACTCTGCCCGGCATCCTGCCGCAGATCATTTTGGTAACGGTCCTGGGCATGGGCAATATCTTAAACGCGGGTTTTGATCAGGTATTTAATCTATACAGCCCTATCGTTTATCAGAAGGCCGATATACTGGATACCTATGTGTACCGCCTGGGTATGCTGAATCTGCAGTACAGCGTTTCCACCGCAGTGGGGCTGTTCAAATCTGTGATTTCCTTTATCCTGATCGCCACATCCTTCACCCTTGCAAAGAAATTTGCAAACTACAGAATTTTTTAGGAGGCCGTTATGAAAATAAAATCATCTCCTGCAAGAAAGTCATTTCTGGTGGTCAACTATCTTCTACTGACGCTGGTAATGTGTATCTCCCTGTTTCCGCTGATCCATGTGTTCGCTCTGTCTTTAAGCTCCAACTCCGCGGCGCAGGCGGGCTGGGTTACTATATTCCCGGTGGATTTCACGCTGGATTCCTACCAGTATATTCTGGCAAAGCCGGAATTTTTCATATCCTTCGGTGTGTCGTTGGTCAGAGTGGTGCTGGGGACCCTGCTCAGCATAGGGCTGACAATCCTGTGCGCCTATGCCATGGCCCAGCCGGATGAAAGATTTCATGCAAGAAAATACTATGTCTGGGTGTTTCTGGTGACCATGGTATTCTCCGGCGGGCTGATCCCTTTGTTTATCGTAGTGAAATCCGTGGGAATTTACAACAGCATCTGGGCGCTGATACTGCCCGGTGCAGTACAGACCTTCAACATCATTCTGATGCTGAACTTTTTCAGGGGCCTTCCCTATGCGCTGACAGAATCCGCGCTCATCGACGGGGCAAGTCACTTCCAGATCATGACGAAAATAATTGTACCGGTATCCAAGCCCTCTCTGGCGACCGTGGGCCTGTTCACCATGGTGAATCACTGGAATTCCTGGTTTGACGGCATGATATACATAAGCGATACCGCCAAGTATCCGCTGCAGACCTACCTGCGCAATGTCATCCAGTCGGTGGATATCGCCAGCATCGACCTGACCAGTGTTGGTGCCATGACAAATGTTTCCCAGAAAACCGTGACGGCGGCGCAGATTTTCGTGGCGATTATCCCTATCCTTCTTGTTTATCCGCTGCTCCAGAAATACTTTATTACCGGTATGACACTGGGAAGCGTGAAGGAGTAACCAGGCGATATTGACCAAAATACAGCAGGAGTGAGAAGAGACGATGTACAGTGTATTGATTGTTGATGATGAAAAAATGATCCGGGATGACGTATATGGCCTGCTTTCCATGGAAGAATCCCTGGAGCTTGATCTGACGACGGCGGCCAGCGGTATAGAGGCGCAGGCTTTACTGGAAAAAAGAAAAATAGATATCGTGATCATGGATATCAACATGCCGCAGATGTCAGGTCTGGAGCTGTACGATATCGTCCGGGAAAGATGGCCTTTCTGTAAGGTCATCTTTCTCACGGGCTATTCTGACTTTGACTATGTATATAAGGTACATAAGCACGCAAAGTATGTGCTGAAGGCGGAAGAAGATGAAAAGATACTGGAGGCCCTGCGGGAGTCCGTGGAAGAAATCGAGAACAGCCTTCTGCTGGAACGGCTTACGGATCTGCAGCGGGAACAGCAGAAAAAACCGCTGATCCATGAAAGAAGCATGTTTTTGCGGGAGCTTTTTGACGGCTACAGGGGGCTGTCCCAGCTGACCGGGGAGCTGTCGGTACAGCTTGGGATCGCTCTGGATCCGGAAAAAGAAGTGTACTATATCCTTCTCAGGCATGAAGCCTGGTATTGTGAGAATTACCAGGAGCAGCAGAATGCGACTCAGGACTGCTACCAGCTGCTGGAACGGTATTTTCTTGACTTCATGCACGGCGCCTTTTTTGAATATAACAAGAACTATATTGTGCTTCTTATGCAGCCTGAAAAGCTTCTTCAGGAGGGCACTATTGTAAAAATGCTGGCGGGCGCGGGAGAATTGTTTCAAAAGGCGTTGAAAAAGAACCTGGGCAGGACAGCATCTATCCTGGTGGGGGAAAGGCCTGTCACCCTGTCCCAGCTTCTGCAGGAATTTATCGGCATATGTGATCGTATGATCTGGCTGTCTGAGGAAGAGCTGGTGCAGGAGGGGCTGCAGAAGGAGGCCCTGGCCAGGGAGACACTGCCCGACAGCAAAAAGCAGGAACTTATGCAGATGCTCTGGCGGCTGGAATATTATCTGGAGGGAATGGAAGAGGAAAATACCCTGGATGTGCTGCGCCAGCTGCAGACAGAGCTTCAGAGCGTTAAGAGCATGCATGATATGTTCGCCCTGGAGGTTTACTGTACCATCAGTTCCCGGCTGATCGGGTGGATCAAGCGCCTGGATCTGCATGAGGAGCTGGCGTTTCAGATTGGCACCATGAACCTGTATAACGTGTCGCTGCATGCCAACTGGCAGGATGCCTTCGGCTACCTGCGGCATGTGGCGGAGAGCATTTTTTCCCTGAAAAACCAGAGCGTGGAAAAGCAGACAGAAGATGTGGTGAATCATGTAAAGAAGTACATTGTGGAGCATCTGGACGGAGACACATCCCTGTACAATCTGGCGGAGCAGGTACATTTCAGCCAGGAATATCTGCTGCGGATATTCAAGAAAAAAGAAGGGGTTACCATCCTTTCATATATCAATGACTTAAAGCTGGCTGCTGCCAGGCAGCTGCTTACGGATTCGCAGCTGCAGGTAAAAGAGATTGCGGATCGGCTGGGCTTTGCCAGCCAGGGCTATTTCGGGCGTTTTTTCCGCAATAAGACGGGCCTTACACCCAATGCCTACCGGGAAGCGGAAAAGAGAAAAAATTAATTATGCAAGACAATACAAGGAGAGAGGATATGGACGATTATATAGCAGAGACAGTCTCAGGAAAAGTCAGGGGGTTTGCAGAGGACGGCCAGGTTGCTTTTCTTGGAATCCCTTATGCAAAACCTCCTGTGGGAGAACTGCGTTTTAAACGGGCGGTTCCGGCGGATGCCTGGGAGGGCGTGTTGGACGCTGCAGCATACGGCCCTAAAGCGGTACAGTATAATAACGGTGTATGTGAAGGCGCGGAGGATTGCCTGACTTTAAATATCAGAAAACCCATACAGGGAGATAACCTTCCCGTGCTGGTTTATATCCACGGCGGCGGCTATAACTCCGGCTGTGCTTCCGATGAGCTGTATCACGGAAAATCCTTTGTCAGCCACGGAATTGTGTATGTCAGCTTCCAATACCGTCTGAATGTATTTGGCTTTTATGATTTTACAGGCTATCCTGGCTGTGCGGATTTTGACAGCAACTGCGGCCTTTCGGATCATATTGCCGCTATGCAGTGGATTCATGAAAATATCCGCTCTTTTGGCGGCGATCCGGAAAGGGTGACGATAGCAGGGGAGTCTGCCGGAGGAACTTCCATGATAGCGCTGATGGCCGCGCCGGGGGCAGCGGGTACTTTCAGTCAGGTAATCGCTTCCAGCGCGCTTCCGGAATGCTTTTTCACCAAAGATACGGCAAAGAAGAACATAGACCTTTTTCTGGAGGGAATGGGCTGGACGGTTAAGGATCTGCCGAAGCTGAAAGAGATCGATGCCTTTGAGGTATTGAAGGGAAATGAATATGTGGCAAAAGAACATCAGTACCGCAATCCCGGTATTTTCCTGCCTACCGTTTCCATTGACGATCTTTTGCCGGAAAGGCCACTGGAGGCGATTGCACGGGGGAGTGCGGAAGGAATCCGGCTGATGATTGGCACCAATCTTCATGAAGGGACCATGTTTGTCCGCCCGGAGCAGACGAACTTTCCCAATTCCTGGGATATGATAAAGGAAATGTTTGCGAAGAACCAAAATGAAGCGGGTTTTGAACGGATACGGGAATATTATGAAAAAGAAAATGACGGCAGCGTCAATGGAGTGGAGATGGCTTTTATCAATTTTGCCACGGATTATGCGTTTCAGATGCCTGCGGTCAGGACGGCGCAGGCTCAGAAGGGGCATGGCCCGGTATGGATGTACCGTTACGAGTTCCTTTCACAGATGGCGCGCAAAACGGGAATGCTTTGTTCCCATGCCATGGATCTGCCGTGTGATTTCAACTGTCCGGAATTCGGCTTCAGCGCATTTGTCTTTCAGGAGGAGCCGAAGGATACGGTGGATAAAATCGTCAATGATGTGCATATGCGCTGGGTGGACTTTATAAGGACAGGTGATCCCGGAAAGGACTGGCCTCAGTATGCAGGCTATGATTCCCCGGTAATGATTTATGACCGGACATCGGGAACGAGGCAGTTGGACAGGACGGAGCTGATGGACGTGTGGGGCGATATGAGGTTTTATTCCCGGGGGCAACAAGCCAGGTAGCCATGCTTGCATGGATATTTGGCGGCGGCTGTGAGGCCCCGTGTTAAACAACGGATGCCGCGCTGCACGAACCATCCTTATGTCCAATAAAAAAGCCGGCGCTTTGATAGGCGCCGGCTTTTTATCATACCGGAGTACCGCAGGGTGCGGAAAAAGGAACCGGTTTTGTTCAGGCCTGCTTTCAGGTCCTGTCCGCGAGATTGATATAATCTCTTTCTTGACATATGGTTTTGTAGGCGGGACGGATGATTTTTCCGTTGTTTGCCAGTTCTTCCATACGATGTGCGCTCCAGCCAACCATTCTGGCAATGGCAAAAATAGGAGTGTACAGTTCGGTAGGCAGTCCCAGCATGTTGTAAACAAAGCCGGAATAAAAGTCCACGTTCACGCTTACGCCCTTGTACATCTGCCTCTCCCCGGATATAACCGTGGGGGCTAGCTTTTCCACCAGATTATAAAGCTCAAATTCTTTATGAAGCCCTTTCTCTTCGGACAGCTTTTCCACGAAGCTCTTGAGTATGATAGCTCTCGGATCGGATTTGGAATAAACCGCATGGCCGACACCATAAATAAGTCCTGCATGATCAAAAGCATCTCTGCTCAGCAGGCGTTCCAGATAACGGGATACCTCTTCTTCATCGGCCCAGTCGTTCACATTCTTTTTCATGTCCTCAAACATCTGCATAACCTTGATGTTGGCACCGCCGTGACGGGGACCCTTAAGAGAACCGATGGCAGCAGCCATTACGGAGTAAGTGTCTGTCAGGGAGGATGTAACTACATGAGTGGTAAAGGAGGAGTTGTTTCCGCCGCCGTGCTCCATATGAAGAATCATGCAGATATCAAGAATTCTGGCTTCCAGTGGAGTATAAGAGCTGTCGGGGCGAAGAATGTGCAGAATGTTTTCCGCCATGGAACCTTCCGTCATGGGCTGATGGATGAAAAGGCTGTTGCCGTCGTGATAATGGCTGTAAGCCTGATAACCATAGATGGATAACATAGGGCAGAGGCTGATGAGCTGCAGGCACTGTCTGAGTACGTTAGGGAGGGAAACGTCATCCGCCCTGTCGTCATAGGAATAAAGAGTGAGAATACTCCGGGCCAGTGTGTTCATCATATCCTTGCTTGGCGCCTTCATGATAATATCCCTCACAAAGCTTGTGGGGAGGCTTCTGTAATAGATGAGCAGCTTTTCAAATTCAGCCAGTTCCTGTTTATCGGGCAGCTTGTTGAAGAGCAGCAGATATGTAACTTCCTCAAATCCGAACCGATGATCCTTGTGGAACCCTTCTACCAGGTCGTTAACCTCATAACCTCTGTAAAAAAGGTGACCGTCGCAGGGGACCGATTTTCCATCCACCATTTTCGAAGCGCGTACATCGGAAATGTTGGTAAGTCCTGCCAGGACGCCTTTTCCGTTCAGGTCGCGAAGTCCTCTTTTGACATCGTATTTTGTGAAAAGCTCGGAGTCGATGACACCTGCTTCTCTGCTTAATTCAGCCAATCGTACGATTTCAGGAGTAACATCAGAATAGCTGTTGTGTTCTTCCATTCAATCAACCACCTTTCCTCATAATTTTAGTATGCCTGCTTTCCTTTCCATCCGGTCTTTTTATGGTTTGACACGTTAAAAAAGGAAAGTAGATAATTTACATAATAACATGGATACCAATTCGAAACAAGAAAAAATGTATTTATTTAGAAATATTTAACATTTTGTTCACGATTCGGGATAGCTTTTTTGTGCGTATTGTATTACAATAATAGGCGGCTTACAGCATATTTTCAGTGCGGCAGGCCGGAGGGTGCGGAATGCATTCTCAGGATAAAAAAGGAAAGGAAGGTATATGTAAATGGATAACAGGCATTCCATGGATAAAAAAGAAATAGTAAGACATATTGACCACACCCTTTTAAAACCCTATGCTGTATGGGAGGATATCCAGACACTCTGCCAGGAGGCAGTGGAATATCAAACGGCATCGGTATGCATCCCTCCCTGCTATGTGGAACGGGTGCACGATAAATTTAAAAATCTGAATATCTGTACGGTGGTGGGTTTCCCCCTGGGATACAGCGTGACCGCCGCAAAGCTTGCGGAGGTGGAAAAGGCTCTGAAGGACGGCGCCAACGAGATTGATATGGTAGTCAATATCAGTGATGTCAAGAACCGGCAGTTCGGAAAGGTCGAAGCGGAAATACGCACACTGAAGGAGGCCTGCGGCAGCCATGTGCTGAAGGTGATAATTGAAACCTGTTTTCTTACGGAGGAAGAGAAAATCGCCATGTGCCAAGCTGTGACGAAAGCCGGGGCGGATTATATCAAGACTTCAACCGGATTCGGCACCGGCGGCGCCACCCTTGCCGACGTAAAGCTTTTCAGGGAACATATCGGGCCTTTGGTTAAGATAAAAGCGGCCGGCGGCGTAAAGAGCAGAGAGGATCTGGAAATGTTCCTGAAGGCAGGCTGTGACAGAATAGGGACATCCTCTGCGGTAGGGCTTCTGAAAGGGGAAGAAGCGGGCGATTATTAGTCATAAACCCCGCCCGCGCGAAAAGAAGCGGGGGATTCCCCGTATAAGGAAACAGAAAAGGAGAAACAGATTATGAATCAGATAATCCGAAATCGGATAGCCGCACTCCGGGAGGCGATGGAACAGGCGGGCATGGATTTTTATATGGTGCCTACCGCGGATTTCCACAATTCCGAATATGTGGATCAGTATTTTAAGGTAAGAGAGTATCTTTCCGGTTTTACCGGCTCTAACGGAACGCTGGTGGTGAGCCGGGAAGAAGCGGGGCTTTGGACGGACGGCCGCTATTTTATCCAGGCTGAAAATGAACTGGAAGGAACGGGGATCACTCTTTTCCGGATGTTGGATGAAGGGGTTCCCACAATTAAGGAATATCTTCGTGATCGGATGAAAGAGGGACAGACCCTGGGTTTTGACGGCAGGGTGGTGGATACGGCCTTTGGCGTCGGCCTGGAAAAAGTCCTGGAAGAAAAGAAGATCGTTTTTGCATACGGAAAGGATCTGGCGGATGCGGTATGGACGGACAGGCCAGCCCTTCCCAGCCATCCGGTCATGGTACTGGACGAGGACATTTGCGGCAAGAGCGCAGGGGAGAAGCTGGAAGATGTGCGCAGGGCTATGGAGAAGGAGGGGGCGGATGCCTTTCTTCTGAGCAAGCTGGATGATTTGATGTGGCTTTTCAACGTCCGCGGCGGCGATGTGGAATGTAATCCGGTGGCTCTTTCTTATGCGTATATTACCGGGAAGGAATGCTTTTTCTTTCTCCAGGAAACGGAAGTGACGGAAGCGCTCAGGGCACATGCGGTTAAATACGGTATAACGCTGAAAGGCTATGAGGAGATCGTTCCCTTCCTGCAGGACAGGAAGGATAAGGAATGTGTCCTTTACGACGGGCGCAATACCAGCTATGCGCTATACCGTACCCTCCGGGAAAAAGGGGAATGCAGGGACGGCAAGAATCCCACGGAGCTGATGAAGGCTGTTAAAAACGAAGTGGAGCTGGCCCACATGGAGCAGGTCTATCTGAAGGACAGCGCGGCGGTATGCAAGTTTATATATTGGCTGAAGAAGAACATCGGGAAAATGAAAATTACGGAGGTTACCGCAGCGCAGTATCTGGATCATCTGCGGAGTGAAATCGACGGCTTTCTGGATCTTTCCTTCCCGACCATAAGCGGATACAAAGAAAATGCGGCAATGATGCATTATGAAGCAACGGAGGATAACTGCAAGGAACTGGCGCCGGAGGGTATGCTGCTGGTGGATTCCGGCGGACAGTACATGGGCGGGACGACGGATGTGACAAGGACGATAGTACTCGGCCCCGTTTCCCCGGAAATAAAGGAACACTTTACCGCGGTTGCGGTGGGAATGCTGCAGCTGACCAATGCCAGATTCCTGTACGGCTGTACGGGAAGAAATCTGGATATCCTGGCAAGACAGCCTATGTGGGACAGGAATATCGATTATAAATGCGGTACGGGCCACGGCGTGGGTTATATCCTGAATGTTCATGAAGGCCCTCAGGGAATCCGCTGGCGCTTTACGGAGTCCCAGACGGAAGCGGTTATCGAGGCGGGGATGGATGTGACTAACGAACCCGGCGTATATATGGAAGGAAGCCACGGTATACGGACGGAAAATGTAATGGTTGCGCGCAACGGGGTGAAGAACGGTGACGGACAGTTCATGTATTTCGATACCCTGACCTATGTGCCTATCGATAGAGAGGCCATTGACGTTTCTTGTATGCAGCCGGTGGATATTGAAAGGCTGAACCGTTATCATAGGGAAGTATATGAAAAAATAGAAAAATACCTGACGGAAGAGGAACGGGAATGGTTGGCGGATGTGACCTCGCCATTATAAAGTTTTAAGATATACATCAAGAAGGAAAAGTGCACCATAAAAGTAACAATTCAGACCGATCTGAACGGTTATCTTTTGTAAACGATTGCCCTGGATCAGAGCGTGGCAAATATTGACTTTTCATTTTTTATCTTGTATAATGTACATTGATTAAAAAAGCATAACATAGTCCTTTGCCCAAAGAAAACAATACGGCATGAAAAGTTCGGCTTATTACCGATTTTAAAATTTTCAGACTTGAGTGATGTACGGATATGGGATTGTATTTTGTTTGTTTAATCGTTCCTTACTATAATATAATAAAAGAAAGAGGATGAGTGCAAAATGTCAAACATTAATTTAAGTAAGTATGGTATTAGCGGAACAACAGAGATCGTATATAATCCTTCTTATGATGATTTATTTGTAGAAGAGACAAAATCCGATTTAACTGGGTATGAAAAAGGACAGGTTAGCGAACTTGGGGCAGTCAATGTTATGACCGGTATTTATACAGGGCGTTCACCTAAAGACAAATTCATTGTTATGGATGACAATTCAAAGGACACCGTATGGTGGACCTCTGATGAGTATAAGAATGATAATCATCCTGCAAGCAAGGAAGCATGGGATACCGTTAAGAAAATTGCTCTGGATGAACTTTCCGGAAAAAGACTTTTTGTTGTAGATGCATTCTGCGGTGCGAATAAAGATACAAGAATGGCTATTCGTTTTATTGTTGAGGTTGCATGGCAGGCTCATTTCGTAAAAAATATGTTTATCCAGCCTACAGCAGAAGAACTTGTAGACTTTGAACCGGATTTTGTTGTATATAATGCTTCGAAAGCGAAAGTTGAAAATTACAAAGAACTTGGTCTTAATTCCGAGACGGCTGTAATGTTCAATATCAGCAGCCGTGAGCAGGTTATTGTAAATACATGGTATGGTGGAGAAATGAAAAAAGGAATGTTCTCCATGATGAACTATTATTTACCTCTTAAAGGTATTGCTTCCATGCATTGTTCTGCAAATACAGATATGGACGGCAAAAATACCGCTATCTTCTTTGGACTTTCAGGAACAGGAAAGACTACCCTGTCAACGGATCCTAAGCGTCTTCTTGTTGGAGATGACGAGCATGGCTGGGATGACAACGGCATATTTAATTTCGAAGGCGGCTGCTATGCCAAAGTTATTAACCTGGACAAGGAATCAGAGCCGGATATTTATAAGGCAATTAAACGTGACGCACTGTTAGAAAATGTTACGTTGAATGAAGATGGAATAATTGACTTTGATGATAAGAGCGTTACTGAGAATACACGTGTTTCTTATCCTATTGACCATATTGATAATATTGTACGTCCTGTTTCTTCCGCTCCGGCAGCGAAGGATGTTATCTTCCTGTCAGCTGATGCTTTCGGCGTTCTTCCTCCGGTATCTATTTTGACTCCGGAACAGACAAAATATTATTTCCTGTCTGGATTTACAGCAAAACTTGCAGGTACGGAGCGTGGTATAACAGAGCCTACACCGACTTTCTCCGCTTGCTTTGGACAGGCCTTTTTGGAACTGCATCCGACAAAGTATGCTGAAGAACTGGTTAAGAAAATGGAAAAGAGTGGAGCAAAGGCATATTTAGTTAATACCGGATGGAACGGCAGCGGCAAGCGTATTTCTATTCGTGACACACGTGGTATCATCGATGCCATTCTTGATGGTTCCATTGCTAAGGCATCTACCAAGACATTACCTTTCTTCAATTTTGAAATTCCTACAGAACTTCCGGGAGTGGATCCTAAGATTCTTGATCCTCGTGATACATATGCAGATGCTTCCGAATGGGAAGTTAAGGCTAAGGATCTTTCACAGCGGTTTATAAAGAATTTTGCAAAATATGAAGGCAATGAGACTGGTAAAGCTCTGGTATCCGCAGGCCCTCAGCTGTAAAACATGGATAATGATTTCCCCGGCAGTTTCTGCCGGGGTTTTTCCTTGTTTTATTATGCAGCTTACTGGTCTGAGTGAACAGTAACTGCTTTTGTGCTAGATAAGACATAAAATTACAGTTGTATTTTTCCTACAGGTTGGATATAATATAACTAACCTGAAATGTTCGATAACTCTTGTTGTTTTGAACCTACAGTTACTTTAAACGGGACTCCTACATTGCCGCGTGGATGTCAGGCCCTCATTGCGCAGGGGAAGGCAGAAGCGTCGGTTGCGGTAACCCACCTAGCAGTCAGCTAGGAGTCAAAAGACAAGAGCCGGCATTTTGGGGATACAAAAGATAAGAGCAGCCGGTATTGGCTGCTTTTTTTCAAGTGTGCCCGCAGTCGCATGTAACAGTGTGTGAAATATACGGGTATCCGTTTGCGGGCGGTGCATTTGGATATAAGCTGGAAACGGATAGGATTCAGGGATGTAAGGGGAGTATATGGAAAGAGGCGGAAGACAGGGAAGCAGCAGGAGAACCGGTCGGGAAACAAGGCCGTCAAATGAGAACACCCATAATTCGGAGGTGCCGGGACATAACAAATTCCTGGATGCGAAGAAGGAAGCGGACAAAAGAGAAGCGGAGCGCAGGCGTAAGAGCCGTATAGCAGGAAGCCGTTCCATGCGTATGGCCGCAGGCGGCAGATCCTATCGTCCGCCGGTCATGAGAAATCCCCGCAGCTATGCAAACCGGTCCGGCGGTTATGGAAATGCTACATACCGGAAGAATACCTCAGGAGGCCGCTGGATGAAGCTGGCAGTCATTGTTTTGGGTGCGGCACTGTTAATCCTCCTGTTAATCCGGGGAATCATGGAAATAACAATCCCCCGTACGGAAGGGGAGTATCTGTCCCTGCAGGAGGCCGGAAATATGGCCTGGCTGCTGGCGGACACCGGAGGAATATCCGACAGCAGGGCGCTGGCGGCTGTTTTTACGGAAGATGCGGCGGCTAAAAGTGACGGCATGCTGACCTTTGCCCAGTGGAAACAGATTGCGGCGCTCTTTCCTGACTGCAGCTATGAATTACCCGGGGGCTACCGGAATAAGGATAAGGTCCTTCAGGAGGACTGGTATTCCTATTTTGATGCGGCGAGGGCTGTTTATGATACGCAGGGAAGAATCCGGGATATCGATCTGACTCCTATCGGCATGGGGAGTTCCGTTACAGACAGCGAAGGGAACCCATTGGAAGAGAATGCTCTGATTTCCATGGAAAGTGCATATACTTATATGACCGACCGGATCCGGGACTGTTTATTCCAGCCTGTAGTTGCTGTGGAACGGGAGGGCGTTCTGTATGCGCTGCGGGATAAGACGGGCACGCAGACGGAAATCCCCAATATCTGGATTATGGAGGTGGAAGAGGATTCCCTCCGGTGCTTCTGGAATGATTATGAAATAGCAATTGCAGCACCCGGCGGGAAGGCGGCCGGGCTGGGGGCCTCCCGCGAGCAGGTGGCGGATCTGCGCTTTTCCGGCGGGCAGCTTTCCGGTGTGGCTATGCATACGGATAAGGTATCCGGCAAGCTTCTGAAAATCCGTGACAACGGGGCGGAAGTGGAAGGCCAGGGCTTTTATCCGTTTGCGGATAATTTAAAAATATATCGGCTGTATGGTAAACTGAAACGATACTATACAACAGATCTGTGCATCGGTTATGATTTTACTGATTTCGTTATAGAAAACGGAGAGATACAGGCCTGTCTGGTGGTGAAAGAAGAGGCCATGGAAAATATCCGTGTGCTTGTAAAAACCTCGAATTTCGGAAGTGCTTTCCATGATACGCTGGAGCTGAAGGCGGATTGCGATCTCACGGTAATTACGGGGCCTTATGACTCGCAGCAGACCACGGTCGTACCCGCCGGTGAAACACTCACTATCGGCAGGGACAGTGCGCTTTTTACAGCGGAACGGATCCGGATTGAGCCTGCGGTCCTGACCGGGCATATCAGTCTTTTGAATGTGGGAAGAAGCCAGGGGGTGCCGTCCTACCGGGGAAGCCTGGAGCTGGAAAAGCAGCAGGATGGGATTGTGGTCATTAATGAGGTCCTGCTGGAGGAATATCTGTATGCAGTGGTTCCCAGTGAGATGCCGTCCTCATATCCGCTGGAAGCGCTGAAGGCCCAGGCGGTATGTGCCAGGACCTACGCCTATGCAAAGATGCTGCACGCCGGGCTGCCGGCTTACGGCGCCCATGTGGACGACAGCGCCGGATTCCAGGTTTATAATAATATTACGGAAAATGTAGAAACAACAAAAGCGGTCAAGGAAACTAAGGGGCAGCTGCTCTATTATGGCGATCAGCTGGCGGAAGCCTATTATTATTCCACATCCTGCGGTTATGGAACGAACACGGGAATCTGGCTGAATTCCGTGCCGGATAATTTCCCCTATCTGCAGGGGAAAGCGGTTAATGTAGCGGGGGTTACGGATGCCCAGGGGGATGCCATTGATGAGACCATAAGGGAAGATGATATCCAGACGGCGGAGGCCATGACCGAAGAAACCAGCTTTGAAGCGTTTATCCGCGGAACCAGGGATTCTGATTTTGAGCGGGAAGAGGCCTGGTACCGCTGGACCTATCAGGTGGAACAGCTGGACAGCACTCTTTTGTATGCCAATGTAGTCAAACGCTATGACGCAAGCCCGGGAGCGGTTTTTGTGAGGCAGGCAGACGGCAGCTTCGTGAATCAGGCGCCTGTGGATCCGGGGAGGATAACCGATATCCGCATCGCGGCCAGAAATGACGGGGGCGTGGCGGAGGAACTTGTGATTGAAGGGGAGAACGGCGCTCTGATGATAAAATCAGAACATAATATCCGTTATGTTCTGAGTGACGGCACGAGCAAGGTAATCCGGCAGGATGGCAGCGAATACAATACGACCACGCTGCTTCCCAGCGCGTTTATCGTGCTGGAAACCGTGAAAGAAGATGGTTATGTGACAGGATATAGCCTGATTGGCGGAGGATTCGGCCACGGAGTTGGCCTGAGCCAGAACGGTGCGCGCAGCATGGCTTCGGATGGCTGTGACAGCGAATCCATATTGGGATTCTTTTATGAAGGAAGCAGCGTAAGGGCGGTCTATTGACCGCCCGCCTGCGGAGGAAGCAAGTCCTGCCGGGATGGAAAGGAAACAATTCAGGCTTGTCTGAACGGTTACAAGGAAAGGAAAAACAGGATGATAAGGATTTATAGAATTCTGAAAGGGTTCGGAAGGCAGATGACCCGTGCGAATGTAAATGCATATGCGGCAAGTACGGCATTTTTCCTTTTTTTGTCCCTTATACCCATGCTTCTGCTGATTTGTTCCATTTTGCCCTATACGCCGATTAAAAAATCGGATTTGATAACAGCCATGACACTTTTGCCCCAGACGCTTTCCCCGCTTCTGACCTCCCTGATCCAAAGTATTTATGACAGTACCTTTGGGGTAATCAGTATAGCGGCTATTGTGACGGTCTGGTCCGCGGGGAAGGGTGTTCTGGCCCTGATGAGAGGTCTGAATGCCATGAACGGTGTGGTGGAGGACAGAAACTATGTACTGCAGAGGATTATCGCTTCTTTTTACCTGATTATATTTCTGATAACTATTATCTTTCTGCTGATTGTAATGGTGTTCGGAAATCTGTTTGCGGACACCATAGTCAGGCATGTGCCACAGATGGAAGAGCTTTTTGCCCTGCTCCTGCATTTCAGGGGGTTGTTTTCCTGGTGTATGATGACTCTTATTTTTGCAGTGATGTATACCTACATTCCCAACTGCAGGCTGAAATATTCCCACCAGATACCGGGCGCGGTCTTTTCCTCTACCACATGGAATATTTTTTCCTGGGGATTTTCCGTGTACATCCAGCATTTTAACGCCTTTGATATGTACGGGAGCCTGACGACCATCATTATCGTAATGCTCTGGCTCTATTTCTGCTTTTACCTGTTCCTGATTGGGGCGCATATTAACAGATTCCTGACGCCCTTCCGCCGGATACGCGAAAAGGAAAAAAGATAAAGGATGCAGATAAAAAAGGGCTATTGACAGGAACAGGGGATTGTGTTACATTAACGGTAGTTTATAGTGAAATGAATCATTTTCTAAAAACTGTGATGGGAAGAAGTAAGGAAAAGAGGAACCTACAGAAAGCGGCCGGCAGATGAGAGGCGCAGGAGAGGCTTTCCCGAATACATCCCGGAGTTTCGCACCCAAATCATGTGAGAGTAGGCTGTGACGGAGAGCAACCGTTATTTTGCGAAGAGTATCACTGGTATATGAACGGACTGCAGGCCGGATATAGAACAGTCGTACTTGAAGAGGCAGACGGCGTGAGCCGGCTGTGAACAAAGGTGGTAACACGGGTATCTGACACTCGTCCTTTTTTCCGGATCATTCCGGGAAGAAGGATTTTTTTGTTTTCAGGTATTCGGGAAAGTACTGAACCGCTGCAAAGAAAAGGAGAAAAGAAAAATGCAGGTATTTGAAGAATTAAGAGCCCGCGGCTTATTGGCGCAGCTCACGGACGAAGAAGAGATACGGGAGCTGGTGAATGCAGGCAAAGCAACCTTTTATATTGGTTTTGATCCCACGGCGGACAGCCTTCACGTGGGACATTTCATGGCTTTATGCCTGATGAAAAGACTGCAGATGGCGGGGAACAAGCCCATTGCCCTTTTGGGGGGCGGAACCGGGATGATCGGGGACCCTTCCGGCAGAAGCGATATGCGTACCATGATGACTAAGGAAACTATTGATCATAACTGTGAGTGCTTCCGGAAGCAGATGAGCAAATTTATTGATTTTTCCGAAGGAAAGGCTATTTTGGCCAATAACGCAGACTGGCTTTTGGATCTGAATTATGTGGAACTGCTGCGTGAAGTGGGCGCATGTTTTTCCGTTAACCGCATGCTGACTGCAGAATGCTACAAGCAGCGTATGGAAAAGGGATTAAGCTTCCTGGAATTCAACTACATGATCATGCAGAGCTATGATTTCCTTATGCTTTACAAAAAATACGGCTGCAACATGCAGTTTGGAGGGGATGACCAGTGGAGCAATATGCTGGGCGGAACGGAGCTGATCCGCAGAAAGCTGGGCAAGGATGCTTATGCTATGACGATTACCCTGCTTTTGAATTCCGAAGGAAATAAGATGGGCAAGACCCAGAAGGGTGCCGTATGGCTGGATCCCAACAAGACCTCTCCCTTTGAATTCTACCAGTACTGGAGAAATATTTCTGATGCGGACGTACTCAAATGTCTCCGTATGCTCACGTTCCTTCCGATTGAACAGATTGACGAGATGGATAAATGGGAAGGCAGCCAGCTTAACCGGGCAAAGGAAATCCTTGCTTTTGAACTGACCAAGCTGGTGCATGATGAAGAGGAAGCGGGTAAAGCACAGGAAAGCGCAAGAGCCCTCTTCGGCGGCGGAAATACGGCGGAAATGCCTACCGCACAGCTGTCGGAAGCGGATCTTACGGACGGCAGTATCGATATCCTGGATCTGCTGGTGAAATCCGGTCTGGTGGCCTCCCGTTCCGAAGGACGCCGTGCGGTGGAGCAGGGCGGTGTGACTATGGAAGGGGAAAAGGTTGCGGATTTCCGTGCTGTGTTTGCGGGAGAGGACTTCCATGGTGAGGGTAAGATCCTTAAGCGCGGCAAGAAGAACTTCAAACGTATTGTAATTCAATAACAAGGGTTCATACAGATCTGTGCATGTACGGCGCAGATTGTAAGAAGCCAAGCGGAAACAGGTAACCGGCCTTTTCTTCCGCCGGCCATAAATGTATTTATGGCGGCGGAAGGGAAGGTTTTTTTGTGCCTTTATGTATGCGGAGGTCCCCTATCGTTCAAATGCATGAGGTTATGTTCAAAAAACAAAGGTAGAGGGGGAAAAGGGATTCCGGTATAATAAATTATGGGGAAATAGAAGAGTTTATATAAAGACCGGGGAGTGGGGAAATGGAAAAAAGAAATAAAAATGTCAGTTATCTGCGGTTTGTAATCACCTATAATATCGTGCTGCTGATTCCGCTTCTGCTTGTGAGCTTCAGTGTATTTTACATGGTGCACACACAGCATTATAAGAAAATCATGGATGAGACCGCCCTGTCGGCGGAGCGGCAGGCGGATTATTTCAAGCAGCAGATAGCGGTAATCAGTGCCTATAATGCGGACTGCCGCTACAGCAAAATCTACAACCGGCAGTATTCCGAGAAACCGCCGGTATCCTATCTGGAAATGGCGGAGGATCTGAAAAAGAAGGAAAGCACCTTCCCTTTTGCGGACAGTATGTATTATTACATCTGTGACGGGGAGAAGAAGATCATTTCATCCGGAGGGACCCTTACGGAGGAGCTGTTCTTTTCGCGGATTTGCCGTTTGGACAGAAATCTGTTCAGCCGCATGGAGGACAGGGGATTGTATGCGGTGAAAGCGGAGCTTTACGGAGGCAGCAGTACGGGAATTGTGATTATCTGCCCTTTGGTAACCTGGGTGGAAAAAGGGAAATCCGATACCCAGTATCTTTTATATGTGATCCGGGACAGCAGGCTGATGGAACAGTTCGGCGGCACCGGGCTGCCCTACGAGGATATTACTTTGATCTCTTTTCAGGATCAGGTGCTTTTTTCTTCCAGGGAAGGCGATAACCGTATGCTTCTGGAAGGGGAGAGGGGCTGGGAAACCCTTCTGGATGGGGAAGAGTACTACACGAATGTCACGGATATGGGTTCTGGTTTTGCCGCCATGACCTTTGTGTCCAAAGCGGAAATATCCAGAAGCGCCGTAAGCTATTTTAAAGGCTACGGAATCTGGATACTCTGTTCCGTTTTTGTGGGGCTTTTCCTGGCATTTTATTATTCCGGGAAAAAGTACCGGTCGTTCCGAAGTCTGCTGGACAATAATGAAATGCTGGAGGAGGAAAGGAACCTGCTGCGGACGGAAAACTGTCTTTATGAGCTGCTTACAAAGGAAGTGAAACCCGGGGACGAGCTTTGGGAGCGCTGTCTGAGAAGCTGTATCCATATTAACAGAAGGCATTTGTTTTTTGCCGTGTTCCCGCAGATAGAAGAAAACAGGGAGCTTTATGAACTGTTCGGCAGCCAGATGAATGAATACAGCGCTTCCACGGCCTACCGTGTCGTGCTGTTTGAAGAAATGTATGTGTACCTGGTCTGTTCCGATGAATCCATCGGGGAGATCACCCGCAGGCTGGAAAAGCTTTCCGGGAACGGCGTGAAGCTGGGAGTGGGAAGGATTACATCGGATGTGAGCAAAATCCGCCTTTCTTATGAGGAAGCGAGAAAGGAGCTGCGCCGGGAACAGCATCAGGAGCAGCAGTTCCCGGAGCAGGAACTGAAGGCGCTTAAGGAAGCGGCGGGGCTTTCCGATACGGTGCGTACGGTCATCCTTCTTTCCGAACTGAAGGATATCGTTTCCGAGGTCAAGGAAAGCATGGCCCTGTGCATTGCCTGGGAGGTGATGCATATTCTGAACCGGGAGCCCGGCGAGTTTTTTTCCGGGAAAGAGGACGCTGAGCTGACTAAAGAGGGGATGGATCGTTTTTTTGACCGGATGATTGGGGAGCAGGCCGACCTTTCCCGGGAAGAGGATGGGAATGGCAGCGATGCCTTCCAGGGGAATTACAGGAAAAAAAATATCGCGGATATCCTGGACTATATCCATGCACATTATCTGGATGATAATTTTACTGTGAAATATATGGCGGCCTATTTTGATACGTCCGTTTCCAATCTCAGTCATTTCTTTAAAAAAAATATGCAGGTCAGCATTTCCCAGTATGTGGATAAGATAAAGCTGGATCGGGCCAAAGAGCTGCTGGCCGGCAGTGATAAAAAGATTTCGGAAATAGCCCGGCTCCTCCGGTACGGGAACAGTACCGTATTTATAGAGATGTTTAAGAAATATGAAGGGATAACACCGGGAGGGTACCGTGAAAATGTATGGAAAAGCAGGATGTAGGTATATCGGTTTGGTGAATCGATACAAGAGAAAAGGATAATGGTAAGCAGGACTGTATGATATGCATGAGAGAAGGATAAAGTGCAACAGCAGGAGATAGCCGGAATGCGTAAACAGGGGTATGCTACAGACATCTTCCGAAAGGGCCGGCGGTGAGGCCGTCCGGTTCTGTGTCGGAAAGGGATGTAACAGATGTCGGTGTATTTATAGGAGGGATTGTTTTGAAAAGAAAAACAATGACAAAAACAGGAGCCATAGTAATGAGTGCGGTGCTTCTGGGCAGTACCCTGATGGGATGCGCAGGAAAGGCAGGAACGTCGGGAGAGGCCCAGGGGGATCCAAAAAAGGAAACGCAGGCACAGTCCCGGGGGGAAGCGGAAAGCAGTGCGGACAGCAACTTCAATGCAGAAGGGCTTCCCATTTTAAAAGAAAAGGAAACCTTCACCATTGCGGTTCCTCAGAGAAGCACTTTGAAGGCGGCCGCGGATAAGGCTTGTGTGATAGCAGCGGAGGAAGCGACGAACATACATATTGAATGGGTGGAAATCCCTCAGTCGGGCTGGCAGGAAAAAATCAACATCATGTTCAGTACGGACAGCCTGCCGGACGCGGTGCTGGGCGATGTGGACATGGCGAGGAATTACGAACAGCTGGCGCCCCTGGACGACTATCTGGAAAGCTATGCACCTGCCGTTACCGCCTTTTTTGACAGCAGGGACGATTATCCGGCAAGCCTGGTTGCGCCGGATGGTAAAATCCACTGCCTGCCCATAGGGGACGAATCCACCCAAAATATCATTGATTCCCAGTTCTGGATCAATACGGACTGGCTGGAAGCGCTGGGGAAGGAAATGCCGCAGACACCGGAGGAGTTCAGGGATGTGCTGGTGGCTTTCCGGGACGGAGATCCCAATGGCAACGGCGCGAAAGACGAAATTCCTCTTACCTTTGCAAAAGCCTGGGGCTGGGGAACGGCAATGGAAAACCTGTTCGGGCCTTTCGGCGTTGTGGAGAATGAATACCATGTATTCACCAAGGACGGAAAGGTGACCTTCAGCGCAGGAGAACAGGGATATTATGATGCTCTTGTATGGATGCACGATTTATACAAGGAAGGTCTGATAGACAAGGATGTTTTTACCATGAGCGATGAGCAGTACAGCGCAAGAGGGGCCTCCGGGGATATTATCGGAGTGATGGCCGGTTATTCCGGAGATGAATGCAGCGTGGACAATGGGGCCGCGGGGGAAGGCCGTTATCAGGCAGTTCCCGTCCTTAAAGGAAAAGACGGAACCCAGATGGTGGGAATCAATAATGTGACCAAAATAGGCGGCTTTGCCATCAGCAGAAACTGTAAGAATCCGGAAGCGCTGGTACGCTGGTATGATTATATCAATTCCACATTGGAAATGGCCCTTACCTGGGGCAGGGGCGCGGAAGGCGTATGGTGGGAAATCCTGGAGGAAAACGGAAAAGAGGTTCCCCAGTTCCTGACCATGACACCCGAGGTCCTGGAGGCCAACGGCGGCTACAAATCGGTTCCCGAGTACCGGAATGCGGAGAGCTTTGCGGGATCCACCCCTTCCCTTTGGAGAAATGAATACGATCAGGCGCTGCAGTATGATGATAAATGGCCTCATGACTGGAAGCTTCAGGCGGTTAAGGAACAGATACCCTTCGGTGTAATCGGCCTGCCCGCAGGGACGGCAAGCCTGGAAAATGCGGAAAGAAGGGCGATTCTGATTGCCGATATTGATACCTATCTGGAGAAGTTTATTGCGGATTCCGTGATTAACGGTATTGATGAAGAAAAGTGGAACGCTCATCTCAAAAACCTGGAAAACCTGAAAGCAGAGGAATATACCGCGCTTTGCCAGGAATATGTGGATTCCTATTCCGGGAAGTAACCTTTCATGCCCGGTTCACCGGGCATCACCATGCATGAAAGCTGCAAGGCGGACAGGAAGTGCGCGCAGTTGCGTCCTTCCTGTCCGCCGGCAGGTGAAATGGTACACGGGAGGCCGGAGTGATATGCACAGGAGCATATGACCCGGCCTTTCCCGGTTTTAGATAGAGGAGGAGCAGTATGACAGGCAGTAAGTCCTTGAAACGATCCGGCAGAAGAAGAAAAGGCGCCGGAAGAAGCAGTATGCGGCTGTTGAAAAAAAGCTGGGTGTGTTATTTATTTATCCTGCCCATGCTTATTTATATTATTTTATTTAATTATCTTCCCATGTACGGGATCCAGCTGGCCTTTAAGGATTACCGGGCCTTAGACGGAATCTGGGGAAGCCCCTGGGTGGGCTGGAAACATTTCCAGACCTTTTTCGGCTCTTACCAGTTCAAGGATTTATTATGGAACACGCTGGCGCTGAGTATTTATTCCCTGGCGGCAGGATTTCCCCTTCCCATCCTGTTTGCGTTGTTTTTAAATTATGTGACCAATGCCAAAGGAAAGAAAGCGGCACAGATGATCACCTATGCGCCGCATTTTATTTCCACCGTTGTTTTCTGCGGTATGATCCTGATTTTCCTGGCAAGCGACGGGATCGTGAACCAGATCCTGGCCCTGCTGGGGCTCGATCCGGTGGCGTTCCTGTCCAATCCCAGGAATTTCCGGCATATTTATGTATGGTCCGGCGTGCTGCAGAGTATAGGCTGGGGGTCCATCATGTACATATCCGTGCTGACCTCCGTGGGGCCTGAGCTGCATGAGGCGGCCAGGGTGGACGGGGCCACCAAATTCCAGCGCATGCTTTATATTGACATCCCTTCCATTGTACCCACCATGGTTATCATGCTCATAATGAGGGCCGGGGAAATCATGGATGTGGGGTTTGAAAAGGCTTTCCTTTTGCAGAACAGCGTCAACCTGGATTATTCGGAAATCATATCCACCTATGTATATAAAATTGGTATCCAGAGCGGCCAGTTCAGCTATTCTGCGGCCATCGGCCTGTTTAACAATGTAATCAACCTGATTCTTCTGCTGGCGGTGAACCGGATTGCCCGCAGGACGTCGGATGTGAGCTTATGGTAAGGGAGGAAGAGCGATGCTTTTAAAATGGAAGAACAACCGATCGGATTATTTGTTTACCTTTATCGTTTATGCCAGTGTAACCCTCATATCCCTGCTGATTCTATATCCCCTGCTGTTCGTTGTGATTGCGTCCGTCAGTGATCCCGATTTGGTGGCATCGGGGCAGGTGCTGTTCTGGCCCAAGGGTATTACGCTGGAAGGCTACCGTTATATTTTCCGGGATCAGAGGATTTGGAGCGGTTACTATAATACCATCCGCTATACCTTTTTCGGTACGCTGGTCGCGCTGACGATTACCATCCCGGCTGGTTATGCCCTGTCCAGAACCGATATGGCGGGGCGGGGATTCGTGATGAAAATGCTGATTGTGACCAAATATTTCTCCGGGGGCCTGATTCCCACCTATCTGGTGGTAAAAGGGCTGCATCTTGTTAATACGCCCTATGTACTCATGATTCTCGGATCCTTTTCTGTGTTTAACCTGATTCTGTGCCGTACCTTTTTCCTGAATACGATGCCGCCGGAACTACAGGAAGCGGCGGAAATAGACGGCTGCAGTATTTTCCAGTACTTTATAAAAATTGTCCTTCCCTTATCCAAAGCCATTATAGCAATCATGGTTCTCTACTATGCGGTAGGGCACTGGAATTCTTTTTTTAACGGTTTGATTTATGTGAGCGATGCCAAATTATATCCGCTGCAGCTTATTCTGCGTGATATCCTAATCAGCGGCCAATCGGTGGATCCGTCGGTGACCGATCCGGAAGCCGTCGAGCTGATGAAGCAGATTGCAAGGACGATCAAATATGGCGTGATTATTGTTTCTTCCCTGCCGGTGCTGGTTTTATACCCTTTTGTGCAGAAGCATTTCGTGAAGGGCGTTATGATAGGTTCCCTGAAGGGATAGGAGGAAGAGAGGATGAAGAAACAGCCTAATATTGTATTTATTCTTACCGATGACCAGGGGGCCTGGGCGATGCACTGTGCCGGAAATGAGGAGATCGTAACGCCTTCCCTGGACCGCCTTGCTTCACAGGGAATCCGGTTCTCCCATTTTTTCTGCAGCTCACCCGTCTGTTCACCGGCGAGGGCTTCCGTGATGACGGGAAAAATGCCCTCCGCCCACGGGGTGCATGACTGGATTGCAGGCGGTAATATGGATACTGCGGCGTATCCCGAAGCCGCGGGGCATGCGCATTTCCGGAAACCGGATCAGGGGATCGATTATTTGGAAGGGCAGAAAACCTATGTGGAATACCTGGCGGAGGCCGGATACCGGTGCGCCTTAAGCGGAAAATGGCATCTGGGTAACAATCCCTGCAGGAAACAGGGATTTTCCCGGTGGTTTACCATCGGGACGGGAGGCTGCAGGTATTTTCATGGAGATACCTTTGAAAACGGTCATTTTACCAATGAAAATCAATATATAACGGATGTGATTACGGACAAGGCGCTGCAATATCTGGAAGAGCTGGGGCAGGGGGATGCCCCTTTTTATCTGAGTGTCCATTACACGGCGCCCCATTCCCCCTGGGAGGCGCAGGAGCATAAACCCGAATACCTGAAGCTTTATGAAAACTGCAGATTTTCCTCCGTGCCGGAGGAACCTCTTCACCCGTGGCAGATAAATACCTGTCCCATTGGGGATACGCCGGATAAGCGCAGGGAGAACCTGACCGGATATTTTGCCGCGATAACCGCCATGGATGCCGGAGTGGGGAGAATTCTGGATTATCTGGATAATACGGGGCTTTCGAAGGATACGGTGGTTATTTTCACCTCCGACAATGGAATGAATATGGGGCATCACGGCGTTTGGGGAAAGGGCAACGGAACTTATCCTCCCAATATGTATGATTCTTCCGTTAAGGTGCCGTTTCTGCTGTCTGCCCCTTTCCTGGAACACAGAGGGATTGTGACGGAACGGATCGCCGTGCAGTGTGATATTTTCCCCACCCTGCTGGAGCTTGCGGGCTGCTGTTATCGGCCGGCGGACCAGCAGCCGGGCAGAAGCCTGGTCCCTTTTCTGAAGGGAGAGGAAGGGGAAGAAGAAGATATCTTTATCTGTGATGAGTATGGCTTTGTGCGTATGCTCCGTACCAGGAAGGAAAAGCTGGTGCTCCGTTATCCCCAGGGGCCGGATGCCTTTTATGATCTGGAAACGGATCCGGAGGAACGGGACAACCGTATAGGGGACAAACGATATGAAGAACGGATCGGTGAAATGAGAGGGCGGCTGGAGGAATGGTTTGCCGCATACAGCCGGGATCCTTATTGCGGAAAAGAGCTGCCGGTAACCGGCAGGGGGCAGAGAAAGCGCTGCTGGGAGCAGGACGCATTTCTTCCCCTTTAAAATGGCGGGCCTGACGGTAACAGATTAGGAGATGACGGATGAAAAATGTGTTGATTCTTATGACCGACCAGCTCAGAAGGGATGTTCTGGGCTGTTACGGGGGAAAAGAGGTGGAAACGCCTTATATCGATTCCCTGGCGGAGGAAGGAATCCTGCTGGAGAACTGCTATACCCCCAGCGCGGTATGTACCCCTTCCCGGGGATGTTTTATGACCGGAAGATATCCCCATAACAACGGGGCGCTATCCAACGGGCGGCCTGTGGGAGCGGGGGAGCATGGCTTTGCGGAGGCATTTTGCAGCGCCGGCTATAGGACCGGCTATGCGGGAAAATGGCATCTGGGGGATCACCGGGAGCGGGGGGAGAGTCTGGAGGGCTGTAACCGGCTGGGTTTTGAATGCTGGGATTACCAGGTGGAATTCGGACACTGCAAATCGGTGGAACGCAAAGACGGCCGGCTTATTCTGTCCGGTCAGGTGGGGGATGAACGTTCCTATACCACGGACTGGCTGGCGGATGAAACCATACGCTTCCTGAAAGAGCAGCGAAAAGAGCAGCCTTTCCTTTTTATGGTGAGCATGCCGGATCCCCACCAGCCCTTCCGGGTCCGTAAACCTTATGATACCATGTTCGATCCGCTGGATATGGAAATCCCGGAAACTTTTTATGAGGAAAAGCTCCCCGACTGGGCGGAGGAGGACGAATGGGGCCGGCACCATTATTTTCCCGCCGGCCTTTTTGAACGGGAGGACCACTTCCGGCGGCTGAAGGCCCAGTATCTGGGAGCGGTGAAATGTATTGACGATAATGTGGGGAAAATTCTGCATGCGCTGCGGAAAGAAAACCTGCTGGAAAAGACCGTGGTGATTTTTACCACGGATCATGGGGATTATCTGGGCGAGCACGGGCTGATGGAAAAAAACAACCTGTATGAGAGCGTATACCATATCCCCATGCTGGTCCGTCTGCCGGAATGCAAAAAGGCGGGTTTTCGCAGTCCCGCCTGGCTTCGGATGACGGATTTTGCCCCCACACTTGCCGGGCTGCTGGGTATTCCTTACAGCTATCCCTGTGACGGGGAGGATTTGTCCGGGGAACTGCTGGCAGGAAAAGAAGGGAGGAAGGAGGTCTGCATCTTTCCCAGCGACGTGCCGAGAACAGGGATCATTACGGAGGAATATGAACTGGCCTATGTGGGCAGAGGCTACCGGGGCGGTATGTTTCATGATCATATCCTGTTTGACAGGAAGCGGGATCCCCTGCAGCGGGAGAACCTGTACGGAAGGCCGGAATATGCGGGCATTACGGAGGTTCTGAAGGAAAAAATCAAAGAATACCATAGAAGGTACCATACCCCCGATACCCTGCTTCCCCGGGAGGTGTGGAGCAGCGGCGGTTCCGACAGAGCTGTGCAGTAAATTCACAGTAAGATTACGCTTTTTTTGCATAATCATTCCCTTTCCCTGCATATATTGGTAACAGCTAGGCAAGCGGAAGGGGATTTATATTATGGACACTTTGCATACACAAAATTTATACAAAGACATTCAGCTTCGTACCGGCGGAGAAATCTACATCGGCGTGGTAGGACCCGTGAGAACCGGGAAATCTACCTTCATCAAACGCTTTATGGATCTGATGGTACTGCCATACATTGCCGACGAATCGGAAAAAGTACGCGCACAGGATGAACTTCCCCAGAGTTCGGGAGGAAAAACCATAACTACTACGGAACCCAAATTCATACCCAAGGAGGCGGCCCAGATCACCCTGAGCGGCGATGTGAATGTCAAGGTGCGTCTGGTGGACTGTGTGGGCTTTATGGTGGACGGCGCTGCCGGGCACATGGAGGATGAGGAAGAGCGTCTGGTGAAAACGCCCTGGTTTGACTATGAGATCCCCTTTACCCAGGCGGCGGAAATCGGAACCAAAAAGGTTATCAACGACCATTCCACGATAGGGATTGTGGTGACCACGGACGGCAGCTTCGGGGAATTGAAACGGGAAAACTACATAGCGCCGGAGGAGAAAACCATCCAGGAGCTGAAAAAGCTGCATAAACCCTTCCTGGTGCTGGTGAATTCGGAGCGCCCCTACGGAGAGGATGCTATCCATACGGCTGCCGCGATCCAGGAAAAATATCAGGTGACGGCGATACCGGTCAATTGTGAACAGCTGAAACGGGATGACATCAACCAGATTATGGAAAAGGTGCTGTACGAGTTCCCGGTGACCATGATAGAATTTTACATGCCGAAATGGGTGGAAATGCTGCCGAACACCCATAAGCTGAAAGCGGATTTAATAGAGAAGATCCGGACGCTTATGGATGGCATTGACACGGTAAAGGATGTCATCAATACCCAGGTGGCGGTAGACAGCGATTACATCAAACGGTGTATTGTTGAAAAAATCAATATGGCGGACGGGAGCATCCGGGTCGTTCTGGATGTGGATGACAAGTATTATTATGAGATGCTCAGCGAACTGATCGGCGAAAATGTATCCAGTGAATACCAGCTCATTTCCGTATTGAAGGAAATGTCCAAGATGCGCAGGGAATACACCAAGGTACTCCATGCCATGGAATCCGTGCGGCTCAAGGGCTATGGGGTGGTCACGCCGGAACGGGCGGAGATCAAGCTGGATAAGCCGGAGGTCATCAAGCACGGAAACAAATTCGGCGTGAAAATCAAAGCGGAAAGCCCCTCTATCCATATGATAAAAGCAAACGTGATTACAGAAATCGCCCCTATCGTGGGAACCCAGGAACAGGCGGAGGATCTGATCAGCTATATTGCGGATGCGGAAAAGGATTCCGAGGGTATCTGGGAAACCAATATTTTCGGGAAAACGGTGGAACAGCTGGTTAACGACGGAATCACCGGCAAGATTTCCATGATTGGTGACGAAAGCCAGGTGAAGCTCCAGGAAACCATGCAGAAGATCGTAAACGACAGCAATGGCGGAATGGTCTGCATTATCATTTGACGGCTACGGCAGCAGTCCGGACTTGTCTGAACTGTTACCGGCATAATACGGGACGGACCGGAAGGCGGATGCCTTCCGGTTTTCTGCGTGTATCCGGCGGACACGCACCCAACCGGTATTTGCAGGGGAGGCGGGAAAACAGCGGGCAGTTGTTTTTTGGGGGAAGTCTGCTTTTTTATCTAGGAATCCTGACGGGATTCTGCTATACTGGTTGCAGAAACGGATTTGCATCTGAAAAACTGTTTTTAATTCTATGTAAGGAGGTCATATATGAATCCTGTATATGATAAACTGGTAAAATGCTACGAAAGTGTAAAGCAGAAAATCGATTTTCAGCCGGAGGTGGCAATTGTACTCGGATCCGGCCTGGGCGATTATGCCGATGATATCCGCGTGGAGGCGGAGCTGGATTACCATGATATTGAAGGCTTTCCGGTTTCCACCGTACCGGGACACGCAGGAAAGTTTATTTTCGGTTACGTGGGCGGGGTACCGGTAGTGTGTATGAAGGGAAGAGTGCATTACTATGAAGGCTATCCCATTTCCGACGTGGTCCTGCCCACCCGGCTGATGAAGCTGATGGGAGCCAAAGTGTTGTTTTTGACCAACGCCTCCGGCGGCATCAATCCGTCCTTTACGGCAGGGGATTTTATGATGCTGACCGATCATGTTTCCCTCTGGGCGCCGAATCCGCTGATTGGTGCCAACCCGGACGAGCTGGGCGTGCGTTTCCCGGATATGACGCATGTATATGACGAGGATCTCCGGGCGCTCATCCGTGAAGCGGCCGCAGAACAGGGAATTAGCCTGAAAGAAGGCATTTATGCCCAGCTTACGGGGCCTTCCTTTGAGTCGCCTGCGGAAATCAGGCTGCTGCACAAACTGGATGTGGATGCGGTGGGGATGTCTACCGTTGTGGAGGCCATTGCCGCAAACCATATGGGAATGAAAATCTGCTGCATATCCTGTGTATGCAATCTGGCGGCAGGGATGACCGATAACCCGCTCACCCATGAAGAGGTACAGGAGGCGGCCAACGCAGCGGCACCTGCGTTCAAGACGCTGGTAACGGAATCGGTAAAGAAATTCGGGGCTGCGCTGAAGGGCTGAAGAAAGACGGAAACGGGATTCTGCCGGAAGAAAGGAAAGGGCATGACGGATTACAGAAGGCTGATAAAGGAAGCGATAAGGGCCAGGGAAAATTCCTATGCGCCTTATTCCGGTTTTTTTGTGGGCGCCGCCCTGCTGGCCGCCTATGAAAAAGACGGAGAGCCGCTTATATTCACGGGCTGCAATGTGGAAAACGCGGCATATACCCCTACCAACTGCGCGGAAAGGACCGCTTTTTTCAAGGCGGTCAGTGAAGGCGTGCGCGCTTTCCGGGCGATAGCGGTGGTGGGAGGAAAGCAGGGGGCATTAACGGATTACACCACGCCCTGCGGGGTATGCCGGCAGGTGATGATGGAATTCTGCAGCCCGGATACCTTTGAAGTGATTGTGGCGGTATCGGAGGATGACTACAGGGTTTATACGCTGAAGGAACTTCTGCCGGAGGGGTTCGGCCCGGCTGATCTGTAGGCCAAAGAACAGCCGCCGTAAATTGTCCGGTAAAATAACGAACTGTGAGTAACAGGTAAGGATAATGGATAAAAAGGAGACTGACCGAATATGAAAATACGCTTGTACAACGCCCGGATTATGACAATGGATGGAGACTGCGGGCTATTGCAGGGGGAACTTTGGGTGGAGGATGACAGGATCCTCTATATCGGGGACGGCACGGATTTGGATGAATTCTGTAAGAGGACAGGGAGCATCGGGCTGATTGCGGACAAGGAAATTGACTGTGACGGAAATGTGCTGATGCCGGGCTTCAAGGATGCCCATACCCATTCCGCCATGGTGGCCATGCGTTCCTTTGCGGATGACATGCCGCTTCAGGAATGGCTGAATACCAAGATTTTCCCGCTGGAAGCCAAAATGACGGAGCAGGATAACTACGACCTCACACAGCTCGCCATCCTGGAATACCTCACCACCGGCGTGACCTCGATATTTGATATGTATTTATCCCCGAAGGATATTGCCCGGGCCTGTGTGGATATGGGAATGCGCTGTGTGCTGGTGAGCGGGCTGAATAAGTTCGGGCCGGCCCTTGAGGTGATGGAGGAACGTTACCGCACCCTGAACGGGATGCACCCCCTGATTTCCTATATGCTTGGCGTCCATGCGGAATATACCTGTTCCAGGGAGCTTTTGGAGCAGGTGTCGGAAATGGTTCACAAATATAAGGCGCCGCTTTTCACCCATCTGTCGGAAACCAGGACGGAAACGGATGAATGCCTGGAGCGTTATGGGATGACCCCGCCGCAGTTCCTGGATTCCCTGGGATTGTTCGATTACGGCGGAGGCGGCTACCATTGTGTCTACTTCACGGAAGAGGATATGGACCTTTTTGCCCGGAAGGGCCTTCATATCATCACCAACCCCGGATCCAACACCAAGCTGGCAAGCGGAGTGGCGCCTATTACCCGCTTCATGGAAAAAGGAATTCATGTGGGAATCGGAACGGACGGCGCTTCCAGCAACAACTGTCTGGATATGTTCCGGGAAATGTTCCTGACGACAGGGCTTGCCAAGCTGCGGGAAAAGGATGCATCCGCCGTGGATGCGCAGGAGGTGCTCCGCATGGCTACGGTAAACGGGGCAAGGGCTATGGGCCTTCCTGACTGTGATATCCTGGCGGAGGGCAAGAAGGCGGATATTATTATGATTGATCTGCATCAGCCCAATATGCAGCCCCTGAACAATATCCAAAAGAACATTGTTTACAGCGGCAGCAAACAGAATGTGAAGATGACTATGATTGACGGGCAGATCCTCTACTATGACGGCAAATTCCTCTGCTGCGATGATGTGGAGGGCCTGTATGCAAAAGCTAACGAAATCATAAACCGGCTCAGTGCGCAGTAACCTGCCATGCCCGATCCAACGGGCGGCACTATGTATGAAAACAGCCGGGCCGGCCGATGCCTGCGATACAGAGCCGACAGGGGAAGAGAGGAGGAGCGGATGAATTACAGGATAATGTTGGTGGAGGATGATCCTGTTATCCGGAAGGAATTAGGTACGCTTCTGCGGGGGAACGGCTATGAAGTGGGGATGGTGACGGATTTTTCGGATACCCTGGGGCAGATTCGGGAATGGCAGCCTCATCTGCTTCTTCTGGATATCAATCTGCCCGGGGAGGACGGGTTTAAAATCTGTTCGGGATTCCGCACCTTTTCTACGGCGCCGATTATTTTTGTCACCAGCAGAAATACGGATATGGATGAACTAAACAGTATTATGCTGGGCGGTGACGCTTTTATTACCAAACCCTATCATGTGGCGATCCTCCTTGCCAGGATCGCTTCCCTTTTAAAAAGATCCGTTCCCTCCGGGAAGGCGGAGAGCCTTGAACACCGGGGGCTGTGTCTCTGCCCGGAGAGCGGCAGGATGGCCTGTGCGGGAAAGCAGGAGGAGCTGACGAAAAACGAAATGAAAATTCTGGTTTATCTGTTCCGCCATGCGGGAAAGATCTGTTCGCGGGCCGATATCGTGGAATATCTGTGGGATAACCGGATATACGTGGATGACAACGCGCTGAGTGTGAACATATCCCGGATACGGGAAAAGCTCGCCAGGCTGGGGCTTACGGATTATATCCGCACGAAGCACCGTCAGGGGTATCTGATATGAAGGGAACGGATTATATAAAAGACCATCTGTTCCTTCTTATATTCCAGGCGCTTGCGATGATCCTGCTGGCCCTTTTTCTTTCCGCAGTGGGAAATGGGGCGGGTACGGTGGGATTTATCACAGCCTGCTGGCTGCTGCTGATCACCGCCTGGCTGTCAGCGGATTACCGGCTGCGGAAAAAGAGGCTGGAGCGGCTGTTGAAGCTGGCAGATGCTCTGGAAGAACGGTACCTGATAGCGGAAGTTATGGATAAGCCGGCACGGGCGGATGACCGTGTTTATTACCGGATCTTGTCCATGGCGGGGAAGTCCATGCTGGAGCAGGTAACCGCGGCAAAAAGGGAGCGCAGGGAGTACCGGGAATACATTGAACAATGGATCCATGAGATTAAAACGCCTCTGACGGCCCTGAAGCTTCTTTGCGGCAATAATAAATCCGAAGTGACACGCACCATGCTGCTGGAACTGGAGAAGCTGAATCATTTCGCGGGCCAGGCCCTTTATTATGCCCGCAGCGAAACCGTGGAAAAGGATTATCTGATAAGGGAAATCCTGCTTTCGGATATCATCCATCAGGCAGTATCGGATAACAAACAGCTTCTTATGAGCAATGGGGTGCGGATCCGTCTGGAGGTCTGCGGCCATACGGTTTTTACCGATGAAAAATGGGCGGTTTTTATTCTGAATCAGATCATCGGTAATGCGGTGCGGTACCGTCGGGAAAATCCGGAGCTTTTGTTTGACGCCGTCCGCACGGAGGAAGGAACGGCATTAAGGGTACATGATAACGGGATAGGAATCCCGCCCGAAGATCTGCCGCGCATTTTTGAAAAAGGGTTTACCGGTACAAACGGACGGCTCGGCAATTCCTCCACCGGGCTGGGGCTTTATCTGTGCAGGAGGTTATGTGCCAAGCTGGGAATCGGCCTTTCCGCCGAATCGGATGGAAACGGTACCGCAATAACGCTTGCGTTTACCCGAAATTCTTTCTGCCGGCTGACGGAGGAGGGATAGTATCCCGCCCGAAGTACGGCGTTCCGCTTGGAAAGCCTTTCCCGCATATGTAAGCACGGACACCGGAAGCGCAGTGATACTGCGCTTCTTACATTTTTGTAAGAACAAGGAAAGAAAAATAGATACCAACCCGCCCGCCCTGCTGCTACAATAAGGTCGTTTCCCAAAAAACAGGCAAAGGCCGCCCGGGCGGCAGAAGAGAGGCAAGATGGAGGATATATTAAAAATCTGCAATATCGAGAAGTATTACGGTAATTCGGGAAGTCTGACAAAAGCGCTTTCCGACGTGAGCTTTCAGGTCAGGGAAGGAGAGTTTATAGGGATTATGGGCGCGTCCGGTTCGGGAAAGACCACGCTGCTCAATTGTATATCAACCATTGATACGGTTAGTGCAGGCCATATATTCCTGGACGGCAGAGACGTGACCGAAATCGGGGAACGGGATATAGCAAGGTTCCGCAGGGAGAACCTGGGATTTATCTTTCAGGAGTTCAATCTGCTGGATACCCTCACCATACGGGAAAATATAACCCTGGCCCTCACCATCAACCGGGTGCCGGCCGGGGAAATTGACGGGCGGGTTGAAAAAATGGCGGATAAACTGCATATCCGGGATATTCTGGATAAATACCCTTATCAGGTTTCCGGTGGCCAGAAGCAGCGCTGTGCCTGTGCCAGGGCTATGATTAACCGTCCCAGGCTTATTCTGGCGGATGAACCGACGGGCGCACTGGACAGCCATTCCTCCCGGATGCTGCTGGATACCATGCGGGATCTGAACGAGAGTCTTTCGGCAACTATTTTAATGGTGACCCATGATGCTTTTACCGCCAGCTATGCCGGCCGTATTCTGTTTTTAAAGGACGGACGGATATTTACGGAAATTTTGCGGGGGAATGACAGCCGCCGCCGATTTTTCGGTAAAATCCTGGATGTCGTAACTATGCTGGGAGGTGATCTGGCAGATGTACGTTAAACTGATTCTCAGGAATGCCAGACGTTCCATCGGTGATTATCTGATTTATATCGTGACGCTGACCCTGTGCGTCGCTATGTTTTATGCTTTTTTATCCATATCGAGCAGTTATTACAAGCCGGAAATCGGGGCACAGTTTGATCTGAGCCTGCTGGGGAATAATATGAAAGCGGCCATATGTGTCATAACGCTGCTGCTTCTTTTTTTGATCAGATATGTCAACCAGTTTATGATTTACCGGAAACAGAAGGAATTTGCCATACAGACCATTATGGGGATGGAACAAAAGCTTACCGCCAGGCTGTTTTTCTTCGAAACCCTCATTATGGGAGGGGCGGCCCTGCTGATAGGCTGCCTTCTGGGAGGCCTGCTGGCACAGCTCATCACGGCGATGCAGCTTTCTTCCATGGGCTATCCCTACCGGATTATCTGGACACTGTACCCGGATACCCTGCTCCTGACGGCAGTTTTCTTCCTGGTAAGCTTTGTGGGAATCGGGCTTTTTAATATAAGGACGATCCGTAAAATTAAGGTCATCGATATGCTGCAGGCGGATAAAGTGAACGAAACGCTGAAGAAGAGCAGATGGATGCACGGCATTATTTACCTGTTTGCCCTTTTTCTTTTGATGGTGCTGGCGGCAGGTATCAGCAAGAGGTATTTCTATTTTGATCCCAGGCTGCCGGGCTTGGTCCATGTGATGTTTGCCGCCAATATAGGGGCGCCGGCCCTGGGGCTTATGCTTGTTGTCCTTTTCCCCGCAGGAAGGCTGCTGCGCAAGAAGATGGATATTACCGTCCTTACCGGCTGTCTGCTTGCGGCAGATCTGCTGCTTATTGTGAGCGCAGCCAGTGTACCGATCCTGCAGCAGAAATATTCGCTCGCCCTGGGGAAGGGGACAATAAACCTTTATGCCATGTTCATCCTCGCGGAAATCGGCTTTGCCGTCTGCGCTTTCATGTACCTGACAGGAAACCTTGTGGAGAGGAAAAAGAAAAACAGGCAGTGGGCCTGCCGGGAGGAAAATCTGTTTTTCCTGGGACAGATACAGACGAAGCTGAGAACCACCACCAAAACTATGACACTCATCTGTCTGACCCTTATGGTATCCATCGGGCTTTTCCTGTCCATTCCCGCCCTTGTGGGCTGGGCATCGGGCTATCTGGAGGAAAGAGCGGTATTCGATATCCGTATGGCGTCAACCTATAACCGAACCGAAAAGGTGGAGGAACTTCCGGATACCGGGTATGGGTTTGTGACGGATTTCCTGGAGGAAGAAGGAATCGCTGTCGCGGATGATTGTACCTTGTCCGTTTATTTCCCAAGGGAAGAGCTTTTTTACAACCGGCTGAAAAGTGATTTCCCGGTACTTGCGGTATCCCTTTCCGACTACAACCATCTGCGCCGCATGGTGGGGCTTGATGCTGTCTCGCTGGAAGAAGGGACATTCACCACACAGTGGCGTTCCACCGCGTCGGAGGAAGAGGTGGAAGCCTTTCTTGACGGACATCCGTCTGTGGAAACGGATGCAGGGACGCTTCGTCCCGCACCGGATAACGCGCATCATGCAGGGATTAGTGAGAATGTTTATAATCTGTATACAGATGTTATATATGTATTCCCGGACAGTGTGTGCGGGAAGCTGCTGGCAGCGGAAAGACAGAGATACATAAATACCGCAGAGCCTGTCCCTTATGAGACCTGCGCCAGGCTGGAGGCTTTGTTTGGAGAGACACTGCCTACAGATATAAACAGGGATGGGGTTATCTATCTGATACGGACCCGTTCCATGGAGGTGAGCGATACCACCACAGGTATTTTCATCCTGAAAACGAGTATGACCTATGCCGCCGTGGTGCTTTTTATCATTTGTTTTACCATTTTAGCACTGCAGCAGCTTCTGGATGGTTCCCGGTATTCTTACCGGTTCGGCGTCCTGCGGAAGCTGGGGGTGGAGGATACTCGTATCAACCGCCTGATTTTCAGGCAGCTGGCTTTCTGGTTCGGCCTGCCTGTATGTATGGCAGCAGCAGGTGCGGCTATATTTGCCGTGTATTTTTTCCGGACGATTTCCGTCCAGATCAGCGCCTATGTGGGGACGGGAAAGCTGATGGTGCAGGTGGGGGCGGTGGTTGTGATCCTGTCGGTTCTCCTGGCCTGTTACTTCATCAGTACCTGGATACTGTTCCGGCGGCAGGTTTTTGAATAAAATGACAAAATCCGGCAATTTAATCGTGGACATTCTGCATCTTTCAGTATACAATTAATAACGTGTTCTTTCTTTATATTACATAACTTCAACACAATCTTAGGAGGTAGGGAGATGTTAGAAAAGTTCTTCAAACTGAAGGAAAACAAAACCGATGTCAAGACAGAAATCATGGCCGGTATTACCACGTTCATGACCATGGCTTACATCCTTGCAGTGAACCCCAACATCCTTTCCGCGACAGGAATGGATGCCAATGCGGTGTTGATTGCAACAGCACTTGCAGCTTTTGTGGGCACGGCCATGATGGCTCTGTTTGCAAATTATCCGTTTGCTTTGGCTCCCGGTATGGGGCTGAATGCCTATTTCGCTTATACCGTAGTCCTGAATATGGGATATTCCTGGCAGATTGCTTTGATGGCCGTGTTTGTGGAAGGTCTTGTTTTTATAGTCCTTTCCCTGACCAATGTCAGAGAAGCTATCTTTAATGCCATTCCCATGACCCTGAAATCTGCAGTCAGTGTTGGTATTGGTTTATTTATCGCTTTTATCGGCCTGCAGAATGCGAAAATCGTTATTAACAGCGATGCCACTCTGCTTACCTATCAGTCCTTTAAGGGAGATACCTTCCCTTCCGTTGGTATCGGCGCCCTTCTTGCCCTGATCGGCGTTCTTGTAACCGCAATCCTTCTTGTCAAGAAGGTAAAAGGCGGAATCCTGTTCGGTATTATTATCACATGGGTGCTTGGGATCCTCTGCGAACTGGTTGGCATTTATGTTCCCAATCCGGATGCGGGAATGTATTCCGTTATCCCCTCCGCAATAGTGAGCTTTGATTTCAGTTCCTTCGGACAGACCTTCGGACAGGTGTTCAAGGCAGATTTCGGCGGCATAAAAATCCTGGATTTCATTGTGGTTATGTTCGCGTTCCTGTTTGTTGACCTGTTTGATACCCTGGGAACCCTGATCGGTGTGGCTTCCAAAGCGGACATGCTGGACAAAGACGGCAAACTCCCCAGAATCAAAGGCGCTCTGATGGCGGATGCGGTTGCAACCAGCGTTGGTGCAGTTTTCGGTACTTCCACCACCACGACCTATGTGGAAAGTGCATCCGGGGTAACCGAAGGCGGACGTACCGGCCTTACGGCGATTACCACAGGTATCCTGTTCCTGCTCGCCCTGATTTTCTCACCGCTGTTTCTGACCATTCCTTCCTTTGCGACGGCCCCGGCCCTGATCATCGTAGGTTTCTATATGATGGGCGCAGTTGTGAAGATTAACTTTGACGATATGGCGGAAGCCATTCCGGCATTCCTCTGCATCATTGCTATGCCTCTTGCTTACAGCATTTCCGAAGGTATCGCCATCGGTGTTATTTCCTGGACACTGCTGAACCTTCTGACAGGAAAGGCAAAGGACAAGAAGATCAGTGTGCTGATGTATGTCCTTACCGTATTATTTATCCTGAAATATATTTTCCTGTAAGTATTAGGGCAGGAAAGATATAACAATAGTAATAAAAAGGATCCGCTGCGGGAATATGGCAGGGATCCTTTTTTTGCCTGTAATCCGGAAGGGGAAGCGGAAAGGGAACGGTTCGGACCTGTCTGAGCGCTGACTGAAAAACATAAATTTTTATAAATTTTCAGGGAAGGATAAACAGAAGGAAAAATGTGTGGTACAATATCCCCGAAACCATAGGTACAGGCAAAGGGGTGGCAGAATGCATAACCAATTAACCGAAAATGATATAAAACGAATGAAAGAAGAGATAGAACACCGGAAGCTGATAGTGCGCAAGGAGGCGCTGGAGGCGGTAAAGGAAGCCAGGGCGCAGGGAGATCTGAGTGAAAATTTTGAATATTATGCGGCAAAAAGGGAAAAGAACAGGAATGAAAGCCGGATCCGTTTCCTGGAACGTATGATTAAGACCGCGGAGATCATCCCGGAGGATTCCAAAGAGGATGAAGTGGGTGTGAACAATACGGTGGAACTTTTTTTTGAAGAGGATGAGGCGGTGGAAAAGATGAAAATCGTCACCACGATGCGGGGAAATTCCCTGGAAGGCCTGGTCAGCACGGAATCCCCAATCGGCAAGGCGCTTCTCGGGCATAAGGTGGGAGAGCGGGTCTATGTGGAAGTAAACAGCAGCTATGGCTATTATGTGGTAATCCGTTCCATTGAAAAAACGGTGGATGACGGTTCGGATAAAATCAGAAGCTTTTAATAAGACAGGGGAGAAACAGAAGGGCAGAATTATGAAAATTACGTATATCGCACACAGCGGTTTTTCCGTGGAACTGGAAAAGCATGTTCTGCTGTTTGACTATTTTACAGGAGAGCTTCCCGTATGGGATAAACAGAAAACCATATTGGTATTCGTTTCCCACAGGCATCAGGATCATTTTAATATGAAAATTTTCGGCCTGCGGGAACAATATCCCCATATCCATTTCTTCCTGGGCGGGGATAGTAAGCTGAGCCGTTCCCAGATGGAACGCAAAAAAGCGGATCCGGATGCGCTTACGGATGCGGCCTTCATGAAGGCCCATACACAGTTGGTTTACGGGGAAGGGGATGCGGCTGCGGAAGTCCGCACCCTGAAGTCCACGGATGAAGGGGTGGCTTTTCTCGTGGAAGCGGAAGGGAAAACCTTTTATCATGCCGGGGACTTAAACTGGTGGCATTGGGAGGGGGAAGCGCTTTCCTGGAACCGGAACATGGAAGTGAACTATAAAAGGGAAATCGACAGCATTTCCGATATCATGCCGGTGGGAAAACAGTTCCCTCCTGAAAAACCATGTGGCCATGGAAGGCCTCATTTCCATGTGGCATTTGTGCCCCTGGATCCCAGGCTGGAAGCGGCATACGGTTATGGCATGGACTATTTCCTCCAGAAAACGGATGCCGAACATGTATTCCCTATGCATATGTGGGAGGAATACGGTTATATTTCCAAATACAAGGAAACGGAAACGGGCCGGCTTTATGCGGACCGGATTATGGAAATAAACGGGCGCGGAGACGTGTTTGAATTATAGGAGGCAGGAAGGAGACGAGGTATGGGATGGCTGACAGTGCTGGCAATAGGAATCGGAGTGGTCCTGGCCGTGTTCCTCAAAGGGGCGGCCGATGAAAAAAATAAGACGAAACGCCTGAAAAGGCTGATACATGACGGATTCGGCAGGGAGCCGGACCGAGATTACGGGGAAGAGGAACTTTCCAGTATTCCCGGTTATTACTCCGCGCATAGCAAGAGCGGGCAGATTGATGATATTACCTGGAATGATTTGAGCATGGATACGCTTTATTTCCGGATGAACCACACGTATTCCTCCGCAGGGCAGGAGTATCTGTATTATATGCTGCGGACACCTGAAATGCAGGAGGGGGAAATGGAAACCGCGGAAAGCGGCGGAATATCCATGGAAGAGAAAATCCAATATTTTTCCGATAATGAGAAAAAACGGGAGGAACTGCAGTATGCCTACATGCAGCTTGGCAGAAGCGGCAAGTATTCCGTATATGATTATCTGGCGTATCTGGACAACCTGGGAGAGCGCAGCAGCCTGTTTCCTGTTATCATTGACCTGCTTTTTATTCCTGCTATTGTGACTATGGTGGCGTCGCCGCCCTTTGGCATGCTTTTCCTGTTCACCTTATTTACCATAAATATTTATGGATATATGAAACAAAAAGGGGAAATTGAACCTTATCTGACCAGCTTCGCTTATGTGCGCCGTATCCTGGACTTTTCCAAACGGCTGTCCTCCATAGATATTCCGGTGCTGAAGGCGGAATGGGCCGAGCTGAAGGAGCTGGAAGGCAGATTTGGCAAATTCCGTTACAGCGCCATGCTGGGAATGCGCGGGAGCAGTATGGCGGGAGATCCGCTTTCCCTCATTTTGGATTATATCAATATGCTTCTGCATCTGGATATCATCTGCTTTAATTCCATGCTGCGCGAGGTGAAAAAGCACGGACAGGATATCGACAGGATGATAACGATTGCAGGAAGGGCGGAATGCTATATTGCCATCGCTTCCTATCGTGCCGGCCTGCTTCAGGGCTGGTGCGCCCCCCGGCTGGCGGAAGCCCGGAGAAGGGAACCGGGTGCGGGAACGGACGGATCCTGCGGTTTCCTGGAAATGAAGGGCCTGTACCATCCGCTTCTGGAGGAGGCGGTCAAAAACGATATCAGCGTACACCAGGGAGTCTTGCTTACCGGTTCCAACGCCTCCGGCAAATCAACCTTCCTGAAGGCGGTTGCCGTAAACGCTCTCCTTGCCCAGACGATCCATACCTGTGCCGCCGATTCCTATCAGGGGGATCGGTACCGGATTATGACTTCCATGGCCCTGCGGGACGATCTGGAGGGAGGAGAAAGCTATTATATCGTGGAAATCAAGTCTCTGAAACGGATTCTGGATGCTGCCAGGGAACCGGAGAGTAATCCGATCCTTTGTTTTGTGGATGAGGTGCTGCGGGGAACCAATACGGTGGAACGTATTGCGGCCTCCACCAAGATCCTCCAGAGCCTTCACCGGCCCGGCGTACTTTGCTTTGCCGCCACCCATGATATCGAGTTGACGGAACTGCTGGCAAAATGGTATGATAACTATCATTTTGAAGAAGAAATTGCGGAAGGAGATATCCTGTTCAATTATGTGCTGCGGACCGGTAAAGCGGTGAGCCGCAATGCTATCCGCCTGCTGGGGATTATCGGATATGAAGAGGCTATTATTAAAGAGGCGGAAAGCCTGGCGGGTCATTTCCTGGAAACGGGAAACTGGACATAAAAAGGGAGAAAACCTATGAATGTGACGATTTATACGGACGGGGCCGCGCGGGGGAACCCGGAGGGACCCGGAGGCTACGGCACCATCCTGCAGTATGTGGATCCGAAGGGGATGCTTCACGAAAAGGAGCTTTCCGGAGGATATGTGAAAACCACCAATAACCGCATGGAGCTTATGGCGGTTATCGCTGGCCTGGAAGCGCTCAACCGCCCCTGCCGGGTGGAGGTGATATCCGATTCCAAATATGTGACGGATGCCTTTAACAAGCATTGGATAGACGGCTGGCTGAAAAAAAACTGGAAGGGCGCATCAGGCCCGGTGAAAAATGTGGATCTTTGGAAACGGCTCCTGAAGGCGGCCGAACCGCATGAAATCACTTTTACCTGGGTAAAAGGCCATGACGGCCACCCGGAAAACGAACGCTGCGACGGCCTGGCAACCTCCGCAGCGGACGGGGACGGCCTGGCGCAGGATACCGGCATTATTTAGCTGGTTACAGGTGTTACCTTTGGGGAGCGAAAAGGTAATTTTGGATACTTGACGCTTCCATCTGTTCAATGGTATGATAGACCTAGTTGTAAAGGAACCGGACAAGTTCCGGTCTATAAATCTACAGTCCTGTAAGTCAGGCAAGGGGTTTGAAATATGACAAATTTTACGTTGTTTTTTAATTCGTTTTTATCTTATCTGCTTCTTTTTGTGCTGATTGCGGTATTGGCTGTCATTGCCTGTTTTATTGGTATCAGCTTCCGGAAGAAGAAGGATGCCAGGGATGCCGCAACGTCCGCAATGTCTCAGGCGGATACCCAGGACGGGCAGTCCTGACGGAAGAAGATTTTTTGTAACTGCACAGACCGTAAGAGAGTGATTCAAAAGTGCAAAAATCCCCGTCGCCGGAATCGGTTTGGGATGGATTTCTGCAGGAACGGTATAGATACGGAACAGTTATGATTTATTACGTTTGTATTAACCAGAAGAGTGGGGTGTCCCGCTCTTTTTTGTGAGTAGTGCGGAGAAAACCATGCCAAAATCATCTAATCAGAAGCTGAAGCTGCTTTACCTGCTGAAAATACTGCGGGAAGAGACGGATGAGGAGCATTTCCTCAACTCCCAGCAGCTGATCGACCGTCTGGGACAGTTTGATATCAGTGCGGAACGGAAAAGCATTTACGATGATATTGCCCGTCTGATGGATTTCGGGTATGATATTGTACATGTGAAAAACAAAGGCGGAAGCGGCTATTATCTGGGAAACCGCGAATTTGAACTGCCGGAACTGAAGCTTCTGGTGGATGTGGTACAGGCGTCCCGTTTTATTACCCTGCGCAAATCCAGGGAGCTGATACGTAAGCTGGAACAGTTTGTAAGCAGTAAAGAAGCCCTGCAGCTGCAGAGGCAGGTTTATGTGGCGGGCCGTGTGAAAACCGATAATGAAAGCATTTATTATAATGTGGATTTTATCCATCGGGCGATACAGGAAAACCGGAAGATCTCTTTCCAGTATATGGAATGGACCCTGGATAAGAAGCTGGTCCCCAGAAAAGGCGGGGGCAGGTACATAATCAGCCCGTGGGCGCTGTCCTGGAACGATGAAAATTATTATCTGATCGGTTATGACGGGGAAGCCGGCCTGATGAAGCATTACCGGGTGGATAAGATGGGAACGATACAGCTTACCCATGAGGAAAGAGAAGGCGGCAGTGCCTTCGGGAACTTTGATATCGCCGCCTATACCAATAAAACCTTCGGCATGTACGGCGGCAGGGAGGAAACAGTAGCCCTTGTTTTTTCAGACCGGCTGATCGGGGTGGTCATGGATCGGTTCGGCAGGGATACCGATATCAGAAGGCTGCAGGAAGGAACCTTCCGGGTCCGGGTAAAGGTGGCTGTGAGCGGCCAGTTTTTTGGCTGGCTGACCGGCCTGGGAACCGAAGCGAGGCTCGCGGGACCAGGAAATGTGGTGGAAGAATACAGAGACTATCTGAAAAAAATATATGACCGATATGAGGAAGGCCGTCCGGGGCAGTGAAATGCCGGACGGCAGAATGGAGGAGAGAATGGAGCTTCGTTTTGCATCCAGAATGAAGGACTATGAAGAAGGCATTTTCCAGGTGCTGAATGAGAAGAAGGAGGAACTGGTGCGGCAGGGGCGGACTGTGTATAATCTTTCCGTCGGCACACCGGATTTCCAGCCCCGGCAGGATATTATGGACGCGGTGGCAGAGGCGGCCCGCAGGCCGGAGAATTACAAATATGCGCTGCGTGATCTGCCGGAACTGACGGAAGCGGTTATCGGCCGCTACCGGAAACGGTATGGCGTAAAGCTGGAGCCGGAGGAAATCATGTCGGTATATGGTTCCCAGGAGGGGATTGCGCACATCGGCCTGTCTCTGTGTGACAAGGATGATATTGTGCTTGTACCGGATCCCGGTTATCCTATTTTTGCAATAGGACCTTCCCTGGCAGGAGCCAGGCTCATGACCTATGATTTGACGGAAGAAAACCATTATCTGCCGGATCTGGAGGCGTTGGGAGAGCTGGCAGACAAAGCCAAATTTATGATTGTATCCTATCCCATGAACCCTATCTGCAAGTGCGCACCCCGCAGCTTTTATGAAGCGCTGATTCCCTGGGCAAGGAAGCATGAACTGCTTATCATTCATGACAATGCGTATTCGGATATCATCTATGACGGGCGGAAGGGGATTTCTATTTTGTCTGTCCCGGGGGCAAAAGAGGTGTGTGTGGAATTTTATTCCCTCTCCAAATCCTTTAACTATACAGGGGCCAGGATGGGCTTTCTGACAGGAAATAAAGAACTCGTACAGAATTTTAAAAAACTCCGTTCCCAGATTGATTACGGAACCTTCCTTCCCGTGCAGTACGGGGCCATTGCGGCCCTGACAGGGCCGGACGAGCCGGTGCTGGAGCAGTGTGAAGAATATAGAAAACGGCGGGATGCGCTTTGCGGGGGATTCCGTTCCATCGGCTGGAATGTGCCGGACAGTGAAGGGACCATGTTCGCCTGGGCGCCGATACCGGAAGGTTTTGAAGACGATACGGCATTTGTCATGGAGCTTATGGAAAGGACAGGTGTCCTGTGTACGCCGGGCAGCAGTTTCGGTAAACTGGGGAAAGGACATGTGCGTTTTGCGCTGACCCTCCCGGTGGAAACCATCACCCAGGCGGTACAGGCTGTTAAGGAAAGCGGTATTCTTCCGTAACGGTTACCTGTTGTCCGACAGAAAAAGGGAAATGCTTCCCCAGGTGTTGACACAGGGAGCTGATTCTATTATACTTATATCTGCATACAAGATATAGTATATGAAGTGCTGCAGACGACAGGATATGGTATTATCCTGTCGGCAAAAACAGCCGGAACCTGCATTCCGCAGGGATTGCAGGATACGGATGACAATACAAAAGGTAACGTATGACCGGATGAGGGAAACTATGCCGGGGTGCTCCGGACGAAGGAGACACTTCCCGAAGCTGCTTCCAGCAGGCCGGATTTTTTGCCCGTTTTGTGTGACTGTGCAAGCAAGCCGGTGAATCATCGGAAGTCATGGATCTCAGGACAGACCGGCAGTCAGGAATACGTGCCAAAAGAGCGCAGATAGGAGAGAAAGATGGATACTACGGTGCAGGGAATGAAAGAAAAGGAAGGTCAGGATTACGGCAGCGAATATAAGACCAGGCTGGATGTGAAGGTGGTCAAGAAGGATGGGACCAGAGAATCCTTTAATGTGCAGAAGGTGGTTAACGCGGTGGGCAAGAGCGCATACCGTGCCCTTACCAAGTTTACGGATGAAGACAAAAGAAAAATATGCCGTTATGTGATTGAAAAGGTGGACGAGCTGGAATGCCGTGAAATCCCCATCCCTGTTATGCATAATATTGTGGAAAGCGCACTGGAGGAGGTAAAACCCATTGTAGCCAAGAGCTACCGGGATTACCGGAACTACAAACAGGATTTTGTCCGCATGCTGGACGATGTTTATAAGAAGAGCCAGTCCATTATGTATATCGGGGACAAGGAAAACGCCAATACTGACTCCGCCCTGGTTTCCACGAAAAGAAGCCTGATTTTCAATCAGCTGAACAAGGAGCTGTACCAGAAGTTTTTTATGACCACGGAAGAGATACAGGCCTGCAGGGACGGCTATATTTATGTCCATGACATGTCCGCCAGAAGAGATACCATGAACTGCTGTCTGTTTGATGTGCGCAATGTCCTTTCGGGCGGTTTTGAAATGGGCAATATCTGGTATAATGAACCCAAGACCCTGGACGTGGCCTTTGACGTAATCGGCGATATCGTGCTCAGTGCGGCGAGCCAGCAGTACGGCGGCTTTACCGTACCCAGCGTGGATCTGATTCTGGAGCCGTATGCGCAGAAATCTTATGAAAGAGATTTGAATAAATACCTCGCCCTGGGTGTTCCCGCAGAAAAGGCAGAGGAAGTGGCCTACCGGGATGTGGTGAAGGAAATGGAGCAGGGCTTCCAGGGCTGGGAGTACAAGTTCAATACCGTAGCCAGCAGCCGCGGGGATTATCCGTTTATCACGGTAACGGCAGGAACCGGGACCGGCCGTTTTGCCAAGCTGGCGACCATGTCCATGCTGAATGTGCGCCGGGAAGGGCAGGGGAAGGACGGCTTCAAAAAGCCGGTGTTGTTCCCCAAGATCGTATTCCTGTATGATGAAAACCTGCACGGCGCCGGAAAGCCGCTGGAGGATGTGTTTGAAGCCGGCGTAAGATGCTCCGCCCGGACGATGTATCCGGACTGGCTGAGCCTGACCGGTGAAGGTTATGTGGCGAGTATGTATAAAAAATACGGGAAAATCATTTCCCCTATGGGATGCCGCGCTTTCCTGTCCCCCTGGTATGAAAGGGGAGGAATGCATCCCGCGGATGAAAAGGACGTTCCGGTATTCGTGGGCCGCTTCAACATCGGAGCCGTTTCCCTCCATCTGCCCATGATCCTGGCTAAGGCCAGACAGGAGAGCAGGGATTTTTATGAGGTGCTGGATTATTACCTGAACCTTATCAGGCAGCTGCATATCCGTACCTATGCTTATCTGGGTGAAATGCGCGCTTCCACCAATCCCCTTGCCTACTGTGAAGGCGGTTTCCTGGGTGGAAACCTGAAGCTTTCCGACAAGATCAAACCCCTCCTGAAATCCGCAACCGCATCCTTCGGCATTACGGCGCTGAATGAAATGCAGATGCTCTATAATGGTAAATCCCTGGTGGAGGACGGCCAGTTCGCCCTGGAGGTAATGGAGCATATCAACAGCAAAATCAATGAGTACAAGGAACAGGACGGCAACCTTTACGCCATTTACGGAACCCCTGCGGAGAATCTGTGCGGGCTTCAGGTGAAACAGTTCCGGAACAAATACGGGATCATAGAAGGTGTTTCCGACAGGGAATATGTGAGCAACAGCTTTCACTGCCATGTGACGGAAGAAATTACCCCTATTGAAAAGCAGGATAAGGAAGGACGTTTCTGGAATCTGTGCAACGGCGGCAAGATCCAGTACGTGAAATATCCCATAGACTATAATACGGAGGCGGTAAAGACCCTCATCCGCAGAGCTATGGAAAAAGGGTTTTATGAAGGAGTAAACCTTTCCCTGGCTTACTGTGACGACTGCGGCCATCAGGAGCTGGAAATGGATGTGTGCCCCAAATGCGGAAGCCATAACCTTACAAAGATTGACAGAATGAACGGCTATCTGTCCTACTCCAGAGTCCATGGGGATACCAGGCTGAATGATGCCAAAATGGCCGAAATCGCGGAAAGGAAATCGATGTAACATGCGCTACCACAACATTACAAAGGATGATATGCTCAACGGCGACGGCCTCCGCGTGGTTCTTTGGGTATCCGGCTGCGAGCATTGCTGCAAAGAATGCCAGAATCCCATTACCTGGGATCCGGAGGGCGGCCTGCCCTTTGACGAAGCTGCCAGAAAGGAAATCTTCGGACAGTTGGATAAATCATATATTTCCGGTATCACTTTTTCCGGCGGAGATCCCCTTCATCCTGCAAATAAAGGGGATGTGCGCAGTCTGATGAAGGAAATTAAGGAAAAATATCCCGATAAAACCATCTGGCTGTATACCGGGGATGTATGGGAGCATTTATACCGGGATTCCCTCATGCAGTATGTAGATGTGCTGGTGGACGGGGAATTTGAGATTGCAAAGAGAGATGTGAAACTGATGTGGAAGGGCAGCTCCAACCAGAGGGTGGTCGATGTGCAGGCGTCCCTGAAACAGGAAAACCCGGCGGTGCCGGTCCTTCACAGCCCGGATTATCCATGCACGGAGGATACTTTACAGATGACGGCGGACGGACAGAAGGAGAGGAGATCAGGATGCGGAGAATAGCAAAATTTATGAAGGTGAGCAGGGAACAGTTTTTCTCTGATTTTAAGGATTCCTTTCCGGCTTATACGCAGGAACAGATCGACGGTATCTACGAGGCTTTAAGGCTGCCTGCCAGGGCAACCAGCGGCAGTGCGGGCTACGACTTTTTTACTCCGGTTTCGCTGGAACTCAAGCCTGGGGAGACGGTTAAAATCCCCACGGGCATCCGCGCTTCCATGCAGCCGGAATGGGTGCTTCATTTGTATCCCAGAAGCGGGCTTGGATTTAAGTTCAGGCTGCAGCTGAATAACACGGTGGGGATTATAGACAGCGATTATTTCAACAGTGATAACGAAGGCCATATTTTTGCAAAGATAACCAATGATTCCAACGAAGGGAAGGTGCTGAAGCTGCAGGCCGGCGAAGGTTTCATGCAGGGTATTTTCCTGGAATATGGAATAACCGAGGATGATGATGCCGGCGGCGTGAGAAACGGCGGCTTCGGAAGCACGACACAGAGCGTATAACCAGACTCCTTTCCGGACAAACTATATCTATATGTCCGGAAAGGAGTTTTTATATATGGTAATGGAAAAGAAGCATTCCATGGAAGAGAAACATTCCACGGAAGAAAAGATGTCCACAAGCCTGGAAACAAATATGGCTTACCTGAATAAAGTCATTAAGGCGGATAAGAATTTTGACGTGATCTACCGGGTGATACAGATTGGCGGAAAAAACGCCTGTATTTATCTGATTGACGGTTTCTGCAAGGATGAAATGATGCAGAAGCTGCTGCAGCATTTTATGGATATGACAGAGGAAAATATGCCGGAAAATGCCCATGAAATGTCAAAGAGCTTCGTGCCTTACGTGGAGGTGGATCTGAAGGATACCTGGGAAGAACTTCTTTACAGCCTGATGTCCGGCGTCTTTCTGCTGTTTGTGGACGGTTTTGACAAATGTATCCTGATAGATTCCAGAACTTATCCCGCGAGAGGGGTGGAGGAGCCGGAAAAAGATAAGGTGCTCAGAGGATCCAAGGATGGCTTTGTGGAGACTATTGTTTTTAATACCGCCCTTATCCGCAGACGAATCCGTTCCACCGATCTGGTGATGGAAATGATGCATGCCGGGAAAAGCTCCAAGACGGATATTGTGCTTTGTTACATGGATACCCGTGTTGATCACGCTTTTCTGGAAAAAATCAGGGATAAAATTAAGAATATCCAGGTGGATGCGCTGACCATGAACCAGGAAAGCCTGGCAGAATGCCTTTATGACAGAAGGTGGTATAACCCTTTTCCTAAATTCAAATTTACAGAACGCCCGGATACGGCATCCGCCCAGGTTCTGGAGGGTAATATCATAATTCTGGTGGATAATTCCCCTTCGGTGCTGATTATGCCAACCTCTATTTTTGATGTGGTGGAGGAGGCGGATGATTATTATTTTCCGCCCATAACCGGTACGTATTTAAGGCTTTCCCGCTTTATTATCGCCATACTGACCTATCTGATGACTCCTACCTTTCTGCTTCTGATGAAATATCCGGATTTGATACCGAAAGGCTTTGAATTCATTATGGTGAGGGATACGGTAAATATTCCCCTTATCTGGCAGTTCCTCATTTTGGAGCTGGCTATCGACGGCCTCCGCCTGGCGGCAGTCAACACGCCGAATATGCTGAGTACCCCCCTGAGTGTCATGGCGGCGCTGGTGCTGGGTGAATTTTCCGTAAACAGCGGCTGGTTTAATTCCGAAGTCATGCTGTACATGGCGTTTGTGGCTATAGCCAACTATACCCAGTCAAGCTATGAGCTGGGTTACGCCCTGAAATTCATGCGTATTATTAACCTGATACTCACGGCTGTTTTCGGGGTTTGGGGCTACGGGGCAGGCATCCTTCTTGCCGTCGTATTTATGGTTACAAACCGTACCGTGTCCAACCAGAGCTATATTTATCCCGTCGTACCTTTCAATGCCAGACAGCTTGCCAAAAGGCTTTTCCGGCTGCGGCTTCCGGGAGCGCTGGATCCGGTGGATAAAAAGGGAAACTAACAAGAACAAAATAAAAATGGACCCGATGCCGTGCAGCAAGTGCGCGGCATGATCGGAACACTAATAAATACAGGTGCCCGCTTTTCCGGTGCCTGTATTTTATTTTGTGGGAACAGCCCGTCCCATGCTAAAACAGGAAGAATGTACAAAAGTTATAGTAGGAGAGGATGGCGCAGGGCACAAAGGACCGTCTGAACTATAACCCGCGATTTGGTAAAAGGAAGATTCAGTATCCGGGAGTGTATGAGAAACACAATAGGCCCCACGATTGGCGCCCGTTCCGGTCCGGGGACGGTGGCGCTGTTCTTCCTGGGGGATAACAGGTAGGGAGTTCAGGGGTGGTATAGATAATGAAACAAAGACAAGACCCGGGCTGATAGGCCCGGGCTGCTGTATGAAGATAGGTTAACTCTTGCATTTGTCGAATTCAGGGTTAGAAGGCAACGCCTTCAACCCGCCAAGGTTAACTCTTGCATCTGTCGAATTCAGGGTTGAAGGCGTAGAAGTTTTTGCTGTCGAGTTTATCCTGGACGATGCGGAGAGCTTCTCCGAAACGCTGGAAATGTACGACTTCACGCTGACGCAGGAATCGGATGGGGGCGGCAACCTCTGGATCCTTTACGGTTCTTAAGATATTGTCGTAGGTGGTACGGGCCTTCTGCTCCGCAGCCATATCCTCGGTCAAGTCGGAGATGATATCTCCTTTTGACTGGAATTCACAGGCGTTGAAAGGAATTCCGCCAGCGGCCTGAGGCCAGAGAGCGGTGGTATGGTCGATATAATAAGGTCCGAAGCCGGAATTTTCAATTTCTTCCATGGACAGATTTTTGGTCAGCTGGTATACGATGGATCCGATCATCTCGAAGTGCGCCAGCTCTTCTGTCCCTATGTCGGTAAGCAGTCCGGCAACTTCTCTGTACGGCATGGTATAACGCTGGGAGAGATAACGCATGGAAGCGCTCAGTTCTCCGTCCGGTCCACCGTATTGGGAGATAATAAACTGTGCCAATTTTGCGTTGGGCTCCTTGATATTTATCGGAAACTGCAGTCTTTTTTCATAATTCCACATTTACGTTTCACACCCCTTCCCATGGCAGAGGCGCAAGGCCCCAATTCCATTCCCTGTTATTCGGATCCGCAGTTGCAAGGTTAAGCGGAAAATATTTGGTGGCAAATTCCGCAGACATCTTATTCAGCATCCGATTGTAATAGTTGAAATAATTCAGCGCTTCTCTGTCAAAGGGATGGGTATCCAGATATTCGGTGAGCTCTACCACTACAAAGCTTACGATGCTGATGTTGTGCAGGCTGCGTTCCTGCTCCGGGTTCGCGCAAGGCGGGCAATTCTGACAACTCATTTCACACATCTCCTTCCAGTAAAAGGTTTGATTAATTCAGGAAAGATTGTGCCGCATGTAAAGGCTTCGTCCAGATCCTCACAGATGTTGGTCATATGCTGCCAGGGAACATAAGCCATAGCTATGGGAAACTGTTCGAAACATTCGTCATAGTTATAATCCTGCATAAAACTCCTCTCATATACTACATATTTATTTAATATTATGATATGTGGAGAGTTTGCCTTTTGCTACTTAATAACGCCCTTTTTCATGCTGTTCATTCAGCCAGCGGATCAGTTCCGGCATGGATTCCGGGGTATTCGGAAACTCCCTGGTGACCTTCTGTTCCTCCGGTGTTTTCACATAACAGAACTTATCCGGGTATACTGTGGCGGAAAGCTGGTCCCCTTTTTTCGTGAGATAATACCGCATTCCCTGATAACTTCCTGTCTGCGGCTCCTTCTGGATGAAGTTATACGATATTTCTTCTTTTCTGATCATGAAACGTCCTTCCTTTCCCTACATGCAGAACAGTATAGCATTTTTTAAATGGAAAGAAAAGCTGTGGTGAAAACGGCAGCGCAAAAATCTGTAACAGTTCTCTGCGTAAGGTGGTTGACATTTCCATAAGGGGAGAATATAATCCTAATTGAGAATGATTATCAAATAACTTACAGAGGAAGGACGAAGCTACCATGACACTCTATGAAGGGCAGGTAGGAGGCCAGTATTTTGTGGAAGATATCGGGATAGAACAGGGTATCTCCAGAAGGCTTCAGGCATTGGGTTTAATCGAAGGAACGAAGGTAAAAATGCTGAACCGGAAAAGGAACGGTTCGCTGATTATTTATGTGAGAGGAACACGGCTTGCCCTGGGAAAGCATATCACCTCCGGTATTGTTGTGAAGGGGGTGGAAACAGATGAGAAAGGATAATCATGTACATGTAGCGTTTGTGGGGAATCCTAACTGCGGAAAAACCACATTGTTTAATGCGATCACGGGATCCAAGCTGAAGGTGGCTAACTGGCCGGGGGTCACCGTGGAAAAATATGAAGGGAATCTCCAGTATGAAGGGTATGATCTGAAGCTGGTGGATACCCCTGGTATATATTCCCTGACTTCTTATACCATTGAAGAAAAGGTAACCCGCAGATGCGTGCTGGACGACGACATCGAGGTAATTGTCAATGTGGTTGACGCTTCGTGTCTGGAAAGAAATCTGTATCTTACCTTACAGCTGCTGGAGTTGGGAAAGCCTGTGATACTGGCTTTAAATATGATGGATATTGTGAAGGAACGGGGGATGGAGATTGACATGCACCGTCTGCCGGAGATGCTGGGGGATATCCCTGTAGTCCCTGTTTCCGCCGCGAAGCGGACAGGTCTTGACATTCTGATGCATGCGGTGGTGCATCATTACGAGGAAGGACCCAAAAAGGATATTCTGGATTATGGGGAAGAGGTGGAAGCGAAGCTTTCTGCCCTGGAGGAGCGAATGAAATCCAGCTATCCCAATCATTCTTCCGTACGCTGGCATGCGATAAAGCTTCTGGAAAACGACGAGGAGGTTAAGAAGGATCATCCTCTGGAGGTGGAAGCCATAGCGGATCACAGCTATGAAAAAGAGATTACGGCAAAAAAATATGAATATATTGAGAAAATAATCGAAGAGGTACTTTTTTACAGAGACAGGAAAGCGGCAAGTACGGATCGGATCGATAAGGTGCTGACCCATCCCATATGGGGTGTCCCGGTTTTCCTGTGTATTATGGCCCTTGTATTTTTCCTGACCTTTTTTGTAGGGGATTTCCTTAAGGGCGGACTGGAATATGCCCTTGCTGTTTTTTCTGATTTGATGCGGGCCGGACTGGAAGGGCTTCATGTGGCCGGCTGGATGGTTTCCCTTGTAGTAGATGGCGTGATTGCAGGCGTAGGCGGCATTCTGACCTTTGTTCCCAACATTTTCATTTTGTTTCTGGCGCTGGCGGTTCTGGAGGACAGTGGTTACATGGCCAGGGTCGCTTATGTCATGGACGGCATTATGGGTAAAGTGGGATTATCCGGGAGAGCTTTCCTTCCTATGGTTCTTGGCTTCGGCTGTACGGTTCCGGCTATCATGGCCACAAGGGCCCTGGAAACGGAGCATGACAGAAGAAGAACGATGATTGTGACTCCCTTTATGTCCTGTTCGGCCAGGCTCCCTATTTACGTGCTGTTTTCGGAAATGTTCTTCCCCCAGTGTGCCATGCTGGTGGCTTTCTCCATGTATGTCATCGGAATGGTAATGGGTATCCTGGTGGCGCTTGTGCAGCATAAGCTGGAAAAAGGAAAGGTCAACCAGTCTCTGATGATTGAACTTCCGGAATATAAAAGGCCCAATGCGAGGACCATACGTACCTATGTATGGAACAAGCTGAAGGATTATCTGACGAAAGCGGGAACTACCATATTCATCGCTTCCATAATTATCTGGTTCATCCTGAATTTTGGAGGAAAAGGTATGGTGGCGGATCCTTCCGAAAGCTTCGGCGCCGCCCTGGGCAGGCTCCTGGTTCCGGTTTTGAAGCCCGCAGGGCTTGGGTTATGGCAGATTGCGGTCGCCCTGATATCCGGAATATCTGCCAAAGAGGTTGTGGTTTCCTCCTTCTCCGTATTATTCGGTGTATCCAATGCCAATTCCGCGGCGGGTATGGCATCCATTATTGAAAATATCAGGCAGTTTGACCCTTCCTTCGGCGGGCTGAACGCGTTCTGTCTGATGCTTTTCTGCCTGCTTTATGTTCCCTGTGTGGCTACCATAGCAACCATTAGAAAAGAAAGCGGTTCCTGGAAATTCACTTCGGCGGTAATGGTTTTTCAAATCGGACTTGCCTGGCTGGTAAGTGTGCTTGTATTCCAAATCGGCAGTTTTTTTCTGTGATAAATTCTTGATTTAGTGGCCGGTTTGTGTAAAAATAGGAAAAGATGGAAATGCTTAAACATGGAAATGCTTAAATATGACAGCAAATACAGCCATTACAAATACAGGAATGGAGGACGCAGGTGAGAGGAATTGACACACAGGTAAGGCAGATCCGCAGGCGTGTCTTTAAGGAGATTGCCAATCTGGCGTATACTTCCGAGAATCTTAAGGATGATGCGGAAGAACTGCCTTATAAAATTGTAGGAGCGCAGGCTCCGGCTTACAGAGACAGTATTTACAGGGAGAGGGCCGTGGTGACGGAACGGATCCGTATGGCAATGGGGCTTTCCCTCAGACCGGAAAATGTGCCGGTGCACCTGACACAGGGTCTGGATGAGAGTGATATTGATCAGAAATATTACGAACCGCCGCTGGTGCAGGTTATTCCGTCCGCGTGTAATGCCTGTCCGGTGAACCGTTATATAGTGACGGATAAATGTATGGGCTGTATGGCCCATCCCTGCCGGGAGGTATGCCCCAAGGAAGCGGTTTCCATGATAAACGGAAAATCCCATATTGATCCGGAAAAATGCATCCGGTGCGGAAAATGCAAGGCTATCTGCCCTTATGACGCTATCAGCCATCAGGTGCGCCCCTGTGCCCTGGCCTGCGGCGTAGGAGCCATTGAAAGCGACGATCAGGGCCGTGCAGTCATAAATGAAGAAAAATGTGTTTCCTGCGGACAGTGTATGGTGAACTGCCCGTTTGGAGCCATCGCGGATAAGTCACAGATTTTCCAGCTCATCCGGGCTATCCAGTCCGGCAGGAAAATCATAGCCCAGGTTGCGCCTGCTTTTGTAGGGCAGTTCGGCCCGGGAGTAACGCCGGATATGCTGAAAACCGCCTTGAAACAGCTGGGCTTTGCAGATGTCTATGAGACTGCCATCGGAGCCGACATCGGGGCTGCTGCGGAAGCGGAACATTATGTCCATGCGGTGGCAACCGGGGAACTGCCATTTCTGCTCACCTCCTGCTGTCCGTCCTGGTCCATGCTGGCTAAGAAGTTCTTCCCGGAAACCATCGATAATATTTCGCATGCCCTGACTCCTATGGTGGCAACGGCGCGCAGGATCAAAGCAGAGCACCCGGAGGCCCGCGTGGTGTTTATCGGCCCCTGTGCGTCCAAAAAGCTGGAGGCTTCCAGAAAGAGCGTCCGTTCCGATGTGGATTTTGTGATTACCTTTGAAGAATTAGCAGGTATGTTTGATGCCAAAGGGATTGAACTGAAGGGGGTACGGGCGGAGGATAAGCTGGAAGATGCAACAGGAGCGGGCCGCGGCTACGGTGTGGCGGGAGGCGTTGCCAGCGCTATAGAAGCCTGTATCCGGGAATATTACCCGGATGTGGAGGTGAATATCGAGCATGCGGAAAGCCTGGCCGAATGCCGGAAAATGCTGATGCTGGCAAAGGCAGGAAAGAAAAACGGCTGCCTGATAGAAGGCATGGCATGTCCGGGAGGCTGTATTGCGGGAGCCGGAACCAATATTGCGATTCCCCAGGCCATGAAGGAGGTAAATGCCTTTAAGTCTGCGGCGGAGAAGAGGATTCCCGATATTTCTGCGGCGGAAGAAGAGAAAGCACTGATGAATAAATAAGTAACAGTTCAGAAACTGGGAAAGCGAAGGATAAGACAAGTGACAAAAATAAGAACCCGTTTTGCACCAAGCCCCACAGGACGTATGCATGTGGGAAATCTGCGTACTGCTTTGTATGCCTATTTAATCGCCAAGCATGAGGGCGGCGATTTCATTCTGCGTATTGAAGATACGGATCAGGAACGGTTTGTGGAGGGGGCTGTGGACATCATTTACAGAACCCTGGAAAAGACAGGCCTCAGACATGACGAAGGCCCGGATAAGGACGGAGGCGTCGGCCCTTATGTCCAGAGTGAACGCCAGGCCTGCGGACTCTATCTGGAATATGCGAAAAAGCTTGTGGAAAAAGGGGAAGCCTATTACTGTTTCTGCGACAAGGACAGGCTGGCTACCCTGACCCGTACGGTAGCGGGGAAGGAAATTAATATCTATGACAAACACTGCCTCAGCCTCACCAAGGAAGAGGTGGAAGAGAAGCTGGCAGCAGGCGTTCCCTATGTCATCCGTCAGAATAATCCCACGGAAGGCACCACTACCTTCCATGATGAAATCTATGGGGACATCACTGTGGACAACGCGGAGCTGGACGATATGATCCTGATTAAATCCGATGGCTATCCCACCTATAATTTTGCCAATGTCGTGGACGATCACCTTATGGGGATCACACATGTGGTGAGGGGAAATGAGTATTTGTCCTCTTCTCCCAAATATAACAGGCTTTATGATGCTTTCGGATGGGAGGTGCCTGTTTATGTGCATTGCCCGCTGATTACGGATGAGGAGCATCATAAGCTTTCCAAGCGCTGCGGCCATTCCTCCTATGAGGATCTGGTGGAGCAGGGTTTTTTGACGGAAGCTATTGTTAACTTTGTGGCGCTTCTTGGCTGGAGCCCGGAAAATAATGAAGAGATCTTTTCCCTGGAGGAACTGACCCGGGAATTTGATTACCGTCATATGTCAAAATCCCCGGCGGTATTTGACTATACCAAATTGAAATGGATGAATGGGGAATACATCAAGGCTATGGATTTCGACCGGTTTTATGAGATGGCGGAGCCGTACCTGAAAAAAGCGCTGCCGGGGAACATAGATTATAAGGCTGTTGCGGAAATGGTAAAGACCAGAATCGAAGTATTCCCGGATATCGAGGAAATGGTGGATTTTTTCGCGGCGCTGCCGGCATATGATGTGGCAATGTACACTCATAAAAAGATGAAAACCAACAGTGAAAGCTCCCTGGAGGTGCTGACCGAGCTGCTGCCCATCCTGGAGGCCCAGGAGGATTACAGCAATGACGCACTGTACCAGGCGCTGGTTTCCTATGTGGAGAAAAAAGGCTGTAAAAACGGCTACGTGATGTGGCCCGTCCGTACTGCGGTTTCCGGAAAGCAGATGACGCCCGCAGGAGCTACGGAAATTATGGCTGTTCTTGGAAAAGAAGAATCTCTCGCCCGTATCCGTACGGCAATTGAGATGCTGCGGAATGCCTGTGCATAAACCCACAGAAACCCAGGACAATAACCGCGGCCAGATAGAAGCAATAAAGCACGGAACCGGTCCCCTGCTCGTCCTGGCAGGGCCCGGTTCCGGAAAAACCTTCACGATCATCCAGAGAATTCTGCATCTGGTGGAAAACAGGGGCGTGGATCCATCCTCCATCCTTGTGATAACCTTTACCAAGGCCGCGGCAAAGGAAATGAAGGAACGCTTTCGGGCAAAAACGCAGGGGAAGCAGTATCCGGTAAACTTCGGAACCTTCCATGCAGTCTATTATCACATTCTTAAAACCTCTTATCATTACCGTTCCGGTACTGTTATCTCCGATTATGAAAAAAAAGAAATCCTGAAAACCATATTATCCGACCCCTCCTGTACCTGTCAAAATCCAGACGGCCCCGCTTCCGCGGACGAAGCGATAGAAAACCTGCTGGCTGAAATAAGCCGGTTTAAAAATAACGGGTGCTGTGCACAGGCGGGAGAAAGGCAGATGGAAGAATTCACTTCGGTTTTCCGGGCATATGAAGAAGAACTGCGGGGGAGGGGGAAGCTGGATTTTGACGATATGGTGCTGAAATGTCACAGCCTTCTTACAGACAGACCTGCTATCCGTAAAGCCTGGCAGGATAAATTCCGTTATATTCTGGTGGATGAATTCCAGGATATTAACCCGGTCCAGTATGCAGTGCTGCGTATTCTGGCATTGCCGGAAAACAATCTGTTCATTGTTGGGGATGACGATCAGTCGATTTATGCATTCCGGGGAGCCAGGCCGGAAATCATGCTGGGTTTTCTGAAGGATTATCCGGATGCGGGGAAGGTACAGCTGGAAAAAAACTACCGCAGCACACCCGAAATTATAAAGAGCGCGGGACAGCTGATTGCTGTTAACCATAATAGATATGCGAAAAAAACCGAGGCGGCAGCCGAAGGAGGGCAGCCGGTAATTTACCGCAGCTTTGCTTCCAGGGAGGAGGAAAACGAAGAAATTGCCGGAGAAATCGCAAAAGAGAATAACGCTTCCATGCAGGCGCTGCGGGAAACGGCTATTATATACAGGACCAATCAGGATGCCTGCGCGATGGCCGGAAAACTGGCGGAGAAAGGGATTCCCTTCCGCATGAAAGAAAAAATCAAAAACCCATACAGGCAAAGGGTGCCTCAGGATATTCTGGCCTATTTGGAATTCGCCCTGGGAGGGCAGTACCGAAAAGATTTTTACCGGATCATGAATAAGCCCGTGCGCTATATCAGCCGGAATGCCGTTCCCGGAGAGCGGGTGGATTTCGGAGAACTTCTTATCTTTTACAGGGAAAAACCGTATATGAAGGATACGCTGCGCCGGCTTCAGCTGGATACGGAACGTATCAGGCGGATGGATCTGTTTGCAGCGGTAAATTATATACGCAAGGGAATGGGCTACGACGATTATCTCCGGAAAATGGAGAGGGAGGAAGGGAAAGAAAAGGGAGCCTTATTGGGGGAAGCGGAATGGATGCAGCGGCAGATGAGAAATTTCGCCTCTCTGGAAGACCTTGTGAACCATATTCTGATCTGTGAAAAAGAACTGGAAAAGGCAGGGCGGGATCCGGATATGCGGGACGGCGTATATATCCTTACCATGCATGCCTCCAAAGGTCTGGAATTCAACACCGTATACATACCCGACTGCAATGAGGGAGTCATTCCCCATAAAAAAAGCATGAAGGGAGAATCGGTGGAGGAAGAGCGGCGCATGCTTTATGTGGCGATGACCCGGGCCCGGCATAAGCTCACCCTGTCCTATGTGTCCGGAACAAAAGAAGAACCGGGATTTCCCTCCCGGTTCCTCACTGAGCTTGGCAGATAAACGCCGGCTTATTCATCCTCAGGATCAATCAGTTCATCGAATTCACAGCTGTCCAGATATTCATCGAACGCATCAGCCACCATTTCGTATTCCTCGTCATCCTCAATAAAACGCAGCTCCGGCTCTTCGTTAGGATCCTCTTCGTTCTCCGTATAGCCGTAGAACCAAACCTCCCCATCCTCATTCTGACCGTTTTCATTCAGCGGAAGAAGTACGATATAGCTCTTTTCGGCCACATCCAGAATTGTAATAACCGCACAGTTGACAAGTGTGCCGTCTTCAAGCTCCAGCTCCACGCTCATTTCTTCTTCAGGTTCGCCTGAAGGCATATTAATATTATCCTCGCTCATGAATAATCCTCCATATATAATTATCAGCAGCACCTTCATTCTAACCGATGTTTGTCCCGGATGCAAGATAAACTGGTAAGAGATGGTGATGTATGATATAATGTCCACAGAGTGGACATTATATCATTGCGCATCCGGTTTCTGCGACTGCAGCAGAAAACCGGGCGCTAAAATCCCCCGGAGGGCATGTCCGCGCAGCGGACATGGTATAATGTCCACAGAGTGGACATTATATCATTGCGCATCCGGTTTCTGCGACCGCAGCAGAAAACCGGGCGCTAAAATCCCCCGGAGGGCATGTCCGCGCAGCGGACATGATATGATGTCCACAGAGTGAACTGGTATTTCCACGGACGGCGGTCTGCCGCCGGAATTTGTATGATAAAGACAGGAGAGTACCCATATGACAGCAAGACATAACTTTAAAATTCTCCCCGGGACACCATACCCTATGGGGGTATCCCTTACCGCTGATGGAAAAGTCAACTTTGCCGCCGCACTCCATACCAAAGAAGAATGCGGTGTGCTTTTATATCTGCATGCGGCGGGCAAGCCGGTGCATCTGCCTTTTACGGAAAAAAACCGTGTGGGGAATATTTACTGTATGCAGCTGGAAGGGCTTGCCGATGTCAGCTTCCAGTATAATTTTTATGCGGGCGGGGAGATTATAACCGACCCGTATGCGGAGGTCATATATGGAAATGAACGCTGGGGCAGGCAGGCGGAGCCCAGGCTTCGCGGCGGGATAAGCCGCCGCGGCTATGACTGGGAGAATGATGCGCCCCTGATGACCCCACTGTCGGATACCATCCTCTATCTGATCCATCCCAGAGGCTTTACGCGCCATACCTCTTCCGGGGTAGAGCAGAAGGGAACCTTTGCAGGGCTGGCGGAGAAGATACCTTATCTGAAAGAGCTGGGGATAACGGCTGCCGAACTGATGCCTTCCTATGAATTCCTGGAGCTGGAAAAGCCGGAACACCGGGAAAGAAGTATGGCGGAAGCCAGGACTCATTATATGGATCCGCCCGCAGAAGAGGACGAGCCTCCCCGGATTAATTACTGGGGCTATAAAAAGGGTTATTATTTTGCACCCAAAATGTCTTATTCCGCATCGGACTGCCCGGCGGAGGAATTCAAGGATATGATCAAGCAATTCCACCAGAACGGTATTGAGGTCATAATGCAGTTCTATTTTCCCGCCGATGTAAAGAGGGCCTATATCCTGGAAGTGATCAAGCACTGGGTATTTACTTTCCATGTGGATGGTTTCCATCTTTTGGGGATCCATATGCCTACAGCCCTTCTTGCCACGGAACCTATGCTTGGAAATACCAAGCTCTTTTACACGGAAATCCCCTGTCAGGAAATCTATGACAACAATGATATTCCGGTATATAAAAATCTGGCGGCCTATAATGATGATTTTATGTATGCCGCACGGCATTTCCTGAAAAGCGACGAAGGTTCTCTGCAGCCTATGCTGGGCCTGCTTAAGAAAAACCCTAAGCAGACCGGTGTCATCAACTATATTACAAATTATTCCGGATTTACACTGGCGGATCTTGTAGCCTATGACAGAAAGCATAATGAGGCAAACGGAGAGGAGAACCGGGACGGGGAAACCTATAATGTGAGCTGGAACTGCGGCGCTGAAGGGAAAACAAGAAAGAAATCCATACTGGATTTACGCTGGAAGCAGATGAGAAATGCCATGCTGATGCTGCTTACGGCGCAGGGAACGCCCATGATAGTGAGCGGGGATGAATTCGGCTTCAGCCATGGGGGAAATAACAATCCATACTGTCAGGACAATAGCGTATGCTGGCTGAACTGGAAGCTCACGGAGTTAAACCGGGAATTCCTTGCTTTTGTCAGAGAGGCGATTGCCTTCCGGAAGAGCCATCCTGTGCTTCACCGGCCGGAAGAGCCGACAATGATGGATTATATTGCCTGCGGCTACCCGGATCTGTCCTTCCACGGAGAAGAAGCCTGGAAGCTGGACGCTGATAATCTGAGCCGTCAGGCGGGCCTGATGTACTGCGGCTGTTATGCCAAGGTGGACAGGAGGAACGATGACCATTTCCTGTATCTTGCATATAATATGCATTGGGAAGAACACGATTTTGCTCTGCCCGCCCTTCCTCCCGGAATGAAATGGGCCAAGGTGCTGGATACGGCTTCCGGGGCACAGGAAGAGGGAGAAAACGGGAAAACGGCCGCCGTATCAGGGCGCTCCATACAGATATTTGAAAGCAGAGAAAAAACGGGTAAAGAAAAGCAGAAGGCAGGACAGAAAAAGAAGTGACAACAGGAAAGAAGGCTTGGAAGCATTTTAAGACAATCACCCACCATAAATATCTGGTAATGAAGGGGTGTTTTGCGGTGGGATTGTATAAACAGGGGCTTACCCATGACCTCTCCAAATATTCCCCATCGGAATTCCTGGTGGGGGCCAGGTATTTTCAGGGGGACAGGAGTCCCAATAATGCGGAGCGTGAGGAAAAAGGCTATTCCAGCGCATGGCTCCATCATAAAGGAAGAAATAAGCATCATTATGAATATTGGATAGATTACAGCATAAGGGAGGTACCGGGAGGTATTGCTCCGGTGGAGATGCCGGTTCCTTATGTGGCGGAAATGCTGATGGACCGGATAGCGGCATCCAAAGTGTACAAAGGGAATAAGTATACGGATGCGGATCCCCTCTTATATTTCCAGTCGGCTAAAGAGATCCCCATAATGCATGAACATACAAGGAAGCTGCTTCTTCGGCTTCTTACCATGCTGGCTAAACAGGGGGAAGAGAAGACCTTTGCCTATGTGAGGGGAATGCTTCTTAAAAGGAAAAACAGGGAGACGACGGACAGGAATGGATAATTTTAAAACGCCGGAAGAGTTTTGTAGATTTTTATGGCATTGTTATCTGGAGCAGCGGGATATGCGGGATCTTAAGGAGGTGGCGGATGAGCGCCTCACCGTTATCGGAACCGGATCCCATGAAATAAGCAGGAACAGGGCGGAATTCCTGGAAGCGATGGACAGGGAACTGGAGAAATGGGATGGTGTATTTCTGATAGAGGACGAGTGGTATCAGGCCACCGAAATCCGGGAAAACCTGTACAGTGTCATCGGAGAGCTGAAAGCAAAGGAAAATGCGGAAGACAGGATTATCTATGACTTCAGCTTCCGCTTTTCCGTTCTCGTGGAAAAAAAGGAGGGAAACTGGTTTTTGCTGCAGATCCATCAGTCTATGCCCGATGTCAGCCAGGGTGATGATGAATTTTTCCCTCACAGGCTGATAGAACAGGAGAACCGTATCTTTCAGGAGAAGCTTACGGAAAAGACCCGGGAACTGGAAATGACAAACCGGCGTTTCCTTTATGAACTGCGTCATGATGAGCTGACAGGCCTTCTGAAGAGATATTGTCTCGAGGAAATGGTGGAAAAGTCCATGAAGGAGTGCGGACAGGGAACTCTTCTGATGATTGACATAGATGATTTTAAAAAAGTAAACGATACCTTCGGACATCCTATGGGCGACAAGGTGCTGGTAGCTTTGGGGGAATGTCTCAGAAAGAATTTTTCACAGGATCTGGCGGGACGGATCGGCGGTGATGAGTTTATCCTGTATCTGGCCTGTGACGGAAAAAGCCAGGAAACCCTGCGGGACAAGCTTTCCCGGCTGCGGGAGGACTGGGACGGGGTGATAGGAAAGCTGAAGCTGTCCTTCCCGGTGACCTTCAGTGTCGGTGTGGCCCATTACCCTTCTGACGGTGATAATTACCGCGTGCTTTGGCCGGTGGCGGATAAGGCCCTGTATGAAGCCAAGAAAAGCGGTAAGGATAAAGTGTGCTTCGCTTCGGAAAGTTAGGAAAAACAGTGGAACCAATGTGTCTCCTTTTACATATAGTACTGTAAAGGAGATGAGAATATGAACTGTTTATACTTATTATTACTTTTATGCTGCTGCGGCCAGTCCGGTAACTGCGGCTGCCAGAACAACAACTGCTGCCACGATCATTGTGGCTGCAACTGCGGACATCAGTGCGGCTGCGGCTGTCAGAACAACAATTCCTGCGGCTGCCAGGGCAATAACAACTGCGGTTGTGTTTCCCCCTGCATGGATACCCCTGCAAGGCCCTCATGTCCCTGTGCGGATGTAAGACCTGAGCCTATTATTCCCAGGCCTGAACCCAGACCCAGGCCGGAGCCTATGCCCAGACCTTACCCTACATTCAGCGATGGAAAGACCTGCGGCTGTGAAGAATAACAAAAAGGCATCGGTTTAGAATGCCATAATAGGGAAACAGAAAGCGGCGGCTGTACAATTAGTGCAGACGCCGCTTTCTGTTATTTACGCAAACTTCGCAGCTGCCAAATGGCTTTTTAAAAATGCAGTTTTTTGTATAATTCAGAGAACATGTCTTTCCCTTTGAATATAAGAAGCCCGGTCAACAGAAGGAAGCTGATTCCGCTGCAGAGCACGCACAGGTACTTTACGTGGGCTGCTCCCAAAATCAGGAGCAGTGCAGGAAGAAGGCCGTACAAGCCTGCCAAAATGTAGTAAATCATATATTCCTGCACCTTCAGCCGCTGAACCCTGGTAATAATCAGCATGGATAACTGGATGAGCAGACAGACGGAAGGCAGCACGTAGTCTACAGACCAGCCATGCCGTCCTGTGGCATAATCCCAGATCAGACACACGCCGGAGATGAGAAGCATCTGCCAGATGGCGTTTTTCAGAAGATTATGCCTTTTGAAAAAGCCAAGGGCCAGAGCGAGCCACATGCTTAAGGAGCCGCCGATGACATAGGCGGACCAGCGCAGGGAAGGCGTGAAAATCAGATTCACCATAACCGCCGCGCAGGCGGCTGCGATACAGCCAAAGGAAAACCATTGGAAAAAGCGCAGCCCCTTATACTCCACGGTTTTCCTGGCAGGAAAGCGATCTTCCAGGATAGTGGACTCCACGCCGAAGCTCTTCAGGAGCCGGAAAAAGTTCCGTTCCACATTCTGGTTCTGGAAGCCGGAAGCAAAGCTGAGAACCAAATCATCCGCAAAGGAGCACATGCTCAGTTCTATTTTAGGCGTGCTGGTAAAGACACCGAACCGGCTGATATAAGAAGCATATTCTCCGGGCATGGATACCACGCCGAGGTTGGAAAAAACAGCTGTCACATCTTTTTTAGCAAATTGGACACCCAGCTGCATGCCCAGATTTTTCAGTTCCAGGGGGAAAATACGCAGAAAAGGGTTTTGCTCCAGGCTCATAAGGCTGCTCATCCTCCGCCCCAGCCTGTCTTTCGTCAGCTCTTCACGGAAATAGAAGGCAGTTGCTTTTACCACATCCGCAAAAGAGAAATTTTCCTCAGCAAACAGATAACCCGGTTCGATCCATCCGAAGAAATTCAGCATGGAGGAGGACGGGAAATATTTCCGAAGATTGACAGGAACCATGAGGATGACGGGCTTTCTGCGCTGCCGCCTGCTGCATTCCTCATGAATCGCACACAGAAAGACCGCTGTCAGGAAAACGGTCATGGAAACGCCGTACTCTTTTGCTTTCTGTAACAGTGCATGGCAGGAAACCAGCCCTTCTGTGACGTTCAGGTGTCCATAACCTGTCCGCACACCGGATATCTGATAGGCGTGCGCCTTTTTTTCCTTCTTTCCGCCTGCTTTGGTATAATATTTGGAAAATCCGTCGGATTCCTGGTCCTCCGGGGTCATATCTTCCTCTGTAAATGAGATATCGGGCAGGTTTGCATCTTGGTACTTCAGAAGCAGATAGTTTTTTACCAGCTCCTTCAGGAACTGTATGGCGCCGGTGCCGTCCGTGAGGGCATGGAACACTTCAAAATTAATGCGGTTTTTATAATAGGTAACCTGGAAGAGCAGGGTTTTTCTGTCCCTGATATACAGATTCAGACAGGGAGGCTCCGTCTCTTCCTTTACCTCCGGTTTCAGTTCGCTCTTTTCCAGGTAATACCAGAAAAGTCCCTTGCGCATGACGGAAAGGAAAACGGGATATTTGTCAATCGTTTTATCCAGGGCAGCCTGAAGCCTGCCGCCGTCTGCAGGCTCCTTAAGCTCACAGTAGAAGCGGAATACCCGGGTATCCTTTTTGCTGCTGGTAGCCGGGAAGATTTTTGCGGCGTTGTCCAGTTTTCTCCAATACGATCCTTTGGTGCCAAACACTTTATTCATTCTCCTTCAGAAATTGATTGATAATCGTGTAGCTTTCCTGTACATGGAAATATTTGATGCCCAGGGCAAAAAAGCCGTGGAGGGCATCCTGGATTCTGTGGATTTCCACCTCATTACCGGCATCCTTCAGCCTTTTTCCATACCATTCCCCTTCGTCCCGCAGGGGATCGAACTGGGCCGTGAGAATCAGGGTACGGGGCTGGCCGGACAAATCCGGTTCCAGGATCGGGGCAAAATAAGGATTCTGCCGATCCGCCCCGTCACTTTGGTAATAATCCAGGTACTGGCACAGCTTCTGCCTGGTGAGCAGAAAATCACTGCCGTTTTCCCGGACGGAGGAAAAAGGGGAGGCTTCTGAATAATCATTGCTCACAGCCGGATAGATGAGGATTTGCTGACGGGGCATGAACTCGCCCCGATCCCTTGCCATCAGAGAAAGGGCGGCAGCCAGGTTCCCTCCGGCGCTGTCTCCGATTAGGGTGATACGGGAGGGATCCACATTCAGCAGAAACCGGTTGGTATAGATGGCTCTGGCCACTGCATAGCAGTCCTCCAGCCCCGCGGGGAACCGGAATTCCGGAGCCAGCCGATAACCGACGGAGACCACCACATGACCGGTATCCTTAGCCAGTCCCGCGCATACTCTCGTATAGGTATCCACGCTTTCCGTAATCCAGCCTCCTCCATGGAGAAACAGAAGTACCGGCAGTGTATTTCCCTCCATCCCGTTCTGTACGGGAAGTTCTTCCCCCGGAAGATAGATCCGGGTAGGGACCTCAAAGGATCCGTTATAGATTCTGGTATCTATGGTTTTGTAAAAACGCCTGAGCGGATCGATAGCCTTGATATTGGCAAAGGCCCGCGAGGACTGCACATTTATATCCCCGTAGGAAAGAGCCTTCAGGACGGTACGCATTGCTCTGTTTATTGCCATCTGTTAGTTTACCCATATTCTGCGGCGCAGAATTCCTTTTCATAAAAAAGCATAGCACTATCTGGAAAAAAAGTAAATGGACACTGTGTCAGACTTCTCTGCCCAAGTAACAATTCAAAGCCTGTTTCATATCCTCCGGCAGGGGAGAAGAAAAATCCAAAGGCTTTCCTGTAATGGGGTGGGAGAATTCCAGACGGCAGGAATGCAGCGCCTGGCGGCGTATGAGGGCGGTATCCGGATTGTATAGGAAATCGCCGATGATGGGATAGCCGATGTACTTCATATGAACCCGGATCTGGTGGGTACGGCCCGTTTCCAGATGAAGCGACAGCAGGGAACAGCCATTTGCTTCCTCCAGCACCCTGTAATGGGTCACGGAAGGCTCCCCGTTCCGGAAATCTGCCATCCGCCGGATGGCGGAGTCCGGATCCCTTCCCAAAGGGACGTTTATTGTGCCGCAGGAGGGGAGGCCGGTGCCGCTTACAATAGCCAGATATTCCCGTCTTATTTCCCTCCCTGCAGCCATGGCCGACAGAATCCCGCCGCTTACCATATGCTTGGCAATAATAGTCAGGCCGGTGGTGTCCCGATCCAGCCGGTTGATGCAGCGAAAGACAAAAGGGATATCCTGTGCGGAAAAATACCAGGCCAGACCGTTTGCCAGGGAATTTTCATAATTATTCAGAGACGGATGGATTGGCATATCCGCCTCTTTATCCAGGATCATGAGATCCTCATCCTCATAGACAATATGGAGAGGAAGAGGAACGGGAGGGATTTTTTCGGAGACCCTGTCCTCAAGGATATTCACAGTAAGAAAGTCTCCTGCCTTCAGCGGCTGGATTACATAAACAGGCCTGTTGTTCAGCAGGATCCCCTGTTCATATTTCTTCAGATGCACCAGATTCTGGCCGGAGTAGCGTCTGCGTTTCAGAAATTGCTTTATAGTAAGGCCTTCTTCCTCGGCCCCGATTTCATATTGGATTGTCCGGTTCATTTTTTCTTTTTCCTGTCTGCTGTTGTGCGCCCTAAGCGTGCCTGTACCCAGTATATAGTATTTGGACCAAAGCTGCACTCTTAAAACCTGATGAACACAGAATTTTCACATTTTAAACAAATATTAGAAACATTTTCCCGTTAAAATCAAATAAGCTTAACATGTAAATTATTAACATGTATATGGTTAGCTTGTTAACAAAATTGTTTCAAGAACGGATCATCTGAAGAAATGAGAATACCATTGAGGAGGAGACGGATGAAGATGACGGATAGGCTGAAATGCCTGGACAGAAAAAAGAAGATTGCCTTAGGGGTAATCCCTATACTGACACTGATGCTGTTGGGCGGTGTTATTTTTTGGCTTATGCGAAAGGACGGGCAAAACCAGGCAGGGCCGGCGGGCGGGCCGGAGATGGCGGCGGGATTTGGCGAAAATGTGATATCGGCAAGCGGCAGTACCTCTGTAGGGATGCAGGAAGAAACCTTCGATTTGGATTACATAGAAACGGAACTGAAAATTGAGGAGGTATTCCTGTCCGGCGGTGATGAAGCGGAAGCGGGGACCCCGATTCTGAAGCTGTCGGAGGAAAGCGTGGAAGCGGCCCGGAGAGAACTGGAACAGAAAGCGGTGGAGGCAGCCCTGAATTACAGGCAGCAGCTTCTGGACAGTGAAGAGGAAACGATAACTGCAAAGCAGACCTATGATACCAGTGTTACAAATGGGAAATATGCTTCTTATACCTATGAAGAATCCCTGAAGGAGTATGCGGATAAAATCAGTGATCTGCAGGAACAGGTGGAAGAAGCACAGGAGCTGGTGGACGAATATACCGACTCCGTGGAAAACGATTATTATTATACCTATTATGAAGTGGCTGAAAAAAAGGAGGAATTTGAAAAAAGCTTTTCCGCCCTGATGCAGCTTTATGAAGAATGGGATGTGGCGGGGCTGGAGGATCATTACAGAACCGTTTCGGGAAGTGCGGGAAACAGCGCTTCTTCATCAGACCAGTCTTCTTCCGGCCAGTCCGCTGCTTCCGGGCAGCAGGTATCCGGCGGGGGGCAGATGGGAGGAGGGAATAACCCTGCCTCGGAAAATAACTACACCAAGCTTACGGTATACAATATGCTGGATGAAGAGGTCCAGGAAAATGAGAAGCTATATGACCAGGCCGTAGAAGAGTATGAAGCCGCAAAGAAAAAAGCGGCAAGCTCCCTGTCCCAGGCGCAGACGAACCTCAAGCTGCTTAACACCCAGCTGGAGGAAGCACAGATTGCATACGATAAACAGCAGGTCAGCAGTCAGAGCGATTATGATGCCGCAGCCGCAGAGAGCAGTTCGGCGCAGGAGGTCTATGAAGCCGAACTGAGCCGGATAGAGGAAGAGACCAGTGTGGCTTTGAATGAAAAAGAAGAAGCGGAGGAAAACCTTCAGGAATTTGAAGAACAAATAGGGGATGGTTATTTGTACACACAGAATGCCGGGACCATTATGATGGTGGGAGTAAGAAAGGAATCCGCACTTTCCGGGAGCAGTATGGTGCTTGCCTACAGCAACCCGGAATCCGTAACCGTGACAGCATCCGTAGATCAGTCATCGATTGCATCCATTGCCATCGGTGAAAGCGCTGTGGTGGAAATTTCCGATTATGGTACCTTTCAGGGAAGAGTGGGGAAAATCAATCCCGTTTCCCAGTCCGACAGCAAATCCAGCATCTATTACTCCGTTACCATAGAACTGTCCGGAGATATAAGCGGGCTTTCCCAGAACCTGTCGGCTGCCGTATATTTCGGAATCCAGGAATCGGAAGAGGAGACTGTAAATGAAACACAAACACAGGAATAAAAAAGTTGTCGTAAAGCTGGTTCTGGCCGGAACCGCATTTCTTGCGCTGGCCGCGGTATGCGTCTATACGGTTTTCATACGCCCGAACCTTACCGCAGAAACCGTAATTTATATGGAAAGCCAGGTACAATCCGGCAGTCTTGTCCAGGGAATCATAGAGAGCGGAAGTATAACGCTTCAGGAAAGCTATATCCGCTATGATCTGGATATTAATTATTCGGAAGATGAGGAAGAGGACGACGAGGAGGAAGAAGCGAGCCGTTATCTGCAGATAGAGGAGGTATATGCCGTACAGGGCCAGCGTATGCAGGAAGGGGATCCGCTGTTTAAGCTTTCCCAGGACAGTATTGCTGCGGTAAGGCGGAAGCTGCAGAAAGCCAAATCGGAGGCACAGCTGGATCTGGCTGATGCCAGAAGTGAATACAGTTCCCAGGCCAGAAGTGCCAAGAGCACCTACAGCACTTCCAAAGCGGAAGCGGATACCGCGTCCCGTACCTATGAGACTTCTGTAAACCGCCTGCAGCAGGAAATAGAATTACTTTATGGGGATATCCAGGTATTGGAGGCGGAAATCAATGATTATAACGAAAAGCTGACAGATGAGGATACCCTGGAGGAATACAGTGACTTGAAATACGCTTATGAAAAAGCGGAGAAGAAACTGGAAGAAACGGATGCCTCCAGTGTTGCCGCCTACACCGCTAATTATTCCAGCTTTCAGAGTGCAAAAACAGCGTTTGAAGCATTGGACGATACCCTGCAGGGCTATCGGGACAGTATAGAAGAAAACCAGGAGCAGATTCTGGAAAAACTGGAGCAGATAAATACCTCCCAGAGCAGCCTTGCCCAGGAAGAAATGACCGCGCAGCAGACCTATGACAGCGCGGTGCTGGGAGGAAACCTGGCGGGGGATATCTATGGCTATACCCTGGATTCCCTCCAGGATACCGTGGATGAGGCGCAGGCGGCTGTGGATGAGGCCGGGGAACTGCTGGAGGAGTTCGAAGCCTTTGTGGGGGACGATGGGATCCTTTACGCGGACGGAACCGGCCTGGTTACGGATATTGCTTATGAAGCCGGCGATAAGCTGATGAATACAGGGGTCATGCTCTCCTATGCGGCCCGGGATGCCTATACCATAACCATTGATGTATCGGAAGAGGACATTTCCTATATCAAGGTAGGTGACACGGTAGATATTATATGCAATGCCTATCCGGATGAAACGTACGAGGGGACAGTGGCAGCGGTAACCACTTCCGCGGACAGCGGCTATTCATCCACAGTCAACTACCCGGTAACCATACAGGTAGAGGGGGATACCGGCAAGCTGTACGGAGGAATGACGGCGGATATTACCTTTGTCACGGACAGCGTGGAAGACGTACTCTATATTTCGGCAAAAGCAGTTGTCACGGCAGAAGATGGAAGTACCGGTGTTTATGTGAAAAACAGCGAAGGGGAAATGGAACTGAAGCCGGTGGAAACCGGATTTTCCAATGGCTCCGAGGTGGAAATAACAAGCGGTCTGTCAGAAAGAGATACGGTTTACATTGCCAGTACAGTGAGTGCGGGACAGAACGAAGAAAGCCTGAAGCAGTCCGGATCCGGCCGGACGGATGGAAATGCGGGAAGCGTGCCGGAGGGAGAAGAAAGCGGGCTGCAGGGATTTCCGGCCGGCATGGAGGCGCCGGGGAGTAATTCCCTGGGAAATTCCCCGCAGGGGGGCGCTCCGGATTTCAGCGGCCCGGGAATGCCATAAGGGAGGAGGACATATATGAAGAAGATAAATAAGAAAACGCTATGGATTGGATCCGGCCTCTGCCTGGTATTGGCTCTTGGCTGCGGAATCGGTTATTGGGTAGCATCCGGTGATGACGAGATCACCTACCGGGAAGTCCTGGTGGAATATGGAGAACTGACCGTAGGGCTGGAAGAAAGCGGCAATGTGACGGTGGGGACAACGGAACAGACCTTTGATCTGGATCTGAGTGCATATACAGGAGGAAGCACAGACAGCTTTTCCTGGGGACAGGGCGGAAATATTTTTCAGGGGATGGGAGGAAACAGCAGTTCCGGCTCCCCTTCCTCCTCTTCCTCTTCCCGGAATCTGGTGGTGGAAGAGGTGCTTATAAAGGAAGGACAGGAGATTACAAAGGGGGATCCGGTTTACCGGATTACGGAAGAGAGTATCCATACTATACGGGAAGAGCTGCGCAGCGATGTCTCTGATGCGGAGGTTACTCTGGCAAAGACCGGCACCCAGAAACAGATGACGGAACTGGAAGCCAGGCAGGATTATGAAACCAATGTGGCCTATGGGACCCTTGCGGATGCGGAATACCAGAACGCGGTGACAGCGCTTGCCGATGCCGTTGCGGATAAGGAAGAGCAGATCGCGGATAGCAGGGAAGAACTGGAGGAGCTGAATACCCTTCTGGCGGAAAAGCAGGCCGATCTGGAAATGGAGAAAAAGGTTCTGGAAAATGGGGAATATGTGGTGGACACTACGGAAATCGTTTTCGATGCCTATGGATGGATCACGGCGGAAAACGCCAGGGAAGAGGCGGCGGCAGTGGTGGAGGAGCTGGAAGCTACGATAGAGGAAACCACGGACTCTATCCGGGATAAGGAGAAGGAACTGGCGGAACTGGAAGAAAGCCTTACAGGCGCTAAACGGGATCTGGAGCTGGGGCAGATAGAAGCCCGGGCCCAGCTGGATAAGCGGAACCTGGCATACCAGACAGCAACAGAGGCTTATAATGTGAGTGTGGAACGCAGCGATTTCGATGCGCAGACAGCCCAAGCGGACTATGACGATGCAAAGGGCAAGCTGGATGAATTCGATGGTTATCTTACCGATAATGTGATTGCGTCCGGCTACAGCGGTGTTGTTACGGAGGTCTCCCTGGAAGCAGGGGATACGGTGAACGCAGGGAATACGCTGTTGATTCTGAATGATTATGATGAGGTTACCGTAACGGTTTCTGTTGAGGAATCGGAACTTGCCAATATCAGGGAAGGGGATTCCGTGAATGTTTCCATCGCTTCCTATCCGGATGACGAATTTACCGGGGTTGTGGAGGATATCGGCGAATCCGCCTATAACAGCTCCACCGGGACCACCTATGTGGAAATCAGTGTGAAGCTGGGAGGAGAAACATCCAAGCTTTACGAGGGGATGACGGCACAAATCACATTTATAACGAAAGAAACGGAAACCGTAACCTATGTATCCAACCGGGCCATAATCCGGGAAAATGGGAAATCTTATGTAAAACGCAGATTACCCGCGTCCGAAAAGGAGCCGGACGGCGCCATTATCAAACAGGAGGTAACCACGGGATTCTCAGATGGTATTAACGTGGAAATCAAGGAAGGACTTTCCGAGGGAGATACGGTCCTGATAGAAAGTAAGGTGAGCGATTCATGAAAGTGACAGAAATACTGCGGCTCGTCTGGCTGAATTTATCGGCTAACAAATCTAAGGTCATTCTTACCTCAACAGGAATTATTGTAGGCGCAGCCACCATTATGCTGGTAATTGCCATTGGGACAGGAGGAAAGGAAGAGGTTGCGGAACAGTTTAAAAACCTGAATGCCGGCGCTATTGATATTTCCTATGAATACCAGGGAAACAGCGGGGGCGGAATGCCCGGAGGAGGCGGCGCAGGAATGCCCGGCGGGGGAGGCGGGGGAATGCCCGGCGGCGGTTTCGCAGGAGGAGGCGGTTTCAGCTTCGGAGGCGGCATGTTCATGATGGAGCAGAGTCGGAGCAATACGGAACGGATAACCCTTTCGGAGGCCGATATGGAAGACCTGGAAACCTTTGTGCCGGGGATTGCCCAGACTACCATGAGCTTTTCTATGACATCCGCCGTGGATGGAGGAGAGCTGGAAAGCAGTATGAATTACACGATAGCGGGCGTACAGAGCAATTATGCGGGTATCAGCAATCTGCAAATGGCTTTGGGCGATTTCCTTACAGACGACAACAATACCTATAAGGAAAAAGTCTGTGTCCTGGGATACAATGTGGCAAAAGCGGTATTCGGAAGCGTATATGATGCGTATGACGGCACGGTTTATATTGATAACCGGCCCTATCAGGTGAGCGGGATCATCAGCGAGATGGGAACCGTAGCGTCCGGAATCAGTCCGGATGACGCCATATTCATTCCTTATAATACCGGGGTTAAATATTTATCCAGCACCAGTGTCAGTCCCACCATAACGGTTATAGCTGAGAATGTAAATGATGTGGATGCGGTAATAACCAACATAGAACAGGTGCTGGCGGAAAGCTATCCCAACGCGGAATTCACAATTTCCGATGCAGGAAGTAAAATGGAGGCGGCGTCCAAATCCAATGATACGCTGACCATGCTGCTCATCTGTATGGCGGTAATCGTATTTATTGTAGGCGGCCTTGGTATCATGAACGTCCTGTTTGTTTCCGTAAAGGAAAGGACGAATGAGATCGGCATCCTGAAAGCTATCGGCTGCTGTAAAAAGGATATCCTGGTGGAATTTTTGATGGAGGCCAGCTGTATCAGCCTGGTGGGAGCGGTTTTGGGAGTCATGCTGGCACTTGGGATAACACCTGCTCTGGAATATTTCGGTGTGAGAGTGGAGCTTTCCGTTCTGGGTGCGGTGCTGTCCCTTATATTCGGGGTCCTTACCGGTACGGTCTTTGGGTTCTATCCGGCTTACCAGGCATCCAATCTGATTCCGGTAGTGGCTCTTAACCATGAATAGAGGAGGGAAACAGATGGAGCAGAAAAAGGGCAAAAAGAAGAAAAAAGGGAAAAAGAGGATCGTTATTGGTGCGGTATTCTTCTGCCTTATCACAGCCGCCGGAGGGGCTCTTTTCTGGCAGAAGCAGGAAGCGGATGCTTCGGAAAGCGAAACTGTGATCGCCGCAGGGGAAAAAGAAGAAATCATGTATGCCCGGATCGACAGCATTGTGGGAAATGAGCTGGAGCTTTCCCTGGCGGAACAAGCGGCAGCGGATACCGGGGAAAAAGAAAGCGGCCCGGATGGGGCGGCCCGGAAAGAAGAAAGCGGCATGCCGGAAGCCGGCGTACAGCCCCCAGCCTTCGGGCAGGATAGCATGGCAGCGGGAAACCAGCCTGCCGGCTTCCCGGAAGATATAGGAGGAGCCATGAACGCGGCTGCCTATACGCTCACGGGAGAAACCAAAAGCCTTGAGGTACCGGTAGGTACACAAGTGATTACCAAGCTGGGGGTGGCCACTACTTTTTCCCGGCTGTCCTCCGGTAATATCATCGCTGTTTTACTGGAAGAAGGAACCGATAATATTCTGAAAATATGGATTGTATCATAGCGTGTACGCAAGGAAGCGTAAAGCAGCAGATACATGGCAGGGAGCCTAAATGGAAAAAGACAGGGAATTCATGATTTTAATAAACAATATCAACAAAGGCTACATGCTGGGAGAAGAAAAAGTGCCGGTTCTGAAGAATGTATGCTTTCAGGTGAAGAAAGGGGAGTTTGTGGCAATACTCGGTCCCTCCGGATCGGGAAAAACAACGCTCATGAACATTATCGGCTGTATGGATATCGCCGATTCCGGGGAATATTACCTGGACGGAAATGCCATCCACGAAATGGAAGAGAGTGAATTAAACGATGTAAGAAACAAAGAAATCGGGTTTATTTTCCAGAATTATCAGCTGATACCCACTTATAATATTCTCCAGAATATCATAATGCCCCTGGTGGTAAGGGGGATGTCCTCCGGCGAAGCGGAAGAAAAGTGTATGGATACCATCCGCCTTTTAGGGCTGGATCACAGGCTGCGCCATAAGCCCTCCGAACTGTCCGGAGGGCAGAAGCAGCGTGTCTCCATTGCCAGAGCCCTGGTGGGAGAACCCGCCATCCTTCTGGCGGATGAACCTACGGGCGCCCTGGACAGTGTAAGCGGACAGGAAGTGCTGAAGCTGTTCGGAAAGCTGAATGCTATGGGGCATACCATTGTCATGATTACCCATGACCTGAACGTAGCCAAAGCGGCAGGGCGTATCGTGCACATTATTGACGGGGAACTGAGCGAGGAGGAAAGCCGGGAGGGGGAATGAGAACCCGGGCAGGTGAAAACACGGGGAGCAAATTTCGTTTACTTCACAGGGATTATCCTTTATAATTAGGTACAAGAGGAGGACTTGGCCTATGAATAAAAAGATAGTTCTGACATGTCTGGCAGCAGGCATTCTTATGTGTATGCTGCCGGCCCAAAAGGTAAACGCGGCAGAGAACCAGACTGCGGAGGATTATTATTATCAGCTGCTTATAAGCGGGTCGTATCCTTATAATACGCCGGCGAATACAGGAAATGCAGGAGCCGGTGTTCCGGTTATGCCGGCAGGGGGATGGGAGCAAATGGTATCGCTGGCGAACCAGCAGCTGACACAGGCTGTGGCGCGGCAGCAGGCTTTGGAGGCCACCCGCCAGAATCTGGACGGACAGCTTCAGGCGGCGGCCCAGGCGGTAGTTCAGGCCCAGGCGGCTTTGACGGCGGCCCAGCAGGCCTATGCATCCGCGCTTCAGGCAGCGGCCTACAGCCAGCAGGCGGCGCTTTTAAACCAGCAGGCCGCACTTGGCAATCCGGGTGCGGGAAATACGCAGCTGACGGCAGCGGCCCTGCCGGCGGAAACGATTCTGCAGGTACAGAATCTGCTCACTTTTTATGGCTGCGCCTGCAGCCCTACCGGGGTGTACGATGTTCAGACACAGGCGGCCCTGATTGCGTTCCAGACTAAGTATGGGCTTGTGGTGGACGGTACGATCAATGCCCAGGTATTACAGCTGTTCGGATTAGGATAGAAAGAAGGAGCCAAAAAGAGCGTAAGCTGTCCGGTTGAACCGGAAGCTTGCGCTCTTCTTGGTTTCTGTTCTTTGGATGCCGGGGCAGCCGGGCGGGGTCAGCTGGATTTCACTTCCTTCCACAGCTCATTATAAAGGGAATCCGCATCATCTCCCAGATAAGTAAAGGTCTCCAGATTATGGTATTCACTCAGATTGGGGAAGGCAATTTTGGAATTCCGGATGTCTTCGTCCTCAATCAAATCCCTGGCGGCATCGTTGGGAGTGGAGTAGGTGATATACTCAAAATTTTTCAGGGCAATATCGGGGCGGCACATAAAATCAATGAATTTTTCTGCATTTTCCATATTGGGAGCATCTTTGGTAATTACCCAGGAATCGATCCAGACATTGGTGCCTTCCTTGGGAACCACATATTCCAGATCCGGGTTTTCCCTTTGTGTATAAATTGCTTCACCGGAATAAATAACGCCGATAGCAGCCTCATTGCCAATCATTTTATCCCTGACCTGATCGATGACATAGGCCTGTACAAGGGGTTTCTGGGCAATGAGGGAATCTCTTGCCGTATTCAGCTCATCCGGATTGGTGGAATTCATGGAATAGCCGTTCAGCTTCAGGGCTACCATGAACGCATCGCGTACGGAATCCTGCATCAGAATATTGTCCTGATACTTTTCATCCCATAGAATGGCCCAGCTGTCTACCGGATCCTCCACCATGGTTTTGTTGTACAGGATACCTACGGTTCCCCAGCAATAGGGCACGGAATATTTATTTTCCGGGTCAAACTGGCGGGACTGTTCCCAGTATTGGTCCCCGATATTTTTTTTCGCATTGGGAATGTTGTCAAAATTCAGTTCTGCCAGCAGGTCGTTTTCAATCATCTTCTGAATCATGTAATCGGACGGGCAGACCACATCATATTTGGAAGCACCTGCTTCTATTTTAGGATACATGATTTCATTGGTTTCGAATTCATCATAGATGACCTTTATCCCTGTTTCCTCTTCAAACATGGTGATGGTATCCGGATCGATATACTCGCCCCAGTTATAGACCACCACCTCCCCGCCGTCGGCGGCGGAAGCAGAACCGCAGGCTGTAAGGGGAAAAACAGCCAGAGACAGCGCCAACAATAACGATAGACCTTTTTTCATTTGCTTTCCTCCTGGTACGGAACCTCAGACGGTTCCTAATTGGTGCCGGCCGCCTCTTTTTCCTGTTTGGCCGGGGCTTTGTTTACAAGTAAAAGTAATAGGAGCACAGTTACAAAAATCAAAGTGGACAGTGCGTACATCTCCGGTTTTATCCCTTTCTTGACCTCCGTATAGATTTTGGTGGAAAGGGTATCAATCCCGGGGCCTTTGGTGAAATGGGTGATGATAAAATCATCAAGGGACATGGTAAAGGCCATGAGGAAGCCGGAAAGGATGCCGGGCAGCAGATCCGGAAAAACCACCTTAAAAAAAGCCTTTATCCGGGAAGCCCCCAAATCCATAGCCGCCTCATAGGTGCTTGGATTGAGCTGTTTCATACGGGGCATGACGCTCAAAATGACATAAGGGATATTGAAGGTAATATGGGACAGCAGGATTGTGCCGAACCCAAACCGTACGCCCAGGCTGATAAACAGCAGCATCAGTGAAATACCCGTAACAATTTCCGCATTCAGCATGGGAATATTGGTGATTCCCATCATAATGGCCCGGTTCCTTTTCTTCATTCCATGGATGGCGATACATGCAATGGTCCCGATCACGGCAGCGATTGCGGCGGAAAAAAACGCAATGAGCAGCGTGTTAGAAAGCGCTTCCAGTATGATGCTGTTCCGGAACAGCTGAAAGTACCATTTCAGGGTGAACCCTCCCCATTTGGCCCTGGTGCGGCTCGCATTGAAGGAGAGAACCATCAGGGTGACAATGGGGGCATAAAGAAATAGGAAAATAAGGGCGATATAAATTTTGCGCAGTACATTTCTTTTTGTTTTCATAAGGTCTGGCCCTCCCCTTCCTTATCAAAGACAGAGGTGATAATCATATTCAGGATAATGAATATCATTAACACAATAGAAAGACCGCTTCCCAGATGCCAGTTGCTTGCCTGGGTGAATTCCTGTTCGATCACATTGCCGATGAGCAGGATTTTGCTTCCACCAAGCAGATTGCTGATGACGAAGGTGGTCAGCGCGGGGACGAACACCATGGTGATACCGCTGATAACTCCGGGCAGGCTCAGGGGAAACGTCACGCGCAGAAAGGTCTGTATCCCGCTGGCCCCCAAATCCCTTGCTGCATTCAGCACATTCGGATCGATTTTTATAAGCATATTATAAATAGGAAGCACCATAAAGGGCAGGAAATTGTATACCATACCCAGCACAATGGCCGACGGTGTGTTGATGATATTCAGGGAAGGCAGATGCAAAAAGGAGAGGATGGAGTTAATGACACCCGTTTTCTCCAGCAGGGTCTGCCATGCCAAAGTCCTGAGAAGAAAATTCATCCACATGGGAAGAATGAATATCAGAACGATGAAGCTGTGCTGGTTCACGTTCATGTTTGCCAGAATCATGGCAAGGGGGTAGGCCAGCAGAAAGCAAACAAAAGTGCTGATCAGGGACAGGGCGATAGAAAGCCACAGGGCCTTGGAATGCTCCGCACTTGCGATTGCCGTTACATTGGCCAGCGTAAAAGCTCCGGTTTTATCGGTCAGCCCGTAATAAAAAACCATACACAAAGGGATGATGATAAAAGCAACGGACCAGAGGAGATACGGCCCCGATAACAGATGCTTATACTTTTTATTATTCATCAACTGCCGCGGCCTCCTCATCCTCAGATTCCGGTTTGTGCATGATCTGGATATTAAACGGATCCACTTTGATTCCCACCGGTGTGCCTACCGGATACATGCCGGTGGAATGTACCAGCCATTCAAAGCCATTGGCGGTGACCTCCATCTCGTAATGGACGCCTTTGAAGATCAAGTGGGTGACCACACCCTGGATAATGCCGTTTTCCGGAGCCGTCAGTTCCACATCCTCCGGACGGATTACCGCGTCAACCGGTTTATTTGTCCCAAAGCCCGTATCCACGCAGGGAAATTTGGCGCCGAGTATCCGCACCAGCTTATCCTGGAGCATTACCGCGTCAAAAATATTGCTGTCGCCGATAAAATCCGCCACAAAGGCGTTCTCCGGCTCATTATAGATATCCTCCGGCGTGCCGATCTGCTGGATGTATCCCTGGTTCATGACGACGATGGTATCCGACATGGTCAGGGCTTCCTCCTGATCATGGGTAACGTATATAAATGTGATGCCAAGTTCATTTTTCAGGCGGATAAGTTCATACTGCATATCCTGGCGGAGTTTCAGATCCAGGGCGCCCAGCGGCTCATCCAGAAGAAGGACCTTAGGCTCGTTTACAATAGCTCTGGCGATGGCAACACGCTGCTGCTGCCCGCCGCTCAGGGAGTCGGGCATACGGTTTTCATAACCGTCCAGATTCACCAGCTTCAGGGCATACTTTATTTTATCCTTGATGTATGACTTGCTCTTTCCTTTGATTTTCAGGCCAAATGCTATGTTTTCCGCAATATTCATATGGGTGAAAAGAGCATATTTCTGAAAGACGGTATTCAGCTGCCGTTTATTCGGGGGAAGATTGGTAATATCTTTTCCGTCAAAAAGAACCTGCCCCTTGTCCGGCGATTCAAAACCTCCGATAATCCGAAGGGTAGTGGTTTTGCCGCATCCGCTTGGACCCAGCAGGGTCAGAAACTCATTTTCCCGGATATAAAGACTCATATCGTCCAGAATAATGGAAGAACCAAAAGATTTTGTGATATGCTGCAAATCAATCAGTCTGTTGCTCATATGTATGCTCCGTTTCTCCGCTCTGCGGTGGTATCTAAGGGTCTGAAGTACCAGGGAATCTGCCTTAAAAACTGGGAGGGCTGCTTACCCATATGAGGGAAGCGCCGGTTTTCTCACTGGCGGTGAGATAATGGGTGGAATTGGGGGTAAAATAAAAGGATTCCCCCTTTTTGGCGCGGATGGCCCGCTTTCCTATATGGATGGTTACGCTGCCGCTCAGGATATATCCGAATTCCTCCCCTTCATGGGGATTATCGGGATATGTGGATCCTCCGGGCTCCAGAGTGAGCCGGATTGGCTCCATGATATTCTTCTGGGCATTGGGTATGATCCACTCCGTTTTATTTTTGCAGGATTCATCCGTTTTTTCGAAATAATCGGAAGAGGAGAAAACGATCTGTTCCTCTGTCTTTTCGCTGAAAAATTCATTGAGGTCCGTCCCGAGCACCTGAAGGATATCCACCAGCGTGGCAATGGACGGGGAAGTGAGATCCCTTTCCAGCTGGGAGATAAATCCCTTGGAAAGCTCAGCCCTGTCGGCAAGTTCCTCCTGAGTGAGGCCCTTCTGGACCCGAAGCTCCTTTAATTTGTTTCCTATTTTCATAATCGGCTACCGGCCTTTCCTGAAAAGAACATATAATAAACTAAAAGTTTACTGACACTAAACAAGACGCTGATCCCCATTATACTGAATTCCTGTTAAATGTCAATGCCGTAAATAAAAATTTGGACAAAAAAGATTAACAAAATCAATGGGTTATGATAAGATGAATTTAGCAAAATGACCTGCAAAGGGATGCCGATTAGCAAGGTAAATCACAACAGGAGGCTGAAGAGATGGGACAGGACAAATATGTGGCTTATGTATCCTCGTATACGACCGGTGACCGGAAGGAACATGGGATCACGGTATATGATGTGGATATGGCGAAAGGAAGATTCTCCGAAAAGGAGAAGATTAAAATTACAAATTCTTCTTATGTTACGATTTCCCATAATAAGAAGTATCTGTATTCCATTACTGACTTTGGTGTGGAATCGTATAGGATAAAGGAAGACGGCGGGCTTCAGGTCATCAATATGGGCTCCATCAATGGGATGAGAGGCTGTTATGTTTCCACGGATTACGAAGATAAATATATTTTTGTGGCTGGTTATCATGACGGCAAACTTACGGTGCTGCGTATCAATGATGACGGCAGCGTGGGAGAGATAACGGAAGAGATTTATTATAAGGGGCTGGGAATTGTGGCTGAGCGGAATTTCCGCCCTCATATAAGCTGTGCAAAAATGACCAGGGACAACCATTATCTGTGTGTTGCGGATCTGGGAATGGATCATACGAATGTATACCGTCTGGATCACGTCAACGGAAAGCTGAAGCTGGTGGACGTCATCCGCAGTGATCTGGAGAGCGCTCCCAGACATCTGAAATTCAGCAAGGACGGGAAGTTTCTCTATATTGTCCACGAACTGAAAAACTGTATTGATGTGTATACGTACCGGGAGGAAAGAGATAATCCCTTTTTTGAGAAAATACAGTCCGTCAGCACCCTGAACAATTATCATGCGGGAGGTTCCACTGCCAGCGCACTGAACCTTTCGGACGATTACAGATATCTGTGCAGCTCCAATGCGGGTGACAACAGCGCTGCTGTTTATAAAATTGAACCCAAGACAGGGATTTTAACCAAGCTTCTGTGTCTGCCGGTGAGCGGGGAATATCCCAAGGACGTAGCTCTGTTCCCGGATAATAAGCATCTGGTTTCCCTGAATCAGGATTCGGGTACCCTCACCTTTTTTACAACGGATTTGGAAAAAGGGCTGCTCGTTATGAACGGCCCGGAAATGAAGATTGCGCAGCCGAACTGTGTGATTTTCCATAAGGTTTCCGGGAACTGAGACAAGCAGGCTTTTTATAGACTAAATATAGTAGGGAGGAATTAAAGTTCATGGAAAAATGGACAAGGATCGCACATCAGCCCTGTCTGCCGATGGGTAAAAACGGCACTTTGGTGACAGCCTGTGAGGAGCATATCCAGCTGTCGAGACGGGCGGCCACGGAGGGCATGGTGCTGCTGAAAAATGAAAACGGGGTATTGCCGCTGAAAAAAGGATGCAAAGTAGCGCTTTTTGGAAAAGGGCAGATTGATTATGTCAGGGGAGGCGGCGGAAGCGGAGAGGTTACGACCTCTTATACCCGGAATATCTATGAGGGCCTAAAATGTAAGGAAGAAGAGGGTAAGCTTCAGGTATTTGAGGCGCTTTCCCGTTTTTACGAAGAAAATGTGAAGCAGCAGTATGCGGAAGGGACAGAAAACGGCAAGACCGCAGAACCTGCAGTTCCGAAAGAATTGCTTCAGGCGGCAAGGAGATTTACGGATATCGCCGTGATCACGATCTGCCGTTTTTCCGGGGAAGGCTGGGACAGAAAAGGGATTCCGGGAGACGGTGATTTTTACTTATCGCCCCAGGAACAGCAGATGGTAGACACTGTGACGGCGGCATTCCCCAAAGTGGCGGTAATATTGGACGTCGGCGGTATGGTGGATTCCTCCTGGTTCAGGGATAATGCCGGCATACAGGGTGTCCTGCTGGCATGGCAGGCAGGGATAGAAGGCGGGCTTGCCATTGCGGATATCCTTTGCGCGGACGCCAATCCTTCCGGTAAGCTGGTGGATACCTTTGCCGGATCCTTTGACGATTACCCGTCCTCTGCCGGTTTTAATGATTCCGAGGATTATGTGGATTATACAGAAGATATTTATGTGGGATACCGGTATTTTGAAACCATTCCCAACGCTGCAAAGAAGGTGAACTATCCTTTCGGCTACGGGCTGTCCTACACCTCTTTTTCCATAAAGAATTGCTGCGGCCGTCTGGAAAACGGGACAGAAGGGGTACAGATCGTTGTGGAAGCCAGTGTGACCAATATCGGAGATCGTGCGGGCAAGGAAGTGGTACAGCTTTATTACAGCGCTCCCCAGGGAAAGCTGGGTAAGCCGGCCAGAGTGCTGGGGGCTTTTGCTAAAACCCGCTGCCTGCAGCCGGGGGAAACGCAGCAGATTACGCTGCGGCTGGCAGCAGATTCCATGGCCAGCTATGACGATACCGGTAAAATCAGGAAATCCGCATATGTTTTAGAAGCTGGGGAATATTCCTTCTATTTGGGCAATTCTGTGAGAAATACGGAAAAAGTTCCTTATGTATATAACGAAGACACGGACAGAGTGGTCCTTACGCTCCGGGAACGTGTGGCCCCCCGCCAGCTTGCCAGAAGAATGCTGGCAGACGGCAGTTTTGAAGAACTTCCGGTGCAGAAGGAACACACAAGGGAAACCTTCCCCGGTTTTGTGGAAGGCAATCCTCCCCGCAAGGGGCAATGGGCAGGTGATGCAGCTGCCGCGGTGCGCGGAACCGGCGCGCCGGATAAGAAAGCGATGCTCATTGATGTGGTGAACGGGGAAGTAACCATGGAAGAATTCCTGGCACAGCTCACAAACGGAGAGCTTATCGACCTGCTTTGCGGCCAGCCTAATACCGGCGTGGCGAATACCTTTGGTATGGGAAATCTTCCCGAGTACGGAGTGCCCGCCCTGATGACGGCAGACGGCCCTGCCGGTGTGCGGATCAAACCGGGTATGGGGGTATGCACCACCGCATGGCCCTGCGCAACCCTGCTGGCATGTACCTGGAATCCGGATTTGGTATATGAAATAGGCGCCGCGGGAGCAAGGGAAATGAAAGAAAATAACCTTGGCGTATGGCTTACCCCTGCCATGAATATCCACAGAAGCCCTCTGTGCGGAAGAAACTTTGAATATTATTCCGAAGATCCTCTGATAGCGGGAAAGATGGCCGCCGCCAAGGTGAACGGAATCCAATCCGAACATATCGGTGCCAGCGTGAAGCACTTCGCCTGCAACAATAAGGAAACGAACCGCAAGGCCAGTGATTCCCGCGTATCGGAGAGAGCCCTTCGTGAAATCTACCTGAAAGGCTTTGAAATCGCTGTTAAAGAAGCGCAGCCCTGGACGCTCATGACCTGCTATAACCTGGTGAACGGCCAATATGCATCGGAAAGGGAAGACCTGCTCACAGGCATTCTCAGAGAGGAATGGGGATTTCAGGGCATGGTTACCACAGACTGGTGGAACAAAGCTTACCAGTACAAAGAAATCAAGGCCGGAAATGACTTGAAAATGGGATCCGGTGATCCGGATGAAGTGCTTGAGGCATTAAAGGAAGGCAAGGTATCCCGTAAAGAAATCGAGACCTGTGCCGCAAGGATACTGGAAACGATAATGAAACTGGATTAATGGTGCGCAGAAAACGGGAGCCGTAAAAGGCTCCCGTTTCCTGCGGCCGTCCGTGAGATCCCGCGCGTAGCATATCGTTATATTTTGCTCCTGCGCCGGTCGGCTATGTAGTTTATGAGGAATAATATTAGTACCGGGATCCCGTTGATCACCAGGGTAAGCCAGGTTGCAAACGGTGAATCCGTTATATAATTATAGACAGTCGGAAGAAGCCCCATCACCAGATAACAACACACAGGTAAAATAAAATTCTTTGCGTCAGAGGCTGTGGACAGATACCATTTACTGACTGCGAATATAACTAAGACGGCAGCGAACATCACACCAAATGCGCCCATATCTGTCACTGCTGCATTTATATCCGTACCGAGAATCAGGGTGAGTATCATACCGGAAACAGAAAACATGACACCCCCGGACAATGCGGAAATGAGCGGAATTTTATATTTATGCAGGAACGGACATTTGAACTTTGACGGATTAGCTACCATAAATGAGAAAAGCAGGGTTTGGATCAGAATCTCAGGAGCCCCCTTTATATGAAAGGCAAGGGGCAGCTGTGTATAAATTATTCCCTCAATGGAACAGGGCGCCGGCCCGGGGGTATTAATAATACCAATAACAGCGATGATTCCCCACAGCTTCAGCCAGCCGTACGTTGTCTCAATAACGCTTTTCTTCAGAAGCAGCAAAACAAAACCAAACAGAAGTCCCCGGATAATCTGGAACACAGGGCCTGCCAGACTGGAAGCGCTGTCAACGGGCCGCATAAAATATTTGGTGTTCCCATACTGATACAGCTCGTCATAATGGAATAATGTCATAAAAACAATTCCGCACAGGATATAAGTTACGACATGAGTGACCGTTACCCGCAAAACAAATCTTGTATTTTCTTTCATTCATAAACCTCCCGCAGATTTTTCTCTTGTATTACGAGTATACTACATGACGCTGCGTCACATACAAGCCGTTTCTGCGGAAAAAAGAAAAGAAAACGGAATCACTGGAAATTCTTTTATTCTCTCCGGCTTCCATAAAATTGGCGGAGACTGTCCATACGGGAGGGAATCCCGGCGAAAAGCAAATCCACAAGTGTAAGGGCGATCATGGATTCCACCACCACCACAGCCCTGGGAACAATAACTGGATCATGGCGCCCCTTAATCTGTACCACAATATTTTCCCCATTCTTATTTATCGTCTCCTGCGGAGAAAAAACAGAAGGCGTCGGTTTAATATGAGCCCGTACAATAATAGGGGAACCGTCACTCATACCGCCGAGGATCCCCCCGGCATGATTTGTCTTTTTACCTGGCATACCATTTTCCATATGGAAAGCATCGTTGTTTTCCGTGCCTGTGGAACCTGCGGCAGCACAGCCGTCACCTATCTCCACCGCTTTTACCGCCCCAATGGACATGACCGCCTTGGCAAGACAGGCATCCAGCTTATCAAATACCGGTTCCCCTATACCTGCCGGCATTCCGTCCACCCGGCATTCCACCACACCCCCTGCGGAATTATGATTTGCCATACATTCTTCCAGATAAGCTTCCGCCTTTGCAGAGCTTTCCTCATCCGGCATACAGGTAGGAGTCATGCGGACTGCCTCGGCCCGGAATTTGTCCATAGCAGCAGATACCGGCCCGATGCTCTTCGTATAAGCGCACAGGCGGATACCCAGTTCCTTCAATATAAGAGAAGCAACGGCCCCTCCTGCCACACGCCCCGCCGTTTCACGCCCGGAAGAACGTCCGCCGCCCCGGTAATCCCGGAAGCCGTATTTGGCGTCAAAAGTAAAATCCGCGTGCCCCGGCCGATAATAAGATGCGATTTCGCTGTAATCACCGGAGCGCTGGGATGTATTCGGAATCATCAGACAGACAGGGGTTCCCGTTGTCTTACCTTCAAAAACACCGGAAAGGATACTCACCTCATCCCCCTCCTTCCGGGGCGTGGAATACCGGCTTCCTCCCGGCTTGCGCCGGTCGAGATATTCCTGGATATCCCCTTCACACAAAGAAAGCCCCGCCGGGCACCCATCAATAACAACGCCGAGCGCCTTTCCGTGGGACTCCCCCCATGTAGTAATCTTAAAATACGTACCCAATGTATTTCCTGCCATAAAAGTATCCTCCAAACAGCTATAGCTGCCTATAAATTCCTGATATACGCGTTCCTGTAAAACATTGCCTAAATTATAGCGTATTATTAACAGCCAGACAAGTGTACACTTAAAAATCTTGAACCATAACATCCGATATGGTATCATAAAAAACAATGTACCTGCGCCCCCATGCAGGATAGGAAACAGAAAGGATAAGCAATGGAAAAACAGAAAAACACAGGAAAAGAAAGATTGCCTAACGTGGAGCTTTTGCGTATTTGTTCCATGCTGATGATAGTAGCAATGCACGTAATTAACCATGGAAACGTGCTGGATACCTTGCAAAGGGGAAGCGTTTCCTATTTCCTCATATGGATCCTGTTCGGGATATCCTTTGTCTCCATCAGCAGCTATATCCTCATCAGCGGTTATTTCCTGTGTGAAACCTCTTTTTCCTTTAAACGCCTTTTTCGTCTGGAAGGGCAGGTATGGTTTTATTCGGCAGCCCTTTACATAGCGGCAGTGCTGATACTGCGTCAGCCTATGGATATGTCGTCCCTGATAGCCGCTGTTTTTCCGGTGTTATCCTGCGAATATTGGTTTGTCACTATGTATGCCGGCATGCTTTGTCTGTCCCCTTTTTTGAATAAACTTCTGCTGGGGCTGTCCCGGAAACAGTTTCGTCTGCTGCTGGGCTTTTTGTTTGTCCTGTTTTCCCTGTGGCCCAATGTGTTTTTCTTTTCCCCGGCCCTGAATTTCGGCGGAGGAAGCGGTGTGGTGTGGTTTGTGACCGTTTATCTTTTCGGCGCATACCTGAAACGGTTTTATGTTCCAGACGGGAGGACAGGCAGACATTTCCTCCATTTCTCCGCGGCAGCCCTCCTGATACCGGCAAGCCGGTTTGCAATCGAACTGCTGCTGGCCACCCCTTTGGGAAAAATAGGCTTTCTTCAGGATCTCATGTGGGGGTTCAGCCTGTTTTATCAATACAATTCCGTCCTTGTGTTTGCGGCGGCCCTTTTGCTTTTCGTGGCGTTTTTGAATTTGGAAATAAAAACGGGATGGCTGCGGCGGCTGATTCTGGCCGCCGCCCCATTAAGCTTCGGTGTATATCTGATTCATGACAATCCTAACTGGAGAGGCGCTCTGTGGGAGTGGATCAATCCCTCCCGGATGGCGGGAAAGTGGTATCTTGTGCCGGGAGTGCTGGCGCTTGCGGCAGGGATTTTCCTGTTATGTGCCCTTCTGGAAAAGCTGCGCAAAACGGCGGCTTTGCTGCCGGGACGGCTGAGAAAAAAGAAAGAGGACATCGGGTGGCTGGGACGGCAGGTTCGGAAACTGGATGAAAAGCTGCTCCGTGATAACGGGATGTAGCTGAGAAAACAACGGATGCCTCCTTCACGGGGCGTGTTTATGTTCACGACGGCCTTATGCTTTGTATACCGGCCGCAGATTTATAAAAGGAGAATATCAATGTATCGTTTGCTGAAACAGGAAGGAAGAGCCAAAAGAGGGGAACTGGTAACCGTTCACGGGACGGTTCAGACCCCTGTATTTATGAATGTGGGAACCGTTGCTGCTATCAAGGGAGCGGTTTCTACCGGGGATTTGGAACAAATCAAGACCCAGGTACAGCTGTCCAATACCTATCATCTTCATGTCAGACCGGGGGATAAAATAGTAAAACAGCTGGGGGGACTTCATAAATTTATGTCCTGGGACAAGCCTATCCTGACGGATTCCGGCGGATTCCAAGTGTTTTCCCTGTCCACCCTCCGCAAAATTAAGGAAGAAGGCGTTTATTTTAATTCCCATATAGATGGAAGGAAGATATTTATGGGGCCGGAAGAAAGCATGCAGATCCAGTCCAATCTGGCATCCACTATCGCCATGGCTTTTGATGAATGCGCGCCGGCCAAAGCGGAGAGGGGTTACGTGGAAAATTCGGTGGCCTGCACTACCCGGTGGCTGGAACGCTGCAAAACGGAAATGAGCCGTCTGAACGGGCTGGCGGACACGATTAATAAGAAGCAGCTGCTGTTCGGGATCAACCAGGGAGCTATATATGCGGATATCCGGATAGAACATGCCAAACGAATCCGGGAACTGGATCTGGACGGCTATGCCGTAGGAGGGCTGGCTGTTGGAGAGACCCATGAAGAAATGTACCACATCCTGGATGAAACCGTGCCCTATCTGCCTGCAGATAAGCCCACCTATCTGATGGGGGTGGGAACACCCGCCAATATCCTGGAGGGCGTGGAACGGGGGATTGACTTCTTCGATTGTGTATACCCATCCCGAAACGGCCGCCATGGGCATTTATACACCAATCAGGGTAAGATAAACCTTTTCAATGCCAAATTTGAACTGGACGACAGGCCGATAGAGGAAGGGTGCGGATGTCCTGCCTGCAGCAGGTATTCCAGAGCCTATATCCGCCATCTGCTGAAGGCTAAAGAAATGCTGGGGATGCGCCTCTGCGTTCTCCATAACCTGTATTTTTACAATACCATGATGGAAGAAATCCGGGATTCCCTTGACCGGGGGGAGTTTTCCTCCTACAAAAAAGCGAAGCTGGAAGGTATGAGCCGCCGGCAGAGTGATTCTGGACTGTTACCGTAATATTCTAAAATTTTTTTAAACTGGATAAAAGGGCTTGCCCCTTGTCCATTTTTTGTGTATGATGTCTTTTAGAAATGTATGCGGTTATGTAGTATACAGTTAAATTTACAGGGCGTATCCAGCCTGACGTAGGAGGAATTAAGAAGAAATGGGAATTTTAGCGAGTGAAGCTGCAACAGCAGGAACAGGAAGCATGATTGGCGTTATCTTGATGTACGTTGTTATTTTTGGTGTATTCTTTTATTTTGTAATGTACCGCCCTCAGAAGAAAGAACAGAAAAAGATGAATACCATGCTTTCTTCCCTTGAAATCGGGGACAGTATTCTGACCAGCAGCGGGTTCTACGGAGTCGTTATCGATATAACAGATGATACCGTTATTGTGGAATTCGGAAACAACAAGAACTGCCGTATCCCTATGCAGAAATCATCAATTTCTCAGGTTGAGAAGGCAAATGCGGACGAATAACCATATATTCCTCTGCTGAGAAGGAGAAGCGGCCTTTGGCAGCAGATGGCGGGACAGGTTTGTTATGTCGGCAGCTCTCAGGTCTAAGGCGGAAATGCTTTGTCCCAGGACAAGCTTTTCCGTTTTTTGCAATCCGGATGGATCGGGAGAGGATAGGGCAGGGGATATACATTGTGGCTATGAAAGAAAGCATTTCTATTCCTGCAGGTTATTACAGCTATATCGAAAGGGTATGGCTGTTTTTTAATGCCCCCGGTTCTTTTTGTTGAAATTCTGCATATTTTGGTCTATGATTATAAAAAGACTGAAAGCGCAGGCGTAAGAACGTGCTGAACGCGCCAGGAAGAAGGGATGGAGGAACGTTATGGAATTACATATCGGATGTATACCGGGCGATGGAATCGGACCGGAAATTGTGAAGGAAGCGAAAAAGGTGCTGGACAAGGTGGCGGTAAGGTTCGGCCACACGATACAATATACGGAAATTCTTCTGGGGGGAGCCTCCATTGACGTACACGGCGTGCCCCTGACTATGGAGGCGGTTGATGCGGCGAAAAAGAGTGATGCTGTGCTGATGGGTTCCATCGGCGGGGATGCCAATACCTCGCCCTGGTATAAGCTGCCGCCCCAGAAGCGCCCGGAGGCGGGGCTTCTTGCCATAAGGAAGGAACTCGGGCTGTTTGCCAATCTGCGTCCGGCCGTTTTGTATGAAGAACTGGCAGAGGCCTGTCCTCTGAAAGAAGAAATCAGCAGGGCCGGATTTGATATGATGATCATGAGAGAACTGACCGGGGGCCTGTATTTCGGGGAAAGAAGGACTACGGTGGAAAACGGCGTGCGCACGGCGGTGGATACCCTTACCTATAATGAAAAGGAAATACGCCGTATTGCCGTAAAAGCCTTTGATATAGCTATGAAACGCAGAAAGAAAGTAACCAGCGTCGATAAGGCCAATGTCCTGGATTCTTCCAGACTTTGGCGGGATGTGGTCAATGAAGTGGCAAAGGATTACCCGCAGGTGGCGCTTTCCCATATGCTGGTGGATAACTGTGCCATGCAGCTGGTTAAGGATCCGGCCCAGTTTGATGTGATACTGACGGAAAACATGTTCGGTGATATCCTTTCCGATGAAGCGAGTATGGTGACGGGTTCCATCGGTATGCTGGCGAGCGCCAGCCTGAACGATACCAGCTTCGGCCTGTATGAGCCAAGCCATGGAAGCGCACCGGATATCGCCGGAATGGACATTGCCAATCCTATTGCCACTGTTCTGAGCGCGTCCATGATGCTTCGGTACAGCTTTAATCTGACGAGCGAAGCGGATGCGGTGGACAAGGCGGTGAAGCAGGTGCTGAAAAGCGGATACCGCACGTCGGATATTATGTCCGCGGACTGTAAAAAGGCAGGCTGCAGGCAGGTGACCTGTTCCGAAATGGGTACACTGCTTGCGGACAGAATATAAGGAATTCCTGAAAGGAGAAGAGGACCCTATGAGAAGTGATTCAGTCAAGGCGGGAGTGCAGCAGGCACCCCACAGAAGTTTATTCAACGCGCTGGGTATTACGGAGGAGGAGAGACAGCGTCCCCTTATCGGAATTGTCAGCTCTTATAATGAAATTGTTCCCGGACATATGAATCTGGATAAGATTGTGGAAGCCGTTAAAATGGGTGTGGCCATGGCGGGCGGGACTCCTGTTGTGTTCCCGGCCATCGCTGTATGCGACGGTATTTCCATGGGACATATCGGGATGAAATATTCCCTGGTTACCAGGGATCTGATTTGTGACAGTACGGAATGTATGGCTATGGCCCACGGTTTCGACGGACTGGTTATGATTCCCAACTGTGATAAAAATGTTCCCGGCCTTCTGATGGCGGCGGCAAGAATCAATATCCCCGCTATCTTTGTTTCCGGAGGCCCGATGCTGGCAGGACACGTATGCGGCCATAAAACCAGCCTTTCGTCCATGTTTGAAGCGGTCGGCAGTGTGGCGGCAGGTACCATGTCCATGGAGGAACTTCAGGAATTTGAAGAGAAAGCCTGTCCTACCTGCGGCTCCTGCTCCGGCATGTATACCGCAAACTCCATGAACTGTCTGACAGAAGCTCTTGGTATGGGACTTAAAGGGAATGGCACCATTCCTGCGGTTTATTCTGAGAGAATACGTCTGGCAAAGCATGCCGGCATGCAGATCATGCAGCTGGTGGAAAAGGACATCAGGCCCAAGGATATCATGACGGAAAAGGCGTTTATGAATGCTTTGACCATGGATATGGCTCTTGGCTGCTCCACCAATTCCATGCTTCACCTTCCTGCCATTGCACATGAAGCAGGGGTAGAGCTTAATATGGAAATTGCCAATGAACTTTCTTCCAGGACGCCGAACCTGTGCCATCTGGCTCCGGCAGGCCCTACTTATATGGAGGATCTGAATGAAGCGGGCGGCGTTTACGCGGTCATGAATGAATTAAATAAAAAGAACCTGTTATATACGGATTTAATTACTGTGACAGGAAAAACCGTAGCAGAAAACATTGCGGGCTGTATGAATAAGAACCCGGAGGTAATCCGCCCGATAGAGAATCCTTATTCCCAGACCGGCGGCATAGCCGTACTGAAAGGAAATCTGGCTCCGGAAACTGCTGTGGTTAAGCGTTCGGCGGTTGCGCCTGAAATGATGGTCCATGAAGGGCCTGCCAGGGTATTTGACTGTGAAGAGGATGCCATTGCCGCTATCAAGGATGGAAAGATCGTCCCCGGAGATGTAGTGGTAATCCGCTATGAAGGCCCCAAGGGAGGCCCGGGTATGCGGGAGATGCTTAATCCTACCTCGGCGATAGCCGGAATGGGAATGGGATCCACAGTGGCCCTTATTACCGACGGACGTTTCAGCGGTGCTTCCCGCGGGGCCTCTATAGGCCATGTTTGTCCGGAAGCCGCTGTGGGCGGACCTATTGCACTGGTTGAGGAAGGGGATATCATCAGCATTAATATTCCCGAAAACCGTTTGGATGTGAAGGTTTCCCGGGAGGAAATGGATAAAAGGCGTGCGAAATGGCAGCCCAGGCAGCCTCAGGTAACTACCGGGTATCTGGCAAGATACCAGAAGATGGTTACAAGTGCCAACCGGGGAGCTATCCTGGAAATCAAATAAATAAGAAGCACAGGCCGCGGAAGCGGCGGAACGGAGGAATGCATGCAGCTGACTGGAGCGGAAATCATTGTCGAATGTCTGAAAGAACAGGGTGTGGATACGGTATTCGGTTACCCCGGAGGAACGATTCTCAACGTCTATGACGCCCTGTATAAACATCAGAAAGAAATCTTTCATGTGCTGACCTCTCATGAACAGGGAGCGGCCCATGCTGCGGACGGCTATGCGAGAGCTACGGGAAAGGTGGGTGTTTGTCTGGCTACCAGCGGCCCCGGCGCCACCAATCTGGTCACAGGGATTGCCACTGCTTATATGGATTCCATTCCCATGGTGGCGATTACCGCCAACGTAACGCTTCCTATGCTTGGGAAAGACTCATTCCAGGAGGTGGATATTGCAGGTGTCACCATGCCGATTACCAAACACGGCTATATTGTAAAGGATATCAGTATCCTGGCAGATACCCTGCGCAAGGCGTTCCGTATTGCGGCATCCGGCCGTCCCGGTCCGGTGCTGGTGGACGTTACCAAGGATGTCACCGCCGCTTTGTATGAATATATCCCCAGAAAGCCGGAGAAACCGGAGTGGGTAAATAAATATACCGAAGAAGATGTGGAAAATGCGCTGAAGCTGCTCACCAGAGCGAAAAAACCTTATATCCTTGTGGGCGGAGGCTCCGTATTATCAGGGGCAGCCGATCAGGTCAGGGAATTTGTCGCTAAGATGGATGCACCTGTCTGTGATACCCTGATGGGAAAGGGCGCTTTTGACGGGCATAATCCGCTGTATACCGGCATGATAGGCATGCATGGAACCAAGACGTCCAATCTGGGTGTCAGCGAATGTGATCTTCTTATCGCTCTGGGAGCCCGTTTCTCCGACCGCGTGGTGGGTAATGTCAATAAGTTTGCCTCCCATGCCAGGATCCTGCATATTGATATCGATGCGGCGGAAATCAACAAAAATGTGCATGCGGATGCATCGCTTGTCGGGGATCTTAAAGGTATCCTGGATATGGTAAACAGCCGCCTTCCCCAGCTTTCCCATGAGGAATGGACATCCCATATAAAAGGATATATGGATAAATATCCGTTGAAATATGATAAAAGTGCACTCAGCTGCCCTTATGTAATGGAAGAGCTGGATCGGATAACAGGCGGAAATGCGGTAATCACTACGGATGTGGGGCAGCATCAGATGTGGGCGTCACAGTATTACCGCTATTCAAAACCCCGTACTTTTATTTCATCAGGCGGCCTGGGTACCATGGGGTATGGGCTGGGAGCCTGTATCGGTGCCAAGATGGGAAGGCCGGATAAAATCTGTGTGAACGTAGCGGGCGACGGCTGTTTCCGAATGAATATGAACGAACTTGCCACGGCAAGCAGATACAATATCCCTGTAATCCAGGTGGTGATCAACAACCATGTACTGGGGATGGTGCGGCAATGGCAGACCCTTTTCTATGACCACAGATATTCCCAGACCATCCTCGCGGATAAGGTGGATTTCTGTAAGGTTGCGGAGGGCCTTGGCTGTATGGCAATCCGGGTGACACAGAAGGAGGAAGTGGCTCCCGCTATTGAGAAGGCAATCGCCGCAGACGGACCGGTGCTTATCGAGTGCGTAATACCGGAGGATGATAAGGTATTTCCTATGGTTTCTCCCGGCGAAGCCATCAGTAAGGTTTTTGACGGGGATGATCTGGCTTCCGGAAATGCGGTACAGTAGCGCCGGAAGAAAGCCGAAGCCTTTAGGGAAGAAACAGCCATGCCGGGCACAGTATTGCTGAGCCCGGCATACTTATACATAAGGTACCCTTACCGGTATTGTTTTCCCGAATGGTAAAATTCACGGTCTTTTTTGCAGAAAATACGCATAAATTGTTTAACGTAGTAGTTGACTAAAGTGATGGTACTATGTAAAATAGACGGTATCGGGCCGCAGGAATACAGCCGGCGGCTGGAGATTGAATATGGGGAGGAGAATTCCTCTGCTCACCAGAGGATTCGCATTTTGCTCCGCAAAACAAGGAGGAATAAGAAGTGGGAAGAGTTTACAATTTTTCAGCGGGACCGGCAGTCCTGCCTGAGGAAGTATTGAAAGAAGCTGCAGAAGAAATGATGGATTACAGAGGGTGCGGCATGTCCGTTATGGAGATGAGCCACCGTTCCAAAACCTATCAGACGATCATTGATGAAGCGGAAGCGGATTTGAGGGAGCTGATCGGTATTCCTGATAATTATAAGGTACTTTTCCTGCAGGGCGGAGCGAGTCAGCAATTCGCCATGATTCCTATGAATCTTATGAAAAATAAGGTGGCGGATTACATTGTTACCGGTCAGTGGGCGAAGAAAGCATGGCAGGAAGCTTCCAAATACGGTAAAGCTAATAAAATTGCCTCTTCCGAAGACAAAACCTTCTCATACATACCGGATTGTTCCGATCTCCCTGTTTCAGAGGATGCGGATTACGTATATATTTGTGAAAACAACACCATCTACGGAACCAAATTCAAAACACTGCCTGATACCAAGGGAAAGACACTGGTGGCGGATGTGTCCTCCTGCTTCCTTTCCGAACCGGTGGATATCACCAAATACGGAGTCATGTACGGCGGTGTGCAGAAAAATATCGGTCCTGCCGGTGTTGTGATCGTCATCATCCGGGAAGACCTGATTACGGAAGATGTGCTTCCGGGGACCCCTACCATGCTCCAGTACAAAACCCATTCGGATGCGGGTTCTCTGTATAATACGCCTCCCGCTTACGGGATTTATATCTGCGGCAAGGTGTTCAAGTGGCTGAAGAAAATGGGCGGTCTGGCAGCTGTAAAAGAGTTAAATGAGAAAAAAGCGGCTATCCTGTATGATTATCTGGATGAAAGCAGGCTTTTCAAGGGTACCGTGCGCAGGGAAGACCGCTCCCTTATGAACGTTCCCTTTATCACCGGCAGCGAGGAGCTGGATGCCAAATTCGTGAAAGAGGCGAAGGAAGCCGGCCTGGAAAGCCTGAAGGGCCATCGAAGCGTTGGCGGTATGCGTGCCAGCATATATAATGCGATGCCTGTTGCCGGCGTGGAGAAGCTGGTGGAATTCATGAAAAAATTTGAAGCCGAAAACGTCTGATCAGGCGGCGGTTTCATTCCTACAGGGAGCGAACCGGACGGATGTGCGGACACATCTGTCTGGCTGACAGAATAACTGGAAAATAGAGGAGAGTCCCTTATGTTTAAATATCTTTGTCTTAATCCCATTGCTAAAGTGGGGCTTGATGTGTTTACGGAAGAATATGTAAAGACAGAAAATGTGGAGGAAGCGGACGGCATTTTGGTAAGAAGCGCCTCCATGCATGATATGGATCTGCCGGAGAATCTCCTGGCCGTAGCCAGGGCAGGAGCCGGTGTGAACAATATTCCGCTGGAAAAATACGCGTCCAAGGGTATTGTTGTTTTCAATACGCCGGGAGCCAATGCCAATGGGGTGAAGGAAATCGTGATCGCGGCCATGCTGCTGGCTTCCCGTGATATCGTTAGCGGGATCAACTGGGTGGAGGCCAATAAGGATAACCCGGATATCGCCAAAGAAGCGGAAAAAGTAAAAAAGAACTTTGCCGGAACGGAAGTACAGGATAAGAAGCTGGGAATTATCGGCCTGGGCGCCATAGGTGTGAAGGTTGCCAATGTGGCAAAGCATATGGGCATGGAGGTATATGGCTATGATCCTTATGTTTCCGTTGACGCCGCCTGGAATTTAAGCCGTGATGTAAAACATGTTATCAATGTGGATGAGATTTATGAAAACTGCGATATCATTACCATCCATGTTCCGCTTCTGGATTCCACAAGGGAAATGATCAATAAAGAAGCTATCGCCAAAATGAAGAAGGGTGTGATTCTGCTGAATTTCGCCAGAGACCTTCTGGTGGATGAAGAAGCTGTCCTGGCCGGAATTGAAGAAGGAAAGGTGCGCAAGTATGTGACGGATTTCCCCAATCCTACCACGGCAGGCAAACCGGGCTGTATCGTAATCCCCCATCTCGGAGCCTCCACAGAGGAATCGGAAGATAACTGCGCGGTAATGGCGGTCAGGGAACTGAAAAACTTCCTGGAAAACGGAAATATCAATAACAGCGTAAACTATCCCTCCTGTGATATGGGAATCTGTAACCAGGCCGGCAGAATTGCTATTTTCCATTTGAATGTGGCGAATATGATTACCAAATTTACCGCATTGTTCGGAGATAACGGCATTAATATTTCCGATATGACCAACAAGTCCAAAGGAGACGTTGCCTATACCATGCTGGATGTGGAGATGCAGCCAAGCGGGGAAATTATCAACACGCTCCGTTCCATACCGGGTGTTATCCGAGTGCGGGTTGTAAAATAGTATACATGTTATTCCTGAGTACAGGCGTGAACTGGATCTAAATTTTTCAGTTTCCATTTATACGTCCGAAGCGGCCATTTTATGCCGCTTCGGGCGTTTTTTTCGTTTACAGCCTCTTTGTGACCCCTTGTAACGGAAAAGAGAATAAGTTATACTTATTTATGAAAACCTGACATATGCATTGCCGGGTAAAATAACGAAATAACGGAGGTACGAGGATGGCAGAAATCAGACCGTTCCGGGCATACAGGCCGAAAAAAGGCCTGGAGCAGCGGATTGCAGCGCTGCCTTATGACGTATATAACAGAGAAGAAGCCAAGATTGAGGTAACCAGGGAACCGCTTTCCTTTTTGTCAATAGACAGGGCGGAAACCCAATGCGGTGACGACGTGGATATTTATGCGGACTGTGTATATGAGAAAGCGTCAAAGCTGCTGTGGGATAGGGTGCAAGACGGCAGCTTCGTGCAGGAGGAAATACCGGTTTACTACATATATGAACTGGTGATGGACGCCCGTTCCCAGACTGGAATCACGGCCTGTGCAGGTGTGGATGATTACCTGAACCAGGTGATAAAGAAACATGAGAATACCAGGGCGGATAAAGAAGCCGACCGTATCCGCCATGTGGATGCCTGCGGCGCACAGACCGGCCCGATTTTTCTGGCATACCGTTCCCAGCCGGCTATTAATGCGGTGGTGGAGCAATATAAGGCGGGAGAGCCGCTGTATGATTTTGTTTCCCCGGACGGAGTTGCCCACCGGGTATGGGTGATAGACCGGCCGGATGACGTGGCATTGATAAGGAGTACTTTTTCCGGGGTGGGAGAAATCTATATTGCAGACGGCCATCACCGCTGTGCTTCAGCGGTAAAGGTATCCGAAAAGCGCAGGCTGGAAAACCCGGATTTTACCGGAGAGGAAGAATTTAATTTCTTTTTGTCCGTGTTGTTTCCCGACGATCAGCTTATGATTATGGATTATAACCGGGTGGTAAAAGATCTGAATGATTTGACAAAAGAGGATTTTCTTGGAAAAATCGGGGAATCCTTCCTGATAGAGGAATTACAGACCGGCATGGACGGCAGGCCGGAACGGAAAGGCACCTTCGGCATGTATCTGGATGGAAACTGGTACCGCTTAACGGCAAAGAAGGAAATCCTCTCAAAAGATCCGGTGAAGGGACTGGATGTATCTATCCTGCAGGATCATCTGCTGGGGCCGGTTCTGGGGATCCGGGATCCTAAAACGGATAAACGGATTGATTTCGTGGGAGGAATACGCGGAATGCAGGAACTGGTAAGAAGAGTGTCAGAGGACTGCAGGGTGGCGTTTGCCATGTATCCCACGTCTATCGGGGAGCTGTTTGCGGTTGCGGATGCCGGTCTTTTGATGCCGCCGAAGTCCACATGGTTTGAACCTAAATTAAGAAGCGGGCTTTTCATTCACAGCCTGCGGTAAATATAGCAAGAAAGTTGAGGAGAACGGGATGAAGGATAAATTGTATAAGCTGATGAACTGGCCCGAAATCGAAGCCGTTATCTATTCGGAGGAGGATAATCCGCACAGGCTGCTGGGACCTCATACGGCAGGAAGCTCTATACTGCTCCAGACCTTTCAGCCGGGCGCGCAGCAGGTCACAGTGGTGATTGCGGAGAACGGAAAGGAAGTTCAGATGGAGCTTGCCGATGAAGCGGGTTATTTTGCGGCGCTGATTCCGGGAAAGAAGCTTGGAGATTACACCTACAGGGTGGAATATCCGGACGGACGCACGGAGGAAATCACTGACCCTTACCGGTTCGGCCCGATCATATCCAAAAAAGACACAGATCTTTTTGCCGCAGGTACCCATTATGAAGCTTACAAAATGCTGGGAGCCCATATATGCAGTGTGGATGGGATAAAAGGCGTACATTTTGCCCTCTGGGCACCGAACGCGCTCCGGGTGAGTGTTGCGGGAGACTTTAACAACTGGGACGGCAGAGTGCACCAGATGCGCAGGCTGTGGGATTCCGGCATATTTGAGATTTTTATCCCGGGGGATCTGGAAGGACAGAACTATAAATATGAATTAAAGGTGAAGGGAGGCCTTACCTATCTGAAAGCGGATCCCTATGCTTTTGCACAGCAGCTGCGCCCTGAGACGGCATCCGTTATCCGGGAAATTTCCGGCTTTGCCTGGGAGGATGAGGATTGGATCGCCCGGAGGGCAAAAACAGATTTTGCAGAGGAACCGGTTAGCGTTTATGAGCTTTACCTGGGTTCCTTCTGTAAGCCGGAAGAGGGGAGAACCTACTGCAATTACAGAGAACTGGCCCCGGAAATAATCACTTATGTGAAGAAAATGGGATATACACACATTGAGCTGATGCCTATCATGGAGCACCCCTTTGACGGCTCCTGGGGATATCAGGTAATCGGTTATTATGCGCCGACGGCCAGGTATGGCACGCCGGAGGATTTCATGTATTTCATGAATGAAATGCATAAAGCGGGAATCGGTGTGATTCTTGACTGGGTGCCGGCACATTTTCCCAGGGATACCTATGGCTTGTCTGCGTTTGACGGAACCTGTCTTTATGAGCACCAGGATCCCAGGCAGGGTTCGCATCCCCACTGGGGCACGCTGATCTATAACTATGGAAGACCCCAGGTCTGCAATTACCTGATTGCCAATGCCCTGTTCTGGATCGAACAGTATCATGCGGATGGGATCCGGATGGATGCGGTGGCCTCCATGCTGTATCTGGATTACGGTAAAAAAGACGGGGAATGGGTAGCCAATATCTATGGCGGAAACCAGAACCTGGAAGCTATGGAGTTCCTCAAGCATGTGAACAGTATGATTCATAAGCGCGGGAAAGGGGCTTTATCCATAGCCGAAGAATCCACAGCCTGGCCAAAGGTGACAGGAAGCCTGGAAGAGGACGGCCTGGGTTTTGATATGAAGTGGAATATGGGCTGGATGAATGATTTCCTGAGTTATATCAGGCAGGATCCCTATTTCCGTTCCGGATGCCACAATGAGCTCACCTTCAGCATGGTTTATGCCTACAGTGAACATTTTATGCTGGTGCTTTCCCATGATGAGGTAGTGCATGGGAAGGCTTCCATGATCGGGAAAATGCCGGGCAGCAAAGAGGAACAGTTTGAAAACCTGAAGGCCAGCTATGGCTTTATGATGTGCCATCCCGGGAAAAAACTGCTTTTTATGGGCCAGGATATCGGGGAATACGACGAATGGAACGAAGACCGCAGCGTGGAATGGGAGCTTCTGGAGAAACCGGAGCATAAAGGGCTGAATGAATTTGTGAAGGAGCTGAATAACCTGTACAGGACACAGCCTGCCTTATACCGTAAGGATACCAGCTGGGACGGATTTGAATGGGTGAACTGCATCAATGCAAATGACTGTATCCTCTCCTTTGTGAGAAAGGCGGACAAGCCGGAGCAGCAGCTTCTGGTGGTGCTGAACTTTGCCAATGTGGAAAGAAAGAATTTCCAGGTGGGAGTGCCCCTTAACGGAAAATATAAGGAAATCCTGAACTCGGACGCCAAAGCTTACGGAGGCGAAGGAAGAGTGAACCCCAGGATGAAGCCCGCTCTGGAGGAACCTTTTGACGGCAAGGATTATTCCATTAAAATGAATCAGGCTCCTCTGAGCATAAGTATTTTTTCCTACCAGCCCTACACAAAAGAGGAACTGAAGGAAATAGCTAAAAAGAAAGCGGAAAAAGAAAAAAAAGCAAAAGAAGCGGCAAGAAAGAAACAGGGCGCCAAAAAAGCCGCTCCTAAATCCCTGAAGGAAGAACTGGCTGACAAGGTTTTTAAGGCCGATGCGGCCATTTCCGAGAAGGGGGAGGTAGAAAAGCCGGTCAAGGTGGTTAAAACCCGTAAAAAGGCGGAGAAAGAATGAATAAGTTCATAGTATTGACAGCAGATATCACGGAAGAACTGGCCCTGGGGCAGAAACTGCTAAAAGCGGCGCCCCAGACCATGCTTGACTTGTTAATCCGCGTGGTGATCTGTGTAATAGTTTTCCTGATCGGATCCCGCATTATCAACCTGATACGGAAATTGACATCCAATGCGCTGAAAAGGGCAAACGCAAGTAAAGAAGCAAAGCAGTTCCTGGATTCCACACTAAAGGTGGGGCTGTATGCTTTTCTGATTTTCCAGATAGCCGTTAAGCTGGGGATTGATGCCACCACAATAGCCACGGTCCTGGGATCCGCCACCGTCACCATCGGACTGGCTTTCCAGGGCAGCCTGAAAAACTGCATAGGCGGTATTCTTATCATGCTTCTCCACCCCTTCCGCGTGGGGGACTATATTATTGAGGACAACCACAGGAATGAAGGCACGGTTTCCGAAATCACCATTTTCTACACCAAGCTGGCGACTATCGATAATAAAATTATCCTTCTGCCAAATGGGGCTTTAGCGGATACCAGTATCACCAATGTAACCAATGAGGATAACAGGAGGGTGGAACTGAAGGTGGGGATTTCTTATCAGTCGGACATCCGCAGGGCGAAGGCGGTTATCAACTCCCTGATAGAAGCCAACGACAGAATCATGAAGGATAAGGAGTACCGGATCTTTGTGGATGATCTGGGAGACAGCTCCGTGGTAATCGGCATGCGGTTCTGGACCAAAACAGAGGATTACTGGCCGGTGCGGTGGGATATGCTGGAAGATATTAAATATGCCTTTGACGAAAATGGCATTGGGATACCCTTTCCTCAGATGGATGTGCATCTGGATGAGTTGGAGAGGGTATGAAAATGTGCCGGTTATGATAATTTGGAATGGGGAAACGAAGCTGCCGGCAATAAGGATGCCGGGGAATGGTTAGCAGCCGGTTCCTTTGCAGGACGGGTCCGATACCGCTTTCGCATCGGACCCGTCTGCCCGCTGCGGCAGGCTTTTGATAAGTGTCATATTTTATAGAATTTTACTCAAATACACCATATCTGTTAAGGGGATACCATCTTCAATCATTGGATGGTCGTAGTTATCTGTGAAGAAGTTCTTAATTCTATGGGAAATACAGAAACCATTTTTCCGGTAAAACTCTATAATCCATGGGACGTCGCCTGTTCCCACAAGCATTGTCGAATACCTGCCCTTGTAATACAAAAATATATGGTTTAAAAGTTTACTTCCATATCCTTTTCCATGCCATTTTTCATAAGTGGCTATATTTTTCAGTTCACAGACGCCATCGCTCTCCTGTGTAACCACGCAGACACTTTTCAGTCCATTATCATCTAAGGCAAACATTTCTCCCCGATGTAAATATTTCCCTATCATATTTATATCTTCATCGGCAAGCAAGAGAAGTTCTATATAATTATTTTTATCGCTTTCTTCGATTTTAGTTATCTTCATGTTATCCTCTATTCTGTTCTGATTGATTATATAACTATCAGTAATGTGCATTCGCTTTTAGCTGCCTGTCCTGCTTTCCCTTATTGGTCATTCCCCCTTTCGTTGTATATAATTATATGAAAGGCTATCGGTATTGGCAAGTTTAATGCGAATAAAACAAGATTTTCTGAAGGAAATTATTGCTTGATTTTATGGAAGCAGACGGGAATGGTTTAATCCTTCTTCGGTTGTAAACAAAAAAACTAAGATTTGTTTAAAAAGAAAAAATTAGTATAAAAAGAAAAAAGGTACTTGTCAAAAAGGGAAATAACATTTATAATAAAGAGCGTCGGTGATTTGCTGGAATAGCGCAGTTGGTAGCGCAACTGATTCGTAATCAGTAGGTCGAGGGTTCGAGTCCCTTTTCCAGCTTTACCAAATCAGTCAAAATAAAAAAGCTTAGTTATGGCAGTTTTGCTGTCACAACTAAGCTTTTTTAGCTTCCCGGATGATGTATTACGGAAGCTATAACTTATTTTCTGAATATGTCAATCGTGTGACTTGAAATTCCCATAAGATCTTCCCGTTCACAAGTAGCATAGTGATATTTCAGATATAATTCAAATGTGTCATCGTCCATCGCATCAACTGCTTCACGCATACACAGGGCAAAACCATCGGAAGCGACATAATGAAGCCGGGTTACCGGGAATACAGACATCAGATCATCAATGTTTTCTTTACGGACAAGTTCAAACAGATCCTTTGGTTCGGATTTTGTGTCAAAGGATAGGGGATCAATAAGACCTTTCCTGATATAGCCGGCGACGTTAAACTGCCCGCGCTGGAAGCCTTCGTCCAGGATACAGCTGTCAGATATCACATAGGCAGCAAAAATTACACCTCCTGGCCTGGTAACACGTATGGCTTCACGAAGAGCCTGCTGTTTATCTTTTTTATTGTAAAGATGATACAGTGGGCCCAGTAACAGTGTTATATCATATGTATTGTCCGGAAAAGCAGATAAGTCCAATGCATTTCCCTGAGTGATGGTTATGTTTTCCTTTGGCTGGGTATGACTGCGGAAGACTTCTATATTGTGTTCCACCAGTTCCACTGCATCAACCTCATATCCCCTGCGGGCCAGGGCATGGGAATACCGGCCGGTTGCGGCACCGATTTCAAGGAGCCGGTCATCCGGTTTGATGTACTTTTCAATATAATGCATAGTAGTCAGAAATTCAACGGATCCATGCTTGAATGCCAGCCGGTTATCCTCGTCGTAATGACTGTAAAAGTCTGTCAGATATTGATTGGTGGTCATGATATACTCCTTATCTTATTGAAATAACCTCAAAAGGAAATGTTCCTGTCCTTTTCCTGTCTTATAAAAGCACTTAATACATTGTCTATCATTTTTTCGGTATTTTCCCGGTTCAATTTTATTTTATCCCCTGCTATTAAAACAGCGATACCATGTGTGTACAGATATAAATCAAGAAATATGATTTTGGCACGTTCTAATTCTACTCCGATGGTTTCTGAAAAAAGGCGGGCTTTATTTTCGTTGCCGATCTCCTGATAAAAATCCTTCGCCTCCGTCATTTTTAAATCAATATCATTAATAAACAGCAGCTTAAACAAATGCGTTTCCTCCTGCGCAAAAGCAATGTATGAAAGAGGAAGTATTAAATAAGGCTTTACTTTTTGGGAATTCCTGTAAGTGATGACATACTGTTCATAATATTCATATGCAAAGGCGAGGAAATCAGTTTTTAGTTCTTCCATGTTTTTATAGCAGGTAAAGATCGGCCGGGTAGAGCACTGGAGCTTACCCGCAATACTCCGCGCATTAATAGTCTCAAATCCGGACTCCCTTGTCATATCCAAAACAATGTCCAGAATCATTTCCTTTGTTATTTTTGCTTTAGGCGGCATATATGTTTTATCCTCCCTGGTATGTTCGTATACAACATATGTTACATAACTATTGTTACATATAAATATGCATTATGTCAAGAAGAGATTTTGTATTTGGGTACTGGGAGAATATCTGTAATTGTCCCGGTTTCATCCCGGTTTTCTTGAAAGTATTGTACTACTTTGGAGGGCATGTTATATTGATACAAACAAATGAATATTAATAATGTCTTCAGGGCAGGGTGAAATTCCCGATCGGCGGTAAAGTCCGCGAGCGTGAAAGCGCAGGATTTGGTGAAACTCCAGAACCGACAGTATAGTCTGGATTGAAGAAGGTGTGTTGAATGTCAGGGGCGAGTCTGGCTATTTTTACACTCTTTTTCCGTCTGCTTTGCATGGGGTAACCCCGTTCTGACGGCATTATCAATACACCTGGAAAAGTAACGCCTGAAAGATATTATTATGCTTTCAGGCGTTACTTATTTTAGGAGGTATCATATGAACAGTAAAACAAGGAAGCTGACAACAACAGGTATGCTTTGTGCCCTCGCTTATACGGCGGCGGCCGTAGGGCGCATACCTATCGTACTTTTTTTAAAGTACGATCCGAAAGACATTATTATAGCAATTGGGGGGCTGCTTTTCGGTCCGCTCACCTCATTCGTAATTACACTTCTTGTGTCTTTTGCTGAGATGTTAACGATCAGCGAAAACGGGGTGTTAGGATTCCTTATGAATGTTGTTTCCAGCTGCTCCTTTGCGTGTACGTCTGCTGTTATTTACAGGAAATGGCGCAGACCGTCCTCTGTTGTTAAGGGACTTCTGTGCGGCTGGGGAGCGATGGTTGGAATAATGCTGTTGTGGAATTATTTTATTGCACCTGTTTATATGGGGTATCCAAGAGAAACCGTAGCGAAATTGCTGCTTCCTGCCTTTCTGCCTTTTAACCTGATAAAAGGCGGGCTGAATACGGCAGCTACGATGCTGTTGTATAGGCCTGTTGCTTCGGCGCTCCGTCGCTGCCATCTTACAGAACTTCCTGTCCCCGAAGAAACGGCACGAAATACCAGGAACGGTTGAAACAGGAAAGAACAGGAGATAATTTATGAAAGTATTAATTTATAAAACCGATGATACCGATGAAATATTGTATCGGAAATTGATGGAACTGGCTTCAGAACATAAGGGGAGAATAGAAGTCATATCTTCTATCACCACACCTTCCCTGTCATTTCCGGAATTGACAATAGACTGTGAAAAGCGTCGGGTGTATCATAAGGGAAAAGAAGTCCGTCTGACCCGGCTTGAATATGATGTACTTTATCTTCTTGCTCTGCATACGGGGCGAAGCGTAACAAAAAAACTGATTTTTGACACTGTCTGGGGAATGGAAAGTGAAAATACGGGTAAGGTGGTAGCGAATACGGTTTCCAATCTGAGAGGGAAACTGGAAGAAGACCGGCAGAATCCGGTTTATATCCATTCTGTTTTCGGAGGATACCTCTTTTGTGATCAAAGTCAACATTCATAACCTGCAGCGGATAATAGTAATACAGAGAAAATAGAGAGAAGCGTATAATCACAGATGATTTTATGGTAGAATAGAAAAGGTAAGTCATAAAGAAGACGCCCGTGCATAAAAAGAAGGAGCAGAAACGGCATTGCGGAGGCGGCATGAGGAAAGGAACCGGGAAAAGGATATAGGATGAGGCAGTAACTGTTACATAGTATCTCAGAAAACGGATAAAAGCATAATAAGATTCAAAGGAGAGAGAAATGGAAAAAAATATGGATAGTATAATTCCTGTCCCTAATTTACAGATTGATGAGGTTAATGTTTTATTTGATATGGAAATAAAGGAAACGGAACGGGTGACGGAAGAACGGGGATGTGAGTGTTGTGAAGGTAATAATCCTCTTTTTTATGACGATTCAGATAATTGTATGTTTGTTAACAGCGTAGGTGAGCTTTTTATTATTGTGAAAGGAAACAGTATTAAGACAAGAGTGAAATACTGTCCTAATTGCGGAAGAGTATTATAGAACAGGGTTGGGAAATGAGTTGAGGTGATGAGATGGCTAAAGACAGAGAAACACCGTGTAAATACTATATTTGTGCGGGAAAATGTGAAAAAGGAAGGGAAGCGGATCACAAAGGTTATTGCCAGAGATGTGATAAGTATTTTCCGCGTGCAAAGGTCAGGCATCTAAACCTGAAAAAGCAAAAGTTAGATAAGATGAGAAGGAATGAAAAAGATGAATGATAGAACTTTAAGGAAAATATAATACTGTGGATTAAGCATCTATCGTTCAGGTAATGCTGCTGTTGAATCAGGAGTTCGTTACAGGAAGCAAAATAGGACTGATGCCGGATATCCATGCGGGAACCGGCAGATTAATGAGCCGTTCCCAGGCCAAAGTAACTTAAGGCCGGCGGAGAATGACCGGAAAGATGGAGGAATTATGAAATACTATATCGTAGATGCTTTTACGGATGAGCTGTTCCGGGGAAATCCGGCTGGTGTCTGTCTGTTGGAAAAGGAACTGCCGGATCAGATAATGCAGAAAATTGCATACGAAAATAATCTGGCAGAGACCGCCTTCCTGTTAAAAAAGGAAAATACGTATTATCTGCGATGGTTTACCCCTGAAGTGGAAATAGATTTATGCGGACATGCTACGCTGGCAACGGCGTTTGTTGTCATGAATTATGTGGAACCGGGCCTGATGAACCTGGATTTTGAGACCCAGAGCGGGAAATTATCGGTAGAAAGGGCAAATGATTGGTATACAATGAATTTCCCTGCCAGGATGCCGGTAGAAACCAAGATAAATCCATTGTTGGAAGAGGCACTTGGCTGCAGAGTCCTGGAAACATATTTATCAAGAGATCTCCTCGTTCTGGCGGAAAGTGAGAAAGTTGTTGAAAATTTGCAGGTAAATAGTAATAAACTTGCAGATATCAGTAAAGATATTGCTTTTGCTGTCATAGTTACAGCAAAAGGAACGAGCTGCGATTTTGTATCACGTTTTTTTGCTCCAAATGCAGGAGTCAGTGAAGATCCGGTCACCGGTTCTGCGCACAGCACATTAATACCCTTTTGGAGCCGCAGGCTGGGCAAAACCAATATGACAGCGAAGCAGCTATCTCCCAGAGGCGGAATCCTGATATGCGAAGATTTGGGCGAAAGGGTAAATATCAGCGGAAAAGCGATCTGTTATCTGGAAGGTGATATTGTGCTTTACTGAAGAAGCTGCTGAACAAAAAGGAGATAAATGCGATGCTGCCAGATAAAAAAACTGCGGAAGAAGAATTGCAGATAGCAGAGGCATTAAATCCCGGTCCATGGACGAAGCATTCTATTAATGTAGGGATTGCTGCACGCAATATTGCCGGAAAGATACCAACAATGGACGCGGAAAAAGCATATGTTTTAGGTGCGCTGCATGATATTGGACGGAGAGTGGGAGTAGTTGATACAACTACTCATGTATACGAAGGATACCGGTATTCCAGTGCCAGACATTGGGACGAAGTTGCCAAAATATGTATGACGCACTCTTATCCGTTGATGGCACAGGAATTTGATGATGTACCGGATACCGGGGAAGAAAAAGAAATAAAGGAATTTATTGAGACCTGCAGCTGTGATGATTATGATTTGCTGATTCAATTGTGTGACAGTCTTGCCGTTGATTATGGCTTTTGTATTCTGGAAAAACGGTTTGTAGATGTTGCGCGCAGGTATGGTATTTGGAAAAATTCAGTCGAAAGATGGAATGCTACATTTGCTATAAAAGAGTATTTCGAAAGCAAAATGCACGGTTCCGTTTACGACGTATTGCCCGATATTGGTAAGACAACATTAATCTGTCTGCCCCCCTGGAAACCGCCGGCCGGTACATAACATATGATCCTCAGATTATGTTCCGTCTGGAGTCAGAACAGCAGGATTAAAACAGTGGCTTAGAAATGAGGAGAAAATGAAAAATTTTATTATAGCAGCATTGCCATGGATAACAATAGGGATAGCCGTTGCGGTTATCTTTGCATTCAAAAGCCGCAGGACAGGGGAGGAAGACCAAAACTGCATGACTGAGGGAATGTGTATTGGTATGTGCCTGGGTGTGGCAATAGGAAGCACAGGGATTATCAGCATGGCATTAGGTATCAGCTTAGGTATGCTGATAGGAGAAGTGATCGGATATAAGATAAAGAAATAGGGTACTTACTGTCCGGAAAGCGGGTGTAAATATGAATATTTATCTGCTGCGGCATGGTGAAACCGATTGGAATTGCGAGGGACGGCTGCAGGGACATGAAGATGTTTGGATGAACCGAAAGGGAATAGCCCAGATTGAAAATGCCGCAGAAGCATTGGCGGGATTAGCTGTTACTTTAGATGCCATTATTACAAGCCCTTTGGTGAGAGCAAGAAAAAGCGCAGAAATAGTTGCTGATAAAACAGGATATCAAAAAGATAAGATTGTGATTGATCCTCTGTATATCGAACGCAGCTTCGGCCTGGGGGAAGGGCTGACGGTAGAAGAGCGGCGGCAAAAATACATGGATGATACCTATCCTGAAATGGAATCCATGATATTGCTTTTAGAACGGGCCAAGGCAGCTTTCCATAACACAATAAATAGGTATCATAAGGAAAATAATATTCTGATTGCCGCGCACGGGGCTATTCTGAAAGCTGTAATTACATCATTTACAGAAGGGAAAATTGTATATAAAGCGGATAATGTACAAATAGAACCGGGAAGTATTCATATGATACAATATCAAAAAAATACAATCGGCTTATTTAAATACAGCTTTACCGAACAAACCTTTTTTGAGATTCATTTCTGATAACGATGCAAGTTTATATAATAATACTTTTGTCCGGGATATAATATCCACATGCGGAAACTACAGGATGCGTTGCTTTTCCTGATAAGCACCATCCTTACAGAAAGGACAATGAATATGTGGTTTTGGTTTTTTATGTTTGTTTGCAATCTTTTAGTCCCCATAACTTTGATAGCAGGAGGTAAAATTATGCAGCGGCATCCTCCAAAGTCTGTTAACTGCATCTGCGGTTATCGCACCTCCATGTCGATGAAGAATGAGGATACCTGGATTTTTGCACAGAAAACTTGTGGGAAATTGTGGTGGAAACTGGGCTGGATCGTCCTTGTCCCATCGGTTATCATCCAATTCCCTTTTTATAAAAGTGACGAGGATGTAATAGGTCTGGTGGGAGGCATACTCTGTACGGTTCAGTGTGTCATATTGGTTGCATCGGTCTACCCTGTTGAAAAAGCATTAAAAAAATATTTTAATAAGGATGGAACCAGGAGAGGGGCATATCCGCCCGATACTGCCGGAAAAATTCGATAGCTATTATACATGTAAAACGGTATAATGTAGAAACGGAGGAATTCAGGATATCCTGCTATTTTCAGCAGCGGAGGATGAGTATTAACATATGTGAGGAGGAGATAAAGATGCACAAAGAGTATATGCTTAGTTGTTTCAATTTAAGTAAAATGGAAGATGAAGAAGACTTTTTTGAGTCTATCGATGAGATGAAAACCTATATTGAACAGGGCGGGGAAGATATAATCGTTGAAGGAACCTATCATTTGGATGAAATCAGCATTAATTAATTGTAGTAGTTTACTGCCCTACATATAGTAAAGGGATAAAAAATGAGTATATTATATGCATTTGGGGAAAGAAAACAAAAATATGTTATAGAAAAGGAAAGTGTTCGGGGAATTTTAATTGATAAAGAGGGCCGCCTTCTTATGTTGACTTCCCTAAAGTATGGTGATTATTGTTTACCTGGTGGAACAAAAGAAAAGGGCGAAAATGATGTAGACACCTTGGTAAGAGAAATACGAGAGGAAACAGGATATGAAGTCGACATTTCTACGTTAAAAGAGTTTGGGCAAGGAGAACTTTGGAAAACTGATGATAAAAGGAAGAATACGGATTTTCATCAGATCAACTGGTATTATTTTTTTCAGGGTAAACCCCAATGGAACCAGAAATTAACAGATAATGAAAAAAGTCAGGGGATTAATGTTATTCTTATTTATCCGCAGGATGCAATAGTGAGGAACAGAGAATTGCTTCCTCTGGGATATCATTGGATTCCCAGAGAATTAGCAGTATTGGAACAGATAAATGGAGTATTAACGACGCAGGGGGAATTGTGGAAAAAGTGACAACGCAGGTGATTCAGTTGGAGCATGATATGTGGGAGGCGGCGCTGCATAAAGATGCGGAGGCCTTCAGTAAGCTGGTTTTGCCGGAAGCTGTGATGGTATGCGGGGGATATAGATGTTCAGGAAGTGAATATGCAGGTTTCATCCGGGATTTTGATATCAGCAGATATTCGATTTGTGATATGGAGGTTATCAGCGCTTCTGATAAAGAGGTAACGCTTCATTATGTACTGAGAGTGGAGGCTGATAATGCGGATGCTAAGGATTTGGAAGGACTGTTTCATGTTGTATCTATATGGAAGAGATGCGGGGACACCTGGAATTTGATGTTTAATATGGATTCAAGGATAGCCCCGGTATGACTTGCCGTTACTGTTCACGGCTGTGCGCCCGGGGAGATTCCTCCCGGAATGGAATGAACGTAACCGTTAACCTTTGGCAGATAGTGTTAACTTATTTAGTTGACTTTAAATAATGAAACGTATGTTCTTGAAATCTCCGGACATTTGTGTTAGCATGAATACAAACAAATGTTCGGATTTTTGCTGAAAGGGATGGCTGGGAACTGTTGTATGAAGGGTGCGTCTATCAGGCAGCATGGAAATCTGATACAAGAAAAAGGAGTCACTGCATTTGATGGAAAACAACATAATGAATCCTCCGGTAGAGCTTGAATGGGGACCTGCTGAAATCGTTCTCGCTTATAATGACAGCCGGAATACGAAAAAGGTAGCTAAAACGTACTGCATTACAGATAAGGAGGTAAAGGAAATACTAAAAAAAGCCAAAATAAAAATCCTTCCTGTAAAAGAAAAAATAGTTTCTGATGCGGAACAGGCACTAAATGATATCGGTATGAGTCAGAAGGATTTTTACAAAAGTTAGTTTGCGGCAAGAATTGCGGCATGGTAAAGAGCTGTTATATATATGGAAGGATGTATGGTAGAGTAAAGGGAGAAAATATGAATATAATTGTGAGGTTGGAACAGGAGGGGGATTACAGAAGGGTAGAAGAAATAACGCGGGAAGCTTTTGACGATCCCTTTTACCCGGGGCGGGATAAAAGGAATGATATCGGGTGCCCGTTTGAGCATTGGATGGTGCATACCCTGCGGGAAAAGGATGGGATTAAGGAATTGAGTTATGTGGCGGTAGCTGATGGTAAAATAGCCGGGCATGTGATTTACAGCCATGCTTATATTGAGACACCGGACGGACAGCGGGTTCCGGTGCTTAATTTCGGCCCGCTTAGTGTTCACCCATCTTATCAGCGCAAGGGGATAGGTAAGGCACTGATGAGATCAACAATTGAACAGGCAAAGGACTAGGGGTACGGCGCAATTGTTTTTTTCGGACGGCCTGAATATTACCCGAAGCTAGGGTTTGTGGAAGCGGCGGTATTCGGTATTACCGACTGCAGCGGAAATAACTATCCGGAACTTATGGCGATGGAGTTAAAGAAGGGATATCTTGATTCTGTGGAAGGGAAATATCAGGAATCATCCATATATGATGATTCTCTGAATAAAGAAGCTGTCAGGGAGTACGATAAGCAGTTTCGTTCCGGGGAAGCCGGGAAGGAGTAGCTATGGAGTTGGTAAATGTTAAGGAAGATAACAGGGAACTTGTAAATTCATTTATCAGGGATCATTGGTGTACCACTGAAATGGCATTGCGGGGAAAGCTTATAGACATGACCCTGGTAGATGGAATCATGGCATTGGACGGGAAACGGAATATTACCGGGCTTGTAACATATATGATAAGGAACGCTATATGTGAAATCACATCGCTCGACAGCCTGGAAGAAAACAGGGGAACGGGAACAACTCTGGTACAGGAGGTAATCCGTATTGCGAAAGAACAGAAATGTGGGAAAATTGAAGTGATTACTACCAATGATAATATAAACGCCCTGCGATTTTATCAGAAGAGAGGTTTTGACATGGCGGGCTTTTATTATAATTCCCTGGAGGTATCCCGTAGGCTGAAGCCGGAAATCCCCCTGATTGGAGAGAATGGGATTCCATTAAAGCATGAAATACTATTTGAAATGCTGCTTGATGGGCAGGAGACAAGATAAGCAGGAGCGATGGCGGAAGCAAAGAAAAACGGGAGATTTCCGCGCAATTCTGCGGTCTCTCCCGGTATAGACAGCTAAAATCTGGATTTTTCATAATTGTAAGCAATGCTTGTCCCTACTAGAACATCTTCGATCTTTTCGATAATAAGCCAATCATCCATATTTCCCTGATGATCAAACATAAGGGGGGAAATTTCCTGAACCTTTTCAAATTCAACAAGACACAGGCATTTTTTGTGCCATCGTTCTTTTTGTTTCTCTGATAAGTTTAGTTTTGCCTGATTTTCTTCCAGTATCCGGCAGATTTCTTCTTCTGTTAGTTTAACATAGTTCTGTACATCCTTAACCTTCGCTTTGGCAGTAATCATCATGCTCCCTTTTTCCATAAAATAGAGCTCTTCACCCTGAAAGACCCGGCTGTGAGGAATTTTTCTACCGGCGGCGCCTCGGATTACCATTGTTTTTGTACCGGACAGTATCTTATCCAGAACCTTTTCCCCTTTTTTTCCTGTATTATCGCAATAAACTAAATGTACCATTTCATCTCTCCTCAATAATAGGTATCCATATTTGACTTAAGTAGTTGTCATCATAACTGTTGCCGGCACTGTACCATTCCAGCTCCGGGCAGTCTGCATGCTCGAAGGGATAATTAAGCAGCCATTCTTCCGTAAGAAATTTCCAGCCGTTTTGAATGGCCTGCGGGACTGCGCCTTTGCAGTCGAAGACCGCCCAGGTGGCAGCCGGCAGAATAATTTCCGTATCCTCATTCCCGGCCCGGTGCGAGGATTCCACTGCGATCATGTAATCAATTGCATCAGAAGTAATCTCATAGCTGCCGAATATACCATAAAGGCCCCCGGGATTACCGTTATCTATGGCAAGCAATTGAGCTATGGAGCCGTTTTGCTGGCACTTGTTCCAGAATTCCGGAATGCCGGTGGATTGCTGTCCATTACCGTTTATTCCCGCCGTTTTTTTGACTTTTGTATGCCTGCCTATGAGCCGGAAGGATGGTCTGTCCACTAATTTCCAGGAATACTGCCGGGGCAGTGTAACCTGCATTTTGGGGAATACCCGTAATTGGGCATCTGCTTTACGTGACTGTGCAGGAGAAATACCATGAAACTGCTGAAAGGCCTTGGTAAAGGATGTCGGTGATTCATAGCCGTATTTGTAGCTGATATCCACCACTTTACACTTGGTACTTTTTAAGTCATAGCCGGCCAGGGTTAATTTGCGGAAACGTATATAATCGGCAAAGCTGATTCCGTTCATATAGGAAAAAACCTTCTGGAAAAAAGAATAGGAACAGCCGGCAAGCCGGGATATTTCATCCGGCAGAATCGGTTCTTCCGTTCGCTGAAGGTGATGTTCCACATAATCAATGATGGATTGTAGTTTTTCCGTCCATTCCATTCTGCTGTCTCCTTTCGTAAATAGTGTATCCATTTTACCATTAATAATGAGCGGGCGCATCTCATTTTACGTACCCGCAGGATAGATAGGCTGGCGGACGGAAGATTCCTAACCATGTCTTTTTTCATAACAGTCCAGACAGGCCTGAACTGTTCCTTTTTTTCTGCGGGGAAAGAAGGGGAAAAACGGAAATACTTGACAATGGCTGCAAAGTGTGCATAATATTATAAGAAAAAAACCTGTAAGTAGTTATCAACCATGAATCGCGCAAAACAGCATAAAAACTGGATGGAAAATTTGTCCGGAAGGAAGTGTCCTTTCCGGCGCTATCAATTGTGTGGAAGGGGCTGATTTCAAGTAAAATCAGCTCTTTTTTCTATAATTATGAGGAAAAGAAGGAGAAGTGGAATGAAGGCGTACAAAGACAGAAGCAAGGAAGAACTGCTCACTCTCAAAAATGAACTGGAAGCGGAATACAAGAAGTTTCAGGAATTAGGCTTGAAGCTGGATATGTCCAGAGGAAAGCCGTCGGCAGAACAGCTTGATATTTCCATGGGAATGATGGATGTTTTAAACAGCTCTACCGATTTGAAGTGCCGTGAAGGAATTGACTGCAGAAACTACGGTGTAATCGATGGTATTCAGGAAGCAAAGGAATTGCTGGCGGATCTCATTGAGGTACCTGCAGATAAGATTATCATTTACGGGAATTCCAGTTTGAACGTGATGTACGATACGGTAGCCCGTTCCATGACTCATGGCGTAATGGGAAGTACGCCCTGGTGTAAGCTGGATAAGGTAAAATTCTTATGTCCTGTTCCCGGCTATGACCGGCATTTTGCCATTACCGAATATTTTGGAATTGAAATGGTGAATGTGCCTATGACTCCGGAAGGTCCGGATATGGATATGGTTGAAAAACTGGTAAGCGAGGATGCGGCAATCAAAGGAATCTGGTGTGTGCCCAAATATTCCAATCCGCAGGGAATTACTTATTCGGACGAAACTGTACGCCGTTTTGCCGGGTTGAAGCCTGCTGCTGAAGATTTCCGTATTTACTGGGATAATGCTTATAATGTACATCACCTTTATGAAGATGATCAGGACAATATTCTGGAAATCCTGTCAGAGTGTGAGAAGGCAGGCAATCCGGATATGGTTTACAAATTCAGCTCCACCTCCAAAATCAGCTTTCCTGGTTCCGGTGTGGCGGCAATTTCCGCTTCTTATAATAACCTGAAGGATATCAAGAAGCAGATGTCTATCCAGACCATTGGCCATGATAAACTGAACCAGCTGCGTCATGTCAGATATTTCAGGAATCTGGACGGAATCAAAGTTCATATGATGAAGCATGCAGCAATTATGCGTCCCAAATTCGAAACAGTGCTGGATATTCTTGAGACAGAGCTGAGCGGACTGGAAATCGGTTCCTGGCTGAAGCCCAAGGGAGGGTATTTTATTTCCTTTGATGCGCTGGACGGCTGTGCCAAGGCTATTGTAGCAAAAGCCAAAGAGGCCGGTGTGGTTATGACCGGTGCCGGGGCTACCTACCCATATGGCAAGGATCCGCATGACAGCAATATCCGTATTGCTCCTTCTTTCCCTCCTATGGAAGAACTGCTTCAGGCAACCAAACTGTTTGTACTCTGCGTGAAGCTGGTAAGTGTTGATAAGCTTCTGGAAAGTAAATAAAAAATGGATTACACCGGGCCGCGTTTTATGTGCCCGGTGTTTTTGGCTGCTATTTTTCGGGAAGCTTCCTTATTCTCTGTCTTTCAAAACCTGGGCAGGATTCATTGCCTTAAGTTTTTTCAGCAGAAGGGTACGGATTATTGCGTAGCATAACAGGATTCCGCCATAAACAAGGGGATAAAGGGCAAAGGGCCATGTTAAATCAATTCCGCAGGCAATGTTGGCAATAAATGTGGGATATACGGTATCCATGAGCAGCTTGGTAAGGGGAAGCATGACCAGGGCAGCCGCCGCAATGAGGAGGAAGCTTCCGTCCAGATACAGCTTTCGAAGTTCTTTGCTGCGGTAACCGAAAATTTTCATGAGGGAGATACTGTAGCCGGAACGGTCGGTCATTACCTTCATCATCTGATACAGGACAATCAGGAACACCAGTGTGGAAACCGCAATAAGCATGGTCATAAGCGGTTTCATGATTTCCATGAAAATTTCGGAGCTTTTTTCCACATCTTCTTTTGTGGAAACCGCATATAAGCGGCCCGGTTCAATATCCAGGGCGGTATCGGAGTATACTGCATTATAATAGTTTTCATCCCGGCGGAACAGGGAACGCATACTGCCGATATCCATAAAACAGCATAAACCGGTGGAATAAGGGACGATTTCCGTTACGGTAAAGCCATACAGCCATTCATTTACATCATCCTTCAGTATCAGTTCGTCACCCGGTGACAGTCCGTATTTGGACGCAACGGAAGAAGAAATACAGATCTCATTTTTTCTTGTTTCGGAAAAGGATGGAAAAAAAGGATTGTCATCCGACAGACCTATAATACGGATTTCCATGGGAACCCCCATGACATTCTTTTTCAAACCTTCAATATACGCCGGATATCCTCCTTCCGGAACCGTTTCGGACGGATACTTGTATTGATATAGAAAGGTATAAAGGGTATCGGCGGTATTTTGGAGCTTTACGTTGCGGCATAACGAATAGCAGTTCAGGCCCAGGATTAAAATCAGCAGGGAAACAAACATTCCTGCCAGTATGGCAAAGCTGCTGCGCCGTTCCCGCATAAGCTGTTGTATCTGAAAGGTTCTGAAATAAGACAGACGACGGACGGGGACAGGTTTTCCCTTTCCTCCGGCAGGTTCTTTACGAAGAAGGGAGAGAGCGCTCCTGCCCAGCCTTTTTTGAATCAGAACCCGGGTTACGGCAAAAGCGGTTACAGGAGGCAGCAGGAGGCCATAAGCAAGAAGCCAAAGGCTATAGCAGGTATCTGCAGCCGGGGTGGAGTAATAAGTGTAGGATTCTCCGGTCATCATGGAGATTCCTATCCGGGAGTAGCCCAGAGCCGTACCGGCAGCTCCGCCGAGAAGACACAGCAATACCGGAAGCATGGTATAATGCCGGAGCAGCAGTTCCTTTTTCAGCCCCAGTGCATAGAGGGCGCCGATGATCGTACTTTCCTGGTCAATGGAATGTATGATAAAAACGGAAATACAAAAGGTAATCAGGAGGAGCACGATGATTCCGGCCATCATCCCGATTTTTATATTGGTTTCCAGATCCCGTTCCGCCGCTTTTATACGCGGATTATCCTCTTGTCTTACAAAATCCGTGAGATTTTCTATTTCTTCGGGAAAGGTTCGGCTTAAGAGCGCATCCGCCTCTGCCCGGAGTTCTGCCGCTGCGCAGCCGAACGCTTCCGGGCTGCCTGAAAGGGTACCTGCTTCCTTAAGAAGCCCTTCCAGGCCATCGGACAGGGCATCCCGATCTTTCCTTTCTCTGTGTACCAGTTCCTGGAAATAAGGATCTTTTACTTCATCAGGATCGATCTTAATATCCATAAGAATATCCTTCAGCTGCATGTGGGTCATGTTTTTGCCGAGAAGATAGCTGTAACGGTATTCTTCCGCCTGAATGGCTTTCCCTCCGGCAAGCAGGTCATCATAGGCGTCGGGAATAACAAAGGCGGTTCCGAAAACCTTGCCGTCGGATGACATATCGGACATATTCTGCAGACAGTATTCATAATCGGCACTGGTACCGATGCCGGTAACAGCAAAATCGGATCCGCCTATTTGCAAGGTGTCGCCGAGAGAAAGATCATGAGCGGCAGCATAAAGCCGTTCCACAACGATTTCTCCCGGTGCATGAGCCAGGGAACCCTCCGACAGTTCCGCCAGATTGATGGTTTCCCGGTTTTTCATGATCCGGAGTGTGGAACCGTCCTCCATCAGAAAATCAAGATGGAAGCATTCCTCCAAGAGGATTCCCTTATTCTCCAGGTTGCGGAGACTGGTTTCTGTCAGCGGTACAAATACACGGAACTGTCCATCCTCCAGGCGGGCGGCTTCTGCCTTATTATTTACAGTTTTAATTACGCTTACTGCGGAGCCAATGGTACCCACCACGATGAACATGCAGAGGATAATGAGTAAAAGCAGGGCCATATAGCGGAAAAAATTAGTTTTCATATCCCGCAAAGTACGTCTGAACAATAGTTTCTGCATCGTAATCCTCCTACCAGGTGAGAGAGGAAGCCGGCATCCGGACCTCATTGTCATATTCTTTGAAAATCTGCCCGTCCTTTATCTGAATCACCTTATCGGCCATACCCCGGAGGGCATCGTTGTGGGTGACAAGCAGCATCGTGGTGCCGTACCTTTGATTGATTTTCTCCAGGAGTATCAGGATTTCCTTGGCTGTTTTGGTATCCAGCGCACCGGTGGGTTCGTCACACAGCAGCAGCCCCGGATTTTTAATCAGTGCCCTGGCGATGGCGCAGCGCTGCTGTTGACCGCCGGATAGCTGGGATGGGAATTTGTTCCTGTGCTCCGTAAGCCCCAGCGTATCCAGAAGCTCCTGCATGGCAAGCGGCGATTGTGACAGGTAGCTGCATACCTGGATGTTTTCCTCTGTCGTGAGATCGGGGATCAAATTATAAAACTGGAACACAAAACCCAGGGTATCCCTCCTGTAATCGGCCAGTTCCTCCGGATTCAGACGGGTGATTTCTTTCCCGTCAATACAGATCCGTCCGCTGTCCACCGTGTCAAGGCCGCCCAAAGCGTGTAAAAGGGTGGATTTACCGGAACCGGATGGACCAAGTATCACACAGATACGGCCCCGGCCTATCCGGGTGCTTACTCCGTTCAGCACCTGGACAAAACTGCCTCCCTGGCCGTAGCTTTTCCTTACATCACTAACTTCTACAAACATAAAAGACCTCCTCTGATAAATAACAGTGTTATGTAAATGTTATTTAAAAAGGACCATTGCGGCCCTTTTTATAATTGAATACCGGTATCCGGAAGGACGGAGAGAAATCCGCCCCGGAGAATGCGTATCATAATTTTCAGCTGTTCTTTTGCCTGCATTTTATCCAGATTATGGGAGAGGATATGCAGCACAGCGTCTATCTGAAGATGGGAAAACCAATGAATGGTACATTCATTAAAAATCCGGCTTTCCGGAAGCTTCGGATGGGCAAGGGTGAGAAGAAGCAGCATTTGCTCATCCATCATCCGTATTAGGCGGTCGAAAAAGGACGTCACAAGGGGATGTTCCCGGTTGCTTAAAACAATCCGGCAGATTTCCTGATTGGCAAAGTAGAGATCAAAGAATTCATCCGCTATCCGGAAATCCTCCGATTCCCCCTTGACGATATTCACATCGGGACTATTCTGTTCCACTTCATAGTGCATTTTCATAAGCTTCAGAAGGCGGTCGGTAACAGGGGCGATCACATTCCTGAACAGATCCTCCTTATCCCGGAAGAAAAAATAAAGTGCCCCGGTAGTTACATCCGCCCTGGCACATATCCGGCGCAGTGAAGCCTTCTCAAATCCATATTCCCCGAATTCACAGACTGCGGACTGCAGCAGCCTTGATTTGGTTTCCTCTGGTACCGTACCTGAACGTCTGGTCATCTATCCTCCTGTCCGCCCGCCTTCGGACATTTCTTTTATCCGCGGAAGAAGCTGGTTGTAGTAAAATAACACTGTTATTTTAACTTTATTCCCGGATTTTGTCAACTCCATTGTTTATTTTTCTGTAAAAAGAAGTATAATGGTTACTGTCCTCAGTACTGTGCATTTACTGCACAGTATGTGAGAAAGTGATTCAAGGGTGTATAAATCCTATCGCCGAAGGCGATTTTAAATGGATTTATGCATGTTACTGGTCACGGAGTAAACAGTAACGTATAATGAAGGCAATGAGTTGTCCATGAGGGGAAATGAATCTGCCAGTGAGCAGAACGGAGGCATATATGGAAAAAAAATTGTATTACGGCGGACCTGTCCTTACAATGAAAGCGGAAAACGATTATGCAGAGGCCCTGGTGACGGAAAACGGGCGGATTGCGTATGTGGGAAGTCTGGAAAAGGCAAACGAACTATGTGATGAGAGTACCTGTAAAGTAAACCTGCAGGGGCATACGCTTATGCCTGCCTTTATAGATCCTCATGGACATATTTCCATGGTGGCCCAGTTTGCGGCCTTTGCGGATTTGTCCGAGTGTACGGATTTCGCCCAGATCCTGCAGAAACTGAAGGCGTATCTGCAGGAAAAGAAAACGGGACCGGAGGGGATCCTTATGGGCTTCGGCTATGACCATAATTTCCTGAAGGAGCAGAGACATCCGGATAAAACATTGCTGGATCAGGTATCCTCACAGATTCCTATTTACATCATGCATACGTCCAGCCATATGGGAGTTGGCAATTCGGCCATGCTCGCCCTGGCGGGAATTGACAGCAGTACACCTGATCCGAAAGGGGCCAGGTTTGGCCGTATGCCGGGGAGTATGGAACCGGACGGTTATGCGGAGGAAGCGGAAGCAATCGGCCGTATGCTTATGACCGCCGCACCAAGGATAAAACTTGACATGCAGGCCCAGATTGCGGCGGCCCAGGAAACCTATCTGAAAAATGGAATTACAACCTGCCAGGACGGGGCAGCGGGAGCCGGCGATGTGAAGAATTTTGCAGAAGCAGCAGAAAATGGCAGTCTGGTTATCGATGTGGTTTCCTATCCGGTTATGGGCGGAGATACCGGAGAGCTGCTGAAAAAATACGCCGCTTATGACAAGACCTACCAGAACCGTTTCAAAATCGGCGGGCTGAAAATTGTTCTGGATGGATCACCCCAGGGAAAAACGGCCTGGCTGACGCAGCCCTATGAAGGGGAAGGGGAGTACAGAGGCTATCCGGCGAAAACCGATGAAGAGGTATATGGATATGCGAAAGAGGCCATTGACAGGGGGGAGCAGCTGCTCGCCCATTGCAATGGGGACGCGGCATCGGATCAGTTTCTGGATGCCTATGAAAAAGCGCGGATGGACAGCCAAAATCCGGATAAACAGGAGCTGCGTCCAGTGATGATCCATTGTCAGACGGTAAGGGATGACCAGTTGGACCGGATGGCGCTGCTTGGAATGATACCGTCCATTTTCGTGGCGCATACCTATTATTGGGGGGATATTCATCTGAAAAATCTGGGAAAAGAAAGAGGAAGCCGGATCAGTCCGGCCCGCTCTGCCTTTGATCGGGGGCTGAAAGTAAATTTTCATCAGGATCCTCTTGTCGTACAGCCCAAAATGCTGCATACTGTATGGTGCGCCGTAAACCGGATTACCAGAAGCGAAGTCCCGATAGGGCCGCAGCAGCGGGTAAGCGTATATGAGGCGTTGGAAGCGGTAACTATCAACGGGGCCTATGCCTATTTTGAAGAGGACAGAAAAGGGACACTGGAGGAAGGGAAACTTGCGGATATGATAATCCTCAGTGATAACCCCATGACGGTTCCCTCTATGGAAATAGGCAGTATCCGGGTACTTGAGACAATAAAAGAGGGTGTGGTAAGATGGAGAGAATAAATAATGAGACAATAGACCTGCTGATGGAGCGTAAATCCATGCGGGTATATGAGGATAAACCGGTGCCGCAGGAGTTAAAAAGACAGCTTCTTGAGGCTTCCCTGCGTGCTGCCACGGCGGGAAACATGACATTATACACGATAATCGATGTTACGGATCAGGCGCTGAAGGATAAGCTGGCGGTTACCTGTGATAACCAGCCCTTTATTGCGGCGGCGCCCCTTGTCCTTATCTATTGTGCGGACTACAGCAGGTGGTATCAGGCTTTCTGCCGGGTGGAGGAAGAGGTGCGCAGACCTTCTTATGGTGATTTTATGCTGGCGGCAGAAGACACGATAATTGCTGCACAGACGGCCGTCACCGCGGCGGATGCCCTCGGGCTTGGCACCTGTTATATCGGGGATATCCTGGAAAATTATGAAATCCACAAACGGCTGCTTAAGCTGCCCGCTTATGTAATGCCTGTCGCCATGGTGGTGGGCGGGTATCCTGTCAGACAGCAGAAGGAGCGTAAGCAGACCCCGCGCTTTGCGCTGGAAGATATTGTTCATGATAACCGGTATGACAGAGAAAAATCCGCCCGGATGATGGAGATGATCGAAGAAAAAGAGAACTGGCGGGGAGAGGAACTGGCCCCTCGGCTGCGGGCTTTCTGTAAACGGAAATGGAACAGCAGCTTCAGCGAAGAAATGTCACGTTCGGTAAAGGCCATGCTGGATGCCTGGATCGATCCGCAAGACGAAGAAATGGAAGATGGTAAAGGCTGCTGAGAGAAAAGCCGCAGGCAGAAGAGAGGAAAGAAACGATGGCATCAGGGAATTGCGAGTGCTGTGTAAACTATAAATACGAGGAGGATTACGACTGCTACATATGTGATATGGATCTGGATGAGGATGAGATGGTACGTTTTTTAAGTGCATCGTTTGATAATTGTCCTTATTTCCAGCTGGAGGATGAATACCGGATAGTGAGAAAGCAAATGTAGCGGAAGCGGAGGAACGATGGAAGAGACAGGAATGGAATCCTCATTGGACCGTTTGCAGGCGGACGATACCGGGCGGAGCCAGGTGTTAGAGTGTGCCATGCAGGCGGGAAATATATTGCTTCAGAACGGGGCGGAAATTTTCCGTGTGGAAGAAACGATAACCCGGATGTGCCGTCATTACGGTGTGGAATCTGAAAGCGCGTTTATATTAAGCAATGGTATCTTTATCACTGCGGGGAATGAAAAGGAATCCTTTTATGCCCAGGTCCGCCATATCCCTGTGCGGGGGGCACAGCTGGACAGAGTGGCGGCGGTGAACCAGCTTTCCAGAGAAATTGTGGAAGGCCGTTATACGATAGAGGAAGTGCGGGAACAATTAAAACAGATAGAAAATATGCCCCGTAAAACCAAGCGGATGCAGGTCCTGGCATCTGCGGTGGGAAGCGCCTGTTTCTGCCTGATGTTCGGCGGTAGCTACAGGGACTGTCTCGGCGCATTCATTGCGGGTTTTCTTCTGTATATTTATGTGCTGGAACTGAGCCAGCCCAGAATGTCGAAAATCATCGGGAATATCGGGGGCGGAGCGCTGGTAACCCTGCTGTGCATTTTTATGTACCGGATCCATCTTGGAGACGCCCTGAACCACATGATCATCGGCGCCATAATCCCTCTTGTTCCGGGAATTGCTTTCACCAACGGGATAAGGGATATAGCAGACGGCGATTACATTGCAGGCTCCGTCAGGATGCTGGATGCCATTCTGGTATTTTTATGTATTGCGGTAGGCGTCGGCGCGGTCATTACGGTGTACCACCGGCTTACAGGAGGAATGCTGCTATGATTGTGACACAGGTCTTTGCTGCCGCATTGGGAACGGTTGCCTTTGCCCTTCTTTTCGGCGTTCCACGCAAATACTATCTTTACTGCGGCTTTATCGGCGGGGCGGGATGGCTGCTTTACTGCATTCTGGAGCCGCTGCTGAGTGCGGCGGAAGCTACTTTTTTTGCCACGGTACTGGTCATCTTTCTTTCCCGGATGGGAGCGGTGAGGGAAAAATGCCCGGTTACGATTTTCCTGATTTCCGGAATTATCCCTTTGGTGCCGGGGGCGGGGATTTACTGGTCCGCCTTTTACATGGTTACCGATCAGCTTACGGAGGCCGGGGAGGCGGGGTTTGCCGCGGTTAAGGCGGCGATAGCCATCGTACTGGGGATTGTCTGTGTATTTGAGCTTCCCCAGGGAGTATTCCGGTTTGTGAGAAAGAATCGCGGGCCCGGGGAAAGCAGAAAGAGCAGAGAAAAAGGGTGATCCCCCTTATCTGCTCTTTCCGGCTGTATATACGAATGGCACGGAAAAGGCGCCATCCGTTTTCTCTGTATTCAGTTTATATGGGATCTGACTGCGGATCGTCAGATTTGAGCCTCCCGATCCGAATATTCAGCTCTCAGCTTGCGGTTCCGTTTATGGGTTTTAACCAGGGTGAAAAATTTATTGTAGAACCAGAAGGAGTATACCAGGACGGTATTTACCTTTCCGATTTTTTCCTTGGTTGTCCTGCGGTAAAGCGTACCGCCGCAGCCCACGACCTCCTGCGCCTTAATGCAGTTGATCAGGTCGGTTTCCGTCTGCACCGTATCAGGCACCTCCGTGTAGGCCAGGCCCACACAATCCATTTTATGGGCATCACTGCCGCCTATGCCCGGCTTATGGTATTTCGCGGCAAGACGGCAGGCGGTGGCATTGGACTCTTCATCTTCGCAGGCATTGAAAACCTCTACAAAATCAAATTGTTCCACGATTTTAGGATCCCGGCGATAGGTTCTGGTATTGCGGAAACTCATGTATTTTTCTCCGCAGGGATGGGCAGGGCCGAGAATACCGCCGTAAGAGTGGATAATGGAAATCAGGATATTAAGAGGCAGGCCGCGCAGCTCCAGAATACGGAGCTTTATGGTTTCCGGAACAATCACCAGAATATGTCCGGCACCCAGGGTATCGTACTCAATACCCTTGAAAACCTTGAAATCAGTATATTTTTTATCCTTCAGGTTTTTCTTCCAATAGCGGTAGCCGTTGTAGGTATCATGGTCAGTGATAACCATCCCCCCGAAGCCTCTTGACTGCAGCAGCTGTATATATTCCTCCATGGAGACTCTGCTGTCTATAGAGCCTTCTTTTACATGGCAATGCATGTCGATTTTCATAACAGGCATACCTCCTTTAACATTATTATTGTAGCCTTTTTCCCCGGATTTGAAAAGGGTAAAAGACAAGAATTTATTGAAATATATCATTCCATTTTGGACATGTTAATGATAGAATATGTAAGAATGGCTGGAACATTCAATCTTTTCAGAAAGGTAACAAATAACAGATGATAAATTTTATCGCCGGGGAAGCCGGAATCAAGACCACAGCATTTATTGGTATCTTATTTGCCTTTGCGGCAACCTGTCTTGTGATGGGGAAAGGAATGGGAATGCTGCCCAGGGATCAGGGAAGGGAATATGCAGTGGACGGAAAAAAGTCTGCCGGTAAACCGAGAGGAGCCGGATTTTTATTTGTCCTGGTTTTTATTGCGGCAGCCCTGCTTTTCGGACAAGTGGGACGTGAGATGATAATTTACCTGATTCTCACAGGAGCAGCCATGATTACCGGGTTCCTGGACGACTGTGCGAAAACACCCTGGGGGGAATATAAAAAAGGGTTTTTGGATTTGCTGATCGCGGTGATGGTGGCAGTTACTTTCCTGAACTTTAATTCCAATGAGGTGACCGTACTTCTTACAGGCGGCTCGTTTACCATTCCGCCGGTATTATTCGGAATTCTTGCGGTGGTGCTTGTCTGGGTTTCCATCAATGTGACGAACTGTTCCGACGGCGTGGATGGTCTGTCGGGGACACTCACAATTATAACGCTGATGATCATTTATCTTGTGGACCTGCTGCAGAGCAGGGGGGACAGCTTTTCCTATCTGATTCTTTTGTTCTGTGTCTGCATCCTGGGATATTTATGGTATAATGCCACCCCCAGCAGGCTGATGATGGGGGATGCAGGTTCCCGGGCTATGGGGCTGTTTATCAGTATCGCGGTATTAAAGACGGGAAGCCCGTTTCTGTATATCCCTGTGGCTCTGGTACTCATTCTGGACGGCGGGCTTGGCCTGGTTAAGGTTTTCCTGCTGCGTTTCCTGAAAATAAGGATTTTGACGAAAGTGAGGACACCCCTTCATGATCAGGCGAGAAAGGTATGGGAATGGTCCAATACCCAGACCGTTTTCCGTTTCGCTATTATACAGATTATGCTGGGCGCGGCAGTTATTTTTATTGCTTTGTAAGAGAATAGAGGGTGTAGATAAAAAAGTCTGGCGTCCCCCGACAAAAGATGCGGGGTTGCGCTGGTGGGGGAAGAATGGTAGAATAGCAGATAAGCTTTCTATGCCCCGGCCCGGTCCGGCAGGCGGAAAAAGCCGTTGGCACAACGTATATTCTGCACAGGGAAAGGAATAAGTATATGAAGAACGAACTGTTTTCCATCGGACCGTTTACCATCTACGGCTATGGACTGATGATAGGAATCGGTATTATTGCTGCTTACCTCACTGCTGAGAGCAGGGCGAAGAAGCTGAAGCTGGATCCGGATAAGATTTTCGGTCTGGTCATCTGGTGCCTTATCTTTGGTTACCTCGGCTCTAAAATCCTGTTCTGTATTACCGTTATTGATAAGATCATTGCTGATCCGGCATATATCCTTCATTCGCTTCAGAATGGATGGGTGGTGTATGGAGGCCTGATAGGCGGTATCCTGGGCGGATACCTGTACTGCAGGCATAAGAAAGTGAATTTTATGTCTTATTTCGATCTGGCGGTGCCTTCCGTTGCTCTTGCCCAGGGCTTCGGCCGTATCGGCTGTTTCCTGGCAGGCTGCTGTTACGGACGGGAGACCAGCAGTGCTTTCGGCATAACCTTTTCACACTCTGATTTTGCCCCCAATGGAGTGTCACTTATACCTACCCAGGAAATTTCCAGTGTTCTGAACTTCCTGAACTTTTTTATCCTGATTACTATAGCAAAGAAGAAAAAAGCGGAAGGCCAGGTTGGCGGTTTTTATCTGATCTTTTACAGCATCGGCCGGTTTATTCTGGAGTTTTACCGCGGCGATTTGGAAAGGGGAAATGTGGGAAGCCTTTCCACCTCCCAGTTCATCGCCATCTTTACTTTAATCGCCGGAATTCTTTTGGTAGCGGGCACACAGATCATGGCGAAAAAGGGAGTAAAAGCTTTTATGGTAGGGCCGGACGGAACTGCCTGGTTGGAAGAAAATGCTGCAGATGAAAAGGAAGAGGAGACAGAGGATAATTCGGAAGAGGTCTGTGAGGCCGGAAAAGCAGCGGAAGAGGACGGCGGTGCCGGAACGGCGGAGCGGGAGGACGGAAACGGCGGTTCAGAACCTGCGGCCGGAGAAAAAGAGGAATAGAGGAATCAGAAAGAGGAAAAGGGCGGAACAGCTTCGGGGCTGCTGCCCTTTTCCTTCCATCAAAGCAATAGGGAACTACGTAAAAAGGAAGGAAATAAAAATGAAGATTGCGGATATGCATTGTGACACCATTTCAGAATTGCTCGAGATAAGGAGAAAAGGGGATGCCGCCGGAATACAAGAGAATACGCTGCGTTCGAACCGGTTACATATTGATCTGGAAAAAATGAAAAAGGCAGATTACCTGCTTCAGAATTTTGCTTTATTTGTTCATCTGGGCAGCTGTGACAATCCTTTGGAAGAAGTCCTGGAGCTTGCAGATGTTTACTATGAGGAACTGGATAGAAATAAAGACTGCATCCGTCCCGTATACTCCTATGCCGATATTGAGAAAAACAGGAAAGATGGACTTTTGTCCGCCATGCTGACAGTGGAAGAGGGCGGCGTGTGCAAGGGAAATCCGGCTTTTCTGCGCACCTTGTACCGATTGGGAGTACGGATGCTCACACTTACCTGGAATTTCCCCAATGAGCTGGGCTGGCCTAATCTGGAAATGCCCGGAGAGGGTGTGGATCCCCAAACCTTCCGTCCGGATTTCCGGAAAGCCAACACGGTGCAGGGGCTGACGGAAACCGGTGTCGCTTTTGTGCAGGAAATGGAACGGCTGGGGATGATTGTGGATGTTTCTCATTTGTCTGATGCCGGCTTTATGGATGTGCTGCGGGTGACGAAGAAACCCTTCGTGGCGAGCCATTCCAATGCAAGAGCCGTCTGTTCCTGGGCGCGCAATCTGACGGATGATATGATCCGTATGCTGGCGGAGCGGGGCGGCGTAACCGGCCTGAATTTCTGTCCGGCTTTTTTGACGGATGTGCCGGAAGGAGAAGCTACTTATGGATCCATCGCTGCTATTGTGGAGCATGCGAAGCATATTGTCAATGTGGGAGGTACGGACTGCCTGGGCCTGGGAACCGATTTTGACGGCATCCGGACACATGATGAACTGCCGGACGCTTCCTGTATGCCGCTGCTGGTGGATGCTTTTGGTAAGGCCGGATTTACATCTGCCCAGATAGATAAGATCCTTTCGGGGAATGTATTGCGGGTTTATAGGGAGATTTTAGTGTAATTGACGTAAAACTAGGAGGGAAACCGGTGAAAATCGTTATTGAGGAGCCAGGCGATCAGGAGGAGGATCAGGTTATATTCAGATGCCGTGAAATGTCACCGGAGCTTCTCCGCGTGCTTGCTCTGCTGAAAACGCAGGATGGTCTTGTGGCATATGATGGAAACCGGATTCACCGTATACCTCCTGCAGAAGCCTACTATATAGAAGTTATGGAAAATAAGACCTTTCTTTACTGCAGGGATGAGGTTTATGAATTGAAACAGAAGCTTTATGAGCTGGAAGAGTGTCTGGCAGGCAGTGATTTGCTGCGGGTATCCAAATCCGTAATGTTGAACCTGAGCAAAATAAGATCTCTCAGCCCCGCCTTAAACGGCAGGTTTGAAGCAGTTCTGGATAATGGTGAGCGGATTATTATATCAAGGCAGTATGTGAGCGGCTTAAAAAAGCGGCTGGGAATCTAGGAGGGAAGGAAAATGCAGATAAAAGATTTGCTGAAAGCGATGTTTCAGTCTTTTTTTGTAATAACAACGGGTGTGACTATGGCTATGTACCTAACCTGCCTGCTGCTTTATCCGGATACGGTTCTGACTCCCGGTGATATCGGGGGGATTTTTCTTGTTGCACTGCTTTGTGATGTATCTTTTCTTGTTTTTGCGTCCCGAAAGGAGCTGGGCAAAAAACAGATGGCGGTACGTTTCTGTATCCATATCCCTTTAGTGCTTGCTATTGTTTTGGGCTTTGCCTGGAAATGGGACTGGGTAAACATAGACAAGCCTTTGGAGGTTGCTGTCTTTGTCCTGCTGATATTAGGCGTTTATGCAATAGTACTTGCGGTTGGGTACCGCCAGGATAAGAAAACCGCCGATAGGTTAAATGACAGCCTGAAAAAAAAATATCATTCTTAACCGGTTTTGGGGACGGCAGCTTGCCGTCCTTTTTTTGCAGCTTACCGTGCAGTTACCGCATCCTGCTGTCCGCCGTGTTGCGGCGGGAAAATGACTGCGCTATACTGGCCTGGATGTAAAAATAACGGCGGTGTGTAAGGCCGGAACAGGCGGGAGAAGAAAGTCATGCAAAACGAAAAGAAACGGAAAAGTAACCGATTGCTGACAGGGGTTGGTGTCGCCCTGCTGTTGCTGCTTCTTGCAGCAGGGGGAGCCGGGTTCCTCTTTCGGGAGGAGCTGGGTATCATCCGCAACATACGGGTGGAGGACGGGGAAATTCCTCTGTATTATATGGAAGTAAAGGGGGAGTATCATTTTGACGAATTTCTGGAAAAGGGAGGTGCTTCTTCGGATCAGGAGGTGGGAGCCTTTTTAACGGACTACATCTCGAAAGGGTTTTATCCGGTGGGGGTAGAGGAAAGCGGACCGGCCTGCAGCGTGATTTCAGCAGTGAATGAAAAGGGAGAGCATGTCTGGGGAAGGAATTTCGATTGGAACGGTTCGGTACCGATTATAGTGAAATGTATCCCGGAAGAGGGCTATGCATCCATAGCGACCTGCGATTTCCAGAATATTACGGGAAGTATAGAAGTAAAGCCAGACAATATGATGAATAAAATGCTGGCAATCGCAGCACTTTACGTTCCTATGGACGGGGTAAATGAAGCCGGTTTGTGCGTTGCGGATCTGGAAGTCAATGAAGGGGGTATGGAAACAACAGATACCGATAAAACGGATTTAACCATTACTGCCGCAACCCGGCTTATTTTAAATCGTGCGGCTACCGTGGAGGAAGCGGTGGCACTTCTTGGACAGTATGATATCTATGCTTCCGGCGGAATCAGCCATCACCTGGCTATCTCCGATGCCTCGGGGACTTCGGTGGTGCTGGAATTTGTGGACGGAGAAATGCTTCCCATAACATCTCCCTATGCCACTAATTTTAACCTGGCGGGCAATGACAGCTCGGCAGGGGGAGAAGGATCACAGAAACGTTATGAAAGCCTGTGTTCGGTGTACGCAGAGAGGGAAGGGATACTCACATGGCAGCAGGTGAAGAAGGCGCTTGTGGATGTATCGCAGATGGAAGGGGAATGGACTACACAGTGGTCCATGGTATATTCCCAGGACAGCGGAAAGCTGGGTTATTGGTTCCGTGGTGATTATGACAGGGAGTTTGTATACCAAATCGGAGAATGAGGGCGGGGCCTATCGCTGTAATTTATGCAGCGGCGGGCCTCTTTTTTTCTGAACGGAGGAAGGCTTTTTAGCATGGGATATTCAACAGGCAGATAGATATAACCAAAACAGATACTTCCGGCTGTTAGGGTGCTCCCTTAGCTGTTTGTTTCCAGTACTGAACACTTGTATTTTGACAAACAGGGCTTGCATCCTTGTAGTATCCCCTTTAAAATAGAAAAAGATATGGTACCGGGAAGGAGAAACACAGATGAGGAGAAAAGACAGGGAAGTGACGGATTATGGAAAAATAAGTAAAGTGATCGCTGCCAGCCATTGCTGCCGGTTGGGCTTTTATGAGGAAGGCGAGGTTTATATTGTTCCCATGAATTTTGGATATGCGGAAGAAGACGGCAAGCGTATCTTCTATTTCCACAGCGCGAAAGAAGGGCGTAAGCTGGATTTGATATCCAGGACACATACCGCCGGATTTGAGCTGGATACCAATTACCGCCTTCATGAGGGAGAAACCGCCTGCCAGTATTCCGCAGGTTTCCTGAGCATTATCGGAACGGGGCATGTGGACTTCGTGGAGGCGGAAGAGGAGAAGAAGACGGCTTTGCGGGCAATTATGCTGCATAATACAGGAAAAGAAGAATGGGAGTTTTCGGATTCTATGTTGGATGCCGTCCGGGTCTTTAAAATGGAGGTGGTGAAAATCTCCTGCAAGGAACACCTATAACTCACACTCAGCTCTGACAATTAAAAAATTAAAATAAAAAACCTCCCACTTTACGTGGGATTGCGAGATAATAAAACTGACCAAAGAATTATTTCTTCGCAACCGCATAAAGAAAGGAGGTTTTTATCATGAAAACAAAAGCAAAGATCACCAGAAAAGATACGCGGGAACACCTGGCTCAGTTTCATCTGGCATGTGAACTGGTAAAGGTGATCCATCACTATTTCTCCGGGCTCCTGTCCCTGTTAAAGAGACTGGAGGATCCTCGCGGCCAGAGGTATATCACTTACGAGAGCCATGTCTTACTGATGGCACGCATCCTCTCCTCTATATTTTACATCAGCAGCATGAGAAATACAAGTCAGGAATTCAATTCGGATACTATGATCGAAAATATCGGATAGCTGTGTGGAAGGCCGGAGCTCCCGGAGCTGCCCTACTGGGAGACGGTAAATGACTATCTTAAGAGGTTGGATCCTAAGAGTCTGTACCGTATCCATAGAAAAGGTACCCCGGAGGAATACCGGGAATACTACTACTATGTATTGAAGGCAAAACTCGTGCTGCGGGAAGATATACTTGTGAGCATCATGACAGAGTTTGTAGAAAACGAAGGTAGTGAGGTTGAAAAACAGGACTGTGAGCGGAAAGGTATCTGTAGATAAACTATGAGCCAAGGAGGGTGGACATTTAGATAAATCGGATGTTGGAGGGATATGATGATAGAATGTAGTTGGTGTAATCTAAATGAAGAAGACAGGCAATATTTACTATTTGACAGTGAATATTGGTTTGTTTTTTTGGCAGATGAGCAAGACTATGTTGGACGCTCGATTTTAGTTTTGAAAAGGCATTGTGGTTCTATAGCGGAACTAACAGAAGATGAGTGGAAAGAACTTAGGTATCTTATCAAACATTTAGAGACATGTTTAAAAATAACCTTAGGTGCTGATTTTTGTAACTGGAGTTGCCTGATGAATAGCTTCTTTAAAGATTCTGTACCTAATCCACATGTCCATATTCATGTTAGACCAAGGTATAGAAATTCTTTAGTAATTAATGGAAATATTTACAATGACAATGAATTTGGTCACCATTATGCCTTAAAAAAGAAAGAACAGATTAAGGAACAAGATAGAAAGATGGTATATCAAACTATGAAATCGTGGCTAAATTCGCAAATTTGAAGTTATAGAAAGGTACGATGATAGATTTTGATGGGAAAATTAAATGCACAAAATATTTGGAATAAAAGAAAATGTTAAATATGTTACTAGAAAAGGTGCATATCTAATTCTTATTCATGATAATCAAGTTGGTATAGTTCAAACACCAAAAGGATTTTTCTTAGTGGGTGGAGGCTTGAAAAGTGGAGAAAACCATAATGAATGTGTAAAAAGAGAATGTATTGAAGAAGTTGGATGTGACGTTTCTGTAAAAAATAAGGTGTGCTCTGCGGAAGCATATTGTGTCCATCAAACAATAGGATATTTTCATCCAATTCAGACCTATTATGTTGGTGAATTGCTTTCAAAAGTATCTGTTCCTGTAGAAAAAGACCACTTTTTTTTGTGGATTGAATATGACAAAATAAAAGGAAAAATGTTTGTTGAAATGCAAAATTGGGCATTAGAACAATATTTTAGTGAATAAGGAACTGCGATACAACTTCCGGTTTGCAGAGCTGTGAAGCTGTGAAGATTAGAAGTTGGAGGTGGGAAATTTTTTGAAAGTTGTAGTTTTTGATTTGGGCGGGACGTTAATGCAGTATGCAGGGATGCCTGTTTCGTGGGTAGATTATTATTGTCAGGGATTTGATTCAATTATTCAAAAATCCAACAGCAGTATTTCTAAAGAAGCCGTTAAAGAATCACTTTAAATGTTAAAGGAATTCAATCCCAGAATACATTATAGGGAAATTGAATATTCAGCAGTTTTTATTTTTACTAAGATATTAGAGCATTGGCACATCGATATTCCGGTGCAAAGTTGTATAGATATTTTTTGGGAAGGATTAAAGTTAGAGGTTGAAATATATTCGGACACTTTGGATGTATTACAAAAACTAAAGGAAAATGGTTATGTGATAGCAACGCTTACTGATTTACCCAATGCAATGCCTGATGAAATTTTTAAAAGGGACATATCAAAATTGCTTGGCTTTTTCGATTATTATATTTCCTCTTCTGTTGCAGGATATAGGAAGCCAAATTGTAAAGGACTTCAAATGATAGCTGAAAAATTTGACATTCCGATTACAGAGTTGGTTTTTGTTGGTGATGAAGAAAAAGACAGAAAAACAGCTTCTAATGCTAATTGTAAATTTGTTCAGATACAACGTACAAATAAGAAAGATGAGAACATTAGTAGTTTGTATGAATTATTAGAAATACTGTAGCAGAGAGCAACTTCCAGTTGAACAGATATAAAATGATTATGATTGGAAGCCAGTTTCTAACGAGGTGCTTTGAACGGCATTAACAGAATGAACAATAGAAAGAAAAATGGGAAGAAATGGGCAAAAACTTAATTACAGAACGGATGATTTTAAAAAGCATATCTTATTCAGACCTACACCCACCCCGAGTATGAAGGACTTTACCGTTGGATTTTAGTGAGAAAGACAGATAAACGAAAAATGGGAACTTGCGGTTTTCACTGTTTTAATAAAGAGGAAGGAACGATTGAGATAGGGTATGACTTGCAGGAAGAATTTTGGGGAAATGGATATATGCAAGAAGCTTTGAAGGAAATAATAGGATATGGAATGGAGAAAATGATGTTAAAGCAGATCTATGCGCATATATATTTTGGCAATGAAAAATCCATTGCAGTTTCTGAAAAGCTTGGCTTCATCAAAAGCCAGGAAGTGTATAATTACACATTAGGGAATAAGGACTATTTGCATCATATATATTTTTGGGATTGCAGCAACCTGAAATTAGGCAAAAACAGGAAAACTGCTCATAACACAAGTGGCGAAAATAGATTATAGAAAGGTTCGTAGAAACGGAGGTGAGAAGAAAATGGAGATATTTATTGATGAAATTATATTAAGGACCGTTACAGAGGGTGATATTGAAGAAATTGCAAGGATGTGGGACTGCCCCAATGAAGTGACAATAGAAGATGCTTATCAGGCGTTAAAATATATGGAACAGACTCATAATAAAAACCGCCCGAAGGCAATCTGCCACTTATGCCTTGCTGTATTTCAAAAGAAGAACCCAAAAAAGATAATAGGATGGTGTGGATTAGATGGGGAAGCAGAACCAGGAAAGACGGTTTTATTTTATAATATAGATAAGGAATTCCGAAATAGGGGTTATGCAACACAATGCGTTATAGAATTACTAAAATATGCTTTTGAGGGTATGGAGTATGATGTAATTTATGGCGGCTGTTCCAAAGACAATTATGCATCCTATAGAGTCATGCAAAAAGTGGGTATGAGAAATGATGCCTTTTATGAAAATGGGGATCCTGTTTTTTGCATAGATAAGGAAGCTTATCACTATGAAGTAAAAAAGGTTATGGAAAAGTAACATAACCTAATTGAACTGTCTTCAGCATCAATCAGAAATGGTTGGTGCTTTTCATTTTGAAGGGGGAAAACAGATGGCCAAAATCATTTTTACTTCCAGTTACACGAAGGACACACCACCAGCCCATCTGGAAAACTATGTCCGTTACATCAGCACCAGGGAAGGGGTAGACAAGATAGACGAAAGCAAAAGCCATTTATCCGCTTCAAAAAGTCAGAAAAGACTCATCAAACAGCTGCTTCAGGATATTACAAAGGCTAATGAATTATTAGAGTATAAAGATTTCTGTCAGAAGCCTACCATGGGGAATGCTTCTGCGTTTATTTCCTGTGTGCTGGAACAGAACATGGATTGACTTTGAAAAAGAAAAATTATATAGACTACATTGCAAACCGCCCCCGCGTGGAACGGATAGGAGGGCATGGGTTATTCACAGATGCAGGCCGGCCGGGCTATGACCGCGGGGAACAATGGATGGCGCTGCTCCGTTCCAAACGTGCCATGCTCTGCCGGGAAATGAAAATCGACAGTGCCAGTCTGCGTTGGTATGCGGCGTTGCTAAAAATACTGTAATCTATAACCCTTTTCACCTATTTTAACATAGCAGTTGCTAAAAATAATGTAATCTATAGACCTTTTCACCTATTTTAACCTAGCAGTCGCTAAACATACCATGTTCTATAGCTCTTTTCACCTATTTTAACCTAGCAGTTGCTCGGTTAAAATAGGTGAAAAGGGTTATAGAACATGGTATGTTTAGCAGTTGCTCGGTTAAAATAGGTGAAAAGGGCTATAGAACATGGTATGTTTAGCAGTTGCTACGTTAAAATAGGTGAAAGGAGCTATAGGACATGGTAGGTTTAGCAGTTGCTCGGTTAAAATAGGTGAAATGTGCTATAGAACATGGTATGTTTAGTAGTTGCTATGTTAAAATAGGTGAAAGGAGCTATAGAACAAGGTATATTTAGCAGTTGCTACGTTAAAATAGGTGAAAGGAGCTATAGGACATGGTAGGTTTAGCAGTTGCTCAGTTAAAATAGGTTGATAGAATGGTAGCTGGGTTAGCAGTACCACAATGAGGGGCATTATCCCCATGTGCACTTGATGGTTTATTCCGCTAAGGACAATGACGGATATCTCACTGAAAAATCCATTGAGGCCATGCGTTCCGAACTGGCACACGATATATTCCGGCAGGACTTCGCACATATATATGAAGAACAGAACCAGGCCAGTGAGGAGTTAAAAGCAGGTGCCGCTGATGTTATAAGGGATCTGATGGAGACGTTGCAATCCGGCACACTGGCCAGCCCAGAGATAGAGCAGATGATGATACGGCTGTCAGAACGCCTGCAGAATACCGGCGGCAAAAAGGTGTACGGATATCTCAAACGGGATATAAAGAACCTGATTGATAACATCATGGATGAGCTGGCAAAGGACAGCAGGGTGGATGCCTTATATCAGGCATGGGGAAAATACCAGAACGAAATACTTTTGATGTATCGGAATGAGGTACCCCCTTTGTCTCCATTATCACAGCTGCCTAAATTTAAGAGTATTAACAATATGGTGATTGCCGAAGAACTGAAGCTGGGCAGTCACTATATTTCATTTGAAGTTGATTTTACAGAGCCGGCAGTACCTGACGATACCGTGGCGGAGCTGGGAGAGGAAGCAGCAGCTGAAATAATTCCTGAAAAATACGAATCAGACGAGTCCGCCATTGCCAGAGGGAGGAGACCCGGGAATAATAAATGGTGGAGCCGGGAGTACAAGCTTGCCAGACAGTTTGCGCTTGACTGTGTGCGGATACAGGTGAAGGCAGAACCTGGCTGGCGTAAACAAGCAGAACTGCTCTGGATAAGGGAATCGATTATACAGAGTATGGGATAAAAGGAGTATCAGGAAACAGAAGTTCCTGAAAACAAATTGGATAATTCTATAGGGATGAAAGGGAGAGACATATTCCAACTATTCCGTAATTAAAGAGGAAAGATTTAGAAAAATGACGTGCTGGATCCTTTTGCTTTGAGCTTAAGAAACAATTGACAATATGACCAGAAACATCTATAATTACTATAGTAAATAAATTGACTGTAAATAAATTTACCGAAGGAAAATGAATATGACAAAAAACGATAAACGGAACGCATATCTGTATTGTAAGTTTCGTGATGAGCAGTTTGCCCTCTATGATGAGTACGCCAAAAAGAATGGAATGCTTATGAAAACCCTGCTCGTTCTGAATGTTCTCTATTATGCCAAAACTGGCATGACACAGCGGGATATTTGTCAGAAAACATTTCAATCAAAACAGACAGTGAATTTGATTATTAAAAATCTTTTAAATGATGGGTACATTACTGTTTGCGAAGACCCGGATAACGGGAGAAATAAACTTGTGGCAATGACTGATAAAGGACGGGCCTATGCGAAGGTACCGGTTACACACATCACGCATTCGGAGGATACTGCAATGTCCATGTTCACACCGGAGGAACAGGAGCAGCTAATCAGCCTGTCAAGGAGATTTACAAAAAACTTGACGGATTTAATCAATGGAAGCGGGGATGAAACATGATACTTAACACAGGCGGCAGAACAGACACTGTTCAATATTATACAAAATGGCTTTTAAAACGATTTAAAGAAGGCTATGTGCTTTCGCGCAATCCTTTGTTCCCAAACAAGGTTACTCACTATGAACTAACCCCGGATAAGGTAGATTGTGTTGTATTCTGCTCTAAAAATTATGAGCCGATACTAAATGAACTGAGGGGCGTTACAAGCAAATTCAACACCTATTTTCACTACACCATAACCGCTTATGGTAAGGACATGGAACCCGGTGTGCCGACCATAAAAAAAAGTATGGAAACGCTGAAAAAGCTATCGGCCATTGTTGGAAAACAACGTGTTGCATGGCGGTATGACCCTGTGCTGCTGACAGGAAAATATACGATTCAAACACATCTGGATACCTTTGAGAAGATGGCAAAGGAGCTTGCTCCTTTCGTTGATCGTTGCATTTTCAGCTTTGTAGAGATGTATAAAAAGCTGGAAACCAATATGCCGGAGCTGATACCGCTTACAGATACGGACAGGGCTGTCCTGGCAAAAGGTTTCGGAGAGACAGCCGCAAAATATGGTTTATATATTCAGACCTGCGGAACAAACGGTGAATATTCGCAATACGGGATACATTCTTCCGGGTGTATGACACTTGATATTCTTGGTGGTGCAAACGGTATTGTGTTTAGGGACTTAAAACACAAAGGAATGCGTCAAGGCTGCCATTGTATCGACAGCCGTGATATCGGTGCATACGATACCTGTCTGAACGGCTGTAAATACTGCTACGCAAACAAGAATCCCAAAAAAGCATTTGAGAATTACAAGTACCATGATCCGGATTCCCCGCTTCTTTTAGGGCATTTAAAGGAAACGGATACCGTTCAGGAAGGAATGCAAAAGACCTATCTAAAAGGCGGTATCACCTTCGGACAGCAAGAATTGGATTTGTAAAAGAGAAAAGAGGGAAACGGAATGGAATTATTTGAGGCCATCAAGAAAAGAAGAATCACCAGAGAATTTTCTGATAAAGAAGTTGAATTCTCGTGTATTGAATCCATGATTGAAGCCGGCACATTGGCCCCGACAGAAGTATTTATCAGTTAATAGGCTGTAAAAGAGGATACGCTCTCCCTTGTATCATTGGTGTCGGACATCCAAGTGAAACAGCCTATTATCCGGAAGAAGCAGAGTTTGATAAAAATAGAATTCATATAAATCGGTGGTAATGGCGATGGAATTTAATGAAGTTATCAATAAAAGAAAAACCAGCAGAGAATTTACAAATAAGGAAGTGGATTTTGAAGCCATAAAAAGTATTCTGGAGCAGTACGATACATATCCGGAAAAGCAAATGTATATGGGGAAATGGTAAAATGGAGCAGCTTATTATTAAACAAATCGAAACAAAAAATGTGCTGACCAAGTCTAATCTTCCCGTCAGTGATTATTCCGTTAATCCCTATGTAGGTTGTACTCACGCCTGCAAATATTGTTATGCAAGTTTTATGAAGCGCTTTACCAATCACACGGAGCCTTGGGGCGATTTTTTAGACGTAAAGATATGGCCTGCAATCAAAAATCCGCAGAAATATGCTGGCAAGGAACTGTTCTTTGGCTCTGTTACAGACCCCTACAATCCGCAGGAAGAAATTTGCCTGCGTACCCGCACATTACTGGAGCAGCTGCAAGGCAGCGGGATTACGTTAAGCATACAGACCAAATCCGATTTGGTTCTTCGGGATCTTGATTTGATAAAAACCTTTCCGGATGCAAGAGTTGGGTTCAGTATCAATACACTTGATGAAGCCTTTAAGGACGATATGGACAAGGCGGTCAGTATTCAAAGAAGATTGTCTGCGATGAAACAGGTTTATGAAGCGGGTATAAGAACCACCTGTTTTATATCACCTATTTTTCCGGGTATTACAGATGTTCCGGCTATCATTGACAGAGTAAAGAATCAATGCAATCTGGTGTGGCTGGAAAACCTGAATCTTCGCGGCAGCTATAAGTCAGCCATAATGGAATACATCAAAGAAAGACATCCTGACCTGATTTCGTTATATGATGAAATCTATCGGAATGGCAGCCGGTTTTATTGGGAAACCCTGGATCGTAGTATCCGTTCCTATGCGGAAGAAAACAGGCTGGAATATGTGCGTGCTGATGACAGTATGAAAAATCCGTTTGATGCCCCGCCTGTTATTGTAAATTATTTCTACCATGAAGAAATCAAAAAAACTGCAAGGAAAGGTGGTTAATGAAATGCCAGAAATGCCTGAAGTTGAAGTAATCAGAAGAATCCTTGAGCCACAGCTTAAAGATAAGCAAATTACAGATGTTGAAATTTTGAACAAGCAGGTTATTGCTTATCCCGATGAAAATATCTTTGCAGAATTGCTTACAAAGCAGACAATTAGGAGTATGAGCCGCAGAGGAAAATATCTTACCATTCATTTTGATAATGGGGACAGTCTTGCGCTCCACCTGAGGATGACGGGACAGCTGCTTGTAATGCCGCAGGATATGCCGGTTGAAAAGCATACGCATCTACTTGTAACTTTATCTGACGAGATGCAGATCCGCTACATAGATGTGCGCCGTTTTGGCCGGTTTTGGTATCTGAAATCCGATGAAGCTGATACTCTCACAGGGCAGGATAAGCTGGGAACAGAGCCTTTAGATGATGCGCTTACCCCATCCTATCTGAAATATAAACTTGCCAAAAGAAAAAAAACAATTAAAGAGATGTTGCATGACCAGTCCATTGTGGCCGGTATCGGGAATATTTACTCTGATGAAATACTATTTGCTGCAGGAATTTATCCGGAAACGAAGTGTACGGATTTGGAAGATTCCGACTGGAACAGGCTATCTGCAAAAATAAAGGAAGTCATTGCCTGGGGCGTTGATGTCAATAAAATGACTCCTGAGGAATACCTTGCAGGTAAGGGAAAGGAATACCGCAATATTCCATATTTGCGTGTTTACGGCCGTCTTGGTCAGCATTGCGGAGATTGCGGGACGATAATAGAAAAAATAACCATAGGTGGGCGCAGCAGCTGCTTTTGCCCGGTTTGCCAGAAAAAGCTATGATGGTAGCGCAAATACTTAATGTTGTCTGAAAAGTTAATTCAAAACATTGTTGAAGTTCTCACGGAGCCTTTTCAGGAAAAGTTCTGCTATCGGGGTGAAAACCTGGTACTTTTTCCATATCAGGTATATGTTTGATTCGAGCTTAGGCGTAAGAGGGCGGAAAACAAGGCCTGTATCGGGATGCGTGTCAATGAGATGCTGGAATGTTAAAAGGTAGCCAAGCCTTTCTTTAACAAAGAGTGAACCATTATAAGATAAACGGAACGATCCTTCAAGGTGCAGTTTATCCATACGGTTGCCACACCATTTAGGAATGTCATAGTTCCAACTTTGTTCGGAACAAAACAAGGGAAGCCCAATGAGGTCATCGACACAGATGGCCTCTTTTGCTGCCAGCGGACAATCCGCAGGCATGACAATACCCCACAAATCAACGCCGGGAAATGCTAAATAGTGGTATTTTGCCTGGTTGGGTTCCTGTACCAGTACCGCAAAATCAATTATTCCTTTGTCAAGTTTTTCTGTGACCTGTTCTGTGTCGCCGCTGGTGATATGGTAATGCAAGTCCGGGTATGCCTCTTTGAATTTTCGGATAACAGAAGCAAGATGTCTGATTTGATAAGATTCTGCCAGGCCAAAGTAAATATCCCCGCCTAAAACGTCATCTAAGGTCTGAAATTCTTCCGTGATTTTGTCAGCCAATTTGATCAAATCCGCAGCCCGTTTTCGCAGCAAAATTCCTTCTTCTGTTAGTTGGATACTAAAACTGTGCCGTGTGAACAGTTTTTTTCCAAGCTCATCTTCCAGGGTTTTTAGCTGCTTGGAAAGTGTAGGCTGGGTAACGTGAAGCAGTTCTGCTGCCCTTGTCATATTTTCTTCTCTTGCAACTGCAAGAAAATATCTCATGGTTCTAAGTTCCATATCTCTGCTCCTTTTAATGATATTCATAAATTTCATATCATGATATAAAGTATAGCCATTAGCAGCTCAAAAATCAAGAAAGTATAATAAAGACACAACAAGTAGAGAAAGGATGAGAATATAAAATGAGGAAACTTAAATTAACAAACGAATGGGACAAAACATTTCCTCTAAGTGAAAAGGTGAACCATCGCAAGGTGACGTTCCATAACCGTTACGGTATTACACTGGCGGCAGATCTCTATGAACCTAAAGCGGCATTTGGGGAACTGGCGGCGATTGCGGTATGCGGACCATTTGGCGCGGTTAAGGAACAGGCGGCTGGCCTGTATGCTCAGACCATGGCAGAGCGCGGTTTTCTCACGATTGCATTTGACCCCTCCTATACTGGTGAAAGCGGCGGGGAACCCCGGTATATGGCTTCACCGGACATTAACACCGAAGATTATCAGGCGGCGGTAGATTTCCTTTCTGTTCAGGACAATGTTGACCCGGAAAAAATCGGCATTATTGGTATCTGCGGATGGGGCGGTCTGGCTCTGAATGCAGCTGCATTGGATACCCGTATTAAGGTGACAGTAGCCTCCACGATGTATGATATGTCCCGTGTCAATGCTAACGGTTATTTTGATGCGGTGGATTCTGCTGATGCCAGATATACGAAAAAAGCGGCCATGAATGCGAGGCGGACTGCCGATTATGAAAATGACAGCTATGCTCTGGGCGGCGGTGTTGTTGACCCGCTCCCCAATGATGCCCCTTTTTTCGTGACAGATTATCACGACTATTACAAAACCGGGCGCGGATATCATAAACGCTCCTTAAATTCCAACGGAGGATGGAATCAGATTGGATGTATGTCATTTATGAACCAGCCGATTTTACGGTACAGTAATGAAATCCGCAGCGCTGTATTGGTAATTCATGGGGAGAAGGCCCATTCCTGCTATTTCAGCCGTGATGCGTATGCGGCTATGGTAAAGGATAACCTTTACACGTATAATAAGGAATTGCTGATGATTCCGGATGCCGTTCATACGGACCTGTACGATGGTGGCGGAAAAGATGCCATTCCATTTGATAAAATCCAGACATTCTTCATGGAATATCTGAAATAAGCGGATAGTCAATAAATGGCTGGCGAGAACTGAAACAGCGGACGGCTTTGTATTTGAAACGCCTGTATCTTACGGGCATCCCGGCGGATGTATTCAATCAGTGCTTGACCGGATGTTTTACGCCCGGACAGATTTATTTGAACATAAGCCGGAAGCCGCAGTTGCGTCGGCCCGAAGGGGCGGGACGACGGCAGCATTGGAGGCGCTGAACAAGTATCTGACGATTGCACAGATGGCCGTACCTGGTTCTACTTATTGGAACATGGTTCACGGCACGACACCGGAAGAGGTGCGTCAGGATTTAGGGGATGCAGATCATGTAGAGCTGCCACAGGCGGAAAGAACCTATACGACGAATTTTATCAGATAAATTCGTGGATGGGAAGAAGTAGTATCATAGGTAAATCTGTAACAAAGTAGTTGAGAAGCAACGAGCCTGCAATAGGAGGTGAAAGCCATGTTAAAACAAATATTAGCTTTTTTTCTTACCGCTACTATGGTAATAACATTAACTGCTTGTGATGTAAATTCTTATGGGCAGTCTGCAAACTCTGACGAATCATTTTCAGAAGCGGAATTTTATGACAGTCAAGATAAGACGGAGGGGGAAATCATCAGTGACCAATTTGAGACAGAGGAGGATCGTAAAGTGTTAACAGTTTATTTCTCCTGTTCAGGTACTACGGAGCAATTAGCACAGTATGTGTCTGCTATTTTAGGGGCGGATCTGTATAAAATTACACCAGAAGAACCTTATAGTGAACAAGACCTGGCTTATTATACAAATGGACGGGCAGACAAAGAGCAAGCCGATGCTTCCATACGGCCTGCAATTTCCAGCAGCGTTGAAAATATGGGGCAATATGATATTGTACTGATTGGCTATCCGATTTGGCATGGGCAGGCTCCGAGAATTATTAGTACCTTTTTGGAAAGCTATGATTTTTCGGGGAAAATGATTGTTCCATTCTGCACTTCCCATAGCAGTGGAATTGGTACCAGCGATACGGATCTGCATAATTTGGCTGAGACAGCAAACTGGCTGGCCGGACAAAGGTTTTCAGGAGATACTACGAAAGGCGAGATTGCAGAGTGGATTGACGATATTGAACTGCTTCAGAAAGAAGGTATGGTTTCACACGTCCGGAAGTTTGATTTTGAGAGCCAAACAGTGATGTTAAACAGTGGTTATGAGATGCCGATTAATGGTTTGGGGACATATAGCCTTCACGGTGACGAGTGTATTGATTCTGTAAAATCTGCTTTGTCAAATGGCGTGCGACTTATTGATACTGCGTCTGTTTACGGAAATGAGGAGGAAGTCGGCCAGGCTGTCCGGGAGGCAATCGATGAAGGAATCATCAGGCGTGAGGATATTTTTGTTACCACAAAAATCTATCCGGGCAGTGAGATGGAAAACCCGGAGCAGTCTGTTCAGTCGTGTTTGGATCGGCTGAACATTGATTATGTGGATATGATGCTCTTACATCATCCTGACGGCAATGATGTAAAGGCATATAAAGCGATGGAGCAGTTTGTGAAGGACGGGAAAATCCGATCTATTGGATTATCCAACTGGTATGTAGAAGAACTGACGGAATTTCTGCCACAGGTTGATACGGTGCCGGCACTAGTTCAGAATGAAATCCATCCCTATTATCAGGAGAATGATGTAATCCCATTCATTCAGGATTTAGGTATTGTGGTGCAGGGCTGGTATCCACTTGGCGGCAGAGGACATACAACGGAATTGCTTGGCGATGAGGTGATAACTCAAATTGCAGAAGTACATGGAAAATCTTCGGCACAGGTAATACTGCGTTGGAACCTGCAGAAAGGCGTAGTGGTTATTCCAGGTTCCAGCAATCCGGATCATATTCGTGAGAATACAGAATTATTTGATTTTGAACTGTCGGAGGATGAGATGAATCAAATGAATGCGCTGGATCGTGGTGAAAAGCATGATTGGTATTGAAACAGTAAATGGAATATAATACCTACTTTTTATATTTCGCAAGCCAACTTGCCATCCGGGCCTTCTTTTTTGGTATGAATTTTTTCTGTTCCGGCGGCAATGGCAGTCTCATAAAGTTGCTTTAATAACGGAGCAGCAGGAGGGATGGGAATTGCGGCAGCAAAGAAATTCGCAGAATAGGGTGCAGCAGTAGTGCTTTCCAAAGAGGATGTATGGAACATGCTGATCCAGGCAATATGACGGAAAGGTGGTATTTGTATGAAATATCGAAAATTATCTCACGGGGAAGAACAAATAAGCATTATCGGTATGGGTGCTTCTGTAATCGGTGAACAGCCTGATAAGAAGATTATCGAAATGGTACAGTTTGCATTGGATGCGGGAATCAATTATTTTGACTTGGCCGGCGGACACGCAAGTATTTTTACGGCATATGGGAGAGCCTTAGAGGGGCGAAGAAAAGAGGCCATGCTGCAAGTGCATTTTGGGGCAAACTATGTAACCGGCGAATATGGATGGACAACCAATCTGAGTACGGTCAAAAAATCCATTGACTGGCAGCTTAAAAATCTGAGAACAGATTATATTGATTTTGGATTTATCCATTGTCTTGATGAAGAGACGGACCTGATTACTTATGAAAGGAACGGTGTGCTTAGATTTATCATGGACTTAAAGGCACAGGGAGTAGTAAAGCATATCGGTCTTTCAACCCACGCTCCGGAACTTGCAAACAGGGTGCTGGACAAGAATATTCTCGATATGCTGATGTTTTCCATCAATCCAATGTATGATTATGGGCAGGGAGACTTCGCAATCGGAAGCGATGGTGAAAGGCAGAAGCTTTACGGGCGATGCGAAAAGGAGGGAGTTGGCATCTCTGTTATGAAACCATTTAATGCGGGGCAGCTCCTGGATGCAAAAAAATCCCCCTTCCATCAGGCGTTGACTACAGCACAGTGTATCCAGTATGCACTTGATAAACCGGGCGTTTTGACTGTATTGGGCGGTCCAGGTAATGTAAAGCAGCTGAAAGAAATTCTTTCTTACCTAGATGCATCGGAGGAAGAACGCGACTATTCTATCATTAGTACGCTTACACCCGATGAGTCAGTTGGAAAATGTGTTTATTGTAAGCATTGTCACCCGTGTCCTGCAGGTCTTGACATCGGACTTATCAATAAATATTATGACTTGGCGCTGTTAGGAGACACCTTGGCAAAGGAACATTATTTGACATTAGAAAAGACAGCATCTGACTGTATAGCCTGCGGACACTGCAATAAAAGATGCCCTTTTAAGGTACTACAGATGGAACAAATGGAAGAAATCAGGAAATACTTCGGGAAATAAGTTGATATAATTATAAGAAAATGTAAGTCCGAAAATGATCATACCGGGGAATTTGGGATAACGGTGGATAAGGTATCATCGGACAGCTACTTGGCCGGGAACAGATTTACAGTGCTGTTCGGAAATTGATAAGGAGTAAAAATGATAGAGAATATATCCTGGGTATTTTTCGACATTGGTTCAACTATTATCAACGAACAATTTGCATATGAGCATAGATTTAAAGAAATTGCCGAAGCTGCAAATATATCTTATTATAAAGTGTATCAAATGGTGATTAATTACTATAAGCAAAATAAAAAAGGTGATTTAGAAGTTGCCAGGGCATTAGATGTTACCCTATCAAAATGGCATAGTGAAGACGAAGTGTTATATGAAAATGCCTCCCAATGTTTGGAAATAATAAAGAAAAAATATAAGATTGGTATTATTGCAAACCAACCATTTGGCACAGTAGAACGTTTAGAGAAACATGGGATATTACAGCACATTGATTTAGTGATTGCATCTGCCGAAGAGGGAGTTGCAAAACCAGATAAGCGGATATTTGAAACGGCATTAGAACGTAGCGGATGTAAATCTGAAAACGCAATAATGATTGGAGATAGAATTGACAATGACATCGTTCCGGCAAAAAGTTTGGGTTTTCATACTATTTGGATAAAGCAGGGGTTTGGACAGTATTGGAAGGTGACATGTGAGCAAGAAAAACCTGATTATACGGTAACCTGTTTATCGGATATAATTTTAATCCTTTAAAACAACTTCCGTTTCTTAAAGAGAAAGCATGATTATTTATTTCTTCTAAACTTTTGCAATTGAATATTCGTCTTTCATCGTTTGCGGCCCATCAAGCAGTAAGTCTTTCCTAAAGATTTGCTGCTTTTTTTATGTGTGCGCCTGGCGGCGCCCGTTTCTAACGGGTGTAAGCCCCGAATCCGCCCGGCAGTGGAAAGGATATAGCCGAAGCCCAATAACTGCACGGAATCACGGGGGATAAATGTGGCAGATGGATGGAGAGAAAGAAACGTGTGGTACCCAGGGAGGTCTGCAAGGAATGCTCTGAAAGGGGCAACCGCTGCTGGAAGGCAGCGCTGAACTTGCAGAAGTCAGCAGAGGCCATAGTGTGCGACTTGAAAGTCGCTGTTTGGATTGTGCAATAAGCACTGCCACTTCCATTTCGTGGTATTTCTACCGCATAGTGCCCAGTAAGCAATGAACGGTGCGGAGCAGCGGGACAAAGTGAGAAAGACGGTAGCCATAACCGTCCTATTGCGAGAAAAAAATGTGCATGGCTAACATATGTGAACTGTTGTAAGGGCCGTCAGTCGTGTGAAAGGTGAAAGATTGGCTGATACACCTTGGCTAAAAGAGCACGGAGCCGGGGGTATGGTAATTACTATGGTACTATATCGAAATGGACAGAGCGCTCCCGGTCTATAGACAGAACCTAAACACATTAGAATTATTCAGGCAGCGGAACAAGGTAAACCCTATACGCTCCCATTGGGTAGGCAAATCATAAGAGATGCACAATGCGTAGAGGGCAGAGGATACCGGAAAAAGCGAAAGCCAGGGTGTAATGCCTAGGATAGGGATTCAAGATTTGTCCCACCCGAAAGGGGAGCAGACTTCCGGTGCGTATCGATTACATGAAAGATTTGGAATCTGTGTATGTACCAGGTTCAAAGACACGAAAGTGAGGACAGTACAGACGAATGAAACTGCAATGGAAAGGGATAGATTGGAAACAGGCAGAGGAAAACGTTAACAGGCTACAAATCAGGATTGTAAAGGCAACATTGGAACAAAAGTGGAGGTTGGTAAAGAGGCTACAATACCTTGTGACACATTCATTTTATGCGAAAGCCTTGGCGGTAAGGAGGGTAAGCACAAATAAAGGGAAAAAGACACCAGGAATTGACGGCGTCGTGTGGAGTACGGACAGAGAAAAGATAGAGGCAGTAATGCGGTTGAACCCTCAGACATACCATGCATCGGCTCTGAAACGGGTGTACATCGAGAAATTTGGCAAGAAAGAGAAACGTCCGCTGGGAATACCAACAATGAAAGACCGGTCAATGCAGGCATTACAGCTCCTGGCACTGGAACCAGTGGCAGAGACCACGGCAGACAGGATTTCGTTCGGATTCAGGAAATACCGGAGCCCGGAAGATGCAAGAGAATACGCATTCAGTGTTCTGAGCAGGAAAGATTCAGCGCAATGGATACTGGAAGGCGATATAAAAAGCTGCTTTGACAAGATAAGCCATCAATGGATAGCAGACAACATTCCAACGGACAAAAGAATCCTGAAAGAGTTCCTGAAGTGCGGCTATGTAGAAAAAGGGAGGCTATACCCTACAGAGGAGGGGTCACCACAAGGCGGAGTCATTTCACCAACTTATGCAAACATGGTGTTAGACGGACTTGAGCCGATGATACTGGGAGTGTATTGGGCAAGTAAGAAAGGAACGGTAAGTGTTAAGAATAACCGGAATAAGGTACATGTGGTCCGTTTTGCTGATGACTTCATAGTGACAGCCGCTAATAAGAAAGCACTAGAGGAAATCCGGGAGATGATAAGCGATTTTCTGGTGCCAAGAGGTTTGAAACTGTCGGAAGAGAAGACACTGATAACCCACATAGATGACGGATTCGATTTCCTGGGGTGGAACTTTAGAAAGTATAAAGGAAAACTGATAATAAAACCATCGAGGAAATCAGTTGAGAAAGTGACAAAGGCAATCAGCTGTATTATAAAAGATAACCACACTGCCCCACAGGAAATGCTAATCCGCAAGTTAAACGAAGTCACAAAAGGATGGGCAGATTACCACCATTCAGCATGTGCAAAAAGCACATATGGGAAACTTGACCACCGGATATGGGAAATGCTATGGAAATGGGCAAAAAGGAGACACCCAAACAAAGGAAAACACTGGATAAAGGAGCGATACTGGAAAACCCATAAAGGGAGAAAGTGGAGCTTTATGACAGAAAAGAATATCTTGTTCTTAATGAGTGATATGCCAATCGTACGAAAAGGACAAATAGCAATGAACAAAAACCCGTTTCTGGAGAAAGCGTACTATGAAGAGAGGTCAAGAAGGCACCGATATAATCGAAAGAAGGCAATAAGTTCCAATAGAGCCGCGCAAATAGGATACTATGCGTTATAGATACGTGAGCGGAATGCGGTGAAAGCTGCACGTTCCGTTCTTTGGGGAGGGAGAGACCGCAAGGAATCCCCCTTACCCGACAGCTGTTTTTTTAGTAAAGGGCCGAATCAATAGGAGTCTTTAGTACGACTTGGAAAGGGGGAATGAGCGATGGGTGCAGAAAACACGGAAAGCTGCTCACAAAGAGATAGCGCGGAACGCAAAGGGTATGTGAGAGCGCACCGCTCGTTCAACCGGATATGGAAGGTAAGGGACAGTGCGGAGCCAGATATCTTGAGTAAGATACTGGATAAGGATAACCTGAACAGGGCTTACAAGAGAGTGAAGGCAAACAAAGGAGCGCCGGGAATAGATGGAATGACCATCGAAGAAGCGCTATCATGGCTGAAGGAACACAGCCACGAACTCGTAGAGAGAATCAGGAAAGGGAAATACGGCCCATCTCCTGTAGGAGGGTGGAAATCCCGAAGCTGGAAGGTGGATTAACGGTATACACACTTTTACATACCGTTAAAACCAGTATTTAAGCTGTGTGGCAGGGTAGGGTTACATTTTATAGACCGAACCCACGAGCAACCTTGACAGCCTCAACGAAGCGGTGAACCTGAAATCTCTTTCAAAAAACGTCAGGATAAAACGGTGGTTCTGGTTTCCCACAGACAGTCCACCATGCGTTTAGCCGATGTTGTTTATTCCGTGGAACAGAGGAGGGTGAGTTGATGAGAATAAAAAAGACTGTTGTTTTTGGTAACAGGCGGCATTTGCCTGGTGCTTGGAAGTGTGGGTATGCTACCTTGTTTATTTCCTGGCGGGGGTGAAAACAATCCGGGAAAATCAGGAAAGCGAAGCGGCCCTGTAAAGGTAGCCGCTTCCTGGAAACCGTAGCTATTTACCGGTAAGTTACGATTCATGAAACCTTCATAATATCTTAAGCTTTCCTTATATGGACAACGAATACGGCATATGCTATGATTAACTGCATGGGATTTGTTTGCTGTGGCCCGGAAAAGGCCGGAAACGTTTACAAAGGAAGCAGTTATGGATGATAAAAAAAGAACATCAGGAAATCATAGAAGAAAAAAGAAAAAACACAGTTATGGGGCAGCGATGTACCCGACCCTTGCCGTGAGATGGATTAAGAAAAATAAGACAATGTCTATAGCCCTGGCGGCGCTGTTGATAGTGGTGGCAGGTACCGGTATTCTGGTAGGCTGGGGAATGGGAAAAGGCAGGACGCAGAAGACGGCGGGGGAAACACAGGAAGCTATGGCGGGTTCGGTTACACCTGCGGAGGAAACGGGAGAGCAGCAGGAGAGCGCTGCGGCCCCTTTGCTGGAAAATGAATACCCGGAGGTCAATGAGCTGATTACCAAGTACCATCAGGCGCTGCAGTCGGATGATATGGAAACCATAAAGACACTGTTGGATTATGCGGAGGACAAGGAACTGCTTCGTATGCAGGAGAACGGTTCTCATATTGAATCCTATAACAATATTGTTTGTTATACCAAACCGGGCCTGGATGCGGACAGCTATGTGGTATATGCCTGTTATGATGTGAAGTTCATCGGATTTGATACCCTGGTGCCCGGGCTGACCCCGTTTTATGTCAGCCGCGAGGACGACGGGACGTATTATATCCGGGACTGGGAGCATAACCCGGAAGAGGCGGCCTATGCCAATGAGGTGACTGCACAGGAGGATGTGGCGGCTCTGTATGAGCGCATTAAGAATGAATCTGCACAGATACTGGAAGGAGATGAAGCCCTTTCCCAATATCTGTCCAGCTATCTTAACGATATGATGGTAGCGGTTGGAGAAGCGCTGAAGGAGCAGGAGAACACGCCGGAAACCACGGAGGTACCTGCAGAAAGTACGGCATCTGCGGAAAGTGAAAGCCAACAGGCACAGGAGCCTTCCCAGCCTTCACAGCCCGCCCCTGTTGCGGCAAAGGTCCCCAACAGTGGGGAATTCACGGTATCGGAAACCGTAAATGTCAGAAAGAGCGCGAATGAGAATTCGGAAAGAATCGGTGTCTGCTATTCCGGTGAAAAGCTGGAAATACTCATGAAACAGGCAGACGGCTGGACCAGGGTCAAGTTCAACGGCCAGACAGGGTATGTGAAATCAGATGTTTTGAAATAATAACGTAACAGTTACCTGATAGAAGGATAAAAAACGGAAAAAGGAACCGCATGTCAGCGATGACATGCGGTTCCTCTGCGTTACTTATCAAGATAATCGTGCTTCTCAGCTCCGGCCGAATAACTTCTTGCCGATAAAAATAAAAAGACATGCGCCGATTACAGAAACAATCAGGTTTGCAAAAAAACCGCTGGCATAAAAACCGACCAGACGGAACAGAAAGCTTCCGATCATTCCGCCCACAATTCCCGTAACGATGTTGCGCAGGGTACCGCCCTGTGTATTCATAATTTTACTGGCAATCCAGCCGGCGATAGCACCATATACAATAGATAAAATGAAAGATAACATTTACAGGCCTCCTTTATCGTGTGTCTGTTACTATCATATACATTTCCGTAAGAAAAAGCAATATAGATTCACGAAACTATTTTCCGTTTATCACTCGGTTTATTTCCCTGTTGCATTTTTCGCGTAGGGAGAGTAGCCAGGCGGCTTCGTGAGGATACTTACTGAAGGAGACAGGAGTTTCCAGTCCATCCTCCAGCATACGGAGAACACTTTCCCTGTCGGTCAGCTGTTCCAGAAGCTGCAGCGCCCTCATATCCTGCAGACCCTCCATAAGGACCTCTGCCCTGAGGGAAGCAACAGGGCCGTCCTCCCCCGGATATACCAGAAAGGCATCCCCGGAAGGAAACGCACAACCGGCATCGGTCACGCAATAGGGGTTGATGGAACGACGGGAAAGCATAGTATTCCAAAAATTAAATCCCCACTGAAGAAATCCCTGCATCTGGAATTTATAAAGCTGTATGCCCAGGATACGGTTCCTCTGAGACGGCATGCAGAAAAAGCGGTTTGCCACTTCCCGGTATTGACCGCAGCAATAATACGTCCACAGTCCCGGTACCTGATGTGCAAGAAAAGGCTCTATATGGTTATTACTGCATACAGGAATCCCTACAAGGCCCTGCTCGTAGAATTCATAATCAGACAGGGCATCCATGATAGGAAGACCGTCAATCTGAGACTCCAGAAGACTTTTGGCATACAGATAGGCAGGAATATGCTCTTTATTCGGTTCATCAGATACATGGAAATAGCAGCGTTCCTGTAACTGATGGCTGCGTATAAAATCCATAAGACAGGGCAGGAACGCTTCCAGGAATTCCCGGTACGCATCACTCGCCGCGTCGGTATCCCAGCCGAAAATCTGTTTGAGACATCCCTTTTCACTGGACGGAGATCCCGTCCGGGAAGTGGAGCAGCCATCTTTTTGCAAAGGAGAACCTTCCATAGCCATAATCTTTGGTGCATGCCCGGCTCCCCACTGGGTAAATAAATGGGAAAATTCCAGATAACAGATATGGCAGCGTTCGCATAGTGCCAGCCAGCGTTCCAGCTTTTCAAAGGAAAAGGTATAACCGTTCTCATCCCGATAAACGTCAATTAACTGTACCGTGGTGCGTTCTCCTCCCGGCGCCGTATCCAGAGGAGGCGTGAAAAGAGGGGTGAGGATCATATTGATACCGTACCGTGCGGCAGCTTCCATATATTGAAAGGTAAGCTCCCAGTATTCTTCACTGAAAACAGGGATTTTGTACCAGTCTGCAATGCAGTCCGTATGGAACCATTCCGTATGGATCAGGGTCTGCTCCGGAAGGAGGGCATTCAGACGTTCCAGCTGAAAGCCGCAGCAGCCCAAGACCGTACCGTCCTCTCCAAGGATGGAGACTGTCAGTTCATAGGAGCCGGCAGGAAGGGAGCATTCCGCAGGTACAGTGATCCACAGGCTTCTCCATTGTCCGGGAAGCAGAGTGATGTCCTCTGTGCCGGGATAAAGAGGATCCGGATACAGCCCGGGTGTATTGCGTAGAAGAAAATTGTCGCCGTCCGGGAAAATGGGAAGCTCACTGGGAGCAAGTCCTACCTGCCTTACGGTAACGGCACCGGCTAAGGAGCCGGATACAACTACCCGGGCATGAAAGGTAAGCGGTCCCTCCCAATAATACGCGGTCTGAAAGGAAAAACGTTCATTCAGAAGGCAGGAGGCCCCGGTGTATGCAGTCTGTGGATGGAACGGCTCATCCGGGAAAATTTTTTCCAGAGAACTGACGGTAAGTAAAGTGAGTTTGTGTTCGCTCATATGGTTTCCCCCTCGTATTGATTCATTATGGAACAAGGATAGCAAAAATCACGGAAAAACGCCATACTGCGGCTGAAAATGGAGCGAAAAGTGCAAAGAAAAGTGCCGATATGGATACCGGGAAAAAGACGCTTCCGGAGCTTCCTTTCTTCTGGTACTCCCACACGTTTGCTAAAGGCTGCCTGCGTACTCACAGGGCGTGCGGCCCGTGAGTTTTTTGAAGGTTAAAATAACTCGGACTGGAAAAAACGCAGCACTTCCCGTTCACAGATGTTGCCGCATGGTTTCGCGTAAAGCTTCCTGCAGAAACAATAAGGCACATATTTCCTTCCTTTCCGGGAAATATTAGAAAAAGGAATGGATCAAACCAGAATATCGGATATAGGAAAGGAGAGGGAATGGAATTTACCAGAAAGCACGATTACCTGATTTGTGTGGATTCGGACGGGTGCGCCATGGACACCATGGACAGCAAGCATATGCTTTGCTTTGGCCCCTGTATGGTAGAAGAATGGAATTTACAGCCGTGGCAGGATAAAATTCAGGAACAGTGGAATAAAACAAACCTCTATTCCATGAACAGAGGGATTAACCGTTTTCAGGGACTTGCGGTAGCGCTGGAAGAAGTGGATAACAGCTGCCGGCATATTCCGGGACTTGAAGCGTTGCTGGCATGGACGGCGTCTGCACCGGAGCTTTCCAACCAGGCGCTTGCAGGGGAAATTCCAAAATGGGGCGCAAAAGAAGGGCAGGCTTTAAAAAAAGCATTGTCCTGGTCGGAAAAGGTGAATGTAAAAATCAATGCACTGCCGAAGGAAATACTGCAGGCTTTTGACGGAGTGAAGGAAGCGCTGGAAGAGGCCAAAAAGCAAGCGGATGTGGCGGTGGTCTCCTCTGCCAATCGGAAAGCAGTAGAGGAAGAATGGGAGCGTTGCGGACTTCTTTCCTGTACAGATATTCTCCTGACACAGAATGACGGATCCAAGGCACACTGTATAAGCGAACTGCTGAAGCTGGGTTATGAAAAGACAAGGGTAATGATGATTGGCGATGCTCCCGGGGATGAAAAGGCGGCAGGGATCAATGGGATCCTTTTTTTCCCTGTTCTGGTGAAACGGGAAAGGAAATCCTGGGAAAAATTCAGGACAGCCGTGTTCCCGGCTTTTATCCGTGGGGAATGCGACGCAGGCATGCAGGATGGATGGACAGAAGAATTTCACAGCAATCTGAAAGGATAATACGGGATATGGTTGATTTAACAGGAAAGCCTTATTACCTCAAAGAAGAAGACATTAAATGGGTGGAAGAAACAATCAGAGGGATGTCCATTGAGGAAAAGATAGGGCAGCTTTTTGTATACATGGTCAAGAGCAGGGAGCCGGAGGACATGAAATCCGTTTTGGATCGGTTTCATGTAGGCGCAATCCGTTATCATAATGCCCCCAAAGAAGTGTTATATGAACAAAACCGTTTTCTACAGGAAAACAGCAAAATCCCGCTGCTCATTGCCTCCAATTGTGAAGCAGGGGGCAATGGAGGAATAGAAGGGGGAACCGCGGTGGCAAACGGCGCCGCCATTGCAGCTGCAGATTCCGAAGAGCTGGCTTATGAAATGTCCTGTGTAGGAGCTTCGGAAGCGGCGGCGGTAGGCTGCAACTGGAATTTTGCACCGGTGGTGGATCTCCTGTTTAACTGGAGGAATACCATTGTGCAGACAAGGGCCTTTAATGACAGTACGGAAGATACCATCCGTTATGCCAGGGCTTTTATGCGCGGTGCGGGGGAAAAGGGGCTGGTTACCTGCTGCAAGCATTTTCCGGGTGATGGCACAGAGGAAAATGACCAGCATCTGTTGATGGGCATAAATAATCTTTCCTGTGAGCAGTGGGACAGTACCTTTGGCCGGGTCTATAAGGAATTAATCGAAAATGGGGTGATGACCATCATGGCGGGCCATATAGCCATGCCAGCCTATCAGAGAAAATTCCGCCCGGAAACCAGGGCGGAGGAAATCCTTCCTGCCACTCTTTGTCCGGAGCTGATAACCGGATTATTAAAGGAAAAACTGAAATTCAACGGCCTGGTGGTGACGGATGCCTCCCATATGATAGGGATGACCGCTGCCATGCCGCGAAGGGAGCAGGTACCGCGGGCTATCGCCGCAGGCTGTGACTGCTTTCTGTTTTTTAATGACTGTGAAGAAGATTTCGGATATATGCTGGAAGGATACCGGAAGGGAATCCTTTCGGAAGAACGCCTGCAGGATGCCTTATATAGGATACTGGGGGTAAAAGCCGCTGCCGGTCTGCACCGTAAGCAGGCGGAAGGGAAGCTGATGCCGTCGGAAGAAGCGCTGGAGGTGGTGGGATGCAAGGAACACCAATGGATAGCCCGGAAAGCAGCAGACCGGTTTATTACATTGGTTAAGGATACCGGGCATAGCCTTCCTCTTACAATCCAAAAGGCCAAAAGACTGAAGCTGGTATTTATCGGCGGGGAAGGGATGGTGGTTGCTGGGAAACTGATAAAGGACAACAGTGAAGAGGTGAAAAAGAACCTGATCCGCCTTCTGGAGGAGAAGGGTTTTGAAGTGGACGGGCAGACTCCTGCAGAAAAGGGAAAGATGGAGGAATTCCGGGCACGCTATGATGCCTGTATCGTAGCCCTGCATGTCACAGGTTTTGCCCAATATAATGCCATGCGTATCAAATGGGCGGCTCCGGCTGACCAGCCCTGGTATGTTTCCGAAATACCCACGGTTTTTCTTTCTCTTGGTTTTACCAACCACCTGATAGATGTGCCGATGGCAAAAACCTATATCAACGCATATATGGATACGGAAACGGTGATGCACGCCGCCATTGAAAAGATAATAGGGGAATCCAAATTCAAAGGTCGATACCAGGAAAATGTATTCTGCGGCAGGTGGGATACAGAAATCTGAAAAAATAAGTATTTCTAAAACACGGTTCCCCGTATGCTTTTCAGGGAGCCGTGTCTTTATTTGCCTTTATATTCTTTTTTTGCACCAATGCTCCAGCCACTGGATGATCTGGTAAAGCACCATGGCGATGACGCATAGAATTATAATGGAAGTAATTACCATATTGAGCTGGAATACCTGGCTTCCATATATGATCAGATAACCGAGCCCTCTTCTTGCCGCCAGGAATTCACCGATAATGACGCCAACCAGGGCCAGGCCGATATTTACCTTCATTGTACTCAGGATTATGGGAACGGAACCGGGCAGAACCACTTTGAACAGTGTTGTTCTCCGGTTGCCTCCCAGGGTATAAATGAGCTTGATTTTTTCTTCATCCACCTGGCGGAAGCCGGTATACAGATTGATGATAGCTCCGAATATGGCTACGGAGATACCGGCAACGATTATGGTATTCATCCCGGTACCCAGCCATACAATAAGCAGCGGCGCCAGGGCGGATTTGGGTAGGCTGTTAAGCACAACCAGATAAGGCTCCAGAATTTCCGTCAGCCGGGAAGAGTACCACAGCAGTGTCGCACAGATCATGCTGAAGGCAAACACCAGAAGGAAGCTGAGTATGGTTTCATAAAGGGTTACTCCGATATGCGTGAATAAGGAGTTCTTTTGCAGCATAGTAATAAAACAGGTAACGACTCTGCTGGGGCTGGAAAAGAAAAAAGAGTCAATGAGCTTAAAATCAGCACACAGCTCCCAGACAGCCAGGAATACAATAAGAATGAAGAAACGCATAAAGGTAACCATTCTGTGATGTCTTCTGTGATCCGCAACAAAACGCTCCTGGGCGGAGGCGGAAAGCTCTGCCGGAGTCATGTTTTTATTTGTTTTTTTATGATTCATCTGTCAGTTCCTCCCAAAGCTGATTAAAATAGTCCTTGAATTCAGGCGCATTCCTGGAAGCAAGCAGCGAGTCATCCTTAAGGGTGAGGTGGATAGGGATTTCCGCTTTTACCCGTGCGGGACGGTTGCTGAGTACAATGACCCTGTCAGCCAGGCTGACTGCTTCCGACAGGTCATGGGTAATCAATATTGCGGTTTTTCCGGCGGAACGTATGATACGGCAGATGTCCGCAGATACGGTAAGGCGTGTCTGGTAGTCAAGGGCACTGAAGGGTTCGTCAAGAAGAAGAATTTCCGGCTCCAGAGCCAGGGTACGCACGAGGGCTGCACGCTGTTTCAGGCCGCCGGATAATTCACTTGGCTTTTTATGAAGAAAGGGCGAAAGTCCGTAGTCATTTACCATAGAAAGGACATTTGCCTTTTTTTCCGGTGTCAGCTGTTTATTGATTTCCAGTCCAAGGGTAACGTTTTTATAGATATCCCTCCATTCGAACAGATGGTCATGCTGGAGCATGTAACCGATTCCCGGCTTCTTGTCATGAGGGTCTTTCGTATAAAAAGTAATATCGCCGGATTCAGGCTGCAGCAATCCGGCAATGAGGGAGAGAATCGTTGATTTTCCGCAGCCGCTGGGACCGACGATGGCCAGGAATTCTCCGGTTCGGACCGAAAAGGATATATTGTCGAGTGCTTTGATTTCCCCGTTCAGGCTATGATAGGAGAAAGCTATATTTTTCAATGAGAGTATGATGTCTTCCATGTCAATCCTCCAATCTGGCCGGAAAAGAAAATACCGGGTCCCATAGTGGCAATTCGGTTCCGGTCAGTTATATAACATATCATATGAATCCGGCGGGAATTTGTTCCTTGCCGGTATTTTTTCAGGGATGCCGGCATAAAATGATGACTTCGTGTTCGGCCGGTGAGGTATGGAAATCTTGTAATAAGGCGGTAAAGGGTGGTGCGGGACAGCGGAAAATGATAAAATAGAAATAACTGTAAAGATACGGAACCGTTAGAGACAGAAAAATGAGAAACCAATTGCGGACAGAATGACGTCGTGATATGAGGGGTGTGCTTATGCGGGGATGGAAGCTTGGATGGGAAATTCTGTGGCCTGTTTTATGGTATCTGGGGATAATGGCCGCGGCGGCTTTGGTATGTCCGGTGAAGTTTTCCGTGCTGGAGGTGGCAGGGCTGGCCGCGGCGGCGACTGCGCTGACGCTGCTGGCGGGGGAGCGGATATTCCGGGGAAGAGGGTTTCAGGAAATAATGCAGGGGGGCAGCAGGGCGCTGGGATATGGCTGGCTGCTGATACCGGCGGGAATTGCCGTATGTATTATGATGAATGGGCTGCTTGTGCTTTCCGGGCTGGAAAGTCCGTCAGGCATGTATGATGGAAGGGCGGATATGGTATATGGCAGCAAGGTATGGGAACAGCTCCTCATATCCTGTATCATGATTCCCTTTACGGAAGAACTGGTATTCCGTGAAATGGGATACGGAAAGCTGCGCAAGGAATGCAGAACGGCATTGGCGGCAGGAATTACGGCGTTGCTGTTTGGAATCTATCATTTTCAGCTGGTCCAGGGAATGTATGCTGTCTGCCTGGGGCTGCTTCTGGCTGTTGCTTATGAGAGGTGCGGCGGTCTGCCGGCGGCCTTTCTCGTACATGCGGTTTCCAATCTGACCTCCGTGGTCCTGGCGATGGAAGAGGACAGAAGCTGGCTCTGGGAGAAAAAGCTGTTTGTGGTTTCAGTGACTCTGGTTTCCGGCTTTCTTCTCGGCATGTGTGTCCGCCGGATGCGGAATGCCGACAGTAACAGATGCTGATGAACCGTTACGAAGAAACTTTCAGAAGAAACTTTATGTCAATAACTTTATTGCAATAAAGTTCATTTTATGGTAGTATCATTTTTAAATTGAAAATATAAGGTACTTTTTATCGAATCAAATACCCTGCAACAATCGCCGAATGGGTGCCGGGCGCATCCATTCGGCTCGTTGCTCGCGGGAATACAGGGCCGGTTTTTGGCGGAACGGAGGATATTATGGCACAGCTCTGGGGCGGACGTTTTACGAAGGAAACGGACAAGCTGGCATATCAGTTCAATGCGTCCATTCATTTTGACAAGCGTTTTTTTGAGCAGGATATTGAGGGAAGCATTGCCCATGCGGTGATGCTGGAAAAACAGCAGATTCTCACACAGGCGGAAAAGGATGCCATTGTAAAAGGACTTATCGGAATCCGGGAGGATGTGAAGGATGGCCGGCTGGTTATTACGGATGCGTATGAAGATATCCACAGCTTCGTGGAAGCTAATCTGATTGACCGTATCGGTGATGCAGGCAAGAAGCTGCACACGGGAAGAAGCCGGAATGATCAGGTCGCTCTGGATATGAAGTTATACATACGGCAGGAAATATTGGAAACGGATGCTTATTTGAAAGAGCTTCTGGAGACGCTTATCAGCCTGATGGAAGATAATCTGGAAACCTACATGCCCGGCTTTACCCATATGCAGAAGGCGCAGCCCACCACCCTGGCCCATCATTTGGGGGCTTATTTTGAAATGTTCAAGAGGGACCGGCTGCGGATGAAGGACATCTTTATGCGGATGAATTATTGTCCGCTGGGTGCGGGTGCGCTGGCGGGTACCACGTATCCCCTGGACAGAAGCTATACGGCTTCGCTGCTTGGTTTTGAAGGGCCGACCCTGAACAGTATGGATTCCGTATCCGACAGGGATTATCTCATTGAGCTATTGTCGGCTCTTTCCACTATTATGATGCATTTAAGCCGTTTTTCTGAAGAAATTATCACCTGGAATTCCAACGAATATCATTTTGTGGAAATAGATGATGCCTATTCCACAGGCAGCAGCATTATGCCCCAGAAGAAGAATCCGGATATTGCCGAGCTTACAAGGGGCAAGACCGGAAGGGTTTATGGTGCGCTCATTTCCATGCTCACTGCAATGAAGGGAATTCCTCTGGCATATAATAAGGATATGCAGGAAGACAAGGAAATGACCTTTGATGCCATTGATACGGTAAAAAGCTGTCTGGTTCTTTTTACCGGAATGGTGCGGACCATGCGTTTTCATAAAACCTATATGGAAAAAAGCGCTGTAAATGGTTTTACCAATGCCACGGATGCGGCGGATTATCTGGTGGGAAAGGGAGTCCCGTTCCGGGATGCCCATGGTATTATCGGCCGTCTGGTGCTGTACTGCATAGAAAAGAATACGGGTATTGATGCGCTAAGCCTGGAAGAGCTTAAAACGATCAGCCCTTGTTTTGAAGAGGATATTTATGAGGCGGTTTCCCTGAAAACCTGCGTGGAAAAAAGACTGACTCTCGGAGCGCCGGGGATGGAAGCCATGAAGGAAGTCATTGCAATAAATAAGGAATATCTGAAGGAAGAGTGGGAGCTTCAGCCCGGCATTCTCAAACAGCCGCTGGAGAAACAGGTTCTGTAATTATCTTTATTTAGAATACGCAAACTTCGCAGAGGGCCATTTGGCACCTGCGAAGTTTGCGTAGAATATAATTTTAAGAAAGATGAGGAGAGAAAAAATGAGTGAAAAACTGAAGGTTGGTATCTTAGGCGGAACCGGTATGGTAGGGCAGCGTTTTATATCCCTGCTGGAAAACCATCCCTGGTTTGAGGTGACCACGATTGCGGCAAGTCCCCGATCAGCCGGTAAAAGCTATGAAGAAGCGGTGGGCGGCAGATGGAAGATGACTTCCCCCATGCCGGAAGCAGTGAAAAAAATAACGGTTATGAATGTCAACGAAGTGGCTAAGGTTGCCGCCAAGGTGGACTTTGTTTTCAGTGCTGTGGATATGACCAAAGAAGAAATCAAGAAGATTGAAGAAGAGTATGCCAAAACGGAAACGCCTGTGGTTTCCAATAACAGTGCACACCGCTGGACGCCGGATGTCCCTATGGTGGTACCGGAAATCAATCCGGAGCACATGCAGGTTATTGAATTCCAGAAAAAGCGCCTCGGTACCACAAGGGGATTTGTGGCAGTAAAGCCTAACTGTTCAATCCAGAGCTATGCCCCCGTACTTACCGCATGGAAGGAGTTTGAGCCGACGGAGGTGGTTGCGACGACATACCAGGCGATCTCCGGAGCGGGCAAGACCTTTAAGGACTGGCCGGAAATGGTGGGAAATATCATTCCTTACATCGGCGGTGAAGAAGAGAAAAGCGAGAAGGAGCCGCTGCGTATCTGGGGTAAACTGGAAAACGGCGTGATCGTTCCCGCGGTATCTCCTGTTATTACCTGTCAGTGTGTACGTGTTCCGGTTCTCAACGGACATACGGCCGCTGTCTTTGTGAAGTTCAACAAAAAACCGACCAAAGAGCAGCTGATTGAAAAGCTGGTGAACTTTAAGGGTGTGCCTCAGGAGCTGGAGCTTCCCAGCGCCCCGAAGCAGTTTATCCAGTATCTGGAAGAAGATAACCGTCCGCAGGTGAGTATGGATGTGGATTATGAAAAAGGTATGGGAATTTCCGTAGGCCGTCTGAGAGAAGACACGGTTTATGACTGGAAGTTTATCGGACTTTCCCATAACACGGTCCGCGGAGCAGCAGGCGGCGCCGTTTTGTGTGCGGAACTGCTGAAAGCACAGGGCTATATTACTAAAAAATAAGTCCTGGTAAAAGAGGTATAATTTGGGCAAGGATTTATTTATTGCGGAGAAACCGAGTGTTGCCCGCGAATTTGCAAAAGCGTTAAAATACAATATGAGCAACCGGGACGGCTATATGGAATCGGAACAGGCTATCGTTACCTGGTGCGTAGGGCATTTGGTGACCATGAGCTATCCGGATGCTTATGATCCGGAACTGAAAAGGTGGACGTTGAAAACACTGCCTTTTATTCCGGAGGAATATAAATACGAGGTAATACCCGGGGTACAGAAGCAGTTTGACATAGTAAGCGGCCTGCTCAACCGGGAGGATGTGACAAGAATATATGTATGCACCGACTCCGGACGGGAGGGCGAATACATTTACCGCCTGGTGGAGATGCAGGCAGAACTTCAGGGAAAAGGCGCCGGTAAGAAGGAAACTGCCGGAGAACATGGAACCTCCGGAACGCATGGAACCTCCGGAATCCTTGGAAAAGAACGGCGGCGTGTCTGGATCGATTCCCAGACGGAAGAAGAGATACTGCGGGGCATCCGGGAGGCGAAGGAATTATCCGCCTATGATAATTTATGTAACGCCGCCTACTTACGGGCGAAGGAAGATTATCTTATGGGCATCAATTTTTCACGTGTCCTGACGCTGAAATACGGTACACCAGTGAAAAATTATCTGAAAGCGGAAAAAGCAGTCATATCCGTGGGACGGGTAATGACCTGTGTCCTTGGAATGATCGTGAACCGGGAACGGGAAATCAGGCAGTTTGTCAAGACACCTTTTTACCGCGTTACAGGCCGCTTTGCCGTCGCTTCCGCAGACGGACAGACAAATGGAGGGCGCAGTTTTGAAGGGGAATGGAGGGCGGCGGAGGGTTCCGCCTGGTTCCAGTCTCCGGCTTTATATAAGGAAAATGGCTTCAAACAAAAAGAGGATGCGCAGAAGCTGCTTTCTTTTTTGGAGGAAGAACCAAAAGAAGCGCCTGTAATTGAGAAAATAGAAAAAAAGAAAGAACAGAAAAATCCGCCGCTCTTGTATAATCTTGCGGAGCTGCAGAATGACTGTTCCAAGTATTTCAAAATAAGCCCGGATGAAACGCTGCGTATCGTGCAGGAGCTTTACGAAAAGAAGCTGACCACCTATCCCAGAACGGATGCCCGTGTGCTTTCAACGGCCGTGGCAAAGGAAATACACAAAAATATCGGCGGGCTGCGCGGATTTCAGCCGGCTGGTGTTTTTGCGGCCCGGATTCTGGAGCAGAAAAGCTGGCAGGGGATAGCAAAAACCAGATATGTCAACGATAAGCAGATAACGGATCATTATGCTATTATACCCACCGGACAGGGCCTGGGGGCTCTTTCGTCTGTTTCCGGGACAGCGGCAAAGGTATACGAAATCATTGTGAGAAGATTCTTAAGTATTTTTTATCCGCCTGCCGTTTACCAGAAAATATCCCTGGTAAGTATCATGAAGGGAGAACGTTTTTTCTCCAGCTTCAAAGTACTGACCGATGAAGGTTATCTGCAGGTAAGCCAGTTTTCTTTCGCCAGAAAAAAAGAGGAAGCACCCAAAACTGAGGAAGGGAAAAAAGAAGGGCAGGAAAATGACAGCCAGGAAGAAGATATCCGGTGTGACGCGGATTTCCTGAAGGTGCTGCAGGGCCTGAAAAAAGGGGAGAAGCTTTCCTGTGAAGGGCTGGAAATCAAGGAAGGGGAAACGTCCCCGCCGAAGCGCTACAATTCAGGAACCATTATCCTTACCATGGAAAACGCAGGACAGTTTATCGAAGATGAAGAACTTCGCGCCCAGATAAAGGGGAGCGGCATCGGGACCAGTGCCACAAGGGCCGAAATCCTGAAAAAACTGGTATCTATCCAGTATCTGGCATTAAATAAGAAAACACAGATTATCACTCCCACACAGATGGGGGAGATGATATATGATGTTGTATCCGATTCCATAAAGCCCTTGCTGAATCCGGCGCTTACGGCAAGCTGGGAAAAGGGCCTTACAATGGTGGCGGAGGGGACGATAACAGAAGCGGAATACATGAAAAAGCTCACTGATTTTGTGGGGAGAAGAACAAATATTGTAAAACAGCTGAACAACCAGCAGATTCTGTACCGGCAGTTTGATGAAAATGCGAAATACTATGTGAAACAGCCTGCCAGGGCCGCAGCCCGTCAGAGCGAACCGAAAAAGGAAGCTTGAAAACCGGGAAGTTACGTGTGGTATTACACAGATAGGAGCAGACATGGAACAATGTAAAATCAGTAATCTGTATGACTTGAAGGAAACGATTGCAGCACCTGTATTGGAAGGCCGCACCTACCCATGGGAGGTCCTGCCTGAAATCAAAGCCTTTATCCTGGAACTGGGCAAAACGCTCCCTGCCGATAAATTTGATAAAATCGGAGAGGATGTCTGGATTGCCAAAACGGCTAAAGTAGCGCCGAGCGCGAATATCAACGGCCCGGCTATTGTGGATGAGGAAGCGGAAATCCGCCACTGCGCTTTTATCAGAGGAAGTGCCATTGTGGGAAAGGGCGCAGTCGTAGGTAACTCCACGGAGCTTAAAAATGTAATTTTATTTAACAAGGTACAGGTTCCTCATTATAATTATGTGGGAGACAGTATTCTGGGATACAAATCCCATATGGGAGCCGGTTCCATCACATCCAATGTAAAAAGTGATAAAACCCTTGTTGTCGTAAGGTGCAATGGAGAAGAATGCCATACAGGCCTGAAAAAATTCGGCGCCATGCTGGGAGATCATGTAGAAGTGGGATGCAATTCCGTCCTGAATCCGGGTACTGTGATAGGCAGGGGGACCAATATTTATCCTACCTCCATGGTAAGAGGTTTCGTGCCTGCCGACAGTATTTATAAAACAAAAACAGAAATATCCGAAAAGTGCCATGACGAAGGAAAAACCGACTGACAGGCAGAGGAAATGACAGGAACCGGCGGAACGTTATCTGCCGGTTCTTTTTTCATACAACGGACGACACACGGAACGCGGCATCCGCTGCTTTTCCGGCGGCAGGCCGCGTTATTATACGGAACGAGCGAATATGGAAAATTGTATTGACGAATATATATTTTTCGTGTATAGTTACTGTTAGACGCGTTAATGCTTGCACGCGCTAAAGCGTCAAACTGCAAAGAAAAGAGGAAAATGTTATGAAAAGGTTATTGGCAATCGCAACCGCCTTTACTATGACGGCAGTTATGCTGGCAGGCTGTGGAAGCAATACACAGGACAGCGCATCCAACACTTCTGCAGCGTCGGAACCCGCCGCACAGGAATCCGTCCAGCCGGAAGCGGCAGAGAGCACGGCGGCGGAAACGGGAGAAGCCGCAGGTGCCCAGGCAGATGCGGATAAGGTATACCAGATTGGAATCTGCCAGCTATTACAGCATGATGCCCTGGATGCCGCAACCCTGGGCTTCAAAGAAGCAATGATTGAGAAGCTGGGAGAAGATAAGGTAAAATTTGATGAACAGAATGCATCCGGTGATTCCGCAACCTGTGCAACAATCATTAACCAGTTTGTATCCGCAGATGTGGATCTGATTCTGGCAAATGCCACGGCATCCCTGCAGGCCGCCGCAGCAGGAACCGGCACGATCCCTATTCTGGGAACTTCCATTACCGATTATGCAACCGCGCTGGAAATCGACAGCTGGAACGGTGTTACAGGCAAGAATATTTCCGGGACATCGGATCTGGCTCCCCTGAAGGAACAGGCCGCCATGCTCAACGAGTTGTTCCCGGATGCGAAAACAGTAGGTCTGTTGTATTGCTCTGCAGAAGCGAACTCTGTATACCAGGCAGATACGATCCAGGCCTTCCTGGAGGAATATGGATACACCTGCAAGACCTATACTTTTGCAGATTCCAATGATATCGCTTCTGTAACGACCAATGCTGCCGGAGAATGCGATGTTATCTACGTTCCCACCGACAATACCTCAGCTTCCAATACGGAAGTGATCAATAACGTATGTCTCCCTGCAGGCGTTCCCATCATCGCAGGCGAGGAAGGTATCTGCAAAGGCTGTGGTGTTGCAACCCTGTCCATCAGCTATTATGATATCGGATACAAGGCCGGTGAAATGGCAGTGGATATCCTGGTTAACGGCGCAGACATTACAACAATGCCGATTGAATCTGCTCCCAATGTAACCAAGGAATACAACGAAGCTATCTGCAAGGAACTGAATATTACGGTGCCTGACGACTATGTGGCCATCAAGGCAGAATAACCAGTAGCTCCTACATAACGTGAAATGCGGATGTGTGCCTGTCGGGCACCCCACAAAAGCGGTTAAAAAGCCCTGCTTTTTTGCCGCTTTTTGTCGTCCGCCGCATTTTTAACAAAAAAAGAGATATCTTTTCAGAATGATTTCCTTTATAATAAATACCTGTGAAGCCTAAAATATATGAAGATACGGGGAGGAAAATGACGTGAACATTATGTCACTCTTTAACGCGCTGCCAGGCGCCTGCGCCCAGGGCCTTATCTGGGGAATTATGGCAATAGGGGTCTATATTACCTATAAGATTCTGGATCTGGCAGATTTGACTGTAGACGGTACCATGGCTACAGGAGGGGCCGTATGTATTATGATGATACGTGCAGGCCATTCTATCGGGATTTCCCTTTTGTTTGCGGTGCTGGCCGGTGCCCTGGCGGGACTTGTCACCGGTATTTTCCATACGACTATGGGAATACCTGCCATTCTTGCCGGAATACTGACGCAGCTGGGCCTTTATTCAGTTAACCTGAGAATTCTGGGAAACAGCTCCAACCAGGCTGTGGGAGTAGATAAATACGATTTACTTGTTTCCCTGCGCTATATTAAAGACGTACCTTTTTATCAGAACACTATTTTGATATGCATTGTTATTCTGATTATATTGATTGCCCTGCTTTACTGGTTTTTCGGTACGGAGCTCGGCTGTTCCATCCGTGCAACCGGATCCAATCCCAACATGTCCAGAGCCCAGGGAATCAATACGAACTTCTGTAAAATCCTGGGCCTCATGCTTTCCAATGGAATCGTGGCTTTCGCCAGCGCGCTGTATGCCCAATACCAGGGCTTTGCGGATGTAAACATGGGACGCGGAGCCATTGTTATCGGTCTGGCGGCTGTAATCATCGGTGAAGTTATCTTCAGCCGTGTGCGCGGTAATTTTGCTTTCAAACTGTTTTCAGCAGCGCTGGGAGCGATTATCTATTATATCGTCCTTCAGGTGGTACTGTGGCTGGGCCTGAATTCCAATGACCTGAAGCTGTTCTCCGCCCTGGTAGTGGCCCTGTTCCTTGCGATACCTTATCTGAAGGGACAATATTTTAAAAAGCCGGCTAAAAAAGGAGGTGCTCCTCATGCTTAGTTTATCCGGGATTACCAAAACATTTAATGCGGGTACCATCAACGAGAAAACAGCTCTGAACGGTTTATCCCTTGAACTGGAAGAAGGGGATTTCGTTACTGTTATCGGAGGAAACGGCGCCGGAAAATCCACCATGCTCAATGCAGTGGCAGGTGTCTTTGCCGTCGATGAAGGCAGCATTACCATAGACGGCATCAATGTAACCAAGCTGCCGGAGTATAAACGTGCCAAATATCTGGGCCGTGTATTCCAGGACCCTATGACGGGAACTGCAGCAAACATGCAGATAGAAGAAAATCTGGCACTGGCATCCAGGAGAGGGAGCTTGCGTACCCTGCGTTCCGGAATATCCCAAAAGGAACGCGCACAATACCAGGAACAGCTTAAAATTCTGGAACTGGGCCTGGAATTCCGCATGACCAGCAAAGTCGGCCTCCTTTCCGGCGGACAGCGCCAGGCACTTACCCTGCTTATGGCAACCCTGAAAAAACCCCGCCTTCTTCTTCTGGATGAGCATACGGCCGCGCTGGATCCCAAGACAGCCGCCAAGGTGCTGGAAATCACGGAAAAAATAGTGGAGAGGGATCAGCTCACCACTTTGATGATTACACACAATATGAAGGATGCGATCGCTCATGGGAACCGCCTTATAATGATGCATGAAGGACGGGTTATTTATGATGTGGCAGGAGAAGAGAAGAAGAAACTACATGTATCCGATCTTCTTAAAAAGTTCGAACAAGCCAGCGGAGGAGAATTTGCCAACGACCGCATGATGCTGAACTAAAGCCAAGGGATGATATGGCGGTCGTTTAAGACCGTATGATGCTGAACCAGGTATTATTGATATTCAAGAAGAAAAGCAGGAGCGGCGGCCGGGCGGGCCGCCGTTTTGTCTCTTTCCGTATCCTCGACAAATCTTTGACAATTTTTTTCAAAAAGGCTGGATTTTTGACCTGAAATATGAGAAAATAATACGAGCGATTAGGGACAGGTACTTTTGCGGCCTTTTTGCCGTCTGAGTATTTTGTTTTCAATAAGGTACCTTTTATCAGGTACCACTGTTTGCTAATACAATCTACATATCGAAAGGAGTTTTCACATGATCTATTCAAAAGAAGTTGAAGAAATGTGTCCAGTAGCACAAGGCGTTGCTCACGGCTGTGCTCCGATCCCTGAAGAAGCAAAATGGGTAAAATCCAAAGAAGTTAAAGACATTTCCGGCCTTACACACGGTATTGGCTGGTGTGCACCTCAGCAGGGAGCCTGCAAGCTTACTCTGAACGTTAAAGAGGGTATTATCCAGGAAGCTTTGATTGAGACAATCGGATGCTCCGGTATGACTCACTCCGCAGCTATGGCAGCAGAGATCCTTCCGGGAAGAACGGTTCTGGAAGCTTTAAATACAGACCTTGTATGTGATGCTATCAATACCGCTATGAGAGAGCTGTTCTTACAGATCGCTTACGGCAGAACACAGAGCGCGTTCTCCGAAGACGGACTTCCTGTAGGCGCAGGCCTGGAAGACCTTGGTAAAGGCTTAAGAAGCCAGGTTGGTACCATGTATGGTACTCTGAAGAAGGGGCCCCGTTATCTGGAAATGGCCGAAGGCTATGTGACCGGTATCGCCCTTGACGAAGAAGATCAGATTATCGGCTACCAGTTCGTAAGCCTTGGAAAGATGACAGACTTTATCAAGAAGGGCGACGATCCCAACACAGCTTATGAGAAAGCAAAAGGTCAGTACGGCCGTGTTGCTGATGCTGTTAAGATCATCGATCCGAGAAAGGAATAAGAGGAGGTAGCGGAAATGGCTTTATTTGAATCATATGAAAGACGTATTGATAAAATCAATGCCGTATTGAACAGCTACGGCATCGCTTCCCTTGAAGAAGCTGAAAAAATCACAAAAGATGCTGGACTCGATGTATACGACCAGGTTAAGAAAATCCAGCCTATCTGTTTTGAGAATGCTTGCTGGGCTTACATCGTAGGCGCTGCGATCGCAATTAAGAAAGGCTGTAAAAGAGCGGCTGATGCAGCAGCAGCAATCGGTGAAGGCCTTCAGGCTTTCTGTATCCCCGGTTCCGTTGCGGATACCCGTAAGGTAGGTCTCGGACATGGTAATCTTGGAAAGATGCTTCTGGAAGAAGAAACTGAATGCTTCTGCTTCCTGGCAGGACATGAATCCTTTGCAGCAGCGGAAGGTGCTATCGGTATAGCAGAAAAAGCAAACAAGGTACGTCAGAAACCCTTAAGGGTTATCCTGAATGGTCTTGGTAAAGATGCTGCTCAGGTTATCTCCAGAATCAATGGATTTACCTTTGTAGAGACTGAATATGATCCTTATACAAATACCGTTAAGGAAGTATATCGTAAAGCTTATTCCGAAGGACTTCGTGCAAAGGTTAACTGCTATGGCGCAAACGATGTTTGTGAAGGCGTTGCTATCATGCACAAAGAAGGTGTAGATGTTTCCATTACAGGTAACTCCACCAATCCCACCAGATTCCAGCATCCCGTTGCAGGAACCTATAAGAAAGAATGCCTGGAGCAGGGTAAGAAATACTTCTCCGTAGCTTCCGGCGGTGGTACAGGCCGTACACTTCATCCCGATAACATGGCGGCAGGCCCTGCTTCCTATGGTATGACGGATACGATGGGCCGTATGCATTCCGACGCACAGTTCGCTGGCTCTTCTTCCGTTCCGGCTCATGTGGAAATGATGGGGCTGATTGGCGCGGGCAATAACCCGATGGTCGGCATGACCGTGGCTGTTGCGGTTAGCATTGAGGAAGCGGCGAAGGAAGGGAAGTTCTAAGGAATCCTTATTTTATAAGGGTTTGAGAAGTTGTGAGGTGTGCTGAAAAGTGCTGAATTTGAGTGTGTAGAACACAAGTAGCGCACACGTAGCACACAGGCGTAGCGCACAAATAGAATTGTAAATATAAGAGATGTTTCCATGAGATTTTTCGTGTGAAACATCTCTTATTTTGTTATCTTGCATATTTCTTTATGGAGTTGCTCCATTGTTCGGTGAGTATAGGTTTTTTCTGTGATGTCTGTTATGGCATGACCGACAATGAGTTTTAGTATGTATTCATCTACATGACATTCTTTTGCTTTTGTGATGAAAGTATGTCTGGTCTCATGTGGTCGGTGGGTCAGCTTCAAGCGTTTCATGGCTTTTACGAATCTGCCCCGATATTTGTCATAGGTCATGTAGGTTCCCTGTTGTCCGTTATCATCATTGAAAAGAAATTCATTTTCTGGTGAGTAGCGTTTTTCAATGAGTGGGCGAATAATAGGGTGAATTGGTACAACACGGTTTTTTCCTGCGTCTGTTTTCATGCCGCCTTTCATGGTGTTGGATTCCAGGTCAATATCTGCTGTCTTTAAGGTAGCCAATTCCTGCGGACGCCAACCACTGTAAATCCCAACTAAAATCATATCTACAAAAGGAACCTCGTTTACGTTTTCCCAGAGCAGGTTAATTTCTTCTGGTGTAAAGGGAATGACTTCTTTTTCCGGTGCTTCCCGTTTGACAGCGTTACAAAGCTGTGCGTAATCCTTTTGGACAATCTCATGTTTCATTGCGTAGCGGTACATCATATTGAACAGCGATTTAATTCTGCCTTTTGTAGCATTGCCTACAGTTGCGTCACGTATGGTTCCCTCTAAATGCTCCACACGAATATCTTTCATTCGCATTTTGTAAAGGGGAGTACAATAATTATAGGCGGCTTGGACAGTCCGCACACTTGATATAGTGGATAGTGTAGGGAAGTAGTCTTTACTCCACAACTCGTATACATCTTCAAAGGTAACAGAGTTGGTCTGAATATCATAGGGGCTGGAATTGTAGTTTGCAATGGCTTGTATCGCTTCATCTCTGGTGTGATAATAGCCGATTGTTACCCGGTTCTGTACCAGCTTCCCTTTTTCCTCATTGTATGCCCAACCATTTGTAACAACTGCCCGCCACGGATTGCGGCGTTTGCCTGAAAGTTTATAGACGCTTCCTGTTCCGTTTGCTCTTTGTAATGTTTTTGCCATACAATCATCCTTTCTTTTCATATTCTGTTTTCAAGGAACATTTGTTAAAATTATTCTTCTGGTTTTTCTTCCAGCGTGGTAGAGGAATAATAGGCAAGGTCTTTGTCCTGTAATTCCTTGTACCGTTTGGCGCTGATACGGTTATTCTGAAATTCTTCCCGGTACTCTGCAAATTCTTCCAGAAACAGACACATATCCGCATTGAAATCTGCTGACTTGTCTTTACCATTGAATGTAATAGAACACTCCCATTCGTCATAATGGGGAGGACGCTTTACATCAATATTGAAATTCAAGCCTTTTATCCTGTCCAGCTTGAAAAGAAAGTCCATTATATCTGAAAGACTATGGATATTCTTTTCGTCATGCTCGTAGCCAATCAGGAAGGTAGATGTGGTATCAAGCGCCTTTGCCAACTCGTTAATCATGGCAATGGAAACCTCAATTTCTCCGCTTTCATATTTTTGTATGGTACGGAGCGACTTACCTAAAAGGTTCGCTAATTCTGTCTGATTGATACCTTTTTGTTTTCTGGCTGTCCTGATTCTCTGTCCGATATTATTTTGATTGTCTATCATTTGTTTACCTCCACCCTTATCATATCATATAAAAATACGAATTACAAGTACATATAATTATAAAAATGGCTTGACATATGAAAAATATATGCGTATAATAAAATATGTACTTAAAGTGCATATTTCAAATTTTAAGGAGGAAAAAAATGCGATTAAACGAAACAAAAATGCAGATTAAAATGGGAGAACAGGAAATGAATATCCGTATGTTAGCTGAAAAGAGTGGGGTGTCCAGACAGACGATTTCTTGTATTAAGGCAGGAAAAAGCTGTTCTCCGGTGGTAGCGTACAAGTTAGCGGAAGCTCTTGGAATGAGCATGGAAGAAATTTTGAATCAGTAGGGAGGGATTAGATGGAGGGAATCCGGTACTATGTAGAGTTACCAGAGTTTAAAGGTCGAAATGTACCAATAGCAGAAATCGCAAAAGCAATCGGAAAAGACGCTCAATACATACGATATGGATTGCAAAAAGGGATATTTACATTTGGTTATGCTGTTAAGCTGGAAAATTCATCAGAGTACAATTACTACTGTCCAGACCGGAAAGTATGGGAAGAAACCGGATATTTTAAGCCAGAGGAAGAAACCAAAGATAATGAAAAAACCCTTGCTTAGCAGGCAAGAGTTTTTAATGGTAAACGGGCAAGCCGCCGATACCATATCTCACAATATAAGTATACAGGCGGCTTCTCCAAAAATCAACTGAAAATTTGAAAAGGGGTGCCAATATGGAAGAAAAGAAGAAAACAGAATTAAAGATTATAAGTATGGCTGATGTAGAAGAGGAAGAAGTTGAATGGCTTCTTTATCCATTTATTCCTTTTGGAAAAGTCACGATTATTCAGGGTGACCCCGGCGAGGGTAAAACAACGCTTGCCCTACAGATAATTGCAAAGCTGACCCGTGGGGAAGCGGTACTTCCTTTTGATAAACCGTTGTCGGTGGCTGAAAGCGAAGAAAAAACAGAATTAGACAGACAACCTATGAATGTTTTATACCAGACAGCAGAGGACGGTCTGGGCGATACGATTAAGCCACGTTTAAATGCGGCAGGAGCAGATTGTTCAAAAGTATTGGTGATTGATGATAAAGAAAAAGCACTGACTATGATGGATTCCCGGCTGGAAGAAGCGCTCATTGAAACGGGTGCCAGATTGGTGGTGCTTGACCCGATACAAGGTTATTTAGGTGCTGATGTTGATATGCACCGGGCAAATGAAATAAGACCCGTAATGAAGCGTATTTCTACATTAGCTGAAAAGTATCGCTGTGCGATTGTGCTAATCGGTCATATGAATAAAGCCAGCGGTGGAAAATCGTCTTATCGTGGTCTTGGCTCTATTGATTTTCAAGCGGCGGCTAGAAGCGTTTTAATTGTTGGCAGGATAAAAGATGACCCGGAAATCAGGGTAGTTTGTCAGGTGAAAAGTTCGCTGGCACCAGAAGCAAAACCCATAGCTTTTCGATTAGATAAACAGACCGGATTTGAATGGACAGGAGAATATGACATCAATGTAGATGATTTACTTTCTGGTGATTGTAGAGGTCAGAAATCAAAAAGTGCAAAGGAGTTTTTAAAGGAAATTTTGGCAGATGGACAAATGGCTTGCAAGGATATTGAGGAAGAAGCAAAAGACCGTGGAATCCGAAAAAAGACATTATGGAATGCTAAAAAGGAATTAAATGTTGATTCCATAAAAATAGGGAATCAGTGGTATTGGACATTGTAAAAAGGAAGATGGCAAGATTGCCATATCTATAGGAATAGGAAATCTTGCTACCTTGATTATGTAGAGCTTGCTATGACAGGGCGGACAGAAAAAACGGCTGTGAAGCCGAGGCGGCGTTAGCCGGACAGCTCCCGGCAGGGCGCAAAACCTGCTTGCAGGTCTGCATTTTTGATAGGGAACCTGTCAAAAGTGCTTTTGAGTTACTTTCGACGAAAGTAACAAAGCTATGGCGGCTTAAACGCCGCCCATATTGCCCGACTGAAAGGAGGAGATTCATGGAACGAACAATCAGCGGCATGATGGGGAAAGGTTCACTCACCCATAACAGGAGAGCATTTACAGCAGAAAATGTGGACGCTGAACGGACAAAAAATAATATTGAGTATTGTAATGAAAGTTTAAAACAGGTATATCATACTTTGTTTGATGAAGCAGTCAACCGATATAATGCGAAGCAGACACGTAAAGACCGTATGATTGAAAATTACTACGATAAAATTAGAATAGGTAAACAAGAAAAGCTTTTCTATGAAGCAGTATTCCAGATTGGAAATAAAGATGATATGAATGTAAGAGGGGAGCATGGAGAGCTTGCAAAACAGATATTAGATGAATTTATGCAGGATTTTCAAAAAAGAAATCCTAATTTATATGTGTTCTCTGCTCACCTACATCTTGATGAAGAAACACCTCACTTACATATAGATTTTGTTCCATATACGACAGGGAGCAAACGGGGATTGGATACCAGAGTATCCTTAAAACAGGCATTAAAAATGCAAGGCTTTGAGGGAAGCAACAGGCAGGAAACAGAATGGAATCTATGGATAGAATCAGAGAAGCAACAGCTATCTTCTGTCATGGAACGGCATGGTATTCAGTGGTTGAAGTTGGGAACACACCGGAAGCATTTAAGTGTACTCAATTTTGAGAAACAAGAGCGTCAAAAGGAAGTCTTGCAATTAGATAAACAAATTGAAGAAGCGTCACATAAGATTGCCATTACAGAAAAACAAGTTAAGGCGAAAAAGGCGGAAGTAATACAGGCTGAAAAAGAGTTGACTAAAATGGTTTCCAATCGGGTGAAAGTAGAAAAGAATATTCAGACAATTCAAAATGACAAAGAGTGGCAGTTACCAGAGCCGACAACTCTAATGAGTGCGAAAGCGTATAAAGATAAGAAAGCGGAGCCGCTTGTTACCAGACTAAAAGAAGTATTACAAACAGTAATGATAAATAATTTAGATTTAAGCCGTAAATTAGAATCAGCAGGAAAGCGGCTGGATCAGATACGACAACAGATAAAGCGTCTGGAAAACCGTTTGGAATCTGTGGAGCACGAAAATGATGTGTTAAAGGTAGAAAATCGTGATTTAAAGCGGCTTAAAATGGTTTTAGGAGAGGAAAAGGTTATTTCTATCCTTGAACACCAAAAAGCGGCAGAACTCCCTGATAACAAGCTTAAAAGCAGGAACGGAATGGAAAGGTAGGTGCTTCATTGTGACAGAAATGGAAAAGAAAATTATGGTTCGCTTATGTGCAAAAATATTACAATATGTTAATCTTTCAGAAGATAAGGAAGTAGAAAATTTGATTCAGTGGGTTATTACAAGCAATAGCCTGAAAGAGAACAATAATGAAATCCGCAAGATAACTGCTGATTACAAAAAAGTACAGCCAGAGGTATATGGTGGGATTCGGGAAGCATTAAAAGCGAATCAGGAAATATGCAAAAAGCGGAATGAGTTATACGAAAAGCAACAGGATTTAAAAGGAAAGCTGTTCAAAATTGAAAGAGATTTAGAACGCTAGAGAGAAAGGCAAATAATAAAAACCACCGGAGCAGTATAACATATTTCTGCTTCGGTGGTTTTGACAGACATTATTTATTTGGGATTTTCATTGTTAAGAATGACCAGCTTATTTTGAAAACATTCAACAGAGATATGGGAGCCGATAGGAAAACCGAAATCTTCTACCCATTTTCCCTGTAAAGAAATTTTGGGTATAGAGGTCTGATAGCCAGAAGCTTCTTGGACTTTCAGATTTCTGGTTGAATTATCACGTGTATCATATGATATATTTGTGCTTATATTGAAGTGCTGCAAAATAGTGAATATTCTGGCAAGCATGGTATCATGCCCCAACCTACAAGGTTCAGTAAAATCAATATGACCTTGCCAATTCCCCATTTTTTGGACTTCATATATTAGCAATGGTTTATTACAAGTTACAAATTCCGCTAACATGCAAAGATTATTTAGTTGATAGAGAGAATCTACAATGGAATAAAATTCCCGGTCATTCAAACTTTTCTTAGAATAAAAATTCTGAAAATCTGTGTCATTTGACATCATAAGAAAGCGAAAGTTTTCAATAAAATTCCGTTGCTTGTCTTTTGATTCTAGTTTCTCATATTCCCGTGTTATATAATGGGAGAGATTTTTTTCAATTTCAAATATAAGAGTCACCGCCTTTTTATAATATAATTAGAGTTTATAAAAATTTAATAATTAGACATCACCTCACTTGAATCACAAAAATATATTAACTATCACATTTATATTTGCGATTATACACAACTTGATGTGAAAAGTCAATACTGTACTGTAAGAAATAAATTGGAAAACACATGATGCTTTGATTTTTCACACTTATTCATGTATAATCTTTGTAAAAGTAAAACGAGGTGATTGTATGGCTATGGCTTCTAAAATCCGGATTCTTCTGATAGAAAGAAACATGAAGATAAAGGACTTGGCGGAAAAGCTTGGATATAGTGGAAATAATTTGAGTAATAAATTGAGAGATGATAATTTTTCTGAAAAAGAATTGAGAAAGATTGCGGAGTTGCTGGATTGTGACTTTGACGCTACATTCACTATGAGAGATACGGGAAAAATAATATAAATATTGATACAATATGATTTTTCTTGTTTAATATATTTTAGCGTGATGTTAACATCACGTAGTTATTTAGTAACGAAAAATCAGGCTATTCTAAGTGCAATTTGATAATATTTAATTTTGGGAGCGATAATGGGAAATATAGATAAATATCAAAAAAATTTAAAACAGATATATGAGCAACTTTTTAAGAAAATTGGACAAAACACCTTGGATATATTTTTGTGTGGTGGAGCAAGCTCAAAGGAATGGCAATCTTCAAGAGATATTATCAGAAAAATAATAGAAAAGGAAAAGACTATCCGTATTTTATATCCAGAGGAACTTTTCATGGATATGCTTAATCAACAAAAGAAATATAATTTACTTCAATTAGAAAAAGTTTTAGCCGAAAACGTTGATTATATATGTATTGTGTGTGAAAGCGTTGGCTCTTATGTAGAACTTGGCGCATTTACTAGTATTAATGAAATCGTTGATAAAGTAATAGCTTTGGTCCAAACACAATACAAAAATGATGAAAGTTTTATAATGCTGGGTCCAATAAAGTATATTAAACAGCGTAATCCTCAAAAAGTAATATATTATAATAAATGTATTGATGAAGCAGCAGAAGTATTAAAGAATAATTTTAATATTCTTCTGAAAGATAAAAAACGTGAGCGATACCAATTGGATAATATAGTTGGACTTCATTATTACATATTACTTGTACTTTTTATTTTTGATTATATTAATGTTAATGATTTGATTATGTTAATAAGACAATTTTTGGATAATAATTCAGAGACTGCTAATTTTGAATACTTATATCTACCAGCATTAAAATTATTATATAAAGAACGCTTAATAGAAAAAATAAAGATGAAAGACAAAAATATTTATAAACCTACACACAAAGGGGTTGAAATGTGTTATAATATGCTTTATAGTACGCATGTCAATAATATTGACTTTGTTATAGATAAAGTGAAGTTGGCGTATTTACAAAATTGTTATTATTAAACATTATCCTCTCTTGGAAACGTTGGTTAGGTATTGGATGTGCTTTGGTACATATCAACCTTTCTTTAAGGGAAATGGTTCGTTTCCTTTAGATTATTAACTTAGAGGGTATACCGCGACAAGATGCGCTGATAAGCAGATTACTGTTTATCATCACCTCTTGTCGTGCTAAATATTTTTGGCAAGGGGGATAATGTTTATGATAAATCAAACTAATATAAGCTTACTTAAACTTAGGAGCTTACCAATATTTAATGATTTGAGTTCTATGAGTAGGGTCACTGGTTTTAGCGAACAATTGCTATATTATTATGCTATATCAGATGATGCAAAGAAATATACCATTTTTGAAATACCTAAAAAAGATAGTTGCAATACAAGGAAAATTTATGCTCCCAATTATGCTTTAAAGATATTACAAAGATGGATATTAGAAAATATTTTATATAAAATAGAATGTTCAGAATATGCTTTTGCTTTTAAAAGGGATATGGGTAGCCCATTAAAGAAAAATGCTTTGGTTCATAAGGAACATGTATTTTTGCTTGAAATGGATTTAGAGAATTTTTTTCATTCTATAAAAAGGCAAAGAATTGTCTATCTTTTTAGTAATTTGGGTTATAATGTTCCCATTTCGAATTGGTTGGCTAATATTTGTACATATGAAGATATATTGCCTCAAGGTTCAGTAACAGCACCTTATCTTTCTAATTTGGTTTGTTTACAGTTAGATAAAAGAATAGCAAAATACTGTAGCAAAAGAGATATTGTATACAGTAGATATGCTGATGATATTACATTTTCATGTAGTAATAAAGCAGTTATAAAGTCTATTTATGGTACTATTAAAAAAATTATTGAGTCAGAACATTTTACAATTAATCAGAAAAAGACAAGATTTATAGGAAAAAGTTCAAGAAAGAGTGTTACAGGTGTAATAATTGACAATGATTGCATTAAAGCACCAAAGGAGTATAAACGTTTAGTAAGGTGTTTAATACATAGAGCAATAATATCAGGAGATTATAGCAATATAAATAGAATAAGAGGATACATAGCATATATATCATCAATTGAAGATGACTATATGCAAAAGGTAGTAAAATATATAAACACATTTAAAACTAAAAGAGATGTGATATTTTTAGATAGTACAGTTGAAATGTTTAATGCTAATATATTCTTGCCGGGTGTTGATCAGATAAGTCAAATTCGTATGACGATGGAAGAAGAGGATAATTTTGGAGATTACGTTACCGAAAGGTTAGAGTTTTTAAAAAAACGTCATATGAAAGTACCACCTGAATTAGGCAAACTTTAATATTGTTTTTTCGAAGGGGCATTTGAAAGTGAGCAGTAGTACAGCGTAGCACACCCATAGCGCACAAACACCCCTCAAACCCTTATAAAACCGTCCTTCACCGTTTCCATCGAGGAGAGCGCTAAAACAGGTAAATTTTAAGGAAACACGCATAGAATAAGGGTTTCTAAAGGCTGCACTAACTTTTCGTGGTTGGTGCAGTTTTTTAGCGCTTAGAACGTGATTTATGAAATTTACTAATATAAGTATAGCAAATGGATGCATGTTTATGATACAATAATATATAGGCGACATGGCAGGGAGGGGAACAATTTGGCAGCATTAGAAAAACTTATTCAGTCAATTATGAGCGGAGTGCAGGATAAAAACATAAAATTTGCTGATTTGCAGAAAATACTTGATATAATGGGTTTTCAGTGTAGAGTGAAAGGAGATCACTTTATATATTGGAAAGAGGGCGTCGATGAGATTATTAACATACAACCAGATGGAAATAAGGCAAAACCATATCAAGTAAAGCAAATAAGGAACATAATATTAAAGTATCAGATGGAGGTGAAGTAGTATGCATAAATATGAAAGAATTATATATTGGTCTGATATAGATGATAAATTTATTGTAGAAGTTCCTGAACTTTCTGGCTGTATGGCAGACGGAAAAACAGCAGAGGAAGCTTTAAAAAATGTTGAGATAGTTATTTCGGAGTGGATTGAAACCGCCAAAGAGATTGGTCGTGAAATACCAAAAGCTAAAGGTAAATTAATGTTTGCATAAAGTTGAAAGTGTTAAGACAAGTATTTTTCATATTAAGAAAGGTATTTAGGAGCAATCAATAGTGCAGAGTAGCACACCGATAGCGCACAAACACCCCTCAACCCCTTGAAAAAACGCCCTTCACCGTTTCCATCACGGAGAGCGCTAAAGCAGGGAAGTTCTAAAGAAATCGTAATATTAAGAGGTTATTTTAAAACCGCACTAATCTTTCATGGTTTGTGCGGTTTTTGCTGCTGTAAATATAAGAGTTACCATTATATGAGTCGTAATAATAGTGAATTTCTATAGATTTTGTGATATACTATCCGGGTAAGATCGTATAAATGCAGATGCAACTAATTATATTTTATAAATAGTAGAATCAGATTATTAACGTTGTGTCATAACTGCCGTAATCTTTCCTGATTGAGGCAGTTTTTATATATGGAAATCAGACTATTTTTATTTTGCAAGTATATCTTTTTATCCATAAGTTTTGGTGAATCAACGGAAGGAGTATATAATATGATTTCAATAATACTTGAACTGTTAAGGTTCAGATGCGGGATCGGAGATCGATAGTCGTTTAGTTATATATCAATTGAAGACATCAATCCGATTTAGGAGGAATCCCATATGAAGTTACACTTACTGGGGCAGGCCTTGTTACAGATAGCGGGCCTGTGTTATGCAGCAATAAAATACAGGAATAAAAACATCGATAGTATAAACTCCTATTCTCCGCAGATAGAGTATGCATTGCCATTTGTAGGCGAATGGTATATTGCAAATGGCGGTGTTACCAAAAAAACGTCACACTCATGGGAAGTTCTCCCCCAGCGTTACGCTTATGATTTCATTATTGTGGATGAAGATGGGGAGAGCTGTCATGGTGATAAAATGGATTTACACAGCTATTATTGTTATGGAAAGGAGATACTTGCCCCCGCAGACGGCATAGTAGTTTCAGTAAAAAACGGGTTTCCCGATTGCCGCATAATGGGGAATGGACAGCCCGATCCGGATACACCTGATATTGGCGGCAACCGGATCACAATAAAGCATTCGTCAAAGGAATACAGTGTTGTCTGCCATCTTATGCCGGACAGTGTGCTGGTAAAAAAAGGACAGATGGTAAAAAAGGGGGAGGTAATTGGCAGGTGCGGCAACTCCGGGAATACGACGGAACCTCATGTCCATTTTCAGGTACAGAACACGGCCTATTTTTATTCCAGCATAGGTTTGCCTGTATTCTTTTCCAATATTCAGAAAAGGATACATGAGAAGTATGATAAAATTGATACACGCCCTTTTCCGGAGAAAGAAGACCGCTATGAAAGCTATGTGTATCGGGGATTAGCGGTAAGGAACGGAAACTTTGGGGAGAAATATCCGCTCTCTTCCTGATTTCCATAGCAGGTGTCCGGAATATATAGGAAAGGGCTGACGGTCATTTGTAATAGGGTGGAATCGATATCCGGAAGATAACATTTACTTCAGAAGGAGGTACCTTTTATGATAGTGCTTATTGCAGGATGTTCTCATACAGGAAAAACACTTTTGGCCCAGAAACTGCTGGAAAAATATAAGTATCCGTATTTATCAGTCGATCATCTGAAAATGGGACTGATACGCAGCGGACAGACTGACCTGACGCCGGAAAGCAAGGATGAACTTCTGACGGATTATCTGTGGCCTGTCCTGAGAGAGATAATAAAAACGGCTATTGAAAATAATCAGAATCTGATCGTCGAAGGATGTTATATCCCCTTTACCTGGAGAGACAGCTTTACGGAGGAATATCTGAAAAGCATTCGCTATTATTGTATTATAATGACTGACAGCTATATTGATACCCATTTTCAGGATATTAAGAAATATGCAAATGCTATCGAGGCACGGGAGGAGGATTCGTGGATAACTCCTGAAATGCTGAAGGAAGAGAATGGGAAAAATCTGCAGTTATGTAAAAAATACGATTGTACGTATCTTCTGGTAGACAATATATATCAGGTAGATGTGACATTGGATTAATCCGGTAATAGGAAGGGGAAACAACGGCAGGCAAACCTGGTTTGCCTGCCGTTGGATGTTTTGTCTGCTGCTGTTTCCGGAAGAGCAAGAAACGGGAAAAATCGGTTAACCGTTTCTGATTTCCCGCAGCATGGATTGAAAGAGTTCAATATGATGCTGTTCATCAAGAATGATACGGTTCAGGTTATCCTTGATATTGGTATCCCGGATTGTTTCCGCCTGTCTGGTGTATTTCTGTATGGCGGCAAGTTCCCCTTGAATCGAATTTTCAAGGAGCTCGCAGAGCATCTGGGGATAGTGATTATAAGAAGGTGTCCAATAGCATAAATCGTGGTTTTCCATACTCCACAGTCTTGGATCAAGCCCCATTTGGCAGGCGAGAGTAGCAAAGATATCTAAATGATGCATTTCTACGATACTTATACTGTGGAAGCATGCTGCGAAATCAGCATAATCCGGTTTCAGTATCACACTGTTATAAAAATACAGGCTGACCGCAGACATTTCGGAATTGTCGCTTCCTATATTACTCAGCATAGCCCATGCGTAATCCTTGCAGCAGCTTTCCGCGCAGACAGGCGGGTAGGGGATAGTAAGTGTTGCTTTGTATTCCTTATTATTGGGGCTGTTCATTATTTGACCCTCCGTGTTATCATTATACGTTACACAGTTCATTTGTTAGTATTATATATGAACAGCCGGCGGAGGTTATGACTGGAAGGAAAAGGGGGCTGAAAACAGCAGGCCGGAGTCTGTCAAAACTCCGGCCTGCTGTTTTCCTATCATACATAGGTATTTAATTTTAGTATATTTGCGAGTATTGCTATAAATTCGCGGGTATATGGTTTTGTTACGATAGGACACCCAAACAGGTGGGATAAATAGGAACCACCGAATTGATCCCAATAATTTGTAATGAGTGAACGGATAGCGCGTTCCACATTTTTTACTTTTGTACCGGAGTGGCTGGCAATCTCCGGATACAATCTTTTGGTGACGTTAAACAGATAGGTCTCATCCTCCGTGACCAATTTGATGGCATAAGCCAGATAGTGATAACCGACATAATTGGGCCGCAGACCTATACGCCATAGAAGCTTATGGATTTCATCCATTATTTTGTCCTCCTTATTGTGAGTGTATTAAGTTTACTAAATTTTGGAGGAAAATTGCGGAAAAGGAGCAAATTAGACGTAATTCGACAAAAAAGATCGTCATAAACTACGATTAACCAATTATTTTTATCAGTTATCTGTATCCGTAAATCCGACTGTTCTGTTTTTTAATGCCATAAATTCATGCTTGGCCCGGAAAATGGTATGAAGTGGAAAAAGGGGGCGGATATCAGGTAAACGTATATTTTTTTCAGCAGGTCTTATTTATCAGGAAAACTAATATATTGTAAAAAGTTTTACGGGAGGACTCTGTGTGTGAATAAAATTGTGGATGAAAATTATCTTGATTTAATTATAGATAATGCGTTGCTGAAAAATTATTTGATAGAGGATAATATAACGGGATTAAATGACAGATATTCAATCCTTCATATTTTAAGCGGGGAACCTTCTCCGTGCGATCTCGGAGAGCTTTATCCGTATCATAGTATTCCCGGCCTTTATACGCCTATGTCGCAATACGGAACGGAGGATACCGGTTTTATCAGTGTCCAGAATAATCCGCATCTGGCTCTTTACGGACAAGATGTCCTGATAGGTATAATTGATACGGGAATCGATTATCGTCATCCGGCTTTTATGGATAAGAATGGATGTTCCCGCATTGTCCGTATCTGGGATCAGTCGGTACAGGACGGACCGCCGCCTGCCGGTTTTTCCTATGGTACGGAATACGGCAAAGAGAGGATCGAACAGGCTCTTATGGATGAAAATCCTCTGGAAGTCGTACCGAGTACAGACAACAATGGACATGGGACTGCTGTTGCCAGCATTATTGCGGGAAGCCTGCGGGAGGAGAATGGGTTCAGAGGAATTGCCACCCAGGCTGAACTGGCAGTTGTAAAATTAAAGGAGCCGAAGAAAAATCTTCTGAAAATATCTTTTATACCGGGAAATATAGAATGTTATCAGGAAACAGATATTATACTGGCGGTGAAATATCTGGAAGGGGTATCCAGACAGCTTAATCGGCCGATGGTTATTTGTTTTGCCTTTGGAAGCAGCCAGGGCAGCCATGACGGTTACAGTACCTTAAATGATTATATGGACAGAGTAGTTCTGAAGCCCCGGATAGATATTGCTGTTGCCGCAGGGAATGAAGGGAATAACCGGCGGCATTATTTCGGCGCGGTGGATGAGCCGCCTTACCACCACAGCTTTGAATTGAAGGTGGGAGAGCAGGAGGGCCTGTTTGCCATGGAAATATGGACGGCTCTTCCTGCACGGCTTTCTATCCGGATTATGTGTCCCACAGGGGAATATACGAGGGTTATTTATCCGCAGCTGGAAAGCTGCTATTCCTTCGGTTTTGTTTTTGAAGGAAGCAGGATATGGGTGAATAACATCACTTTAGAAAAAGAAAATGGAGAACAGCTTATCTTAATCCGGTTTAAAAACCCGCATGAGGGGATTTGGACTTTTGATCTGGAAAACCTGGAGGAAGAGCCTTATACCTTTCATTCCTGGCTTCCGGCAGGGGAGCTTCTGTCTGATGAAACGTATTTCTTGATGCCGTCTCCTTATACTACGGTTACCATGCCCGGAACTTCGGACGGTTTATTGACGGTGACGGCGTATAACCCACAGACAAACAGTATTCTGGCACAATCCGGCTGGGGATATACAAGGGACTGGAGGGTGACTCCCGATGTGGCAGCACCGGGTTATCAAATGGCATGTGCGCTGCCAAACGGGATGTATGGGAATCTGACAGGTACCGGTGCTGCGTCCGGTGTGATAGCTATGATGCTGGAATGGGCGGTGGTGAGAGGAAACTATCCGACAATCACAGGCAGCGACATAAACAAGCTCATTATACGCGGCGCGGACAGAAGTAATTCGGGCTATGCCTTTCCGAATCCCAATTGGGGCTACGGAATTCTGGATATCTATGGTTTTCTGAGTAAGCTGGATTTATGAGAAGACAGGTTGTTATCTGTTTAGATACGTGCTATGCTTTAGACGTAGCGTAAAGGGGAGCGTTAGACTTCTGGCTGTATTTTTATCAGAGAGAAGAGGTTAGCCATGAAAGAGTATTCCATTGAGGAGCAATTTGCGATAGTGGCATTGAACGCGCAGGACAGCCGGAATGACTCTGCGGCCAAAAACGCGGCGATTGCAGGAATTGCCGCCGCCAGAGCCGTGCAGAGGCTTTTGAATGAGGAGGATAAACCGGACGCTGCGGAATGGGAACGGAAGCTTCGGGACCAACTGAATGCCGTTAAAAAGATGAGCCGTAAAAAACGCAGGGAAGTGGAAACGGATATAGCGGATATTCTGAAGGCAGAAGGGATATTGCAGGAAATACCTAACCTGCTGGGCTGTGATATGAATTATTATACGGCGAATGTAACCATGCGGGAGTATAAGAGTGAGCCTGCTGTTTATCAGAGTATTGTGGAAGGCGTGCGGGCAGTTATTGAGGAACAGGAGGAAGTGTCTGAAAAAACAGTGGTATTGTTCTGGTTGTTCAGGGAGAGCGGCTGTCTGCATGATATTTTCACCGTGGAAGAGCAGGAAATAGTCCAAAATAAGCTGTCGGCGGCGGCTGCCGGAAACCCCTTATATAAAGTCATTTTAGAGCAGGAATTCCATAGCGCGGTGTGGCTGCTGGGCATGCAATTCGTAAATGGAAAGCATAAGCTTTTCCGGAATCCCTATCTGGAGGGTATTAACCTTATGTTCCCGTTTCTGGACAGGAGGCAGGCGATTTTTATTGATATGGTGATAGTGGGAACCAGTGTCAGTGACAGAAGAAGTGCGGCAATTGCTTTTCTGGAGAAAAACGGGCATACCTGTGAAGAGATAAAAAACGGAACGGAAACAATCGTGAAGGTGGATAATGGGTATTACCGTATTTTCCCTTCCGCCCGTTCTTTTAAAATCCCCGTTCAGGGGGTGGAGCTTTTGCCGGTATACAGATAGAGGGCAGAAGCCAGTCCCTGGGGAGGGACTATAATTACTCCTACTTTATTATTATACAAGGAAATCAGAAAAATGAATTACACCCGTTTAGAACTGCAGAACCAATTAAAAGAAATGGACTTGTATCCAACAGATACCGTTCTTGTACATTCTTCCATGAAATCGATGGGAGAGGTGGAGGGAGGCGCGGATACCGTACTGGATGCCCTGATGGAATATTTTTCTGTGGGACTTCTTCTGCTTCCTACCCATACCTGGGCTCAGATGGGAGAGGAATACCGTGAATTCGATCCTGTGCAGGAAGATGCCTGTGTGGGAATACTGCCCAATCTTTTCCGTAAGAGGCCGGGTGTATGCCGATCCCTTCATCCCACCCACAGTATGGCTGCTTATGGTGCCGGAGCGGCAGAATATATAGCCGGGGAAGAAGCGTGCAATACGCCGTGTACTCCCGGCGGATGCTACGACCGGCTGAAAGACATAAATGGCAGAATCCTTTTGGTGGGGGTGACGCATGCCCGTAATACGTATATCCACAGTGTGGAAGAGGTGCTGAATATTCCCAACCGTCTGACGGATAAACCGGTGGAATTCTATACGAAAATGCCTGACGGAAGCCGGAAGAAAATATATATGAGAAGGCACTATAATGCCGTGCAGCCTTACATCTCGGAAGATTTTGTAAAGCTGACGCAGGCCTTTTATGATACGGGGGCAGCCAGACAGGTTCGTTTTGGCAATGCGGAATGTATCCTGTGTGACGCGCGAGGGATATTTGAGGTTACCAGGCATATTCTGGCGCCAGATCCGGAATGTATTATTACGAGTCCTGCGATCCCTGCTTCCAGATGGGCGGATTTTGAAGGAGGTCCCTTTTTTTAAAGGATTAAAATTATAGGCTCCGCCTGCGGGAATAAAAATGCCGCAGGGTCATGAAAACAAATGACCCTGCGGCTGTTTTGTGAATTTTTTATTTCGCTGCGGTTACGGAGATGATGTGGGGATTGACACCTTCATACCAGTACAGATAACCTTCCATGTCGATAACATCGCCGATTTGCAGATTCTTGACTGCCGCATATACATCGGTGGTATTGTCGCACAGGTAGGATTCTACAACGAAGGAATAGGTCTCGCCGTTCAGGGAAACGTTGAAGTACAGGTCGTCGCCGTCCGTGCCGGAGCCGTCCCAGTTGTACAGGTAAGCAACATCGTTTCCGGCCTCATCCTGGCCGGCGGCTTCCACGGTCATGCCTTTGAATGCAACATATTGGTTCTGATAGTCGATCAGCTCATCGGTTCCCAGCATTGCGGTAACGTCTTTGACGGGAGCAAGATAGGTGTCTCCTTCCACGATTTCAAAGGTGGCATCCATAATTTCCACTTCACCGGACCACTCCGCTTTATATCCGGTTACCCTGATTTTGGTTCCGGGAACCAGCTTTTCATAGTCTTCCTCTGAGCAGGCCATATTGTACACGAAATAGGCGCCGTCCGGATCCTGGGTATATACGGTAGCCTTGTCTTCCCACCATGACTGCTTGGCCTGGACATAGGTTTCGACAACGACTTCGGAATCCAGCTCTGCGGCCATGTACTCCGCATAGGACAACACGCCTTCGGTACCGGCGGCTGCCGTGGTTTCTGTGGATGCTTCTTCCGATGCAGCAGCTGTGGTTTCTTCCGGGACAGCGCTGGAAGCTTCGGTAACTGCTTCAACGGTGCTTTCTGCCGCAGGGGCATTCTCAGTCTTTGCGCAGCCGGTCATTCCGAGCACAAGAGAGAGGGTCAGGGATAAAACGATTGCTTTTTTCATAACATTCTCCTTTTTTACTGATGGGCATTTACATAACAAACACAGTCATTATATACCTGAAAATACCAGGGATCAACACAAACTGTCAAGAATTCCTCTTTTTTTTCATGCCCTGGCGGATGAGATATAAAAGTATGAAAATCCATGCGACGGCAAGACTGGAAAGCAGGGCGACTGCTGTTGGCGGCAGCGGGCCGAGATCCGCTTTGCCGGAGGAGGCGGGGCCGCTCTCGTTCAGATGGTAGAGGGAGGTCACGTCCTCGTAAAGATCAGCGATAAAAACGTCATTTACTTCTTTCTTACGCCGGACCGCTTTTGTGACCTCCTCCACAAGCTGGCCGGAGGCGCTGCGCAGGGAGGCGGAACCATTGAATACTGGGGTGACAAACGTATCCTCCACATGCTCCAGCAGGAGACGGGAGGCTTTGATTTTTACATCATAATAAAGGGAATTGTCCTCGCCGCACCGGGAGAGGTAATCCTGGTATTCGGAGGAGTTTTGTGCCTTGCTTGTCACTGGGACGTATCCTTCTGTACGGGAATAGGCGATCTGTACCTCATTGGTGAGAAGGTACTGGGTAAAGAGCCAGGAAGCCAGCACCTCCTGGGGATCCGTTTTATTAAATACACAGACGGAAGGTCCCTGGGAGATCATTTGCGGATGCTGCGGATCAGACTGGGGAATCATTCTCACCTCGGTTTCGAAATCCACAAGAGCCTCCTCGCTGATATCGGTGAGCGGCGCATCCGTACCCATCCAGGTAGCTCCGGCAGTGGAATCAACCGCGAAAATACACTGGCCCGCATTCATAAAATTGGCCGGGTAGCTGGATATTTTAAAGGTGGAAAAGGCGCCTGATTTTGCATGCTCTGCAACCGTGTACAGGAACCGGGTGGTGGTGTCGTTAAACAGCTGGATTTCCCCGTTTGCAGAAGCGTAGCCGGCATCATTCTGCTTCAGATACTGAATCATCATGTTATCCGTCGATTTATAGATAAAGGGGATCATGACGGACTGTCCGTTAATGAGATAATTTCCGTTGGCATCCTTGGCCATGGCAGCCTCGGAAACCTCCCATATAAAATCCCAGGTCAGCGTATCCGGAAGGGTGTACCCCAGCTTTTCCACATAGGTTTTATTGATATAGCAGGCCTCTGTGGAACGCATGAAGGGAAGGGCGTAGGTCTGCCCGTTCAGGGAACATTCCCGGAGAAACGGATCGATAATTTCCTCCTGTGCCGGAGAATCGAAGAGAAGCCCGCTTCCGCCCAGGCCATACCTGGGATCCGCAATCAGCCCGTCCAGGGGAACCACGGTGCTGTTACCCGTCAGATAGGTGGCAATATGATCCGGATAGGTGATGCATACGTTGGGCGTGGTATCTGTGGCAATGTTGGTAATGACATCGTTGTAAATCTTGCCATAATCCGTATATAACCGCAGATTCACTGTGATATTTGGGTACAGCGCCTGAAAATCCGTAATTGCTTTCTTATAAATATCAGTCTGGGTTTTGTTTGTATCGTTTTTTGCCCAAAAAGTGATCTCATATTGCCTGGAGGTATCAAACTGACCGGGGATGGAAAAGGTCACTTGGCCTCCCCGGCCGTGGCAGCCGGTCAGCATCGACAGGGCAAGCAGGACAAAAAACAGGGCGGCGATCTTCTTTGTGTGCGTTGTTTTCATCCCTTGGTACCTCCTCTGGATACGCCTTCCATGATTTTCCTGCGGAATACCAGGAACAGCAGGATCAGCGGAACCGAGATCACGACAACTGCCGCCATCATAGCCGGGATATTCTCGCGCCCGAATCCGTTTTCACGGATTTCCTGAATCCCGTTTGAGACCAGATAATAACTGGGATCATCCGTAACCAGCCGGGGCCATACATAGGAATTCCAGCACTCGATCATCTTCAGAATCGTGATGGTGACGAGGGTGGGCTTGCAGATAGGGATCATGACTTTCCACAGATATTTGAAATCGGAGGTACCGTCTGCCTTGGCAGCGCGGTATAGTTCATCCGGCACCAGTTCGAAATTCTCCTTTAACAGATAGATATAGAATACAGAGGTGACGGAGGGCAGGATGAGGCCGAGGAAGGTATTGCGCATATCAAGGTTGGTGACCGTTGCGTAATTGGTGATGATGACCAGCTCATTGGGAATCATCATCAGGGAAAGCAGCAGTGTAAAAGCGATATTCTTCCCGCGAAACGACAGCCTTGCAAACGCATAGGCCGCCAGGGTAATCACAGCCAGCATGATAGCTGTGGTGGCCAGGGTGAAAAGCAGCGTATTCAGAAGATAGCCGGCAAGCGGTACCGTGGTGAAGGCATCGGAAAAGTTTTGCAGGGTGGGGGAGTGAGGGAAAAAGGAGGGGACGCGCTCCGCATTATAGGAACCGTAGCTTTTTACGGAAGTGAGCAGCATCCAATAAAAAGGAAACAGGACCACAAGCGCCCAGAATGCCAGCAGGATATAAATGAGAGTGTTCGTAATCCGTTTATGTCGTTTTGCAGTTTTTTCTATTTTACGGTAATCCATGGTTGTTCCCATCTGCGCACGTTTGTGCGCGTACAAAAAGTTTTTATATATAGTGGACATGCTTTCTGCTGAGTAACAGATTGATACAGGTTATGGTGAGTACGATGGCAAACAGGAGGATGGCCGCCGCGGATGCATAGGATGGGTAACCGCCGCTGCTGCCGTAGAGCATGTCGTACACATAACCGACGATGGTGTTCATACCCGCCGCATTCAGATCCGTGCCGAACAGGGCGACGGCATCACTGTATGCCTTAAAGGCGCCGATGAAACCGGTAATCACCAGATAAAACAGCATGGGAGAGATCATAGGAAGCGTGATTTTGGTGAAAATCCGGAGTTTCGGGGTCCCGTCCACCCTCGCCGCACGGTAATAGCTTTGGTTTACGGAGGCCAGCGCACTGGTAAGAATCAGGATTTTAAAGGGCATAACCACCCAGATGGTGTACAGGCAAAGGACAGTCATTTTTGCCCAGTAGGGACCGTCTATAAAATCAACGGAAGGGCCGCCGAACCAGTTGATTAATAGATTCACAAGCCCGTCGGAGTAGGCGGTTTTTTTAAAGAGAATCATAAAAACAAGGCCCACGGCAAGTGTGTTGGTCACATAGGGCAGAAAATAAATGGTCTGGAACAGGTCGCGGAGCGGCTTGACGGAACTTAACGCAACGGAAAGTAACAGGGCCAGTCCCGTGGAGGCCGGAACGGTGATGATCACCAGCAGGAAGGTGTTCTTCACTGCCTGCAGGAAGTAGGGATCATGCAGCACATAGGAATAATTGTAGCCTCCTGTTCCATAGCTGGTCCGGGATGCAAAATTGTAACCCTCTTCAAAGGAATAAATAAATACATCAATGAGCGGATATATCAGAAATACAGCAAGGAAAAGTACTGCCGGAAGCAGGTACAGCCAGGCTTTCCTGCCGCCGGAAATAATGTTGTCATTTTTCATAACAGCCCTCCCGGATGCGTTCGCCGCTGTCTTTGTCAAAAAGGAATACCTTGCCCGGTTTCAGTGAGAATCTGACCGTATCAGAGGAAGTATCCACATGGCTCTCCGAGCCGGCAATGGAACGGAGAGCCACGTTTTCACAGGCAGGGTGGGTGGAAACGATACTGATATCACGTCCCATGACCTCCACACCGTTCAGGGAACAGCTCAGGGGACCGTCCTCCTGCAGGAGGAATCCTTCCGGCCGGATTCCCACCCATACCTCCCTGTCCGTCACACCGGAAACAGGCAGGACAGGAGATTTTCCGATATAAAGCCGGCGGTCGTGCACCTTCCCGTGGAAAATATTGATGGGAGGGGTTCCCAGGAACTTCGCCACAAACAGATTCACCGGATCGTCATAGACCTCCTGGGGCTTCCCAATCTGCTGGATGACCCCTTCCTTCATGACAACGATGCCGTCGGAAATACTCATGGCCTCCTCCTGATCATGGGTGACAAAGACCGTGGTGATTTGTGTTGCTCTCTGGATTTTACGGATCTCCTCTCTTGTCTGCAGCCGCAGACGGGCATCCAGGTTGGAGAGAGGCTCGTCCAACAGGAGGACATGCGGCATTTTGACCAAAGCGCGAGCAATGGCGACACGCTGCTGCTGCCCTCCGGACAGTTCGCTGGGTTTTCTGTCCATCAGATCCCCGATCTGAACCAGCCCGGCGGCATTGGAAGCACGCTCCAGCATTTCGGCCCTGGTCAGCTTCTGCTCCCCCTTCAAATTTTCCAGGGGGAAAAGGATATTCTGTTTAACGGTCAAATGAGGGTAAAGAGCATAATTCTGGAATACCATGCCCACCCCCCTGTGCTCCGGAGGAAGATTGGTCACATCCTTGTCACCGAAGAATATTTTTCCTTCCGTAGGCTTTTCCAGGCCGCAGATAAGGTTGAGAGTAGTGCTTTTGCCGCAGCCGGAGGGACCAAGAAGGCCGATTAATTTGCCGTCCGGGATTTCAAAAGTGAAATGATCTACGGCGATTACATCACCATGGACTTTTTTATTGCGGTTGGGAAATTTTTTTGTGAGATTCTGTAATTGGATTTTCATACGCATCCTCATTTCTGCATGATTTACCAAAATGTATTATAGCAGATTATGCCAGGTTTATCACCGGGTTTTTTGTATTATCATTAAATTTGGACATCCATCTTCCAAAGTAGCCCGCTGCTGAGGTATAATGTGGGATAAGCAAACAGAAACCATAAAAAGCAGGAAGCAGAGAAACGAAACGGAGGACGGAGCAGATGGTTTTCTTACCCACAGAGGATTTATATGAGGAAGAAATTTTTCTCAAGCTTATCCGGACATCGGAAGAGAATAAGGAAAAGGGATATGTACCGGCTTATTATTTTGCCGTTTGCCTGCGCGGCAGCGGAAAAGAAATAGGCAGCTGTGACTTGAGAATAGGATATAATGAAAATACATATTACGGGGGAAACATCGGTTATCGGATCGAGGAGCCGTATCGGGGCAATCACTATGCGGCAAAAGCGTGCCGCCTTTTGTTTAAACTGGCCCGGAAACACGATATGGACAGTTTGATTATCACCTGTAATCCGGATAACCGGGCTTCTGCAAAAACCTGTGAGTATGCAGGCGGTATTTTGAAGGAGACGGCGAAGCTCCCTGTTACCAACGAGATGTACCGGGAGGGGGCCAGAGAAAAATGCATTTATTTTTTCCCGTTTGATCAGGACGCTTCACAATCACTTTCTCACGGTCGGTGCAGCAGCCTGACGGAATAGTTACAGCTGACTGGAAGTATCCGCTGTGGGGTATCCATAAATAACACTTGGCAGATTCCCATGTGGGAGAAAGGAATACACCGATGGATTTATATTTTGCGCCCATGGAGGGGATTACCGGTTATATATACAGACGCGCTTACCACAGCTGCTTTCATCCCATGGATACGTATTTTACGCCTTTTATAGCGCCCAAACAGGATAAAACCCTGAATTCCAGGGAAAAAAATGATATCCTGCCGGAACACAATCAGGGCATGCGGGTGGTGCCGCAGATTCTGACCAACAGGGCGGAGGATTTTATACGCACGGCGGAAAAAATCCGTGAATTCGGCTATCAGGAGGTAAATCTGAATCTGGGATGTCCGTCCGGGACAGTGGTATCCAAGAAAAAAGGTGCGGGTTTTTTAGGGGAACCGGAAGCCCTGGATCGGTTCCTGGAAGAAATCTTTAGAAGGCTGGATATGGATATTTCCATTAAAACCAGGCTGGGAATGGAGGATGGGGAAGAATTTTACCGGCTGTTGGATATATATAATAAATACCCGCTGCAGGAACTGATTATTCATCCTCGTGTCCAGGCGGATTATTATAAAAACAGCCCCGACTGGAAGGTGTTCCGGGACGCTTTACAGATAAGCCGGAACAGGGTGGTATATAACGGCGATATTTTTTCCGTGGGGGATTATGAGCGGTTTACCTCGTCCTTCCCGGAGGCCGGTGCCGTAATGCTGGGACGGGGTGTGCTTGCCAATCCGGGCCTGCCCGGACTGCTATGCGGCGGGCGGCAGCCGTCCGTGCAGGAAATAAAGCAGTTCCTGGACAGGCTGGTAAGCGATTACAGGGAAGTGCTTTCCGGTGAAAGAGACGTACTTTTCCGAATGAAAGAACTCTGGTATTATATGGGATTTTTGTTTACGAATCCGGAGAAATATGTAAAAAAAATAAAAAAGGCGCAGAGGCTGTGTGATTACGAAGAAGCGGTACGCGCTTTATTTCGGGAGCAGGAACTGGCGGAGGGCGGAGCTTTCCGGCCTGTCATATAGTAACAGTTCAGACATCGCCGCAGGCAGTTTTAAATGGAAGCAGTTTTAAATGGAAGCTTGCGTTCCTTATGGTAAAATGTTACAATAATAAAGCTTTGCTGCTTTAAAGCGTGTGCGCGGCAGTGCGTATATGCACAAGGGCAGTAATCCGTATATGCAGTACCCGGGATATATTATTCAAAGGAGAAAGAACGATGGGGGAAAACACGGTTATTGTAACAATTTGCGTGGTATATTTTCTGGTCATGATCGGAACCGGAATCTACGCATCCAGAAAAAATAAGAAGGCTTCGGACTTCCTGGTGGCCGGAAGGAAGCTGAATACGCCGATGACGGCTATCACGCTGGCGGCGGTGCAGATAGGGGTCGGCATTGTTTTGAGCAGCGCCACAAATGGCTATAACGACGGCGTATGGCCCGGAATCTATTATTCCATTGGCTGCGGCGGCGGGCTGATTCTGGCTGGCCTTTTAACGGCGAGAAAGCTGCGACAGGAGGAAGGATACGTGCCCCTGGACTTTTTTGCCAAACGATATGGCGACAGCAAGGGAATCCGTTTCTGGGCATGGATCAGTAATGTGCCCAGCCTTTTGGGGATTTTTATCGCGCAGCTTCTGGCCTGCGGCGGGATTCTTGCCGGCTTTGGGATTCCCTTTGAAGCAGGTGTTGTCATAACGGCAGTGGTCATCCTCATTTACTGTACGGTGGGCGGTATGTGGGGTGTCGTACTTACCGATGTGATTCAGACGGGGATTATTGTGGTGGGAATTCCGGTTCTTGCGGCAGCCACCCTGATTCGGTATACCCATGCGGGAGGAAGTATTGCCGCGATATATGCCGCACCGTTTATCCCTCATGGAATGGGAACCAAATTTATTTACCTGGTGCTGCCTTTTCTTCTTTCCATCTCCGTATCCTATGATGCGTATGCCAGAATCCAGTCTGCCAAAGATGCGAAAACGGCTACCAGAGGATGTATCGGCGGCGGTGTCATCGTTATCATCATCGGCCTGCTTTGCTCTACGGTAGGGGCGGCATCCACGATACTGTTCCCGGGTGTGACGGACGGAATTTTTACCATCGCGGCTACGGGAATCCTGCATCCCGTATTGGCGGGGATTGTGATTGCCGCCATACTTTCTGCGGCGATGTCCAGCGCAAACTGTGTTATTTTGTCCCTGGGCGCCTCTTTTTCCAGGGATTTTTATAACAAGTTCCTGCATCCGGAAGTGGAGAATCTGGACGAACTTCCCAAAGCCAAGCTGATTTCCCGTATTGCGGTATTCGGCGGCAGTGTTGCAGGAATTCTGTTTGCCTTTAAAATGACGGATATCCTGGATGCGATGATTATCTTTAATTATCCTTATATGGGAAGTATGCTGGTTCCCCTGCTGGGAGGGCTTTTGTGGAAGGGAGCTACCAGAAAAGGGGCGTTTGCATCGGCTATAGCAGGGGGAATCGTAGGCGTGGTTTCTTTCTTTATCGGCATTCCCGGACCTCTTTACGGAGTGGTCAATGTGGATTTGGCGCTGATGTTCGCTTATCTGGTATCGGCAGCGGCGCTCGTGATTTTCAGTAATCTGGACAGCGCCGGGAAAAAAGTACGTGCCTGATCGTCGGATAAACAGGAATATGCAAAAGGAATGTGAGAATATATATGAGTACATATCAGTGGCCTTATCAAAATGAAATCGGTCAGGAAGAAGAGGTCTCCTGTGACGTCCTGGTTCTGGGCGGCGGCCTTGCGGGATGTTATGCGGCTATAGCCGCGGCAAGGAAAGGGAAAAAAGTTGTCGTGGTGGAAAAGGGGGCAACCGAGCGCAGCGGTGCGGCGGGAAGCGGCTTTGACCACTGGGAGTCCGCCTGTACCAATCCCTGTTCCCGTGTCACAGCGAAAGAAATCGCGGAGGCCTACGTGGAAGAGCAGGATTATTACAGCAACGGCATAGCCCACTATATAGAATGCAGGGAAGGGTATGACCGGCTGCTGGATATGGAAGCCTTCGGCGGGAAGATCAGGGATACGGAGGATGAGTTCAGGGGAGCCGAATTCCGGGATGATGAAACCGGGCTTATGTTTGCCTATGACTATAAAAACCGTTTTACCCTCCGTGTATGGGGAAGTACATTTAAACCGGCGCTGTATAAAGAACTAAAGAAGCTGGGAGTAAGGATATACGATCGTACGGAGGCCACTGCGCTGCTGACAAAGCAGGTAAACGGGAAACCGAGGGGGATCGGTGCGCTGGGCATGAATGTAAGAACCGGAAAATTCATGATATTCCGGGCAAAGGCTACGATTCTAACCATGTCAAGGCCGGCCAGAATCTGGCTTTTTAATCCGGATTTGGTGGGCCTGTGTGAGTTCAGGCCCACGCAGAGCATCGGCAGCGGCCATGCCATGGGGTATCGGGCCGGAATTGAATTTACCATGATGGAAAAATCCGTAAAGGGGGAATTTTCCGCTGCGGGCAGAAGCTTTCCTCCTTATGGGACGGGAAATAACCATAATACCTGGTATGCCGCCACTATGGTGGATGCCAGAGGGGTGGAAATTCCGTATGTGGATCGGGACGGCAGGGAGCTTCAGTCGGTTTCGGAACGTTACTACCCGGCTCCGGGACAGAAATTTTTTCTCAAGGGCGGCGTGATTGATGAAGCCAAGTATGAGTACCGGGGACCGGAAACTCTTCCGTTTGAGGAATTGATTAAGAGGGGCTATCAGCTTCCTTTTTATGCGGACTTGAGCCGGATGCCCGAAATGGAGCGAAAGGTGATTTGGGGGATGATGGTAGGCGAAGAAGGGAAAACCAAAATCCCCATCCTGGAAAATTATACGAAACGGGGTTTTGATCCTGCCAGGCATATGCTGCAAAGCTATGGAAACGGCTGGCAGTCCGCCGCATTCCTTGCCCAGGAGCGCCAGCTCTTCGGAGCGCCCGGAGGCATCATGCATGACTGGGATCTGAAAACGAATATCGACGGCATCTATGCGGCGGGGGATCAGCTTTTCGCATCGGACTGCTGCGGGTTTGCCGCTGCCACGGGGTATTATGCGGGCAGGAAAGCGGCGGATGCGATAGAAGGTGTGCCGGAGACGGAACCGGACCGGCAGGAGATAGAAGCGGAGAAAAAACGTCTCTATGCGCCTCTCTTTGTGGAGGAGGGCATGGACTGGAGAGAGCTGAATATGGCAGTTTCCAAGGCCATGCAGAACTATTGCGGCGGCGTGAAATGCAGGGCGCTCCTGGAAGAAGGGATTGCGCTGCTTGACAGTTATGTAAAAGAAGCCCTTCCTATGGTAAAAGCGGATAATCCCCACGAACTCATGCGCGCCCATGAAGTATCCGATATTCTGGAGGTTGCCGGAATGATCCTCCAGGCCTGCCTTTTCCGGGAATCCAGTTCCAAACCGCTGTGCTTTGAACGCAGCGATTCCACAAAGCGGGATCCGGAAGAAGAGAACTGCTTTATCACCATCCGTATGGAAAACGGAAAGGCTGTTAAAGGGAAAGTGCCTTTGGGCTATTTCGGGGATTTGGAAACGGAATATGAACGCAGGAACCAGGATTATATCAATAGCCTCTGATCAGCAGCAGGGCAGTATGCAGGGGAAACAGAGAGATTCCCATGCTTTGATACGCGTGCTAAAGCGCGCAGATAGGAGGAACCATGGAAAAGGAAATGACCGCTTCGGTGATTCCCTGCAGCGCAAGGCCGCTGAAATTCGACGACAGCCTTTGTATCGGATGCAACCGCTGCGCAGATGTGTGTCAGGTGGATATCATGATACCGAATCCGGTAAAGGGGAAACATCCCATTGTTATTTATCCGGGAGAATGCTATTATTGTGGCAGCTGTGTGATGGCCTGCCCGAATAAAGGTGCGGTTTCCCTGGAGCATCCGCTTATGAACCAGGCGAAGTTCGTACCGGTAAAGCTCTAATCTGACGGGCATCCTTGTACGGGTATCAGGTCGAAGCAGCAGTAGGACGGGGGGATCATATGCAGAAGGAAGTTTGCGCTGCACTGGAGGATTTTTTTCCTTTCTGGGATAAACTGACGGAGGAAGAACAAAAGAATGTTTGCAGGAATGCCGCCTCTGTGATATATCCGGCGGGGGCCTTTATCCACCGGGCATCGGAGGACTGTGTGGGAGTCCTTTTAATCAGGGAGGGACAGCTGCGGGTATATATTCAATCCGAAGACGGCAGGGATATTACCTTGTTCCGTATCGATGCAGGGGAAGCCTGTGTGTTGAGCGCGTCCTGCTTTATGCAGGAAATTACTTTTGATATTCTCATTGACGCGGAGAAGGACAGCCGTGTACTGGTGATTCCCACAGCGGTTATCCGCAGGCTTGCGGATGAAAATATTTACGTGGAAAATTATATTTACAAACAGGCGGTGGAACGTTTTTCCGATGTGATGTGGACCATGCAGCAAATCCTTTTTATGAGCTTCGATAAAAGGCTGGCGGTTTTTCTGGTTGATGAAGCCGCTAAAACGGGGGAGGATACGCTGACGATGACTCATGACCAGATTGCCAGATATACCGGCAGCGCAAGGGAAGTGGTTTCGCGGATGTTAAAATATTTTGAGAAGGAAGGTCTGGTGGAGCTGGCGAGAGGCAGAGTAAAGCTGTTACATAAGAAAAAGCTGCAGGAATTGACCAGAGATTAACAGGCCTTAGACAAGTAGACAGAAGGCAGCCGGGCTTATGTGACCAGGTTACGGATCAAACACACTCCCCGGAGTAAGATGGTTTCAGGATCTTATTTCGAAGGAGTGTATTTTTATGAGTAAAACAGTGATTATCGGCGGTGTGGCCGGAGGGGCCACCGCGGCGGCAAGGCTTCGCCGCAGGGATGAAAAAAGGGAAATTGTGATGCTGGAAAGGGGAGAACATATTTCTTTTGCCAACTGCGGCCTGCCTTATTATATCGGGGATGTCATCCAAGACAGGGAGGCGCTGCTCCTGCAGACACCAGAAGGAATGAAGAAAAAGTTCAATATAGATGTCCGCATCCGTCAGGAAGCGGTAACTATCCATCCCGGGGAAAATAAAATAGAGGTACAGGATTTACAGACTGGAAAAATATATGAAGAAAGCTATGATCAGCTGGTTATAGCAACCGGCTCTTCCCCGTTAAAGCCGGGAATTCCGGGTATTGACGGCAGCCGGATTTTTACACTTTGGAATCTTTCCGATACGGATCAGATCAAAGCGTTTCTGCAGAAAGAAAGGCCGAAGAGTGCAGCAGTTATCGGCGGCGGCTTTATCGGACTGGAGATGGCGGAGAACCTGCACCGGGCCGGCCTTGCCGTATCCGTAATAGAAATGCAGAAACAGGTCATGGCTCCCCTGGATTATGAAATGGCCCGGCTATTGCATGAAAATATGGAAATGAACGGTGTGGAGCTGATTTTGGAGGACGGTGTGAAGCGGTTTGGACAGGAGGATGCCGGGGTGGCCGTTTCGCTTGCCAGCGGAAAAATAATACGGGCGGACATGGTGATCCTCTCCATAGGGGTGCGCCCTAACAGCCGGCTGGCATCTGATGCGGGGCTTGCGCTGAATGCCAGAGGCGGCATCCGGGTCAATGAATTCCTGCAGACGAGTGTTCCCAATATCTATGCCGTGGGGGATGTGGTTGAAGTGGGGCAGTTTGTGACGGGAGAACGGACGATGATACCTCTTGCCGGCCCCGCGAATAAGCAGGCAAGGATTTGCGCGGATAATATTGTTGGGGATCGGAAGCCGTACGAAGGAAGTATGGGAACCAGTGTTGTCCAATGCTTTGATCTTACGGCTGCCGCCGTGGGACTGAATGAAAAGGTTTTGCTTACTTCCGGGAAGGAAAAGGGCAGGGATTATCAAACCGTACTGATCCAGCAAAAATCCCATGCCGGCTATTATCCCGGTGCAGTACCTCTTACTCTGAAGCTGCTTTTTGATACAAAGTCCCGGATCCTGGGTGCCCAGATAGTGGGGCAGGACGGCGTGGATAAAAGAATAGACACCATTGCATCCGTTATGCGCCTTTCCGGTACAACGGATGATCTGGCAAAGCTGGAACTGGCGTATGCCCCGCCCTTTTCTTCCGCCAAGGACCCGGTGAATATGGCGGGTTTTACCGCAGAAAATGTGCGGGAGGGCCTGGTATCCTTCCTGGGTGTACAGGAACTGGAGGAAATACGGGCGGATAAAAAACGGAGGGAAACCTGTCAGATACTGGATGTGACGGAAAACGCAGAGCGTCTTGTGTTTTCCATTCCCGGTTCCCTGCACATTCCTTTGGGGGAACTGCGGGAAAGAATGGATGAGCTGGATCCCGGGAAGCTGATTATCCCCTATTGTTCGGTGGGAGTCCGCTCCTACAATGCAGCCCGGATTCTTCAGCAGTCCGGCTTCCCCGATGTGAAGGTCCTGGAAGGAGGAACCACCTTTTATAAATCGTATCACTATAAGGAGTATGGGATGAATGCAGGAAAAGAAAAGACAAAACAGGAGGAGAATAGCCGCAGAAGGACAACAGAAACGCTGGAACTGGATTGCAGCGGGATGCAGTGTCCCGGACCGATAATGAAGGTTAATGAGGCCCTGCATACTATGGAGAAAGGAGAACGGCTTTGTGTTGCGGCTACGGACTTGGGATTTGCGCGTGATATTGCCGCCTGGTGTTTAAGAACCGGCAATACGCTGATAGAGTCTTTCAAGGAGGGAAAGCAGACCCGGGTTACCATTGAGAAAGGGGAGGCGAAAGAGGAAAACCGGAAACAGGCGGAATCGGCATGTCCCGCTCAAAATGGGGATTATCCTGCAGCGTCCGGGGAACGGGAAGGAAAAACACTGATTGTATTTGACGGGGATCTGGATAAGGTACTTGCCGCTTTTATCATTGCCAACGGAGCGGCAGCCATGGGAAGGCCGGTAACCATGTTTTTTACCTTCTGGGGGCTGAATGCCCTTCGCAGGCCGGATAAAAGAAGGGTAAAGAAGCCGTTTCTGGATCGGATGTTCGGTATGATGATGCCAAGGGGAACAGGAAAGCTGAAGCTTTCCCGGATGAATATGGGCGGTATGGGCACCAGGCTCATGAAAAAAGTGATGCGGGATAAAAACGTAAGCTCCCTGGAGGAGCTTATGAAACAGGCCATGGCACAGGGCGTGCGCCTTGTGGCCTGCACCATGTCCATGGATGTGATGGGGATTACCAAAGAAGAACTGATAGACGGCGTGGAACTGGCAGGCGTGGCTTCCTATCTGGGAGATGCGGAGCTTTCCAATGTCAATTTATTCGTATAAAATACCCCGCAGCATATCGTGCGGGAATAGAATGGCCGGAAGAGGCGCTGCGGATAGGGTTCCGCAGCGCCTCTTTTGTAATTAACGTTACTGCCCGCTCCGTGAACAGCAGCTATTTAACGGAACCGCTACATATGTTCGAAAAAATAGTTTGGAATATGGTACGAAAAAGGATATAATAGGAGAAATAAGATAACTGTGAAGGGACGCAACAGTTACAAAAAAAGATACCGGCGGAGCCGGAGAAGGCGGTAACAAAAGTTGAACCAGCTGCGAAAGATATTGATTGATACCTTTAACCTGAATACGGACTGTGCCTCCCAGGAGGAAATAGCGGAAAGGATAAGGAGCGGCGGCCAGCTGCGGGGAACCAACATGTGCATCATGATTCTGGCCATGTTCATTGCTTCCATCGGGCTGAATATGAACAGCACCGCGGTCATTATAGGTGCCATGCTGATATCGCCTCTGATGGGCGGGATCATGAATATAGGTTATGGCATTGCCGCTTATGATATGGCCCATGTCAGACATGCGTTTATGAAACTGTCTTTTCAGGTAGTGTTCTGTGTCCTGGTATCTACAATTTATTTTATGCTTTCCCCGATAACCGCCCCTTCCAACGAATTGCTTGCCAGGACCTCTCCGACGATCTGGGATGTCCTCATTGCGCTTTTCGGCGGCCTTGCCGGCATCATAGGGGTTACAAGGGAAGAAAAGGTGAGCAATGTCATTCCCGGTGTTGCCATAGCCACGGCGCTCATGCCGCCGCTGTGTACGGCGGGATATGGGATTGCCCGGCATTCCTGGAAATTTTTCGGCGGCGCCATGTATCTGTTTTTCATTAACTGCTTCTTTATCTGTCTGGCGGCTGTGGTGGTACTGAAAATCATGCATGTATCTGCCAAGCGGGAAATCGCGGGCAGGATTCTGCGCAAACAGAAATTTTATGTGATGCTGGTGGTGATTATTACCGTGCTTCCCAGCCTTTACCTGGCATGGCAGATGATTAACAACAGTGCGGTGAACAGCCAGTTCGGCAGCTTTATTTCCACCCAGTTCGATTTCGAAGAAACACAGGTGGTTTCCAAGAGCCTGGATTCCAAAAACGGGATTATCCGTGTGGCGGTGGTGGGCAAACGGCTGGACAGCTCCACACAGGAGGCTATTCAGCAGGCGCTTGCGGAATACAGCCATCTGAAAGGGATGAAGCTGTATCTGACACAAACCGAATTTACCGGAGGGATTTCCAAGGAAGAGGTGGAAAGCCTGATCAATACGGAAATGGCGGCAGGGGAAGAGATCCAGATGGATTATGAGGAGAAGAACCGGGCGCTTTCGGAAAAGGTGGATTTGTACTTGCCCGCCTATGCCCAGTTTTCTTTCAGTACGGCCCTTAAGGAACAGCTCATGGCGGAGCTTCCTCTTTTTTATCCCCAGATCCGGGATTTGGATCTGGCGGCTCTGGGCAGTCTGGACGAAGAAAAGAAGGTCCGGGTGGAAAAATATCTGCTGATCCTCCAGGTAGATACCCCTCTGGACGGAGAGCAGGTGGCGAAGATTGAAGAGTGGTCCTCTAAAATTATAGACGGTGATGTGCTTGCCTCCTGGCGGCTTGCTCCCGGAGTTTCTGATAATTCAGTATCTGAAAACAGTATTTCAGATAACAGTATCCCGGAAACAGACCCGCAGGAGCTAAACGTAGAATGAGGAAAAGTATGACAGATTTGACCAGTATATTTGATGAGAATACAGCGGATTGGTTTGCTTCAACACTTGGGGAACCGACACCGGTACAAAAAGAAGCCTGGCCCGCCATCGCGGGAGGAAAGCATACACTGGTGTCCGCGCCTACGGGTACCGGCAAGACATTGTCCGCATTTCTGGTATTTATAGACCGGCTCACCAGACAGGCGAGAGCCGGCGGACTGCCCCGCCAGCTTCAGCTGATCTATATATCCCCGCTGAAATCTCTGGCGGCGGACATCCGGGAAAACCTGCGCAGACCGCTTGACGGACTTGCCGGTAAAGGCGGGGAGGAGATAGAGATTGCCATCCGTACCGGGGATACGCCTCAGCGTGACAGACAGCGGATGATCAAATATCCGCCCCATATATTGATTACCACGCCGGAATCCCTGTATCTGATGCTTACAAGCAAAAACGGCCAGGGGATTCTGGCTACGGCGAAAGCGATCATACTGGATGAGCTTCATGCCCTGATCGATACCAAACGGGGAGCACATTTGATGCTGTCCGTAGCCCGCCTGGATAAGCTCTGCAGCCGGCCGCTCCAGCGAATCGGGCTGTCTGCAACGATTGAACCGCTTTCTGTTGCGGCGGCCTATCTTTCCCCGGAGCCGGCGGTCATCATTGCACCTGCCATGAAAAAAGAAGTTCAGCTTGTTGTGACAAGTCCCTTTGCGGATACCACAGCCGGAAAGAGGAAGGATCCGGTATGGGAGGAACTGGCGGAGCTGGTATACCGCCGCTGCCAGGGAAGCCGCAGCGTGATTGCCTTTGTGGAAGGACGCAGATATGCGGAAAAGCTTGCTTATTACGTAAACCTTCTTGGGGGAGAAGGCTATGCCCGGGTGCATCATGGAAGTTTGTCCAGGGAACAGCGATTTGAGGTGGAACATGCGCTGCGGGACGGCAGTCTCCGACTGCTGTGCGCCACCTCGTCCATGGAACTGGGAATCGATGTGGGGGAAATCGATCAGGTGCTTCAGGTGGGCTGCCCCAGAACGATCTCGGGCACGATGCAGCGTCTGGGCCGGGCCGGACATAATCCGGGCCGGGTGAGTGTGATGTATTTGTTCCCGAGAACGGCGGCGGAAAGTGTATCCTGCGGCATGACGGCCGAACTGGCCAGGAGAGGCGGTGTGGAATATGCCAAACCGCCGGCGGGCTGTCTGGATGTCCTGGCCCAGCATCTGGTATCCATGGCCGCATTCCATGGATACCAGGTGGAGGAAGTGATGGAAATCCTGCCCAGGGCTTACTGTTTCCGGAATATAAGCCGGGAAGAGGTCGACGGGGTACTCGGCATGCTTGCCGGTGATTTTGAACACGATAAGGATATCCCCGCCCGTCCGAGAATCCTTTACGACCGGATTCATGGGTACGTGGAAGGAGACGGTTACAGCCGGATGCTTGCCGTATCGGCGGGAGGAACGATCCCGGACAGAGGGCTTTATACGGTACGTACGGAAGAAGGGGTAAAGGTGGGCGAAGTGGACGAAGAATTCGTCTATGAATCCCAGAAAGGGGATCGGTTCCTTCTGGGAGCATTTGCCTGGCGGGTGCTGGATATCAGCAGGGATTCGGTGATAGTAACCCAGTCACCCATAGATGGTGCCAGGATCCCTTTCTGGAAAGGGGAACTAAAGGGCAGGGACCTGAGAACCAGCAAGGCCTTCGGGCAAATCCTACATGGGCTGCAGATGGCACAGGAAGACGGGAATTTATTGCAGGCGCTGTACCAGCTGGGGCTGGATGAACCGGCTGCCAGGCTGGCGGAAGGGTATCTGAAAAGGCAGATAGCCGCCACGGATGGGCTGCCGGATGATAAAACTATACTGGTGGAGCATTTCCGGGATCAGTCGGGAAATGCACAGATTATGATTCATTCCCTTTTCGGCGGGAAAGTGAACGCACCGCTTTCCCTTCTTCTCCAGGAAGCGGCCAGAGAGCAGACCGGCCAGAATGTAGGCTGTGTGGATGACGAGGACGGTATTCTGCTGTATTCTTATGGGAGAGAGAGCCTGCCGGATGGACTGCTTTACCAGCTGTCGCCCGAAACGTCGGATGCTGTCCTGGAAGCTCTGCTTCCCGCAACCCCTCTGTTCCATGTGGCTTTCCGTCATAACAGCGGAAGGGCACTGATGATGGGGGTGAGGAAAAACGGGAGACTGCCGCTATGGATGCAGCGTCTGCGCAGCGCGGAAATGCTGGATACCATTGTCCGGGAAAAAAAGCATCCGCTGATCCTGGAAACCAAACGGGAATGCCTGACCCAGATGTGGGATCCGGAAGGAGTAAAGGAAGTGCTGCATGGGATCCGGTCGGGAGCGATCTGTGTCCGTGAAATTCATTCGGAGATTCCTTCCCCTATGTCCCTTCCGCTTCAATGGCAGCAGGAGGCGGCTGTTATGTATGACTATTATCCCACGCCCAGAGGGGTGCATGCCGCTGTGGAAGAGGAATTGAAACAAATCCAGATGATTGCTGCGGGAAAAGAAGAACTTCAGCGGGTTCAGGAGCGCAGCCGCCTTCCGGAGGATGAAAAACAGCTGCATGCGCTTTTGATGGCAGAAGGAGATCTGGCAGCCGGAGAGCTGGATATTCCCATAGACTGGCTGGAGAGCCTGGCAAGGCAGGGGCGGGCCGGTTATCTGGAGCCGGGGCTTTGGATTGCCATGGAGCAAAGGACGGAATATCTCACAGCCCTTCCCGATGCGGATGCAGACAGCTCTGCTTCAGGCAAGGGGCTGCCGGGCACAAATGCGCCGGAAGAGGAAATCCGCGAAAGCCGTCTGCATATCGTAAGGCGCCTGCTTCGTTACCGCGGGGCACATACGGCTGGGCAGGTGGCGGAACGTTATTTCTGGAGCGAAGAAGAAGCAAAGAAGATCCTGGATACCCTTACCGAAAAAGAAGAGGCTGTAGAAAAGGATGGTATCTATTATCACGGCAGACTGTACGACAGGGCCAGAAAAGAGACTATTAAGAAGCTGCGCAGCGAAATCGCAACAAGGCCTGCCTCTTCTTATGCGGCTCTTCTCACCGCGCGGATGACAGTCCATGCGCCGGCGGCGGAGCAGCTTTCCCGGGTGATAGGGATGTATGCGGGAAAGGCTGTGCCTGCCGCGAACTGGGAAAATGTCATTCTGCCCGCCCGGGTCAAAGGATACCGGGATGCCCTGCTGGACGCCCTGTTGGCGGAAGGAAAATATTTCTGGCATATGGAACCGCAGGGAATGATCCGTTTCGACGTGCAGGAGGACATTGACTGGGATTCCGGGCCTGATAGCAGTCCGGAAGGACTTACGGAGAAAGAGCGGATTGTCTATGAAGCTCTTCTGAAACGGGGAGCCAGCTTCATGCAGGCTCTGCAGGGGCTGCTTCCGGGAGAATCCCCTCACGAGACCTTACTTTCCCTTCTGGAAAAAGGGCTTGTATACGCAGACAGCTTCGTACCGGTGAGACAATGGCTGGATAAGGACAAAACCCGGAAGGCTACAGCCAGACAGAGGGTCAATACCCGGGTAATGGCCCTGCATGCCGGACGCTGGGATGTGGTGAGGCCGCTTCTGGAAAAACCGGAGCAGCAATGGGAACGTTTGTTTGACAGCAGCCTTATTCTGTGCCGGGAAACGGCAGCTGCATGGAATGTTTCCTGGCAGGATGCCCTTCGTGTCCTGCGTATACAGGAATATACCGGACAGGTACGCAGGGGCTATTTCGTGGAAGGGCTTTCCGGCGCACAATTTATACGGGATAAGGATTTTCACAGCGTCCGTCTTGCCCTGGAGCAGCCGCAGGAGGAGATAATCTGGCTGAGCGCCGTGGATCCTGTCCAGATATGGGGGAAGGTCATACCTCATCTGGATGGCAGGAGCTTCACCAATGTACCGGGCACTGCAGTGGCTGTGAAAGCCGGGGTGCCGGAAGCCGTGTTTGAAAGGCAGGGGAAAACACTGCGCATCTTCGGAAAGTGGGAAGAAATGACGGGGAAACAAATGCTGGAACGCTTTGCAGAGGCTTTTCGCGGAAAACGTCTGTTTGCGGGGATAAAGAGAGTGGTGGTTAAGGAGTATCCTGCAGAAGCGGCAGCAGCGCTTGCGGCAGCAGGTTTTATCAGGGAAATGCAGGATTATGTCCTGTATCTGTAGTTCGGGAGGAACGCGGCGGTTACTATGATATCCATACTTTTACTGATTCTGCTATCTATATGGTTTTATAAAAAGAGGACGTCTTATAACCCTTATGACAGCACCCTGAGCCACAGCTCCTATTATGAATGCGCATACTGCCGGGAAGAAAAATGTACGGAAGAGGTTCTGCGTATTCTGGAGCCGGTGGCAGGCCATAAAAGGATCCTGAAAAACGTGTTCCTTTCCGCAGAAAAAGGGGGGCAGGCCGGGGCAGAGGTGGTTATGATTCACGAATCCGGGATTTATGTGGTGCGTTCCGGCAATCTTGAGGGAGTAATATCCGGAAATCCCCAGGGGAGGTATTGGAAGCAGACCTTTCGGGACGGCTGGCTTCTTGCCTGCAGGAATTACCTGTACAACCCTTTCCTGGAAAATAAAAAAATACTGGATGTCATGCAGTGGGAATTGAGGGATATGCCCTGGCTTCCCTATTATTCTTTTGCCGTTTTCGGAAGCCGGGGAACGCTTCTTACCACGGGGTGGATGGGGGAAAATTGTTTTGCCCTGCCTCTTCATGCCCTGTCTTCTGCGGTGGCGGATATTTTCCGGCATAACAGAAGATTTCTTAAGGAGCGGGATATAGAAATGATATATGACAGGATGAAGAAGCTGTATGAAGGGCAGGAACGGGGGAAGATACAACAAGAAAAAATCAGACAGAGCGTTTGGTGAAATCCTGCGACGGAGAATGTCCGGTTTTTTCTTTATATGCCCGTAAAAAATAGTTATAACTATGAAAACCGGCCTGTTCGCCGATACTTTTCAAGTCCAGATTTGAGTGTAAAATCATTTGCTGTGCGCGCTGTACGCGGTAGGAAACCAGGTAATCAATAAATGAGGTACCAACTTCTTTGCTGAAAAGACGGGATAGGTGGGTGGGGGAGACATGCAGGGCCTCCGCCAGAGTGGACAGGGAAATATCTCCGGCATAGTTTTGATGGATAAAGTGGAGTGCATTCTGGATATGGACAGAGTATTTCCTGCTGCCGCAGCCAGGCGCCTGCTGCATGAGCTCACGAAAATAATCCAGAAGGAAATGGAGGACTTCCCGGGGGTTCATCTGTGAAAGGACCGTGGTTTTCAAAGAAGCATCCTGCTTCTTCAGAAGGACAATTCCCTGATTTTCCTGAAATTTCACACCAATTTGCAGAAGACGGGAAATAAGAGGCTGGGGCAGTCTTCCGGTATCCTGCTGGCAGCGGATGAAGAGGGCTTTCAGCAGAGCTTCTGTCATGTGCATATCGAGTGATGTCAGTGCGTCCATCAGTTCTTTTTCTTCCTGCAGTGTCAGCGCCGCCGGTGCGGAAAGGGGACTCCCGGGAATATAAGCACCTTCTTTCGGTACGGTATCTTTGGTTTCCTGCACTATGGGAAATGCCTGTTTTTCCAGAATGGACATGGTTTGCCGATAACAGGACGGAAGGCTGTCGATCCGGGAAAAACTGCTGCTTACCTGATAGATGGATGTCAGTCCGAACACTTTTTGGATATTGGAGGATAGAAGCCGCATAGCTGCCGCTGCCTGCCCTGTGATTTCCTGTGCCCCGGTCTGTGCGGGAAAATGGAACAACACTGCGAACTGTCCGTATTCCATATGCGTGATCAGGCCGTTCCCAAGGGAAGAAAAGATATTGGATCCAAGCGCTGTGATAGAATCAATCAGTTTTTCCCGCTCCATATCCGGTGAAAAGTGAGTGATTAATATGAAATTTGTGATCTGCAAGGCGGCAAAGCAGAAACAGCCCGGAGAGAAATCACGCTGGGCGGACATATGGGCGTATTCCTCCGGATTGGCCACCCCGTTTTCCAGGAGGCTGTGCAGATATTTCTGTTTGGCCACGGTGGTAAAAAAAGTCACATGAGAAAGTGCGGCGCCTTCTTTTTTGAGAAGCTCCTCGGTCTCTTTGAGCTTTTCCAGCAGAACCGGAGCAGTCAGCTGGTGTTTAAGCAGATAATCGCAGGCGCCGTAGCGCATCGCATCGCGGACAAAACCGAAAGTATCGTAGTTGCTCAAAATAAGTATTTTTACACGAGATTGCTGTCGGTGCAGTTCCTTTGTTACCTCCACCCCATTTCTATCCGGCATGTCAATATCCAGTATCAGTACGTCGGGAGAGAGCTCTTTTACCAGCTTCAGACAGTCATTGCCTCCCAGAGCCTGCCCCACGATTTCATATCCGTATTCATTCCAGCCAAGCAGGCCGGACAGACGGTTTAAAGCCAGAATATCATCATCGGCCAACAGAATTCGTATCATTTTACAGTTTCCTCCGTTTCCTCCATTTCTTCAGCCGGGAAGGAGATGTGCACCGTAGTGCCGCAGCCGGGGGCGCTCATAATGGTAAACGTGCACCGGCCGGCATATTGGAGCTTCAGACGGTCAATGATGTTTTTGATCCCGACCCGCAGAAAAGTACTGCTGCTTTTTTCCTCTCCGTTTAAAATCCTCTGGATCCGGTATTCATCCATACCATTGCCGTTATCCGACATATCGATCCGAATCATTTCCTCTTTTCTGTGGACGGAAAGAAAAAGGAGACCGTCCTCAAGTCTGTTGGAAAAGCCATGTATGATGGCATTCTCTACAATAGGCTGCAGAAGCAGCTTCAGAATCCTGCAGTTTTTTGCCGCTTCCTCCACTTCAAATTCCGTTTCCACATTACATAACAGATTATATTTTTTAATAGCGATAAAGGATTCCAAATAGGCGGTTTCCTGTGCGATTGTAATAAATTCGCCCTGATTGGACAGGGAGCGCAGCAGATAAGCAAAGGATGAGGATATTTCCCTTATATTGGAGATGTTCTGCATTTCGGCCAGGTAAGTGATAGTATTCAGCGTATTGTAAATCATATGCGGATTGATCTGTGCCTGAAGGGAATTGAACTCCAGAATCCGTTTGTTGCGCTCATTTTCCCGGATCTGGGAAACCAGACGATTGATACGGTGGGACATGGAAATAACACCCTGCGTCAGCTGGCCCACTTCATCATGGGAACGGACCGGCAGATCGATCTGTATGACAGTCTGGGCGCCGAAACCGGATACTGCAGTATTGAGCGCCCGGATATTTCTGGTGAAAAAGAAGGTCAGGCCCAGGATGCCGCATATGGTTGCGGCGGTGAGCAGACAGAAGCCCAGGACGTAGGCGGTTATGACCTGTGTGGATTCCTGGAAAACGGAATGCACCGTTACCATGGCGACGATAGACAGGGGCTGCTGCCGCATATACATCTGCCGGAACAGATAGGTAGTATTGTCCAGGGATACGGTGGATTTCCCGCTGTTCAGCGCAGTTTTCAATTCGTCGGGAATGACGGAAGAATCAACAGGGACCGAAGAATAAATGATCTTGTCGTTTTCACCCAGCACATAAACCTGTGTGGAGTCACTGTCGAATGGCTTGAGCAGTCCGTTCAGATAATCGACAGGCAGCTCTACCAGAATTGTGCCGAGGAAATCCCCTTTCTGAAAGACGGAGCGCCCCAGTGTGATGACTGTATTTTCGTCAAACTGCTCAAGAGCTCTGTTGAAAATAACCGGCTGACCGTTTCCGCCGCGGACAAAAGAAAAAATGGGTGCATCGGTGGTCAGCATTGCGTTATAGAGCGCGCCGGAGCGATAGAGCCTGTTGTCGGTGCTGATAACAGTGATGTTATAAATATGGTCGGCATTGGTGGTCAGAAGGGAGAGGAGGCTGTTCATGGATTTGTAACCAGTGAACCATTCATAGCTGGGAACTTGTGCGGCGTCATTTAAGATATCTGTCACATGATAGTCCAGGATAAGGGAGGTGGTGATACGATCCATGTCGGAGAAAATACGGTCGAATTCAGAGCCTGCAAACTGTATCTTTTCATCGATGGAAGCCTGCTCTTTTGCTTTCAGAACGCTTTGGAGACGGACGACGAAAAGCTGTGTCAGAATAGTGAGAGGAATGATCAGAAGGAAAAGGAAGGTAACCAGGAATTTCGCGTTGATGGATCCGGTTATCCGCTGTCTGCACCGGTAAAAAAAGCGTTTCATTGTCTCTTCCCTCCTCCTGGGACAGGCGCCGTCAAGAACCTGCCTGTGTATGCTGAGACAAAAATAGCATAGATACGGCAAAATGGCAAGAGGGTATTTCTTGTGCAATTTGCATATAAACAGTTGACGGAGACAGAAAAGGGAAGCAGAATGCTAAAAAATTGAACTAAAAAAGCAAATTTGTGTAGTTCCTATATGTTTATACTTTGCTATACTCATAAATGGTCAGAACAGGGATGGGATTCCCTGATAAGGCGCAGGAGAAGATAGCAAAAGGAGGTTACCATGAAGAGGGAAAAAGTACTGACAGTTGTTTTGGCTGTTTGCATGACAGCCGGTCTGTTGACAGGCTGCGGCGCAAAAGAAAAAACAGCGGCGGAGAACAAACAGGAGCCGGCCGCACAGGAGGCGGAAGGAGGGACCCGGCAACAGGCAAATCTCAATGCGGAAGGATTTCCGATTGTAAATGAAGAAATTACGCTGAAAGTATTCGGGCAGCAGGGGCCTGTCCAGGGCAAATGGGATGAAATGTCGATGTGGCAGAAATACCAGGAGATGACAAACATAAAGCTGGATTTTACGGATGTACTGCCCGCGGAAGGGTATGATGAGAAAAAGAGTCTGATGTGGGCCAGTAATGAATATCCGGACATATTTGTAAGAGCGTTCATCAATAACGCTGAAATCGTAAAATATGGGAATATGGGAATCCTGGCGCCTCTGGAGGAACTGATACCCCAATATGCGCCGAACCTGCAGAAGCTGATCGATGAAGATCCGGCGATCCTGTCCAGAATCACGGCTCCGGACGGTCATATTTATGCCCTTCCGGCAATCTTCACACTGACTGCCGCGAGGGATGATAAATTCTGGATGAATACATCATGGCTGGAACAGGTGGGAAAAGAAATCCCCGTAACGGTGGATGAACTGGAGGAAGTTCTGCGCGCATTTAAAGGCGTTGATTTCAACGGCAACGGGGAGGCCGATGAATTTCCGATGGGCGTTTCCGATGCGCAGGCACTCGTACGTCGTTTTGCCGGCGTATGGGGATATCAATACCAGTTCGGACGTTTCCTGGAGGTCAGGGACGGCAGGGTTACAACGTACCTGACGGAGGATAATTTCAGAGACATGCTGATGTGGCTGAATAAGATATATGAAGAAGGGCTGATTGATCCTGAAATATTTACACAGGAGTATGCCAAGTATGCAGCGAAAATGGCGGGGCAGCAGATGGGGCTTTTCTTCAATCAGGCGGATGATACCTTTGACTCCGCTAACTTTGCCGGGGTGGCACCCTTTCGGGGAAAAGCGGAAAAGCAGTATGTGGAATCAGCGCCTGCCGCACGTGATAACGGTGTTTTTGCCATATGTGCAGACTGTGAAAACAAAGAAGCGGCCATGAGATGGATTGATTATTTTTACGGCTGGGAAGGTTCCTGTCTGATGCGCTATGGGGTAGAAGGCGAGAACATGTATTTTGATGAGGACGGTATGCCGCATTACAATGATGGTATTCTGGACAGCCCCGAAGGCAGCGGTACGGAAATCGGCAAATTTACGATTTGGCCCGGAGGCGGTGCGCCGCAGATGGTGAATGATAATAATTGTGAAGCCATCGCTTCGGAAGCGACGCTGGCGGCGCAAAAAGCGCTGGATCCCTGTGTGCCGGAAAAGATTTATGCGGAACCTCTTCTGGAACAGGAAGTTTCCGACAGGCTTTCCGTTCTCTGGACAGATCTGGAGAACTATGAAAAAGAGGCCACCGCGAAGTTTATACGCGGGGAACTCAACTTTGACAGCGACTGGAATACTTATGTTGACACAATGAACAAAATCGGGCTGGAGGAATGGGTATCCATTTATCAGACAGCTATCGATACTCTGAACAAATAAAAAATAGCGGGCTGGTATTGCCGGATACGGCACTTTTGTCAGGCAATACCAGACGGTACCTGTTTTTGGGAAAGGCGGCTCAGATATGGCAAAAGCAAAAACGGCTGTTGTACCGAAAAAGAAAATAGGAAAAATGTTCCGAAGCAAATGGCAGCTTCTTGCCATGTTTGTTATTCCTTTTTTTTGGTATCTCATCTTTTGTTATGTCCCTATGTACGGCATTCAGCTGGCTTTTAAAGACTATAACCCGAGGCTTGGTTATCTGGAAAGCCCTTTTGTGGGAATGCGCTGGTTTAAACAGTTCTTCTCCTCCTATTACTGGAAAGATATTATTTGGAATACCTTTTCTATCAGCCTGTATTCCATAGTACTGGGTTTCCCTATTCCGATCATCCTGGCTGTTATCATAAACGAACTGCCGGGACAGAGATTTAAGAAAATACTGCAGAATATAACTTATATTCCTCATTTTATTTCTATCGTAGTACTGTGCGGGATGCTGTATCTGTTCCTGTCGCCTCAATATGGCATTCTGAATACAATTCTGGGTGTATTCGGTATCGGGCCGATAGGATTTCTGGAATCCTCCGGATACTTCAAAGGCGTATATGTACTTTCGGAAGTGTGGCAGGAGAGCGGCTGGAGTTCTATCATTTACATAGCGGCGCTGGCCGGCATCGATCCATCCCTGTATGAGGCGGCCAAAATCGATGGGGCGGGAAGGTTCAAACGGATTATCCATGTATCACTGCCGGGCATCACGCCGACGATCGTGACGCTGCTTATACTAAAAATCGGCCAGATTATGAGTATCGGCTTTGAAAAGGCCTACCTGCTGCAGAATGATCTGAATTTAAAATCCAGTGAAATTATTTCCACCCTGGTTTATAAGCAGGGGATCCTGCAGGGAAACATCGGTTATGCAACGGCAGTGGGCTTGATGAATTCCGTAATCAATCTGCTCTTGATCATTGCAGCGAACCAATTCTGCAAAAAGGTTTTTGATACCAGTCTATGGTAGGGAGGGGAATACTATGTGGAGTAAAAAGAGCAGAGGGGATAAAGTATTTGATATCGTATTAATCAGCATAAGCCTTTTGATTATCCTTGTTATCGCTTACCCGCTGTATTTCGTAATCATTGCCTCCTTCAGCCAGCCGGAGGCTGTGTTAGGCGGAAAGCTGCGTTTGCTGCCGGTAGGTTTTAATCTTGAGTCTTACAAAATGGTACTGACTGAAAGGAAAGTATGGGTGGGATACCGCAACACGCTGTTGTATACCGTGTTTGGGACGTTTATTAATCTGGTGCTGACAACGCTGGCGGCATATGCGCTGTCCAGAAAGGATATGCCTTGGCGCACGCCGCTCACCTTCATTATTTCCTTTACAATGCTGTTTGGAGGCGGTATGATTCCTGTATATATGGTGGTGCGCAATCTCCATCTGACGGATACGCCCTGGGCGATGATCATTCCCAACGCCATCGCTACCTATAATCTTCTTGTTATGAAAAATTACTTTCAGAGCAGTATCCCGGAGGAACTGCAGGAGGCGGCCGCTATAGATGGCTGCAGCCATTTCAAAACGCTGATGAAGGTGGTGCTGCCCCTGTCAACGCCTATTCTGGCAGTCATTGTTCTTTTTTATGCGGTAGGGCACTGGAATGCATTTTTCAATGCCGTTATCTATCTGCGTAATCAGGAACTGTTTCCGCTGCAGATTGTACTGCGTGACATCCTGCTGCAAAACAGCCTGGAGGCGGTGGGCGGTGACCTGACCGGTATGTACGAAAAGGTCATGCGGGGGGAAACTATGAAGTATGCACTGATAATCGTAGCCAGCGCGCCTGTTATTATCATGTATCCCTTTGTACAGAAATATTTTGTCAAAGGTATCATGGTAGGCGCAATTAAAGGATAGGAAGGACAGGAGGCCATAACCATGAGTGATCATAAGAAACCCAATTTGATTTACATTTTTGCCGACCAGCTCCGCTATTTCAGCCTGGGCTGTACAGGAGATGAAAATGCACTGACACCGAATATCGATGCCCTCTGCAAAGAGAGCTGCGATTTGTGCCAGGCCGTGTCAGGGCATCCTGTATGCGCACCCTATCGGGCCTCCCTGTTCACGGGAAAATACACGACCAGCACAGGCATGGTGATTAATGAAATACGGATGAACCCCAATCATCATACGTTTGCAGATGTACTGGATGAAAACGGATACGAAACGGCGTATATCGGTAAGTGGCACATGTATGCTGCCGAACTGGGAAACCATTATGATGCGGAGAATTCCTATATACCTGTGGGTCCGGACAGACTTGGATTTAATGATTATTTTGCGGGCTATAATTTCCGGCATGAGTATGAGGTGGGAACCGCTTACTATCATCTGGACAGCCCGGATAAAATATATTATGACAAATATGAACCGGATGCCCAGGTGGATATGACGATAGAGCAGCTGGAACGAATGTCGAAGGGGGAAAAACCCTTTGCTTTGTTCTTATCTGTGGGAACGCCACACGATCCCTGGGTACCGGAAAATGTACCCGCAGAATATCTGGAGCGTTTCAAAGACAAACAGTTTCACCTGCCACAAAACTATCTGCCGGACAATGATCCCCATGCGGATAACTGGGCAAAGCTGTCTGATGAGGAACGCAGCAGTCTGACTGAGTGGATGCGTGTCTATTACGCTATGACTGCAAATCTGGATGACAATATCGGCCGCCTGATGACAGCCATCAAAAAGATGGGGCTGGAGGATAACTCGATTCTTGTTTTTACCTCCGACCATGGGGAACTGTTCGGCGCGCACGGAAGAAGAGCCAAAAATATTTTTTATGAAGAAGCGGTACGGGTTCCTTTTTTCATAAAATGGAAGGGACACTTGGAAGAGGGGACGAAGCGGGATTTTGTATTCAATACCGTTGATATCATGCCAAGCCTTTTATCCATGATGGGGCTGCCGGTGCCCGAAGAGGCAGAAGGCAGTGATTACAGCAGCTGCATTGAGGGGAAAACGGATACCGGGGAAGGCGCGCTTATGATGTGCACCGGACCGACCGCGGTGTTTGGTGACGGCAATGAGTGGAGAGCCTACCGTACAAAACAATATACCTATGCCGTATTCAAATCCGACGGGCAAGAGCTTCTGTTTGATAACCAGGCAGATCCTTATCAGATGCATAATCTGATCGGAGAACCCGGCTGTGAAGCGATTGCAGTTTCCCTGAAAGAGAAGATGTGGGCCAAAATGGAAGCCATCTCCGATACCTTTGAAAACAACACGTATTATGAAAAAAACTGGGTGGAAGATCGCCGGATTAAACGGACGGCAACCTTGACAGGCTGAACGGTAACACGGGAAAGACCGAAATTGATCATAAATCTTTTCCTTCATAAATCTTTTTCTTCGTTGAAAGAATAGTATGTTTATGCTAGAATCAAGATGAGCAATGAATTCAATATCTCTGATTATCTTTTATTTCATGATCCGTGCCTTAAGAAGGCCGGTATCTGATGCATGGTATCGTCTATGGGTACCTTGGCATACATGGACATGTATGTTGATGCATGAACTCCTTGCTGACAATTAAATAAGCGGGGAGGAGGATAGGCGCTGCTTCTCTCTGCGTACAAAGAAAGAGAGGAACGCCTATGGAACATAAAACGGTTACAGCGATGGCGGAGCAGGCCCTGCCAGACGGATATCAGTTTAACCTGAGCGATTTTGCCTTATTTTTAGCAGTGATGAAAAATAAGGTTGCCTATGAGAGTACCCTGAGTATCATACTTGGCGAGCCGGACTTAAAACTGGAAGAAGTGAAGGTGGAGCAGGTGGTGCTTAACAAATCGGGAAAACGTGCAATTCGGCTGGATGCATGGGCACGTGACGGCCAAAACCGGCAGTTTAATACGGAAATGCAGAATGATTCCAAAAATGATAACTTACGAAAAAGGAGCCGTTTTTACCAGGGATTATTGGATACGCCGGTTTTAAAATCGGGAAAACATACCAAATACCGTTACCTGCCTTCCACTATCATAATTTTCATCACACAAGAGGACATTTTTCACCACGATCTGGCCATGTATACGTTCACGGAGCAGTGTGAAGAAATAGCCGGCCTGCATCTGGAGGATGGGACAAAAAAGATATTTCTGAATATGGCCAGTAAAAGCGGAAATCCAGAGTTGGTGAGTCTTCTGCAGTATATGAAGAATACAACACTGGATAATCCGGAAATACTGGTAAAGGATAAAAGGATAATCAAATTGGATCGTATTGTAAAAGAGGTAAAACAATCGGAAGAATGGGAGGCTGTAAAGATGAATATTCTTGAGATTGGAATCGAAAAAGGGAAAGCTGAGGGAAAGGCTGAGGACATATTAGCACTGCTTGGGGATTTGGGAGAAATCCCTATGGAATTACGAAGAAAAATTCTTTCAGAGACGGACTTAAATTTATTGTCAAAGTGGCTCAAGGAAGCGGCCAGAGCTAAAAATGTCGGTGATTTTGTAGGGAGGACAGGTTTGTAAATGGCTTGCATTCCTCAAAAGGCCATGGTATAATAAGAGAAATTCGGAAACATTCAGGAAGGAAAAAAGATGGTCGGTTTTATCCATGATAATACAATTTTAGACAGATTACCGATATCCCTGTCAGGAATTACGCATGTATTTTCCAGGGTTACAGGTGGAGTCTGCCCAAAATTGCATAGTTGGAAGAGAGTAACCGACATCGGCCCTGTGAAGCGGCCGGAGGTCTGAACTGTTTTTGAATGGAAGATAATTGCTGTGTCCCCAAGAGCCGGTGCATCTGTTTAGTTAGTTGCCCGCGGAAACAAAAGGGCGGAACAGCAGGAAATGAAAGAACGGATCCGGAGGTTATTTCTCTCCGGGTCTTTTTTGTAATAGGAATAATCCGTCCGTTTTTTTGTGGGAAGGGATAGGATATAAAAGAGGGAAGGCCCTGACAGTTTATGCTGCCGGAGCCTTTTTTCGTACGGATTGTGAGAGTAGTGCGCTTTGCCGCAGCGGGCGTTTTGCGGAAAAGACAGGGAGAGGGACCGGACGCCATAAAGGAGGAAAATTCCTCTGCTCGCCAGAGGGCAAATTTCTGAAGAAATTGCATTTTGCTCCGCAAAACAAGGAGGAAAAAAGAATGATACAAGCAGCATGCAGTCAGGTCAAAAAATATTATGGAGTCCAGCTTGTCCTGGAAAATATTACGTTTGAGGTACAGGATGGGGAACGTGTCGCCATAATCGGAAAAAACGGAAGCGGAAAATCAACGATATTAAAGCTGATCACCCGACAGGAATCACCGGATGCAGGAACGGTTTCCATTCGTAAAAATACGGTGACCGGCTATCTGGAACAGATTCCGGAATATGAAGAGGGAATGACAGTGAGCCAGGTCTGCCGTCTGGCTTTTGAAAAGCTGGACGGGATAAGGGAAGAAATGACAGTCCTGGAAAAGAGGATGGAAGAACTTACGTACAAAGGGACGCTTTCGGAAGAAGAAACGGATCGGCTGGAAGCTATCCTGAAACGGTATACAAATCTGCAGACGCAGTATGAAACGGAAGGCGGATATGAAACCGAAGAACGTTTTTCCAGAATCTGTACGGGCCTTAAGCTGTCCGAATCCTTTCTGAAAGCGGAATTCGGAAGGCTGAGCGGAGGGGAAAAAACGCTGGTATGTCTGGCAAAAACACTGCTCCAGGAGCCGGATCTTCTGATTCTGGACGAACCGACCAACCATTTGGATATGTCCATGCTGCAGTGGCTGGAGGAATATCTGAAAACGTACCGGGGAACCGTACTCCTGGTTTCCCATGACCGATGCTTCCTGGATGCTGTGGTAACAAGAACCCTGGAAGTGGAAAATGGAGTGATAGAGGAATATCCGGGAAACTATTCCTATTACCTGGAAGAAAAGGAACGCCGTATGCAGCTGCAGCAGGAGGCTTATAAAGAACAGCAGAAGCAGATCAAGAGCATGGAAAAAGCAATCCGGGATATGCGTATCTGGGCAGCCCAGGGCGATAATGAAAAAATGTTCCAGCGGGCGGCTTCCATGCAGAAGCGTCTGGATCGTATGGACAAAGTGGAACGGCCGCAAAAGGAAGGGCCGGGAATGCGGGTCGCCTTTGAACAGGGGGAACGTTCCGGTAAGGATGTCCTTCATCTGGAAGGCGTAGCAAAACAATTCGGTGAAAAGCAGCTTTTCCGTAACCTTTCCTTGGATGTGCGTTATAAAGAGCATGTTGCGCTCCTTGGCAGAAATGGCTGCGGCAAGACCACCCTTCTTAAAATGGTCCTGGGTGAGATCCCTGCGGATGAGGGAAGCATCCGTCTGGGCAGCAGCGTAACGATTGGCTATCTCCCTCAGCGGGTACATTTTCCGAAGGAGGATGTAAGTGTCCTGGAAGCCTTTCGGGATGGGCTGGTCATCGGGGAAGGAAAAGCCAGGGAAGAGCTTTCCCGCTACTTGTTTACAGGGGAAAGCGTATTCAAAAAAGTGGCCAATCTGTCCGGCGGGGAAAAGAGCCGATTGTATCTTGCAAGGTTGATGCAGACGGGGATTTATACGGCGGAGAGCACCCCGGTGTATGGTGAAGGCGGCCAGGGGGATGGCAGCGGGAAAATAAATTTTCTGATCCTGGATGAGCCTACGAACCATCTGGATATCACGTCCAGGGAAAATCTGGAAACCGCCCTGGAACAGTTTAAAGGGACACTGCTGATCGTCTCCCATGATCGTTACTTCCTGAACAAAATGGCGACCAGAATTGTGGAAATGACGGAGGAAGGGATAGGCAGCTACCAGGGAAATTATGAATATTACAAGCAGGAGAAGGCGAAGAAAGAAGCGACTTGCGGGGAAGCATTAAGAAGAGAAGCATCGGAAAATGGCAGAAGAACGGTGCCGGACAGGAAGGGAGATGGAGAAGGCCGCACTGCCGCTAAGAAAACCGCTCCGACTGAAGAATACCCGGTTCAGCCGGAAGAAAAAAGTAAGGGAAAAAACCAATTTCGACAGAAGCAGCTGGAACAGGAAATCAAAGTACTGGAAGAAGAGAAACGCAGCTGTGAAAAGGATATCCTTCTTGCCGGTGCCGATTATGAGAGGCTTATGGCGCTGGAGGAACGAAAAAGGGAAGCGGAGCGGGAAATAGAAGAAAAAATGGAGGAATGGCTGCTTCTGACAGAAGGATAACCCGATGTTGTTTGTAAGTACATTAGAAAATTTGCCGGTTGACAAGAATGGTACTATATAGTACTATTCTATATAGGAGGAAAAAACGTGAGAGCAACGAACGGAGGATTTTTAATTTCTCAGGTAAAGCAGGTACAGGGCAGAGTCTTTGATGCCATGCTGCAGGACGCGGGAATTGAAGAATTTAACGGCGCCCAGGGGCGTATCCTCTATATTCTGTGGCAGGAGGACAATATGCCGATTGTGGAACTCTCCCGGCGCACCGGACTGGCTAAGACCACTCTGACAGGAATGCTTGACAGAATGGAAGAAAAGGGATTTCTGGAAAGATGCTTTGACCAAAAGGACCGCCGTCAGGTGAGGATTGTCCTTACGGACAAAGCGAAGGAGCTGAATGACAAATACAACCAGGTTTCCGATGCCATGAGCGAACGTTTTTACCAGGGCTTTACCGATACGGAGATAGAACAGTTTGAAGAGACTCTGGAGCGGATACTCCGGAATCTCACCCAGGGATAAGGAGGGAAATTCCTATGCAGCAATCCATAAAGAATGATATCCGCAGGCTTGTGGAGAAATCAGGAAAGGTCTATGTATCCTCTGTGAATGAGGAAGGCTCTCCCAATACAAAGGCTATGTTTGCCCGTGATCATGATGGCATGAAGGTGCATTATATGTCTACCAATTATTCTTCCTTGCGGGTCAGTCAGTTTATGAAGAACCCCAAGGCATGTATTTACTACTGCAATGAGCGCTTTTTTAAAGGGCTGATGTTTACCGGGACAATGGAGGTGTGCACAGACCGGGAAACAAGGGAAAGGATCTGGCGTAACGGGGATGAAATGTATTATCCCAAGGGTGTGGACGACGAGGATTACTGTGTGTTGCGGTTTACTGCGGAGAAAGGTAATTACTACCATAATCTGACAAAAGAGCTGTTTCCGGTGGAGGAACTGGAGGAGGAAAGCGAGGGGTAAACCATGCCATACATACAGCTGGAGGATTTACAATTATTTCTTGTATAAAAACCAAATTTATGATAAAGTAAACATCGACTGGAAATGAAGTTCTTCCATGGTACCGGATGCATACCGATACCTAAACCGCTTGACAGCTGATGACTTCTGCGACATTTATTCGCAGGGGCATCAGCTTTTTTTATGTCGGCATAAGCCGTAAAACAGGAGGAGAATACGATGTTATTAAGTTTGGCTTTGATTTTTTTATGCGGTCTGGCGCTGGGAGGGGTTTTCCGTGCGCTGCGGCTGCCTCAGCTCTTGGGAATGCTGCTTACCGGGATATTGCTGGGGCCTTGTGTCCTGAATCTGCTTGATGATTCCATTCTTACCATGTCTGCTGATTTACGGCAGATCGCCCTTATTATAATCCTTACCAGGGCGGGATTGAACCTGGATCTGGAGGACTTGAAAAAAGTAGGAAGGCCGGCGGCACTTCTGTGCTTTGTCCCCGCGACCTTTGAAATTGTGGGTATGCTGCTTCTGGCGCCCCGGCTTCTTGGAATCAGCCTGCTGGAGGCTGCCATTATGGGGACCGTGGTGGCGGCAGTCTCTCCGGCGGTAGTGGTTCCGGGCATGCTGAAGCTTATGGAAGAGGGCTACGGAACAAAGAAGAGCATCCCCCAGATGATTATGGCGGGGGCATCGGTGGATGATGTGTTTGTTATCGTCCTTTTTACTTCGTTTACCAGTCTTGCGGGCGGCGGGAAAATCTCCGCCTGGGATTTTGTCCGGATACCTACTTCCATAGTGCTGGGACTGGCGGGAGGGATCCTGTGCGGTATCGTGCTTGCCGTTTTTTTCCGGAAAGTCCATATGAGAGACAGTGTCAAGGTCATTATTATTCTGAGTCTGTCCTTTCTGCTCGTTACTCTGGAGCATTCCTTGACCGGTATTGTGGGCTTTTCCGGATTGCTTGCGGTAATGAGCATGGGAGCCGCCCTGCAGAAAGGCAGAAAAGAAGCGGCCGTGAGACTGTCCACCAAATATTCCAAGCTGTGGGTGGCGGCGGAGCTGCTGCTGTTTGTCCTGGTGGGCGCTGCGGTGGATATTCCTTATGCGTTCGGAGCAGGTGTCGCTGCGATAGCTGTGATTCTGGGAGTCCTTGTATTCCGTATGCTGGGAGTCCTGGTCTGCCTGCTGGGGACGGATTTAAACAAAAAAGAGAAGCTGTTTGGCATGTTTGCCTATATGCCGAAGGCCACCGTGCAGGCAGCAATCGGTTCCGTTCCTCTGGCTATGGGGCTGGCATGCGGAAATATGGTTCTCACGGTAGCCGTACTTGCGATTTTGATCACTGCCCCTGTAGGAGCTTTTCTGATTGACAGTACTTATAAAAAGCTTCTCAGCCGATAGGAGATAACCTGGTCCTGCAAATAAAGTCTCACTGTTCCCTGTTCTATGATACAATAGATGGGGGAAGTGCAAAAGAGCCATGGGAACAAAGGGAAAATGGCGGGATATTCCCGGAACAGATAAAATGATTACTTCCTGAAAAGACTGGTATAAAAACCTGCCTGTTTCAGGAACAGCAGGAGACGGAATTGTGATGAACAACATTTTGGAAGCGAGAAAGATAGGCAAAACGTATGAGGGGAAGGCTGTGTTGCAGGAGATCAGTTTAGATGCCGGAAGGGGAGAAGCGATCGGTCTGGTGGGGGTTAACGGATGCGGAAAAAGTACGCTTCTGCGGATTCTGTCCGGCCTGAGCGCCCCTTCCTCCGGGCAGGTCAGCCGTACTCCGGGAATACGGATGGCCCTGATACCGGATCGGTATGAAAAAATAAATATGACTCTGCGGAAATTCATGGATCACATGTATCGTATGGAGACCGATAAAGAAAGCAGAGAGGAGATGGAACGGTATTTCCATGAATTCCATCTGGAATCCATGCTGGGCACTCCGATGAAATATCTTTCCAAAGGAACACTTCAGAAAGCGGGAGTGATACAGGCTCTTTTAAGCAAAAGGGATCTGCTTTTTCTGGATGAACCGCTGTCGGGACAGGATACTTTGTCCCAGGCAACCTTAATCCGGGAACTGAAGAGGAGAAAAGAAGAGGGAATGTCACTTATTATGGCCTGCCACGAGACGTACCTTATTGAGGAACTGGCCGACCGGATTTATGAAATAAAAGATGGCAGGCTGGAGAGCGGAATAACGTATGTATACGGGACACACAGGAAAAAAGCCGTCTTGCTGGTCAAATGGGGAGAAGAGACGGTACAGGTACAGGACAGGCTGAAAGAAAGGTTTCCGGATGCTGTCTGCAAAATAGCGAATTATGGAAGCCTTTTCCGGCTGGAGGCGGATGTGGAAATCGCGGAAGATTTATTCCGTTTCTTTGGAGAAATGAAGTGTCACATAGTCAGATATGAGGAGGCAGATGAGATATGGTAAGGGAACTTTTCCGGTTCGAGAGAGATAAATATATCCATAGCAGCAGGATGATTCTTCCTATGGTCCTTCTGTTTTTTTATCTGGGCTTCGCATATTCCATGGCGCCCCAGTATGTGCTGGACAGCTTCAGCATTTGTTCTCTGGTGGTGTTCCTTTTGATGCTTGCAGTGGGAGTTATGTACGATGATATCAATTATCCGATGATTGATCAGACTATTTATATTAAGACGGAAAAAAAGGAATGGATATTCGGGGCGAGATGTATGCTCATCACCTATATCAGCCTGGGGGCGTCGGCGGCTTGTGTATTATACCCGGTGCTTGTGGATCTGGCGGGCGGAGGAAATCTGTTTATGCGTCCGCTGCGTCCCGAGGATCTCCTGTCTTCTTTTTTCCTTTTCTGGATGATAGGAATATGCGGCGGGGTGACGGGCCTTTTTGCAAACAGCCGGGTATTCAGGAAAAGAGAAGCCGCTTTGCTGTTCAGCGCCCTGCTGGGTCTGGTTATTATCCTGAAAGGGCCGATTGGGGAAGAATTTCCGCCGGCCAGGCTGCTGACATGGCTTCTGCCGCCGGTATATGATCTGAGCGTGAACTATTGCAGGGAGGATTATTTTTCCCTTTCTGTGAGCGGTATCTATTATCTTTGGCTGGCAGGCTATACCGGAGCGGAAATCTTTATTTATATAGGGCTGATGAAGAAGAGAAGGTTTGATTAAGGGAGAGGCCCATTATGTGTTAAACAAGTAAATTTTAAACGCATGATTGAAACACGTTGTTCTGATAGTATTCAGTAGTGGTTTGATTATTTTGGAGAAATCGATTATTACTGTTAGAAGAATTCACGGATACACAAGAGAGTATGGACAAAAGATGCATAAAGATCCCGGAACTTCCTGCGGATTCAGGAAGTTCCGGGATCGGAAGTGTTTTGTCAATAAGAAACCGGGACAGGCAATCAGTCCAGAATCCCGCGTACCGGGTTATGGGCCATAGCCGGCCCTCTTTCATAAGAGGTTTCCAGCTCCAGATAGCGGCCGGCCCGGCTGCTTTTTTCAAATGCGGTCATGATTTCCAGGACATGAAGTGTCTGGCTGCAATCCGCCCGGCAAATACGTCCCGTACGCAGAGCCTTCGCCATATCGGCCACGCCCAGACCGCGGCTGTTTTCCTGGTAATCAAATACCAGGGGAATTTCTTTGAAGCTTCCGTCCTCCGGACGCAGAAGAGTGATGCTTCCGCCGAAACCGTTCGGATCGGGAACGCGGAGGGTTCCCTGCGTACCATAGATTTCCAGCTTATCCTGTTTGTCATAATATACATCAAAGGTAGTGGTAACCGTGGCGACAGCCCCGTTAGTGAACTGCAGAATGCCGTTTACATGTGTGGGTACTTCAACGGGAACCACCGTTCCGCATTTGGGCTCGCTTGTAATCGTGCGGGTTTCGAAACTTTTAGTGACCAGGCCGGTCAATCCTTTGGCACTTCCCAGCAGATTTACCAAAGCAGTCAGATAGTAAGGACCCATGTCCATCATAGGGCCGCCGCCATACTGGTAATAGAATTCAGGAGAGGGATGCCAGCTTTCGTGTCCGTGGCAGATCATCTGTGCGGTTGCACCTATTGGGCGGCCGATAAAACCGTCGTCAATAAGCTTGCGGCAGGTTTGTATGGCGGCCCCGAGGAAGGTGTCGGGAGCCCCTCCCAGCAGAAGACCTTTTTCCTGTGCCAGGGCAACCAGCTCTTTGCCTTCTTCAAAATTGGCCGCAAGAGGCTTTTCACTATAGACATGCTTGCCTGCCAGAAGGGCGGCCTTTGTGGTCTGATAATGTTCAAAAGGACGGGTGAGGTTCAGGATTATTTCAATATCTTTATCATCCAGCATTTCTTCCATGGAGGAATAGACCCTGGGAATATGGTATTCCTTTTGTGCCTGCTCCATTTTTTCGGGGATCAGATCGTATACGCCTGTAACCTCCACTTCTTTGAACAGCCCGGTAAGATTTTTCAGGTAAATACCGCTGATGGCTCCCAGGCCCAGAATGCCGATTTTTACTTTTTCCATGAGAACTCCTTTCCGTATGATTTGTTTTTAAGGCAACTGTTAAGTACCTTTAATACATTTTGGCCGTATTTTCAAACCTTTCGGTAGTGAAACCGTGATCGGCGGCATATTGTTTTCCCTGTGCTGCCCACAGCATACCCCGTTCCATCAGGATCTGGGCGGTGGGGGATTTTTCGAAAACATCATCATGGTGGCCGAGGGAATTGTAAAATACCCTGCCGTTGCCCCAGAATTTGGTCCAGGCTACAGGCATATCCACCTCCTTATTGGAAATATGGTAATAAGGTACGATAGGGAAACGGGTGGTTGCCAGAACCTCCACTGCCGGATCCACATGCAGATAATATTGTTCACTGCATACGGGGAAGTCTTCCAGACCTTCCACAATAGGGCTGGAACCTTTGCATATGTTTACCTGGTAGGAAACGCCGTCTCCGCCGGGATGACTTACCCACTGGCCACCGGTCATAAATTGCCATTCCACATCATTGCGGAATGCGTCGCACATACCGCCGTGGCAGCCTGCAAGCCCGGTTCCCGCAGCAACGGCTTTTACAATATTTTCACGGGCTTTCCCATCGATTTCCCCCATGGTCCAGCAGGGGATAATCAGATCCTGGCCCATGACAAGATCCAGATCCAGCAATACCTCCTGGTTGTCATAAATGGCACAGGAATAGCCGTTTTTCTCCATAATACCGGCGAACCGCTCCGCTACCTTATCCGGTTCGTGGCCATCCCAGCCCCCTTTGAAGATCAATACCTTTTTAGTACTTGTCATCTGAATGCTCCTTTCTTCCCCGTGTGAGGAATCCCTTTTTGGCTAAGAAGAATTTCTTATTTTCTTTGTGCTTGTATTATAGCAGGACAGCGCGTATAATGATTGCCATAATGGAAATAGAAGTAGCCATAAATTGCTGTTATGAGTTGCGGACGAAAAGCGGAGGCGGGTGGGTTTGCCCGGACGGAAGCCATTGACATGCATACAGGAGGACGGATGAATCCATATTACGAAAAACGGAGCGGCAGGCTGCAGGTGGGAGTATCCGAGAATATGAATTTCCCCGCCCACCTTCATGATGATGTGGAGATGCTTTATTGCCTGGAGGGCGGAATCCGCGTTACCATTATGGGAGAAACCAGGCTGATAACCCCGGGTGAATGTGCAGTGATTTTCCCGGAAAGAGTACACAGCTATCTTTCAGAAGACAACAGCCGGATTCTGCTTCTTATCTTTGGGACATCCATGTCCGGCACCTACGGAAGAACCATACAGAAATACTACCCGGAAAATCCCTTTCTGGAGAAAAAAGAAATCCCGGCGGATGCCAGGCTGGCTTTCCGCCGGTTATGCAGCAAAGAGGTGCACAGGGACGATAAGCTGTGCCTTGCATGGATACAGGTGATCCTCGCCAGTCTTTTCCCTAAGCTTACCCTTTGTGAGGATGAAAGGCCGGAGGACATGGATCTGACCTACCGGCTGGTACGGTATGTGATGGAACATTTTCAGGAGCCCTTAACACTGGAAGAACTGGCAAGGAAACTGCATGTGAATAAGTATTATTTATCCCACACCTTTTCCGGCCGTCTGCAGATGAATTTCAGGGAATATCTGAACCGGATAAGGCTGGATTATGCCATGCAGCAAATCCGGTCTTCTACAGGAAAACCGCTGACGGAAATATGGGAAGAGGCAGGTTTTGAGAGCCAGAGAAGTTTTAACCGTATTTTCCGTGAGGCGGCGGGGATTTCCCCGAAGGAATACAGGAGCCGGGAAAGCTGAAAATTCCATCTGGACTAAGGTGCAGTCTGAGGTATATAATAAACAGGATTTAAGAAACAGGCTTTTAAAGCCGGGAACTCATTTTGTGGCGATATAATAAAGGAGGGTGGTTCTTTTATGACTACAGATATAATTTCTGCATAGCAGGGGCTATTGCAGAATTCGTGAATACATGCATAATAGCCTTTGCTTATCCTGAATTCATATTTTTAGGAGGGCAGAATGGGCTACAGAAAGGCAGAGAAAATATTGCCGCCCGATGTGGTGGCACTGATACAGCAATATGTGGATGGGGAGTATATTTATATTCCCAGGAAAGAAGAAAACAGAAAAAGCTGGGGAGAATCCACAGATTACAGGCGGGAAATGGAAGAACGCAACCGCCGGATCTATGCGGATTATAAACACGGCATAAAGACGGAAGTGCTTTCCGGCAAATATTTTCTGTCGGAGAAAAGCATCCAGAGGATTATTGCAAAAGAAAAACGAAAAACAGCGTAAAGGAAAGGATTCCAGATCCCGATGGGGAAGGAATCCTTTTTCTTATCTTTTTTTAATAAAAATGTATGAGGGGGAAATTCTGCGCGTGTTGTGTTATTTTATAATAAGCCGGCAAATACAGGGAAGAAGAAACAGCAACAGGAACTGTGTTCTTCCGAAGAGGGAGGATAGCTTTATGATGGAAGATGTTTTTCATGCATAGCAGAGGCTATTGCATGAATTTATAAACGAATACCCTGGCGAAAACGCCATATAAATAGTGAGAATAGCTTCTGCAATTTCCGGAATGTAAAAAGCAGGAAAAGGAGATGCAGATGAGCTATTGTATAAAAGAGGAATGGACCGTACTTCCGGAAGCGGCTCCGGCTGTCAGCAGGAACTGCCCCGGCTGCAGGAAAAAAAGCATATTCAAAAACAGCGGGAACTTCAGAATTAATGCCAACGGAAATAAAATAGATGTATGGCTGATATACCGCTGTGAGAAATGTGATACAAGCTGGAATATGGATATTTATACAAGAATATCGCCCGGAGCGCTTGAAAAGGATCTATATGACAGATTTTTGTCGAATGACAAAGCTGCGGCGTTGGAATACGGCTGCAGAAAAGAGATTCTCAGCAGGAATAAGGCGGAAGCGCTGTGGGAACAGGTCCCGCTGAAGGTAGATAAGACATGCTGCAAAGCGAAGTCTCCCGCCGCAGGCAGGGAGACATTGGAAACGGACAGCGTTGTAAAAACAGAAGTCCCGGTAAGCCGGATTCTTTCCATACACAACCGTTATGGTATCCCGCTGCGCTTAGATAAACTTCTGTGCAGTGAATGGGGCTGTTCCCGGAAGAAACTGGGACAAATGGAGGAGAGCGGGCATTTATGTATCCGGACAGGAGGAAAGAACAGCAGGTCAAAAATTCCTGAATATATAGAAGTGGAAATCAAGGAGCCGTTCCCGCGTGGATAACCGCGGGGCGGCTCCCGCTTTTTGACCGGTGTGCTAATCATGATACATTAATCGAAAACATTAATTTAGATTTAATGGAAAAGTGTACCTCAAACTTGAGTTCTGCCAGCCGTTAAAAACGGCTGGTTTTTTATTGCTTGTAAATATTGTGTATAATGCGCATGAATAACGAAAAAACAGATGCAAATTAAAACGAAATAGTATACAAAAAAAGGAATAGCCTGTACAAGATTATAATAAACTAAAAAAATAACACATTTTACAATAAATATTAAGTATATTTGCACAAGCAAAGTTTATATAATGTCCTTGTTGACAAGAAACGTATATGTATTATGGAGGGATTCGTTATGAAGAGAAAAACAATAAGTATCGGGATGGCGGTTCTTTTGGCAGTGTCCCTGCTGTCCGGCTGCGGCGGAACGAGTACGGCTGAAACCGGAAATACGGGGAGCGCGGAAGCGGTACAGGAAACGGACAATGCCAAAGATACGCAGGCCGGAGGGGAAGAAGCCGGAGAGCCGGTTACCATCAATTTCCAGACCTGGAATCCGGGAGAGGGGGCGGCAATTGACGAGGTTATTGCAGCTTTTGAGGCGAAATATCCGAACATTAAGGTCAATCATGTATATATGCCCTATACCGACCATGTGGAAAAGCTGAAAATTGATTTGGCCAGCGGAGAAGGCGCGGATGTGTTCGGTATGCAGACCGGCGCAACCATAAAGGAATTCCGGGATTTTGAAATGGATCTGACAAGCTTTGCGGAAGAATCATGGGGAAGCAGCTGGCAGGATCAGTACATGGATTTCTGCATGGATCTTCTGAATGAGGACGGCCATTATTACGGACTTCCTCTTGGACTCACCTATGCCGGTTTTACGTGGGCGGATGTAAATATGCTGAAGGAATACGGACTGGAAGTGCCTTCTTCCTATGATGACCTGAAGGAATGTGCAAAGGTGCTCCGTGATAATGGGCAATATCCTCTGACCATTGGGGCAAAAGACGCCTGGATTAATATCGATACCTGGATGAGTATGGCAAATGACATCAACGCAGAAAAGCTGTATTCCGCAATAGAAGGGGAAACACCTTTCACGGATCCGGAGCTGGTGGAATCCCTGGCATTGTGGCAGTCCTGTTTCACTGAAGGAATATTCCAGGATGGAGCTTTGGGCGTAGGCGTATATAATGATACCTCCGATCTCTTTGAAAAGGAAGGAAGTATACCCATGATTCAAAACGGTTCCTGGGCCGCAGGCTTTTATGTGAGCGGGGATCCGGATCAGGACAGGGTTTTTAATTCCGAAGGGGCGGATCATGATATTTTCCTGATTGACTGGAATAATGACGGCCAGGTATGCCCGGTTACCGCATCCGTGGATGTCTGCCTGTGTATGAATAAAAACACCAAAAATCCGGAAGCTGCCTGGACATTTATTGATTTCATGCTTCATGAAGGCCAGGATATCCTCATTAACCATTATTTCTCCTATTGTCCCTCCAGAAAGGATCTGGATCTGAATGTACAGGGAATGAACCAGGACGGACTGGATAATCTGGCGTATATTGTGGAACAGGCCGAGAACAACCTGGGCGGCTACCGGGAAATGGCTTATGCGGATCTGAAGCAGGTGATCAGTGATCAGCTGACGGTACTTGCCCTGGGAGATGCCACACCGGAAGAAGCGGCAGCAACAATTGAAGCGGCTTCCCAGGCACAGGCCAGGTAGAAACAATATACGGCAGTTTCGTCAAATATGCCGCAGGAATCAAAGAGGGTGCTTCCGGGAAGTCCCGGGGGCATCCTCCTAAGGAGGGAAGTACCGTGAAAAAGAAATCCTGTACGGGGTATTTATTTATCCTGCCGATTGTGATCCTTTTCCTGATATTTATCGTCTATCCTATCTGTTATAATTTCGTTATCAGCTTTTATGAATGGAACGGTATCAATATCGAAAAGGTGTTTGTGGGACTTGATAACTATAAGAATGTTCTTAAGGATCCCATCATGCTGAAGATTATCAGAAATTTTGTGGTGTTTGCTTTATTTACCATTATTATTCAGGCGTTTTTCGGTCTGGTATTCGCTAACTTTTTTATAAGAAAGCTGAAGTTTGCTTCTTTTTACCGGATTATATTTTATATTCCTGTAATTGCCACGCCTGCAATTGTGGGGAATATTTTTTCCAAAATATTTGAGACCAACAGAGGCTATCTGAATGTATTTCTGCGGTTTCTGCATCTGGACGGATTGTGCCAGCAGTGGCTGGCGGATCCGAAATGGGCGCTTGCCTGTATTATCTTCGTAAATATATGGCAGTGGACGGGGTACAGCATGCTGATGTATTATGCCAATATGCTGAATATCCCCCAGGATTTGTATGAAGCGGCAACCATTGACGGGGCCGGGCAGATCCAGCAGTTTACCAAAATCACGTTTCCGCTTCTGAGGGGGACCCATTATACCCTGTTTATCATGGGAATGCTGGGATCGTTAAAATGCTTTGATCTTCCTTATGTGCTCACCAGGGGCGGCCCGAATTATGCCACAGAGTTCTTTTCCACCTATATTTACAAGCAGTCCTTTAATCTGTTTAAACAGGGGCCGGCGTCGGCGATTGTCATGGTAATGTTTGTGGTGGCAATGGTGATTACGCTGATACAGCTGAAATTTTATTATCGGAATGATAAGGATAAGGAGTTGGCGGGCTGATGAGAAAATCATTTTTATTTAAAATAACCGGACAGCTGATATGTGTTCTTGCGACGGCGGTTTTTCTGTTCCCGCTCGTGCTTATGATCATCCGCTCGTTTAAAGGGGAAGGCATCCGCAATTACGCAAAGGTTTTTGAAACGGTGAATCTGGCGCCTAATTTTTTTACCAGCATTACCGTTGTGCTCGGCACGCTGCTCATTGTTTCCGCAGTGGCGGCAATGGCGGCATTCGCTTTTTCCAAGCTGGATTTTCCGTTTAAAAAGGCTATTTATTATATGCTTCTTACCGGAATGATGATTCCTACCTCGGCGCTTATTTTCCCGTTGTTTCAAATCGTAAAAGGGCTTAAAATAAATAATACCCCTTTTTCCCTGATTTTTCCTTATGCGACGCTGAACTGCTGTTTTAACCTGATGGTGCTGAAAAACTATTTTGACGCACTGCCTAATGAACTGATGGAATCCGCCAGGATTGACGGGGCGGGAAAAGGCAGGATTTTCCTGAGTATTATGATGCCCATAGCGGTTCCGGGGCTGGCTTTTGTCCTGATACAGACCTTTCTGTCGGCCTGGAACGAATTGCAGATGGCTATGATTTTTATCAATGATACATCTCTGCAGCCTATATCGGTGGTTCCGCTGCGGTTTACGCAGACCGCGGGGGTGCAGGGGTTTCCGCTGGAGGTGATGTATGCGGCACTGGTGATTTGCCTGAGTCCGATTGCCGTGTTTTACATATTCGGATCCCGTTTTCTGATAGCGGGGCTGACACAGGGAGCCATAAAAGGATAAAAGCAGGAGGGGGTTCCCATTATGAAAGGCGTTCCTATTACTTTCCGTATACGGAAAAGCCTGAGTACCAAAATCACATGGATGAACGCGGGGATAATCCTGCTGATTTTCATCAGCCTGATATTTGCAACGGTATCGATCAATTACCAGCTGACCCTGGAAAATGAGAAACAGAAAATGAATGTTTATATTTCCAATACCTTAAGCTCTATTGACAATAAGCTGAAGGATATGGGAAGGGTTTCGCTCATGACTTATTCCGATGAGCGGACCCAGGCTATCTTGAAGAATTATAATTCTTATGAATATGCCCGGCAGCTGGAAAGCGTGGAATATTTGAGAAAGCTGTATACCTCCCTTATCACCATCCGGGAGGATATCAATTCCGTCTATCTTTTTGATTTGGATTCCCTTGTTTTCTGGCAGGATAACCTGGATCCGTCCCTGCGGAGAGATTCGGATATGACTGTGTTCCTGAAGCGCATGGAAGAGTGGGAGGGAAAGGAAAGAAGCGTGTCGGGCTGCCGGCTGGTGGTCGGGGTGCAGCCGGAATTCATGCGGTACAGCACAAGAAACATGGAGGATGAATATACCAGGCACTGCATATACCTGGTGCGGGCGATCCGGAGTTTTTCCCCCAATGAGCCGATCGGGCATATCCTTCTGATTACAACCATGGAAAATATCCGGGAAGTACTGAATGAATACCTGGATGAAGAAGTGGAGTATACACTTTTGACGGAGGAAGGGGATATTGTCTGTGATGAAGATGCGGAGTACCTGGGAAAGAATATAAAGGATGTTTCACCGGAAATCTATCTGCGGATGAATGAAGATGCAGGGGTTTTCCGGGAACGGATAAGGGGAAAGGCCTGTCTGGTCACATATCAGAAATCCCGGTACAGCGGCATGATACTGGTGACCAGAAGATCGGTGGCTCTCATATGGAAGGATGCCATGCGTTTTATCGGGATCACAGTCGCCATTTTTCTGGTTCTCCTTGGATTAACCGTATCCCTGACCTTCCATGGAACGAGGAAAATGCTCCGTCCCCTGACAATGCTGACCGATTCCATGGCCCATTTTAACCAGGATGATATGGGGATGCGGTTTGCGGTTGCCTCCGAAGATGAAACAGGCAGGCTGGTGGCTTCCTTTAATAAAATGATGGATATGATAAACCAGCTGATTGAGTCGGAATACGAAGGGAAGGTGCGCCTGAAGGAGGCGCAGCTGAAGCAGCAGAGGATGTCCCTGCTGTATCTGAAAAACCAGATTAATCCCCATTTCCTGTACAATACACTGGATACCATCCGCATTAAGGCGGAACTGAACGGGGACAGGGAAGTGTCTGCCATGATCATGCAGATGGTTGATTTCTTCCGGCTGAGTGTAAAAGCCGACAGCCAGATGGTATCGGTAAGCCATGAGATCCGCCTGATTCAGGCTTATCTGAAGCTGATGTGCTGCCGGTATCCGTTCCTGAACTGCGAATATGATATCGATGAGTCGCTGCTGGATGTGGAAATGCCTAATTTCATTCTGCAGCCGCTGGTGGAAAACAGCGTGATGCACGGGCTGCGGGGCGTGGGCTACCGGGGCACGGTGCGGCTGTCAGTCAGCAGGGAAGCGGCGGGCGGGGAAACAATTGTTATCCGTATATATGACAACGGGGCAGGATTCTCCCCCGGAACCAGAAGCCTGCTGGAGAATGTGCTGCAGAATGCAGGGGACGATACCTGTGAAACAGGGGCGGAGGAAATGCACATTGGTATCGTCAATGTGCAAAGAAGGCTGAAAATGTTTTATCCGGATACCGCAGGGCTGTCCTATCAGGACAATCCGGAGGGCGGGGTCACGGTGACATTAATCATAAAAAACAATATAGAAAGAGAGAGGGTATGAAATGAAAAAACTGGATTTTGCGACCTACAAAGACAAAGTGATGGGCTGCTGGGCGGGCAAAAACATCGGCGGCGTGCTGGGAGCGCCGTTTGAAGGAAAGAGGCAGGTAAATGATATCTCTTTTTACACCCAGGATTTGTCCATGGGGCCTCCGCCCAATGATGATCTGGATCTGCAGATCATCTGGCTGGCGGCGGTGGAACGCTACGGCAGGAATGTAAACGCCTCCATACTTGGGGAATACTGGCTTTCCTACTGCATTCCCAACTGGGTGGAATATGGTACGGGAAAAGCGAACCTGCGTGCAGGTCTGCAGCCCCCGTTGTCCGGGCTGATTGACAATACCTATAAGGACAGCTGCGGCTGTTATATCCGTTCGGAAATATGGGCCTGCCTGGCTCCCGGAAATCCGGAACTGGCAGCACGCTATGCCTATGAAGATGCCATTGTGGATCACGAAGGGGAAGGCATGTATGGGGAAATTTTCTTCGCCGCCCTTCAGAGTGCCGCTTTTGTGGAAAGTGATAAGCGGAAGCTGATCGATATTGCGCTGTCCTATATCCCGGAGGAAAGCAAGATAGCGGCAGCTGTCTGCAAGGCCATGGAATGCTACGACGGCCATGTGGACTTTGCGGAGGCACGCAGGCAGATACATAACACGGCTCCCGGAACCTTCGGCATCCAGAGCGGCACCATCCATGATATCCCGAAGGAAGGAAACGAAGGGCTGGAAATCGGGGCGCCCGGCTTTGATGCGCCGGAAAATGTGGCATTTACCATTGCCGGCTGGCTTTATGGGGAAGAAGATTTTGGCAGGAGCCTTTGTATGGCGGTGGCCTGCGGAGAGGATACGGATTGTACCTGTGCAACCCTGGGGGCAGTGCTGGGAATCATCTCCGGCGCTTCAGGACTTCCTGAAAAATGGACGGCGCCTCTGGATGACAAAATTGCCACACTATGCATCGATAAGACCAGCGGCGGCATCTGGGTGCCTTCCACGGTGACCGAACTTACCGAGCGGGTGATGCGTGCGGTACCCGGCTTCCTCGGCCAGGATATCTGCGATATTTTTGCGGAAGGCGGAATGACGATTACGTGTGAGGAAGGCAGCGGATTATACTGCAAAAAGACTACGGATTATCTTCCGAAAATCAATGGAAACGGCAAGGACGAAGCGCTTCCTGTCAGAGATCTTTGCAGCCTTTCCCCTTATGTGGTAAGATATGCGTTCCCGGCGTTTAACATTATGGTGGATTACGAGGACTCTGTCTTTTTCAGGGCAGGAGAAACCAGGAAAATAAAGGTAACTGTCACCAACTCCCATACCATGCGTCAGCAGCAGTGGGCGAAAATCAGCGTTTATATGCCCTCCGGAGTAGAGCTGCTGAATGGGAAGAGCTATACCCTTCCGCTGAATAATCTGTACGGATCCAAAGCGGAAGCGGAAATTGCGTTTCATACAGAAGGTTATGACGACGGAAAGCTGGAATTTGTGGTAGAGGTATCGCTGGAAGGACGACACTCTTCAGGGGCTGTAAAGGTAACACTGATGCGGGAGGCATAGTACTGTTCAGACTCATCGGAACGGTTGCGGAAGCATATAGTATAAGCCCATGGCCGGAAGGCCGTGGGCTTACGGTCTTTGCCGCGGGCACGGCAGATGGCAGGGGAGGCAGAATGGGAAATTCGCTGAAAGTAATGCTTGTGGATGATGAAGTGACAATATTGGAGGGGTTTAAAAGACTGTTCGACTGGAAAGCCTATGGCTGTGAGGTGGTGTGCGAGGCATGGGACGGGGTGATGGCGGTAAACCAGGCAAAAATATACCGGCCGGATATTATTGTTATGGATATCAATATTCCCATTATGTCGGGGCTGGAGGCGCTCCGGGTGATTCGGGATCAAAATGGGGAATGCGCCTGTATTATTGTGAGCGGCTATGATGAATTTGCATACTGCAGGGAGGCGCTGCGATTGCGGATAACGGATTATATTCTGAAACCGGTTGACTTCAGCGAGTTCGGCAGAGTGATCGAAGGCATAAAGCTGAAGCTGATAGAAAACAGATGCCCACAGGAAGGCAGCTGCGGAGAAAAGCCGGTATTCCAGCTTGCGGCTTATCTTCAGGAGCACCTTGCGGAGGATATCACCCTGCTGACCCTTTCGGAGGAATTCCATATGAACCCCTCCTATATCAGCCAGCTGTTTAAAAATGAGCTGGGTATGAAATATCATGATTACCTGACCCGTCTGCGTATGGATAAAGCAAGGACGCTTCTGGCTTCCACCGGAAAAAGCATTACGGAGATAGCAGGGGAGGCCGGATTCCGGGATTACCGGGTATTTACAAAGGTTTTTAAAAGTGCGGAAGGGGTATCCCCCACCGCTTTCAGAAACGGATTTTCAGTCAAATAGCCCGACATAAACATCGGGCTGTTTGGCCACAGGATTTGCTATTGACAAGTAAGGTTTATTATTATAAACTAGGTTTATAATAATAAACCTTACTTGCGTTCGGAGATAGATAAGGCCGGACGGCGCAGAAAGCAGGGAAGGTGTGCCGATGCGCACAGAAGGGAGCGAATATGGAAATACCAAGGATTCCGGATGGGGAATACCGGTTTGCACAGATCGTCTGGGATACAGAGCCTGTAAACTCCACAACACTGATAAAGCTTGCCGGGGAACGTCTGGGCTGGAAAAAAGCGACCAGTTATACGGTGCTTCGAAAACTTTGTGAGAAAGGGATACTCAGGAATGAAAACGCCACCGTTACCGCGCTTGTGAAGAAGGAAGCCGTCTGCAGACAGGAAAGCGAGCAGCTGCTGCACAGAAGCTTCGGTAATTCCCTGCCTGCATTTGTCGCGTCCTTTCTTCAGGATAAAAAGCTGACGCAGCAGGAGGCAGAGGAGCTGAAACGCCTGATCGACGCCGCCAGCCTGGGCGGGGATGAAAAGGAAAACAATTCATAATGTCCCGTACGATGGGAGGAGGCGTGAACATGTATGCAATTTTACGTATGCTGCCCCAAATGATAAATATGACACTTGCCGCGTCCTGTGCCGGCTTTGTGGTCTTACTGCTGCGCACGGTGCTCCGGAAGGTGCCGTCAGGGTATTTTTATGCGCTCTGGCTCCTGGTGTTCCTTCGTTTCCTGTGCCCCTTTACCCTGGAGTCTGCGGTAAGCCTGATTCCGGTAAGTCGGGACGCGGTAACCTATAAATCCATAGTCACTGCCGGGATCAATGCATATACGGGAATGAGTGCGGCGCTGCCTTCGGACAGTGTGCTCCGTACAATCCCGGCCGCCGCCGGGCGGATGGGGGTGGACCACGGGAAGCTGTTCATGGGGGGCTGCACAGCGGTATGGCTTGCGGGAATGCTTGTGTTCCTGGCTGTTGCGCTGCGTTCCTGTCTGCGCCTGAAAAAGCAGGTGTCGGAAGCTGTTCTTCTGTTTCCGAAAGAAAAGGGGCAGGCCCGTGTATATGAAAGCCAGCAAATCACTTCCCCTTTTCTGCTGGGGTTTGTACGGCCTGCGGTTTATCTGCCTGCCGGGATGAAGGAGAGTGAAAAACAACACGTGCTTGCACATGAATACCAGCATATACGGCGTAAGGATTATCTGATAAAGCCGGTTTGTTTTCTTGCTGCTGTGCTTCATTGGTTCAATCCGCTGGTCTGGCTTTTTTTCCGGTTTATGACGGAGGATATGGAACGTTCCTGCGACGACGGCGTATTGCGGAATATGACCGCACAGGAACGTGCAGGGTATGCACAGACCCTTTTACGCCTGGGGCTTCGTAATAATGGGCTGGGGTATATGCTGCCGGCGGCTTTTGGGGAAAGCAACACAAAAAAACGTATTTCCCATATTCTTAGCTTCCGTAAGCCTTCCGGCTGGCTGTGTGCCGCAGCGCTGCTTCTTGTGGCGGCGGCGGGCGTAATGCTTCTCACTTCTCCGGCGGCCGGAAAAGGAGGTGCGCAGGAAGAAGAAAGCACACAGGAAGAAAGCACCGTAACGGCCGGTCCTCTGGAAGGAGAGGCGCTGGCGGCCGGGCTGTCGGATAACAGAAATCCGTATATAGGGGATCACATCAGGGATGCGGCACTGTTCGGGATGCTTCCGGTTCCGGAGGTATTGGAATACCGCAAAATGGAACTGCAGACGACGCAGGAGCCATATGAACTGATTATGGTTTACCGCCTCCGGGAAAATGCGGAAATGCCGGGAAAGGAATGGAGCTTCTCCAACGCGGCTCTACTATTTGCCTCCATCGAAAATGCCGGAAAAATCAGCTGCGCCGTAGAAAAAGGAGCGGAGGAATACCGTATTACTTATGACAGGAGTGAGGCGGAAGCTGTTTTCGGCCCGCTGTACGCGTATTCTGCCGATACGGAAAAAATGGCTGAACTGCAGAGGCTGCTTTCCGCATATCTGGAGAACGGAATGACCATATCCCTTGGAGAGGAACGGATATACGATCTGGATTCCGAAGGAAACAGGACTCTGCGTGAGACGGCAGCGGAAACTTCGGAGGAACCGGCTTCGGAAACGGAAACGGGGCAGACGGAGCACGCGTCCGTCCGGATGGAACTGGACAAAGACGTGTATTCCCTGAAGGAGCCTGTTCTGACTATGACGATAACCAATCTGTCGGACTATAATCTGAACTTCGGTGATCCTTATGATTTGATGAAGGAAGAAAACGGGGAATACCGGCTTGTCCCGATGAAAGAAAATACCGGCTGGCATGATATATTACATGTGCTGGAGCCGGGGGAAGAAAAGGAACAGGAAATGGATATAAGCCTGGTTTATGGAGAACTGGAACCCAGTAATTATTGCATTAACAAGTCGGCTGCTCTGGAAAAAGAGGACGGGGAAGAGGATCCCGTCATACTTCTCAATATCCCTTTTGTATTATATTAAGGATCAAGCGGAAAAAACCTGGGACTGCCGGAGCATGTAAACGTGCTGCCGGCAGTTTTTAATCGGATTTGTTTAGAATGAACGTATTTTGAATATTTATAAGAAGGGTACAGGCACAATTGGTATGCGGATTTATACATTCAGACGCTGCGTTGTAAAATATATATGAAAATGCGGAAAAATAATTGAGAATTTTAATCAATAATGCTAGCGGAGCGGAAAAGAATATGTTATAATTTTAACAGTTATGCGGCCGTACATTTTATCCTGCCGGCCGCATACGGAACGGATGGGCTGTCTGAGGGGAACGGCCCGGCCTGTGCCGGCAGGGAGCCGGTACGGAAAACGAGAAGGAAAGGGGAAGTTACATTTCAATGAGCCGACTGAAAATCAGCACACCTGACCGTGCCCAGTTAACTGTGGAACGGTTATACAAGGATCTGGAACGTCATATTGTTGCCAGCCCGCCGGGATTATGCCCGGTCGATCTGCAGCTGTCCTTTTTGAAGCTGTGCCACGCACAGACCTGCGGCAAATGTGTGCCCTGCCGAGTGGGCCTGCTGCAGCTTCAGAATCTGCTGGAACAGGTTCTGGACGGGACCGCCACTATGGATACACTGGCCCTTATTGAGGAAACCGCGAATAATATCACGGATTCCGCAGACTGCGCCATCGGTTTTGAAGCCGCCCATATGGTTCTGGCGGGGCTTCAGGGCTGCAGAGATGATTATGTTTACCATATTGAGCACGGTAAGTGCTCTTATTCCATCAACCAGCCGGTTCCCTGTGTGGCGCTGTGTCCGGCGGGGGTTGATATTCCGGGCTATATCGCCCTGGTTGGAGAGGAAAGATATGCGGATGCTGTTTCCCTCATCCGTAAGGACAACCCTTTTCCCACGGCATGTGCCCTGATCTGTGAGCATCCCTGTGAAGCCAGATGCCGCAGGAACATGATTGACAGCTCCGTGAATATCCGGGGACTGAAACGGATGGCGGTGGATAATGCCCGGGCCAATACGGTGCCTGTGCCGCCGAAGGCTCCGTCCACCGGAAAGAGGATCGCTATTGCCGGCGGCGGCCCCGGCGGCCTGTCTGCCGCTTATTACCTGGAGCTGATGGGGCATCATGCGGTGGTGTTTGAACAGAAAAGCAAGCTGGGAGGCATGCTGCGCTATGGGATTCCTAATTACCGGTTCCCAAGGGAGCGGCTGGATGAGGACATTGAAGCCATTTTGTCCACCGGTGTGGAAGTACATACCAATGTCAATATCGGAAATGGGGAGGAGGACATTCCCCTGAGCCGGCTCAGAGAAGAATTTGATGCGGTTTATATCGCTATCGGCGCCCATACCGATAAGAAGATCGGGATGGACGGAGAGGACGTGGGCGGCGTGATTTCGGCCGTGGAAATGCTCCGCAATATCGGCGACGGGAACCCGCCTGATTTTACCGGTAAAAGGGTAATCGTGGTAGGGGGCGGCAACGTGGCTATGGACTGTACCCGTTCGGCGTTACGGCTTGGGGCCGATAAGGTGGGGATAGCCTACCGGAGGCGCCAGAATGATATGACGGCGCTGCCGGAGGAAGTGGAAGGCGCGATTGCAGAGGGTGCCGAACTTTACAGCCTGAAGGCCCCTGTGCGCGTGGAAGCGGGCGAGGATGGAAATGTGGCGGCTCTCTGGGTGCAGCCTCAGATAATAGGGCCTATTGATGCCTGGGGACGTGCCCGTCCGGTACAGGCCAATGTGGAATTAAAAAGGATACCCTGCGATGTTGTTATCGTTGCGGTCGGCCAGGGAATTGAATCCCGCCATTTTGAAAATTCCGGCGTGCCGGTACACCGCGGTACCATTGAAGCGCTTGCGGAATCCAGTGTCAGGGATATCCCCGGCATCTTTGCGGGAGGGGACTGCGTAACCGGCCCGGCTACGGTAATACGCGCCATCGCGGCGGGAAAAGTTGCCGCGGCTAATATTGACGAATACCTGGGGTATCATCATGTGATTTCCTGTGATGTGGAAATCCCTCAGGTGACCTATGCGGATAAAAAGCCCTGCGGCCGTGTGAATATGGAAGAACGGGAAGCCGGCGAAAGGAAATGTGATTTCTGTGAGATTGAACGCTGCATGACAAAGGAGGAGGCCGCACAGGAAGCGGGCCGCTGTCTCAGGTGTGATCATTACGGATATGGAAATCTGAAAGGAGGCCGCGCGGCAATATGGTAACACTGACAATAGATAACAGAAAAATCAGCGTGCCGGAAGGTACTACAATCATGAAAGCGGCTGCGTCCGTTGGGATTATGATTCCCCATCTTTGCTATCTGGAGGGTATAAATGAAATAAGTGCCTGCAAGGTGTGCGTGGTGGAGATGCAGGGCAAAACCAAACTGATTACCGCCTGCAACAACCCGGTGGAGGAAGGGATGGTGCTTTATACCAATTCCCCCAAGGTACGTTCGGTGAGAAGGACAAATGTGGAATTGATCCTTTCCCAGCATAACAGCAACTGTGCCACCTGCGTGCGCAGCGGGAACTGTAACCTGCAGAAACTGTCCAATGATCTGGGGATTATCGATATCCCATATAAAAAAGAAATCATGGAAATGCCCTGGAACCGGGATTTCCCTCTGATACGGGATTTCAGTAAATGTATTAAGTGCATGCGCTGCGTGCAGATATGCGACAAGGTACAGGATCTGCATATATGGGATGTGCAGAACACAGGGTCCAGAACAACGGTGGATGTGTCACAGAACCGTATCATAGAAGAATCCGACTGCAGTATCTGCGGGCAGTGCATCACCCACTGTCCCACAGGGGCGCTGCGCGAAAGGGATGATACGGCCGGAATATTCCGTGCGCTGGCGGATCCGGAAACCGTTACCGTTGTCCAGGTGGCACCTGCGGTGAGAGCGGCCTGGGGCGAGGCCCTGGATTTGCCGGCTTATATGGCAACGGAAGGGAGAATGGTTGCCGCCCTCAAAAAAATAGGTTTCGATTATGTATTTGATACCAATTTTTCAGCGGATCTCACTATCATGGAAGAAGGCAATGAGCTGCTCGCAAGACTGGCGGATCCGGAAGAGAAGAGATGGCCCATGTTCACCTCCTGCTGCCCGGCCTGGGTGCGTTTTATCAAATCCCAGTACCCGGAAATGGCGGCGCATCTGTCCACCGCCAAATCCCCCCAGCAGATGTTCGGTGCCATAACCAAAAGCTATTTCGCCGGGAAAACAGGAGTGGATCCGGAAAAGATCTGCAGCATCTCCATCATGCCCTGTGTGTCTAAAAAGATGGAAGCCGTCCTGCCGGATATGTACAGTGCGGGAGCGGGGGCCGATGTGGATATTGTTCTGACGACCAGGGAGTTTGCCAGGCTTGTAAAAGCGGAGCATATCGCCCCGGCTCTCCTTACGGAAGAGGCCTTTGATTCCCCCCTGGGAGAAAGCACCGGCGCCGGTGTGATTTTCGGCGTGACGGGCGGCGTTATGGAAGCCGCCCTGAGAACAGCCTACTATTGTGTGGAAGGTGTAAACCCTCCTCCGGATACCTTTTCCGATGTAAGGGGATATGAAGGGAGAAAGGAGGCCACCTTTACCTTGGGAGGAAAAACGCTTCGTACCTGTACGGTCAGCGGGCTTAAGAATGCCAGGGATCTGATGGAGGATATCCGGTCGGGAGCCGTCCGGTATGATTTTGTTGAGGTCATGGCCTGTCCCGGCGGCTGTGTGGGAGGAGGAGGCCAGCCGATTCTCGACGGCGCGGAGATGGCGGATGTCCGCGGGCCGAAGCTTTATAAGCTGGATACCCAGAGACCGCTGCGTTTTTCCCATGATAATCCGGAAATCAGAAAGCTTTATGAGGACTATCTGGGCAAACCGCTGGGAGAAAAAGCGCATCATCTGCTGCATACCCACGGGTAAAATCTAAACAAAATGCTTGACAGCGCAGGAAGTCCCACAGTATAATAAAACGGATTCGTAGAAGGAAAGGACAACACCCTTATACCACGGGTGTTGTCTTTTTGTGTGAAAAGCTTGAAATAAAGGAAGGATTTTTTGAATGGAAATAACGAGATACCAGGACGCAGCAATTGATTCCCGCATACTTCGTGCCGTGGAGGAAATGGGTTTTGTAGACATGACACCTATACAGGAGCAGGCAATACCCGTATTATTGGAAAGAAAAGATGTAATTGGCCAGGCACAGACGGGAACCGGTAAAACAGCGGCCTTCGGAATCCCGGTTATACAGAATACAGATCCGGATAACAGGAACCTGCAGGCGGTGGTTCTGTGCCCGACCAGGGAGCTGGCGATTCAGGCGGCGGATGAGATGCGCCGTTTTGCAAAATATATGCATGGAGTCAAGATTCTCCCCATTTACGGAGGGCAGGATATTAACCGCCAGATAAAGGCATTGAAGGGCGGTGTTCAGATTATTGTGGGAACCCCGGGCCGCGTGATGGATCATATGCGCCGCCATACCCTTAAAATGGAGCAGGTGAACATGGTGGTTCTGGATGAGGCTGACGAAATGCTGAATATGGGCTTCCGCGAGGATATCGAAACTATCCTTCAGGGAATCCCCTCCGAACATCAGACTGCATTGTTTTCCGCAACGATGCCCAAGCCGATTCTGGAAATCACGGATACCTATCAGAAGGATGCGGTATATCTGAAGATGACAAGGCAGGAACTGACCATTCCTCTTGTGAAGCAGTATTATTACCGGGTTAACAGCCAGATTAAGGTGGAAGTGACAAGCCGCCTGCTGGACTATTATGGCATACAGAGATCCCTCATTTTCTGCAATACCAAGAGAATGGTGGATGAGCTTTCCGAGACTTTGAAAAACAAAGGCTATGCTGCAGAAGGCCTGCATGGGGATCTGTCCCAGAACCAGAGGGATACGGTGATGAACCGTTTCCGCAGCGGTAACCTGCAGATATTGATCGCCACGGATGTGGCCGCCAGAGGAATTGATGTGGACGATGTGGAAGCCGTATTCAATTATGATCTTCCGCAGGATATCGAGTATTATGTGCACCGCATCGGACGTACCGGCAGAGCGGGAAGGGAAGGACGTTCCTTCACCTTTGTTTCCAACCGGGAGATGTACCGGCTCAGGGACATTGAAAGAAGCTGCAAAACCACGATACAGGAAAGGAAAGTTCCTTCTGCATCGGATATAGTTTCCATTAAAGCAGAAAAAGCGCTCCGTGAGGCGTTTGACCTTTTGGAAGGGGATTCCCTTAAGAACCTGACGGAAATGGTGGAAAGAAAAATCGAAGATTGTGAATACAGCGCCGCAGAGCTTGCTGCCGCGTTCCTGAAGCTTCAGATGGGGGAAGAACCCCAGGAAATAGCAGAGGTGCTTCCGGAAAGAAGACGGAGTTATGCAAAAGGCAGCCGGGATTTCCGCGACGGACGCCAGGACAGGGGCAGAAGCAGGAATGCCGGAAGTTCCGATGGCAGACGGCAGCGTTTCTCTGATGACAGAGGCGGAGAACGACGCAGATACAGAGATACCGCTTCCGGAAAAGATACGAGGGGCGAACGGAACCACGGTTCCGAACGGAACTACAGTTCCGGGCGCAGCTATGGCACCGGACGCCGTCAGGCGGAAAACGCCGGACACAGGGAAAAAGACAGACGCATCGGTTGATTATAGGGAAAACAGCGAGCTGCTGCCGGGAAATAGCCTGGCAGCGGCTTATTTTTTCGAAGATCTTTCATAAACAGGAAGTGGGGCGGAATACCTTTAAGAAAAGAATTTTTTTTGTTTATGGAGGAAACTTATGTTACAATTAATGACGGACGGAATCCTGCGGTTCCTGGCAAACCAGCCGCAGGCTTTTGCCCACGTAAGAGGGTCTGAGAGCTTCCCTGACGTGCAGGGCCTGGTTACTTTTTATGATTTTTTGGATGGGACCATTGTTATGGCGGATATTTCCGGACTGCCGGATTCGCAGGAACCCTGTGAAAGAAAATTTTATGGATTCCATATTCATGAAGGAGCGGCCTGTACCGGGAATGAAACGGATCCTTTTGCGGATGCCGGAGCTCATTATAACCCGGACGGCTGCCCCCATCCAGCCCATGCAGGAGATATGCCTGTGCTGGAAGGAAACAGGGGAAGGGCCTGGCTGTCCTTCTACACGGAACGCTTTACTCCCGCCCAGGTCAGGGGCAAAACGGTGATTGTGCATGACATGGCGGATGACTATCATTCCCAGCCCTCCGGGGATTCCGGGCAGAAGATGGCCTGCGGGATTATCCAGTGAGCTTGCGTGGGAAAAAAAGAACGTGTATAATACCAATAATATGCTTATTTTAGTGAATACGAAACGAGGAAAATATGAACGATAACAATAGTCAGGAACGCTTAAACAAATATCTGGCCGACTGCGGGATTTGCTCCCGCAGGGAGGCCGACCGCATGATTGAGGCCGGCAGGGTTATGGTGAACAAAGCTCCTGCATCCATGGGAATGCGGGTTTCCGGTACGGAAGATATCACGGTTGACGGACGGCTGCTGGATAAAAAGGATCGTAAGGTAGTTCTTGCTTACTACAAACCGGTAGGTGTTACCTGTACGGAAAAAGATAAATACGCGGAAAAAACCATACGTGATGCCATTGATTATCCCATCCGGGTTACCTATGCGGGCAGGCTGGACAAGGACTCGGAGGGACTTCTCCTTCTGACAAACGACGGAGATCTGATCAACGGTCTGATGCGGGCTTCTAATTATCATGAAAAAGAATACCTGGTCAGGGTAAACAAACCTGTGACGGATACGTTTTTGCAGAAGATGGCGGAAGGCGTTTTTCTGAAGGAGCTTAATGTACAGACCCGCCCCTGTCAGGTGGAGAAGGAAGGGAAATTTGTGTTCCGCATCGTTCTTACCCAGGGTCTTAACCGGCAGATCCGCCGGATGTGCCGTGCTTTGGGATTTGACGCACAGGGAATAAAAAGAGTGCGTGTGGCCAATATTACCATTGGAAAGCTGAAGCCGGGAAATTACCGTCTGCTGACAGGAGAGGAATTGGAGGAGCTTTACGGGCTGCTGGATTCCTGAAGGCGCACGGACTATAAAAGGAGATTGGCAGGTAATGGATAAGACTGCAAGAATGAAGGAATTGATTGCGGCTCTGAATGAAGCGTCCCGGGCTTATTATGCCCAGGACAGAGAGATCATGAGCAATTATGAATACGATAAGCTGTATGATGAACTGACGGCTCTTGAGGAAGAAACGGGAACGGTCATGGCAGGAAGCCCGACGGTTACCGTTGGCTTTGAGGCGGTTGACGAGCTTCCCAAGGAACGCCATGAAAGCCCTATGCTGTCTTTGGGCAAAACAAAAAGCAGAGAGGATTTGCAGGACTGGCTGGGGGAACAGAAGGGACTGCTCTCCTGGAAGCTGGATGGGCTGACGATCGTGCTCACTTACAGGGACGGGCAGCTTTATAAGGCGGTAACAAGAGGAAACGGGGAAATCGGCGAAGTGATTACCCCGAATGCCAGGGTGTTCGTAAACCTGCCGCTCACCATTTCTTTTAAAGGAGAATTGGTGATCCGCGGAGAAGCCGTTATCACCTATGAAGATTTCCGCAAAATTAACGAACTGATTGAAGATGCCGATGCCAGATATAAAAATCCAAGGAATCTTTGTTCGGGTTCCGTAAGACAGCTGAATAACGAAATAACGGCGCAGAGAAATGTCCGTTTTTTTGCTTTTGCACTCGTGAAAGCGGACGGGGCGGATTTTAAGAATTCACGGAAGGAACAGTTTTGTTTCCTGCAGGAACAGGGCTTTGAGGTTGTGGAATATAAAGAAGTGGATGGGGAAACGATCCTTTCCGCCGTGGAAGAATTTGAGGACAAAGTGGCAGGCTACCCGGTACCGTCGGACGGCCTGGTGCTGATTTATGACGATATTGCCTATGGTCTCTCCCTGGGGCGTACAGCCAAATTCCCAAGGGATTCCATCGCTTTTAAATGGGCGGATGAAACCGCGGAAACCACATTAAAGGAAATAGAATGGAGTGCCAGCAGGACGGGGCTTATCAATCCGGTTGCCATATTCGATCCTGTGGAACTGGAGGGGACGACGGTGAGCCGCGCGAGCGTGCATAATATCAGTATCGTACGGAGCCTGAAGCTGGGAATCGGCGACCGTATCACTGTCTATAAGGCGAATATGATAATCCCCCAGATAGCGGAAAACCTGACAGGCAGCGACACGCTGCCCATCCCGGATACCTGCCCCGTATGCGGGGGAGCCACCAGGATTGAACAGGTGAACGATGTGCAGTCTCTGTACTGTACCAACCCCGACTGCGATGCCAAAAAGCTGAAGGCCTTTACTCTTTTTGTGAGCAGGGATGCCCTGAACATCGACGGACTCTCAGAGGCTACTCTGGAAAAATTCCTGGGAAGAGGTTACCTTCATACCTTTGCCGATTTATTCCATCTGCAAAACTATGAGGAAGATATCATAGAGATGGAGGGATTCGGGGAAAAATCCTTCCGGAATCTGATGGACAGCCTGGAAAAAGCAAGAAAAACAACACTTCCCAGAGTGATTTACGGCCTGGGAATTGCCAATATCGGCCTGGCGAATGCCAAGATGCTCTGCCGGGAATACCACGATAATCTGGAACGTATGATGCAGGCGGATGTGGAGGAACTGAGTCTGATTGACGGCATCGGAGGAGTGATTGCAGGAACCTTCCATGATTACTGGCAGTCTGAAAAAAACAGGGAAAATATGCATAAGCTCCTGAAGGAACTGGAAATCGAACAGATAGAGGTGGACGAGGCGTCTCTCACCCTGCAGGGAAAGGTTTTCGTCGTAACGGGCAGCCTGGAACATTTTGAGGGGCGCAGCGCCCTGAAAGAGCTGATTGAAAGCAAAGGGGGGAAGGTGACCGGAAGTGTTACCGGCAAGACTACCTGCCTGATTAATAATGACTATGCTTCCAATTCCTCCAAGAACAAAAAAGCAAAGGAGCTTGAGGTCCCTATCGTTACGGAAGAAGATTTTATGAGACAATATCTGGATATGGAGGTATAAGAAATGCCGATTAAAGTACAAAGCGATCTGCCTGCAAGGGCAATATTGGAAAATGAAAACATCTTTGTTATGGACGAATACCGGGCGCAGCATCAGGATATGCGCCCTCTTCAGATATGTATCCTCAACCTGATGCCGGTCAAACAGGATACGGAGCTTCAGCTTCTCCGATCCCTTTCCAACACGCCGCTTCAGGTGGATGTATCCTTTATGAAGATGAACAGCCATACATCCTTGAATACCTCTCCCACCCATCTGAATAAGTTCTATAATACCTTCGACGAACTGAAAAAATACAAATTTGACGGCTTGATTATCACAGGTGCTCCTGTGGAACAGATCCCGTTTGAAGAGGTGGATTACTGGCCGGAGCTATGCGAGATCATGGAATGGTCCAAAAGCCATGTGACCAGTACCTTCCATATATGCTGGGGAGCGCAGGCCGGTTTGTATTATCATTTCGGCTTAAATAAGGTCCTGCTGCCGGAGAAACTGTTCGGAGTGTTTTCCCATAAGGTATCCAACCGGAAGGTGCCGCTGGTGAGAGGGTTTGATGATTATTTCTACATACCGCACAGCCGCCATACTACCGTACCTGCCGAAGAAATCCATGCCTGCAGGGAACTTATGGTCATGGCGGAGTCGGAGGAAGCCGGCGTGCTTCTTGCCATGGCGGGAGAGGGGAAGCAGATCTTTGTCATGGGACATCCGGAATATGACAGATATACCCTCCATAACGAATATATGCGGGACAAGGAAAAAGATCTGCCGATACAGGTGCCTGTCAATTATTATCCGGAAGATGATTTTACCCGGAGACCGACCCTGCTCTGGAGATCCCACTGCAATGATTTGTATACCAACTGGCTGAATTATTACGTATACCAGGCGACACCCTATGATCTCGGTGAGATATAGAGTTTGCCGGGGAAACAGAAAGGCGGTGTATGGAATAACGACAGCCCCGGGGAGAGACGATCCCTCCGGGGCTTTTTTGTATTGGAAGTGTGCCGGAAGTACCGGAGGAACGGGTGCAAAATAGAAGGTTCTGTCAATTTTCCTTACATGCCCTCAATTACCGGGACAATCGAAGCAAAACAGCGCATTAAAATCAATCCCTACAATATCTACATAGGCAATTAAAAAATCCACCGAAGGATTCACGTTTCCCTGTTCTATCCGGGTCATATTATAGCTGTTTGTAGGCACTCCCCGAAGCTGCAGTTCTCTAATCACATCCACCTCTTTAAGGCCCCTGGCTTTTCTGTATTTTCTTATGTTTGCCCCAATTCGGTTAATACAGCCGGTCTGGATGATTTTTTCGTTTTTTGCCATAATTACATTCTCTTAATAATGAAATCTGTGGATACATAATAATTTACTTATTGCAATAATAATGGTTATTATGTGTAGAAAAGTTGCACAATATGCAGTTTTAGCATTATAATAGCTGTAAGTTGTGTCGCTCAGGCAAAAGAGAGAGAGTGGAGGCAGATATGAATTTATATATATCCAAAGAAGATGTGACAAATGTATTGAATGAAAGACTGAAAATCCTGACAAATGAAGACGTTCCGGATGATGAAGAGGTAAAAGTCATATTAGATGCCTTAGATTATTATGCACCTATAATGCAATCGGCAGTAGAAGAAAGTTATATAAATTTTGTTGACCGGTATTTGTAACAAAGGAAAAGACCGAATTTCTTCCTGTTTACAGAAAAATGGCTGTTTGCTATAATAAGAGACAGCTTATAAATTGCGGCATTTACTGCGGCCGTACGGCGTTGTCGGGCTGCGGCTGACAGAAAGGGAACGGACGGAAGATGATAAACAGAGAGGATATGCTGGAGCTGACCAGACGGATGACCCTTTCCCGGACATCATTTGACAGAATCGCAGGCTGTTATGTGGATGAGGACGGGGATTTTGAGGGGAGCTTTAATACGAATTTCCTGAAGCTGTCAGCAGCAGAGAGAGCCAAAAAACTGAAGCTGGCAAAGGCAATCCCTTTTTCTCCCACGAATGTAAACCTTAAAGAATATGAATTTCCGCAATGTGTGCAAAAACCGGGAAGTATGTGGCAGCTGCTTCTGTCGATGAACGAATGCGGCCTGAAGAATGATGCGCTGATGGATACCTTTTATGATATCTTGATGGAACGCTATCAGGCGGAATCGGAGTATGCGGTTCTTGTGTTCCATGGGCGTTATGATATTCCCGTGAAGGCTTCGGATAAGGAAAGCCTGTGGGAGTCGGAGGAAGTATTTGAATATATGATTTGCGCGATTTGTCCGTTGTTTGGAGAATATGAGCCGGGAGATCCGGAATGCGGATTCCTGTTTCCCGCTTTTACGGACAGGAGCAGGGATTTGAATCACATAGCGGTATTCCAGGCGGATGCAGGGCGGCCTCACACGGAGCTGCTTGAGGTTTTGGGGGTGGATTGGGAAAACAGAAAACGTGGTTTTTAGTATCGGGAGGTAACGGATGAAGAAATATTTTTGGATAATCGCAGTAGTTTTTGCTTTGACTTCTGCTGCCTGCGGTGTTAAGAAACCGGTGGAAGCGCCATCCGTGGATGCAGCGGAAACAGCGTCGGAAACGGTGGATGATACGCAGGAGGGGGACAGTACGCCGGAAGAGAGTACGCAGGAGCCGGTGGAGGAAACTTCGGGCGAAGCGGTGAAGGAAACTCCGGGGGAACCGGCGGAGGAAGGCCTTATCCTGACCAGCGCGCCAGTGCTTTATCTTTCCGACATGCTTTCAAGTACATGGAACCGGACGGAGCTTCATTCCGGTAATTATTCATGGAGCTATATGGAAAAGGGAGAAACAGTCAGCATGGTAGCCTGCGGGACGCATCCTCTGGATGAAAACAGTGGTGGGCAGGATAAGCTGAAGCTGCCGGAATACAACGGGATCGATTTTGTATCTTATGCCGTTTCCTGTGATGTCAGCCCTGATCGCATTGTGATAAGGGAATGGGATGCCTCCGAAGAAGGGAATATCCAGGCGGAGCCGGATTCCGAAACGGTCTGTGAGGAAACCTTATTTGCCGATCTGAAACCGGATAAAATTTATGAAATCACTGCGGAATGGAAGGAAGAGCTGCTGGAAGAAAGAGGTTTCTGCGGCGAAGCTTCTTATGAATTGCGGACGGAATAAGAAAGCAGCGTTTATAGGCGGCCAAAACGGCGAACGGTCAATAAAATAAAGGTGTGGTAAGCGGCATAGTCTGTTTGGGGCTATGCCGTTTTTGACTGAGTAGAAGGGAACGCAGCGAAGGAATCCATTTTTATAACTACAAAAAAAATGTACTAAAATCCTTGTTTGCATATCTTTTGTATAAAATAAATAATAAATATTGAAAAATATTAGATAGCAATATATAATAAGTGCATAAATAACACAAAAGACAAAGGTGATAGCGCTATCATATAGTCAAAATGATTATTTTGAGCAAAAGAATGAAAGGATTAATAGTTAAATAATTTGACGGAACAAAAGCGGAACAAGAAAGTAAAAGAGTATTATAGATACAACAAAGTTGCAATAAAGACGGCGAGAGAAAATGAGAAGTCAAAACGGAACTGTTAATTCAACAAAGTAAAGGAGGAAATGGTTATGAAGAAACTGGGAGCGTTTTTATTGTCGGCGGCTATGGTTATGTCGCTTACAGCGTGTGGGGGGGGGCAAAAAGCTGATGCACCTGCTGCTTCCGAACCGGTAAAAGAGTCCGCTTCTGCAGATGCTGCCCCTGCTGAATCCACACCCGCGGAAGGTGCTGCTGCAGAAGGCACAGACATCAGCGGAAGCACGCTGGAAGTTGCAGTTACTTATACCGGTGACCAGGCAACCACGTTCCAGGGACTGGTGGACAAGTTTGAAGAAGAGTACGGATGTACGGTCAATGTGGCGGAGTATGGTACGGACTATGAAAACACCTTAAAGACACGTATGGCCGCCAATGAGCTTCCCGATGTATTCCAGACACATGGATGGTCCATTCTGCGTTACAAGGAATATCTGATGAACCTTCAGGATCAGCCCTGGGTTTCCGATTATGATGATTCCGCACTGGGCGTTATCCAGGATGACGACGGGGCAATCTATGTTCTGATGATTTCCGAACTCATTAACGGAACGCTTGTGAACACTGATGTTTGTGAAGCGGCGGGAGTTGATCCCTATGCCATCCATACGTGGGATGATTTCACAGAAGCCTGCGAAAAAGTGAAGGCCAGCGGGACAACCCCTATCTGTGTACTTTCCAATCCCGGACTTCTTGCGAACTTTGCAGGAACCTTTGTAAGCTATGACGGTGAGATGTTCCAGGATTCCGCCGCTATGCTGGACGGTTCCTATGACTGGCAGAATTACAAGGCATCCCTCATCAAGTATATGTCCGACTGGATTGAATCCGGCTATTATTTTGAAGATATCCTTACCCTGGTAGATACCGATCTTACCGAGCGTTTTGCAGCCGGCAAGGGTGCGTTCTGTTTGGGAAATGACCCTTCCGTTATGCTTACCTGCCTTACCCTTAACCCGGATGCCAACTTTATTTTCCTTCCTTCCTTCGCATCCAAAGAAGGCGGAAAAGAGCATGTGGGCATCGGCGAAGGTGATACCTTTGGTATTTGGAAAGACACCAAGAATGCAGATGCAGCCAAAGTATTCTTAGAGTATATGGCACGTCCGGAAGTAGCAAAAGAGATGAATGCCGCTACCGGTAAAATCAGCTGCCTGAAATCCACCATGGAAATTGACGACGGATATGGCCTGAAAGTATTCCAGGATATGAAAGAAAAATGTGCGGACTGTGATATTTTCTATGAAAACCTTTGGGACAGACAGTATATGCCTTCCGGTATGTGGCCGATTTTCGGAAATGCCAGCAATATGCTCTTTGACGACCACAGTGAAAAGGGACAGGATGATGTGATTGAATATCTGTTAGAAAACTATCAGGATCTTTATGAAGCTGCGAAAGAAGGCTGAAATAGTTAACCAGAGAGAACAACTGAAAGAAAGCTGAAACGATGGTGGGGTGGCAATGCCATCTCACCTGTTTTGATAAAGGAGGTATTGCTTTGAAAAAAAGAAAATGGATATATCTCTCCTTGACTATTCCGGCTCTGGCTTTGATGGTTTTATTTATAGCAGCTCCGCTGGTAAACGCGATCCGCATATCCTTTTTTAAATGGAACGGCTATTCGCAGAATATGCGCTGGTACGGTCTGAAGAATTTTGTGAATCTGTTCACGGATGATTTGTTTTGGAGAGCCACACTGAATACATTTATTTATGGCTTTGGTTCCACGCTTATTCAGAATGTATGCGGTCTTGCTGCCGCATTGTTTCTGAACAATAAATTCAAAGGAAGAAACGGCGTCAGGGTAATTCTGTATATGCCTATCATGATTTCCGCATTTATTATGGGCCAGATCCTCTATTACTTTGTACAGGCGGAGGGCGGTGTGTTTAATGAGCTTTTGGGCATCATCGGTATCCCTTCCGTTTATTGGATGAAAACGGGACTTTCTTCCACCCTGATGATTACCCTTGCCAATTCCTGGCAGTATATGGGGCTTTGTATGATCATTTATCTGGCAGGGCTTCAGAACATTCCTGCTATGTATAAGGAAGCGGCCAAGCTGGACGGCGCGAACAGGGTAAAAGAATTTATCCATGTAACGCTGCCTCTGTTAATCCCGTCCATTACAACCGCAGTAGTAACCAACCTGATCGGCGGCTTCAAGCTGTTCGATGCCATTGTGGCTATGTCAAACGGCGGCCCTAACAGAAAGTCCATGTCCCTGTCTTTCTATATATCCCAGCTGTATTTCAATGATGAAAAAGCAGGATATGCTTCCGCAGTGGGTATCATGACCTTCTTTATCATTATGATCGTAGCGCTGCCTGTCAACGCTTATCTTCGTAAGAAGGAGGTGGAGTATTAATGGAAGCAAGGCTTAAAAAGACAAAAGGACCGAATACACACTCCGTATGGTGGTGCTATATTGTAGCGATTGTTTTAATCCTGATTTATTTACTTCCTATATATATCATGCTCAACCTGTCCTTCCGGACGATGCAGGATTTGGGAACGAAGCTGTCCCTGCCTGCAGCCTGGAATTTCCAGAATTACATAGAAGTTTTCAAAAGTGGGGATTTGTGGCTTGGTTTTAAAAACTCCATTATCCTTGTGGTGGAAACGGTAACTCTTGAAATCGTGCTCGCCGCACTTGCCGCCTACGGGCTTGCCAGAAGCAACGGAAAGCTTGCGGAATCCATCCGTAACCTGAATATGGGTATTATGATGATCCCCAGTGTAGCACTGTTGGTAGGTACCTATGGCCTTATGGTTAAATTCCATATGACCAATACGCTTTATGGCCTGGCTCTGCTGTCTGCAGCAGGGGGGATCCCCGGAACGATGTTCATGTACGTAAACTTTGTGGTTTCCATCCCGACAGCCCTGGATGAGGCGGCGGCTATCGACGGCGCCGGCGTGCTGCGGACCTTTACCCAGATTATTATGCCGCAGCTGAAGGCTGTGACGGTAACCAGAATTATCATGTCTGCAACGGGCTGCTGGAATAATTACCTGATGCCTATGTACCTGCTGCAGGATAAGTCCAAATTTACCATTATCCTTGTTATCAAATCGGCGTTTAACCGTACAAACGGGGTGGGAAACCTGCCGAAAGCCTGCGCCACGTGCGCCCTTGGCCTGCTGCCGGTCATTCTGCTGTATCTGTTCCTGCAGAAATATATTATTGAGGGACAGATAGACAGCTCCGTGAAATAACAGGATTGATTTATTGTAACTGTGCAGGTACGGAACGGTTACGGATTATGAATGCAGGGAGGAATAAGAACCATGAAACTATATAATCGTAAGCAAAATGACCCGGCTCCGCTTGGTCAGGCGGATCCCTATATGATAAAGGCAGGAGACGGCAGGTATTATATATATGCCACAGGCCCTTCCGGCCCGCAGCTGTATAGCAGCGACACACTGCTGGAAGGCTGGGAATATGAGGGAGGCTGCCTGGATATGACAGGGCAGAAAAATTGCTGGGCTCCCTGTGTGATTGAGATTGACGGGAAATATTATATGTATTATTCAAGCATGGATGCGGATGATGAGGACGAACATGGACAGACCATGCGGGTGGCTGTTTCGGATTCTCCGGGAGGGGAATTCCGGCTGGTAAAAAATCTCCTGCCGCCTTTTTCCATCGATCCCCATGCGGTTATCACTCCTTCCGGAATGTACTTTTTCTACTGTGTAAATGAATATGAGGCGGAGAGAGTAGGCACGGTGGTAATGTGCGATAAAATGACGGATCCCTTTACCCTGGAGGGAAATCCGGTATGCGTGATCCGGCCGACTCTGGATGAAGAGATTTACCAGAGGGACCGCTTTAAAGAAGGGCAGCATTGGCATACCATCGAGGGTGCATTTTACTTCTGCGTAGGGAATACCCATTATTTAATGTATTCCGGCGCCTGCCATCAGAATCCCACATACTTCATAGGTTACAGTGTGGCCCATGGATCGCCCGATGCGGATCTGAGAACCCTGGACTGGAAAAAATATCCCGATGATACCACCTATGCGCCGCTGCTTTCCAAAAACGATTTTGTGGAAGGCATGGGACATAACAGCGTGATCTTTGATAATGGGAAATGTTATATCGTCTATCATGGACGTGACAAGGAAGGCCGGGCTTCCCGGGAGGAGACGGCTGAAGATACCCGATCCGCCAGAATCGACGAAATGAAAATTGACGGAGATGTCTTATCCGTAGTGCCTACGAGATAATATAGCGTAAGGAACAGGGCCGGCATGCTGCCGGCCCTGTTCTGTTATGGAATGATTCGGTAAGCGACGGAAACGGATTCGGACGGTTTATGTATGGTGTGGGAACGGCTGCCCGGATTCATACTTCAGAAATATCTTCGTCGTCCTGATAGTTAATATGTTTTTTAAACATAGACTCCTGAAGGTATGACGACAGATAGAAGAAACCGGCAGGAACGATGAACAGCAGGGGCGGATAATATATCGCCAGTTCCACAGCAAAAACCAGGATACACAGGAGAAGGAAATTTTTAAAGAGATGTCCGAAGCTGAGTCTGACGATTAAGGTAAACAGCTCCTGCCTCTTCAGATGGAAACGCCCCAGCAGGGCGAAGCCATGAATCTGTATGCACAGGCAGACGAGAATGGAAAAAATGGAAAAGAATACATACATACTGGCAATGAGGCTGTCCGGTTTCTGCCAGCAAACATAGCAGGTTATACCGAACAGGGCGTATAGGAGAATCAGCAGGGCGGTAAACGGTACCGACTGTTTCAGATTACTTTTGAAAGCATCTTTAAATGTGGCAAACGCATAGCCGCGGTTCTGCCGGATTACCTTTATTATGGTGTGATAAAGAGCAGAGCTGGAGGCTCCCAGTGTGAGAACCGGCAGACTGCAGAGGCACCACAATACACTGAGAACCACCATATCCGCAGCCTTATTCAAGATTGTCATTAGAGTGCTGTCCTGATTAAACATAGGTTTTCCTTTCCGGGCCTATCAGCCGTTTTCGTATTCTACTTTCATGACGATATCCTGCGCGAAATCGCCGAAGTGTTTGCCGAATAAATTCATCCCGCCCACGTGCTGGCTGTCATTGTCTATTTTCAGGATGAAGGAGAAAAAATAGTCATTCAGCAGCCCCAGGCTTTCGATGGTTTCCTCCGAAACCTTTTGGTTGTCAATATAGCAGCCATGGTGGGTGACGTAGATTTTTTTGTATTCACCGAACTGGGTGTTGGATTCGCTCCACCAGGTGGGATTGTAAATCCCTTTCCTTCCGCCGTAATCTCCTTTGGTAAGAAAGGTGGCCACTTTTTTGTGGTTCAGCTCAAAGGTTATGTCAGAGGGCCAGTTGTTGTTATAGCCGGGGGCCTCAGAGCATATTTCAAAAGAGAATTCAATCTGTGCCACCTTATCCTGCAGGAGGGAATAATTGGAGAACTGGTATTCCAGAAACCCTTTGGTAAACCACATGAGGGAGGCATCTGTACGATCGGGGGAATAAAAGCCGTAAGGGCTGTCCTCATAATACAGATACGAAACAGCGGATGCGATTCCGCAGGGCGGGAATATCTCACAATTGCAGTAATGGCCGATAGGCATGTTTACGAATACAGGAGGCTTGCGGGTTATTTTGCTCACATGGGCGAAAACATCCAGGGATATATTGGCGGTTTTAATACCGCACAGCTTCTGGGAACCGCGCATGCCGGGCTTGGGAACGACGGTTATGAGATTGGCCTCCTTCAGTGTTTTGATATGAAGGCACATGGAGGACATGGGAAGATAAAAGGCTTCCGCAAGCTCGCTGATAGTCATGGATTTGGCAACCAGGCATTTCAGGATTTCCAGGCGGGTTTCCGAGGACAAGGCCCGGCATATTTTGGCAGTGGTTTCCGTGTCGGATAAATCCATAACGATATCTTTTTTATTTTTTATTTCTTCGTACATAAGCTGTGCTCCTTTATACTTGGCTGGACGGTAGCATATGCGGATTCTAAACAAAGTATAAAAGGAAAAGGCAGTTATTGCAAGACATAATTACATTAAAAATGTATTAAATGGGATATTGGCATATAAAATGTATAGTATTTAACTTAGATATTGAAAAGTAATGTATAAATTATATAATCAAATTATCCATAGGTACAAAAAATATGGATAAGAAAGGCGGGTGAAGATTTGAACATTTTATGGATCTGTACGGATCAGCAAAGGGCGGATACCCTGGGGTGTATGGGAAATAAATGGGTGCATACACCCAATCTGGATCGCCTGGCATCCGAGGGTGTGGTGTTTGAAAATGCCTATTCCCAAAGCCCTGTCTGTGCGCCGAGCAGGGGAAGCTTTCTGTCCGGACGTTATCCAAGAACCTGCGGACCCAGGCAGAACGGACAGGATATCGACAGCAGGGAACGGCTGCTGCCCAGAATCCTGGCTGACAACGGATATTACTGCGGACTTGCTGGCAAACTGCATCTAACCGCCTGTCATCCGGATACGGGGCGGCTGGAAGAGGCGCGGATTGATGATGGGTACCATGTCTTTTCCTGGTCACATCATCCCCAGCCCCATCAGGGTACAAACTGGCCGGCCAACGCCTATAACCGGTTCCTGCTGAAAAACGGGAGGGACTATATTACCCCGGACAGAGAGGATTGTACCTACGTCCAGACCGGTGTGGAGGAAACATGGCATCAGACCACCTGGTGTGCGGATGAGGCACTCCGGTTTATGGAAAACGCCAGGGTTTTTGGAAAGGACTGGATGTTTTCCCTGAATTGTTTTGATCCCCACCATCCCTTTGATCCTCCGGCGGATTATCTGCAGCGTTATCTGGATAAGCTGGATCAGCTTCCTCTTCCCAATTACGGGGAAGGAGAACTTGCGGATAAACCGGTTTTCCAGCAGAAAGATCATGAAGGAGCTTATGATACCAAAGGGTATTATGCGTATGACAGCATGAACGATCATGATCACAGGATGATCCGGGCCGCTTATTGGGCTATGGTGGATCTCATTGATAAACAGGTGGGCAGGCTGCTTGATTATCTGGACAGAACCGGCCAGAGGGAAGATACACTGATTGTATTCCATTCGGATCATGGGGAGAACCTGGGAGATCACGGTATGTATTTAAAGGGGCCTTATTTCTATGAAAATAATGTCCATGTGCCGCTGCTTATCAGCTGGCCCGGCAAGATTCCGGGAGGCCGCAGAAGCAGGGCGCTGGTGGAATTAACCGATCTGGCCCCTACTTTGTGTGATGCTGCCGGGATCCCTGCCGGTGATGGCTTTCAGGGAAAATCCTTCTGGAAGCTGCTTACCGGGGAAGCGGATCTGCATACGCACAGAAGCAGCGTGTACAGTGAGTATTATAACAGCAATATCAACCACAGAGATCCGCTGGCCTTTGCGACCATGGTGTGCGACGGCCGCTATAAGCTGGTGAGGGTACACGGCTGCCGGGAAGGGGAAACCTGCTGCACAGAGCTGTACGATTTGCAGGAACAGCCTTTGGAAAGGAAAAATCATTACCGGGATCCCGCAATGGCGGATGTGAAAATGCGCCTGCTGGAAACCATGTGCGACCGGATGGCAGGGACCTGCGATCCCCTCCCGGTGAGAAAGGCCTGCTGGTAAACAAGAGCGATGAAGGTACGAACAATAAAAAAGGAGGATATTATGGGATTAGTAAGAGTAAGGGATATTTTAAAGATGGCGGATGACAACCGTTTTGCGGCGGCGGCTATTGATGTATTTGATTTCCAGTCCGCGGAGTGGGTGGTGAAGGCGGCGGAAAGAGAACAGGTACCGGTGCTGCTGATGTTTTACCCGGATATGAGTTCCTTTATCCCATTCAGCACGATGGCGGGTATTGCCGTGGATCTGGCAAAACAGGCGAGCGTACCTGTGGGGGTCCATCTGGATCACGGGAAATCCTACGAGGTGGCGGTAGGAGGGATCGCCGCAGGTTTTCCTTCCATCATGTATGACGGATCCGCAAGGCCCTTTGAAGAAAATCTGGAAGTTACGGCAAGCGTGGTGAAATGCGCCCATATCATGGGGATTGATGTGGAGGCGGAGCTGGGGACTGTGGGACAGGGAAGCCGGAAAGAGGATTTCTGCAATGAAGAGCTGTATACCAAACCGGAAATGGCAAAAGATTTTGTGGAAAGAACACAGGTGGATTCTCTGGCGGTAGCTATCGGAAACAGCCACGGCCATTATGTATGCGAGCCGCATCTGGATATCCGGAGGCTGGATGAAATCAATAAAACCATTGATGTACCGCTGGTACTTCACGGCGGTTCCGGAATCCCGGCAGAGCAGATGATTGAATCCGTAAAATACGGAATCAATAAAGTGAATATCGGTACGGAATTCTTTGAAAAATGCAAAAACTGCGTGGCGGCTCATATGGGGGCGGACGGCTTTATCCTGGATCATTATAAAGAAGCGGGAGAAGAGGTGATCGATTTTGTGAGAGGCCGGATTGCCAGAATCAATCCGTATCATTTCACGCTCTGAGCGGCGGCACGCCGGGATAATGCGGGAGGGTTACAGATATGGGAATGAAAGAATCCATGGAAACAAGCCGTTCCATAGAGGTGGTGGGAATCGGGATCCCCTATTATGATATGGTGATCAATGTGAACAAAATGCCGGGGCTTGACGGAGCGGCAAGCGCCAACGAGGCTTTCTACCAGGGAGGGGGAAAGGTGGCAACAGCTATGGCGGCGGTGGCACGGCTGGGAAGAAGAGCCGGTATCATCGCCAAGGTGGGGGAAAACCACAGGGGAAGATTTGTCCTTGAGGATTTCCGGTACAACGGTGTGGATACTTCGGCTGTGATCGTAGATGAACCGGGAACCTCCAGCCCCTTTTGCCTTTCCTTATCCGAGGAAGAGCACAAAACCAGAATTTTTATAGGCAAAGAGGGAACGGCGGGGGAGCTGCAGCCGGAAGAAATTGACTACGGCTATCTGGGACAGGCGAAGTATCTGCATCTGGAAAACGGAAGGCCGGCCAGCGCGGCGGCGGCCCGTTTTGCAAAGGAGCACGGAATCGTGACGGTGATGGATGCGGATAATTATCAGGAGGGGATTGTTAAGCTGCTCCCTTTTCTGGATGTATTTATCGCATCGGAGTTCTTTTACCGTGATATGTTCGGCGGGCTGGCTTATGAAGCGGGATGCCGGAAGCTGATGGAGGCCGGGCCGTCTGTTGTGATCGTGACGCTTGGCAGCCGGGGGAGTGTGGGACTGACGGAGAAGGACGGCTTCTTTTGTACCGAAAGCTTCCGGGTGCCGGTACGGGATACCACCGGTGCGGGGGATGTGTTCCACGGGGCCTATATTGTAGGGATGCTGGAAGGCATGGAGGCGCCGGAATGCGCCAGATTTGCCAGTGCGGTTTCCGCTGTCAAATGTACCTGCTTCGGCGGCAGGACAGGGATACCGGACAGGGAAACGGCAGGAAAATTCCTGGAAACTGGAATTATCGACGACACGGAGGCGCTGGAGCGTCTGGATTATTACAGAAAGAATCTTTAGGGAGATTAGAAAATGGTAAAATTGGGGAAAACGGATATACAGGTTTCTGAAATCATTCAGGGAACCTGGGTTATGGGAAAAGATTATTGGGGAGGAGCAGAAGACAAGGAATCCATAGAAGCGATTCAATGTGCGCTGGAACACGGCATCCGGACCTTTGATACGGCATATATCTATGGAAAAGGCCACGCTGAGGAGCTGTTGGGGGCAGCGATTCGCGGTGTGCGGGATACCTGTACGGTTATTACCAAGCTGTGGAAAACGGACATGGCAAAGGAACGGGTGCAGCAGGGCCTGGAGGAAGCGATGCGGCGGCTTCAGACAGATTATATTGATGTCTTTTTCATCCACTATCCTTCGGAAACCGTACCGATAGAAGAAACGATGACGGAGCTTATGCGGCTGAAGGGAGAAGGGAAAATCGGTGCAATCGGGGTATCCAATTTCAGCCTCAGGCAGATGGAAGAGGCCATGCAGTTCGGGGATATTGACGTGATACAGCCCTGCTACAGCCTGCTCTGGCGGTTTATTGACAGGGATATCCTGCCCTTTGTCATCCGGAACGAGATCGCGGTGATTCCTTATTCCCCTTTGGGGCAGGGGATCCTCACCGGTTCCATGAAGCCGGGCCATACCTTCCGGGAGGGGGATTCCCGGCAGAATACGCCTTTGTTTGCGCCGGAGAATTTTGAACGGGCGCTGGCTGTAACGGAACGGGTGAAGGAGGTTGCACGAAAATATGATAAGACACCGGCTCAGACCGCCGTACGATGGGTAATGCAGTGCGAGGGCATGACGGCTCCTATTGTGGGAGCCAGGAAAAGAAGCCAGGTGGAGGATAATGCCGGCGCCATAGGCTGGGAGCTTGCGAAAGAGGATAGGGAGTATCTGGATGCCTACAGCAGGGAATTTGCCTACAGCCTGCCCATGTATAAAACATTATTTGACAAAACAATTGAGAAGGAATAGTAACGTGAAAACATCATGGGGGTAATTATGGTATGAAGAACAGGGATAAACAGCTAAAGGTAGGCCTGGTCCCCACGCGGAGAGAGGCCTTCGCCAATGAAACCACCACAAGACAGAAGGAAGCGGTGGTACAAAGATTCCGTCAGCTGGCGGACGAACTGGATTTTACAATAGTGGACATTGAAGATATTAATGAAGAAGGCATGTTAATGACCTACCGGGATGCGGAGGCCGCTTATGATAAGCTGTCTGCCGCCAGGGTGGATGCCCTGATTTTCCCGCACTGCAATTTCGGGCAGGAGGAGGCGGTGGGCAGGCTGGCAAAGGACATGAATCTGCCGGTCCTCATATGGGGGCCGAGGGACGGCTGTCCCAAAGGGCTGGAATGGCGGCCTACAGACAGCCAGTGCGGCATGTTTGCCACCACAAAGCTTCTCATGCATTATGGGGTTATCTTTTCCTACATAGAAAACTGTGAGATGGAAAGCGCTGTTCTTAAGGAGGGGCTGGCCGATTTCCTGGCGGCGGCAAATGTGGTAAAAGCCTTCCGTGCCCTGCGCATAGCCCGGATCAGCAGCAGGCCAAAGGAATTCTTAAGCGTCATGGTCAATGAAGCGGAGCTTCTGGAAAAATATGATATTGAAATCGTACCGGGAGAGCCAACAGTCATCCTGGATCGGGTGGATCGTATCCTGGCGGGGGATAAGGCGCGTATGGAGGAGCTGCTTACGAGTCTGACGGACGCGGGGCTTGATATCAGTGCGCTGGGGGAAAAGAAATATCCGCTGGCCGCCATTGAACTTGCGCTTCTGGATTTTGCCGGAGAGAATGACTGTAATGCCCTTTCCTGCGAGTGCTGGAATCTGTTCCGGAAAAAATACGGGGTTTCCCCCTGCTTTATCCTGGGGGATTTGAATGACAGGGGACTTCCGGCTGCCTGCGAAAATGATGTGCATGCCGCAATTACTTCCGTTATGGCTGTGGCGGCGGCCCGGTACAAGACGCCGTCCTTTGTGGCGGATCTCACGATCAGACATCCGGAAAACGACAATGCGGAGCTTCTGTGGCATTGCGGTTCCTTTGCCAAAGCACTGAAAAAGAAAGGCGTGCCGGGAAGCGTCATCCGGGAAGGTAAGGGCTTTTATGAGCTGGAAGGCGGTGCGGTTACCGTGCTGCGGTTTGACGGAAACCATGGGGAATATTATATGTTTGCCGGGGAAGCCCGGGGAGTGGACGGTCCTGTCACTAACGGGAACTATCTCTGGATTGAGACGGATAACTGGGTGAAGTGGGAGAAGAAGTTTATATTCGGGCCTTATATCCATCATGTGGTGGGAATCCATGGAAGCTATTCCGGCATTATCCGGGAGGCATGCCGTTATCTGGGGATCCGGATCGATCTGCCGGATATGCCGAACCAGTATTGATAAGCGGGGAATAAGAATGAGAGGCGATAAAAAGACTATCCGGATCTTCTGGACATTGTTTGCCTTTAATGCGTTCTTTTATGTGCCGGGAGCCACCTTCGGCGCCTATATCGGCGTATATTACCGCTCCCGGGGCATGGACGTGTCCCAGATTGGCCTGCTCTCTGCAATCGGGCCGCTTCTGGCCCTGATCATGCAGCCCCTGTGGGGTATCGTCTCTGACAGGAAGGGCCGGCACATGGCAATTCTGCGCCTTGCCCTCATCGGATCGGCAGCGGGGGTTCTGTGTTATTACCGGGCGGATACGTTCTGGCTTTTTGCCGCATGTGTGCTTGTCTATAGTTTCTTCAACTGTGCGGTAGGGCCTATCGGAGATTCCATTGTGGTGGATATGGCGCTGGAAAACGGCCTGCAGTTCTCCTCCATCCGGATGGGAGGAACACTGGCTTATGCGGTGGTGGTTATTTTTGCGGGAATGTACCTGAAAACAAACCCCACCGCGTCCTTCGGGATCACGGCGGCCGCTTGGACGGTGATGCTGTTTACAACGCTGTTCATGAACGGGGAAGTAAAGAAATATAAGTGTGAGAAACGGAAAGGTATTCTGACGGTGTTTAAAAACAGGAAAATACTGTTTGTGCTGTTTTACGCCTGTATTTTCCAGATAGTCCTGGGCTGCTACGGCTCTTTCCTGGGCCTTGTCGTGACGGATATGGGGTACGATAATGCCACGATAGGCCGTTTGATGTGTGTTTCCGCACTCAGTGAAATACCGGTTCTTCTCTGCATCGGTTATGTTTCCAGGAAAATCCGGATTGAATATCTGCTGCTCATTGCGGGGGCGGCCATGACCATAAGAATCTGGCTGCCTCTGACCGGAAGCATAGCCGGGGTGTTTCTGGGACAGTCCCTTCAGGGAATGACTTATATGATCATGTATTACAGCTGTGTCATGTTTATGAACCAGAATCTTTCCAAAGAACTGCATGGTACGGGGCAGTCCCTGTTTTATATGGTTCAGACGGGGCTGGCCTGTACCTTCAGCAACATTTTTGGGGGCTGGCTGGGAGGAAAAATAGGTCTCCTCAGAACCTATTTCCTCTATGGCCTGATACTGCTCTTCGTCACGGTGCTTTGTGCATTTGTGCTGAGGAGCCATTTTCATAGGAAAAAGCAAGAGCAAAAGGAGGCGGAATTTTTATGAGTGAAGCAGGATCATTACTGGCAGGACTTACCTGCCTGGCAGATGCAAAAACAAGATCGATCAGCCCGGAAAATTTCCATGGGGAAAAGGGGAAGGGCGGTATGGCGGTGGAAGGCACCGGAAAGGAATGTGCCAGGCAGCTGGGGCAGGGATGGAAAATCTCCCCGTCGGTGGAGATAGGAGGCAGGGAGCTTCTGGTACTTGCGGATATCGAAGGAAGCGGTATCATCCAGCATATCTGGCTGACCTGTCCCCATGAGGACTGGCGTTTCCTGATACTGCGCATGTATTGGGACGGGGAAGAAGCCCCTTCCATTGAAGTACCTCTGGGAGATTTCTTTTGCATGGGATGGTGCGAGCCGGGGCTTCTGCAGTCCCTTCCGGTATGTGTCAATCCAAACGGAGGGATGAACAGCTACTGGCAGATGCCGTTCCGTAAAGGGGCAAGGGTGACACTGGAAAACCTGACGGACAAAAAGAGCGTGGTTTATTATCAGATCACCTATGCCCAGACAGCAGTGGCGGAGGATACCCCTTATTTCCACGCCTGTTTTTCCCGGGATAACCCGCTGGAATATAAGAAAAACCATGTCATTCTTCCGTGTGCCGGGGGAAAGGGGCAATATGTGGGAACCTATCTCGCCTGGGGAGTGAACAGCAACCGTTGGTGGGGAGAAGGGGAGATCAAGTTTTATATGGACGGGGACAAAGAATTTCCCACCATCTGCGGAACGGGCACGGAGGATTATATCGGCGGTGCCTGGAATTTTGAGTATCCCAAGGGGGAATATTGCCGGTTTTCCAGCCCTTATTCCGGCCTTCATCAGATCATTCGTCCGGATGGCCTGTACAGCTCCCAGCAGCGCTTCGGTATGTACCGTTTTCATCTGACGGATCCGATACGGTTTGACCGGGATCTGCGTGTGGAAATCCAGGCGCTGGGCTGGCGGAGCGAGGGCCGCTACCTTCCATTGCAGGATGACATAGCATCCGTGGGCTACTGGTATCAGCTGGAGCCTCACAGGCCGCTTCCGCCGCTGCCGGGCGCGGATGAGCTGGAAGTGAACTGATATGGAAAAAGTACGGATACATTTGGATACGGATTTGGGGGCGGACGTGGATGATCTATGTGCATTAGCCTGGCTGATGCGCAATCCGAAGGTGGAGATAACAGGGATCACCACCTGCCTGGAACAGGGCGGTGTGCGTGCGGCTTATGCGGAGGATATTCTGCGGCAATACGGGCAGGGAGTCAGGGTACCGGTTGTCGGAGGGGCGGATTATACCTGGTCGGGGGAAAAGGATTTTTCTTTTACCTATGCCCATGAGGAAAGAATGTTCGGGCACCGTTATCCCAGGAAGGCGGCCTATCAGTCCCGGGCAGTTTCTTCTATCCGGGAGAGTCTGGAACAGGGGGCTGTGGTGGCGGCTATCGGCCCTCTGACCAATATAGCGGAATTCGACCGGGAATATCCCGGAAGGCTGAACCGGAATAATTTATTTATTATGGGGGGCTGTCTGCATCCGCCGGAAGAAGGGTGGCCCCAATGGGGGCCATCCAGTGACTGGAATCTGCATATGGATAAGGATGCGGCACAATGGGTGATGAACCGGATATCTCTTACTATGGTGGAGGTGGCAGTTACGCTGAAAACTTATCTGACGGAACGGGATTGCAGGCAGCTGGATAAAGGGGATGGCTTCTGCAGGCTGCTTGCCCGTCAGGCAAGGGAATGGAGAACGGTATCCGGCTTTATAGAAGAGCAGGCGGCGCAGTGTACCCGTTTGCCTTCCGATTTGTGCAATTTCCATTATGATCCGCTGACCGTGGCGATTGCATCCGGGTATGAGCACATCAAAAGTGAGGATATCCGGATCCGTTTTTCGGCAGGGGAAGCAGGGGAGGAATATGTATTACAGGAGGTGTCGGAGGGAAACCCTGTACGTGTGATAACGGATGTGGACACAGAAGCATTTAACCGGGATTGGCTTGCGGTGGTAACAGGCACCTCAATCTCTGACAGTAATCCGGCTTACATATAAAGACAGGACTCGTCAGACAAACAGGAGGCATGATTGCAAAAGGGAGGTTTTATGAGCACTTTTACATATTATAAGGACAGGCAGCGGACCATATCGTTCCCGGTGGGGGGATTAGGAACCGGAAGCATCGGGATTGCAGGAAACGGCTGTCTGATAGACTGGCAGGTATATAACCGGCCTGCTATGGGAACAAGGAACGGCTACAGCCATTTTGCCGTGAAAGCACAGGATGAAACAGGACTGCTGGATGCCCGGGTTCTTGTGTCGGATCTGGAGAAGCCTTATATGGGGCAGGTGGATGAAAAAACTATGCTGGGTATGCCCCATTTCCGGGAACTGGTGTTTGAAGGAAGGTATCCTGTGGCGGAGCTGTCCTTCCTGGATGAAAGATTTCCGGGAAAGGTCACGATCCGGTATTATAATCCGTTTATTCCTTTAAATGATAAAGATTCCAGCATTCCCGGGTTGTTTGCGGATCTGATTGTGGAAAATACCACGGATCACACCATACGCTATACGGCGGCAGGGGTGGTAACCAATCCTAATAAAGGCCGCTGCACCAGCAACCATTATTTCGAGGACGGAAGGGTGAAGGGAATCCGTTTTGTAACGGACGGAATGGATGAAAAGGATGTTTCCTACAGTGATTTCACCCTGGCGACGGACTCGGAGGAGGTATCATACCAGGAATACTGGTTCCGGGGGAACTGGCGGGATCATGTGGAAACCTACTGGCGGGAATTCGCTTCATGTAAGCCCCTGCCGAACAGGCATTATGAGGCAGGGATCGCAGATTATAAGGATACGGGTATCCTTTGTGCCAGCCAGGTTATCGCGCCGGGGGAAAAGAAGGAATTCCATTATATACTCACCTGGAATGTACCTAACTGCAGCAATTACTGGAGCGGCCTGGATATCAGCACCTCCAATATCCATTATGATGTATGCGACCGGACACCCTGGAAAAATTATTATGCGGTACTTTTTCAGGATTCCCGGGCAAGCGCTGCTTATAGTCTGGAAAACCGGCCCCGCCTTCTGGCGGAAACGAGGGAATTTATGGATGCTATGTACAGCACTTCCATCCCGGAAGAAGCCCTGGACGCGGTTACGGCAAATCTGGCAATCCTGCGTTCGCCTACCTGTCTGCGGCTGGAGGATGGATCCTTTTACGGCTGGGAAGGCTGCTTTGATGATGTGGGAAGCTGTGAAGGGACCTGTACCCATGTGTGGAATTATGCCTATGCGCTGCCTTTTCTTTTTCCTGCACTTTCCCGGAGCATCCGGGATCTGGAATATACCTACAGCCAGCAAAAGGACGGCGGACTGGAATTCCGTCTCCGCCTGCCGCTGGGAAGTACGGGCAGGCGGTTCCATTCCTGTGTGGACGGACAGCTTGGCAGCGTGATGCTGATCTACAGGGATTACAAAATAAGCGGTGACAGACAGTGGCTGGAAGGAAAGTGGGAGAAGATCAAGAAAGCAGTTGCGTATGCCTGGTCGGAGGAAAATACGGATGCCTGGGACAGGAAGAAACAGGGCGTTCTGGACGGCAGGCAGCACCATACCCTGGACATGGAGCTGTTCGGCCCCAACGCCTGGCTGCAGGGTTTTTATGTGGGAGCGTTGTATGCAGCAGCAGAAATGGCGTCTGTTCTGGGAGACAGGGAGGCGGAAGCGGAGTATGGGCAGCTTGCTGAAAAAGGCAAGGAATATCTGAACCGGGAGCTGTTTAATGGGGAATATTTTTACCAGAAGATCGATGTCCGTGATTCTTCCATAGCAGAGCGGTTTCAGGCCGGCAGCGATTATTGGAACGAGGAAAAAGGACAGATAAAATACCAGATAGCCGAGGGCTGCGGGATCGATCAGCTCCTGGCACAGTGGCATGCGAACCTGTGCGGCCTGCCTGAAATATTTGAAGAGGAGAAAGCGCGTACAGCGCTGGCTTCTATCTTCCACTATAATTACAAGCCGGCACTGGGGGATATTTATAATCCCTGGCGTATTTTCGCTATTGATGAAGAAAGCGGTGTCATCATGTGCGAATGGCCGGAGGGGACGGATAAGCCTGCCATACCATTGACTTATGCACAGGAGTGTATGGACGGCATGCAATATCAGGTGGCATCCCATATGATTCAGGAAGGAATGACAGAGCAGGGGGAACGGATAATAAAGGCGGTAAGGGAGAAATACCGGGGGGATAACAGGAACCCCTGGTGTGAAATCGAATGCGGCAGCTACTATGCCCGTTCCATGGCAAGCTATGCGCTGCTGCTTTCCTACAGCGGATTTATCTATGATGCGGCATCCGGCGTCATGGGTTTCCGTCCGGCCGGGAGAAAGGAGAAAGAAGGCTTTTCCAGCTTCTGGTCCATGGGCAGCGGGTGGGGAACCGTCCGTTATGAAAAGGACGGCAGCGTCCGGCTTGTCATTCTCCATGGCAGTCTTATGCTGAAGCAGTTTGTTTACGGAACCGGAGAAAACGTGACGTCGGTATCTGCAGACGGGGAAAAGACGGCATTTATCCGGGAAAAGGATGCCGTGAGCTTTCCGGAAGAAATAAGAATAGAGAAAAGCCTGGAACTGAAGGCGGATTAATCCGCCTTCAGTTCTATCCGCCGTCCGGTTTGGAAGGATTGGACAGCCCCATAAGCCAGCTCCAGTGCCCGCAGACCCCTTCTGGCGGGAACCGGCGGTTTTTGGCCCGCCCGCAGTGCCGGGATAAGCGCGTCCAGATGCCGGTCCAGATTCCGGCCAAAGCTTCGCTTATCGTCCTCAAAGAACCCGGCCTGCCAGGTTTCCGCCGTGTCGCTGTCTGTGGACTGGAAGGAATAGGAGCGCACATTATCTTCTATGAGAATCCTTCCGTCCGTGCCTCCGATTTCCACAAGCTGGGAGAGACGGTTATGTTCGTTGGCATCCAGCGTGGCAAGAAAAGAACCCACAGCATTGTTTTCAAAACGAAGAGCCAATGTAAAACTGGAATAGCTGTTGCGGCCGCCGTTGTCCGTCATTTCCGCCATACAGGAACGGATAGGACCGCAGAGGTGTTCCAGCAGATCCAGCCCATGGCATTGGGCTTCGATTAGATTTAAAAAAGGGTGATCCAGGTAAGGCGTATCCCAGCCATGGCCGAAACGCCAGTGCGCGAATACCAACCGTCCCAGACGGCCTTCATCGATGGCCTGTTTGGCTTTCAGGCAGGGAATGCTGTATCGCTGGTTGAAATCGATGGCATAGAAGAGGTCTTTTTCTTCCGCCTTCTCCACAAGGGCTCTTGCTTCCTCCAGTTTATAGGCCAGGGGCTTTTCCGATAAAAGGGGAACACCCGCTTCTATGACAGTCATGGTGGGCCCGAAGGTATGCTGGGCGGGCAGGCAGAGGGAAACGAAATCCGGCCGTTCCTTCTCCAGCATCTCCGGGATGGAAAGGTAACTGGGAACCCCGAATTCTGCGGCTCTTTTCTGCGTCCGTTCGGGCGAGCGTCCGGCAATTGCGATTAGCTGTGTGTCGCTTCGGACGGAAAAAGCCCTGGCGTGCTGATAGCCCCAATTACCGGCGCCGACAACCGCAACCCGTAATTTATTTTTGTCCATGCGGAATACCTCCTTTTTCCGGTGCTTCCTGAAAGAAAAGAGGCTGGGGATCTGTGGAAGGCCCGTCCACTACCAGAATATCCGGCCCGCCTTCCTTCTCTTCGAAACGGATGCGGTCCACACAGAGGCGGCGCGGGCTCATCTTAGTCCGATCATAATGCTGATGATATACGATAAACATCCGGGTATGATCCGGCGACCAGGTAATACAGTGATGGCCTACGCCATGTACCTTGTCGTTGGAACGAAGGATCGGGTTGTTTTCATATTTCGTGAATTCCCCAAGAGGAGAGGCGGCAACCGCATAGCCGGATCCATAGCTGGACAGGCAGTGGCTGCCGGAATAGGTGAGATAGTAAAGCCCCTTATGAAGCAGCATATACGGCGCTTCATTTACCGGCCACTGGATGCATTCCCAGGGAGTGTCCGGTACCAGAAGACGGGTAAGCGTTTCTTCCCGGATACCGAGCAGATCGCCGGTCATTTCAGCGCCCCAGATTTGGTTGGAATCAAAGAAGCGCACAAAATAAAGATACCAGGTCCCATCCGTATCCTGGAAAAAGTGACTGTCTATTTCCTTGATATCCTCATGAAGCGGTTTTTTCACCTCCTGGATAAAAGGGCCGAGGGGCGATTTGCTGGTGGCGATGCACAAATGCTCTTCCACGGAATAGGAAAGATAAAAGGTATTGTTTGTAAAGATGATATCAGGCGCCCAAAACTGCTTTTCCCCCCAGGAATCGCAGGCTTTCAGCGCCATACCTCTGTCGGTCCAGTGCACCAGATCCTGCGAAGTGTAGACCTTGAAGCCCATTTCCGAATCGTCCTTCATGTCCGTATTGGTGGCATAAAGATAATAAGTTCCTTCATAATAGATGACGTCCGGATCGGCGCAGCCGTCCAGAACCGGGTTTGTAAACATTTCCGCTCCCATTATAATACCTCCTGTGTTCCTTTGAATTTGCAGGCAGCCTTTTTGGCCTGCAACCTGCCGCTGGTTCTATTTTAGCAAATGCGGCAGGGAGAAGAAACCGTTTCGATGCGTTCCAGTAATTTTATATCCACTTTGAAAAACAACTACAAAAATGGTAAAGGAGTAAGCATGAGAGAAAAAGCATTGATAAAAGAAGGAAAGCTGCTGCCTTCGGAATACAGCAGGAGAAGAGAGAGGGATATCGCCTATCTCATGGAGCTGAAGGAGGAAAATCTTCTGTTTCCTTATTATACGGAAGCCGGATTAAACGGCCGCCTGAATTACCGTCCGGGTCCGGAGCTTCACGGGGGCTGGGACAGCCCTCTCAGCCAAATACGGGGAACCTTTACCGGGCACTGGCTGAGCGCGGCCGCCAGGCTGTATCAGGAAACAGGGGACAGCCGGCTGAAGGCCAAAGCGGACTACATCACAGCGGAAATCGGGCGCTGCCAGGAGGCAAACGGAGGGGAGTGGGCATTTCCTATTCCTGAGAAATACCTGTATGGGTTAAAAGAAGGCCGGCATTTCTGGGCGCCGCAGTATGTCTGCCACAAGGTGATGATGGGGCTGCTGGATATGTATCAGTATGCTGGCAATTCCGGTGCGCTCACCATCCTCCGGGGTTGTGCGGACTGGTTCTGCCGGTTTACCCGGGATATCCGTGCAGACACCATGGCGGATATGATGGACAGGGAAGAAACCGGCGGAATTATGGAGTTGTGGGCTGATCTTTACGATGTCACCGGCGATCCCCGCCATCTGGAGCTGATGAGGCGTTACGAGAGAACCCGGCTTACCGGGCCGCTTCTGGAAGGCAGGGATGTGCTCACCAACATGCATGCCAACGCCACCATACCGGAAATCCACGGCTGCGCCAGGGCCTATGAGGTGACGGGGGAACAGCGGTATCGGGATATTGCGGAAAGCTACTGGAGGCTGGCCGTGGAAGAACGGATGCCCTTTGCCACAGGAGGACAGACGGATGCGGAGGTCTGGACGCCGCGGAATAAGCAGGCGGCGCGGCTTTCTGATATGAACCAGGAGCATTGTGTGGTTTATAATATGATCCGCCTGGCAGATTACCTTTACCGCTTCAGCGGGGAGAAGAAATACCAGGATTACATAGAGCTGAACCTGCATAACGGGCTTCTGGCACAGGGCTTTTGGGAGGCAAGGGCGCTGGACGGCGCGCTGGAGCCTCATGTTCCGGATTCCGGCATCGTCTGTTATTACCTGCCGCTGGCCCCCGGATCCGTAAAGAAATGGGGAAGAAAGACGGAGGATTTCTGGTGCTGCCATTGTACGGCGGTACAGGCCAATGCCCGATACCGGGAATGGATCTGGTACCAGGATCAGGAGGAAATCACGGCTGCGCAGTATATTCCGTCGGAAATAACAACGCAGATAGGAAACAGCCGGGTGACACTGACAATGAAGGAAAGTGATTTGGGCGGTAATTATCTGCAGATATTTGAAGTGGCGGAAAACATACCGGTAAGACCGGAATTTAGCGGAATGGATATTACCGTTTCCGTGCAGGAACCGACAGCTTTCGTCCTGCGTCTGCGCAGTCCGTGGTGGCTGAAGGGGAAGGCCCGCATTTTCCTGAACGGGGAAAAGGAAATTCCCTACAGCGAGAAAGACGGGTATCTGTGCATAGAAAGAAAGTGGGAGGAAACGCAGCGCCTCACCATAGAGCTTCCTAAAGGGCTTACCAGCTGGCCGCTGGCGGATGAAGAGGAAACCGTCGCGTTCCTCGACGGACCGGTACTTCTGGCCGGGCTTACGCCGCATGCCCGGATGCTTTATGGAAACAGGCACATGCCGGAGCGGCTTCTGGCAGCGGATCATGAACGGGAATGGGAGGCCTGGAAAGGCGGCTTCAGGACTGTGGGACAGGAAAAAAATTTCCGCTTGATTCCTTTGAAGGAAATCGGGCGGGAGTGTTATACGGTTTATTTTCCGGTAAAAGAAAGAGAAGAAAATAATAAGGCATGAAACACCATGTCGGCGAAAAAGTCAACTTTTTTATTGTCTTGAATTATGTTATGATAATAAAATAAAGTAACAGCAGATAGGATATACGTTTGCTATAAAATGGACAGGTATTCCCGGATGCCGGCCGGAATAAGAGTTCGGAAGGGAGGCGGCATGTACGAGTGTACGGAAGCGATTTTCTACGATGAGATATGGAAGGCAGCTTCTTTAAAGGATGAAAATGGGAATTATAAGCAGGAGCTGCGTCTGCAGATGAAAAAGGAAAGCCAGAAGAACCGTTTTATCTGCCCGGAGTGCGGGGAAAGCCTTATTCTTAATGCGGGAAATATCAGGCAGCCTTATTTCAGCCATTACGCGGGGAGCGATTGTGTGCTGACAAGCAAAGAGCAGGCGGAGAGCAGCCGGCAGATGAGATACAGGATGCTGCTGCTGGCAAAAAGCAGCTTTCCTGATTCCGATATACGGGAATATGCGCCTTTAGAGGGAAATATGCGCAGCCAGATTCTTATTTCGCTCCCTGATAGAAAAATTGCGCTGAATTATGTTTCCGATTTCGTGAAGCTTGAACCGCTGGAGAAGAAGAATGCGTGCATCAGGGAAAAAGGGATACTGCCTGTGTGGTTTACTCCGTTCCGAGCGGAGGGAAGGGAGAAGCTGACCACGGCGGAGTATCTGATAAGCGCCGTGCAGCCGGTTCTCAAATGTATTGACTGGGGTAGGCAGATTATTTATATGAGAGAATATGACAGGGGCGCTGACCGGATTATATGGGAGAACTGTTATTCACTGGAAGAACTGAGATTGGATGAGGAAGGGGAATTTGTCTGCAGGGAACAGATAGAACCGGATGAAAGCCGGCTGCCGGAACGCAGGAAGGAGGAAAAGCAGCAGGAGGAAAAGCAGCACAGGCTGGAAAGCGGAAGATGTGCTGCCGGCCGGCTGTTCCGGCAGACGGAAAACATCACCATGCCTGTTTATAATCCGGATCAGGTGGTGATGCGGGTTCCGAGAGAAGAATACCTGCATCAGGATTATTTTTATGGACAGGCCGTTTATCTGGAAGCTTTTGATGAGTACTGGATTCTGAAAAAGCTGAAGGGAGAGATGCGGGAACGGACGGCGGCGGGAGCCGTAAGGGAAATGTTCCTGGAGTATGCGGATTATGAGCTTCTGCACGTTCAGGAAAAGGAAGAAAAAGAGCGATTCTTAAGACAGGTCTTATGGGCTTTGGAAGAAGTACGGGACAGCAAAGAATGGCTGAAGGCCGCAAGGCAGAGTCTTTTAACATCCAATTGACTTCTGATACGGGAGAAAACCACTTATGGTAACCATCAAGCAAATAGCGGAAGAACTGGGAATAAGCCCCACAACGGTATCCAATGTCATCAACGGGCGTACCGGCAAAATGTCGGCGGAAACCAGGAAAAAGATTGAAGAAGCCCTGTGGAAATACCACTATGAGGTGGCGGGCAAGAGCGGCGGCATGGCGGCGGAAGAGAATATGATCGCAGTGGGATTCTGTATGGGACAGAACAAAAATGTCCTGACGGATCCCTTCTGCGGAGAGCTTCTGGGTGCGATCCAAAGGGCGGTGAAGGAATACGGCAGGTATATTGTGATTGATGTACCGGAGACGGAAGAGGATCTGCTCCGCCTGTGCGCCCCCTGGAATATAGACGGGGCGATTGTTCTGGGCTGGAATCCGGAGCAGTGTTCCAGGCTTCAGAAAAAAATGGGGAAGCCTCTTGTTTTTATCGATTCCTGTTTTGAGGATAATGAGGAATATGATAACATTGGCCTGCAGGACTATGAAGGGGCCTTTGAACTGATCTCCTATCTCCTCCGTCTGGGGCACCGGTCCATCGCTTTTTTCTCGGATCAGGAGTCTCCTCTTGCCAGCAACCGGGAACGGCTGAAGGGGTATCAGGATGCGCGGAAGGCTTATGGACTTCCTTTTTCACAGGAGGATTTCTTTTTCCTGCCGGAAAATAAAACGCTGCGTCATGAAGTGCTGCGCCAGTTTGTGAGAAAAGACGGGAGAAACTACAGTGCGGCTTTTTTTGTTTCCGATTATTATGCGAATGAAGCGATCAGTGTATTTTATTCCAAAGGGCTGCATGTGCCGGAGGATATTTCCGTGGCAGGTTTTGATGACAATATCTATGCAAGGCTTTCCCGGCCGGCGCTGACCACAGTACGGCAGCTTCCGGAAGAAAAGGGGAAACAGGCGGTCGATCTGCTGATGAAACGGATCCGGGGAGTGGATTGCCCGGTACGTTCCCTGTCGCTTCCCACCGAGTTGATCGTGCGGGAAAGTACCAGGGCCGTATTCCCTTCCGGCGGGCAGGAAAGGGAAACGCGGTGATTCCTTTTCCAAAGGAATCAAGGTCCTGTTTATACCGCAATAACCCTCGCGGCGTGTATCTGCCTGGTTCGCTGTCCGCAGGAATAAACAGTTTGTAATTGTGCATTCTATCCAATTACAGACTGTTTTTTTGTGCAATAAATTGGTTTTGCAGAACACTTATTGAACAACCTGACAAAACCAACTACTCTTTAAAGCAGAAAGACAGATGCCGGATACGCAAAAATAGGTGACAGTTCAGAAAGGGGATTCTATATGGAAAACAAAAAGACAAAATGGTGGCAGAAAGCAGTGATTTATCAGATTTATCCGAGAAGCTTTTACGACAGCAATGCGGACGGGATAGGCGATTTACAGGGGATTATAAAGAAACTGCCTTATCTGCAGGAGCTTGGGATTGACGCGATCTGGCTGTCTCCCGTGTTCCGTTCCCCGCAGGATGATAACGGATATGACATTTCCGATTACCAGGACATTGATCCTATATTCGGGAACCTGCAGGATATGGATGAACTGATTGCTGAGGCGAAGAAACGGGGGATCCGGATTATTATGGATCTGGTTTTGAACCACAGTTCGGATGAGCACCCCTGGTTTCTGGAAGCGAAAAAAAGCAAAGATAATCCGTACCATGATTATTATGTATGGCGCGACGGCATAGAGGGAAGCGAAGCATTCCCAGGAAGCGAAGCATCTCCGGGAGGTTATCCCAACGATTTGAAGTCGGCCTTCTGCGGCCCGGCCTGGGAATGGGTGCCGGAATGCGGACAGTATTATCTCCATCAGTTTTCCGTGAAGCAGCCGGATTTGAACTGGGAAAACCCGAAGCTGCGCAAAGCCATATACGATATGATAAACTGGTGGATTGACCGGGGCGTGGGCGGTTTCCGCCTGGATGTCATCGACCTGATTGGTAAAGATACGGATAACTGTGTCATGGCGGAAGGCCCCATGCTGCATCCCTATATCAGGGAAATGAGCAGCGCCGCCTTCCAGGGAGCGGATTTGGTGACGGTAGGCGAGGCGTGGAGCGCAACCCCGGAGAGGGCATTCCTGTACAGCAATCCCGATGGTTCAGAGCTTTCCATGGTATTCCAGTTTGAACACATGCTGCTGGATCAGCAGCCCGGAAAAGAAAAATGGGACTTGGCTCCTCTTCCTTTTGTGGAATTTAAGAAGGTGTTTACGAAATGGCAGCAGAGCCTGTACCAGAAAGGCTGGAACAGCCTGTTCCTGGATAACCATGACCTGCCCCGTGCCGTATCCCATTTCGGAAATGATGAAAAATACCGTGTGGAATCGGCTAAAATGCTGGCAACCATGATACACGGCATGCAGGGGACCCCTTACATTTATCAGGGGGAAGAACTGGGCATGACAAATGTGAGATTTGATATCGAAGAGTACAGGGATATCGAGCTTTTGAATATGTATAAGGAACGTATGGAAAAGGGATACGAGGAACAGGAAATCATGCGTTCCATCTATACCAAAGGCAGGGATAATGCAAGAACCCCCATGCAGTGGGATGAAAGCCCCAACGCCGGATTTACCGCTGGGACCCCCTGGATCCGCTGCAACCCCAACTATACGGTAATCAATGCCCAGGAAGCGCTGGTGGATCAGGATTCTGTTTTCCATTATTACCAGAAGCTGATTGCTCTGCGAAAACAGGAGACTGTTCTGATCGATGGCTGGTATGAGCCTGTCATGGAAGAGGATACGGATATTTTTGCCTATACCAGAGAAAATGAAACGGATAAGCTTCTGGTGCTCTGCAACTTTAAAGAACAGCCCCAGACACGCACCCTTGCGGAAGAATGGAAAAACGGGGAAGTTCTGATTTCCAATTATCCGGACAGCTGTGCGGACGGAAAATTACGGCCCTATGAAGCGATGATGATAAAGGTGAGAAAGGGGTAATGCCAATATGAGAAAACGGGGGAAAACAGCGGCATATCTGACGCTGGCAGCGGTAACGGCCATGATGGCTGTGCTGCCGGGCTGCGCTCAGACGGCCGGGAAAGGCATAATCGAAATAGAACTTGTCCAGTATAAACAGGAGGCCGTGGAGGTCTTTGAAATGCTGGAAGAAAAATTTAATGCCACCCATGATAACATCCATCTGACAATAGAATCGCCCAATGATGCGATGACCATCCTGAAAACCCGTTTTATCAGGGAGGATGCGCCGGATATTATAGGGATAGGCGGAGATATCAACTACTCCAATTTCCTGGATTCCGAGATGCTTATGGATATTTCCGATTATCAGGGCCTTGCGGACATCAACCCATCGTATCTGACCATTGACAAGCAGCTGGAATTCATCCCCAAGGACGGCACTTATGCGGTTCCCTATGTAGCAAATGCAGCAGGGGTGTTGTATAACCGTACGATGTTTGAAGAGAACGGCTGGGAAATTCCAACGACCTGGAGTGAATTTACGAACCTGTGCGATACCATACAGGCGGCAGGCATGCAGCCTCTGTATTTCGGCTTTAAGGATACCTGGAACTGTCTGGCTCCCTGGAACGCCATAGCTGTGGATTTGGCCCCTGCAGATGTCTGCAGCCAGGTGAATAAAGGGGAAACCACGTTTACCGCACAGTACCGGGAGGTGGCGGAACGGATGATGGAGCTTCTTCCCTATGGACAAAAAGATCCCTTCTCATACGGTTATAACGATGCCTGTACCGCCTTTGCCCGCGGACAGTCCGCCATGTTTACCATCGGCAGCTATGCGGTGCCCCAGATCAAATCCGTGAACCCGGATATCGATATCGACACCTTTGTCCTGCCCGCCAGCGAAAACGCGGAAGACAACGTCCTGAACTCCGGGATTGACCTCCAGTTTTCCGTTCTGGCCGACTGCTCTGAAAAAGAAGCGGCCTATGAAGTGCTGGATTTTCTCCTTGCGGATGAGAACGTACAGGCGTATCTGGATAACCAGAATGCCGTACCCTGTAAGACCGGAGACTTCCAGCTTCCGTCCATGCTGGACGGTGTGGCCGGTTACATCAAAGAAGGGAAAATGGTGGACTACCAGGATCACCATTATCCTACGGAAATGGCAGTGGACGCCCTGATACAGACCTTTCTTATTGAAAAGGATACCGATGCGTTCCTGAAAAGATTTGACCAGGAATGGCAGCGCTATAACAGGGATTTAATCACGAAGGTGCAGCAGTATGAAAAAGAGCACCCGGATATCGGTGCCGAAGGGGGGACGAATCCATGAACAAAAAGAAAAAAATGAGCGACAGAAACAGGACCTTCCTGCTGATTACCATTCCTATACTGCTTTTGTTTTTCTGCTTTAACACCCTGCCTCTTCTCAAGGGCTTTCTCTACAGCTTTACCAACTTTAAAGGCTACGGAAGCTATGATTATGTGGGACTGCGGAATTATGCCGACCTCTTTCAGGATGCCCGAGTGGGAAAATCCTACCTCTTTACATTTAAATTCGCCCTGGTTTCCACCATTCTGGTGAATGTTCTGAGCCTGATTCTGGCCCTTGGGCTGAACAGCAGGATTAAAGGCAAGAGCGCGCTTCGCGGTATCTATTTCATCCCCAATGTGCTGGGCGGGTTGGTGGTAGGCTACATTTTCAGTTACCTTTTCACCTATATTCTGCCGGCTCTTGGCCAGGCGGCGGGTATTGATGCCCTGAGTACCAGCCTTTTGTCCGGAACCGGAACGGCCTGGTTTGCCATTGTGCTCGTATGCTCCTGGCAGTCCATTGCCATGAATACCATTATTTATATATCCGGCCTGCAGACCGTTCCCGAGGATGTGTATGAAGCGGGTGCCATAGACGGCGTATCGGGCTGGAAGAAATTCCGGAGCCTGACCTTTCCGCTGATTATCCCGTTTTTCTCCATCAATATGGTACTCTGCATGAAAAATTTCCTCATGGTATTCGATCAGATCATGGCACTGACCAAAGGCGGGCCGGCGCAAAGCACGGAATCCATTTCCTATCTCATTTATAACAACGGTATGAGCGGAGGACAGTTCGGATTCCAGAGTGCCAATGCCTTTATCTTCTTTATCGTAATAGTAGCCATATCCGTCATCCAGATGCGAATCACCGGTAAGAAGGAGGAGCAGCTATGAAAAAAAGACAGCAAAAAGGGACCGGACGGGTCAATTGGCCCATTACGGTTCTGTTGATTCTGGGAAGCCTGACGATTTTCTTCCCCTTATATATGGCGATTGTGATAGCCTTCAAAAAGCCCTCTGAAATGACCAACGATATCGCCGGTATTCTTTCCCTGCCCTCGGCCTTACGTTTGGATAATTTTACGGAAGCCATGCGGGTAACCGATTTCTGGCGTTCCCTGGGAAACAGTCTGCTCATTACCTGTATTGTCATTCTCATTGCCATGGCCGTCCACTCTCTGGCGGGCTATGCAATCGGACGGAATATGGCGCACAGCCGCTTTTACAATTTTGTATACCTGTATATCGTGAGCGGTATGTTCGTCCCCTTTGCTATCCTCATGATGCCCCTGGTAAAACAGACGGCCCAGATAGGCCTGGCAAACCGGGCGGGAGTCATCCTTTTATATTTGGTTTTCTATATGCCAATGAACCTGCTTCTCTATGCAGGTTACCTGAAAAATATCCCGCTGGCTCTGGAAGAAGCTGCGAGAGTGGACGGAGCCAGCACATGGGCCACCTACTGGAAAATCATCTTTCCTATCATGAAACCCATGCATGCAACGGTAGCCGTGCTCACCGCACTGGGAACCTGGAATGACGTAATGACTCCTTTGGTCATCATGTCCGGAACCGGGCACAATACCCTGCCTCTCGCACAGCTGAACTTCCAGACACAATTCGGTACCAACTACAACCTGGCGTTCGCTTCTTACCTGCTGGCGCTGCTGCCCATCCTGGTTTTCTATCTGTTCTGCCAAAAACAGATCTTGAATGGAGTGGTGAACGGGGCGGTGAAGTAAGGAGCCATTTACAATAATGACAAAGCGGAAAAACCGTTACAATTAATTTTTTTCTGGTCAGTATCCCAAAAAAGAAGAATGCAGCATGATAAAAAAGCAGATGCGTAATGCATCTGCTTTTTGCGTGCGGATTCTTCCTGCGGGTTTCATTCCTCTATTCGTGATTTCAGGCTTATGACTTTCCGGTTTTCATTTCGCAAAATCTCACCTTATGCGAAAATTAGAGTAAGTTTTAAACTGACATTATATGGTAATTATAAACTCAACACTGGAATTTATTGTAAGACAAGTTTTGTATTTTGTCAATTAATGCGTAAAAAAAGATATTGGAATGTCATTTTCTGACATGAAAAGCAAAAAATACCTTGAAATGACATTGTCAAAAAACATACCGGACCGTCTTATCCGGTAAATTACAAACGTTTGAGTTGCCATAGGTGTTGCAGTTAATTTATGAGCCGTCAAATATTTCGTCGAAAATGTGGAGGAGTCTATGGCAAGAAAAGGGGAAAATATCTACAAAAGGAAGGATGGCCGCTGGGAAGGGAGATACCACAGGGAAAACGCGCCGGACGGACGGAAAAGATACGGTTCCGTGTATGGCAGGACTTACAGGGAAGTGAAGGAAAAGCTTGTTCTGATGAAGAGAGAACAACTGACGGAACAAGACAATTGCGGCCGCCTGCCTGCCGGTTACACAATGGGAGAAGCGGCACGCCTTTGGCTGGAGGAACGGAAAGGCGGTTGGAAGGAGTCTACCTTTGCCACCTACCGTTCCATCGTGGAAAAACATATTCTGCCCGGGGTCGGTTCCCAACAGATAAAGGCCTGGGATACCATTTTATGCCAAAAATATTTTAAAACGCTGCGGGAGGGAAACAAAGGAAAAGGACTGTCTGCAAACTATCTCCACCAGATCGGTATTATTATTGACCAGATCCTGCAGGTCGTTGAAGAAAAATACCAATGCGGCAGGCTGGAACACCCGCATACCTCTTCCGTGCCGAAGCACAGAACGATACAGACACCTCCGGATGCGGATATCCGGAAGCTGGAGGAATACCTGCAATCGGAAGCTATGAATGGGGATGTAACCTGTATGGGTATTCTGCTGACCGGCTGCAGCGGAATCCGGATTGGAGAGCTTTGTGCCTTGCGGTGGGAGGATATCCGCTTTGACAAGGGAACTATGCATATCGGGAAAACGTTGCAGAGAATACGAACCTTCCGGGATAATAACCCAGAAGAGGAGGAGCATCCCCGGACAGGAACGAAAATAACAATCACAACGCCAAAATCCCTGAATTCGGACAGGGAGATTCCCCTCCCGGACTATCTTCTGTGTCTTCTGCAAAAAAAGAAAGGAAACAAAAACGGCTACCTTCTTCCGGGAAAGAAAAAAGAATATACCGAACCGAGGACCCTGCAGTACCGATTCCGGAAAATCCTGGACACACTTGGCCTGCCCTCCTTTAACTTTCATATGCTCCGTCATATCTTTGCAACCAACTGCATTTCCCATGGATTTGACATGAAAACAGTAAGTGAACTGCTGGGGCATTCCAATGTGACTACCACGATGCATATCTATGTCCATTCGGATATGGAACGGAAAAAAATGCTCATGGCCGGTTACCGCATGACGGCTTAGCCGGGAAAGAAAGAGAATTCTTTCCATATTTATTTCTAAGCCGTCAAAAAAATCGTCATTACTACTACACATATATAGAACGCATCTGCTTCCTGCGCGTTTTTTCGCATAAGGTGAGATTTAGCGAAAAACAGCGGTAACCGTTTGGATTCATTGTATAACAGATCGGAGTGCTTCGGAAGGTGGGAAAGAATGGAAAAAGATACATACGACAGAAAGGCCGCCGGTGAGCGGATCCGGGAAAAACGCAGACAGCTGGGAATCACCATGAGAGAAGCGGCAGAAAAGCTGGGGAGAGTACCGACCTATTATGCGGATATCGAACGCGGCAGCTGCGGAATGTCGGTGGAAACCATGATTGCCATATCCCGACTGTACCATATGTCTCTTGATTACTTGATCCTCGGAACAGAAGAAGAGGAAAAGACAGAAGATGCAGGAAGGACATACCAGGAAGAAACAGAGGCTGTATACCAGCTTCTGAACCATGTGTCGAAGAAAGAAAGACTTTACGCGGCCAAGGTCCTGCGGACCTTTCTGATAGCCTGCAGTGATATGGGAACAGAGGACGGCAGGACAGAGCAGACCATAGCCGGTCCCTCAAAGGGAGAGTAAGAAAGAATGAATGGACTGATTGATATCCATTCTCATATACTGCCTCTCGTGGATGATGGGGCGGAAAGTGTGGAAATGGCTCTGCTTATGCTGAAGAAAGCAGCAGAGGAAGGAATTGAAAAAATCATACTCACTCCTCATCAAAAACCGGATCGAAGATGTGTTACCCCGGAAGGAATACTCCGGAGAATGGAAGAACTCCGGGAACTGGCCGGAAAAGAAAAAATACCGGTGCGGCTCTATCCGGGGAATGAGATTTTTTACCGACATGGGCTTGCGGAATTGCTGGATAAAGGAAAAATACGGACTATGGCAGATTCCCGTTACGTACTGATCGAGTTTTTACCCGGAGAGGATTATACATATATCCGGGATGCGCTCAGCAGAGTCGCCTCCTTCGGATACCGGCCCATAACAGCCCATGTGGAACGCTATGTGAATGTGATGAGCCGGATAGACAAGGCAGAGGAACTGAAAGAGGATACAGGCTGCTATTTTCAGGTGAATGCCGCCAGCGTAACGGGTGAGAATGGGTTTTCTGTAAAAAATATGACCCGGAAGCTTTTGAAAGAAGGACTTGTTGATTTTATTGCCACGGATGCCCATAGAAGCGAAGGAAAACGAAGCCCTGACATGAAAGCCTGTGCAGAATGGGTGAAAAAAAAGTTGGGTGAAGAACGGATGGAACAGATATTCTGCGGAAATCCCACAGCCCTGCTGAAGGATCAAATCATATGATACAGCCCTGACATTTTTAAAATAACAGAACCGCCGAAATTTGATGAGCAAACAGGAATACAGATTGGAGAATACAAAAGTGATGGAAGAGAACACAATGCAGCAGACAGATGAGATAGAAATCGATTTATGGGAAATCTGCCTGGTGCTGGTACATAATCTGGCATTGATTGTATCTGTGGGAATTATGACTGCGCTGGGTACCTTTCTGATAACACAGCTGTTTATCACCCCCAAATATGAGTCCACCACTAAAATTTACATTCTGAATAAGCAGGAAAACAATGCGGTTACCTACTCTGATATCCAGTTGGGTACCCAGCTGACCAAAGACTATGCGGAACTGATCCAGAGCCGTTTTGTCCTTGAAGAAGTAGTACAGGGAATGGGGCTGGATCTGAGTTATGAAGAAATGAAGAAAAAAGTATCGGTAACAACCCCGACAGATACGCGGATCCTGGCTATTACTGTGGAAGATACCGATCCGGTGATGGCAATGCAGCTTGCCAATTCCATTCGTGAGGCTGCCGCCGTACATATCATGAATGTTATGGACATTCAGGCCGTAAACGTGTCGGAAACCGCGAATATGCCTATGAAAAAAGCTAGCCCCAGCGTGATGAAAAATACATTTATCGGCGGTGTGCTTGGCATATTCCTGATGATTGCCGTGATTTTGGTGCGTTTCCTTATGGATGATACCGTAAAGACTCCCGAAGACGTGGAAAAATATCTGCAGCTTTCCACCCTGGCGGTAATCCCCCTGAATGAAGGGGAAGAAGACGGGAAGAAGAAAAAGAAAAAAGTAAAAAGAAGCTAGTAAGAGAAGCAAAAAAGAGTATCGAAGGAACGGTTGCTTTTCTACTGTTGTCTTGTGCGGAAAGCAGAAATGGACAACTGTGAGCGGCAGGAGTATACAGCTGTTACCTACCAAAAACGGATACAACGGATAAAGGAGAAAGGCCACCATGCAGACAGTCACATTTAATTCCATAGAAAAGCTGGATTTCAGAACAAAGGAAAGCTATAAGACCCTGCGGACAAACCTGGAATTTTCAGGAAAAGACAGGAAAGTGATTTCAATAACCAGCAGTACGCCCAATGAGGGAAAAACGAGCGTATCCTTTCAGCTTGCCCTGTCAATTGCGGAAGGCGGGAAAAAGGTAGTCCTGGTGGATGCGGATCTTCGAAAATCCGTGCTGAAAGGCCGTTATAAAACCAATGCAGCCCGGTATGGTCTGTCCCATTACCTCAGCGGACAGGCATCCATTTCAGATATATCCTGCAAGACCAATATCCCTGATTTTTATGTGATTTTCTCCGGCCCGGTACCTCCGAATCCCAGTGAATTATTGGGAAACGATGCATTCCGGCTGCTGCTCGAATATCTGCGGAAGGAATACGACTATGTGATCGTGGATACGCCGCCGTTAGGGAGCGTCATTGACGGTGCGGTAGCTGCGCAGCATTGCGACGGAACCGTCATAGTGGTTGAAAGCGGGGCTATCAGCTATAAATTTGCCCAGAAGGTAAAGGAACAGCTGGAAAAAGTGGACTGCCGGATTTTAGGCGTGATTCTGAATAAGGTGAACATGAGCGGCAAGGGATATTACGGCGCTTATTATGGGAAGTATTATGGGAAATATTATGGAAAGTATTATGGGAATAGTGAGGAAGGCGGGCTGCATGCCGCTGTGGTGCAGAAAGGGGCAAAAGGAGCCAAAGCCGTGAAGGGGGAAGGGAATCTGCATTCCCATGACAATAAAAGTACCAGAGAATCGGGGAAAGAAAAGGCAGCGGAAGAAGTCGTAATCGCTGAGGATGATATGATTCAGCTTGATATGGATATTGTGGAATTGGCTGAAGATACGGAATTGGTAGAGGAACTGAAGTAAAGGAGGCATAAGAGGAATATGAAAAAGTTAGTATTCATAATCGGAGGAATTGACATTGTTCTCCTGGCAGTTTGTATGTTCCTGTATCTGGGGAAGGACAGAACCGCGCCGGTGATCTCATTTGGCGAGAATACGGTGAGCTATGAAGAAGGGATGGATGAAAGCCTTCTGCTTCAGGGAGTTGTGGCTATGGATGAGAAGGACGGGGAAGTGAGTGACAGCCTGCTGGTGGAAAAAATAGCGGGGACGAACGGGAAAGAAGTGATTGTTACCTATGTGGCGAGGGACAGTGCGAATAATGTGGGGAAGGCCTCCAGGGCGTTTCCTGTAGCAGGGAGTTATACGGGAGGAGATGTGCTGTCGTCTGCGGGGGAAGGACTGGACGACGAATATGGAATGGATGAAAGCAGGCTGGAGGAATCGGAGACAGAGACGGAGAGTAATGAGGAGAGTAGTTCTGTGCCGGATGATGTGGACAGGAATGATGCAGAGGAGGAACGGAATGGGGGAGATGGAGAAGAGGGGAGGCAGGATGAGCAGGGAGCGGAACCTCAGGATCGTCAGGAGCCGCAGGCTGGGCCGAATCCGATGTTGGTGACGAGCGGGGATGTGGTGAATACGAAAATTGGTACAGCACCGAATTGGGGACAGGTGATAGCGGCGATGACGGATGATAAGGATGATTATAATACGCTTTACAATAATTTGAAGCTGGAGGGGCATGTGGATTTGAATGCGGCTGGGGAGTATCCGGTGATGTTGTATACGGTGGATTCGGATGGGAACCGGTCGGAGGTGAGGAATTTGGTGGTTAGGGTTGAGGAGTAAATCAATCTGCATCAAATTTACAAAACCATTAAACGATTTAACATGATACGGTTTTATATAAGTAGGGATGTCGGTAAAAAACAATAAAATGTGCAAAAATCTACTATATGTACTTATATCGGCAATACGAAATGGGAAGAGGAGTTGGAAATGAAGGTTTGCTTAGTGGGATCAAGTGGTGGACATTTAGTTCATTTATATATGTTGAAACCATTCTGGGGAAATAAGGAACGATTCTGGGTAACATTTGATAAGTCTGATGCTCAGTCTCTTCTTTTGGATGAGAAAATATATCCTTGCTATTACCCTACAAACAGGAGTCTCAAAGCTCTTATTAAAAATACTGTCATTGCATGGAAAGTACTCCGAAAAGAAAAGCCAGATCTTATCATATCATCCGGTGCGGCTGTCGCTGTACCATTCTTCTACTTAGGAAAACTCTTTGGAGCAAAGCTTATTTATATTGAAGTTTTTGATCGTATTGATATATCTACCATGACTGGCAAGATGATATATCCAATCGCAGACAAGTTCATCGTGGAGTGGGAAGAGATGAAGAAAGTTTATCCTAAGGCTGTTAATTTGGGAAGTATTTTTTAAAGAGGAGCATGAAAAGTGATATTTGTAACAGTTGGAACGCATGAGCAACAGTTTAACAGACTTGTTCAGAAAATAGATGAGCTTAGGGGGAGTGGTGTGATTAAGGAAGAGGTATTTATTCAGACTGGATATTCCACATATGGGCCGAAATATTGTTTATGGAGCCAGTGGATTCCATATCCGCAGATGATTGAAAATGTCAATAAGGCAAGGATCGTTATTACCCATGGTGGCCCGTCCAGTTTTATCATGTCACTCCAAGTTGGTAAGACTCCAATCGTCGTTCCACGTCAGTCTAAATTTGAAGAACATGTGAATAATCATCAAGTGAAGTTCTGTAGGGCAGTTGCAGACAGATATGGCTCTATTATTGTCGTAGAAGATGTGGGGCGGCTTGATGAGATGATTGGAAAATATGATGAGTTAGTGAAGTCTATGCATGGAAAACAGGAAAGCAATAATGCCAAGTTCAATGAGGAACTTGAGAAGATTGTAGAGGAGTTGTTCTGATGGGAGATTTGAGGGTGTTGGTGATGTTATCAACATATAATGGGGAGAAATATCTCAAGGCTCAACTAGATAGTCTTAGAAATCAGACAAATGTTAACTTGTGTGTATTAGTTAGAGATGATGGATCAAAAGATAGAACATTAGAAATTTTAGAACAGTATAAGTCATTAATGAATTTGGCTTATGAAGCGGCCGAAAATGTTGGATCGACAAGAAGTTTTATGGAATTGATCCGTAATTGTTCTTCTGAGTACGATTTTTATGCGTTCTGTGATCAGGATGATTATTGGCATGCTGATAAATTATCCACTGCAATTGTGGGGTTAGAGAACTTAGATATAAAGAAGCCGTCACTATACTATTCTGGGCAGAAATTAGTGGATTCCAATTTGAGTCCAATATATGACCATACCCTTGATACATACAGAAACGAATATGCAAATGCAATATTTAATCAAATGGCAGGATGCACGACTGTTTTTAACAAGACATTATTGTTACTACTAAAACAATACCAAAATGTTTTAAATGTTCCTGGCTTCCATGATTCATTTACTTATAGGGTATGTGTGTTGGCTGGTGGAGAGTTTATATGTGATTCAGAAGGGCAAATAGACTACCGGCAACATGGCTCTAATATTGTGGGGCTTGATTATAGTTTGAAAGGTAAGTTGAACAAAGTTCTGCGGTACATACGTCCGAGTGAGTTGAAGCAGGACTTAGATTACATTTTTGATCAGGACTTGAAATGGTGTGACATGGAAAGAGTAGTTTTTTTCAATCATGTACGTTTATCAAACCATTCCATAAAATCAAAGCTGTGGCTACTAGTACATCAAGGACGGATTGATTTTCATAGCCCAGTATTGAGAGTGATTTATAACTTTAAAATACTAAGTTCACAATTATAAAGGATAAGAGTGATGAAGTTTAGCATTGTTGTACCGGTATACAATGTAAAAAAGTATTTAAGAGAATGCCTGGATACATTAGTTGAACAAATACGTGAAATAGATAATGATGCAGAAATAATAGTTGTAGATGACGGCTCAACGGATGGTTCATCAGCTATTTGTGATAAATATGAAAAAAATAATCTAGGTATTGTAAAAGTTATCCATAAAAAGAATGGTGGTTTATTATCGGCACGACGGACAGGATTTGCGGCGGCAAAAGGAGAATATATCATTAACTGCGACTCGGATGACAAATTGTTACCGGGAGCATTGAAAAATGTGGTGCAAGGCCTATTGATTACTAATACTGATGTACTTTTTTATAATGCGGAGCAGTTACTTGAGAATGGGACATCAAAGATATGGTTCGAGAATATTTTCTCTACAGATGAAGTATCGATGGTTACCAAAGAAGAGGTTTGGAAAAATTATTTTAACGGATATGCGACTGTTTCAATGTGCTGCAAAGCCTTTCGTCTAAAATGTCTTGCACTCGAAGATGATTATAGCCATTTTAACCATATAAACATGGGCGAAGATAGTCTTCAATCGATAGAAGTTTATAATAAAGCAAAGACGTTTGCATACTTAAACATACCGATATATGGATATCGAATGTCATCTGGAATGACAGCGAAATTTGATCATAATTTTTATGCTCAATTTAAAGTCGTTTTAAATGAGGTTTTGAAGAATAAGGATAATATTAATCTTGCAGATTTCGATAAACGTTTTTCTAAGAAATTATTTGATATTGTAGGCAGATCGATTACACAGGGGAGAGTTTCTCGTAAGTTGGGACTCACTGGAGAGAAAGATTATTTTAATAAAATTAGTTCAGATGAATTAGTATGTCGCTTCAAACTATATTATCCAGCAGTGAGATATGAACTACAGAGAAGTCATAGGATAGTATGTGATTTTCTTATCAACGGACGGTATGGAATGCTGTACCTGTTATTAATGATAATGAACACTATTAAGAAAGGGTGATTGTTTTTGAAATCAATTATGAGATTTCTTCAGTGTTGCGTTTACTCACTGAATACAATGATAAACTTTAGAGATCATTCAAAGAATGAAAAAGCTAGGAAATATCGTTCTATCCTATTAATTCCACTGGGACTTGTTCGTTACTTAATGCTATCTTTATATGAACATGTATTTTTTATAAAAAAATCTGAAAATATAGCAGTGGTTTGTATTGTAAAAAATGAAGGGCGTTACATCAGAGAGTTCATTGAATATTATATTGGGCTTGGATGCGATTTGATTATTTATGATAATGGATCAACTGATGACACGGCTAGTATTATTAAAGAATACTCAGAACACACTCATTATATTTACTATCCAGGAGTTAAAAGACAGATAGATGCTTATAATCAAGCCATAAAAAAATATCGTGTAAGGTATAAATATTTAATTGTAGTAGATGCTGATGAGTTCTTGGTTTGTGATGAACTGCTAAATGGAAAAAGTCTTTTGACTATCATAAACGAATTCTTTGACAAATCTAAAAAGATTGCATGTCTCGGTATTAACTGGTTTATATTTGGTTCTTCGGGATATGATGATTTTCCTGGGGGGGGGTATTGGAGAAATTTACCAGATGTTCGGAAGATGCCTTTGATAGAAATCGTCTAATCAAGGTGGTAGTCAAACCAGAAAGAATAGTGGGTTTTGTAGATCCACACCTTCCATGGGTACTGTTAGGGTATCAAGCAGTGGATCTTGATTACCATCCGATTTCATATCCGCAGATAGATTTACCTGTTCGACGTGATATGCGTATATATCATTATTTTTGCAAAAATAAAAAGTGGTTTATTGAGAAAGTAGATCGTGGAATGGCGGATAATCTGCGTAAAATGATAATTGATTATTTCGAGTATTGTGACCGGAATGAACTTGAAAATAAAAAAGCAGCAGAAATTTGGAAAAATATTATTAAGCCTGAAAAAACGGAAGGACAACAGAATTGAATATGCGATTATATGTTGTGGCGGATAAATTACTATATAAGCTATTTATCATATTCATAACTTTAGATTCCGCATTAACGAATATAGCTATTGTAGAATCTGAAAAAGACAATATTCATACAGTTCTATTATATGCTGCACTAATATGTGCTCTTTCTTGCATTGTTGTAAAAAAGTACGAACAAAGGCAATTTATCATAACTATGATAATTTATGCTTTTGCTGTATTTACGTATATAAATAGTGCGGCTACAGCATTTATGCTTACAATTCTAACAATAATACTGGCAGAGAGACAGGATGTAGAATCTACGCTGCATATTATCTGGCGCATCAGATTACTTGCCTTAATTTCAGCAGTTATATTAGCAGTCATGGGAATATTACCAATGGGTACAATTTCATTTGGCAGTAGTGAAAAAGGAGAATTACTAGGCTATGTTCATGCAAACTCTTTTGCTGGAAATGCAGGTGTCGTACTTCTTTTGCTGTTAGCTGTAAGAAGAAAATCCATTGGGGTTTTGAATTATATATTCTTCTTGGTGACATCTTTAGTGGTTTATTTTTTTTCACGCTCTCGAACTGAGTTAATAGTAATGTCGGTGATAGCAGTCCTTTTACCATTGATTACTAATTCTGCACATATTAAAGAATGGTTTATTAGATTGTCGAAATGGATTGTTCCAACAATTGTTGCATCAAATTTCTTACTTATTGTAATGCAATCATTTAATATTGCTGCGGGATTTGTAGACAAGATAGGCATGCTGTTTAATGGTCGAATATATTTAGCAATGCTTAATATTCAATTTTATGGTATATCATTGTTAGGGCATCAGATTGATAGAGCGCGGATTGCTACAGTTCAATGGTATTCTGCATTAGATAATGGATATACATATTTGCTTTTAAACTTTGGAATCGTAGGAGTTTTGATGTTTGTTACATTTCAACAAATGACTATGAGATATTTCGTAAAAGTACAAGATGAAATAATGTGTTTATTATGTCTGGCTTTTGCTATCTGGGGAGTTTATGAAGGAATGATGGTATCAGCACAGTCAAATTTTACATTACTTTTTGCAGCAAGTCTGCTTGAACTAAAACAACATAAGATTACGATACGTAGATAAAGATAAGGAAAAATTACATGATAGAGATACCAAAGATAATCCATTATTGCTGGTTTGGAGAAAATCAAATTCCGGATTTAGCAGTAAAGTGTATTGAGTCGTGGAAAAAATACTTTCCGGACTATGAAATAAAAGAGTGGAATGAATCAAATTTCGATTTTAATATATGCAATTATTCAAAAGAGGCATATCAGGCTGAGAAGTGGGCATTTGTAAGTGACTATGCTCGTTTCTGGATATTATATCATGAGGGTGGATTGTACTTTGACACCGACGTTGAGGTGATCAGAAGTTTCTCAGATATAGTCGGACGCGGAGCTTTTATGGGGAGTGAAAAGAATACTATGATGGTATCGGATCAAGGACCTAACAATCAAAAAATCGTTGTGAATCCTGGCCTCGGACTTGGAGTAGCTCCTGGTATAGGCCTGTACAAAGAAATACTTAAATATTATGAGAAAGAACATTTTGGGGATAAAAGTGGAAAGTCGTACGTAGAAACGGTAGTAACCAAGACAACAAACATTCTGATTAGTCATGGATACGATCCCTACAAAAAAGAAATACAGAATGTTGCAGGAATTTGGATTTATCCTCCAGAATATTTTTCTCCAATTGACTATTCAACTGGAATATTAACTGTAACACCAGATACACATTCGATTCATTGTTATATGGAATCTTGGTTATCTGAAGCTGAAAAAAAGATCCACAACAGAAATAGAAAGATTAACAGTATTTTGGGGGAGAGAGTTGGCAGTAAGATTGGCTGGGTACTTGAACGGCCATATTATATTAGGAAAAAAATCAAAGAAGAGGGGCTACAGGGCTCTATTAATAGAACAAAGGAAATACTATCTGGTAAGTAGATGAATAAAATTTTGAAATTAATTTTGATGTGTCAATTCATATTAATTCAAAAGACATTGTGAAGTATGTTAAATGTATTCGAAACAAAACTATTCGAACATTGAAATTATCATTATTGAAATGATTCGTCAAATAAAACCTGTAGTATCAGCAAATTTCTAGTAACATTTATTGTCTTCGGATCAAAACTGATTAAGGCGGAATATCTCACGTTACTCGCCCAGAGGGCAGTCAGGCTATGGATACTTTAAATGAATACAGTGTTTGTTTGGGAAAAGTGTTACAAGCTGGATTATCAAAATGAAAGAGATATTTAGAAAATGATTTTTTATGAATGTATGTGCCAATAAACTACCGAAGCGATTTGATAGATAATAGGAAATATGACGGGCTTTAACAGGAGCGTTATTTATGCCTTTTATAGTTATATCAGGATGGCTTATTTGGTTTGGTACACAAAAGATAATTATAAACTAAAGGTATGAATACGAATGGGACGATATAAGTACTTGCTAAAAAATATAGGATTGTTGACACTCAGTAGTTTTACCACGAAATTATTGAGTTTCTTTTTGGTACCCTTATATACCAATGTGCTGTCTACTACAGAGTATGGGACATATGATATGTTCAACACGACAATCGGGGTATTGCTTCCAATATTGACACTGAACATTCAGGAATCCGTGATGCGTTTTTCGCTTGACGATAAGCTTGACGAGAATTCCATTCTTTCAATTGGAGCTAAGTATTTTATTGTCAGTAACTTGCTGGTTGTCGCTGGACTTGTTGTAAATGATGTATTTAGGTTTAGTATCATAATCAGGGACTATTCGATATTTTTCTTCTTGATGTTTTTTACACAGGCACTTTCTGGTATAGTGCTTGCATATATCAGGGGGATTGACCGTATTGCAGAATTATCTGTGTCGAGTGTGGTCAGCTCTCTGGCAATCATTTTCTGTAATATTCTGTTCCTCGTTGTGTTTAAGTGGGGCTTGATCGGATATTTCTTAGCTAATATATTTGGACCATTTGCCCAGTGTCTGTATCTGTTGCTGTGTACAGGAGTATTTCATAAAATCAAACTGACAGAAAAATATAAGTTAGAAACAAAGGAAATGCTTACTTATTGCAAGCCTATGATTGCTAACAGTATAGCTTGGTGGGTGAATAATGCATCGGATAAATATGTGGTAATTTGGTTTTGTGGTTTGGCGGAGAACGGTATCTATTCAGTAGCTTCAAAGATACCATCCATTTTAAATATTGTGCAGTCTATTTTTGCACAGGCGTGGACGTTGTCTGCGGTGAAGGAATTTGATCCAGAGGACAAAAATGGATTTTTTGCAAATACTTATAAGGCATATAATTGCCTAATGACCATCATGTGTTCCGCGATTATAGTGGCAGACAAGATCTTTGCAAAATTTTTGTATGCCAAGGATTTTTATGCGGCTTGGAATTATGTGCCATGGCTGACAATTGCTATTGTTTTCGGTGCATTGTCTGGGTATGTAGGTGGCTTCTTTTCTGCAGTAAAAAAGCCAAAACTTTTCGCACAATCTACAATGATTGGCGCAGCTACAAACGTTGTATTTAACATTATTCTAACCCCATTGTTGGGGGCACTGGGAGCAGCGATTGCAACCGCAGTTTGCTATTGTGTAACATGGGTATTTCGGTATATCCATGTACAGAGGATAATTAAGCTTAGAGTTAGGCTGGGAAGGGATATCATGAGCTATATTCTTCTTGTTGTGCAGTCAGTAATATTGTTGATAGTGGAAGACTCGATGAGATTATATACATTGGAATTTGGCTTATTTGCGATTGTGTTGTTACTGTATATAAAGGATATCGGTTTAATATTTAAGAATTCTTTGAATGCGTTAAAACTACATAGAGAATGACTATTTGTGATATTGAAAATAAAGCGGGTGATACAGTGAAGATTGGAATTGTTACATGGTTTAGTGGTTCGAATTATGGAACGAATCTACAGGCAATCGCACTTCAACAATATCTTAGAAATATTGGGCATGAAGTGCTGATTGTAAATTTTGAAGTCAATACAAAAGATGCTGTCAAATTGACAGTGTTCCAGAAATTGACTGATTGGAAAATGCTGGGCATAAGAATAAGACGACAGCCAGAAAAGTATATGCAGAAACTGGCATATCTGAAATATCACAATGAAATATTGGGAAGGGATAAAAAACTTATCGCAACAGTTCGGGAAAAATGCTGTCTTACGCAAAAAATCAGTGATGAAAAAGAATTAATTTCGATATTTAACTCTTTTGAATTGTTAATAACTGGAAGTGATCAGATATGGAATCCAGAGGGATATCATCGGTTTTATTTCGCAGATTATGATGAAGTGACAACACGAAGAATATCCTATGCTCCAAGTTTGGGTGTAAATACAATCCCGGAAGATAGAAAATCAGAAATACGTAGAGGCCTCAGTAAATTTAGTGCGGTTTCTGTAAGAGAACAAAATGGAGTAGAACTTTTAAGACCGCTTTCGAAGAAAGAACCGGTGGTAACCATTGATCCTACATTGCTTTTGTGTGCAGATGATTGGAATGAAATTTTTCCGGTTAAAAAAGAACGGGGGGGAAAATATGTATTGAGTATATTTCTTACAGATAGATATTCACACTGGAACGCGGCCAGAAATTTTGTAAAGAAGAAAAAACTGCAGCATGTTATTATACCATACTGTGGATTTTCTTATTTGCAAAAGGCGAATATCATTGCAGATGCAGGATTGCAAGAGTTCCTGGATTTAATACGGGGTGCGGAATATGTACTAACTGATTCGTTTCACGTAACATCATTTTCTCTGATTTTCAAGAAACAATTTTATGCATTTACCAGATTTAAGGAAGATGCATACACTTCTCAGAATTCACGAGTTCGAAATATTTTGAGTATTGCCGGAGTGAATGATCGATTTTTGCCCTATGGGACAAAAAAAGTGGTAGATCTTAAGAATATTAATTATAATGCTGTGGAAAAGGCTCTTGAATATGAGATAGAAAGATCAAAAGAATTTCTTTCGGCAGCCATAGGAGAGGAGTAGTATGATAAAATGTAGTGGGTGCGGCGCATGTTCGGTTATTTGTCCTAAAAATTGCATTGCCATGAAAGTCAATGAAGATGGTTTTTATAGACCAAAGAAAAACGCCGATGAATGTATTGATTGTAATCTGTGTGACGAGGTCTGTCCGCAGATACATGCCGATGGTACGAATCTTGATGATATTACTATGTATTCAGCGTTCGCTATAGAGAAACGAATAAGAACAGAATCTTCATCCGGTGGTATAGCGTGGCTGCTGGCAGAGAGAGCAGTAGAATTAGGGTATGGAATTTGTGGAGTGACTTATAACTATAAGGAAAAGCGTGCTGAACACAAGAATTTTTTTGAATTAGATGGTATGAGAGCACTGAAAGGTTCTAAATATTTGCAAAGTATTTGTGAACCAGCTTTTCAGGACGTCCTTAAGGAATTGCAATTTAATTGTAACAGGCGCTTTATCATATTTGGCACGCCTTGCCAAATTGCAGGAATAAACCATGTCCTTATAAAAAAGGAATTAAGGAAGAGAGTTGCTTTAGTTGATATATTCTGTCATGGAACGCCAAGTTATCTCCTATGGCAAAAATATTGGAAATGGTTGGATTTAGACAAGGGAATGAAGGAGGGTAAAAAGATGATATTGACTTTCAGAGATAAAACATATTCTTGGCATAAGTATTTTATGCATATTACTTCGACTTCAAAAAATGAGTGGGGGGGGGTAAAAGAATATCTGGCAGAAGCGGATAGAGATCCTTTTTTAAAGCTATTTACTCTGGGGGTTGTGAACCAGGAAGCCTGCTTTACTTGTCCATATAGAAATCAGACAGCAGCCGATATTCGTCTGGGAGATTATTGGGGACCACGTTTCGAGAGTACTGAGGAGGGGGTCTCCATGATTTTAGTAAATACTGAAATCGGCAGAAATCTTATGGATGGCATTAAAGAAAAAATTAATTATTTTGAGCAGGATATTAAAGAAAGATTTGGGCAGCAACACACAGACTATCAGTATCCGAAATATTATGATGCGTCATTGATGATGCTGCGCGATGACCGTGTACGGCTTAACTCCATAATTGATCTTTATGAGAATGGTTTTGATAGGTTTAAGAAGCAAGTAAAAGTTCTCGTAGAGAAATTATTGAAGCAGCTTTGAATATACATGGGAGTCAACTGGATTTCTCTGACGCTTTTTGCAGAAGGAGAAAACCTATATGGAAAAAGTTACTATTATTGTTGCTATTTATAAATCGGAAAAATTCTTGCCTAAATTGATTAACTCTATTATCACGCAGACATATCAAAATTTAGAAATAGTCCTTGTGGATGATGGATCTCCTGACAACAGCGGAGCTATATGTGATGAATTTGCGACTAAAGACAACCGTATTGTGGTTATACATAAAAAGAACGGTGGAACATGTGAGGCTCGTAATGCGGGTATGGAAATTGCAACAGGCGAGTACATGAGCATTATAGATGGTGATGATTGGCTGGAAGTGGATTATGTTGAGTATCTTATGAAACTGATACATGAAACGGGATCAGAGATGGCAATGACAGATAAAATCTATACAACTCGTGACCGTGTCCAAACTGAAAATGATGTAATAGAAACGTGGACGGCTGAAGAAGCTACAATGGCAATTATTTATCCAAGAATCCCGATTGGTCCATGGAATAAGATATATAAGACTGAGTTGCTTAAGACAAATAATATTAGTTTTTCTGTCCCGTGGTCGGGGGAGGGGCTGTGGTTTTCGTCTAGGGCTGCACAATTTGCTAATCATGTTGGAGTGGGGCACCGTAAGATATATAATTATAGACTAAATAATACGGACAGTGGTCTTACGCATTATAATCTTCAGATGGGTATTAATGCTTCTGAAAATATACGTTATATTGGTGAGCAACTTCATATTAGGACATCCAAGACGGTAAATGCTGTCAATTGGCATATTTGGAAAAACTATGGTTATGAGCTGTTCTTAATAATAGCAACGAATTCTGTAAGTGAGAACAGAATGCGATATGATGACTGTATCAAAAATATACGGAGCCGTCTTCTGAGGGTACTGATTTTTTCTAAAATAGGACTAAAAACAAAAGCCAAAATGCTGCTCGCAGGATTTTTCCCCGTGTGGTGGGCAAAACGTAGATTGAGTAAAGAACAAGAAAATTTGGCTAAGGATACCATGGAGTAATTGTTAAGACTTGATACACTCGTCTGATTAAAGCCCTCATCCCGGGTGCCGCTCGTTTTGTTTACAGGGGGAGAAATGATTTACAAGAATATACAGTTACATTAATAGATTGACTACAAAGAAGGAATTTATTCCGCAATAGTAGTTAGTATACGGATTGCTGACTAATGAGAAAGGCTGTGTGACTATATCTAATAAAAGGATGATGGACAGCTATGCTTACATGATGAAAAAGGAAAGTTTTGGGTTATATTGAAACCCTTGCAGATGTCTTTAGAGAGTGCTGATCATAATGTTTGTGGGTGATACTAAGAAAATTGTTAAAACGTATCAATGAATGTTTCTTTATTTATGCAACAGAAAAGGTGAAAATTCGCCTTCTGGACAGTAATATCCTCAAAAATTTAGATTTAATAGAAATATCATATAAGCATATTGTTCACATTTTAATAAAATCATATGATTATCCATACAAAAGTCACAATAACACAACAAATATCAAAATAATGCAATTGTCCCGCCCCTCCCTTTTTCCTATAATAACAATATCAAAAAAAGGAGGGGTTTTCCTATGAAAAAGAAGCAACTACTAAGCATTTTCTTAACCGCCGCCATGACGCTGTCCCTGACAGCCTGCGGCAATTCAGACAATTCTGCGGAATCCGCGGCAGCAAATGCAAATACCAACACCGCATCCACTGAAAGTTCCGCACCTGCAGGAACCGAAGCCGCCGACACAGCAGCGCAGGCGGATCCATTCGGCAAATATGCCGATCCGCTGGAAATCCATTTCGTCCGTGCCACCGATGACACTATCGAAACCAACGTTCTTGCCAACCTTCCCGGCCAGTCCCTGGAGGAAAATTTCTGGCTGGATACCTACGAGGAAGAACTGGGTATCAAAGTCGTATACGACTGGATTGTAAAAGGTGACGATGAATTTAACCAGAAAATGAATGTATCTATGGCGAGCGAAGACCTTCCCGATGTTATGTGTGTCACCTCCACACAGATGATGCAGCTTATCGATGCAGGCCTTGTGCAGGAAATGGGTCCTGTTTTTGAACAGTATGCAACCGATTTCACCAAAGAAGTGATGTATCAGGAAGGGGATTCCCCGTTCCTTGCAGGGAACAAAGACGGCGTGCAATATGGCCTCCCGGTTACCGGCGGCAGCGTTGACTCCGTGGATCTCATGTGGATCCGTACCGACTGGCTGGAAAAACTGAATCTGGAAGTTCCTTCCACCATGGATGAGGTGATGAACGTGATTGACCAGTTCGTCAATGCAGATTTCGACGGTAACGGACAGAAGGATACCATAGGTATCGGTGTTGCGGGAACCTCCCTTCTTGGAGGCGGTTTCGGCGGTCTGAGAGGTTTCTTTAACGCTTACGGCGCATATCCTGGTATTTGGGTGGAAAAAGACGGACAGCTTGTTTACGGCGCCATCCAGCCGGAGTGCAAAACGGCTCTGGCAGCGCTTCATGAAATGTATGAAAAAGGTTACATAGATCCGGAATTCGGCGTAAAGGATTCCACGAAGGCCGGGGAAGCTGCAGCCGCCGGAAAGTGCGGATTTTCCTTTGGACAGCAGTGGCTTTCCCTCACCCCTTTCCAATCTACGAAGGATAATGATCCCGACAGTCAGTGGTCCGCATATCCGCTTCCTACCGCAACGGGACAGCCGTCTACAGCACAGGCCGATCTGGGCACCAACCGCTGGATTGCCGTAAATAAAAATTTTGAAAATCCGGAAGCGGTCGTTAAAATGATCAATCTGTTCATTGAAAAATGCTGGGGCGAAACCGGTGACAATGGTAAATATTATGCGCCGCCGGAAGCGGAAGGCGTATGGAAACTTTCTCCTATCCAATGTTCCATGCCGGAAAAAAATCTCCAGGCTTATCTGGATATTGAAGCGGCCCGCCAGTCCGGTGATACCTCTTCGCTTACGGGAGAAGCCAAGTCCATCCAGGACAAGCTGGACAGCTATTATTCCGGAAGTGACGAAGGTTTTGCATTGTGGGGATGGGAGAGAATCTACGGACCTGCCCCCAGCTCTTATTCCTCCATTAACGATATGAACGAAAATGGCAGAATCATGATTAACAAGTTTGTGGGTGCGCCTACGGAAACCATGACGGAGAAACTTTCCACGCTGGAAACCATGCGTGATGAAATTTATACCAAGATTATTATCGGGGAATCCTCTATTGATGATTTCGATACCTTTGTGGCAGATTTCAATAAGCTGGGCGGAGATGATATGACGGCGGAAGTTAACGAATGGTACTCTTCCGTGAAATAGACTGCTTCGCATGAAGAACTGGTTCCATTCCATGCGGCCTTCCGGCATTGGGCCGGGCCGCATGGAATTTCTGCCTAAAAGGTAAAGGAGTGGGAGAATATGGCAGCTGCAAAGACAAATCAGAAAAAGAAACATGTGTTCAAAAGGGAACTTCCTCTTCACATGATGCTGATACCGGGAATTATTTTTACTTTTATTTTTTGTTATATCCCCATGGCGGGGATGGTAATAGCATTTCAGAAATTCATACCGGCCAAAGGACTTTTCGGCGATCAGAAATGGATTGGCCTTGATAATTTTACATACCTTATCAATATGCCGGGAGCGATGTCAGCCTTAAGAAATACCGTTGTCATTGCTTTTTTTAAAATCGTGCTAGGGCTTGTAGTTCCCATAACCGTGGCAATTTTGTTAAATGAAGTACGTTCCGCTAAATTCCGCAGAACGGTACAGACTGCCATTTATCTGCCTTATTTCCTGTCCTGGGTAGTTCTTGGCGGCGTTATGATAGATATTCTTTCCCCTTCCCAGGGAATTGTGAACCAGGTGCTGAATGTTTTCGGCATCGATTCTATTTTCTTCCTGGGAAGCAATAAATGGTTCCAGCCCACAATTATCATGACGGATGTGTGGAAGGGATTTGGTTTTGGTACGGTGGTTTACCTTGCGGCCATTACAGGGATTGATCTCAGCCTTTATGAAGCGGCTACCATGGACGGGGCGAACCGGTTCCAGAAAATGTGGCATGTTACGCTGCCCGGGATCCGTATGATTGTGGTGCTGATGTGTGTCCTGGCTTTGGGAAATGTGTTGAATGCAGGCTTTGACCAGGTACTGAATCTGTACAGCCCGCAGGTTTATGAAACCGGCGATATTATTGATACCTTTATCTACCGGATAGGCCTGATAGATGCCCAGTTCGGTCCGGCGACCGCGATGGGCGTATTCAAGTCTGCGGTTTCCTGTCTGTTCATATCCGTTTCCTACTATGTTGCTTATAAATTTTTTGATTACCGGATATTTTGACAGCGAAAACAGGAGGCAAACCATGATAAAACAAAACAAGAGGAAACAAGGGGTGCCGGCGGTGAGAGAATCCGTGGGTTCCCGAATTTTTACCATAGTGAATACCTTGATACTGGTTTTTCTGGCATTGATCTGTATTCTGCCGTTAATCAATATCCTGGCGGTTTCTTTAAGCTCCAATGCGGCGGCCACAGCAGGGCTGGTAAAGCTTGTGCCTGTGGAATTCACGCTGAAATCTTATGAATATGTGGCAAAGAGGGCGGCATTCTGGAAATCTCTGGGTGTAACAATCCTCCGCTGCCTTCTGGGGGTTTCCCTGAATGTGCTGATGTGTGTCCTTACCGCCTATCCGCTTTCAAAGGACAACGGCAAGCTGCGTATGCGTACAGGATATACCTGGTTCTTTTTTATTACCATGCTGATTAATGCAGGACTCATCCCCTGGTATATGACCATTAAAAGCGTACATCTGCTGGGTACCATATGGGCGCTTGTCCTCCCCGGGGCGGTTCCGGTATTCAGTGTGGTGCTCATGCTGAATTTTTTCCGCGCGATTCCGGAGGAACTGGAGGAGGCGGCTTTTATGGACGGAGCGAACCACTGGAATATTCTCGCCCGGATTTATGTTCCCCTTTCTAAAGCCAGCATAGCAACTATCTGCCTGTTTGCCCTGGTTTATCATTGGAATTCCTGGTTTGACGGCATAATTCTGATGAATAAACCAACCCAGTATCCTTTACAGAGCTACCTGCAGACAATAATCATACAGGGGGACACCTCAATAAACAGTACTACCGACTGGCAGACTATGGCTTTGGTTTCAGACAGAACGGTAAAGTGCGCGCAGATTTTCCTGTCCACCCTGCCTATTGTTGCTGCTTACCCGTTTTTACAGAGGTATTTTGTAAAAGGTATGGTAATGGGATCCGTAAAGGGATAAAATAGTAAAAATGGTAACTGTGAAGGTATGGAGCATTTATAAAAATAGAAAGGGAGGCCGTGGATATGTTCAAATCAAAAACCTTCCGTAAAATGTTGATTTCCATAACATTGGTTTGTTTTTGCTTTTATGGAATCGGCCTCTTCAGTAACCTTTACAGCCGCAGAGTATTGGCAAAACAGATACAGGATACGCTGGATTCCAAAGTTCGTTTCTGGGAAGAACAGCTGGAGCAGGAGATCAGCAGCCTTCTGCTGACCCAAAGCAGCCTGATGGATGACAGTAATCTTTTGAAGCTTCATGTGATGTGGGACAGCATGAGCAGCTACCAGAGGAATGAGTCCATCAAGCAGTTTTCCTACCGGCTTCTGAATATCAAGGTATTGCACGGAATAGCGGGATCGATCAAGACCTATTTCCCGGAAAGAAAAGTGGTAATCAGCGCGGATGCCCCAATTCTGGAAGAATATGAGGACGATATTTTTGAAGGTTATGAGCAGTCCTTTCTTTCGGAGGAGGGAAATATCTGCCTCACTGTTTATTTCCCTTTCTATGTGAATCCCCGGAAGGACAGGCTTCCGCATTATTATATTCGTACCACCATCACACCCTCCACGCTGCAGGATACCCTGTCGGATATGCTGGGAGAGGATGAGGGGATTCTATTTCTGATGGATCGGGAGGAAGGAAGGGTACTTGCCAGTTCCGGGAAAAAACTCATAGAAGATGTGGCTGGTACACCTGTTCTGAATGAGGTTAAGCAGCAGCTCACGGGTATGGGGGAAGCGGAAATACTGCATGTGTCTGAGGATGGTTTTGCTTCCGGCTGCCTGTTCCCCCGCCTGGGTGTATGGCTTGTATATTGTTATCCGGACAGGATACTGGAGGAGCCTTTGGATTTTTTCGGCGTTTTCACTGTTGCACTGACCGTGCTTGCCCTGGTACTTCTTGTAAGCTATGCTTATTATGCCGGAAAATCTTTTGCCAGGCCGTTAGAGAAAATCATGCAGGCCATGGAGGATTTCCAGGATAAGGAAAGCTTTTTGATTGAAGAAAAGAACCGGGATGATAGGGACGAACTCACCGTTATTTATCACCGATACAATAAAATCGTAAAAAAGACAGAGAGCCTTATCCGGGAAAATCTGGATTCCAAATACCGGGTACATATCGCGGAATTGAGACAGCTGCAGTATCAGATTCAGCCTCATTTTTTGTATAACAGCATTTTCCTGATTTACCGGATGGCACAGATGGATGAAAATGAAACCATGGCGGAGTATGCGGAGCATTTGGGTAAATATTATCAGTACATCACCCGTGTGGGAAATTCCAGGGTCAGGGTGTCCCAGGAAATCAGCCATATTGAAAATTATCTGGCGATACAGGAGACCCGGTTCGGGGAACGGATCCGGGCGTTTTTAGGGGATACGCCGGATGCCGTAAAAGATATGGAGATTATGCCTCTTATTCTGCAGCCGCTGGTGGAAAATGCGTATGAGCACGGGATGAAGGACTGCATGCGGAATGGGGAAATACGGATTTCCATGTATTATGACGATGAAATTTTTTGCTTTACCGTAGAAGATAACGGGCCGGGCATGTCGGATGCGGAGTTGGCCCGGATGCGGCTTAAAATGGAAGAGGGGACGATAGAAACAGAAGAAATCCATGCCATTTCCAATACCAATATACGGCTGAAACTGCATTATGGAGAAGGCAGCGGCCTGGACTTTGAAAACAGAGAGGAAGGCGGATTCCGGGTTACTGCCCGGATACGTCTGGGGGAAGAACAAAATCATGTATAATCTGTTAATCGTTGACGACGAGCCATTGATCCTGGAAAGCCTGTACCACATGCTGGTAAAGAAATATGGGGATAAATTCCTTGTTTATCAGGCTCCTTCCGCAGACGGGGCATTGGAGCAGTTCCGGAATATCCGGGTGGATCTTCTGATGACGGATATCCGCATGCCGGGTATGGATGGTCTGTCCCTTGTCAGGATTGTAGAAAAGGAATGGCCGGACTGCCTTACGGTTTTCCTCACGGGACACAGTGAATTTGAATATGCCAGACAGGCCGTGAGCGGCAGGACGATAGGGTATGTGCTGAAGCTGGACGGGGACCGTGCCATTGAAAAAATAATGGATAAGGCGTATGATCGACTGGAAAGAGAATACGAGGAAAAAAGCAGATTCCTGAAAATGAGCGCTTCCTGGCAGGAGGCTGTTCCCTTGCTGCGGCAGGATATTCTAAAACAGATGATCACGACGGAAAAATGGACGGAGGACAAAAAACGTTCCCTTTCCCATAAAATTCAGGCTTCCGGTATGGAATTCTCCCTGGAAAAAAACTTCCTGATAGCTATTATTTCCATGCCGCCAACAGAGACACAGCATCAAGTACGGAACAGGACGGCGGCATTGCCGCCAATAGAGACACCGCATCCAGCACGGAACCAGACGGCGGCATTGCCGGCAACAGAGGAGGAAACAGATGGAGGTAATATCTGGAATGCGGTCGCTATGAGCCGGATTCAGTCCGCCATTATGGAAAGCCTGAAAAGTGCCTTTAGGGCATATTCCGCTTCAGTGTCCACCCATCTTTTTCTGCTGCTTGCCCAGTCGGAGGACAACAGGCCGCTGCGGCTGAAAGGATTCTTGGAAATTGCCCTGTCCATGTGCGAGCGGATGGATTTGAAACCGCCGCAGATCTATCTGTATGAGGAACAGACAGCGCTGGAGGGACTGACAGGTGCTTTTTCTGTTCTGGGAAGAAAGCGGTTTGAACTGACAGGGGAAGGAGGTATAATCCTGTGCGGCTTAGATGCGATGCTGTCGGATTATACATGGAGAGAAGAAGGGCCTGTCATGGGCCGCTTTAATGTGGAAAAGCTGTCGGAGAGCTTAAGCTATGGAAATGCGGCGGATTTCAGAACCGTTATGGAAGAGGTTAAGCAAAATACACCGGAGGATAATCCGGCGGCGCAGATTGCCGTGTATACCACCCTTGCATCCCTGCTGCTGCAGGCGATACTGAACTATCTGCCTAAGGAGAGTGTACTGCTTACGCACCGGAATCTGGGGCAGATAGCCAATTATAGTGCACACAGAGGTTTTCTCGATGCCTGCCGCTGTCTGGAAGGGCTTGCGGATGATTATTTCCGCAGCAGGGAGGCGGTTCATGATAATTCGGATCACTATATTGTACATAAAGTAAACGCATATATTATGCAGCATCTGGCAGAGGATCTGTCCATGACCACAATAGGGGAAGTCGTGGGCCTGCATCCGTCCTATCTTTCCAGGCTCTATAAAAAAGTAACCAATCTGTCTCTTGGCCAGTACATCACCGCCAGGAGACTGGATTTGGCGAGGGAGCTTCTGGCGGATCCCTGTCTTCGGACACAGAACATTGCTGAAAGGACAGGGCTGAATACGGCTTCCTATTTTACACATTTTTTCAAAAAAAATACGGGAATGACTCCCCAGGAATACAGGAACCAGCTGATTGAAGGAAAACCTTGGCAAAACGGATAAAAGACAGAAAGAGAGGATTACAGAAAATGGGTATTGCATGGGAAAAGAGGGGTAATCAGACTATTTTCAGTCTGGACGGAAAAGAGGCGCTTTTGATTATAACGCCGGAAGGAATGGCGGATACCTTTGAGAAACAAGGAGAGGGATTGCTTTTATGGCGCAGGACTGCGGCCGGGCCGGCAGAAGCCATGGAATGCTTCGCTTCCATGGAACGCTTTGCTTCCATGTGTATGGAGGCAGAAGCCCTGTTCATACCGGAACACACCATGGTCCCGGCAGTCTCCTATGACGGAAATCCCTGGGGACAGGATCATGAGTATAAAGGATTGCAAATGCAAGACAGGAATTCCGCCTCCGCAGAAGGGACCGCCTATACGTTTGCCAGCCATCGTTGTGCGGTGCCCGGAGCTACCTGTTCCTGGAATGACCTGTTAGGGGTAGCATTGTTTGGAAGGGGGGTCTGCTCCGGCAGTATGCAGCCAAAAGAAAATGGCCATATGCTCCACCGGATTCTCTGGCCGGAACAGGAAGGCCCGCAGGTGCTATATTCCGATGCCTGGGGCGAAGCCTTCTATGGGACAATGGAACCGGCCGTATCTTTTACGGCCTGGTTATATATCGCCGAAGGAAAGCAGGCGGTTAAGGGGATGCTTCAGGCTGCATGGAAACGGGAATACGTACCTAAGCCGCCGGTTCGCAAAACAGGAGAGGTTTGGGATTTAAGTACGGAATATGCCCGTTTGTTGTATACGGAAGAAAAGCCTTCCGTGGAAGAAGAGCCTTCCGTAAAAGAAGAGCCTTCCGTGGAAGAAAAGCCTTCCGTAAAAAAAGACGGATTTCGGGCCTTCAGCATCGGTTTTACCTGGAATGGTGAGGAATGGGTGAAGCGGCCTGACTTCAAATATGAAATCGGCTGGTGCGGCCAGAATGCTTCTCTTGCCGTTTCTCTTTTGTATGATTACCAGATGAATCACAGAGAGGAATCTCTGCAGTATGGCGTTTCCGTCCTTGACAGCTGGGTGGAAAAAGCAAGAAGCAGGGAGGGGCTGCTTCTTACCCGGTACGATCCGGAGGATTCGCTTATCGATGCCTGCAATCTGGGAACGGCTGGACAGCAGTTTTTTGAAGCCTATGATCAGGCGAAAAGGCTGGGGCTTAATAAAAAGAAGTGGCTGGACGCTGCCTATGAAATCTGCGACTTTGCCATGTCCCGCCAGCGTCTGGACGGAGGAATCGGCATGAGCTGGAACAGGGACGGATCCCCCCATGAGTTGAAGGGGACAGCGGGGGCTTTCTTAATTTTACCTTTAGCGGAAGCATATCTTCGCACCGGAGAAGACAGATATAATATTGCTGCAGTGAGAGCTTATTCGTACTACTACAGAGAGTTTGCCAACAATGGATACGGCACCAGCGGCGCTTTGGATACCTGCTGTATTGACAAGGAGTCGGTGATTCCTCTCTTAAAGGGCGGTCTGCTTATGTACAGGGCAACCGGTTTTGATGCCTATCTGGACATGGCGGAGGAAGCGGCCTGGTATCTTTCTACCTGGCAGTGGCATCAGACGGTGGAGTATCCTGCAGATACGGTGCTGGGGAAAATGGGATATGATACCTTCGGAGGAACAGCGGTTTCCACCTCGCATCACCATCTGGATCCGTTCGCACTCTGCTATGTGCCGGATCTGCTGGAACTGTCCGCACTGACGGGAAGGGAAGAGTGGAAGGAACGGGCGCTTGCCATATGGAGAAACGGCGTACAGGGGATTTCCGATGGAACGATGCAGGTATTGCAGGCAGGGCCAAGGCCGGCAGGGAGCTGCGACGAAGGAATCCTTCATACCAGGTGGGGAAATTATCAAGCCGGCAAAAACGGCGGCTGGGGCAGTATTTTCAGTGTCACCCAATGGCTGGTGGCATGGCCTTGTGCATTCCGGCTTGAGGTATTGCGCAAATGCGGAAACTGGAATCTGCTGGATGGATGGAGGGCATAACGATGATTCAATGGAAGAAAAAAGGACTGGATACCTGTTTTTACAGTGAAGGGATACAGCTGGCAAGAGTTACAGGTATTGAAGGGTGTAAGGACAGCTTTGAGGAAATCAATCCGGGCATATTCTGCTGGAAACGCAGATGCAGCCCTGCGGATCATATGGTAATGGAGGTGCGCGCGGCATATTCACCTGATTTTACCATGGTGCCTGGAGTCAATTATAATGGAAACGGCTGGGGGACCTTCTGCGAATATACCTCCGACCGCTACCATGGAAGGCCATGGCAGTATGGCTGGCACCGGGCATCCGTAGCGGCTATGACCTATTCGGAAAAGGAGCTTGACGGCAGATTAGTGAGTACCGCCTTGTTTGGAGAAGAGAACTGCGGCGGCAGCTGTCAGCTATTCGAAGAAAACGGCGAAGAGGTTCACCGGCTTTGCTGGCCGGAAACAGAAAGTCCGAAAGCCTTATATTTATACCGGCTGGGGGACGCCTGGCATGGAACAATGGAGCCGAAGGATACCTTTACCGCCTGGCTTGTCCTGGAAGAAAACGGGAAAGCAAAGTCCGGTTACCGTCTTGCGCTGGATGCCGCCTGGAAACTGAATGACAGGGAAAGAAAGCTGCCGCTCGCTCCCCAAAAAGTCTGGGAATATGGTATCGCTTATGCAAAAACGCTTTTTACCCGGGAGGATGACGGTTTCTGCGGATTTAACATCGGCTTATATTGGGACGGATCCGGATGGAAAAAACGGGAAGCGAATAAATACGAAATAGGCTGGTGCGGCCAGAATGGAATGCTTGCCAATGCCTTGTTGTGCGAGGCGCTTTATTCGGGAGATAAAGAGGCGGAAGAAATGGGCTTTCAGGTTTTGGACAGCTGGCTGGAGAAGGCTATGCTGCCGGCAGGCGTGGTCGCCAGCTACTACGACCCGGGACAGGACAGATATCTGGAGGCCTGTGATCTGGGAACGGCAGGACTGGCTTATTTTGAGGCGGCACAGCTTTCCGAAAAGCTTGGAAAAAGCGGGGAAAAATACCGCCGGGCCGCGTTTGGGATCTGTGAGTTTGCTGTCAGAGTCCAGGATGAGGCAGGCCGGTTTGCCAAATGCTGGCACGAGGATGGAAGAGCGGCTATCCGGGAAGGTACAGTAGGCGCTTTCCTGGTGCTTCCCTTGCTGGAGGGATACCGGCAGTCAGGCAAGGCCTGCTATTTGGAGTCGGCCGTGAAAGGAACACAGGTATATCTGGAAGAATTGAAAACATATGGCTTTACCACTGCCGGAGCCCTGGATATTTTCTCCATTGACAAAGAATCCGGGATTCCGCTTCTGAAGGCTTCCATGGAGCTTTACCGGCTGACCGGAGAAGAAAAGTGGCTGGAAGCCGCCGTGGACAGTGCATGGTATCTTTCCACATGGCAGTATACCCATACCTGCCATTTCGGCCCGTCCTGTCTGCTGGGACAGACCGGTTATGATTCCTTCGGCGGAACGCTGGTATCCACCGTCCATGAGGGGATTGATCCTTTTGCCCTCTGTTATGTACCACAGCTGTATCAGCTGTGGAAGGAAACCGGGGAGGAACGCTGGTTTAAGAGAGCCAGAGCGATCTGGAGAAACGGCTGCCAGCACATTTCAGACGGAACGTTGCTCATTGACGGCAGACAAAGGCCGAAAGGAAGCCAGGACGAAAGCTATACTGTGACCAGACAGGGAACACACGGAAAGAAAGCGGAAGCTTCCGATTCCGCCGAATCCGGCACTTTCCTTGGGCCCGATTCCATTGGGATTGCTTCCCAGTGGCTGGTGGCCTGGCCTGGTTCCTTCCGAATGGAAGTACTGCGGCTCCTGAAGGATGCTCCGGAACTATGGAACTGAGAAAAATTTGCATGTAGCGGTGAAGGTACTGAACCGTTATCAGGAAAGGAAGAAAGAGAGTGTAATATTTATGACAGAACATGGAAACAAAGAATCCCAGGAAAGAGTTTTTTATATTGACAGCTTAAAAGGAGAAGACACCAATTCCGGATTTGCGCCGGAAAAAGCATGGAGGAGCCTGGAAAAGGTGAATGAACAGATTTTTTGTCCGGGCGATCGAATCCGCTTCTGCAAAGGCGGCGAATGGCATGGCATGCTTGCGCCGAAAGGAAATGGAAGCGTATGGGCGCCTATTGTTGTGGAAAGCTACGGGGAAGGCGAAGCGCCGGTAATCCACGGAGACGGCAGCTATGCGGCGATCCTGCTGGAAGGTGTCAGCTGCTGGGAGATCAAAGGACTGGCAGTGACCAATCAGGCAGAAGACCGGGGCGTACGCCAGGGAATCTGTATTTGTGGAAGTCCGCAGGGCATCACAGGGAATCTTGTAATTGAAGGCTGCGAAATCAGCCGCGTGACCGGAGAAAACAGAAGGGCAAGGGACGTTTATCAGAGTATGTACTGGAATTCAGGGATATATGTGACCATGCCCGGCCGTTCTTCGGATAAAAACCATCTCCATAATATTATTATCAGCAACAATTATGTCCATGATGTGCTTACCAGCGGAATTCGCGTAAACCAGCAGGAGGATTTTATAAATGACATCCACCATACCCATGTGGTGGTGAGAGGAAACCGGATCGAGAGAACCGGAAGCGACGGTATTATCGTAGCCAATTGCATCTCTCCCTTGATAGATGGAAATATCTGCCTTGATGCAGGGGCTTTGGGAAGTTTGGAAGATACCAGACTGATTGCCGGCATTTGGGTGTGCGCCACCTCCGATGCCCTGATTCAGCGCAACGAGGTTGGGGGTACCCGTCTGTTTGAAAATGACGGAACCGCTTTTGACACCGATTGGGGTACCGCAGGCGACACGGTTTTTCAATACAATTATACCCATGACAACCAGGGCGGTTTCTGGCTGGACTGCATGGGAATTAACAGGAACCGGGAATGCGGTAAAACCATACTTCGCTATAATATAAGCATCGATGATAAACGCTGTCTGATCCAGGATGATTACGGACTGCCTGCCCACCTTTACGGCAATCTGTTTTTAAACAGTAAGGAAGGCCCGCTTATTTGCTGCCACAAGGAAGGCGAATCCCATAAGTTCCGGAATAATATTTTTTGCTTTGCGGATAAGCCCGCCGCCGGCTGGCAGAAATCCTCTTTCCAAAATAACTGGTACAGTGATAAGACCGGTTTCCCTGAAAACGACAAAGAAGCGTCCGGAGACATCCCTGTTTCCCTTTCCGGCCTTATCGATAAGAAGCCCTCATCCAGGGCAGGATGCGAAAGCTACTGGAATCAGCTTCATGATTTGTAGAAGAAAAAAGTAACTGTAAATAGAAAAGGAAAGTCTGATAAACAGCATGGTATGTTAGAGATAGGGAGGCAGTTATCAACAGTTCTCAATCTTAAGAAAAATCTCCTCGTTTATCAGAGACGGAAGGTAAGAAAATTGACAATTTTATTGTTTGGTGTCTCAAATGTTGGCAAAACGACCATTGGAAAATTACTGGCAGAAACACTTGGTTATTACTTTTTTGATCTTGATAAGGAAGTAAAAAAGCATTATAACACTACCTTGGAAGATTTTGTGAATGTTGGTACTCTTGAGAGCCGTGACCGTAAAAGAGGTAAAGTGATAGATAAGATCATGAAAAACGAGAAGGATAAAGTGTTTGCAATTTCTCCCATATCTTATCCGGAAAATTTTAATCATTATCTGCGTATGCGTAATGTTCTCGCTATAGAGTTGACAGACACGGCAGAACATATTTTTGAACGTCTTGTTTTTAGCGATGAAAATGATACTATTTACAAAGATGATGAATACAAAAATGCACACAAGGAAAATTACATTGCTGATATTGAAGATGATATTTCATGGTATGGAAAATCATATATCAATATAAAGAACAAGTTCGATATGAAGAATGACCTCCCCGAAATAATTGTAAGACGTATAATAAAGACATTCAATTTGGCATAAATACAGCTTTTAAGGCCAAAGATTTTATTCCCGCAAGCAAAGAGCCAAGTAGCCTGCTGGCATAGTTATTTGGCAACTGCCGCGATGGGGGGCTATGTGCCGGTGGCACATATTTAGCACCGGCCAAAGCGGAACATAGACCAAATACCCATACACTTTAGTGTATTGTGCTCTGCAGCGCTACAAGCTCGATACCCCGTTGCTTGCGGCGGGATATTTGATTGAGACAGGCCGGGAAATCGAATAAACGTTATTACATTCAATTAAGTTCATTATAATTTAATAATAATATAGACTTTGTAATTTCACTATGCTATAATGCTTGTACGGGAGGTGATGAAAAGAGATGACAGACAATGAATTGCTTCAGGAAATACTGGCTGTTACCCAGTCATTAAAAACAGATGTAAGTTCATTAAAAACAGATGTGCAGTCATTAAAAACAGATGTGCAGTCATTAAAAACAGATGTGCAGTCATTAAAAACAGATGTAAGTTCATTAAAAACGGATGTGCAGTCTTTAAAAACTGATATGAAGTTCGTTAAGACAGATGTTCAGCAACTGAAATCGGACATGCAGGATACCAAACATCGAATTACCTCTCTGGAACTGACATTGGAAAATGAGACCAACCGTAATATCCGTCTTATAGCAGAAGGGCATCTGGACTTGAGCAGGAAACTGGATCAGGCTTTAGTGGTTGAGAATCAAAAGGAAATGCTTCTTATTCGTGTAAATACTTTAGAGAATGAAATGCGTAAATTAAAGGAACAGATGGTAACAACATCCTGAAAACAAAGGTTATAGAGAATGTGAATTCTGAAAAAAGGAATTTACATTCTCTTTTTTCAGAAGAAAATGAATTATGTTCTGAAGTTATTCAGCATGTAATTGACTTATTAGCCAGAGAGTATATCCATAATCCACATGAACTTTACAAATTCTTGTAATCAAAATGATAGCAAGAAGAGCAAAACAGCTGATAATTCCTTCTACAGGGTGATTTACTACTATCAGCCACCGCTTTTGATAACCTGCTTGATTTATTCTCCAGGTCTGGATAAAATAGTAAATAGGAATTTTAATTATATATAATGAAATAAATAATAATTTGACGGGGGACAAACCTTTGAATTACAAGAAAATGAAAAACCTTTTCCTGAGACAGTCCTATCTGGATTCCTGGGAAGACTATGAAAACAGTCTGCGAAAGCCCAGCTTTATCAAATGGGATTATATAATCCTTACTGCATCCAATGAAGAGCAGGCTCGTACATACCAGGAACAGATAGACTACAGGCTGGCCCAGGGGCTTCTGCCTGCGGGGACGCAGTATGCAGTGCTTCCCGATCCGGAGGGAAAGCGGGTGGGTTCGGGCGGTGCCACCTTTAATGTCCTGAAATATATTGCAGAGAAAGAGCGGCAGACAGATACCGGAAACCTGTTTAAGAACCGCAGGATTCTTGTCATTCATTCAGGAGGAGACAGCAAAAGGGTTCCTCAGTATTCCGCCTGCGGAAAGCTTTTTTCACCGGTGCCCAGGCAGCTGCCGAATGGGTATGCGTCCACACTGTTTGATGAGTTTGTAATCGGTATGTCCGGGGTTCCTTCCAGGATACCGGAGGGGATGCTGGTTTTGTCGGGAGATGTGCTCCTGCTTTTCAATCCGCTGCAGATTGACTTCAATTATCATGGTGCGGCCGCTATTTCTATGAAGGAGAACGTATTGACCGGAAAGGATCATGGGGTATTTCTGAATGACGGCAATGACTATGTTGGTCAATTTCTGCACAAACAAAGTGAGGAACGCCTGCGTCAGCTGGGTGCGGTAAACGGTCAGGATAATGTGGATCTGGACACCGGAGCGGTGATTATGGATACGGATCTTCTGCATGCATTGTATGGGCTTATCAGTACAAATGGACAGTTGGATGAAGATAAATTCAGGGAATTCGTGAACGAGGATGCCCGGATCAGCTTTTACGGTGACTTTTTGTATCCGCTGGCCCGTTCTTCCACGCTGGAGCAGTATTATGAGGAAGCGGCGGAAGGAACCATTAATGAACAGCTTCTGACCTGCCGCCGGAAAATTTGGGAGGCTCTTTCCCCTTTTTCCATGAAGCTACTGTGTCTGTCCCCCGCGGAATTCATACATTTTGGGACAACTGCGGAACTTCGCAGGCTTGTGACGGCTGACGTGGAAGATTATGAATTTTTAGACTGGAAAAAGCAAGTGTCCACGACGGCACCGGATCATGCGCCGTATGCAGCCCACAATAGTTATGTGGGAAAGCGGGCCGGGATTTTGCCGGGTGCGTATCTGGAGGACAGTTATGTTCTGGATGAAACGCAGATTGGGCAGGGAAGTGTGATATCCAATGTGAAACTGAGAAATGTTACGGTGCCTGACCAGGTGGTGCTTCACGGCCTGCGGCTTCTGGACGGCAGGTATGTGGTACGGATTTATGGTGTTTCGGATAATCCCAAGGGGACCCTGGAGAAAAATGCCGGTTTCCTGGGCACAAGCCTGCCGGCGTTTCTGGAAAACAACGGTCTGAAGCCGGAAGAAATATGGGATACGCAGGAACACTATTTATGGTTTGCCGCCCTTTATCCTGCAGCGGATACTATGGAGGAGGCAATCAGACTTTCCTTACTGGTAAAACGGATGGCGGACGGCACAGCTGCTTTCGAAGAACGGGAGGAATGGAAAAAGGCGGATCGGAAAAGTCTTTATTCCAGTTTTAACGGAGCGGATGTCCTTGCCATCAGCAGATGGCAGCATGAACTGGAAAGCCGCATTTTAGCCAGTAAATTTGTCTGGGCGATTGAGGGCGGAAGCTACTATAAAGAAGCGCTGCGTGTGTTCGGTGCCCATGGAATCAGTACGGATATCTATGAAATGCTTCTGGAGGATGCCGGAAAGTCTGTATTTTCGCTGAAGATCCGTATCTATTATGCCCTGGCCCAATATATGAAGGAAAAACGTGTTTCTTTTAAGGGTAAGGGGTATGATGCCCTGGAGGCTATGTGTTTTGAAACCATTCAGAAAACCATTTATGATAATGCGGCAGAAAAGCTGCCCTGCAGCCGGGATTACCGCATTGCAAAAGGAGAGGTATCCGTAGAGCTTCCGGTGCGCGTGAATTGGGGCGGCGGCTGGACCGATACGCCTCCGCATTGCAATGAAAAAGGAGGAACGGTTCTCAACGCTGCGCTGAAGCTGAATGGTATCTACCCTATTCAGATACAGGTAAAGCGCCTGGAACGGCTTCATGTGGAATTTGCCAGCACGGATATCGGAGCTTCCGGCTGCGTGGAAACCGTGGAGGAGATACAGGACTGCCATAATCCATATGATTCCTTTGCGCTGCATAAAGCTGCTCTGATCGCCTGTGGTATCATACCGCTGCAGGGAGGAAATCTGGAAGAAATCTGCCGCCGCCTGGGGGGAGGAATCAGCCTCTCCACAAGAGTGGTGGGAATTCCGCAGGGTTCCGGTCTGGGAACCAGCAGCATCCTGTCCGGGGCCTGTGTGAAAGGGCTTTTTGAATTCCTGGGCAGAGAAGCATCGGAAGAAGAGATATATGATATTGTCCTGAACATGGAACAGATTATGAGCACTGGGGGAGGATGGCAGGACCAGGTCGGCGGACTGACGGCGGGCATTAAGTTCATTACCACCATGCCCGGCATCGGGCAGAAAATCAAAGTAGAAAAGGTACAGCTTTCCCAAAAGACAAAGGAAGAGCTGCAGGAACGGTTTGCCCTTGTTTATACCGGTCAGCGCAGGCTTGCCCGCAATCTGCTGCGTGACGTGGTTGGCGGATACCTGGGAGGGCGTCCGGAATCCATAGATGCCCTGGAAAAAATGCAGAATCTGGCGGTATTGATGAAATTTGCCCTGGAAAGGGATAATGTGGATGGCTTTACCGAACTGCTGAACCAGCACTGGGAGCTTTCCAAACAGCTGGATGCAGGCTCTACCAATACCTGTATTGAACAGATCTTCATGGCCTGTGAGGATATGATAGATGCCAGATTTATCGCAGGAGCAGGAGGAGGCGGCTTCCTTCAGATGATTTTGAAAAAGGGAATTACCAAAGATATGCTTAAAAGCAGGCTTCATGAAATATTTCAGGAGAGCGGTGTGGATGTCTGGGACAGTACTTTTGTATGAAATGGGTTTAAACATAAAGCCGGGAGGTAAAACATCTCTCGGCTTTATGTTTTTAATTCTCCCCGGCCTATCTTACTTGTTTTTTACATTTCCAGATGAGCATTTTTTTGGCATCCTCCAGATGCTCGCGGCACAAAATACGATAGTGAATCCATCCGCCGTCACCACAGGGGTATCTTCCGTCTATAATTTCCCTGGTATAAGGCAGCAGTTCCTGATATACGCCTTCGAACTGCCGGTTGTCCATACGCAGCATCAGGGTAAATGCCTGATCCTCAGCAAAAATGTCACAGATAAGCTTGTTTTTCCTGCTGTGCTTGACACCCCATCCATAACTGTTTCCATAAGGGAAGCGGATTTGCTGCTGTGTGTCCCATTCCTTTGCAAGGAAATCATTCAGTTCACGGTAAAGTTCTCCATTTATCCCACAGTGTCTGACTAAATCCTCCATAGTAGGAATTTCCTGTTTAGTCAGCATTCGTTCATACATGACGCTCCTCCTGTTTTTTTACGTATTGTTCCATAATATCGTCCGGTATCCGTAGAGAATAGCGGCATTGCAAATCTCCGGCCAATGCGCATGAGAGGACTTTCCCCTCCAGTTCCCGGTCAAAAACGGCCTCCCAGAAATTTTTAATGTGCCCGAGGCTGCAATTGCACAGCGTGGAAGAAACCGGAGTATCGGTAAGGATGGATTCCTTAGCGAAAGGGCAGTGGCAGGAATAGTAACGTTTCATTTTGGAATCGCAGGCTTCCAGATAGGGACCTATACTGGCAGGTAAAGCTTTCAGATACAGCTTATTGTCCTTTCTGATCCCGGATATCATATCGGGGTTTTGCCTGATATAGGCTAGAACCTCATCCGTAACAGGATCCCCATAAAAATCCTTGCCGTTTTTATTCAATTGGATAAAGTTATTCATTTCATTCTCATAATGCTTCTGAAGAAAGAGATCCTAGTCTCCTGTTTCAAGAAATACATCCCTTGCCCATGCGCTTTGTGCGGGGTGAAGGCCGTGGCGTACACGGGATAATGTAACATTCCTTGTTTTTTCATCGGTCATCGTACGGAACCGTTCCATAAACTGATACATGTTCCGGCATTGGCATCCGGGCTCCGTTTCCATCACCGGCAGCGTCAGGCCATCCGTAAGCCGCAGCCAGAATTCTTCTCCCAATTCTTCCCGGATACATCGTTCAAAAGTAGAAAATCCGAATTCCCCATTATAGATTATGTTGTGATCAGACATAAACTGTCCCCCTTTATCCCCGCGGATAATGAACCAAACAGATGCGCCTGAAAGGCGGCTTTGGCGGTTGCAGCGGGAAAATAATTCAGTGAATTTGCTTTATATCATCGGACGATGACCGTTGTATCCCGCCGGAGATATAAACCGTTACTTTCGTTTAAGTATAACATAATAAAGCTGACAACATATGTCATATTATTTTTAAATTTGGGCGTCTGCCTGTGCCTCCTGAGGGTAACAGATTAGGGCAAGGTGCGGCGGAGCAGTATAGGAGGCCAGACGGAGCAGCATAGGAGGGCAGTTTTTACTTTACAAACGATTCTCCATGTGCTATTATTCAAATACCGACAGACAGTCGGTCTATAATATATAGCCATCACACAAGAAATAAATGATCAAAAAAGAAGGCCTTCTCTGTACAGGAAGAAAGGAATAAAGCATGAGAATAGTGAAGGAAGCGGAAGAACGCAGAAATGAAATATTGGATGCGGCAGACATACTTTTCGGGCAAAAAGGTTTTGATGCTACCAGCACCAACGATATTCTGGAGAAGGTAGGCATTGCCAGAGGTACACTGTATTATCATTTTAAGTCCAAGGAGGACATTCTGGACGCCCTGATCAAACGGTATCAGGAACAGATTATAAACGCGGCCAGAGCAATTGCAGCAGATAAGAGTATTTCAGTCCCTGTGCGTATCATAAAAGTGATCCGCGCCATGAATGTGAGTCAGGGCAGCGCAAAAGAGTTGAAGGAACAGATGCACAAGCCTCAGAACGCGCTGATGCACCAAAAGACCCAGACGGTTGTGCTGGAAGGCGTGACGCCGATTCTCACGGAGATAATCCGGGATGGGATAGAGGAAGGACTTTTTGCAACACCTTATCCCCGGGAATGTATGGAGATGCTGCTGTTATATGGCGGTACGGTGTTTGATGATGCGGCGGATACCTCACAGGATGTGAGGGAGCAGCGTATCCGGGCTTTTATTTTTCATACGGAAAGGCTTCTGGGAGCCGAGAGCGGCAGCCTGACCCCATATATGCTGCAAATGTTCGGCTTGAGATAGGGGAGTGCGGAAACCATATGTTTTCCTGATATGTGTACTGCTTCAACCGTATACGTGTACAAATTGTGCAGATGGGAGCAATAATGATTGGTAAAATGATACATAATGATCTGGCGAAAAACAGGGCCGTCACATTGGCCGCCACAGTTTTTATAGCGGCTGCCGCTCTTCTCGTTTCGCTGGCGGCGCTTCTTGCCATCGATCTGGCGGGTGCGGTAGATGCTTTCATGGAGCGGGCAGAGACTCCTCATTTTATGCAGATGCATACCGGGGAAATCAACCGGGAAGCTCTGGAACAGTTTGCTGCGGATAATGAAAATGTGAAAAGCTTTCAAATACTGCCTTTTCTTAATGTGGAGGGCGGAAAGATAAGGCTGGGGGAGAATACACTTACAGGTACCACCCAGGATAACGGTTTTACCATACAGGGACTACAGTTTGATTACCTGATGGACTTGGAAGGGAAGCGGATACAGCCACAGGAAGGGGAACTGTATGTACCTGTCTGCTACAGGCAGGAGAATATGGCTGGCATTGGAGATACAGCCGTAATCGGTGGTATTCCGCTGCGTATAGCCGGTTTTTTACGGGATTCCCAGATGAATTCTCTGTTGTCCTCCTCCAAACGGTTCCTGGTGAATCCGCATGATTATGAGAAAATGGAAGGCGTGGGGAAGGAAGAATATCTGATTGAGTTCAGGTTAACGGACCCTTCTGCGGCAGACGCGTTTTCTCATGCATATACAGCGGCAGGGCTTCCGGCAAATGGGCCTGCCATTACATATTCCCTCATTAAAATGATCAATGCCATGTCAGATGGTATTATGATAGGTCTGCTCCTGCTGGTGAGTATCCTGGCCGTGCTCATTGCTCTGCTGTGTGTACGCTTTACGCTTTTATCACAGATAGAGGAGGATTACCGGGATATTGGGGTGATGAAAGCTATCGGTTTCCGGATTTCCCATATGAAACGGATTTATCTTATGAAATATGCGGTATTGGGAGGAATCGGCTGCCTTGCCGGGTTTGGCCTGTCCTTGCTTTTGCGTGAACCGATGCTGGTGAATATCCGGCAGAATATGGGGGAAGCAGGGAGGGAAGGCTTTTCTCTTGCCGCCGGTTTTTGCGGAGTGGCGGGAGTTTTTGCTGCGATACTTATTTTTACAGGCCGTGTGTTGAACCGGTTCCGCGGCATATCGGCTTCCCGTGCGATAGGATTCGGTTTTGAAGAGGAAACGGGCAGGACGGCCGGCCGTATTTTTCCGGGACTCAGCCGTTTGGTGGGAGTTAATGCCGCCTATGGCCTTCTGGATGTTTTTTCCCGTAAAAAAATATATGCCACGATTCTGGCAGTGCTGGTGTTCACGGTATTTATTGTGATTGTCCCGCGGAATCTGTACAGCACAATTGCGGACAAAAGCTTTTCCTCTTATATGGGGATAGGGGACTGTGATCTGCGGATGGATATCCAGCAGACAGAGGACTGTGCGGGTAAGGCCCAAAGCATAGGGGAAGCGCTGGAAAAAGAGAATGCAGTAACAGATTACACGGTGCTTCATACGAAAAAATTTACCATCCTGAATGCGGAAGGTCAGGAAGAAAATATCAAAATTGAGTTTGGTGATCACAATGCCTTTCCGGTGTCTTATGCGAAAGGCGGCGCACCCTTGACACAGGAACAGATTGCCCTTTCCGCACTTCTGGCAAAGGAGCTGGGAAAAGAAGTGGGCAGTACGCTGACCCTGTTCACAGGGACAGGAGAGATGACCCTGAGTGTATGCGGAATCTATTCGGATATCACGAATGGAGGAAAGACGGCAAAGGCTGTTTTCACGGATATGGACGCGGAACCCATGTGGAGTGTGGTGTATGCAAAGCTGGACGGTTCCGTTCCGGCCGCAAAAGCGTCTTTATATTACCGGGCACTTTTCCCGTTTGCCAAGGTTACGGATATCCGGGAATATGTGGCGCAGACATACGGACAGACACTTCAGTCGGTAGAACGGGCGGCAACTGCAGCCGCTGCGGCCGCTATTATTATTACAACGTTTATTACCCTGCTTTTTGTCAGGCTGCTGATCGCGAAAGACAGATATGCCATTGCCGTAATGAAGGCCGGCGGTTTTACCAATAGGGATATAAAGCTTCAATATATATGGCGTCTGGCCGCCGTGATGCTGACAGGCCTCCTCATCGGCATCTTCTTTGCAGGTACGGCAGGGGAAAAGCTGGCGGGAGCAGTTCTCTCCGCGTTGGGAACGGTCTCCTTCCGGTTCCGTGTCAATCCACTTGCGTCCTATCTGGCCTGTCCGCTGTGGATGGTCTGTTCGGTAGCAGCAGGGGTTTTGGCCGGCGTACAGGGCGTGAATAAGATCGATACCGGTGAAAACATAAAAGAATAGTTGCAAGGATGCCGTTTGGCACAGAAGGAAAAGCGAATGAAAGAGATAATCAGCGGAAAAAGCCTGGTAAAGACGTTTGGACAGGGGCAGGAAAAAAGAAGAGTATTGGATGAAGTGAACATATCGGTAGAGGAAGGGGAATTCCTTTCTATTATGGGACCTTCCGGTTCGGGAAAGTCCACGCTGCTATACGCCTGCAGCGGTATGGATGGGGTTGACGGCGGAACGATAGCCTTTTGCGGCAAAGAGCTTTCTTCTTTCCGGGAAAAAGAGCTTGCTGACCTGCGCAGAACACAAATGGGGTTTGTATTCCAGCAGCCTTCCCTCTTGAAAAACCTGAATATTCTGGATAATATCGTTTTCCCATCCCTGCGGGATCGCCGGAAAAATACCCGCGAAATAGTGGAGAGGGCGAAGGTGCTGATGGAAAGGACAGGAATAAGCGGGCTGGAAAAAAGAAAAATTACTCAGGTTTCGGGAGGCCAGCTTCAGCGTGCGGGAATCTGCCGTGCTCTTATGAACCGGCCGGAGATTGTTTTTGGGGATGAACCTACCGGAGCGCTGAATTCCAAAGCGTCGGAAGAAATCATGGATCTTTTTACGGAAATTAATGAACAGGGGACCGCCGTGATGCTGGTAACCCACGATGCCAAAATAGCGGCACGTACCCGGCGCGTCCTCTTTTTGTCGGACGGCAGGGTGGCGGGGGAATTGGAGCTGCCTAAAGCCGGAGGCCTCAGCCGGGCCGCTAAAATGAATAAAGTGATGGAAAAAATGCACCTGCTGGGAATTTGAAGTCTTCCCGGCAGACGTACCGGTATTATCAGCGGATGCTCCTGGCCATTTCCAGAAGTCTGGGATAGGCATAGGAGAAAAAGTCCTGATAGCTTTCACAATAGCTGTTCAGCCCCGGAGTCCTTCCGTCGGGAAGAAGCGTCCTGTCCCGGCGGCAGCCGTTCCGGCACAGAGGATACCAGCGGCATTCCTTACATTTGTCGGGAACGTGACGGGACAGATTGACAAAATCCAGGCCTTCCCGGGCCTGATTCATTTCTTCAAAGGAGTTTTCCCGGATATTTCCCAGCTTCCAATCATCCAGGACATAAAAGTCACAGGGGTAGACACTTCCGTCAGCCTCTATCACCCATTGCTCCGAACAAATCCCCATCATATTGCAGGATTCCGGGGGATAGTTATGCAGCATACCGACCCAGTTTTCAAAAGTGCGGTTATAAACCGGATGCCCTTCCTTCCAGTCAGTATACCAATAATCAAAAAGATCCTTCAGGAACTTCCCATATCGGTCCGGCGTTAGGGAATATGTAAGGCTGCCCTTGTTTTCTTCAAAAGGATCGATACAGGGTATATACTGCTGGTAGGTGAAGCCCTGTTCTCCGAAAAACTGATAGATCCGTTTGATCCGCCTGGCGGACTGGGCCGTCACCACCGTGAGAATATTAAATTCCACCTTGTATTCCTGGAAAAGGCGGGCTGTTTCCATGACCCGCGTAAAGCTTCCGGTTTGATCAGGAAATTTGCGGTTTTCATCGTGCAGCTGTTCGTAGCCGTCCAGCGATAAGCCCACAAGAAACCGGTTGTCATGAAGAAAACGTGCCCACTCTTCATCGATGACAATCCCGTTGGTCTGCAGGCTGTTGTGGATTTCGACCCCTCTGTGATTATGTTTCTTTTCAATCTCTATAAGGGTTCTGAAAAAATCCAGGCCGGCCAGGGTAGGCTCCCCTCCCTGAAAAGCAAAGGTTGCCATACGGGTCACCTGGTTCAGCGTTTTTTCCACCAGAATATCCAGTGTCTCTTCGGACATCATCCCATAGGTTCTTTCGCTGCGGTTATTCATTTCATCCGCATAAAAACAGTAACGGCAGCGGAGATTACAGCTCCCGGAAGCAGGTTTGATCAATAAAGTAACAGCAGGCTGTTTTGGCATGGCAATAGCTCCTCTCAATGTATATAAATTCAGAATATAACAAATTGGATAACTTGGCAACTCTATCTAAGTTTCCGCTCCGAAGCTGCGGCACATTTCCATAAAACGACGTGCGTTTTCCGTCAGATATTTGTTTTGATGGTAGATGATGGAAAAGCTTCGGTGCAGGGCCGGCGCGTCGAAGGGGATGCAGGAAACGGTGCCCTGGTTTAACGCTTCCGCCACCAGCAGGCAAGGCAGGGCGGAAATGCCTATATTTCTGCTCACGGCCCGCACAAGGGATTGGGTGCTCACACTTTCCCACAAAATGGTCATTGGCAGCTGGCTGTAGTTCATCAAGTCCTCAGCGGCTTCCCGGCCGGCGCTTCCTTTTTCCCGCAGGACAAAGGGGCAGGCGGAGATATCCTTAAGGGATACGTCCTTTTTTTGGAGAAGAGGATGCTTAGGCGAGCAGATAAAGCAGATCCGATCCTCCAGAAAAGGTTCGCTTATGATTTGGTTATGCTGGGGCGTTCCTTCCACAAGGGCAAAATCCAGCTGGTTGTTCAGCACGGCCTCTTCGATAAAGCCGGAATTATTAATGGTTACTTTAGGGCTTGCAGAAGGGTATTGCATGGTATACTGCTGTATCAGCGAGGGCAGAAGGAAATTGCCGATAGTTACGCTGGATCCGATGCGCAGGGTGGCGGATTGTTTCCAGGCCGGGATCTTTTCTTCCATTTCATCAAACAGGGATATGATATGGAGGGCATAGTCATAGAGCTGTTCCCCCTGCTCGGTGATGAAAATCCGCCTGGAAAATCGTTCGAAAAGGCGGATTTTGTAATTCTCCTCCAGTTCCCGGATAGCAAGGCTTACTGAGGGCTGGGCGAGGTGCAGGCGGTCAGAGGCTTTGGTGATGCTGCGTTCCTGATAAACAGCTACAAAAATACGAAGATGGCGTAACGTCATGGAAGAATCCTCCGTTGTGAATTCATAATGATTTTGTTATGTAATATATAATATAATACTATTTTACTTATATAACAAGTGGATGTATACTTACCATGTCGGATAAAAGAAAACAATCCATAGTATAAAAAATGGGTAAAGGGGTTTGGTAATGGAAAAGAAAAGTAAAGTGCTTAAAAAGTTATTTTTTTCCACCCTGTATCTGAGTACCTTCACCTTCGGAGGCGGATACGTAATTGTGACATTGATGAAGGATAAGTTTGTGGATGAGCTTCACTGGATAGATGAGGAAGAGATGCTGGATCTTGTGGCAATCGCCCAGTCATCGCCGGGAGCCATTGCAGTAAACGGAGCAATTGTAGTCGGATATAAGCTGGCCGGCATTCCCGGTGTCCTGTGTTCCATACTCGGGGCGATCCTGCCGCCTATGATTATTCTGTCGCTGATCTCCCTGTGTTATGATGCCTTCCGTTCCAACCTCATAGTGGGTTCCATGCTGAAAGGGATGCAGTCCGGGGTTGCCGCTGTGATTGCATCGGTGGTTTTTGATATGGGGAGCAAGGTCGTGAAGGAGAAGGACTGGATGAATATTGTTATCATGGGAGTCAGCTTCCTGATTAGCTATTTCTTCCAGGTAAACGTGGTATTGATTATCATTGTGGTGGCATGTATCGGAGCGGTACGCACTTTCGTTAAAGAAAGAAGGGGGGCAAAGGCATGATTTACCTCCAGTTGTTCTTAAGCTTTCTACAGATTGGCGCTTTCAGCTTCGGCGGAGGTTATGCCGCCATGCCTTTGATTCAGAGCCAGGTGGTTGATCTGCACGGCTGGCTGACCATGAAGGAATTTACCGATTTGGTGACCATTGCGGAGATGACACCGGGCCCCATTGCCGTGAATTCAGCAACTTTTGTGGGAACGCAGATAGCCGGACCGCTTGGTGCCATTATTGCGACGGCAGGCTGTATTCTGCCCTCCTGCATCTTCGTAACCGCCCTTGCCTATATTTATATGAAATACCGGAAAATGAGCATGCTCCAGGGAATACTTGGCTCCCTGCGCCCTGCGGTGGTGGCGATGATCGCCAAAGCCGGGGTTACTATTCTGATATCCGCCGTATTCTTGAGCGGAGCGGTGGAAGTAGCACTGGATAATATTTCTGTCCGTGCGATTCTGTGGTTTGCGGCGGCATTAGTCCTGCTGCGGAAAAAGAAGATGAATCCTATCATGGTCATGGTTTTGTGCGGGGTCATGGAAACGATATGTGTACTGGTGATGAAATGGATATAAGTAATCTTTTTACTATAGGGGAAATGGGAAGGCTTTTCCGTACCAACATCCGGACGCTGCGTTATTATGATGAAATCGGCCTGCTGAAGCCGGAGATGGTGGACGCCTCCACCGGTTACCGATATTATTCTTCCAGGCAGTTTGAACGGATGAATACCATTAAATATCTGCGTACCCTGAATATGCCGCTGGATAAAATCAGGGCATTTTTTGAGAACAGGGATACAACGGTTATAGAACAGATATTGGAGGAGCAGCTGGAAGAAACCAGAAAGCAGCTTTCTTCGCTGCACGCCATAGAAAGGAAGCTTGCCACCAGGCTGGATCAGCTGCATTATGCGATGAATGCGCCTTTGGGAGAAATCTGCAGGAAATTCGTTCCCGCCCGCCCTGCGGCTTTCCTGAAAAAAGAGATCTCCCTGGAGGAAAGCCTGGAATATCCTATCCGGGAATTGGAACGGACCAACCAGCTTCCGCCTTCTGTTTTTCTGGGAAAGGTGGGGGTGTCCATCAGCAGGACCGATCTGATGAAAAGGCAGTTTGCCCATTTCTCAGGTATTTTTATTTTACTGGAAGAGGAAGATAATTATCAGGGAGAACGTACCCTGCTTCCGGAGGGGGAATATCTCAGTATTTTGTATACAGGTACCCATCAGGATTCCGCTTCCTATTATGAAAGGCTCCTGGAATATATGAAACAGCAGAAGCTTTTCTGCTCCGGGGATTCCGTGGAAATTACCTGGATAGATTCCGGCTTTACCGATGACCAGGGAAAATATGTGACGGAGCTGCAGATTCCTGTTGCAGTGCACCGCGACGCCCAGTATACTGAAAGCATCAGGAGGGATTCCTGAAAATACAGGAAAAAAGGGGTAATTAAATGGAAAAAGGGAGAGATTCTTCCGATAGAGAAAAAGGTCCCGGGCCATGGACACTGGGGTTCCGGATCCCGGAAGAAGAAGGGATTATCTTTTTAGGAGAGGATGACGGAAGGGGTTTTGAACTGGAATTCAGAAAAGGGAAGCTTTCCGTCAGCATCCGGTTTCCTGTCAGGACGGAGCCGGTTAAGCTGGAGGCGGCATGTGAGCCGGGATATGAGGCCATGCTTACTTATACCGGGTACAGGCTGGAGCTGTGGGCCGAAGGAGAGCTGGCGGATGAGGACTGGCCTATCGGGCAGGTGGATATCGCAGGAATCTGTAAAACGGGACAGGGAATCCCGGTAAGCCTGCAGTTGGGGAAATGTCCTGTAAGGCAGGAAAAAGAACGTACTTTTACAGGGATACAGGGATGGAAACCGGAAGGGGCCAATGTGCATCTCGGTGACTGCATGCCTTTTTATTGGGAGGGAACCTTCCATCTCTTTTATTTGTATGACCGCCGGGGCCATAAAAGCAAATGGGGGCTGGGAGCCCATCAGTGGGCGCATATAGCGACCAGGGATCTGGTGAACTGGACGGAATACCCGATTGCCGTGGGAATTGATGAAGAAGCGGAAGGATCCATCTGTACGGGATCGGTTCTGTTCCATGACGGAAAATACCATGCTTTTTATGCGGTCCGTATGTGTGACGGATCCCCTGCGCAGCTTACCTGCGCCGTATCGGAGGACGGCATTCAATTCATAAAGAGCCATGAGGTTTTTGCCCTGCAGCCCCCTTACGACGGGGCGTCGGCCCGGGATCCAAAGGTGATCCGGGATGAGCAGGGAACGTTTCATATGTTTGTAACAACCTCTCTCATAAAGGACGGGCAGAGCAGAGGCTGTCTTGCCCATCTGTTATCCTCCGATCTCATTACTTGGGAGACGGCGGAACCCCTTGTGGTGCTGGATATCAGCGACCAGCCGGAATGCAGTGATTATTTTAAACTCGGGGGATATTATTATCTGGTATACAGCAATTTCGGTACGGCCAGATACTTTTTTTCGCCGAACCCGTTCGGCCCATGGCAGGCCCCGGAGGATAATATCGTGATGGAACGTGCCTACCGCGTCCCCAAGGCGGCGGAATGGAAAGAGGGGCGGATCCTCTTTGCGGGTTTCTATGTGGATCCGGATGTTGACTATGGCGGAACGGTGCGTTTTTATGAGGCGAAGGCACGCAAAGACGGTTCCCTGCGTTTCCTTCCGGTGCCGGAGATGGAGGAAGGCTGTTGACGGATTATCCTTATGTCCGGGCAGGTAAAAAAATAAAAAGGGTTGACCCTCCAGTTACTGGAGGGTTTATTCTTTGTCCATATTCTTATATCTACGGGAGAGAACTACATATGAAACGGACAGAGAATAACCTGACAAAAGGGAATGTGATCCGGGTACTGTTTACCTTTGCCGTACCCTTTATCGCGGCAAATATCATACAGGCCCTGTATGGAGCTGTTGATTTGTTTGTCATCGGCAGATACTGCAGCCCGGAAAGCGTGGCGGCGGTTTCTACAGGAACACAGGTAACACAGATCATCACGAGCCTGATTACAGGGCTGACACTGGGAAGTACAATTCTGGTTGGTAAATATACGGGGATGGAAGCGGAGGAGGAAGTTAAGAAAACGATAGGGACCACCCTCACCGTATTTGCTATAGCAGCGGCTCTTCTTACGGTGCTGATGCTTCTGTTTACGGATCAGATCCTGCTTCTGCTCAAAACCCCGGAGGCCTCCTTTGAACTGGCGGGAACCTACGTGCGCATCTGCTGCTGCGGGATCCTGTTCATCTGCGGCTATAATGCAATCAGTGCCATTCTGCGGGGATACGGGGATTCCCGCAGGCCGATGCTCTTTATTGCGCTTTCCTGTATCCTGAATATTGCGGGGGATTTCATCCTGGTAAAGGGAGCAGGCCTGGGGGTGGCAGGTGTCGCTTTGGCTACCATCGGATCCCAGGCGGTAAGTATGATAACGGCAATCATCTATCTGAACCGCAGGCGTTTTATCTTCACCTTCCGGCTGGAGAATTTCCGGATTGATCCGGGAAAGGTAAGAGAACTTGCCTGGGTGGGAATCCCCATTTCCCTGCAGGAATGTATGGTGCGGTTTTCCTTTCTGTATCTGACCAGCGTAACGAACAGGCTTGGGATCTATGCGGCTTCCGCAGTGGGCATTGCCAGCAAATATGATGTATTTGCCATGCTGCCCGCGACCTCTGTCGCCAATGCGCTGGCAGCGGTTACGGCACAGAATTACGGAGCCGGGAAACCGGAACGCGCCAGAAAAAGCCTGTTCGCAGGCCTCATTTTCGCTGCTGCGGCCTCCTCCCTTTTCTGGCTGTGGGCGCAGTTGTCTCCGCAGTCCATGATTGGTATATTTTCCGGAGACCCGGCCATCATTGAAGCAGGGATCCCCTTTTTTGTCACTTGCAGCTATGATTATATCGCCGTTAGCTTTGTTTTCTGCCTGAACGGGTATCTGAACGGGCGATCCAAAACCATATTTACCATGATAAGCTGCGGCTTCGGGGCACTGGCCCTGCGGATTCCCCTGATTCATCTGGTTTATACATACTGGCCCGGGGATCTCACCCGGATAGGGGCTATTGCGCCTGTGGTTTCCGGTTTTATGGCCTTTTACACCCTGATCTATGTAGGGATACAGTTTTATAAGGAAAGACAGCAGACAACAGAGAACGCTGTACGGGCCGATGTATTATAAACGGGTTTCCAAAACAGGAAACGCCATTGCAGAAATATTTGCAATGGCGTTTCTTATCCTATATAATTAGCTTTAAAATGTGCGGCCTCCTCCGGAAATAACGCCGCTTATCCCGCCTTTTATTTCAGGAACAGCTCAATAACGGGTACCAGGCTGTGGGGCTTCACCGGAGGAAGGTAGAGAATGAGATCATCATTTTTCTTTTCTTCATCCTGTGCGGAAAAATGGTCAATGGCACCTTCGGTGAACAGGATTTCGCTTCCGTCATGAAGGAACTGTACATATTCCACCTTTCCCGCCAAACCTGGCAGACACAGATGGGCGAAGGGATAGGCGAACAGATGGAGATACAGTCGGCTTCCGTCCTCGCTCTGGGTATAACGGCAGTCGGCAGGAGCGGTAAATTCCGGTTCCGCCATGGTGCAGCCGTAAATGGAGCGGCTGTTATATTTCATCCAGTCCGCATAGACCTTCAGAGCTTCCTCCGCGCGGTAATCCAGATAACCTCTGGAGGTGGGGCCTACATTCATCAGCAGGTTGCCGCCGCAGGATACCGTATTGATCAGCATACGGAGAAGCATTTCCGGTGTTTTCCAGGTCTGCTCATCACGGTAATAGCCCCAGGAGCCGGAAAAGGTCTGGCAGGCTTCCCAGGTAACCAGTTCACCGGTTTCCTTGTGGGTGATCCAGCCGGTGGGCTGATACTGTTCCGGAGTCCAGAGATCCTGTTCGATATCCGTACGGTTATCGATGATAATATCCGGCTGGAGGGATCGTGCCGTAGCAAGGAGTTTTTCGGCTTCCCAGTCCTCTTTTCCTTTCCCCTTCATCCAGGAACAGGGGCCTTCCCCATCCCTGCCGTCGTAGGAAAAATCAAACCAGAGGACATCGATTTTTCCGTAGTTGGTAAGCAGCTCGGTAACCTGGTTCCTCATGTATTCCGCATATTTCTGCATGTCCCGTCCCTGGTTTAGTTCCAGGGCGTCCGCATCGTCTCTGCGGGGATGCAGGACATCAATGGGAAAATCCGGATGATGCCAGTCGATGAGAGAGTAATAGAACCCGATGTGCAGTCCCTCCGCGCGGAAAGCATCTACATATTCCCGGATTAAATCCTTTCCGCAGGGAGTATTGGTGGATTTATAATCCGTATATTTGCTGTCGAACAGGCAGAAGCCTTCATGGTGTTTAGTGGTCATAACCACATATTTCATGCCGGCGGCTTTCGCCTGTTTTGCCCATTCCTTCGGGTCATAAAGATCCGGGTTAAAATGTTTGAAATAGAGATCGTAATGCTCTTCGGAGATTTTTTCATTGGTTTTCACCCATTCATGACGTGCGGGCATCGCATAAAGCCCGAAATGAATGAACATACCAAACCGGTCATGGGTGAACCAGCTGGTGTCTCCGGGGGTTTTGCGGGTAACATAGCTTGACATATTTCCTCCGTTCTGCCGTAACTGCGGCACATCTTTATTTTTACCTGCCTTATTGCCGGCGGCCAAGATGTATGATGGGTATATTGTAGTTAATAATGGAGCGGGAGAACATGTCAAAAACGGGAAAAAATATGGAGTTTTCAGCATGATTTATTCAACGAACCGAAAGCCTGTAAAGCTGTGGAAAAAGCTCAGCCTGGAAGTGGCGGATTCCGGCTTTGCGAAGGCGGACACTACCTGGAATATGAAAAATGTGTGTTCCCCTTATTCCAGGATTTATTACATTCCGGAGGGAGAAGGGACGGTTATCCTGCAGGGACGGGAAATTCCGTTACGGAAAGGGCATATATACCTGATTCCGGCGGGGCTTTTATATGATTACCGGTGTGACGAATACATGGAACAGCTGTACTTCCATGTAAATATCACCATGCCTAACGGGATGGATTTATTTTACGGCTGCGGGGAGATATTTGAGAAAGGTGCGCCTTTTGGGCGGCAGGAAAAGGCGGTGAAGCTTTACTGGTCCTCCCATATGGAGGATGCCTTCCGTCTCCGGGGGATGCTTTGGGAGGAACTGGGGGATTTTATAAAAATGGCAGGGATCCAGGAGGAAGGAATGAAATGTTATTCAGAAATGGTGGATCAGGTTTTTGCGCTGGCCCAGAAACCGGTGAGCGCCAGAAATCATGTGCGTTCCCTGGCCGCCAGCCTTCATGTATCGGAAAGCACGCTTTCCAAACGGTTCCGCGGGGAAACCGGGATGACTCCCGGCATTTATCTGGAACAGCTTATGCTCCAGAAGGCCTGCCGGCTGCTGATACATAGTGACAAAACAATGGCGCAGATTGCGGAGGAACTGGAATTTTCCGATCAGTTTTATTTCGCCAAATTTTTTAAGCGGCTGATGCATATGCCGCCGAGTGCTTATCGGAGACAGATGAGAGAAAACGAAAGAGACGGATTGGAGAACAGACATGGTACAGACAATTTTTGAACTGCTTTGGTATTTTTTTATTTATTCATTTATAGGCTGGTGTGCGGAAATCGCTTATGCTGCAATAAAGCACAGGAAATTTATGAACCGTGGATTTCTGAACGGCCCCCTCTGCCCGGTTTACGGCGTGGGTATGGTGCTGATCCTTCTTTTTTTCGGATCCCTGAAAGGAAATTTTGTTTTCCTGGCGCTGGGCTGTTCGGTAATGGCGGCTGTGGTGGAATTTTTTACCGGCGCTCTCATGGAAAAGGTATTCCGGTGCAAATGGTGGGATTACTCCGGCTATAAGCATAATATAGGCGGATACATATGCCCGCAGTTTTCCCTGCTTTGGGGAATCGGGGCGGCACTTATCATTACCTTTCTCCACCCTTTTTTCGCCCCGCTCATCGGGATGATTCCTTCTCTGCTCGTAAAGATTACGGCCGTTGTGCTGCTCGTGGCAGCGGCGGCGGATTTTGTCTCCGTAACAGGCGCCATCCTGCAGATGGAGCGGACTGCGCGCATTGATGAGATTGCGGCGGGAATGCAGGAGGTTTCCAACCGGCTGGGCAATGCGATTTTCAACGGGATCCGGAAACGTATGACAAAGGCTTTTCCCAATCTGGAGAAGGAAGGGGAGAATGCGCTGGCGGAGGCGTTTCGCAGGAAGGAACGGGTAAAAAGCCTGGTATTCGCGCAAGGATGCAGCTTCCACAAGCTGGTCTGGCTGTTCTTTATCGGCGCGTTTCTGGGGGATATCACGGAAACCATATTCTGCCGCGTAACGGCGGGAGTCTGGATGAGCCGAAGCAGTGTAATATATGGTCCCTTCAGCATCGTCTGGGGAATCGGCGTGGTGGTGCTCACCATGATGCTTCATAAATACAGGGATAAGGATGACCGCTATCTCTTTATATTCGGAACCGTGGTGGGCGGAGCCTATGAATATGCATGCAGCGTTTTCACCGAAATGGTTTTCGGTACGGTTTTCTGGGATTACAGCAAAATCCCTTTTAACCTGGGAGGACGGATTAACCTGCTTTACTGTTTTTTCTGGGGGCTTGCCTCTGTGCTGTGGATTAAAAACGTATATCCGTTCCTTTCCCGATGGATTGAAAAAATCCCCAAAAAAGCCGGAACGGTAATTAGCTGGCTCTTTCTCCTGTTCATGACGGTGAATATCGTATTGTCGGGGATGGCACTGGGCCGCTACAGTGACAGGTATGCGGGAAAACCTGCGGCAAACAGCGTGGAAAGCTTTCTGGATTCCCACTATCCGGATGAACGGATGGAGCGTGTATATCCCAATGCCATCATTAAGGAATAGCGGTCTTAAGGCTGGCTGTTAAAAAATTTCATCCCGGAACAAAGCTGCATCAATCTACCAACATAAATACATCCTCAGCCACACATACTAAACGTGTCGGAGGATGTATTTTTTTATGGAAAAAAGGGATTGTGCGGCAATTTCACATACCAGCCGCACGGACTGTAAAAATACGTACCGAACCTTATTTTATGCATCAGAAAGGAGTTTTATTATGGATAAAAACGGTAATCATCTTGCTATTGCAAGTGTTCCCTGCCAGAAATGGAAATCCACCTATGAACCGGAGGCCGCCCTGAAGAAGGGGACCATCTTCCCGGAATTAAACATGCCTTTTTTCAAGGCGGATGATGGGGACGAAATCCCATCCGCCAAAAGGAATACGCAGGAAGCTGACACAAAGCAGCAGGAGAGGGAAGCTCTTCTGACGAAAATTAACGAAGCCGGCTTTATGGTAAATGATCTCACACTGTATCTGGATACCCATGAAACGGAGGAAGAGGCGCTCCGTATGTTTGAAGAGTATGCCAACCGGAAAGTAATGCTGATGAAAGAATTCGCAGAAAAATTTTATCCCCTGTCACAAAACTGTATGGTCCTGTGCGGTAAGGCGGCAACGGATACCGCGCACGGAGGATCCCCCCTGAATACAGCAAAAACATTCAGCTGGACGGATGGCCCGGCACCTTGGGAAGGAGCGTGTATATAAATGTGGGTATATGAAAAAAGATTGCAATTCCCGGTAAAAATCACAAAAACCTGTCCGAAAACGGCACAGATGATTATAAGCCAGTACGGCGGACCGGACGGTGAGCTGTCCGCATCCATGCGGTATCTTGCCCAGCGTTATTCCATGCCGGTCAAGGAAGTGGGCGGGCTGCTGACAGACATCGGGACCGAGGAACTGGCGCATATGGAGATTATCTGCTCCATGGTTTACCAGCTGACAAAGCATCTGACTATCGAACAGGCTAAGGAAGCGGGATTCGATGCTTATTATATCGATCATACCACAGCGCTCTGGCCCCAGGCTGCGGCGGGCCTGCCTTTTACTGCGATTGAATTCCAGTCCAAGGGAGATGCCATAGCGGATCTGACGGAGGATTTGGCTGCGGAACAGAAGGCGAGGACCGTATATGATAATCTGCTCCGTATGATTACGGATCCGGAAGTCAGGGAGCCTCTTAAGTTTTTGCGTACCAGGGAAATTGTCCACTTCCAGAGATTCGGTGAAGCGCTGGAAAAGACAAAGGATAAACTGGATTCCAATAACTTCTATTATTACAATCCGGAATTTGATAAGGAAATGAAGGATACTAATAAGTCATAACAGTTCAGACAGGTCTGAACAATGGATTACTGCATCCGGCTGCTGGAACCGTTGTGTGGGAGCCGGATGCCGCCCGCATCCATGTTTTCTTCCGGTCTGCGCATTTCCTGCGCAGACCTTTCCGCGGGCCGCATAGACCTTTTCGTCCATCCGGCCTTGAAACGCTTCTTCGGGCATGGTATAATTGCCCGAAGAAAATCAGGGCTGCCGGAGCGGTTCCGGTATACCGAACCAGGAGGATACATATGGTACCAAGTCTTGCGAGAATGTCGGTTATTATCAAATCCCGGCATGAAACCTCCGTTATGACGGGAAATTATGAGATGGCTTATATTTGCGGCCTGCTGTGTAAGCTTACGGGAACGGCGCCTCCACCCCTGGAGTCACCCGCCCGGCTTCAGGAAGCCATGATGAACAGTCTGGAACAATACCAGACGGAGGACGACAGGGAAAAAAATATCATTAAAATGCTCAAATACTACAAGCCGGACGGCCTGCTTGACGATCAGGTCAGGGAGCTGTACAGGATGGGACTGGAAGAAAGAACCCCCTGGAAGAGATAAAAAGACAGGAGAGAACCATGGCGAAGAAAAAAATTATGCTGCTGACCACAGGGGGGACCATCGCTTCCCACAAAACGGAGCACGGGCTTGCGCCGGCGCTCACGGCGGAGGAAATCCTGGAATTCCTTCCATCCATGGACGGTATCTGCCATCTGGAGGCCAGAAACCTTTTCAGTATTGACAGCACCAATATGACATGCAGCCACTGGATGCAGCTTGCGGGAGCCATTGAGGAAAGCTATCCTTATTTTGACGGCTTTGTCGTCCTGCACGGAACGGATACCATGGCTTATACGGCAGCCGCCCTTTCCTACCTGATCCAGAATTCCCCCAAGCCCATTGTACTCACCGGTTCCCAAAGACCTCTGGAAATGGAAATATCGGATGCCAGAATGAATCTGCGGGACAGTATTGTCTACGCGCTGGATGAGCAGTCCAGCGGTGTCAGCCTGGTGTTCGGCGGTAAGGTAATAGCGGGTACCAGGGCGAAAAAGGTAAAGACCATGAGCTATAATGCCTTTGCCAGCATCAATTACCCGGAACTGGCGGTAATGCGTGATGATCATCTGGTACGTTATATTGAGCCGAAGCCTTTTCCGGAGAAGCTTATCTTTTCCCACGGACTGAATGACCGGGTATTTCTGCTGAAGCTGACCCCGGGTATGTCTCCGCTGATCCTGAAGGATATCTTTGCCCAATATGACGGTATCATTGTGGAAAGCTTTGGAGTGGGAGGAATTCCGGACAGCCTTCTGCAGGAATTCGTCCGGCTGATGCAGGTATATGGTACCGGCAAGGCCGTGGTGCTGACAACGCAGGTAACCTATGAAGGAAGTAACATCGGGGTTTATGAGGTGGGCAAGAGAGTGCAGGAACAGTTTCATCTCCTGGAGGCTTACGATATGAACCTTGAGGCGGTCTTTACTAAACTGATGTGGATCCTGGGCCGCAAACCGGCAGACTTTGAAGAGGTAAAGGCCCTGTTTTATAAAACGGTCAATTATGATTTTTTTATGTGAATATTTTCCAATTGTCTTTCATATACTTCTTAGTAAGAATAAGAAATAACAGGAGGACAACCATGCCGAGAGGAAGGAAAAACAAATCTCTGGATGAAAGAATCCAGGATACGCAGCAGAGTATTTATAATCTGGAGGTAAGGACCCAGGAGCTTTATGAGGAATTGGAAGAGCTTCTGAAGCAGAAGAAAAATGAAGAGCTTGAGAAATTGTCGGAAGCCCTGGAAGAAGCCGGCGTTTCCGTGGATGAGGTGCTTGCCCAGCTGAAAACAGATGTGCAGGAAAACATTGCCTGAAGCAGTTGAGATGCATAAAATAAGAAGAAGAGCAGGATTGGCCTTGCGGCATGCAGACCTTCCTGTTCTTTTTTTATAAAAATTTTAGAATTGATCTTCCTGAAAAGAAAAGAAAGAATTGCGTGACAGCCGGTTACGCCATATAATAGAAATAGCGCACTAAGAAGGGAGGAACGAAAATGAGTGTATTAGGTAATCTTTTATGGTTTATTTGCGGTGGTTTTTTCAGTGCACTGGGCTGGTTTCTGGCCGGTGTTTTATGGAGCATTACGATTATAGGGCTGCCCATAGGAAAACAGTGCTTTAAGTTCGCAGCTGTGGCGGCATGGCCCTTTGGAAAAGAAATTGTTTACGGAGGAGGCGCCGGTTCGCTGATTCTGAACATCTTCTGGATGATCCTCACGGGTATCCCCATGGCTCTTGAATCGCTGCTGCTGGGTATTTTGCTGTGCATCACCATTATTGGAATACCGTTTGGCCTGCAGCATTTTAAACTGGCTAAACTGGCATTGATGCCCTTTGGCTCACAGATAATATATACATAGGAATGAGGGGATTTTGATGGGACTTCAAAAGAGTGAACAGGAAACAAAAAAGAAATGCAGTCTGGCGGCGCTGTTTGCGCCAACCGATATGACGGAGGGCTCACCCGGCAAACGGATTGTGGCCTTTGCCATACCCATGCTGATCGGCAATATCGCCCAGCAGCTGTATAATACGGTGGACAGTATTGTGGTAGGACGTTATGTGGGAGATAATGCCCTTGCCGCCGTGGGGAGTGCAAGCCCTATCCTGAATCTGCTGTTGGTGCTGTTTGTGGGCATATCTGTGGGAGCCAGTATCATGGTATCCCAGTATTTTGGAGCAAAACAGAGGGAAGAACTGTCCGGCTCCATCGGATGCAGCATCACACTGACGGCTATTTCTTCGGTAATTATTATGATAGTGGCGCCGTTGGTGGTAAGGCCGCTGCTGCGGCTTCTGAATACGCCGGAAAGCATTATGGACTGGTGCGCTTCCTATCTGATTATCCTTTTTGTGGGAATTGCCGGAATGGCTTATTATAACATTCTGAGCGGTATTCTCCGGGGGTTGGGGGATTCCGTTTCCGCGCTGGTTTATCTGCTCGTTGCGACGGTGCTGAACATCGGGCTGGATATCCTGTTTGTGGCGGTTTTCCAGATGGGAGTTGCGGGTGTGGCGCTTGCCACTGCGATTGCGCAGGCAGTATCGGCTATCATGTGCTTTTTCAAGCTGGCAAATATGAAGGATATTTTTGACCTGAAGCTGCATTATCTGAAGCCGGAAAAAAAGCATTCAGCCGATATGATACGTCTTGGCCTGCCCTCCGGCTTTACGCAGGCGGTTTTCTCCATGGCGATGATCGTTGTCCAGTCCCTGACCAACAGTTTCGGGGAAATGTTTATTGCAGCCAACGTCATCATCATGCGTGTGGACGGTTTTGCCATGATGCCTAACTTTTCCTTTGGTACGGCAATGACAACATTTGCGGGACAGAATGTGGGAGCCAGGAAATATACACGAGTGGAAAGCGGAGCCAAAGAAGGAACGATTATTTCCGCCGCCATATCCGCCGCGATTACGGCGCTGATATTAATTTTCGGCAAATATCTGATGGGCATTTTTACGGAGACAAAGGAACTGGTGGAGCTGAGTATGCACCTCATGCGGATTCTGGCTGTGGGATATATCGCCATGGCTGTGACACAGTGTCTTTCCGGCGTTATGAGAGGGGCGGGAGATACCATGACGCCCATGTGGATTTCCCTGATTACGACCGTGGCCATCCGGGTACCCCTGGCTTATGGGATCGCCTGGTTTACCAGAACGCCGGAGCTTCCCAACGGAAGAAATGAGTGTGTGTTTATTTCCCTTTTATGCTCGTGGGTACTGGGCGCCCTGATTACCTACCTTTTCTATAGGAAGGGTACCTGGAAAAAGAAAGCGCTGGATAATTGACACGGCAAACAGATTCGATCAAAAACTGCTGCTTCTAAATCAGAAGCAGCAGTTTTTTAATCTCTTGTTTCGTTTACGCGTATCCGATTATTCATCCTCGGCTTCCGTATTTTTAGGCTTGGGAGCCATGTATGTGGAATTTCCCACATATTCCGTACTCACTTCCTGGCCGTCCTGATACGTGGTAAAATACGTTTTCGCGGAAAGGCTTCCTGTTTTCTTTGCCCAAAGCTTGAAGCTGCGGCCGTTTAAATCATGATCCCATACCAGCACATTGATGGTGAGCTTCTTGCCTTCCGTATAAGCCTGCAGAATAACCGGCGCGGAATAATTGTTGCGGAACCGTAAATCCTTGGAGCCGGCAGAGATAGCCGCATCCAGTCCCAGAGGCAGATAATGTACAGGCATGCTGTGGGGATGACGCTCCAGAACCACTAGGCCGGCATTCTTTACTGCATTGTAGGTTGTGGAGGATACCTGGCAGATGCCTCCGCCGATAGCCATGACTGTTTCTCCGTTCAGATAAGCGCCTGCTTCCCGGTAGCCGTTGGCTGAGGTTCGGGGCTGGATGGCGGTGCTCACGGAGACTTCCTGCCCGGGCATGATAATCATATTGTTCAGATGACCGGCCGCTACCTTAATATTATTGATACGGTTGGAGGAGCTTGTGGAAAAGCTTGTGGTACAGCTTCCTGCCAGCACGAAGTCCGGACTGTAGGTCAGAACCCCTTCATTCACAATAGAAGTAAGGTAACCGGAGGTAAGCTCCAGAGTTATCGTCTGTGGGGTGCCCGCCGCAAACTGCTGCTGCAGCGTTGTAAGCAGCCAGTTTTTTACATTGGCATTGAGCTGGTAATAGGTTTGTCCGGAATTATAGATGTAGCTTCCCGTGCCCGTATCAAAGATGGGGCTGTCGCTTTGAAATACCTGTGTTTTCAGCTGCTCGTTAATGGCATTGAGAAATACGTCGATAACAGCTGTTTCGCCCAGAACGCACTGGGGGATCCCGGTATCATTGGAGAGGAAAACCGGATAGTCCTTCATGGTATTGATTCCCATGGCCCATACCTGGCCGTTCATGGTGAGGATAATGTTCTGGTTCAGCCATTGTGCATCAATATAGCGGCTGTCGGATATCGTAGTTGTAATACCTCCTGCCGGAGGCGCTTCTGCGGCGGCTGCCTGAATGGGCAGAGCGGCGGCAGCGGAGACCGGAGCGGCAAGAAGCAAACATATCAGTAGTAATGGTTTCCATTGTAATTTTGTCATATCTGAATACCGTCCTTTCGAAAATACACCAATTCTCTAGGAATTAGTCTTTAATAGAATATCATATATCCATAAGTTTTCCAACCGGAAAAACAGATTTTATAAAAATATGGAAATGCAGAAAGGAAAAGGGTATGATAGAAAGGCATAAACAATTGGTTAGGGAGGCTTCTATGTATAAGATTCTGCTCGTGGAGGATGACAGTACAATAACGGCGGTTTTGAAACGGACTCTGGAAAAATGGGGATATGAGGCGGAGGCTGTTTCCGACTTCGGTCATGTGGAAGAAGAATTTATCCGTTTTTCGCCGGATTTGGTTCTGCTTGATATATCCCTGCCTTTTTTTGACGGCTATTATTGGTGCCGGGAATTCCGTAAAACAAGCCAGGTGCCGATTATCTTTATCTCCTCGGCTTCCGATGACATGAATCTGGTCATGGCAGTAAACATGGGGGCGGATGATTTCCTTTCCAAACCCTTTAAGCTGGAAGTGGTGCTTGCGAAAATACAGGCGCTGCTCCGAAGGGCCTATACCTTCGGTACCCGGAAGGATGTACTGCGTGCAGGGGATGCCACCCTTTCCCTTCACGATGCGGTGCTTGACTATCGGGGCAGGAAACTGGAGCTGACTAAAAATGAATTCCGGATACTGAGCCTTTTGATGGAAAAAAGAGGCACTGTCGTCTCAAGGGATGAAATGATAAGGAATCTGTGGGAAAATGAATCCTTTATCGACGATAATACCCTGACGGTAAATGTGACAAGGCTGCGGAAAAAGCTGGAGGAAATAGGGCTTACGGATTATATCCGGACCAAAAAGGGGCTTGGCTATCTCCTTCCGGAGAAAACAGAGGGAGAATAGGCGGATGGGAAAAGAAAGAAAATATGGACGGGAATATCTGCGGGAACGCAAGGGGCTTCTGTTTTATCTGTTTGTGTACCTGTTCCTTCTGTTTGTCTGGTGGCTGTACGGTCTGCCTTGGCAGCCGATGGCATATTTGTTCTTGCTGCTTACGGTTTTGGCCGTGCTGCAGCTTATGTATAGCTTCCGGAAGTACCGGAACAGGAGAAGGCTTCTGGAGCTGTATAGAAAGCAGGCGGCAGAAGGCATTTTTACGGCGGAGGAAGAGCCGGAAGGCCTTGAGGGGGACTGGTATGCGTTCGCCAGGGCATGGTATGGGGAATATGAGCGGCAGAAAGAAGAAAACCGCAGGGAAAGAGAGAGAAGCGGCAGGTATTATACCCTTTGGTCCCACCAGATAAAGACACCGATTGCGGCCATGCATCTGCTTCTTCAGGAGGAAAAGAAGGATCTGCCTTCTCTGGAACAGGAGCTGCGGAAGGCAGAGCAGTACGTGGATATGGCTCTGCAATACCAGCGTCTGGACCGGACAGGCAGAGATCTGGTCTTAAAGGAGTATTCCCTTGATATGCTGGTAAAAAAGGCGGTAAAAAATATGGCCTCCGTTTTTATCTATAACAAAATAGGAATTCAGATCGATGAAATGGCCGGAGGTGTGCTGACAGACGAAAAATGGTTTTTATTTGTGCTGGAGCAGGTGCTGGGCAATGCGGTAAAATATACGGCCGGCAGGAAACACGGGGAAATCAGGATATACAAGAGGGATATGGATAACGGGCCGGCTCTTGTGGTGGAAGATAATGGGATAGGAATCCGCGCAGAGGATATTCCCAGAGTGTTTGAATGGGGGTATACCGGATTTAACGGAAGACAGGAAAAGCGCTCTACGGGAATCGGTCTCTTCCTGTGCCGCCAGGCGATGGATATGCTGGGCCAGTCCATAGCCATTGAAGCCGGGGAAGGGAAGGGGACCCGGGTGATACTGGGCATTTCCCGGAAGAAAATGGAAATGGAATAGAGTTGACATTCCGGGAACGCGTGCATATAATATATGACAATACTCTTTGCACTGCATACAAATCTACAGTACAAACTGAGCAGGCTGTGTGTTCTGCCGGCATTCGTTGAGGCCGGGGAGGATCCATGGATAGCCGGGCCGTCGTAATGGCAGCAGATGGAATAAGCATCTGTGGGACAGTATTTTTTCTGTCCCCCAGGTGCTTTTTTATACCCTGGCGGGCAGAAAAATGCAAATCTTGTATGTGTCATAGAGTTATCTTACAAATCAGGAGGTAACTTTTATGGAACAGAATCTCAGAAAAAACAAGGAAATAACCGGTGATACGCAGTTAGCCATGCGGGTGTCCGTAATCAGTGTGGTCATCAATCTGTTGTTATCTTTACTGAAGCTGGCTGCGGGACTGATCGCAAAATCAGGGGCCATGGTGTCCGATGCCGTCCATTCCGCTTCCGATGTATTCAGCACCTTCATAGTAATGATCGGGGTTGTCATATCCGGCAGACAATCGGATTCCGGACATCCATACGGGCATGAGCGTATGGAATGTGTGGCATCCATCGTGCTGGCGGTCATCCTGGCGGCTACGGGAATCGGAATCGGCGCAGCGGGAATCGAAAAAATAACACCGGGAGGTACCGGCACGATCCTGGTTCCCGGACAACTGGCCCTGGCGGCAGCCGTCTTATCCATCCTTGTAAAGGAATGGATGTATTGGTTTACAAGGGCAGCAGCAAAAAAAATCAACTCCGGAGCCCTCATGGCCGATGCGTGGCACCACCGTTCGGATGCACTCTCCTCCGTTGGGGCATTCGCCGGTATCCTCGGCGCCAGGCTGGGTTTTCCCATCTTTGATCCGATAGCCAGTCTGCTGATCTGCCTGTTTATAGAAAAGGCGGCCCTGGATATATTCCGGGATGCGGCGGCCAAAATGGTTGACAAGGCGTGTCCGGAAGAGACGGCGGAAAAAATGAAGAAGGTGATAGAAGAGCAAGAAGGAGTGGAGCGGATCGATATGTTAAAAACAAGGCTGTTCGGTTCCAAAATATATGTGGATGTGGAAATATCCATGGACGGAACCCGGCCGCTGGAGGAGACACACCGGACGGCGGAGGCTGTCCACAGCGCCATAGAGATGGAATTCCCGGAGGTCAAACATTGTATGGTACATACCAATCCCATGTAACCGGCCGTATCTTACAGGAATGTAAGGTTTCCGGTGAAAATGTAAGGCAGATCGATGGAATCCTTCTTTTTGTATCCTTATAATAAAAGGCGTAACCAAAGTCAATAAGGCAGAATGGAGGATAAGATGGCACTGTTGGAAGTTAATCATCTGAAAAAAATATATACCACACGGTTCGGCGGAGCAAAGGTGGAAGCCCTTGCGGATGTGGAATTTTCCGTGGAAAAGGGCGAGTATGTGGCAATTATGGGAGAGTCGGGTTCCGGAAAAACCACCCTTCTGAATATCCTTGCGGCCCTGGACCGGCCTACAGGCGGAAAGGTACTGCTTGATGGAACAGATATGTCGGCAGTACCTGACAGCCGTATGGCAGCTTACCGGAGGGACAACCTGGGGTTCGTATTCCAGGATTTTAATCTGCTGGATACCTTTTCCCTCAAGGATAATATTTTCCTGCCCATGGTACTGGCCAGAAAAGATTATAAAGAGATGGAAGAGAGGCTGAAGCCGCTGGCGCGGAAGCTGGAAATCGGGGAACTGTTGGAGAAATACCCTTATGAAGTGTCCGGAGGACAGAAACAGCGGGCGGCTGTAGCCAGAGCCTTAATCACCAGGCCGCAGATTCTCCTCGCCGATGAGCCTACCGGGGCCCTTGACTCCCGGGCCGCAGACGGCCTGCTTGGGATGTTTGAGGAAATTAATAAAAGCGGGCAGACGGTCTTTATGGTGACCCACAGCATCCGGGCGGCGAGTCATGCGGGCCGTGTTCTTTTTATCAAGGACGGAATAATATTCCACCAGCTCTACCGGGGGGATGGTTCCAACGAAGAGATGTACCAGAAAATATCCGATACCCTAACCGTTCTGGCCACAGGCAGAGAGGAGGCGTGAGATGAATACCATGCATAACCTTCTGTTTTATCCCCGTCTGGCCGGAACAAATGTGAAAAAGAACAGCAGCATCTATTATCCGTATCTGTTTGCCGGAAGTCTGATGGCCGGACTTCTTTACGTACTCAATTCCGTAGCCGACATGGTGGCGGACAGCGGTATGGAGGGCGGGGATATCATGCATATGCTTGTCCGCATCTGTTTTTTTATCTGCATCCTGTTTGTCTTTATCATATTATTTTATATTAACAGTTTTATTATGAAACGCAGAAAAAAGGAATTCGGCCTGTTCTGTATTCTGGGGATGGAAAAAAAGCATCTGGCTTTTGTCCTGTTCTGGGAGGTATTCCTGGGCATGCTGATAAGCCTTCTGGCCGGTATTGGGGGAGGCGCCCTGTTCAGTCAGCTGATGTTCCTTCTCCTGCTGAAATTTGCGGGGCTGCCCGGAAGGCTCACGTTCCGGATCCCCGTTCAGGCAGTAGGGGAAACCTGTCTGATTTATCTCATTTGTTTCAGTTTTGTCCTTGTTTATGATATTTACAGCGTGTTCAGAGCGAATCCCACCGAGCTTTTAAGGAGCAGCCGGGAAGGGGAACGGGAACCGAAAACCAGATGGTTCCTTGCCCTTATCGGGGCTGCTTCATTGGGGGCAGGTTATGTGAAGGCGCTGACAACCTATACGGCATCCGATGCGCTCATGGCTTTTTTCCCGGCTGTTATTCTTGTCATTATCGGCACCTATTGTCTGTTCCAGGCAGGCAGCATCGCTTTGCTGAAAACGTTACGGAAAAAGAAATCCTTTTATTACAGGCCGGAAAATTTCGTTTCGGTTTCAGGAATGATTTACCGGATGAAGCAGAATGCCGCCGGGCTGGCAAGTATCTGTATTCTGTCCACAGCGGTTCTGGTAACCCTTTCCAGCTGCCTGAGCTTATACGCAGGGGAAGAAGATATGCTGAAGAACCAGTTCCCCAGGGAAATCAATCTGTATGCCGAACTGCCGGAGCTTACAGAGGGAGGCGGTTCTGGGGAAAGCACCGTCCCTGGTGCCATGAAGGAGGCTGCGGAGGCTCTATCCGTATCCGCGGGCTGTACGGCAAAGAAGCAGATGGAGTTATACCTGCTGTCCTTTGGCGCATCTTATATGAATAACCGCTTCAGCACCGCCTTTGGGGACAACGGAAGAACAAGTATGGTATCCATCCTGCCGTTGGACGACTATAACCGCCTTTATGATCAAACCCGTGTACTGGAGGAAGGGGAGGTACTGTATCTTACCACAGGAGAACCCTTGTCAGGGGAAGTGGAGATCTGCGGTGAAAAATACCGGATACGGGAACAGCTGAAAGAGGAACCGTTCAGGGAATCGGACATTACACAGTTCCTGGGCTTTGGTTCGGCGGCGGAACTGCACGTATTCATTGTCCCCGGCTTGCAGGACATGGGCAGACTGTCCGCCGCCAGCAATGCGCAAGCCCAGGAAGGGAGATTTCCCGCCTACATCTATTATAATTTGTTTTTTGATTTGGAAGGAGGGGAGGAGGCGGTGACGGCCTTCGAAAGCCGTGCGGCAGCTGAAATTCCGGGGATTACCCGCATCTATGTGAGAAGCCAGGCCAGGGCGGAATTTTATGAACTTTATGGAAGCATTCTTTTTGTGGGGATCTTTTTCATCGCTTTGTTCCTGACGGCAACGGTACTCATTATTTATTATAAACAGATAACAGAAGGATACGATGACAGGGAACGCTTCCAAATCATGGAAAAAGTGGGGATGAGTGTAAAAGAAGTGAGGAAAACGATTACCAGACAGGTTCTCCTGATCTTTTTCCTTCCGCTGGGGATGTCGGTGATCCATATCGCCGTGGCTTTTCCCCAGCTGTGCAAAATGATGACGGTTTTCGGGATGACCAACATCGGCCTGTTTGCGGTATTTACCCTGCTTTCCGTATTCCTTTTCGCATTGGCCTACCTTCTGGTATACCGCCTTACGGCGAGAATTTATTTTAAAATCGTCCAGGCATGACACAGACGGTCATTTTTCTTCACACGCATGATAAGAAGTACCGTCCCGGCGGAATTCCAGAGGGGTTTTCCCATAGGTCTGCCGGAAGGCTTTTTATAAAATATATTGCCTTTTCTCTTTAAATATGATAGTATGACTAACACGGGTTAGTTTAACCAAACCAGATACTGGTAATATATGCCGGATGGTAAAATAGAAAGGGTGTTGGTAAGGATGAGTAAGAGGAGAGAAAAAGGATTACTGATATGTTCAGCAATCATGCTGGCGGGTTTGCTGGGGGCGTGTGCCTCTTCTGCAGGTACACCGGATCCTTCGCAGGCAGAAGGTATGCGTACGGTGGAAACGGATAAGGGGCCGGTAGAAATTCCTGTGGATCCCCAAATCATTGTTTCCGATTATTATCTGGGTGAATTCCTGGCTGTGGATGTAAAGCCGGTAATCGCGTCGCCTTATTCGCTGTCCAACCCTTTTCTGGAGGGACGGACGGAAGGGATCCAGGAACTGAATACAGTGAGCGCGGAAACGTCGCTGGAAATGATTGTTGAAAAAGAACCGGATTTAATTATTACGATTACGGAAGCCGATTATGAGAAATATTCAGAAATAGCACCTACGGTATACATCCGGGACGGCAAACGCAGCGATGAGGAACTATTCCGTTATATTGCCGATCTGACAGGAAGGGGTGAGGAAGCGGAAGCTTATCTTTCGGATTTTAACAAAAGGGTGACAGAGGTAAAAGATGAAATCCGGGAAATTGTTGGGGAACGCACCGTTTCTGTGGTGGAAGTATGGCCGCAGCAGATCTATACCATGGGCAGCCATTTTGCCAGGGGAGGCTCCATCCTGTATGATATGTGGGAATTAAAGGCGCCGGAGAAGGTACAGAAGGAAATGGTGGAGGGAGATACGGCCTATGAAGTGGTTTCCCTGGAAGCATTGCCGGAGTACACTGGTGACTTCATCCTGTATGGCGTTCTGGCGGATACGGACAGCTCCTTTTTGGAAGATTCCAAATTATGGAACAGTCTGGATGCTGTGAAGGAAGGCCGTGTGCTGCCTTATGAGCAGGTGGCGTTCATGCACAGGGACCCTATTACACGCAACGCCCAACTGGATATCTTTGTGGAATTTTTTAGAAGGTTTGGGGAACAAGGATGAAAGCGGGCGGGCACAGGAAAAGAATTTGGTTCCTGCTGGCGGGGAGCGCTGCAGTTATCATAGCCGCAGCGCTCTCTGTGCTGTACGGCAGTACCGGCATTCCTGCGAAGCAGGTATTGGAAGCCGTGCTTCATCCCGATATGGCAAACAGGCAGCATATCGTCATACAGGAACTGCGGATCCCGCGGACCCTGGGCTGTATGCTGGTGGGGGCTTCCTTCGCCTCCGCCGGGGCTATAATGCAGGGAGTGACCCGGAATCCGCTGGCGGATTCCGGTCTTTTGGGGATCAATGCCGGCGCTTCCTTTGCACTGGCACTTTGCCTTGCCTTTCTGCCGGGGCTGGGCTTTACGGGAGTGGTAGGTTTCTCCTTCCTGGGGGCTGCGGCAGCGATGACGGCTGTGTATGGACTGATGAGTCTGAAACGGAGGAAAACGGATCCGGTGCGGCTGGTGCTGGCAGGCAGCGCGGTCAGTATTTTTCTTTCTTCCCTCAGCCAGGGCGTATCGATCTTCTATAATATAGGCTATGATCTCACCTTTTGGACCGCAGGCGGAGTGGCGGGCATCCGCACCCGCCAGCTGCAGTTGGCCGGTCCGGTGATTCTGGCAGGGCTTTTGGCGGCTCTGGCGCTTTCCGGCCGGGTATCCATGCTCAGCCTGGGAGAGGATGCCGCCAGAGGTCTGGGATTACGGGTGGAACGTTCCCGGCTGCTCTGCCTCTTTGTGGTACTGCTGCTGGCCGGAGGTGCTGTCGCTTTGGCCGGTCCCGTCGCCTTTGTGGGATTGATGGTCCCTCATGTAGTCCGTTTTTTTGTGGGATCGGATTACCGCAGCATCATTCCCTGTACTATGGCAGCAGGCGCGTTTTTTATGCTTGCAGCAGATATCGTATCCCGTGTTGTGAATGCACCCGGTGAAACACCGATCGGTCTGGTATTCGCAGTCATCGGTGTGCCGTTCTTTATCTGGACGGCCCGAAAGGAGGGGAAAGCGTTTGACTGAATCCGGACGAAAACTGCGTACAGGCGCCGTTATGGGTATCCTTGCGGCACTGCTTGCCGTCGGAATATGGATGGATATCAACGCAGGCTACAGACAGATAAGCCTGGAGGAACTCTGGCAGATAATAAGGGGAGAAGGGGTAAAAAGCCTTCGCTATACACTGCTGAACCTGCGGCTCCCCCGGGTGCTTACCAGCCTGCTGGTGGGAGTGGGGCTTTCGGTATCCGGCTGTGTCATACAGGGCGTATCCCGCAATGAAATGGCAGAACCGGGCATACTGGGCGTAAACGCGGGGGCGGGACTGTTTGTGGCCGCTTTCCTGGTCTTTTTCCCGCAAAGCGGCCTGAAACTTACCTTCCTTTTACCTGTTCTTGCTTTTGCCGGTTCCCTGGCGGCAGCCTTTCTGGATTACCGCCTGGCCCTGACCCGGCAGGGTCTGTCGCCGAAGCGGCTTTTATTGGTGGGAATCGCCATGTCCACGGCTCTTTCCAGCGTGACAACCATGCTGATGCTGCGTATGTCGGACAGGGAATATGCATTTGTACAAAACTGGCTGGCGGGAAATATCTGGGGGGCGTCCTGGCCTAATGTGCGCCTTCTTTCCGCCGGTCTGCTTGCATTGGTTCTCTTTGTATTCTATAAAAGCAGAACCCTGAATGTTCTGGCACTGGGACGGCAGACGGCCACAGGACTGGGTGCGGATGTACCCCGCCAGTCCGCGGTGCTTTTGGGGGCGGCCGTTGCCATGTCCAGCCTGTGCTGTGCGGTGGGCGGCGGACTGAGCTTTGTCGGACTGGTATGCCCCCATCTGGCCCGCCGCCTGGTGGGGCCGGATTACCGGGTGCTGCTTCCTGCAGCGGTGCTTTCCGGCGCGGTGCTGATGACCTTTTCCGATATCCTGTCCCGTACGCTTTTGTCCCCAAACGAAATACCGGTGGGGATTGTGGCGGCAGTGATCGGGGCGCCTTATTTCTTATACCTGCTGATTCAAACATAAAGGAGGAGAGTGGTATGGATGCTGTACTTACAGGGGAACGTATCTCGGTGGCTTACCAGCAGAATGTTATCATTCCGCCTATGGATGTGGAAATTCCCCGGGGATGCATCACGTCCATCATCGGGCCAAACGGATGCGGAAAATCCACTTTATTAAAAGCGTTGTCCCGGATGCTTCCCATCCGGAGCGGACAGGTGCTGCTGGACGGCGGCCTGATTGCCCGGATGCCTACGGCGGAGGTGGCTAAGCAGATGGCAATTCTGCCTCAGGGGCCGCAGGCCCCGGGAGGGCTGACGGTGGCCGAACTGGTGGCATATGGCAGATATCCCCATCAAAAGGGGTTCGGAAGACTCCGGAAGGAGGATTACGAGGCCATTGCGTGGGCGATGCACATAACCGGAATGGAAGAATTTTCGGACAGGGATATTGATGCGCTGTCGGGCGGACAGCGGCAGCGTGCCTGGATAGCCATGGCACTTGCACAGGATACCCAGGTTATTCTGCTGGACGAGCCAACCACCTATCTGGACATGGCCCATCAGCTGGAGGTGCTCAAGCTCCTGGAAGAGCTGAACCAATCCCAGGGAAAGACCATTGCGCTGGTAATTCATGATTTGAACCTGGCGGCCAGGTTCTCCCATCATATGATTGCCATGCGCGGGGGGAAAATCTGTTACGAAGGCTCGCCGGATGATATTATGACGCCCCGGGTTCTGGAGGAAGTATTTTCCCTGAAAGCCTGTATCACCAGGGATCCCTGGACGGATAAACCGGTGTGTATAACTTATGAGCTTCACGGAATAGAATCATAAAGGACAGATAAATAAAAACTGCATTCCGCACGGTGTCCCTGGTATGGGCGCCGTGACCGGAATGCAGTTTTTTTATTCGGAAGCCTGTTCCATCTGCAGGTTTTTCTGGGCAGTGGACAGCATCAGCTTAATACGGTTCAGCTGGTTCACTTCGCTGGCACCGGGATCATAATCAATTGCCACAATATTGGACTTGGGATAACGCTTGCGCAGTTCCTTGATTACCCCTTTTCCCACCACGTGGTTAGGCAGACAGCCAAAGGGCTGCGTACATACGATATTGTTGGTTCCCGTCTTGATCAGCTCCACCATTTCACCGGTAAGGAACCAGCCTTCACCGGTCTGGTTGCCGATGGAAACAATAGGGGCCGCATAGGAGGCGATATCGTCAATTTTGGCAGGCGCGTGGAAATGCCGGGATTTATCGAAAGCTTTGGCAGCCCCGGAACGAATCCACTGCATGGCCTTAATGCCTGCTTTTGCCGTAAAAGCCGATTTCTTGCTGGTGCCGAGATGTTCCGCTTTATAAAGCTGGTTGTAGAAGCAGTAAAACATAAAATCAAGCAAATCGGGCACCACGGCTTCCGCGCCCTCCGATTCCAGCAGATCCACCAGATGGTTATTGGCAGCAGGGGCGAATTTTACAAGGATTTCCCCGACAATACCTACCTTGGGCTTCTTTTCCTCCGTAATAGGAATGGCATCAAAATCTTCAATGATTTCCCTGCATAAACGGAAGAACGTATGAAAACCCGGATGTCTGGAACGCACGAAGGTCTTGCAGGTTTCCGCCCATTTGCGGTGGCAGGCATTGACACTGCCTTTTTCTTTCTCATAGGGACGCATCCGGTAAATGCAGCGCATAAAAATGTCGCCGAATACCGCCCCGTAAACACCCCGCAGCAAAACATCCAGATTGAGCGTAAAGCCCGGGTTGCTTTCGATCCCCGCCATATTTACGGAGATTACGGGAACCTGCTCCATTCCGGCCTTTGCCAGGGCGCGGCGGATGAATCCCACATAATTGGTGGCCCTGCAGCCGCCGCCGGTCTGGGACATAACCACGGCAACCTTGTTTAAATCATACTTGCCGGACAGGAGGGCGTCCATAATCTGGCCCACCACCAGCAGGGAGGGATAACAGGCGTCATTGTTTACATACTTCAGGCCGGTATCAATGGCATGGCGGTTATCATTGGGCAAAACCTCCACACGGTAGCCGCAGGCATTAAACGCCGCCTCAAGAAGTTCAAAATGGATAGGCGACATCTGGGGACATAAAATGGTATAATCCTTTCGCATTTCTTCCGTAAAGACCACCCTGTCCAGAGCGGTGGAAGCGATCGTGCGTTTTTCCTTTTTCTTTTCCTTCGCCTTAATGGCGGAAAGCAGGGAACGGATACGTATCCTGGCGGCTCCCAGGTTATTTACCTCATCGATTTTCAGACAGGTATAGATCTTGCCGGAACCGGAAAGGATATCATTTACCTGATCCGTGGTAACGGCGTCCAGGCCGCAGCCAAAGGAGTTCAGCTGGATCAGGTTCAGGTCATCCCGTGTGCGGACAAACGCGGCGGCAGCATACAGTCTGGAATGATACATCCACTGATCCGACACAATCAGAGGCCGCTCCGGCTGTCCCAGATGGGAAATGGAATCCTCTGTAAGCACTGCCAGGCCGTAGGAGGTAATCAGTTCGGGTATCCCATGGTTGATTTCCGGATCCAGATGGTAGGGTCTGCCTGCAAGGACAATTCCCTGCGTTCCGGTTTCTTCCAGAAACAAAAGTACCTCTTCCCCCTTCTTCTTGATATCTTCCCTGGAAGCGGTCATTTCCGCCCAGCCTTTTTCCGCCGCCCTGCGTATTTCCTGCTCCGGCAGTTCCGGGAATTCCTTCACCAATGCCCGGGCAGCCACCTCAAGGCTGGTAAAAGCCATGAAAGGATTGCGCAGAACCGCTTCCCCCCGTCCGATTTCATCCACATTGTTCTTGATGTTTTCCGAATAAGAGGTGACGATAGGACAGTTATAATGGTTACTGGCATCCGGGGTTTCGTTCCTTTCATAAAAAAGCGCCGGATAGAAGATGAAGTCCACCCCCTGCTTAATCAGCCAGGACACATGGCCGTGGGCCAGCTTTGCCGGATAACACTCGGATTCGCTGGGGATGGATTCGATTCCCAGCTCATAAATATTATGGGTGGAGCTGGGGGAGAGGACCACCTGATATTTCAGCTCCGTGAAAAAAGTATACCAGAAAGGATAGTTCTCATACATGTTCAGGACACGGGGAATCCCCACGCGGCCCCGTTCCGCTTTGTCTGCGGACAGCGGTTCATAGGAAAAAAGCCTCTTCAGCTTATATTCATACAGATTGGGAACCTGGCTGGGATTTTTGGGTTTCCCCAGCCCTCTTTCGCAGCGGTTGCCGGAGATATACTGGCGTCCGCCGGAAAACCGGTTTATGGTAAGACGGCAGTGATTGGTACAGCCTTTACACTTGGCCATACTCGTTTCAAATTCCAGGGAATTGATCTGCTCTATGGTCAGCATGGTAGTCTGATAACCGGCGCTGTAGTTGTCGCGGGCGATGAGGGCCGCACCGAAAGCGCCCATAATACCTGCGATATCCGGGCGGACCGCCTCACAGCCGGCAATTTTTTCAAAGCTGCGCAGCACGGCGTCGTTATAGAAGGTGCCGCCCTGCACCACGATCCGGTTTCCCAGCTCGGATGCATCCGATACCTTGATAACCTTAAACAAAGCGTTCTTGATAACCGAATAAGCAAGGCCGGCGGATATATCGGAAACTTCCGCGCCTTCCTTCTGGGCCTGCTTGACTTTGGAATTCATGAATACGGTACAGCGGGTCCCCAGATCGATGGGATGCTTGGCGAAAAGCGCCGCTTTGGCAAAATCCTGCACGCTGTAGTTCAGGGATTTGGCAAACGTTTCAATAAAAGAACCGCAGCCGGAGGAGCAGGCTTCATTCAGCTGTACACTGTCAACGGTGCCGTTTTTGATTTTAATGCATTTCATATCCTGCCCGCCGATATCCAGGATACAGTCCACCTGGGGATCAAAGAAAGCGGCGGCATGGTAATGGGCTACGGTCTCCACCTCCCCGTCATCCAGAAGAAAAGCCGCTTTCATCAGGGCTTCCCCATAACCGGTGGAGCAGGAGCGGACGATTTTGGCGCTTCTGGGAAGCTGGGAATAGATATCCTGGACGGCGCCGATGGCTGTTTTCAGAGGGCTGCCGTTGTTATTGCTGTAAAAAGAATACAACAGGGAACCGTCTTCCCCGACCAGAGCTACCTTGGTGGTAGTGCTACCCGCATCAATTCCCAGATAGCAGTTGCCCACGTAATCCTCCAGGGATGCCGTCCTGACACAATGGCTGTCATGCCTTGCATGAAACGCTTCGTATTCCTCATCGGAGGAAAAAAGAGGCTCCATACGTTCCACTTCAAATTCCATTTTTATGCCGGAAGACATTTTAGCCACCATCTCTTCCAGCGTAACATAAACATCTTCCTTCGCATTCAGTGCGGAACCGATTGCGGCAAACAAATGGGAATTGTCCGCTTCAATGGTATGCTCCTCATCCAGCTTAAGCGTCCGTACAAAGGCGGCTTTCAGCTCGGAAAGGAAATGGAGCGGGCCTCCCAGAAACGCAACATGCCCGCGGATGGGCTTGCCGCAGGCAAGGCCGCTAATGGTCTGGTTCACAACCGCCTGGAAGATGGAAGCGGAAAGATCCTCCTTGGTAGCCCCTTCGTTGATCAGGGGCTGGATATCGGATTTTGCAAACACACCGCATCTGGCCGCTATCGTATACAAAGATTGATAGCCTTTGGCGTATTCATTCAGTCCCGCCGCATCTGTCTGGAGAAGGGAGGCCATCTGATCGATGAAGGAGCCGGTGCCGCCTGCACAGATACCGTTCATCCGCTGTTCTACATTTCCATTTTCAAAATAAATGATCTTTGCATCCTCGCCGCCCAGCTCGATAGCAACATCTGTCCGGGGGGCCAGTTCCTGAAGGGCGGTGGAAACGGAAATAACTTCCTGGACAAAAGGCACGCCCAGGTGGTTGGCAAGGGTCAGTCCTCCGGAACCGGTAATCATGGGATGGAGGGTAATATTCCCCAATTGGGAAAGACTGTCTTTCAACAGATCCGACAGGGTTTCCTGAATGTTGGCAAAATGTCTTTTGTAATCGGAAAAAAGTATATGATGGGCCTCATCCAGGATAGCAATTTTGACTGTAGTGGAACCAATATCGATTCCCAGAGTGTAATTCATTGCATGACTCATATGTTAAAAATGCCCTTTCTGCTTATTAATATGTGTATTCAAACAACTTTTTACATTATACGACAGCATTCACGTAAAAGCAACCAAAGAAGCAGTTAAAAAAATTTTGGCAATTTCTAAAGTTTTTATAACATTTATGAATTCCGGCACACTTCCGTTTACATTTTCTCAGCTAAATGATAGAATATATTCGCCTGAGGTGCTTCCCGTTGAAAATCGGGGAAACCGCAGCAGCAAGAGCGCAGGCTCAGATAAGAATCGCGTAAACCGCAGATAGGAGTTTTAGTATGGGAAGCAGTTTTTCCACGAAATTTGAAAGAAAATTCGGTAAATATGCCATACCGAATATCTCATTGTATTTGATTATATGCTATGCGGTAGGATATTTGATCTCCCTGATCTATCCTGCTTTTCTGGGATATCTCACTTTGGATCCCTTTAAAATTTTCCTGCAGGGGCAGGTATGGAGGCTTGTAACCTGGATTCTGATTCCGCCGAGTACCTCAAACCTGTTTTTTACCCTGATTATGCTGGTGTTCTATTATTCCATCGGAACGCAGCTGGAGAGGACCTGGGGAACCTACCGGTATAATCTGTACCTCTTTTTGGGTATGATTTTTACAATCGCCGGAAGCTTCCTGCTGTTCCTGTACTGTCTGCTGATGGGGGCACAGCCGCTGGCACTGGGAACGGAGACTCTTTATTCCTTAAGTAACGGCCTTCATGTGTATTTCGGTTCCTTCAGCACCTATTACATCAATATGTCTATATTTTTGGCATATGCAGCTACCTTCCCGGAGATGCAGGTCCTGCTTATGTTTATTATCCCGATTAAGGTTAAGTGGCTGGGAATTGTATACGGGGCAATGCTGGTGTTCGAATGCCTTACCGGAGGCATTGTGACCTGGTTTGTCATCGGTTCCTCCCTGCTGAATTTCCTTGTTTTCTTCCTGACCAGCAGAAATCATATCCATATGTCGCCAAGACAGATGAAGCGCCGGCAGGAATTCAAAAGGCAGACTCATTCCGCCCCCGGTATTACCAAACATAAATGTGCGGTCTGCGGAAGAACGGAAAAGGATGATCCTACGCTGGAATTCCGTTTCTGTTCCAAATGCTATGGAAATTATGAGTATTGCCAGTATCACCTGTATACCCATGAGCATATAAAGCCGCCCCATGAGGCCGGCAGGATGTAAAACGGATTGCCCCGTATGAGTAACAGGTGATATAACAGGACAGGAAGGAAAAAGGAATGAATCAGGAGCAGCAATTTGCGAATACGCTGGAGGAAGTCAGACGTCTTGCGAAAAACCAGGGCAACTGTATCGGAAGGGAGCAGGTGAAGGAAGCCTTTCTCCCTCTCGGTTTCGATGAAAAGCAGCTGGAAATGGTATTTGATTATCTGGAGGAACAGAAGATAGGTATCGGAGAACCCCTGCAGCCGGAGGATTATCTGTCCGCCGAGGAAATCAATTATCTGGAATCCTATCTGGAAAGCCTGGAATTGCTGGAAGAACTCTCGCCTGGAGAAAAAGAAGCGGTAACTCTTTCCGCCATGGCGGGCGACTATGACGCAAAACAAAAGCTGATTGCGATTTATCTGCCCCAGGTGGTGGATTTGTCCAAGCTGTATGCAGGCCAGGGAGCGCTGTTGGAGGACTTGATTGGAGAAGGGAATGTGGCGCTTGCCATGGCGGTGGAAATGCTGGAAACTGCAGACGACGCCGCGGAGGCCCAGGGGATGCTGGGAAGCATGATTATGGAGGCAATGGAAAGCTATATAGCCCTGAATGTACAGGAGAAGGAAACCGGAAACAAAATGGCGGATAAGGTGAACCGTGTGGCCGATCAGGCGAAGGAACTGGCAGAGAGCCTGGGACGCAAAGTTACTGTGCAGGAGCTGGCGGAGGAAACGGGCATGACGTCGGAGGAGATATGGGAGGCGGTACGTTTCTCCGGGGATGCTATTGAAGATATCAGCAGTGCAGAGGCCTGAAAGCCGGCATGGCCGCTTGGGGTTCACATAAGAAAAGGACAAGGGAAAATGGCAGATCAGGATTTTAAATATGTAATTCAGGATTTGACAAATATATATCTGGGAGCAAGAGGGACCTATGAGGAAATACTGGAGGATGAAAATGTCCCCCATAAGCTGAAGGAAGTGATTGCCCGTATTATTCTGACGGAGGTGGCACCGGATACCACTCCGGAAAACCATGTGTTTTATATGACTCCGGACAGCGCCTCCTTTAAGGCATATAAGAAAATGAAAGCCCGTTTCAAAATGAGCGTATGGGAACCGGCGGATGGCAAAAAGCGGAAAAAGGCGGGATATGTCAACCGGGAATATCCGGTTGAAGAAATTGTTGCAAGCAAAGAACTGCATGGCAAGAAGGACACGACGGTGGTGGAAGAGGTGCACATCAGCAAGCTGGGTCTGGGGGCTGTGGTGGTGTGAGCGGGTCCCCGGATTAGAAGGGTGCCTGTACGGGGAAAAAAAGAATGTTAACCAGCACGTTATATTTGGTTGACAATTAAAAAGATGCATGATAGACTTCCTTTATACAGAGGGAAGTCTTTTTTTTCTTGAACATAAGGATGGCTTACAGAACATGGCATCCGTTGGTGATACAAGGATGGCCGGCTCGCAGGTATCCGCTGTTTCCTCTGGTAAAAACGAAAATAAGGGAGGAAATCCCCATCCGGGGAGGTTGGATTCATGGAAAAGAAAGTATCTACAAAATCATTGGTAATTACAGGGATGTCTGCCGCTGTAATCGCAGTTCTTGCACAGATTGCACTGCCTATGCCGTCCGGGGTGCCGGTTACGCTGCAGACATTTGCAATAGCATTGACGGGGGCTGTCCTTGGGGCTAAACTCGGTACGGCAGCGGCTGGGGTCTATATTCTGCTGGGTGCAGCCGGGGTGCCGGTCTTTTCCGGGTTTTCAGGAGGCCTTGCCGTTCTGGTTGGTAAAACGGGCGGCTTTATCTGGGGATTCCTTTTTCTGGCGTTGCTTTGCGGAGCCGGCAGCATGGTTAAAAACAAGGCTGTGGGCTGCGGGCTGGGTGTCATGGGATTGGCTGTCTGTCATCTGTTAGGCATTCTCCAGTTTCAGCTGCTGATGAATATGGGATTTGCCGAATCAGCCGTACTGGTATCGGTACCTTATCTTATCAAGGATGTGGTATCGGTGGCGATGGCCTTTGTATTAGGGCTTCAGATAAGAAAACAGCTGCTCCGGGCGGATATTCTCTAGGCAGCGGCTCCTAAAAAGAGTAAGCTGGAGAAGGTGTGAAGCAGGCCGCCGGCAGTATCTTATAATTAATCCAAAAGAAATGCAGGAAATAACCTGTGTTTCTTTTTTTATCTGCACCCCTCTTGCCGAATCATCTTTATAAAATGCCGGAAAAGTGATATACTTATAAAATATTACCGGATTCTGCCAGAGAAGCTGCGGCAGTGCGGTTCCGGAATGGGTAAATAGAGACAGGAGATATGGATGCATGAAAATTGAAGAACTGACAAGCTACAGACTCGTTGAAAAAAAGAGAATAGAAGATCTGAACTCCATGAGTTATCTTCTGGAGCACAGGAAAAGCGGGGCCAGGCTTGCTTTGCTTTCCAATGATGATGAAAACAAGGTTTTTTATATCGGTTTCCGTACACCGCCGGAGGACAGCACGGGAGTTGCCCATATACTGGAGCATTCCGTATTGGAAGGGAGCCGGGATTTTCCGGTAAAGGATCCTTTTATTGAACTGGCGAAGGGAAGCCTGAATACCTTCCTCAATGCCATGACTTATCCGGATAAAACCGTATACCCCATCGCAAGCTGCAATGATAAGGATTTTCAGAATCTGATGCACGTATATCTGGATGCGGTGTTTTATCCCAATATTTATAACGAACCCAAGATTTTTGAGCAGGAGGGCTGGCATTATGAAATGGAAAGCCCGGAGGATGAACTGCATATCAACGGCGTGGTCTATAATGAAATGAAAGGGGCTTTTTCTTCCCCTGATGATGTACTGGAAAGAGAAATCACAAATATTCTTTTTCCGGATACCACCTATTCCAATGAATCCGGCGGGGATCCGGAGGCAATACCGGATCTGACCTATGAACAGTTCCTGGATTTCCACAGAAAATATTATCATCCGTCCAACAGCTATATTTATCTGTACGGAAATATGGATATGGCGGAAAAACTGGAATATCTGGATAGCGCTTATCTGTCTCATTTTGACAGAATTACAGTGGATTCGGAAATCGGGGTCCAGGCCCCTTTTCAAGCGTGTGCGGAAGCCGGCAGGTATTATCCGATTACGGACAGTGAGCCGGAAGAGGATAATACCTACCTTACCTATAATATGGTAGTGGGAGACAGCCTTGACAGAGAAAGATATATTGCCTTCCAGATTCTGGATTATGCTCTTTGCAGTGCGCCCGGTGCACCCCTGAAGCAGGCCCTGCTGGACAGGGGGATCGGCAAGGACATTTACAGCTATTACGAAAGCGGCATCCGGCAGTCTTATTTTACCATCGTAGCCAAGAATGCCAATCTGGCTCGGAAAACGGAATTTGTAACATGCATCGAAGAGACGTTAACGGGACTTTCCCGCCAGGGAATTGATAAAAAGGCCCTGCGTGCAGGCTTGAATTTCTATGAATTCCGTTACAGGGAGGCTGATTTCGGATCCTATCCGGCCGGGCTGATGTATGGGCTTCAGGTTATGGACAGCTGGCTGTATGACGAAAGTAAACCTTTTATCCATATCGAGGCGGGAGAAACCTATAAGAACCTGCGGGAAAAAGCGGAAACATCCTATTTTGAAGAGCTTATCCGGGAATGTATGCTGGAGAACACACATAAGGGCATTCTTACCTTATCCCCGAAAAAAGGGCTTGCGGAAGAAAGGGACAGACTCTTAAAGGAAAGGCTTGCCGCTCTGAAAAAGGAACTCAGCAAAGAGCAGATAGAGGCTGTTGTTGCCCAAACCCATGCGCTGCTGGTATACCAGGAGACACCGGATACCAAGGAAGCGCTGGCAACCATCCCCCTTCTTAAGAGAGAGGATATCCGCAAGGAAGCGGAACCTCTGGTGAATGAGATACGCTCAGCCGGCTCTACCACTGTGATGTATCATGATATTTTTACGAACCATATCAGCTATTTCCGTTTCCTGTTCGATGTAAAGCAGGTTCCGGAGGAGTTATTCCCGTATATCGGCATCCTGAAATCGGTTCTAGGCTATGTGGATACGGAGAACTTTACCTATGGAGAACTGTTCCATGAAATGAATATGGAGACCGGTGGTATTTCCGCAGTCACCAATTTCTTTACCAATGCCCGTAATCTGTCCGAATGTCTGGTTACCTTTGAGATGAAGGCAAAGTCGCTGGAGGGCAATCTGCCAAGAGCCGTGGAGCTGGTGCAGGAAATTATGCTGAAATCCCGGTTTGACGACGGGAAAAGGCTGTATGAAATATTGGCGGAACTAAAATCCAGGCTGCAGTCCAATCTGATATCATCCGGCCATTCCGTAGCGGCAAGCCGCGCCATGTCCTATTTTTCACGGCCGGCAGCTATTCAGGAGCAGATAAACGGCATGCCTTTTTACCGTCTTATCGATCATCTGGAAAAGAACTTTGAAAGCTGCAGAGAGGATTTACAGCATAAGCTCCAGTCTCTGGTGTCCTATATTTTCCGTCCGGAAAACCTGCTCTTGGACTATGTGGGTACCGAAGATCATTACGGGGAGTTCCTTTCATTGGCGGAACGTGTAAAAAATGCGCTTTATACAGAGCCTGTGGAAAAGAAAGCATTTACGATAGAGCCGGTTAAGCTAAATGAGGGATTTTTATCCGCATCCCAGGTACAATATGTGTGCAGGGCCGGGAATTTTGTCAGCAAAGGGCTGCCGTATACCGGTGCGCTGAAGGTGCTGAAGGTCATGATGAGTTATGAATATCTGTGGCAGGAGATAAGGGTAAAGGGAGGCGCTTACGGCTGTATGTGTGCTTTTGGAAAAAGCGGGGACAGCTATTTTGTTTCCTATCGGGATCCGAACCTGAAAAGTACGGTGGAAGCTTATGAAAAAGCCGCCGGGTTTGTAGAAGCTTTTGACGGTGATGAACGGACGATGACTCAGTATATTATCGGCGCCGTCAGCGAACTGGACACTCCCCTTAATCCGGCGGCCAAGGGCCTTCGTGCCATGAGTTCCTATCTGACCAAACAGACTTATGAAGATTACCAGAGGGAAAGAGACGAGCTTCTTGGAGCGGATGCGGAGACTATCCGTTCTCTTGCGGCCGTAATCCGTGCCTTCATGGAGGATGATTGTTTGTGTGTAGTGGGGAATGACACCAGACTGAAGGAAGACAAAGAATTGTTTGGCGTACTGGAAAACCTGTATTGACAAAAGGTACGGGCTGTCGGGCATCGTTTTTTCCCGGATCCGGACATGGGCGCTGCGGCGCCGGTTCCGGATCCGCGAAGTGTCTTAACAGCGCGCACAAAGCCCGATAAACAGGGCAGGAGGTTATTATGAAAAAAAAGACGGCAATTACCGGTTTACTTATCAGTTTCTGCCTGTTTGCAGTGATGTTTGCTGGCTGCGGGAGCAGTTCCAAATCGTCCTCCCAGAATTCTTCCCCCGCGGAGGCAGCTGTCACCTATGATTCCGGCGGGGTGTATTCCGAGTATTCCTATGATACGGCAGCGGCGGAGGAGGATGCGGAGGCAGCCGGCGGGGAAAACGGTGCTGCAATGGAGAATACGGCGGCTTCCGGCAGAAAGCTGATTAAAAATGTGGATATGACCGTAGAAACAGAGGATTACGGAACTCTGGTAGCCGCCGTTGAGGAAAAGGTAAATACATTGAACGGCTATATTGAGCAGTTTGCTTCCTATAATGAAAACAGTATAGGCAGCCGGAGCGCCAATCTCACCCTCCGTATCCCTGCGGAGAATCTGGATGCCTTTGTGGATCAGGTGGACGAGATTTCCAACGTGGTATCCCGTCAGGAATCCATAGAGGATGTCACGCTGCAGTACGTGGATCTGGAAAGCCACAAAAAGATGCTGGAGCAGGAACAGGCCAGACTCCTTGAATTGATGGAGCAGGCGGAAACCATGGAAGATATCATTTCTATCGAAAGCCGCCTTACAGAAGTTCGCTATCAGCTGGAAAGCATGGAAGCCCAGCTGCGGACCATGGATAACCAGGTAAATTACAGCACCGTATATCTGTACATAAACGAAGTGACACGCCTGACGCCTCCGGAGGAAAAAGGAACCTGGGAACGTATCCGGATTGGTTTCTCTGAAAACCTGTATAATGTAGGGCATGGCCTGAAGGAATTCTGCATCGGTTTCATAATTTCCTTGCCGGTTCTCTTTGTTTTTGCTATTATCATTGGTGTTGCCATAATAATTATGAAATTCATTATCCGTGCCAGCCGGAAACGGGAAGAGGAAAACCGGAAAAAGTACGGCGTACCCTACAGGCCCGCCGGCAGGCCGCCTTTCGGCCCCGGTTACGGTCCCCAGGGACCGCCGCCCATGTCCGGTTCAGGAGAAACGCCGGCAGGAGGAAATCCTACAGCAGGAAACCCGGCATCAGGAAACCCGACAGGCGGAATACCCGCCGGGAAGCCGGAAATGCCCGTGCCGGATGACAGAAAAGCTCCGGATAATAACGAATCCCCCAAATAAAGGAGAAAAATAATACATGGATATGGAAGCAAAGCGTTCCATGGAAGCTAAACGTTCCATGGAAGCAACGCGTTCCTTAGAGGAACTGCTCGCCGCCGGAAAGCCTTTGAATGAAAAATACAAATCAGGCTTTGCCACATTAATAGGACGTCCTAATGTGGGAAAATCCACCTTGATGAACCGTCTGGTCGGACAGAAGATTTCCATCACGTCTAATAAACCACAGACGACCCGCAACCGGATCCAGGCTGTTTATACGTCCGAAGAAGGCCAGATTGTATTTCTGGACACACCGGGAATAAACCGGGCTAAAAATAAACTGGGTAATTATATGCTGAAGGCGGCGGAGGGGACACTGCAGGATGTGGATGTCATTTTGTGGCTTGTGGAGCCTACCACCTATATCGGAGCCGGTGAAAGGCATATCATCGAACAGTTGAAAAAGTCAAAGACGCCTGTTATTCTCGTGATTAATAAAACCGATACCGTGAAAAAGGAAGAGGTGTTTCCTTCGATAGATACCTACCGCAGAGAATTGGATTTTGCGGAGGTAGTGCCAGTCTCCGCCCGCTGCGGAACCAATACGGATACACTGATTTCCTGTATTTTCAAGTATTTTCCTTACGGCCGGCCTTTTTATGACGAGGATACGGTAACGGATCAGCCGGAGAGGCAGATCGTGGCGGAGTTAATCCGTGAGAAGGCCCTGCGATCCCTGGATGAGGAAATCCCCCACGGAATAGCGGTCGCTATTGAAAGTATGAAGTACAGGAAAAACATTGCGGATATCCAGGCCACTATTATTTGCGAAAAAGACTCCCACAAAGGTATTATTATCGGCAAGGGAGGCCAGATGCTTAAGACGATCGGCAGCAAGGCCCGTCCGGAAATAGAGGACATGCTTCAGTGCAAAGTAAATCTGCAGCTTTGGGTCAAGGTAAAAAAAGACTGGCGTGACAGCGATTTCCTGTTGAAAAATTTTGGCTACAATCCGAAAGAGCCCGAATAGAAAAACCAAAAACGCGAACCCTAATAGTGTACTTCTTTCAGGTACGACTGAAAAAACAGAAGAGGACTGGGTGAAGGATGAGCGATTTAAACAGCTGGAAACAATTTATGAAAACGGGAAAAGTGGAAGATTATCTGAAAATTGCCGCACAGTATGCGGATGAAGACGTAAGGGAAGGGCAGGAACCAGACAAGAATGCAGGATTTGCTCACAGTGACAGGACTCATACTGAAGGCGGAACCTATCGGGGAATATGACAGAAGGGTGGTTATACTTACAAAAGAACGAGGCAAGATAACGGCCTTTGCCAGGGGCGCAAGGAAGCAGAATAACCGCTTCCTTGCGCCTACGAACCCTTTTTCCTTCGGTGAATTCCGGCTGTATGCCGGCCGTTCCTCCTATACTATGGCGGAGGCTTTCATCTCCAATTATTTCGAAGGCCTGCGTTCTGATTATGAGGGGGCTTATTACGGGATGTATTTTCTGGAGGTGTGCGACTACTGTACCAGGGAAAATAACGACGAAAGAGAGCTGCTGAAGCTATTATACCAGTCACTGAGGGCCCTTACCGCAAAAAGCCTGGATCATGAACTGGTGCGTTACATATTTGAAATCAAAACAGTGGTAATAAACGGGGAATTTCCCGGGATCCCTTCCGGGGAAAAGCTGCTGGACTCTACAGTCTATGCCATATCCTTCATTGCCGGTTCACCGGTGGAGAAGCTGTATACCTTTACGGTAACGCCTCCTGTCCTCCGGGAACTGGGCCGTCTGGCGGGCCTGTATTGTAAAAACGCTTTGGATGGTCATTTTAAGAGCCTGGAAATTATAAACAGCCTTTGCTAAGTTTATGTTGAAAATCAGGGAAAGGTCGGATATAATGTTAAAGATATGTCAAGGCACAGAGGTAAGGAAAATGAAGAAAAACAGTTTATTCCTTCTGGCAGTATGCGCAGCGGCCCTGCTCATGGCAGGCTGCGGTTCCAAAGAGACAGAGGAAGATGTAAGTACATTAGACTTAAAGAAAAACGGTGAAATAGTCCATACGATTGTTGAGGATTTCGGAGAGACTTATTACGATCTGGATGAATTAAAGTCTTCTACGCAGGATATGATAACGGCCTATAACGAAAGTGCGGGCGGAGATTATGTGAAACTTAACTCCGCACAGATGGAGGATGGCGTTGTCCGGGTGATGATGACCTTCCGTAATTCGGAGGATTATTCGGGATTTTACCGTCAGGCGCTTTTTTCCGGGACGGTGAAGGAAGCGTTCAGCGCCGGATATGATTTGGATGTGACACTGAACAGTGCTAAGGAAGAAGGAACGACTATCAGCAAACAGGATATTCTGGACATGGGAGACCGGCATGTGGCCATTGTCCGGGAGAACATCAGCATCAGGCCGTATGGGGATATCCTTTATATGAGTTCCGATGTGACGCTGGGTGCGGATGGAAAAACGGCTGTAGTTACCAATGGGGAATCCCTTTCCTACATCATATTTAAATAGAATAAACGGAACAAGCAGGAGGAAGGCAAAATGGAAAAGACGATGGAAAAAATAGTGGCGCTGGCCAAAGCGAGAGGCTTTGTATATCCGGGGTCTGAAATTTACGGAGGTCTGGCAAATACCTGGGATTATGGAAACCTGGGTGTTGAGCTGAAAAATAATGTTAAAAAGGCCTGGTGGCAGAAGTTTATCACCTCCAATCCCTATAACGTAGGTGTGGACTGCGCCATACTGATGAATCCGCAGACCTGGGTGGCGAGCGGTCATCTGGGCGGCTTTTCGGATCCTCTTATGGATTGCAAGGAATGTCATGAGCGTTTCCGCGCGGATAAGATCATAGAAGATTTTGCCGCAGACAATACAATCGAACTGAACGGATCCGTTGACGGATGGTCCCAGGAACAGATGATGAGCTTTATCGAAGAACATAACATTCCCTGCCCTACCTGCGGTAAACATAATTTTACGGAAATCCGCCAGTTTAACCTGATGTTCAAAACTTTCCAGGGTGTTACGGAGGATGCTAAAAATACGGTTTACCTTCGTCCTGAAACAGCACAGGGTATTTTTGTAAACTTTAAAAATGTACAGCGTACCTCCAGAAAGAAAATCCCGTTTGGAATCGGACAGGTCGGCAAGTCCTTCCGGAATGAGATTACCCCCGGTAACTTTACCTTCCGGACAAGGGAATTTGAACAGATGGAGCTGGAATTCTTCTGTGAGCCGGACACCGATCTGGAATGGTTTGCTTATTGGAAACAGTTCTGCATTGACTGGCTGCAGACCCTGGGCATTAAGGAGGAGGAAATGCGCGTGAGAGATCACGACAAGGAAGAGCTTTCCTTCTATTCCAAAGCCACTTCGGATATCGAGTTCCTGTTCCCCTTCGGCTGGGGGGAACTGTGGGGGATTGCGGACAGAACGGATTATGATCTGTCTCAGCACGCCAATGTATCCGGACAGGATATGAGTTATTTTGACGATACAAAGAATACCAAATATATTCCCTATGTAATCGAGCCTTCACTGGGAGCGGACCGTGTGGTTCTGGCTTTCCTCTGCGCAGCTTACGATGAGGAAGAAATCGGGGAAGGGGATGTCCGGACCGTACTTCATTTCCATCCGGCCCTGGCCCCTGTTAAAATCGGTATCCTTCCGCTCTCCAAGAAGCTGAATGAAGGGGCGGAAAAAGTTTATGAACAACTGGCTGAAAAATACAACTGCGAATTTGACGACAGGGGAAATATCGGAAAACGTTACCGCCGTCAGGATGAAATCGGAACTCCTTTCTGTATTACCTATGATTTTGATTCGGAAGAAGATCATTGCGTGACCGTGCGTTTCCGTGATTCCATGGAACAGGAAAGAGTAGCAATTGACCAGCTTGCTTCCTATTTTGCAGATAAATTCGATTTTTAATTGTTTAAGCGTTAAGCTGCTATAACTTACAAAAGAAGCCTGCCGGGTGACTCCGGCAGGTTTTGCCGTTTATTCTGGCGGACAACGCGCCAAACAGGCAAGCCTGTGCATCTGTTTGACGCCGTTTCCGGCAGGGGGAGGGAGTTCTACAACGAATCTGTGTGGCGCGGACATCCGAAGCATGAAAAGGAGAAACCGGTTGCAGAAAAAAGCAGAAAAAGCCACACAAAACATCCATAAAAACAACATAAAAATTAAATTAATTTTCTGATAAGTGCATGATTTGTTGGGAATTAGATTAAAATATTTATATTTTATTTATAAAACAACAAAAATTAACGTGCGTTCCAGAAAGAGTTGTGGTATAATAGAAACACGAGAGCGAAGCGCAGAACCAGACAGTATACAGACGCTTCGCAAACCTATACCAAATACTTCGTTCAAAGGGGGAACAAATTAGATGGCAAAATGGGTTTATTCATTCAAAGAAGGCAATGCAGAAATGCGGGACCTTCTTGGCGGAAAAGGAGCCAATCTGGCAGAAATGACCAATCTGGGGCTGCCTATTCCGCAGGGCTTTACGGTGACAACGGAAGCCTGTACCGATTATTACAATAACGGGAAGCAGATATCGGAAGAGGTAAAGAACCAGATCTTTACCGCACTTGCCAAACTGGAAGAACTCCAGTGCAAGAAGTTCGGGGATACCGAAAATCCGCTGCTTGTATCCGTACGTTCCGGTGCCAGGGCATCTATGCCGGGTATGATGGACACCATTCTTAACCTGGGACTTACCGATATTTCTGTGGAAGGCTTTGCGAAAAAGACCGGAAATCCCAGATTCGCGTATGATTCCTATCGGAGATTTATCCAGATGTTCTCGGATGTAGTCATGGAAGTTCCCAAATCTTTATTTGAGAGGGTCCTGGATGAAATCAAAGAAGCAAAGGACGCTCATTTTGACACGGATCTGACGGCGGACGATATGAAGGAAGTTATCGCACGTTTTAAAGCCATTTATAAGGACAAGATGGGAGAAGATTTCCCTCAGGATCCCAAAGTACAGCTGATGGAAGCTGTAAAAGCGGTTTTCCGTTCCTGGGATAATGAACGCGCCATCATATACCGCCGTATGAACGATATTCCCGGAGACTGGGGAACAGCGGTTAACGTACAGTCTATGGTATTTGGAAATATGGGAAACACCTCCGGCACCGGTGTTGCCTTTACAAGAAATCCTTCTACCGGAGCCAGGGGAATTTACGGTGAATACCTGATTAATGCACAGGGGGAAGATGTTGTTGCGGGTATCAGGACACCCCAGCCCATCACTCGTCTGGAACAGGATTTGCCTGACTGTTACAAGCAGTTTATTGAGATTGCCAACAGACTGGAATCCCACTACAGAGATATGCAGGATATGGAATTTACCATTGAAGAAGGGAAGCTGTATTTCCTGCAGACAAGAAACGGTAAGAGAACAGCGCCTGCCGCTTTACAGATCGCCTGTGACCTGGTGGACGAAGGTATGATAACCCCTGAAGAGGCTGTCCTTAGAATTGAAGCCAAATCCCTGGATCAGCTTCTGCATCCTACCTTTGAACCGGATGCACTGAAGGCAGGACACGTGATCGGACAAGCTCTGCCGGCTTCTCCCGGCGCCGCTGCCGGTAAGGTATATTTTACCGCTGAGGATGCCAAGGAAGCACATGAAAAGGGAGAGCGTGTTATTCTGGTGCGTCTGGAAACTTCTCCGGAGGATATTGAAGGTATGCACGCTGCGGAAGGAATTCTTACCGTGCGCGGAGGAATGACCTCCCATGCTGCCGTGGTGGCCAGAGGTATGGGAACCGCATGTATATCCGGCTGCGGGGATATTGTGGTTGATGAAAATGCCAAGGTGTTCAGCCTGGGCGGAAAGACCTATCATGAAGGAGACTACATTTCCCTTGACGGTTCCACCGGCAAGATTTATGACGGGGACATCGCAACCGAGGATGCGACCATCAGCGGTAATTTCGGACGTATTATGGACTGGGCGGATTCCTTCCGCACCTTGAAGGTACGTACCAATGCGGATACTCCTGAGGATGCTTCCAATGCTCTTAAGCTGGGAGCGGAAGGAATCGGATTGTGCCGTACGGAGCATATGTTCTTTGATCCTGAGCGTATACCGAAAATCCGCAAGATGATCCTGTCCACCACCTGTGAAGCGAGAGAACAGGCCCTGAATGAGCTGATCCCTTTCCAGAAAGGTGACTTCAAGGGTATTTATGAAGTGATGCAGGACAACCCGGTCACCATCCGTTTCCTGGATCCTCCCCTCCATGAATTTGTTCCTACGGAAGAAAAAGATTTCGAGGATTTGGCAAAGGATATGAACCTGACAGTAGCGGAAGTGAAAGCTACCTGCGAAAGCCTGCATGAGTTCAATCCCATGATGGGACACAGAGGCTGCCGTCTTTCGGTTACTTATCCCGAAATTGCCCGCATGCAGACGAGGGCCGTTATGGAAGCGGCTATTGAAGTGAAGGCTGAGCACGGTTATCATATCGTTCCGGAAATTATGATACCTCTGGTAGGCGATAAGAAGGAATTAAAATTTGTAAAAGAAGTCGTTGTGGAAACCGCTGAGAAGGTAAAGGCGGAAATGAATTCCGACATCCAATACCATATCGGTACGATGATTGAGATTCCCCGAGCGGCTCTTCTGGCTAATGAAATTGCTGAAGAAGCTGAATTCTTCTCCTTCGGCACCAATGACTTAACCCAGATGACCTATGGCTTCTCCCGTGATGATGCCGGAAAGTTTCTGGTAGATTATTATAAGAGCAAAATATATGAAGCCGATCCTTTTGCAAAACTGGATCAGAACGGCGTGGGACAGCTGATTAAGATGGCTGCCAATAAAGGACGCAAGACCCGCCCGGACATCAAGCTGGGTATTTGCGGCGAGCACGGCGGGGATCCTTCCTCCATTGAATTCTGCCATTCTATAGGGCTGAACTATGTTTCCTGTTCTCCGTTCCGTGTACCCATTGCAAGACTGGCGGCGGCACAGGCGGCTATCAAGAACCCCGGGGTATCATTGTCTTAATAATTAATAATAGGTATCCGTGCTTCTTGTTAATCCGGTATATAAACGGTTGCTATTTCCGGCAAGCAGGATTTTTTCCCTGTATTGTGTAACAACTGCATATCAATAAGCGTATCATCAGTAATGGTGGTACGCTTATTTTTTATTTTATTCTTTTTTTTATTGTTACCGTTCCCTGCATCCCTCATGTAATGTTACTGTACAAAAAAGCATGTCTAGGTTATAATTAAGTAATTCACTTGTACGTACATATGCAAGCATTGTAAGACGATAATACATTTACCCCGAGGAATGCAATGAGAACGGAAAAAAACCTGAAAAGACAGATTTCTATCGCCGTGGTCACAGCTGCCGGCATTTTTACTGCTCTGGCCATCACGGCGGTTATGGTTTTTGCAACCCTGAGCAGGGCACAGAAAAATGAAGCGGAAATTTATTTGAATGAGGTGACACAGCAATATAAAAGTACGATTGTGATGCAGATGGAGGGGTATCTCCATGTGCTGGAGGCACTTTCGACCATAATTGGGGAAAATAATATGGACGAAGGTGAGATTATGGATATTCTGGAGACCGAAAATTACCAGAATGATTTTATCCGTATGGGCTTCATTGGCCCTGATGGTACAGGGGAGCTTGTTGATATGGACGGGATCCGTTATAAAGAGGTCAGTTTGGGAGAGGAAGGGTTCATACAGGAAGCCCTGAACGGTAATTCTGCCGTTTCTGATACAATGCCGGACCGGTTTGCGGAAGGGTATATTAATTGTTATGGAGTGCCCGTTTACAGAAATGGAGAGCTGAAAGGCGTTCTCACCGCTACCAGCAAATCCGAAACCTTCGGAACGATTATCAGCCGTCCTATTTTCAATGGGAATGCCTTTCTGCATATCATAGACGGCGACGGCGATTTCGTTATCCGTTCCAGTCATAAGCTTATAGAGAATGGAGATATACGGAATATTTTTGATACGGATCTTTTGGGGGCCGGCCTTGAGAACGAATTGCTGCCCCTGCTTGCGAGGGGGGAAAACTTTTTCTCCGCTTTTTCCTACAACAACACAAAGTACTGGATGTATTTTGCCCCAATTGAAAGAAACGGCTGGTATCTGCTGTGCATGATTCCGCAGGAAGCGCTGAACGGGAACTTTAACAGAATGACCCAGGTGACCATCGCCGTCTTTGCGGTTATTATTCTGCTGCTCGTTATTGTATTCGGCTACATTTATACTCTCATCCGCAATAACAGAAATGCCATGCGCAGGCTGGCCTACTTCGATCCGCTTACCGGACTGTATAATAAGACACGGTTTACGGAGGAGGCCATATCCCTTATGAAGCAGAAAAGCGGCTATTCGCTTGTGCTTCTGGATATTGCTAACTTTAAATTTGTAAATGAACTGTTCGGCTATGCAAAAGGGGATAACCTGCTGAAACATGTGGCACAGGTGCTGCTGGAAACAATCGGAGGGGCTGAAATCTGCTGCAGAGATAATTCCGATAAATTTGCCCTTCTTTTAATAGGCGGGGAAAAACGGAAGCTGACGGAACGTATGACGGCTTTGATGGAAAAGATATCGCTCTGCCAGCTGGATCCGGTCCAGGAATATCATATCCTATGCAACTGCGGGGTGAAAATAACAGAGACCTGCGCAGGCAGGATTGATTTTGATGTTTTCTGGGATAATGCAAACCTGGCACTGAAAAATGCGAAAGGAAACCAGGAGAGCAGTATCGTATATTATGGAAACAGCCTGCATGAAAAAGAATTGAAACGCAATGAAATAGAACGTATTATGTACACCGCGCTGGAAAACAGGGAATTTTGCATGTATCTGCAGCCGAAGGTAAACCTGAGAACTGGAAAGATCTGCGGTGCGGAGGCGCTGGTGCGCTGGGTGCGTCCCCAGGGGGACATTATCTATCCGGATGATTTTATTCCGGTATTCGAACAGAACGGTTTCATTACCAATCTGGATATGTATATGCTGGAAGAAGCCTGTATTTACCTGAACAGGCTTCTCGAAACAGGGAGCTCCGGCTTCTGTATTTCCGTAAACCAGTCGAGAATCCTTTTTTACAAACAGGATTATTTACACCAGATTGAGAAAATAATAAGAAAACACCATATTGACCCTTCACATATCATCCTGGAGGTTACGGAAGGGATTACAATGGAAAATCTGGAGGAAATGAAAAAGCTGGTCAGGGAGCTTCATAAAATAGGCTTTGCCGTATCCATGGATGATTTCGGCAGCGGCTATTCCTCATTGAATATACTGAAGGAACTGGATATTGATGAGCTTAAGCTGGATAAAGCTTTTCTTGCCGGTACAGGGGAACAGGAAAAGAGAGATATTATTATGAAAAATATCATAAATCTGGCAGGAGAGCTGCATATAAAAACGGTGACGGAAGGGGTGGAAAATGCATCCCAGGCGGAGTTCATCCGTTCTATCCATTGTGATATCGGGCAGGGCTATTATTATGCGAAGCCCATGCCGGAAGAGGAGTTTGGCAGATTCATGACAGGAAAGGCATGAGCATAAATGAAATTATTATTGATTATTGATCAGTACGACAGAGGGAATAACGGTACCACAATGACGGCACAGCGGCTGGCGCACACCCTGTCGGCCCATGGACATGAGGTGCGTGTGGTAAGTACGGGAAACTCAGGCAACGGGAAGTATCTGGTAAAGGAATATTTTCTTCCCCCGGTGGTTCATCATATTGTGACGAAGCAGGGGATGGTTTTTGCCAGACCGGACGAAGAGGTATTGAGGGAAGCGATTGGCTGGGCGGATTTGGTACATTTCCTGCTGCCTTTCCTGCTGGGGATGAAGGGGCTGGAAATTGCCCGGGAACTTGGGGTCCCTCATACGGCGGCCTTCCATGTGCAGCCGGAAAACATTACCTATACGCTGCATCTGGGAAAGCAGCAGGCCGTGAATGCCTGGCTTTACCGTTTTTTCTGGGAACGGTTTTATAAATATTTCCGGCATATCCATTGTCCCAGCAGCTTTATTGCGGGGGAATTGCGGGCAAATAATTACAGTTCAAAGCTTCATGTCATATCCAATGGCGTGGATCCGGATTTTACTTACCGGAAAAGGCCGAAACCGGCGAAACTGAAGGATAAATTCATAGTACTCATGATCGGAAGGCTTTCCAATGAAAAAAGGCAGGATATCCTTATTGATGCCATAGCCAAGTCCAAATATGAATCCCGCATCCAGCTGGTGCTTGCCGGTCAGGGGCTGAAATACGGAAGCTACCGGTATCGTTCCAGGAAGCTCACCAACAAACCTGTTATGCGTTTCTTTTCCCATGAAAAGCTTCTGCATCTGCTTTCCATAACCGATTTATATGTCCATGCGGCGGATGCCGAGATCGAAGCGATATCCTGTATCGAGGCATTTTCAAGCGGTGTGGTTCCGGTGATTGCCGACAGCCCCAAATCGGCAACGCCGCAGTTTGCCCTGGATGAGAGAAGTCTGTTTAAGGCAGGAGACAGCGACGAACTGGCCGCAAAAATTGATTATTGGCTGGGAGCGGCTGATGAACGAAAGCGCATGGAAAAAAAGTACAGTGAACACGGCAGGGAGTTCGCTCTGGAGGACTGTGTACGCCGTATGGAGCAGATGTTTGAGGAAGAGCTTCAGGATTACCGGAAGGAAAACCGCCGTATGGAAAACCGCAGAAAGTTTACGGAAGGGATAAAGGAGACAGCAGGTGTCGTTTATGAGGAAAAGCATATTGTGAAAATGTGGACACCTCTTCCCTTTCATGTGAAGGACTCCTATCATTTTTTCCCGTCCAATCCCTTTTTCCTATTGGGCGGGGGACTGGTAAGGCTTCTGATATATTTGCTGGTGGTATTGTTCATCAAACCTGTATGGGGGCTGAAAATAGAAGGGCGTAAGAACCTGAAAGCCGTGAAAGGCGGTGCCGTCACGGTTTGTAACCATGTCCATCTGCTGGATTGTGTGATGGTTTCTTATGTCCTGCGGTGCAGGAATGTATGCTTCCCCACACTGGAATCTAATTTCCGGATCCCCTTTATCCGGCATATCATCCGTCTTTTGGGAGGAATCCCCATACCGGAAAGCGGACAGGGTTTTAAACGTTTTATGGAAGCAACCGGAAGCTGGGTAGCAAGAGGCAATTGGATCCACTATTATCCCGAGGTGGTGTTACATCCGTATTACCAGGGAATCCGCGGCTTTAAACGCGGCGCCTTCTTAACCGCCTGTGAAGCCGGGGTGCCGGTAATCCCCATGGTGATTTCCTACAGACATCCGGGGGGCGTGGCAGGCCTTATGAGGAGGAAACCTTGTCTTACCCTGAAGATACTGCCTCCGATCAAGCCGCCTGCCTGTGAGAACAAGAGACAGCAGACGATAGAACTGATGGATACGGTATATGAAACCATGCATAACGCTTACTGGGAGTGAAAGAAGGAGAGACATGATAAAAACAGAAAAAACAGTAACGGATCTGGCCGGGAGGCTGAAAATCGTGGACAGCTGTGATATGTGCAGGCTGGGGCTGACGGACGGGAAACGGGTATCAGTGATTCCGGTTTCCTTTGGATATACGTTTCTGAACGGGAACTTCACCTTTTATATGAAAGGGGATTGGGATGACAGGGTAATGAAACTGTTGCGGGAAGCAGAGGAAATTGCTTTCCAGATGGACTCGGATCATTGTATGCTTCCTGTGGAAAACGGGGAATATACCATGTTTTATAATTGCGCAGAAGGCTATGGAAAGCCGGTTTTCCTGGAGGATACCGAAGAAAAGAAAACCGCGATGAAACATCTTCTGGCCCACTATCTTCCCCGGGAAGATACGGCAACTGATATACCGTGGGAAGAGGCCTGTATGCTGAAGCTGGAGGTTACGGAACTGGACTGTAAAGTCTGTAGATAAGAAAACCCGCCTTCCGGTGCGGAGCCTGTCAGGAGGACAGTTTCGTTCGATCAGAAGGCGGGTTTGTTTTCGTGACGGATTTATTCCGAAGGCACGGATTCCGAAGGCGTATCAGTCCCTTCCGGTTCCCCATCGGGATCCCCTGTATTTCCCGAGTCTTCCTGGGAGTCTTCCTTGAAGCCGGGGGCTTCATTTTCCGTAATGATGGTAATGGAAGCATCGGTAGGCAATTCTCCCTGAAGGATCTGGGAGATATAGTCCAGACGCTTCACTGCGCGGTTATAATATTCCAAAGCGGCGGAAGCTACATTCTCATTATATTCTTCCCCGCCGTAAGCTTCCCGGTACAGGCTGGCGGCTTCCGCCATATATTCACCGGCTTCATCCGCCAGATCTTCCACTGCGGAGAACTGCCTGGGTACATCGATTTCGGCAAGCAGCGTAAATTTGGCGGCGAGATCATCCATAGCGGCAAGCATGTCCTCCACACTGGTTTCCGATTCGGGATCCACATTATTCAGGGTGTCGAAGGAGGCGTTGACCTGTGTGGTAAAATCCTCCATCTCTCCGTAAAATTTATCTAATTCCGCATCCTTGCCGCAGCCTGTCAAAAGGGCGGAAACAAGCAAAACAGCGGTAAACAGGTATTTTTTATTATTCTTTTTCATCCTTGCTGTACCTTTCTGTCCGCCGGACGTATCAGGTGCCGGCGCCTCTATTCAACTTACCATATTATCCGTATGAAATCAAGTGAGGAAAGATTGCAGCAGTTCGGACGGCCCCTTGTGTCCTGTGACATCGTCCGAACTGCTGCGAAAGATTTCTGTGGCTGGCGCTTTCTTTTTGCCCTGTTTCATGTTAGAATATTAAATATTTAAAAACGGAGAACAACTTATGACAAAACAAGAATTCAGAGAATATGCAAAAAACAGGATGATTTTTCTGGATGGGGCGACGGGATCCAACCTGATACGCAGAGGTATGCCCGGAGGAGTCTGCCCGGAAAAATGGATTATGGAAAACAAACAGGTGCTGATCGGCCTACAGAAGGAATATGTTGCCGCTGGCACCAATATTTTATATGCGCCCACGTTTACCGCGAACCGGTGCAAATTAAAGGAATACGGCCTGGAGGACCGGCTGGTGCAGATAAATACCGCTCTGGTGGCAGCTTCTAAAGAGGCCGCCGGAGGAAAGGCACTGGTGGCAGGGGATCTGACTATGACCGGGGAACAGCTGGCCCCTGTGGGCAATATGGATTTTGAAGAGCTGGTCGGTATCTATAAAGAACAGATACATTGTCTGGAAGCGGCAGGCGTGGATCTTCTGGTGGTGGAGACAATGATGAGCCTGCAGGAATCCAGGGCCGCACTGCTGGCGGCAAAGGAGACCAGCCCCGGGCTGCCTGTGATGGTCACCATGACCTTTGAAGGGGACGGCAGGAGCCTGTACGGGACAGATGCGGTGACGGCCGCTGTGGTACTGGAGAGCCTGGGGGCGGCTGCTGTCGGTGCCAACTGTTCCGCCGGACCGGAACAGTTGGCCGGCATAATCCGCCGGATGGCTGCTGTTACCCGGATACCTGTGATTGCAAAGCCTAATGCAGGGCTTCCGTCCCTGAACGAAGAGGGAAAAACGGTCTATGAAATGCAGCCCCGGGAATTCGCGGAGGAAATGCAGGCAATCTATGAAGCCGGGGCAGCGATAGTGGGCGGCTGCTGCGGAACCACGCCGGAGCACATCGCATGTCTGTATGACAAATTCGGGAAATTACCGCCGGCGCAGGTTGGCAGACGGCCCTCCGGTATCCGTTACCTGACTTCCGAACGGAAAACAGTTGCTTTTGGGCTGGACGATCCGTTCCTTATTATCGGGGAAAGAATTAACCCTACCGGAAAGAAAAAGCTGCAGGCCGAACTGCGGGAAGGCAGTTTCGAAATGGTTACCCGTTTTGCAGAAGAACAGGAGGCCGGCGGGGCATCCATCCTGGATGTGAATATGGGGATGAGCGGCATCGATGAAAAAGAAAGGATGCTCAGCGCCCTGGAGGAGGTGGGAGGCGTAAGCCAGCTGCCTCTGTCACTGGATTCCAGCCATGTGGAGGTTATGGAAGCCGCCCTGCGCCGTTACCCCGGCAGGGCCTTGATCAATTCTGTTTCCCTGGAAAAAGAAAAGTTTGAAAAACTGATACCTATGGCTGAAAAATATGGAGCCATGTTTATTCTCCTTCCGCTTTCCGATGCGGGGCTGCCTGAAAGCCTGCAGGAAAAGAAGGATATTATTGAAACTATACTGGAACGGGCTTATTCATGCGGCCTGGCCAAAGAAGACATTATCGTGGACGGACTGGTTGCCACAGTGGGAGCCAACCCCCGGGCAGCCCTGGAGACGCTGGAAACGATCCGTTACTGTAAAGATAAACAGCTGGCCACTGTCTGCGGGCTGTCCAATATATCTTTCGGCCTTCCGGAACGCAGCTATGTGAACAGTGTATTCCTAACGATGGCAATCCAGGCAGGGTTGACAATGGCGATTGCCAATCCTTCCCAGGAACTTCTGGTAGCCAGTGCTTTTGCCTCCGATATGCTGTTATGCAAACAGGAAAGCGCCCTGCGGTATATTGAATATGCGGGGACCTGCACCGGCGGTAAACCTGCGCCGTCTGTTCCGCATACAGCAGGGGAAGGAGAGAGCGGCCAACAGACACCACACCCTACAGGGAAGGCCGGCGGGGAAAAGGCGGCGGCAGAGGATACCCCCTCTACAGCCGTTTACGAAGCGGTCCTGAAGGGGAACCGAAACGGGATTGAACAGCTTACCCGCCGTGCCCTGGAGGCAGGCGCTGCGGCCAGAGAACTGCTGGATACGTATTTACTGCCCGCCATTAATCAGGTGGGGGAGCTTTTTGATAAAGGGAAATATTTCCTGCCGCAGCTGATCTCCAGCGCGGAAGCAATGAAGCTGTCCATCGGTGTGCTGGAGCCTTTGCTTTCTGTTGACGGAAAACAGGAGCAGATGCCGGTTGTGGTGATTGCCACTGTGCAAGGGGATATCCATGATATCGGCAAAAACCTGGTAGCTCTCATGCTGCGTAATTATGGTTTCCGGGTTATTGATTTGGGAAAAGATGTGCCCAAAGAGAAAATAATTGCGGCGGCAAAGGAATATGGTGCAAGCATCATCGGACTTTCCGCATTAATGACCACCACCATGCAGGAAATGCGGCATGTGGTGGAACTGGCCCATGAAGAGGGCCTGGATGCCAGGATCATTATCGGCGGCGCTGTGGTCACCCGGGAATATGCGGAGGAAATCCATGCGGATGGCTATGCCTCCGATGCGGCGGATACGGTAAGGCTGGCAAAACGGCTGCTGGGTCTTGACGGGAAAGCAGAGGGAGATAGTCATGGAAAGGAATGACAATACAGAACAGACGGAAGCATTATGGGATGATTTACCCGGGGACATCCAGCATGAATCCCTGTGGGAAGCAGAAGGGACCGAACTGGCAGTCAGGCAGCTCATGGAACAGCTGAAAGCTTCGGAAGCCAGGCAGCAGAGTCTGATGAAAAAGCAGCTTCTGTTTACCCGGATATTTGCCGTCTCCAATTGTGTTCTGGTACTGCTGTTTCTGGTTTTTGTGGCGGGAGTGCTGCCAAGGCTTACATATGCCTTGGATAAGGCATCGGAAACGCTTGTCGCGGTGGACGGGGCGCTGGAGGATTTCGGAGAGGTGTTTGATAACGTGAATTCTCTGGTGGATTCCAGCAGCAAGGCCGTGGAACAGACAATGGATAAGGTGGAGCAGATGGATATTGAAAGCCTGAACGAAGCGATTTCCGATTTGAATGACGTAGTGGCTCCTATGGCGGAATTTTTCGGCAGATTCCGGTAGCCGGAAGGATGAATAGATAAATGGAGGGATTGGAAGATGAATGGTGCGGATGCGATTGTAAAGTGTCTGGAATTAGAAGGAATAACGGAAATATTCGGTTATCCCGGTGTGGCTATCTGTCCTTTTTATAACAGTATCCTGGATTCCGATATCAGTACTGTTTTAATCAGGACAGAACAGAATGCGGCCCATGCGGCGAGCGGACTTGCCAGAGTGACAGGAAAAGTGGGCGTATGTGCGGTAACCTCCGGCCCCGGGGCCACAAACCTGATCACCGGTATTGCCACCGCTTTTGCGGACAGTATTCCCCTTGTCTGTATCACCGGACAAGTGAACAGCGAGCTTCTGGGAAGCGATGTATTCCAGGAAGCGGACATTACAGGGGCGGCGGAGTCCTTTGTGAAATACAGCTATCTCGTAAGAGACGTGAACGATATTCCCCGTGTTTTTAAAGAAGCTTTTTATGTGGCCAATACAGGTAGAAAAGGTCCTGTCCTCATTGATATTCCCATGGATGTGCAGAATGCCCAGATTGCTAAATTCCGTTATCCGGAAGAGGTGAATATGAGGACCTACAAGCCCACTGTCAAAGGGCATATTGTCCAGATTAAAAAAGTAATGCGGGAACTGGAAAAGGCAAAACGGCCGTTGATTTACGCCGGAGGCGGCGTTACCCTGAGCGGAGCCTGTGAGGAACTGCGGAAGTTTTCGGAGAAATTCCGCATTCCTGTGGTTTCCACAATGATGGGAATCGGTGTAATGCCCACAGAGCATCCCATGTACTTCGGCATGGTGGGAAACAACGGAAAACCCTATGCCAACCGGGCCATGAATGAATCGGATCTTCTGATTATGGTAGGGGCCCGTGTAGCCGACCGTTCCGTGAACCAGCCGGATCTGATCACCCATGATAAGGTGCTGGTACATATCGATGTGGATCCCGCTGAAATCGGGAAAAATGCCGGCCCCACCATTCCGCTGGTGGGAGACGCAAGGCATATTTTTGAGGATTTCGAAAAACAGGAATTTGATTGCGAGCATGAGGATTGGCTTGAGACGCTTGAAGGCTACCGGAAAAACATGAAGCTGGTGCGCCGGCCTAATCCGGATTATGTAGATCCGGAAGAACTGATACACAGGATCTCTTATAAAATGCAGCCGGACGGTGTCTATGTTGCGGATGTGGGACAGAACCAGATTTGGTCCTGCGCATTCCACGTTGTCAGGGAAGGGCGTTTCCTTACCTCCGGCGGTATGGGAACTATGGGATATTCCATTCCGGCAGCCATGGGTGCCAAGCTGGGAGACATGTCCAAGCAGGTTATCGCTGTCTGCGGCGACGGCTCCTTCCAAATGTCCATGATGGAGCTGGCTACCATCCAGCAGTACCGCATCCCTGTTAAAATCGTGGTATTCCGGAATAATTATCTGGGTATGGTGCGGGAATACCAGCATTATTCCTATAAAGACAGCTATTCGGTGGTGGATATTTCCGGCGCTCCCCGCCTGGATAAGCTGGCTGAGGCCTACGACATCCCCTATATCCGTGTTTCCCGGAATGAAGAAATCGATGGGGCTTTGGAAGAATTCCTGAAGGATGACTGCTCTTATCTGATGGAATGTATGATTGATCCCATGGATTTGGTAAAATAAACGGAAAGAAAAGAGGTTTGGCAATGAAAAAAATATATTCTGTTCTTGTTGAAAACAGATCCGGTGTTCTGTGCAAGGTAGCCGGCCTGTTTTCCAGAAGATGCTTTAATATCAATTCCCTTGCTGTGGGGGAAACGGATGATCCGGCGGTGTCCTGCATGACAATTGTGAGCAGCGGTGATCAGCGTACGATTGAACAGATCGAGAAGCAGCTCAACAAGAAACTGGATGTCATCAAGGTAAAAACCTTTGACGAAACCTCCAGTATCAGCCGTGAACTGATGCTGGTAAAAATAAAGTACAACCGGAATAACCGGAAGGATATCATGGAGAACTGTGCGATTATGCATGCCTCCATTGTGGATATGTCAAAACACATGATGCTGATTCAGATATGTGATGCCCCGGAGCGTGTCCAGCTTTTCCTCACCATGCTGCAGTCCATCAGTATTGTGGAGGTGGCAAGAACCGGGACACTGGCGCTTCCCAAATGCATGGAGAGCGATATCTGACAGCGGGAGGGCAGCTTTATATAACACATATTACAGGGTTAACAGCCGATCATAACCTGAAGTTATAAAAACTATGACTGACTATCATACGTTGACAAGGGTTATAAATGTTGCTAGAATAATTGGAAAGACAGCACCGGTGGGACTTTAACGTCCCTTGTGCGGGAGGGGCGTGATACATATAATGCGTAAAAGAGTTTTTCAGCTTCTGGTAGATAATACCTCAGGTGTCCTGAGCCGGATATCCGGCCTGTTTTCCAGGCGCGGCTATAATATTGAGAGCATTACGGCAGGGGTGACCGCAGATTCCAGAATCACCAGGATCACCATTGTTGCCAATGGGGATGATGAAATCCTGGAGCAGATTGAAAAGCAGGTTTCCAAGCTTGTGGACGTGAGGGATATCAGGGAGCTTAAACCGGATGAGAGCGTCTACCGCGAACTGGCGCTGATCAAGGTCAGTGTGTCCGTGGAAAAGAGGCAGGACGTTATCGCCATTACCAATATTTTCCGGGCCAATATCATTGACGTGGGGCCGGAAAGCCTGATTGTGGAGATTACAGGCAATCAGAGCAAGGTGGATGCCTGTATCAACCTTCTCAGCAATTATGAGATCCTGGAGCTGGCCAGAACCGGTATTGCGGGCCTTGGACGCGGAAACGGCAATGTGGTATATCTGGATCCGCTGGAATAATAATTTTAGGACTCTGAGGTTCAGCCATCCGCTGCGGCCTTTCAGTTATATAGTCATTCAAACAAATGGAGGAAAGAAAAATGGCAAAGATTTATTATCAGGAAGATTGTGACCTGTCATTATTACAGGATAAAACAATCGCAGTAATCGGCTACGGCAGCCAGGGACATGCACATGCCCTGAATTTAAAGGAGTCTGGCTGTAATGTCATTGTAGGACTTTATAAAGGTTCCAAATCCTGGGCAAAAGCAGAAGCCCAGGGCCTTACGGTATATACAGCTGCGGAAGCTGCCAAGAAAGCGGATATCATCATGATTCTGATCAACGATGAGAAGCAGGGGGCGCTTTACAAAGAATCCATTGAACCCAACTTAAGACCCGGTATGATGCTTATGTTCGCACATGGCTTCTCCATCCATTTCGGACAGATCAAGCCTCCCGCAGATGTGGATGTTGCCATGATCGCACCTAAGGGACCCGGACATACCGTAAGAAGCGAATACCAGGCAGGCAAAGGCGTACCTTGTCTGATCGCAGTAGCCCAGGACGCTACCGGAAAAGCAAATGATCTGGCCCTGGCTTATGCGCTGGGAATCGGCGGAGCAAGAGCAGGCGTTCTGCGCACCACCTTCCGTGAAGAAACCGAAACGGATCTGTTCGGCGAGCAGGCTGTACTGTGCGGCGGTGTCTGCGCACTGATGAAAGCTGGTTTTGAAACTCTGGTAGAAGCAGGATATGAACCGGAAAGCGCATATTTTGAATGTATCCATGAAATGAAGCTGATCGTTGACCTGATTTATGAAAGCGGATTTGCCGGAATGAGATACTCCATCTCCAATACGGCTGAATACGGTGATTATATTACCGGACCCAAGATCGTTACCGAAGATACCAAGAAGGCTATGAAGAAGGTCCTTACCGATATCCAGGATGGTTCCTTTGCAAAGGAATGGCTGCTGGAAAACCAGGTTGGATGCCCTCATTTCAATGCCATGAGAAAGAGAGAAGGCGCCCATCAGCTGGAGAAAACCGGCGCAGAGCTGCGTAAGCTTTACAGCTGGAACGATACCAACAAGCTGATTGATAACTAATCCTACAGCGCTATTCAGAAAAAACAGGAAAGAGCTGCCGGTAAGGCAGCTCTTTTTTTGATACAAAGCCGGAGAGGGAAACAAAGCAGCCGTTATATGGCTGGGGAGGTTTTGGATACAGAGGTAAACAGCATATGCTCCCTGCAAAAATCTACGAATTTTTCCATAGTAGCGGAAAAAGCCTGGTTTTTCATATAGGCAAAGCCCACTTTTCTGGTTGGAACGGATACCGGAAGGGGCAGGCAGAGGAGTTTTCCCGAATCCAGTTCCTCCTGTACAAAGCTTTCTATTACACAGGCAATCCCCAGATCGATTTTGGCAAAATCAATGAGAAGATCCATGGAAGTGATTTCTATTGTCTGTGCCGCAGAGATTTCCTCCATTACCAGATATTTTTCCATATACTGCCTGGTGATATTTTCCTTATCCAGCAGCATGAGGGTAGCATGGGAGATAATATCCTTTGAGGAGGGCCGGCCGGAAAAGGAGACTCTTTTACACAGGTTATCCAGGTACCTTTGGGTACAGACGAAAACATCCCGTATCTCCTGAACCGGATGGAAAAGGAATTTCTCCATCCGGTCATTTTCACCGATCAGCCCGATATCCACCGTCCCTTTTTCCAAAGCGTCCATCGTCTGATACGTGGACTGGCAGGAAATCGATATCTGGATGTGAGGGTTTTCACGTGTAAACAGGCTCAGATAAGGTAGCAGTACATATTTGCACAGTGTGGTGCTCACGCCGATGGATAAATGCCCCATTCCCAGCTCCTGTACTTTGCGAAGCTGTTCCTCTCCCTGGCTGATTGCCTGAAACGCGCTTTCCACCTGGCGGTAAAGAAGTTCGCCGGTTTCCGTAAGCCGGACGCCTCTGGAGGAGCGCAGGAATAACACCGTATTCAGATTCTGCTCCAGACGGGATATCGCCTTGCTGATAGCCGGCTGGCTGATAAAAAGCTCCCTGGCCGCCCCCGATATATTCCGGCATTTCGCAACGGTATAAAAAATATGATATAAATTCAGATTCTGTTCCATAAAGGCCCCTCCTATAACTTTATTGCATTTTACAAAATTATACTATAACTTGAAATTATAGTAAACATGAAAGAAAAGTATTTTCCCAATAACTTATGTTATGGTAAACTGAACGTATGGAAGGCCCGGGTGCGGCCTGAATCAATGGAAACGGAGGAATAAAGAAATGGGTATGACAATGACACAGAAGATCCTGGCAGCCCATGCGGGCCTGGAAAAAGTGGAAGCGGGCCAGCTGATCGAGGCGGATTTGGATCTGGTGCTTGGCAACGATATAACCAGTCCGGTAGCGATTAAGGAAATGGAAAAAATGAAGGTGGACGGTGTTTTTGATAAAGATAAGATCGCCCTGGTGCCCGATCATTTTGTCCCCAATAAGGATATCAAATCCGCGGAACACTGCAAATGCGTAAGAGAGTTTGCTTACCGCAACCAGATTACCAACTACTTCGAAGTGGGAGAGATGGGAATCGAACATGCCCTTCTTCCGGAAAAAGGTCTTGTGGTGGCCGGAGATGTAGTGATTGGAGCGGATTCCCATACCTGTACATACGGCGCTTTGGGTGCATTCTCCACAGGAGTGGGAAGCACGGATATGGCTGCAGGAATGGCAACCGGTAAAGCCTGGTTTAAGGTTCCCGGAGCTATCCGGTTTACTCTTACCGGACAACTTTCCCGCTGGGTGAGCGGAAAAGATGTTATCCTGCATATTATCGGCAAAATCGGTGTGGACGGCGCCCTTTACAAATCCATGGAATTTGTGGGGGACGGTGTTGCGAACCTGTCGATGGATGACCGCTTTACGATTGCCAATATGGCGATTGAGGCCGGGGGCAAGAACGGTATTTTCCCTGTGGATGATCAGGCACTGCTTTATATGAAGGAGCATTCCATGAAAACGCCTGTTGTGTACGAAGCGGATGAGGATGCGGTATATGAGGAAGAGTATACCATTGATCTGAGTACACTGCGCCCTACCATTGCCTTTCCCCATCTTCCTGAAAATGCGAAAACGATTGATGAAATTACCGACGAGGTTTCCATCGACCAGGTGGTTATCGGGTCCTGTACCAATGGCCGTATCGGGGATCTCCGCTGTGCCGCCGCCGTACTGGAAGGCCGGCATGTGGCGCTGGGCATGCGCTGTATCGTAATTCCGGCCACACAGGCTATTTATCTGCAGGCAATGGAAGAAGGGCTTCTGAAAATATTTATTGAAGCCGGTGCTATCGTCAGCACCCCTACCTGCGGTCCCTGTCTTGGCGGTTATATGGGTGTCCTGGCTGCCGGGGAGCGTTGTGTGTCCACAACAAACCGGAATTTTGTCGGCCGTATGGGACATGTGGATTCCGAGGTTTACCTTGCCAGCCCCGCGGTAGCGGCTGCAAGCGCTGTAACCGGGAAGATATCCAGCCCTGAACAGCTGTAATTTACGGCTGGTTTGCAGAATACATAGCCTGAAAGGCGGAAGGTGAGGTTTTTTATGATTAATGCAAAAGGAACCGTTTTTAAATACGGTGATAATGTGGATACCGATGTGATTATCCCCGCCCGTTATCTGAATTCATCAGATCCGGCGGAGCTTGCTGCACATTGTATGGAAGACATCGATAAGGAATTTATTAAAACAGTGAAAAAAGGCGATATAATTGTAGCGGAGAAGAATTTCGGCTGCGGATCCTCCAGAGAGCATGCGCCTATCGCTATCAAGGCCGCAGGTGTCAGCTGCGTGATTGCGGAAACCTTTGCACGCATTTTTTACCGGAATGCTATCAATATCGGGCTTCCTATCATTGAGTGTCCGGAGGCTTCCCGGGCAATCGAGGCAGGAGATGAGGTGGAAGTTGATTTTGATTCCGGCATGATTACGGATATTACGAAAGGAACCAGCTTCAAAGGGCAGGCATTTCCCGAATTTATGCAGAAAATTATTGATGCGGAAGGCCTTGTGAATTATATTAATAATAAAAATTAGGTTAATAAAACCGGAACGGAAAGGACCGCATAGATGCCCTATCAAGGCTCCCTGCGGTCCTGTTGTATGTAACGGCAAAGGAATACCGTTAATTTTTCTTTTCTTCTCCGTAATAAAGGATTCCCAGCGCTCCGGGGCCGGCATGGGTTCCGATGCTCGGGCTGATATCGTTGATAATGATATCCGTTAGCCCCGTAAGCTCCGTGATAAAGTCCGCTGCCAGACGGGCATCATCCGGACAGTTTCCGTGGACAATTCCCACAGGGACCGTCTTGTCGGGAGCATCACCTAATGTATTTTTCATCCTTTCCACCAGTGTGCGGATGGATTTTTTCCTTCCTCTGGCGGTGCCGTCGGAGACAAGACTGCCATTTGTTCCCACATAAAGGAAAGGCTTCAGGTTTAAAGCCGTTCCCACGGCAGCAACAGCACCGGATATCCGGCCCCCTCTTTTTAAATGGAACAAATCATCCACTGTAAACTGCACATGCAGATGTTTTTTGTATTCTTCCAGCAGAGACGCGTTTTCTTCCAATGTTTTTCCTTGCTGAAAAAACTGGTTCGCCTTGATTACCAGAATCGTTTCCGCAAGGGAGACATTCAGGGAATCCAGAACGACTATCTTCCTGCCGGGATATTCCTCACAAAGTTCCTGCGCGGTAACATAAACATTATTATAGCTGCCGCTCAGTGCGGAAGAAAAAGCAATGTGAAGGATATCCATTCCTTTTTTCAGAATTTCTTCAAACCGTTCCCGGATAACAGCCGGATTATTCGCCATGGAAGAGGGGAGTTCTCCTTTTTTCATCCGTTCATAGAATTCTGCCGGAGGCATGTTTTTCTCGTCTCCATACACCTGATCGCCGAAGGCATAGTATTGAGGGATAATTACGGTTCCGAATTTTTCTCCGTAGGAAGAGGGAAGATCGGAATTGGAATCAGTGGTAATACAATAGTTTTGCATAAAAACTCTCCTGTGCTTGAAACTGTTCAGCCCCGTGCAGTAAATATGCAGATCTGACTGAATCGTTTCCTTTTTTTTCTAATCAAATGTTTTGATTTTCAAAACAATATTGATTATACCGTTTTTCTTACCCGGTGTCAATGAACGCAGGGAACAGAACGAGGGGAGAGACAGGCAACGATAACGAAAGATTTTTGTATCAGCTTTGCCTTGTCGAACCGTTGCCGATTTTTTTCATGACTTTTAAGGCAAGATGGTGTAGAATAGGAGAGAAATGTTGTCTGTTGAATTTTTATGGAATCAGGAAGGACTGTTGCGGAAATGAGTTTTAAAGAGGATGTTTTTGCCAAGGTTATTACCTACATTACCATTGCCGTACTGTTAGGTGCGATGCTGGTGGAGGCCTTTGTTATTTATACGGAACGCAGCGAGAAAAAGGACACGGAGGCGAGACTGGCCTCCGCACAGGATACGATCAGCAACCTCTCCCAGGTAAATCTGAACCTGCAGGAGGAAAATCAGGAACTGCAGGATTTCAAGAATAACTGGGAAAATCTGGTGATCGTGGCGGATGATGAAACCTGCCAGATGCTGCGGGAGGATTTGTATGCCCGGCCGGAACTGATACCCCGGGAAGCGGCGGAAGCATCCCTGCTTGCGGAACAGGAAGAATTGACGGATGAGGAAGCGGAAGAACTTCTCGAAGAAGTACGGTTTGCTTTTCCGCCGCCCGGGGACAAAGAATGGCTTCTTCCTCTGAACCTGGGAAACCAGCCCAGTGTGGAATATCTTTTTTATGCCAGGGCAGTGGATGAGGAGCGGGACCGGTCTATTGATCTTTTGTATGAGGTGCCGGTAAGAGGGGAAGATGAAAAGCCCCTTACGGATGAAGACGGAGAAATTATCTGGAAATGCATGGCTTATGACGCGGGTCTTGGCTGGCAGCTGGTTACAGAGGAAGAGGAATAAATGAGGACAATTGACGGGATATTTGGAGAACTGAAGGAAATAGTGGACGGGCAGAAATGGGAAGAGGTTGCGCCTTTTTTGATAAAATGTCTGGAGGAAGCCCGGGAAGAGGAGAATTACGGTATTTATATCGGAACCGGTAATGAACTTCTCCGGTTTTACCGGGAAACAGAACAATTTAAAAAGGCATTTGACTTGTCTGAGGATCTTTTGCTGCTGATGGAAGAGCTTCAGCTGGAGGAAACCGAACACTTTGCCACAGTGATGCTCAATGTGGCGGCTGCCTGTCAGGCGGCCGGAAAGGCAGAAGAGGCCCGCCGTTATTATGTCCGGGCGCTTAAAATCCTGGAGGGCAAGCCGGAAACAGAAGAAGTGAGAGCGGATGTTTTTACACAGATGGCGCTTTTGTTTTTGAATCAGGAGAATTATGAAGAGGGAGAAGCCATGCTGAAGAAGGCGCTTCCTCTTTATGAACAGCTGGCGGATGAGCCGGACGCGGATCAGGAAAGGAAAATGAACCGTCTGGTGCATTATTCCACCGTGCTGTCAGGACTGGGGGAAGCCTCCTTCCGCAGAGGCGATCTGGAAAATGCCCTGTCCTATTATGAACAGGCGGCATCCCTGAGCCAGAAATGCTTTGGAGAGACGGAGGGAACCAGACTGCTGCGGGAAAATTGCGCCTCCATAGCGGGCCGGCTGAAAGATGCGGAAAAAGTGGCATATTATACCGGCCTGAACAGGAAGGAGGAACCACTTCCTTGAAACATATGTTCAGGCATGGTATAATGACAAAAGCGGATTTTTGGCTTATTGCCGCCGTACTGGTTCTGGCATGTGTGATTCTGGCCGGCCGGCTGTTCGGCCGGCCGCAAGAGGGCTGGGTGGTGGTAAGCCGCAGCGGCGTGGAGGAAGAACGGATTCCTCTTGGAGAGGATACCAGACTGCTCCTCCGGGATGAAAAAGGACAGGAGAACCTGCTGGTGGTGGAAAACAAGAGCGTATGGATAGAAGACGCCGACTGCCCGGACGGATTGTGTATCCGGCAGGGGCATATCAGCCATTCAGGCGAAAGTATCATATGCCTTCCCCATAAGCTGGTGGTGACAATAGAAGGAATGGAGCGCACTGCTTCCGTCCCGGATGCGATGGTTAACTGAGGACTGTAACATGAAAAAAACGGCTTTGCTCAGTATGCTCTTGGCATTTGCCCTGATTTTAGGCTATGTGGAGGCCCTGATTCCCCTGCCCTTTGGTATGCCGGGAATGAAGCTGGGCCTGCCTAATCTGGCAGTGCTGCTTACAATGTATCGTTTCGGAAATAAAGAGGCGCTGACAGTAAACGGGGCGAGAGTACTGCTGAGCGGCTTTTTGTTTGGAAATTTTTCTGCGATCCTTTACAGCCTTTCCGGTGCGGTGGTCAGCTTCCTTGTAATGGCGGGCTGTAAAAAGTTCTCCTGCTTCTCCGTGACAGGAGTGAGTGTGGCGGGAGGTACCGCGCATAACTGTGCCCAGCTTCTGGTAGCCATGCTGGTGGTACAGACATACCGGACCGTCTATTATCTGCCCTATCTGCTGGCAGCCGGGTGCGTGACAGGCCTTTGTCTGGGCCTTATAGCCGGACAGGTTATGAAACGGCTTCCGGAGGCCAGAGACTTATCATAAAAAGCCGTAAAACGTGCATGTAACGGTAAAGCTGCGGAACAGCTGCAATGCCGGATAAAAATACAGGAAAGCGCGGCAGAGAGGCCTGCGCGGACAGGAGTGATAATGTTTGCATATCTGATCGGCAAAATTGCCGATGTTTCCGAGGATAATCTGGTGCTGGAGGTAAACCGAATCGGTTTTAATATCAAGATACCGTCCAGCCTCCTTTCGGCCCTGCCCGGTCTGGGGGAAGAGGTGAAAATACATACCTATACCTGCGTGCGGGAAGATTCCTTCCAGTTGTTTGGTTTTTTGACAAAGGATGATCTGGATATGTTCCGTCTTCTTATTACGGTAAACGGAATCGGGCCGAAGGGCGGTCTGGCGGTTCTGTCGGTTCTGAGCGCGGATGACATCCGCATGGCCGTGCTGTCGCAGGATGCCAAAACGATTGCAAAAGCGCCCGGAATCGGAGCCAAAACGGCCCAGCGTGTTATACTTGATTTGAAGGATAAGGTCTCTTTGGAGGATACCTTTGTGGCCAAAGAGAGCGTGGCTTATTCGGCAAACCTGTCCGGATTGACCGAAAGCAGAAATGAAGCGGTGGAAGCCCTTACCGCCCTTGGTTATTCGGCTACGGAAGCCCTTCGTGCCGTAAAACAGGTGGAAAATGCAGAAAATATGGATGTGGAAGAACTGTTGAAGGCAGCGCTGAAGCATATTTTATAAAGATACCCCGGGCGTGGAAGCGAAGCATTTCATGAAGGGGGTGGAGGAAACAAATGCCGAGAGTAATAGAAACTAATATTACGGAAGAAGATATCCGGATCGAAGGGACGCTGCGTCCCCAAAGCCTGGATGATTATATCGGGCAGGAAAAAGCCAAACAGAACCTGAAGGTTTATATCGAAGCGGCAAAGCAGCGAGGGGATGCCCTGGATCATGTACTGCTTTACGGGCCTCCCGGCCTTGGAAAAACCACTCTGGCAGGTATTATTGCCAATGAAATGGGTGTGAATATGAAGGTGACCAGCGGGCCTGCAATTGAAAAACCGGGAGAAATGGCCGCTATTTTGAATAATCTCCAGGAGGGGGATCTGTTGTTTGTAGATGAAATCCACCGTCTGAACCGCCAGGTGGAGGAGGTCCTTTATCCGGCTATGGAGGATTATGCCATTGACATCATGATCGGAAAGGGCGCTTCCGCCCGCTCCATACGTCTTGATCTGCCTCATTTCACACTGGTGGGGGCCACTACGAGGGCCGGTTTGCTGACTGCGCCTCTGCGGGACCGTTTTGGAGTGATTCATCGGCTGGAATTTTATACGGTAGAGGAACTTAAAAGCATTGTCATTCATTCCGCCAGGGTCCTTGAGGTAGGTATTGATGAAGGCGGGGCAAAGGAACTGGCCCGGAGAAGCCGGGGGACGCCGAGACTGGCTAACCGGCTGCTGAAGAGAGTCCGTGATTTCGCGCAGGTCCGTTTTGACGGTGTCATAACAAGGGATGTGGCAAATCAGGCGTTGGATTTGCTGGATGTGGACAAGATGGGATTGGATCATGTGGACCGCAGTATGCTGGATACCATGATTTACAAATTCAGCGGCGGGCCTGTGGGATTGGATACTCTGGCTGCGGCTATCGGTGAGGACGCGGGGACCATCGAAGAGGTTTATGAGCCATATCTCATAAAAAACGGATTTATTAACCGGACGCCGAGGGGCAGAGTGGTGACGGATTTGGCCTATCATCATTTGGGGCTTGAAATTCCGGAGTAGTTTGTCTATAATTAATTCTATATAAAATGAACAGTACAATTCCTGATATTGTATGAAGGAGCAAATAAATGGCCGTTAAGACAGATACGGAAGTAATTATAGGTGGCAAGGTATTTACTCTGAGCGGTTATGAGAGTGAGGAATATCTGCAGAAGGTAGCCTCCTATATAAACAACAAAATGACAGAATACAGTAAGCTGGACAGCTTCAGAAGGCAGCCGGTGGACAGGCAGAATGTTTTGCTTCAGCTCAATATCGCGGACGATTACTTCAAAGCCAGGAAACAGATCGCACTTTTGGAAGAAGATATCCGTGCGAAGGAGAAGGAACTGTATGATTTAAAGCATGAACTGATCGCTTCCCAGATTAAGCTGGAAACTTCAGAGAAATCCCTGAAGGGCCTGCAGCGTGATTTGAATGAAAGTTCTAAAAAGATCATACGGCTGGAAACCGAACTGGCTGATAATAAGAAAAAAGGAACCGGTGATCCCCGGCAGAAATAAGTGCCGGCAGAGATATCGAAAAAGATAAATATGTGTACAAAGGCTGTCTATACAGGACAGCTTTTTTATATCCATATTACAGGGAAAGGAAGGCAGATGGATACAGCGACGAAAAAACCGGAGTTATTGGCGCCCGCAGGAGACTATTCCTGTTTTCAGGCAGCTTTAAAGGCGGGAGCTGACGCCGTTTACATAGGAGGGCAGAGGTTCGGGGCAAGAGCTTTTGCAGGGAATTTCAGTGATGAGGAAGTAGTGGAAGCGCTGCAGGAGGCACATTTTTATGGAAGGAAGCTGTATCTTACCGTAAATACGCTTCTTAAGCAGGAAGAGATAAAACAGCTGCCGGAATTTATGGCGCCCTTCTATGAGGCGGGGCTGGATGGCGTTATTGTGCAGGATATAGGGGCGCTGTCCCTGCTGGGGAACTGTTTTCCCTGTCTGGCGCTTCATGCCAGTACCCAGATGACAATTACCGATGTGAGAGGGGCCGTATTCCTGAAAAAGCTCGGCGTATCGAGAGTAGTTCCCGCCAGAGAGCTGACGCTGCCTGAAGTGGAGGCTTTGTGCCGGGAAAGCGGTATGGAGGTTGAGGCTTTTATCCATGGTGCAATGTGTTATTGTTACTCCGGACAATGTCTGTTCAGCAGTCTTTTGGGGGGACGCAGCGGTAACAGGGGAAGATGCGCCCAGCCCTGCCGCCAGCCTTACCGGATTCGGACAGATAAAACAGGGGCGGAATGCTATCCGCTGAGTCTGAAGGATATGTGTACCATACAGTTTCTTCCGGATCTGATTAAGGCGGGCATTGATTCCTTTAAAATAGAAGGCAGGATGAAAAAGCCGGAATATGTGGCTGGGGTCACAAGTGTATACCGGCGCAGGATTGATACGTATCTGCAGGATCCGGAAAAGGACAGAGGGGTGTCAGACAAGGATATGCATATCCTTTCCTCCCTTTATATACGGAGTGAAATCAGCGGAGGCTATTATCACCGCCATAACGGAAAAGAGATGGTTACCCTGGAACAGCCGGGCTATGCGGGCTGCGATGAAGATGTACTGCAAACGGTGCGGACGGAAATCCTTGGAAAAGAGCTTTCCGTCCCGGTTGCCCTGAAGGCATATCTGTATCCGGGAAGCCCCCTGCGCCTTGAAGCGTGGGAAGGTACATCGCCGGAAGGGGCTGCTGCCGTCTTTGCGGAGGGGCAGCTGGTGCAGACGGCTTCCAACCGGCCTCTTGGCGCTGCGGATGTGAAAAAGCAGCTGGGAAAAACCGGAGGGAGCGGATTCCGGGCGGAGTGTATCCAGGTGGAGATGGCAGACAATGCATTTCTTCCCATAAAGGCTCTGAATGAAGTCCGGAGACAGGTGCTGGAATTACTGAAGGAAAAGCGGACGGCGAAGAAGAACCGGCTGGAAGCATTGCCGGCCTGTCCGTCCGGTGCCGGAACAGGAACCGGGAACGAAGAGGAATTTCCTGCGGTTTTGGGAAAAACACGGCTTCATGTTTCGGTGCGGACACAGGAACAGCTTCAGGCCTGCCTGCGGGAAGGTGTGGAACGGATTTACCTGTCTCATTCCCTCCTGTATGGCATGGATGAAGTACAGCTGTGGGACGGGAAGAGAAAACGGAACAATACAGAATGGTTTCTTTCGCTTCCGGCCATTGTGCGCAGAGGCGATGAACGCAGGTTGGAGAGACTGGCGGAAATCCTGAAAACAGGTATTTTTGAGGGCGTACAGATCGCCGGGCCGGGTGAAAAGCAATGGCTGGAGGAGATTGGCTGGCAGGGAAAAACAGCTTTGGATCACCGCGTATATATATGGAACAGGGAAACCTATGATTTCTGGGCGGATCGGATGGACACCTATTGCGCCCCCCTGGAACTGAACCGGAGAGCGCTGTTTGAACTGCCGGGAGAGAAGCAGGAGCTTCTCGTTTATGGGAAAATACCTATGATGGTTACTGCGAACTGTATCCGCAAAACATCAGGCAGATGTCTGAAGGAAAGGGGAAATACAGATGTCTGCGCGCAGAGCAGGGTATGTCTGCTGGACAGATACCAGACCGGGTTCCCGGTGGAGACAGACTGCGGCTATTGTTACAATATCATTTATAATTCCGTCCCTCTTTCCCTTCATGCGTATATGGGGGAAATAGGAAAACACAAAGTCGGAGCTGTCCGTCTGGATTTCCTGGATGAGAAGGAAGAACAGGCCAGACAGAGGATTGCTCTTTTCCGCAGACTTCCGGAAAAGGACAAAGAGTCCGGGCTGCTTTCAGACATCGATTGGAAATTTACAACAGGGCATTATAAAAAAGGAGCTGAATGACGGAAATGGAGCAATATATTATTGTCTATTCCAGGTATATAATCACTCTGTTCATGGTATTGTATTCGGTCCTTGCCTTTATCCGGATTTTTTCCCGGGGAAAGCAGGGGCGTAAAAAGGCCCCGTTTTCGGGGCTTGACAATGTACAGAGCATTCTTATCTTTCTGATACAATTTGCCGCATTTTTAACCATCTGTGTGGAAAAAGGGGATGTGGATTATCTGTTTTTTTACGCACTGGCCCAGATAGCCCTGTTTTCCTCAATGATGATATTTTCTATGGCGTATCCGGAAATAAACCGCCTTCTGGTAAATAATATGTGTCTGCTTCTGGGGACGGGTTTTATAATGCTTACCAGGCTGGATATTGCCAAGGCGGGCAAACAGCTGCTCATTGCTTCCGCATCCCTGGCAGTCAGCATGGCGGTTCCGTTTATTATCCGACGGTTCCGGTTCTGGAAGGAGCTGACCTGGGTTTATGCAGGCGTGGGGATAACAGCTCTGGGGGTTGTGCTTATCCTGGGGCAGGTCACCCATGGATCCAAGCTTTCTTTTACTTTGGGCGGAATCACTTTTCAGCCGTCGGAATTTGTGAAGATCCTGTTTTTGTTTTGTATGGCGGCCATACTCTGGGAGGACGCTTCCCTGAAAAATGTGGTTATAAGCGGTGTGACGGCCGCCGCCCATGTGCTCATACTTGTCCTATCCAAAGATTTGGGGAGCGCTTTGATTTTCTTTGCCGCTTACGTGTTTCTGGTGTTTTTTGCCACGGGTAAAATAAGGTATCTCCTTGCGGGAGGCGCAGGAGGCTGTGCGGCTTCCTATCTGGCGTACCTGCTGTTTGCCCATGTAAAGGTAAGGGTACAGGCATGGAAGGATCCCTGGAGTGTGATTGACAGCCAGGGATATCAGATTACACAGTCACTGTTTGCCATGTCCCGGGGAAGCTGGTTCGGGCTTGGCATCGGCCAGGGGACGCCGAAAGATATCCCCTATGTGGAGACTGATTTTATATTTGCCGCTATTACGGAGGAACTGGGGATAGTGTTTGCTATATGTATTATCCTGATATGCATTTCCTGTTTTTTTATGATTCTCAAGATTGCAGCATCTTCCGACGATTCTTTTTTCCGGCTTGTGGCATCCGGCTTTGGTATAATGTATATCTTTCAGATTTTTCTTACCATAGGAGGCGGTACTAAATTCATACCGCTGACGGGGGTAACCCTCCCGCTGATCAGCTATGGGGGAAGCAGCGTTATGACCACACTGATCCTGTTTTCCATAATACAGGGGATCTGGATCCGGGAACGGGATGCACGGGAAAAACGGCGGATGAACTATCCCTACGTTCAGGAAGAACGCAGGAGGCAGAAAGATTTGGGAGTTCGCGGACCTTATGAGGACGAGGAACCGGAAGAGGATGAATGTGAAGAAGAAGGCTGGGACGGAAATGAGTACGAAGAAGAATACGAAGACGACTTTGAAGAAAGCTACGACAACGGGCCGGAAGAAGAAATCATCTGGGACGACGAAATGGAAGCAGAGCGTTCCCGGGAAGAGTTCCTCAGGCGCGGAAGTAAAAATATACGATACCCGAAAGGGAAATAGAAACCTGATCGGGAGCGCGGTATTTTTCTGTTGTCTCTTTGCCGGCCTGATTGTTTATCTTTGTGTGTATGTTTCCTCAAATTCCGAGGCTTTGTTTAATAACAGCTATAACAGCAGACAAAGTGTATTGGCAACAAAAAATGCAAGAGGGACGATTTATTCCTCCGGAGGGGATATTCTGGCCCAGACTGTGACAGCCGGGGATGGAAAAGAAACGAGGAGTTACCCTTATGACAATATGTTCGCCCATATCGTCGGCTATTCCACAAAAGGAAAGACAGGCCTGGAGAGCCTGGCCAACTATTATCTGATCAATACCTCCGCCACCGTAGCACAGCAGGCCGAAAACTCCGCCGCGGGGCGGAAAAATCCCGGTAATAACCTGTATACCACACTGGATTTGGGACTCCAGCAGACGGCCTACAATGCCATGGGGATTTACAAAGGGGCGATTGTGGTTATGGAGGTGGATACCGGGAAGATACTCGCCATGGTATCAAAACCGGATTTTAATCCCAATGAAATTGCACAAATATGGGAGAAGGTAACTTCCGATACGGAAAATTCCCCCCTTTTAAACCGGGCGGCCCAGGGGATCTATCCTCCCGGATCCACCTTTAAAATTGTTACTGCCCTGGAATATATAAAAGAGAATCCTGACACCTGGAAAAGCTACAGCTACCAGTGCAGCGGAAGCTTTACCCACGGGGATAACACTATCCGCTGTTATCATGGCAGCAAACACGGACAGGTAAGCTTTGAACGCTCTTTTGCCAAATCCTGCAATTCCTCCTTTGCCAACATTGGCATGTCGTTAAATAAAACGGAATTTATCAGTACCATGCAGGATTTGCTTTTCAATCAGGAGCTTCCCGTGGATATTCCCTATTCCCAGAGCCATATCCAGCTGACACAGGACAGCGATGACGAAGATATGATTCAGACAGTTATCGGCCAGGGCAAGACACAGATCACCCCTCTGCATCTGTGCATGATTACCTCAGCTATTGCCAATGACGGAATTCTCATGCGGCCCTATGAAATGGAACGGATAGAAAGCGCGGAGGGTAAAATTATAAAACAGTTTCAGGCGGAGCAGTATGGGGTCTTGATGACACCGGAGGAATCGGCCTCCTTACGTGAGTTGATGACGGATGTGGTGGAGGAAGGAACCGCCTCCAAGCTTTCCGGCCTTTCCTACACGGCTGCGGGTAAAACCGGTTCTGCGGAATTCAATGCAGTAAAAGGGGATTCCCATGCATGGTTTACCGGTTTCGCCCCTGCGGATGACCCGGAAATCGCCGTGACGGTGATCATTGAAGGGATTGGATCCGGAGGAGACTATGCTGTCCCCATTGCAAAAAGAGTGTTTGATGCCTACTTTGAATCCGGTTTTTAAAGGCCATTCCCCATCCCGCCGCCCTGTGCCTGCCGTCCGCCCTTAGCGGCAGCATCAAATTTATACTTGCCTTACCTACTCTTTTGGGATATACTTGAACTAGTTTAGCATGTATATGCTGCCGCAGAGCGGCATTCGCAGGGCGGCATTCACACCATACAGGAGGAATTGCAATGATAGAAGCAACTAGCTGTGGCGGTGTGGTTATTTTCCGTGGGAAAATTCTGCTTTTGTACAAGAATTTCAAGAATAAGTACGAAGGCTGGGTATTGCCAAAGGGAACGGTAGAGGCAGGAGAGGAATACAAGGATACGGCGCTCAGGGAGGTTCTTGAAGAAAGCGGTGCGAGAGCATCGATAATCAAGTATATCGGAAAGAGCGAGTATACCTTCAATGTGCCGGAGGATACTGTGGACAAGGAGGTTCACTGGTATTTGATGATGGCCGACAGTTATTACAGTAAACCACAGCGTGAGGAGTATTTTGTTGACTCAGGATTTTACAAATATCATGAGGCTTACCATCTTCTTAAATTTGCCAATGAAAAGCAGATTCTGGAAAAAGCCTATCATGAATATCTGGAATTAAAGAAAAAAAATTTGTGGGGAAACAAAAAGTATTTTTGAGATTTCCGGCGTAAGCCGGAGACCGATACAGAAGGAAGGTGAGGCGGAATGGACATATTCCATGCCGCCTTTTTATTCCCGCGGGGTACAAAACAAACGAGTACGCCTGCTGCGGGGTGTTTGACTAACATAAGAACGGCCGCAAAGCGGCAGTTGCAGGTCTGAGGGCCTGCAGACGGTTCCTAAAAATAAGTCCCTGCTATGAATAAAAAAGGTAAAATCAGGCAAATGTTAAGATAGCGGTACCATGTTGGCTGCCTGAGGAAAGAAAGTGATAGGCACAATGAAGTTCTACAGACATTTGTATGTCAGCGACAGTATCCGAAACCTGGAGAAGGTGAAGTGGAAGCTCCGCCATAATGCCGGACAGATTACGGTCTATATTATTGCACTGGCAAAATCCGACGATCAGCTGGATATTTTCCACTGCGCCCTTCTGCAGCAGAAATTCTATGAAAAGAAGGAGCTGTTTGTGGTGGGCCTGGCTTCCGGTTATGGGGAAGCGGTAGATATGGTGGTGGCTATGACGGAAAAGGTGGTTGCAGAAACAGGCGGGGCGGATATCAAAAAATATATTTTGGAGCACAGGTAACAGGAGCTGGGTAGCCTATGGGATTGGTAATTAGCATTTTAAAAATACTGGGCATGATCCTGCTCGTCATACTGGCTGTTCTTCTTTTACTTCTGCTCGTTATCCTTTTTATTCCCGTCAGATACCGGGCAAAAGGTGAAATCCCTGCAGAAGGCCGGCCGCACGGCATGGTAAGGGCCACATGGTTTCTCCGTGCTGTCAGTCTCCGTCTGGAATATGATTCCGGTAAATACAAGGATAACATCCATTACGAGCTCCGCATTCTGGGAATTTTGTTCCGGTTCAGACAAAAGGTGCGACCCCCTGAAAAATCGCAGGAGGAAGAAAAAGAAAAGGAAAAAGAAAGCAAAGAAAATACGGTTCCCGACCGGAAACAGCAGCCGGATAAGTCCGGTGAAGCCCTTGCGGAAAAGCCGGTGGAAGAGAAAAAGCAATTAGGTAACAGCCGGGAACAGACGGAACCTGCTAAGAAAGACAGGAAGCCGGGAAACTTTTCCGAAAAACAAGGGAAAGAAGAACAGAAAAAAGACAATTTTTTCACCCGGCTCTACAGGAAAATTTATTCTTTCTTCATTACTCTTAAGAAAACTTTTCAGAATATCAGGTACACAATTACCCGGCTCTGTGATAAAATAAAGCGGATCCTGAAAAATCTGGAATATTATATGGATATGTTAGGCCGGGAGGAAAACCTTCTGGTGCTCGGCAAAGTAAAAGGACAGACAGGAAGGCTTCTCAGGCATATACGGCCACAGAAGGCGGATGTGAAATTTATTGTGGGAACCGGGGATCCCGCTTCCACGGCGCAGATTCTTGCGGTACATGGAATATTATATCCTGTGATTGGCGAGACTGTTCATATCACTCCTGATTTTGATGATATCCGTCTGGAAGGGGATTTTGATATCAGGGGAAGAGTCCGGGTTGCAGTGGTGCTGGATGTGGTGCTGCGAATTATATTGGATAAAAAGACCTGGAGATTTATCAGACAGCTTAAAAAGGAGGAAATGACAAATGGCAGATAATAATAACGGTATCAATTCCGTAATGGAATCCCTTCTTAAGGGGGCAAATGCGTTGATGTCGACAAAGACAGTGGTAGGAGAGGCAACGAAAATTGATGATACCATTATTGTCCCTCTTGTTGATGTGAGTTTCGGAGTGGGGGCCGGAGCCAGCCGCAACGGCGGTAAGGACGGAGGTGCCGGCGGGCTTTCCGGAAAAATGACGCCAAGTGCCGTTCTTCTTATTAAAAATGGGCAGACAAAGCTGGTGAATATCAAAAACCAGGACAGCATAACAAAGATTCTTGATATGATTCCGGATCTGGTTGATAAGTTCACAACCAAGGAAGAGACTATGATGAGTGATGAGGATGCCGAGAAAGCAGCATTCCCGTCCGGTGACGAAGATATTGTGGATTGACCGTAAAACAGGAAAGGGCCGTCCGATTCATACAGCCGTGAGGATGTTGTATGAATCGGACGGCTCTTTCCTGCATATGATAATAGTAAAGCCGGCAGGAGTAAGCAGATGCGAGAGATGTGGAAAATAGTAGGAATTGTTGTATTCAGCATCGCCTTTGGTATGGTCCTTACGGTTCTCATTTCCAACAGGCTTGCCAGCCTGATTGTGGCAATTATCCTGCTGCTGGTCAGCTATAATATTATTTTCTGTGAAAGATAGGCACAAAAAAAGACTGTCTGTAAATTCTCATTGAATTCTGGCAGTCTTATCTTTGTGTCAAATATTGCAGCAGAAGCGAAAATAAGGGACACATGCCCAATTATGCTCTTTCAACTCTGCCGGACTTCAGACAGTTGGTACATACATGTAATTTCTTGGATGCGCCGTTAACCTTGCATTTTACATTTTTAACGTTCGAATTCCAGATATGATTGGATCTTCTATGGGAATGGCTTACGTTGTTTCCAAAATGAGCACCCTTACCGCAAATATCACATTTTGCCATCTTCGCACCTCCTAAACCAAATAAATTTTCAGACCACAACATGTGTATAATACCAGAAAAGTTATAGTTTGGCAAGCAAAATTTACAGCAAATTTTGTTTGCGATTTCTCTATAAATGAAATAAGACTTCCATTTTTTTCGGAAAGCGGTTATAATAAGCATATATTTTTCGGTAAGAAAGAAGGAGGTACTACATGAAGGGCTCTTCTATGAACACCCATATGGGCAATATAACCATCGATAAAGAAGTTATTGCACAGTATGCGGGTACCGTAGCCACGGAATGCTTCGGTATTGTCGGCATGGGAATCACTGTGAAGGACGTAGTAAAGCTTTTAAGAAAAGATAATCTGACGAAGGGCATTACCGTTACGATTACTAACAATAAACTGACGCTGGACTTCCATGTCATTGTTTCCTACGGTGTAAGCATTCTGGCTGTCTCGGACAACCTTATAGATAATGTGAAGTATAAAGTGGAAGAATTCACCGGAATGGAAATTGAGAAAATCAACATCTTTGTAGAAGGTGTGCGAGTGATTGATTAAGGAGGACTTTAGTTGTGAGTTTAAATACGATAGACGCTAAGGTATTTGCAAAGATGTTCTTAGCAGGCGCCAAGAATCTTGAGAGTAAAAAAGAATGGATTAACGAACTGAATGTATTTCCGGTCCCCGACGGCGATACGGGTACTAATATGACGCTTACCATCATGTCTGCGGCCAAAGAAGTGGCGGCGATGAAAGAACCTGACATGATGACTCTTGCAAAGGCAATTTCTTCCGGTTCCCTCCGCGGTGCGAGAGGGAATTCTGGTGTTATCCTTTCCCAGCTTTTCCGCGGTTTTACCAAAGGAATCCGGGAAAATGAAGAAATTACCATTCCCATTCTGGCCGCTGCGGGGGAAAAAGCGGTGGAAACGGCTTATAAGGCGGTTATGAAGCCCAAGGAAGGTACGATTCTCACCGTTGCCAAGGGTGCGTCGATGAAGGCCCGTGAACTGGCGGATGCCGGAGAGACCGATATGGCCGTATTTATTAAAGAAGTGATTGCTCATGCGGAGTATGTGCTCAGCCAGACACCGGAAATGCTTCCCGTATTAAAGCAGGCGGGTGTAGTGGACTCGGGCGGACAGGGACTGATAGAGGTTCTGCACGGGGCTTATGATGCGTTTATGGGAAAAGAAGTGGATTTTTCCATGAATGAGCCGGCCAGGGAGACTACCAGACAGACATTGGTTAATGCCAGTCTCGAGGCTCAGGCCGGTATGGAAATCAAGTTCGGTTACTGTACCGAATTCATTATTATGCTGGGCAAAACCTTTAATATCAAGCAGGAAATGGATTTCAAAGCCTATTTGGAATCGATCGGTGATTCTATAGTTGTGGTTGCGGATGAAGATGTGGTCAAGGTACATGTACATACCAATGACCCTGGTCTTGCAATCCAGAAGGCATTGAAGTATGGCGCACTTTCCAATCTGAAAATTGATAATATGAGGCTGGAGCATCAGGAGAAGCTGTTTAAATTATCGGAAGATGCAGCGGCGGCGGATGCTTCTCCCGCGGCGGAGGAAGCTCCTGCAGAACGTAAGGATGCCGGCTTTATAGCGGTTTCCGTCGGGGAAGGGATCGATGAGATCTTTAAGGGCCTGGGTGTCGATATCATCATTGCAGGCGGACAGACCATGAACCCCAGCACCGAGGATGTGGTAAATGCCATCAACCAGGTGAATGCGGACACGGTCTATGTGCTTCCCAATAATAAAAATATTATTCTTGCCGCCAACCAGGCCAAATATCTGGTGGAAGACAAGAAAGTGGTGGTAATCCCCTCCAAGACAATCCCGCAGGGCATTACGGCTGTCATCAATTATGTGCCCGATATGGGTTCCGAAGAGAATGAAGCCGCTATGTCGGAGGAAGTCGGTCATGTAAAGACCGGTGAGGTTACTTATGCCGTAAGAGACACCATGATTGATGATAAGGAAATCAAACAGGGTGACTATATGGGAATCGGCGATGCCGGTATCCTTTCTGTCGGAGCGGATATCGAAGCGGTTTCCTTTCAAATGGTAGAAGCCATGATGGATGAGGAGCTGGAACTGATCAGTATTTATTATGGGGCCGATACCACGGAAGAAGCTGCCCAGAGGCTGAAGGCCAGAATTGAAGAAAAATATCCCTCCTGTGATATTGAACTGCAGTACGGCGGACAGCCAATTTACTATTATATTATTTCAGCTGAATAAAAATGGAAATTAATACGGAATTAACTGCAATAAAAGGAATTGGAGAAAAGACGGCAGGTCTTTTCTCCAAACTGCATATAAGGACAGTAGGGCAGCTGCTGGAGCACTATCCGCGGGATTACGAAAAAATGGAGCCTGCGGTAACTGTTTCTGCCCTGAACCCGGGGAAAATCAGTGCGGTGAAGGCCTCCGTAATCGGAATGCCCTCCACCAAACGGGTGCGTAATCTATTAATCACTACCGTTCAGGCCGGGGATGCAACCGGCCTTTTTCGTATTACCTTTTTTGGAATGCCGTATCTTAAAAATATACTGAAGCCCGGCATGACTTATGTTTTCCGCGGAGTCTGCCAGCACGGCTCTCCCTTGCGTATGGAACAGCCCAGGCTGTTCCGGGTGGAAGAATATACGCCGCTTCAGGGAACTCTGCAGCCTAAATATGCCCTTACCCAGGGCCTTACCAATAACGGTGTGAGCAAAGCGGTGCGGAAAGCATTGGACAGTACGGCGGAATGGGACAGGCCGCTGGAATTCCTTCCGGAAGAGATACGGGAAGAATTCCAGCTGCTTTCCCGGGGGGATGCCCTGGAAAAAATCCATTTTCCGGTCAGTACCCAGGATTTAATCGCCGCCCGCAGAAGGCTTGCGTTCGATGAATTTCTTGAATTTTTCCTCGCTCTCAGGAAATTCAAGGAAGAAAACCAGGTCCGGAAGGTGGATGAGCCTTTGGAAAAGGTGCCGGATACGGACCGGCTTATCGCCAATCTTCCCTACCGGCTTACCGGGGCACAGCATCGTGTCTGGAAGGAAATAGAAGAGGATCTTCAAAAAGAAAACGCCATGAACCGCCTGGTACAGGGGGATGTGGGCAGCGGAAAAACCATACTGGCATTTCTGGCCCTGCTGATGTGCGCTGCCAACGGCAGACAAGGCTGCCTTATGGCGCCTACAGAGGTCCTGGCCAGACAGCATTATGAAGCTTTGCTTCAGATAGGCATGGAAGCAAAGCATTCCATAGAAGCAAAGCATTCCGAGGATCAGGGGCTGTGTGTACGCCCGGTTTTGCTCACCGGTTCCCAGACGGCAAAAGAAAAAAGAGAGATCTATGCCCGGATTGCGGAAGGGGATGTGAATGTAATAATAGGAACACATGCACTTATCCAGGAAAAAGTGGTTTACCGCCGTCTGTCCCTTGTGGTGACAGATGAACAGCACCGGTTTGGTGTCAGGCAGAGGGAACTGCTGGCAGATAAAGGGACCGGCACCCATGTCCTCGTCATGAGCGCAACGCCTATCCCAAGGACGCTTGCCATAGTGGTATACGGGGATCTGCATGTGTCCGTCCTTGATGAAATGCCTGCCGGAAGAAAGCCGATAAAAAACTGTGTGGTCAATACTTCCTACCGGCAGACCGCTTATAACTTTATCCGTAAGCAGACGGAGGAGGGACGCCAGGTTTATGTAATCTGCCCTATGGTGGAAGAAGGGGAAATGGACGGGCTGGAAAACGTAATGGATTATACCGACAAGCTGAAAGCCGTGCTGCCGTCTGCCATACGTGTCGCCGCCCTCCACGGGAAAATGAAGTCTGCGGAAAAAAACAGGATTATGGAAGCCTTTTCCCGTAAGGAGATCGATGTACTTGTTTCCACAACGGTAATCGAGGTGGGAATCAATGTTCCCAACGCCACGGTTATGATGGTGGAAAATGCGGAACGCTTCGGACTGGCACAGCTTCATCAGCTTCGCGGACGGGTGGGAAGAGGCGATTTCCAGAGCTATTGTATTTTTATCAGCGGAAATGATAATGAACAGACAATGAAACGCCTGAATATCCTCAATACCTCCAACGACGGCTTCCATATAGCCAATGAAGATCTGAAGCTGCGCGGCCCCGGCGATTTGTTCGGAATACGGCAGAGCGGACTGCTGGATTTCAAAGTGGGTGATATCTATCAGGACAGTGATTTGCTTCTCACTGCCAGCAGCCTTGCCGAGAGGATCGCTTCTCAGGATCCGGAGGAAAAACAGGAGAAGTACAGGCGTTTGTATGAGAGAATGAAAGAGAATGGGAATTCCATTGACTTTAAGACTATCTGACTGTAGAATAATTTTAACCTGTTTTATTGATTTTTAATATCAACAATCGGATTGACACATGAAAAGACATTCAGAAGGAGCGTAATTATGTCAAAGGTTGCAATTGTCACGGACAGTAACAGCGGCATCACCCAACAACAGGCGGAGGAGCTGGGTATCAGCGTATTGCCCATGCCCTTTATGATAGAAGGAAAGACCTATTTTGAAGGGATCAACCTGAGTCAGGAAGAATTTTACCGGAAACTGAAAACCGGCGCTGCCATATCCACTTCCCAGCCGTCCCCGGAATCCGTTTTGCAGCTGTGGAACGAGCTCCTGAAAAGCTATAATGAGATTGTTCATATCCCTATGAGCAGCGGATTGAGCGGCTCATGCCAGACGGCACACATGCTCGCGCAGGATTATGAAGGAAAGATACAGGTGGTGAATAACCAGCGTATTTCCGTTACCCAGCGGCGTTCCGTCCTGGATGCCGTTTACCTGGCGGATCAGGGAATGGAAGCGGTGGAGATCAAGGAGTTCCTGGAGAAAGATAAGCAGAATTCCAGTATTTATATTATGGTGGATACCCTGCTCTATCTGAAGAGAGGCGGAAGGATCACCCCTGCCGCCGCGGCCCTGGGGACCATCCTTAAAATAAAACCGGTGCTTCAGATACAGGGGGAGAAACTGGATGCTTTTGCCAAAGCCAGGACTACTGCCCAGGGAAAGCAAATCATGGTTAATGCCATAAAGAATGACCTGGTGAAGCGTTTTGGCCGGCCCCTGGATCATGCGGATATGTGGCTGGATGTGGCACATACGAATAATGATGAGGCGGCATATGCCTTCCGGGACGAAGTGTTAAACAGCTTCCCCGGAAATGAAAGCTATGTGGATCATCTGTCTCTGAGTGTCGCCTGCCATATCGGGCCAGGCGCCCTGGCGGTTACCTGCACTGCCAAAAACCAGGAATAAAGCAGGATAATCCCTCCTTACGTGCAATCGAAATACATGATATGGAAAAGCCAGGATCACTGTTTAGGCCGCCGGGTGAACAGTAATTACGCAGAATGGAAAGTTCCATATCATGTATTTTTTGCCTTTTCTTACCCAAACATTTGTGCTACAATATCCCGGGAGGACAGGCGGCTGACCTGTTTTTTTCTTGAGCATCCGGATAGCCCGCAGGCCGCAGCATCCGTAAATGATAGGTTGTAACTATTCAGTCAGGTCTGCACATTTTTGGCAGTAACGGACTGGACCGTTACCAGGTTTTAAAAGTTCATAATGCCGTAAAACGGCAGAATGCGAGGTTTACATGACTAAAAATAACAGCAATTATGACGCTTCCAGCATAACCGTCCTGGAGGGGCTGGAAGCGGTAAGGAAAAGACCCGGTATGTACATCGGAAGCGTATCCACCAAGGGTCTGAACCACTTAATATATGAAATTGTGGATAACGCGGTAGATGAGCATCTGGCAGGATATTGTGACCGGATCAGGGTTACTCTGGAAGCGGACGGCTCCGCTACGGTGGATGATAACGGCCGCGGTATCCCAGTGGGAATGCATGAAAAGGGAGTGAGTGCGGAACGGCTTGTATTTACCACCCTGCATGCAGGAGGAAAATTCGATAACTCCGCTTATAAAACGAGCGGCGGCCTGCATGGCGTAGGCTCTTCTGTGGTAAATGCCCTTTCCACCCGGCTGACCGTACGGGTCAGGAACGGGGGACTGGTGTATGAGGACAGATATGAACAGGGAATCCCTGTCGTGGAGCTGGAAAACGGCCTTCTCCCTGTTGTTGGGAAAAGCAGGGAAAGCGGGACCTGGGTTAATTTCCTTCCGGATGATACCATATTTGAAAAGACCCGTTTTAAAGAGGATGAGGTGAAAAGCCGGCTTCACGAAACGGCTTATCTGAACCCGCAGCTCACCATTGTTTTTGAAGATAAAAGAAAGGATACGCCGGAAACAAAAGAGTATCACGAGCCCGACGGGATTGTCGGCTTCATCAAGGATTTGAATAAATCCAAGGAAACGGTGAGCGATGTTATCTTTTTTTCCGGGGAAAGCGAAGGGATCTCCGTGGAGGTGGCCCTGCAGTATGTCAATGAATTTCATGAGAATGTGCTGGGCTTCTGCAATAACATATACAATGCGGAAGGCGGAACCCATCTTACGGGCTTCAAGACCATGTTCACCAGCGTTATCAATTCCTACTCCCGGGAACTGAATATCCTGAAGGAAAAAGATGCCAATTTTACCGGGGCGGATGTACGCAACGGTATGACGGCGGTGGTTTCCATCAAACATCCGGATCCCCGTTTTGAAGGACAGACCAAGACAAAGCTGGACAACCAGGACGCCTCCAAGGTAGTCAGCAAGGTGACAGGGGAAGAGATCACCCGGTATTTTGACCGTAACCTGGAAAACCTGAAAAATATTATCGGCTGTGCGGAAAAGGCTGCCAAAATCCGTAAAACGGAAGAAAAGGCAAAAACGAACATGCTGACCAAGCAGAAATTTTCCTTTGATTCCAACGGAAAGCTTGCCAACTGTGAATCCAGGGACGCGTCCCGGTGTGAGATTTTTATCGTGGAGGGGGATTCCGCCGGCGGCAGCGCTAAGACGGCGAGAGACCGTTCTTATCAGGCGATTCTACCTATCCGGGGAAAGATTCTGAACGTGGAAAAAGCCAGCATTGACAAGGTGCTTGCCAATGCGGAAATAAAAACCATGATAAATGCGTTTGGCTGCGGGTTTTCGGAGGGCTACGGAAATGACTTTGACATTACCAGGCTGCGTTATGACAAGATCATTATCATGGCGGATGCGGATGTGGACGGTGCCCATATTTCCACCCTTCTTCTGACGCTTTTTTACCGTTTTATGCCGGAACTGATATTTGAAGGCCATGTATATATCGCCATGCCGCCTCTTTATAAGGCCATGCCTTCCAAAGGAAATGAAGAATACCTGTATGATGATAAGGCGCTGGAACGTTACCGGAAACGGCATAAGGGGCCTTTTACCCTGCAGCGCTACAAAGGGCTCGGGGAGATGGATGCCCAGCAGCTGTGGGAGACAACACTGAATCCGGAAACCCGTATGCTCAAGCTGGTGGAAATCGAAGATGCCAGAATGGCCTCCGAGGTGACGGAAATGCTGATGGGGACGGATGTTCCCCCCAGAAAAGCTTTTATTTACGAATATGCCCCGGATGCGGAGCTTGATATTTAAACAGGTTTGTAATCGTTAGAAAGGAAGCAATAGAAATTGGAAGAGAAGATTATAAAAACAGAGTATTCTGAGGTCATGCAGAAATCCTTTATCGATTATGCCATGAGCGTTATCGTAGCCCGTGCCCTTCCCGATGTCAGGGACGGGCTGAAGCCGGTACAGCGCAGAACCCTGTATGATATGCATGAGCTGGGCATCCGTTATGACAGGCCTTACCGAAAGAGCGCCCGTATTGTGGGAGATACCATGGGTAAATATCATCCCCACGGAGACAGTTCCATCTACGATGCACTGGTGGTAATGTCCCAGGATTTCAAAAAGGGCCTTCCCATGATTGACGGGCACGGCAACTTCGGCAATATCGAAGGGGACGGCGCCGCTGCCATGCGTTATACGGAAGCCCGTCTGGAGCAGGTGACGCAGGAAGCGTTTCTTGCGGATCTGGACAAGGATGTGGTGGATTTTATACCCAACTTTGATGAAACGGAGAAGGAACCAAGCGTCCTTCCTGTCAAATTTCCCAACCTGCTGGTAAACGGTTCGGAGGGGATTGCGGTAGGTATGGCTACAAGCACGCCGCCCCACAACCTGATTGAGGTTATAGATGCCACCAAGGCCTATATGAATAATGAAAACATAACTGCCAGGGAACTGATGCGTTATATCCAGGGGCCGGATTTTCCTACCGGCGGAATCGTTACCAACAAGGACGATCTGCTGTCCATTTATGAAACGGGAGCCGGGAAAATCAAAATCCGGGGCAAGGTGGATGTGGAAAAGGGGAAGGGCGGTAAAATAAATATAGTCATTTCCCAGATCCCGTATACGATGATCGGATCCTATATCGGCAAATTCCTTTCTGATGTGGCAGCTCTTGCAGAAACGAAAAAGACCCAGGATATCAGCGATATTTCCAATCAGTCTTCCAAGGAGGGCATCCGTATTGTCATTGAACTTCGCAAGGATGCGGATGTGGACAACTTTATCAATATGCTCTACAAGAAAACCAGGCTGGAAGATACCTTCGGAGTGAATATGCTTGCTATTTCAAACGGCAGGCCGGAAACAATGGGGCTTAAAGAAATCATAAAAGCCAGCGTGGATTTCCAGTATGAAACCACAACCCGGAAATATGAGAACCTGCTTGCCAAGGAAAGCGCAAAGAGGGAAATCCAGGAAGGCCTGATCAAAGCCTGCAATGTCATTGATTTAATCATAGAAATCCTCCGCGGATCCAAGGACCGGGCTATGGCAAAGGCCTGTCTGGTGGAAGGAAAGACGGAAGGGATCCGGTTTAAATCCAGGGAATCCGGAATCATGGCCCAGCAGCTTAAATTTTCGGAAAACCAGGCGAATGCGATTCTGGAAATGCGTCTGTACAAGCTGATCGGACTGGAGCTGGAAGCGCTTATAAAAGAACATGAAGAGACGGTGGCAAATATTTACCGGTATGAAGATATCCTTGCCAGAAAGGATTCCATGGCCCAGGTTATCATGAACGAACTGGACGCCATCAAGAAAAAATTCGGCCGCAAACGCAGGACTGTGATTGATAACTGCAAAGAGGCTGTCTATGAAGAAAAACGGCTCGAAGAAATGGATGTGATTTTCCTCATGGACCGTTTCGGGTATGCGAAAACCATCGATCTTTCCGCTTATGAAAGGAATAAAGAAGCGGCGGATTCGGAAAATAAATTTGTATTCCCATGCAAAAATACGGGAAGAATCTGTATGTTTACTAACATGGGCCAGCTTTATACCGTGAAGGTACAGGACCTGCCTTTCGGAAAGTTCCGTGACAAAGGGATTCCGGTGGATAATGTGAGCAATTTCAATTCCTCACAGGAGGAGCTTCTTCTGGTCTCTGCGCAGTCTGAACTGAATTTGTACCGGGTGATCTTTGCCACACGGATGGGTATGGTGAAGATCGTGGACGGCGGAGAATTTGATGTGGCCAAACGGACGGTGGCCGCCACGAAGCTGCAGGAAGGCGATTCTGTGGTAAGCGTCGTGGTTATGAAGGAGCAGAAAAATATAATCCTGCAATCCAAAGCCGGTTATTTCCTGCGTTTTTCCGTGGATGAGATCCCGGAAAAGAAAAAAGGAGCGATCGGCGTACGCGGAATGCGCCTGAGTGAGGGCGATACCATAGAAGCGGTTTATTACACCCGTCTTTCCGATGAAGCATCTGTCCCCTATAAGAGCAGGGAGCTTGTTCTGAACCAGATCAAGGCGGCAAAAAGAGACGGGAAAGGAATAAAAGTACGGGCCTGATTCCCTGGATAAGATTATAAAATCTTTGATATGGCATTGCCTTTTTTTTCACAAGCAATTATAATGTGAAACAACGGATGTCCCGCTGTGCGGGTTATCCTAATGCGCAACAGAATCCGTATGGCTTCGGCAGTCCGCGGCGGTACCGGAAAATCAGATACAGTCAGGAGATAATATGAGAGTGATTGCAGGCGAGGCGCGAAGCCTTCCGTTAAAATCCCCGGAGGGGCAGGATACCAGGCCTACCACTGACCGGATAAAAGAGACGTTGTTTAATATTCTGCAGGGGGACATACCCGGCAGTATCTTTGTGGATTTATGCAGCGGCAGCGGTTCCATTGGTATAGAAGCTGTCAGCCGCGGCGCGAAAAGGGCCTATTTTGTGGAAAATGCGGCGAAAGCGGCGAAGTGTATCCAGGATAATCTGAACTTTACCAAATTTACGGACCGGTCAGTCCTTCTGAAACAGGATGTGGTATCCGCGTTGGGAAGTATTCATGAGAAAGAGGTGGATGTGATTTTTATGGATCCCCCTTATCAGGCCGGACTGGAGGAGCCTGTCCTTTCCGCCCTGGGACACGCTTCCTATGTGACGGAGGATACGCTTATTATTATTGAAGCAGAGCTGCATAAGGATTTTTCCTTTACGGCAGAATATGGTTTTGAAGTGGTAAGAGAAAAAAAATACAAGACGAATAAGCATGTTTTTATAAAAAGACAGAAGGCGGAGTAAGATTATGAAAGCAGCGATTTATCCCGGTAGTTTCGATCCGGTTACCTTCGGACACCTCGATGTCATCCGTCGGGCGGCGTCGATCTTTGACGAATTAACAGTCAGTGTGTTGAACAATACCCAGAAGACTCCGTTGTTTTCTGTGGAAGAACGTGTTAGAATACTAGAAGAAGCCACAAAAGAGATGCCCAATGTCAAGGTGGACTCTTTTTCGGGATTATTGATCAATTATGCCAGGGAAAAGGACGTGCATGTCGTTATCCGGGGGCTGCGTGCCATTACGGATTTCGAATATGAATTGCAGATAGCCCAGACAAACCGCAAGCTTTCCAATGGCGGGCTGGACACGATATTCCTTACGACCAGTCTGGAATATGCCTATTTAAGTTCCTCCAGTGTAAAGGAGATTGCGGAATTTCATGGAGATATTTCTCAGTGTGTACCGGAGTTTGTGGCAAGGCTTGTATATGAAAAATATGGACATGAGTATAAGCAATAAGTCTTTGTACCGGCGTATTGCTTGTGAAGGAGAAAAGGATGAGCAGCAGAATCGAACAACTAATTGACGAAATTGAAGAATATATCGACAGCTGTAAATACCAGCCCCTTTCTAACAGCAAAATCATTGTGAATAAGGAAGAGCTGGAAGAGCTGCTTCGGGAACTTCGGATGAAAACCCCCGATGAAATCAAACGCTATCAGAAAATTATTAATAATAAGGAAGCTATTCTGAATGACGCCCGGGAAAAAGCGGAAGCCCTGATCAACGAGGCTACCGTACATACCAGTGAACTGATTAACGAGCATGAGATCATGCAGCAGGCTTATGCCCAGGCAAATGAAGTGGTTTCTCTTGCCACCCAGCAGGCGCAGGAGATTCTGGACAGCGCCACGGTGGAGGCGAACAGTGTCAAGGCATCCGCTATCCAATATACGGATGATATCCTTGCTAATCTGGAAAGCATCATCGGTCATGGTATCGATATTGCCGGCGAGCATTACGGGCAGCTTATCAACGATCTGAATAATTGTTTGGGGGTTGTGCAGTCCAACCGGATGGAGCTTCGTCCGGACGAGGAGGACGACACCTCCTCTCTTCCTAACCTTGGAGGGATGGATGTTTCCGGAGGGGATGGAAGTGATCTGAATCTGGATATCCTGTAGTCCTCATGATTCCTTTTGTTCCTGCGGGAAGCAAGTTAAATGGACGCCTTCTTTTGGAAGGCGTTTTTTGCTGTCCGGGAGCGGGACATCCATTGTTTTCCATCTGGAAGATGCGCATTTTTTATGGTATGATAAAAAAGCTGATATTCCTGCGGGAGTATAGCTATACGAAAGAAGATAAAGGCAGGTATGGAAAGTGAAGAAAAAGACGGCAATAATAACATGTTTCCTGGCGGTGTGTATGCTGGCGCTGCTGCCCGGAGTACAGGCGGATGCGAAGGAACCGGTAGTCGTGGTTATCGATCCCGGACATGGCGGTGAAGAAAACAGGGGAGGAGAGGTGCTTCCCCATTATGTGGAAAAAAACCTGACGCTTCAGGTGGCTCAGGCTATGAAGCAGACACTGGAACAGTTTGAAGGTGTGGAGGTATATCTGACACGTACGACGGATCAGGAACTGTCCCTGGAGCAAAGGGCGCAGATAGCCAGGTCGTATGGTGCGGATTTTCTGTTTTCCCTCCATTTTAATATGTCCGCAGAACATAATCTGTACGGAACAGAGGTCTGGACCTCGGCTTTCGGTAAATACTATTCTGCAGGACAGACCTTTGGTAAACTGCAGCTGGCGGAAATGACACAGTACGGTCTTTTCAATAAAGGGATTAAAACAAGGCTGAACAGCCGCGGTACGGATTATTATGGCGTTATCAGGGCTTCCCGTGCCCTGGATGTACCCTGTGTTATTATTGAGCATTGCTATATGGATCATCCCATAGACAGCCCCCAGGCCAATTCTCCCCAGAAACTGGCCGCTTTCGGAGTCAGTGACGCCATGGCGGTTGCCAAGTATTTTCGGCTGAAATCCCCCGCTCTCGGACTGGACTTCAGCAATTATCCGTATGAATTGGTTGCTGCGCCGGCAGGCGGCATTTCCGTACCGGATTCCACGCCTCCGGAAAATGTGGCCATGACAGTTACCAGTGCCGATCTGAATACCGGGAAAGTGGATATTTCCCTGAGCGCTTCGGATCCCCAGTCCGGTATGCTGTACTACAGTTATAGTATTGACGGCGGTGCGACCTGGTCGGTACTGACTCCGTGGACAGGAGGAAATACGATACAGTTTTCCATTACGGTGCCCGGAGGGAGCCAGCCGGTCATCATGTGCCGGGCCTATAACGGCTATGATTACCATACGGACAGCAATTTCGCCGTTCCCGGCGTATTTGCCGCCAGATAGATTCTATCTAAAAGGCGTAAAGAAACGTATAATATACGAATGCCAGAGCGGTTTGCACGGCCTTATGGCCCACATAACAGCGCAGGGAAAGATCGGTTTCCCGTATCATGCTGTAGGTCTGTGCGATACAGGAAAGACCGCCAAAAGGAAGAATGACATATCCCCAAAAGGCCATGGAATGAGGCAGACGCGACAGGCCGCTGGTGATTTCCAGTAAACAGCCGATGATATCCTGTACGGCGGTCATTTTTGAAGGAAGCAGGATTTCAGGAATCAGATTCAGCAGATTAAAAAGAATCATATATCCGCCCAGGGATGCGATTGCGCACAGGGAGGATACAATGGAATCCTGCATTTCTTCAAACAGGGAAGGATCACCCGGCCGTTTTTTCCGTCCCGGTGAAGGAGGAATTACTGCCGGCGAAGGCGTCTGGGCCGCGTGAAGGCTGTTCAGCCTGCCGGAGGCCTGTATGGTTTCTTTCAGCCGGTTCCCTGCCAGGGACGGCTTCGGAATATCCCGGTAGGAGGTATACCGGAGGAATAGGCCATAGAGCAGAGGCAGCAAATACATGCCTGCCAGGAAAGCCCATGGATGGTCTACCGGAAACAAGAGGAAAACAAAGCCTGTAAAATAAATCGGACCGATGTTGTTGCAGAAGGCCAGCAGCAGTTCGGCCTCCCTGCGGGAGATTTTGCCTCGCTGATAGCTTTCCGCCGTTACGCGTGCACCCATGGGAAATCCGCACAGGAAGCCGATAACCAGCACATAAATGCAGGAATCGGACAGGCGGAATAAGGGTTTTAACAGCGGTGAAAATAAGCGGGCAAAGCTGTCGGACAGATTCATACGGATAAGGATACCGGAGAGTATCATAAAAGGGAGAAGCGTTGGAATCATTTTCTGAAACCACAGGTTCAGGCCTGTCAGGGAAAGGACCAGCGCTTTTTCATTTTCCAGAAGCATCGCTGTGGTAAGGAAGGCAAACAGGCAGAGGAAAAGTACTTTTTTCAGGTATTTTATTCGTGCTTCTTTCTTTCTCGAAGAGTGCGGATTTGGCTTATAATCGTGCATCAGGCAGCCTCCTTTGGCAACTGTTATAACTGGTAACCTTGTAAGAATTCGGGGGATCATGTATACTTGACATGAATACGCTTGCTTCTCATTAGTAAATGCTATGTTCTTCGGAGGCGCGGAATGACTGCGGAATGGATTTTTCGTCAGAATACTGTCTGTACGGGAACGTTGGAAGGAAAACAGAATGCTTCGTTTGGATAAATTTTTATGTGAAATGAAAACCGGGACAAGGAGCCAGGTAAAGGTATTTATCAGAAAAGGGCTTGTGACGGTGAATGGTACGACGGTGAAAAGCCCGGAACAAAAGATAAATGAAAAGGCCGATACAGTCTGTGTAAACGGAAAGAGGGTGTCTTATCAGAAATATGCCTATTTCATGCTGCATAAGCCCGCCGGCTATGTCAGCGCCACCAGGGACAGCCATGATAAAACGGTACTGGATTTGATGAAGGAACCCGGAAATCCGCTGCTTGACAGGGAACTGTTTCCGGTAGGGCGGCTGGACAAGGATACGGAAGGACTGCTTCTTATAACGGACGACGGCGAACTGTCCCACCGGCTGCTGTCCCCATCCATGCACGTCCCTAAGACCTATTATGTGGAGATTGACGGCAGCCTGTCAGCAGGCCGGCAGGAATGCTTAAGGCAGGGGGTGGATATCGGGGAAAAGCATGGGAAAACCCGTCCCGCCGTGCTGACGGAGGCGGAGAAGGGCGGTTTTTGCTGTGCGGAGGCGGAATCGGCCTGGCTTCTTACGATTACGGAAGGAAAATTCCATCAGGTAAAACGGATGATGCAGGCGGTGGGAAGGAATGTGGTATATTTAAAGCGCCTCAGCATGGGTGCTTTGCAGCTGGATGAAACGCTGCCCAGGGGAGCCTTCCGCCCCCTCACGGAGGAGGAACTGGAGAAGCTGCTGAAGGAGGGGGAAAGCAGGCTATGATGATGGATGGAATGGAAGCGGTAATCTTTGATCTGGACGGTTCCCTTGTGGACTCCATGTGGATTTGGAAGGATATAGATATCGAATATCTGGGGCAGTTCGGCCTGGAACCGCCCCGGGAGCTGCAGCGTGAAATTGAAGGAATGAGTTTTTCGGAAACGGCGGTGTATTTTAAGGAACGCTTCGGACTTCCGGATTCCCTGGAACAGATCAAAGAGACCTGGAACCGGATGGCCTGGGATAAATACAGGAACCAGGTGTCTCTTAAGGACGGCGCGCGGGAATATCTCGCCTGGTGCCGGCGGCACGGGATAAAAATGGGGATCGCAACGAGCAATTCCCGGGAGCTGGTGACCAGCGTAGCCCGGGTTCATGGGCTGGAACAGGATTTTGGTTGTATTATGACCAGCTGCGATGTGGGGCGGGGGAAACCGGCCCCGGATATTTATCTTGCGGTGGCGGACCGACTGCAGGCAGCTCCGAAGTCCTGTCTCGTCTTTGAGGATATCGTTCCCGGCATTCAGGCCGGAAAGGCGGCGGGGATGAAGGTATGTGCCGTGGAAGACGCGTATTCCCTGAACCAAAAGGAAGAGAAAAAAGCACTTGCTGATTACTATATCAGGGATTATTCAGAAATCCTGCAGGATATGCAGACAGGAGGATTACAATAGAAATGACAGCCAACGGATTTTTACCGGTAACAAGAGAAGAGATGGAAGCCCGGGGGATTACCCAGCCGGATTTTGTGTATGTGACAGGAGACGCCTATGTAGATCATCCATCCTTCGGACATGCCATCATTACCCGTATTCTGGAGGCACACGGCTACAGCGTATGCATTCTGTCACAGCCGGATTGGAAGGAGGAGGACAGCATCCGTGTGTTTGGCTGCCCCAGGCTGGGTTTCCTGGTTTCCGCCGGAAATATGGATTCCATGGTTAATCACTATTTCGTATCCCGGAAACGCCGTCCCTCAGATGCCTATACACCGGGAGGAGAAGCGGGGAAACGCCCGGATCACGCCACCGTGGTTTACTGTAACCTGATCCGCCGGGTATACCGTACAGTCCCGGTTATTATCGGGGGGATTGAGGCCAGCCTGCGGCGTCTGGCCCATTATGACTATTGGAGCGATTCCTTCAAACGTTCTATTCTTCTGGACAGCCAGGCCGACTTGATTTCCTACGGCATGGGGGAAAAATCCATTGTGGAGATAGCAGATGCCTTAAACAGCGGAATCGCAGTAAAGGATCTCACCTTTATCCCCGGGACGGTTTATAAAACGAAAGATATATCCGGCCTTTATGATTATCATATTCTGCCTTCCTACGAAGAGATGAAGGCAGATAAGAAAAAATATGCGGAAAGCTTTATGGTGCAGTATTCCAATACCGATCCCTTTAACGGAAAAGCCCTTGCGGAAGGGTATCCGGGAGGGCAGTATGTGGTGCAGAACCCGCCCCAGGCACCTCTTACCATGGAAGAGATGGATGCCGTTTACGCCCTTCCGTATAGGAGGACCTACCATCCCTCCTACGAGGAAAAAGGCGGCGTCCCTGCAATCAGTGAAATCAAGTTTTCCCTGATCAGCAACCGGGGATGCTTCGGCGGCTGTAACTTCTGTGCATTGACTTTTCACCAGGGACGTACCGTACAGGTACGGAGCCATGAATCCATTCTGGAGGAAGCGGAACTGATCCGTAAGGATCCGGAATTCAAAGGCTATATTCATGATGTGGGAGGACCCACAGCCAATTTCAGGGCGCCTTCCTGTGATAAGCAGCTGACCCAAGGCGTATGCAAGATGCGGCAGTGCCTTTTCCCGAAGCCCTGTCCTAACCTGAAAGCGGATCATCAGGATTACCTGGAGCTGCTGCGAAGCCTGCGTACCCTTCCCGGTGTGAAAAAGGTCTTTATCCGTTCCGGCATACGCTTTGATTATCTGCTGGCGGATAAGGACGACACCTTTTTCCGGGAGCTGGTAAACTACCATATCAGCGGGCAGCTGAAGGTTGCCCCGGAGCATATTTCCGATGCGGTCCTGACCCGTATGGGCAAACCGGAAAACGCCGTGTATGAGAAATTCCGTAAAAAATATAAAAAGCTGAATGAAGAACTGGGGAAAAACCAGTTCCTCGTCCCTTACCTGATGTCCTCTCATCCGGGTTCCACACTCAAAGAAGCGGTGGAACTGGCGGAATATCTCCGGGATTTGGGGTATATGCCGGAACAGGTGCAGGATTTTTACCCTACCCCCTCCACCATATCCACGGTGATGTATTATACGGAAATCGATCCGAGAGACGGCCGGCCGGTATATATCTGCAAAAACCCTCACGAAAAGGCCATGCAGCGGGCACTGATCCAATACCGGAATCCCAGGAATTACGATTTGGTATACGAGGCCCTGACCAGGGCGGGAAGAACGGATTTGATCGGATTTGATAAAAAATGCCTGATCCGTCCCAAAAGTGTGCCATATAACCGGGTCGGCGCCGCTGTCGGAGCAGGGAAGGGTACCGGCAGGACAAAGGGGAAAGCGGAAGCGAAACCAACGAAAAAAAAGACAATCCGCAACGTACACAAGAAGAAATAGAGAAGTAACTGTGAAGATACGGAACAGTTATATAGAGGGAAAACATGGTTAACCGACTGTTTGGGATCTGCTACCAGCTGATGCAGCGTGATAAAATACCGGCAAAGGAGCTGGCGGAACGATATGAGGTATCGGTGCGTACCATTTACAGAGATGTGGATATGCTCAGTATGGCAGGTGTCCCGGTTTATGCCAGCCAGGGAAGAAGCGGAGGCATATCCCTGATGGATCACTGCGTTATCGATAAGATGTTCCTCAATAATGAAGAAAAGTCACAAATCCTCGCTGCGCTGGAGGGGCTTAGAGAGGCCGATCCTTCCGACAGCCCTGAGCTTTTGCGCAAGCTTGGGGATTTTTTCCAGACTCCGGGCAGCAGTTGGGTGTCCATTGATTTTTCCGATTGGAGCGGAGAACAGGAAGCCTTGTTCTCCCTGTTAAAGCATGCCATCCTGCAGTGCCATGTCATTACCTTTGATTATTATGGCAGTGACGGGAAAATGGAGCGCCGCACCGCGGAGCCTGTCCAGCTGTGGTTTAAAAGCCATAACTGGTATCTGCGCGCTTGGTGCAGGAACCGGCAGGCGCTGCGTACCTTCAAGGTACTTCGTATCAAACGTCCTCAAATCCTGGACGAGACTTTTACAGCCCGCAGTTTCCCCTGCGGGGAAGAGGATACCGCCGCAGCCGGTAACGAAGAGGATAAAACGTCCGCTGCCGCAGAATTGACCCCTGTGGTTCTGGAAGTGGACGGCTCTCAGGCATACCGGATTTATGACAGCTTTGGGGAAGAAGAAATTTCCTGCGGGGAAAACGGGAATTTTCTCATAAGGACAGCTTACAGTATTGATGACTGGGTATACGGAGTGATTTTGTCCTACTGTCCGTATATCAGGGTCCTTGAACCAGCGTGGCTGAGAGAAAAGATACATTGTATCCTCCGGGAAGCTGCAGAACAAATATGACATACTGTTGTCAGCTTTTAAATGCTATCATGTAAAAGTAACCGTTCAGACAGATCCGTGCATTTGCGGAACAGACCCGTGACGACAGAAAAAGGGAGGACAAACCTATGCTTGAAATACCGGAAAGCTATGTACTGGCAAAACAACTAAATGAGACAATACAGGGAAAAATCATTTCTTTTGTCCAGGCAGGACATTCCCCGCATTCCTTTACCTGGTATTCGGATAATCCGGACGGTTACGATGAGCTTTTGGCCGGAAAACAGATAGGGATATGCCGTGGAGTGGGCGGAATGCTGGAAATAGAGGTGCAGGACAGCCGTATCCTGCTTGGGGACGGCGTTTCCCCCAAATATCATGAGGATTGTAAAAAGGCTCCCGCCAAGCATCAGCTGTACGTGGAATTTGATGATAAGACGGCAATAACCTGCACCGTCCAGATGTATGGGGGGATCTGGGCCTACCGGGAGGGAACCAACGACAATCCTTATTATCTGGCGGCCTGTGAAAAACCTTCCCCCTTATCGGAAGCCTTTGATTATCCCTACTTTTTATCACTGAAGAGCGAAGAGGACGATAAGCTGTCCGTAAAGGCCTTCCTGGCTACCAAACAGAGGATTCCGGGACTGGGGAACGGAACTTTGCAGGATATTCTGTTTACCTGCGGGATACACCCCAAATGTAAAATAGGAGAACTCAGGGAAGAAGAATACCGGTGCATGTATGATGCGGTGAAATCAGTTCTTCGGGAAATGGCGGACAAGGGCGGAAGGGATACGGAAAAGGATCTGTTCGGCAGAAAGGGCGGTTATGTCACCATTTTAAGTAAAAATACGCTCTGGTCCCCCTGTCCCCGCTGCGGTTATGAGCTTCGTAAGGGGAATTATCTGGGAGGTACCATTTATTACTGTGAGCACTGTCAGAAGCTGCATCCCTCATAAATCCGGGATAAATTCTGAAATTAACAGTTGAAACCTTCCGCCGGCATGCTACAATAGGTGTATGTTGGCGGAAGGTTTTTGTGTGGGAAAGGGTTGCGGATAGGAGGTGCTTATGGAAGAAAAAACAGCTGTTACAGGGAGCGCTAAGTACATGAAGCTGCTGAAGGATAAACTTGCCTTTATTGGGAAAGGAATGAAAAATACGTTTCTTTATTTTCCGGTTACGCAGGGAAGCATTTGGCTGTTTACACTGTTGTGCACGATATTGGTCAGTTGTTCCGATTCCGTTGTCATGGATGTTGGGGAAAAGCTTATGTATTTCCTGATTTTTTATGGTACGGGAAGCTTTTTTGCAGAAGCCCTGTACCAAAAAAACGGAAAGCCGTGGCTGCGTTTTTCCCTGTATATCGTGTTTATCCTTCCGGCAGTCCTTTTTACATGGCTGCTTTCGCTGAAGTACGGCACCATGGTTTTCGGATGGGATTATGATAGTGTACAGTCTGTCCTTCCACGGTATATTGCCTGCTACGAACTCGTGCTGTTTATTCTCGCGTTTTATTTCTGTTTCCGTAAGACCCGTTTTTCCCTGGAAGCGTATTTTGTCCGTTTTTTTGCCTGGGCTGTCCGGATCAGTATCATGTATTTTGTCCTTATTGTGGGCGTCAGTATGGTTCTCGGAATTTTTGTGGAACTCTTTGAAGCGGACTTTGAAATATATATCCAGGCCCAAGTGCTTCTGTTTGGTATTTTCTATGTATCCTCCCTTCTGCGTGGGATACTGCCCGGGAAAGGGGAAGACGGCCGTTTTACGGAAGCGTTGATAAAATATGTGCTGACGGGACTGGTAGTCAGCGCATTTGTCATTATCTATGTGTATATCCTGAAAATAGTATTGTTCCGGGATATGCCCTCCAATGCGGTATTCCGTATCCTGTCGGGATTGTTTTTGGCAGGCCTTCCCATATGGACGATGAATTCCTTTTATACGCAGCGCAATCCCCTTTTGAAAATCAGCCGGATACTGCCTTATCTGTTTTCCCCCCTTATTCTGCTGCAGGCATATTCCATCGGCATCCGCATTTACGAAAACGGGATCACACCCATGCGGTATATCTGTGTCATGCTGCTGGTTTTTGAAATACTTTACATCACTCTCTATTATTTCCGAAGGCAGGCTGTGGGCTGGCTTTTTCTCGTAGCTGCCGGCTTCGTTTTTACTGCCTGCTGTATGCCGGGCGTCAATATGTACCGCATCTCTTTCCTGGATCAGAAGGGAGCCATCCAGAAGGTCATGAAAGCGGAGGATCCTACCCTGCTATCACAACGGGAACGCGACAAAGCGGCGGGAGCCTACTGGTACCTTAAGGAGGATATGCCCGGAAGTTCCTATCTGGCGGGACTTACAGCAGAAGAAGAGGAAAAGCTGCAGGCTGTAAAAGGGGAAGACTATCCCGATTATCATGAAACCTATGACGTTTATCATACGGAATATTTTACGGTTCTGGATATTTCCGGTTACCGGTATTGCTATCCGGTCCAGGATTCCCGCAGAAGCGGAACCGATACGGCTTTATTGACGGAATATCCTTTTTCCTACGGAGACGGTAAAAGCATAACGTTTAATCTGAAAGAGTATCTGGACGGCTTCCTGGATAAAGAAAAAAATGAGGACGAAAGCGGTGCGTATTTCCGGGCGAACCGGGAAATTCGTATTAACGCAGATATGAAACTGTGCCTGGAGTATCTTTCCTTTGATTATGATCTTGTAACCAAACAATATACCCATGTATCCCTGCGCGGATACCTTTTGGAAAAATAGGAGAGGAGAAGTATATGAATATTGTTATTATTACCGGAGCATCCTCCGGTATGGGGAAGGAATTTGCCCTGCAGCTGGACGCGGGGCTTTATACCGTGGATGAATTCTGGCTGGTTGCCAGAAGGAAGGACCGCCTGGAGGAGCTGGCAGCCCAATTGGATCATATGGCAAAAGTGATTCCTGCGGATCTTACCTGTGAAGAGGATATGGAAAAGTTCCGGAAGCTGCTGAAAGAAGAACGGCCAGTGATCCGGATGCTGATCAACAGCTCCGGCTATGGGATTATGGGCAGGTTTACTGAGATGGAACGGCAGGAGCGGCTGGGAATGGTGGATGTGAACTGCCGGGCACTGACGGATATGACCTGTGCCTGCATTCCCTACATGAAGAAAAACAGCCGTCTGATCATGATGGCCAGCAGTGCTGCTTTCCTTCCGCAGCCGGGGTTTGCCGTCTACGCCGCAACGAAGTCTTATGTACTCAGCCTGTCCCGGGCCCTGCGGGAAGAACTCCGGGAGAAGGGCATTTATGTGACCGCAGTCTGTCCCGGGCCTGTCAGAACCGAGTTCTTTGACCGGGCGGAAAAGTATGCTGCCACGCTGGCCGTCAAAAAGTTCAGCTGTGTGGGACCGGAGGATGTGGTGCGCGCGGCACTGACCGCCTCAGCCAGGAACCGTGCCATGTCCGTATACAGCCCTCTGATGAAGGGCTTCCGCCTTCTTGCCAAAACGCTTCCGCACAGCCTGCTGCTGGAAATTGCGCAGAAAATGAAATAGTGGTGCCAATCTTTTTTATCTGCTCCCGAAATAGTGGATTTTCTTGACAGGCATACGTTAACGTGGTAGTATGAGAAAAAGTTTTCCGGACGCATCCGGAACTGACAAGAGGGAAAACATGAGTTGCTGCTTACAGACCGGCGGATGTAATATCCGTGCATATGTGCATAGCTATTTTTACGGAAGACGTATTCGCTTGTAGCCGTATGAAGGAATCCTTTCTTTTATGAAAGCCCCTTTCATGCACCGCATACAAGCCGGTAGGTCTTATATGTCTGTGCAGAAATGTAAGGAGCTGATATCTGTTTATCCATACTTCCTTTGCTTTTTTTCCGCATCAGACATATCCATGTCGGGTGCGGTTTTTATTTTCTGGAAAGTACGTGCGGAGCAGACTTTTCTTGCTTCCCGTGTGCCATTCATTGTTTATCCCGGAAGGAGGAGAATTATGGTAGCTGCAAAACAAAAGCCGGTTCAATTAATACTGGCACAGAAAAATGATGCACAGCTGATTCATCAGCTGAAAAAGGAGGCGTTTATGCCGCTTTACGAAATCTACCGGGATACGGATAGCAACCCGGCCCTGGATCCGGTAGATAAGGTGGTCTGCCAGCTCGCCCAGGAAGAAACCGATTACTGGCTGATCTCTTATGAAGGCCGGATGGCGGGTGGGGTGAGACTGGTACATAAAAGAGACGCGAACCTGATATCCCCCCTCTTTATTCTGCCGAAAGAACAGAATAAGGGCATTGCCACCTGTGTTATGAAGCAGCTGTTTGACATGTATCCGGATGTGCTTTGCTGGAGGCTCATCACGATCAAGGAAGAAAAAAGGAACTGTCATTTTTATGAAAAGCTGGGATTTCGCAATACGCTGTCCGCAGAAGAGCGTACGTTGCATATGACATTAATCGGATATGAAAGATATAGCCAGGAAAGGGAAGGGTAATATGGAAAAGGAACTTATACTGCTGCAGCCGTTATTAAGCATATTGCCGGATACGCCGGATTACCGCCGCTGGGAGAGTGAGATTATGGATTACCGCCGGGAGTTCCTGGAAAAAGGCGATACGATAAACGGCAGCAGGGGACTCCATCATTATGAGGATATCGCCGGCTGGCTGGAACAGCTGCGGGACTGTACTTATGATAACAATTCCTATATCGGCGTTCCGGTAACTACTTTTCTCGCGCTGGAAAAAGGGAATACGCAACAGGAAGGCCCCGGTTATGTGGTAGGTAACATTGAACTACGGCATCGTCTGAATCCGGCCCTGGAGGAACTGGGAGGACATATCGGCTACAGTGTACGCCCCTGTGAGAGGGGAAATGGTTATGCCTCCTGGATGCTGTCCAAAGTACTTGCAATCGCCCGTTCCCTTGGCCTGGAACGCGTTATGCTGGACTGTGATGGCGACAATACAGCCTCTTTAAAAACCATCCTGAAATGCGGTGGTGTATTTGACCGGGATACCATATCCGACTATCAGGGGAAAAAGATCTGGAACAGGCACTTCTGGATTTCTCTTACATAATGTGTTAAACTGTTACAAGGGTAAAAAAACCCACGGGAATTAGAAAATAACGGAGGAATTGCCTGTCATGCATCGAATAAAAAAAGGTCAGTACGGCTATATCAAAAGTCAGAGGAAGATAGAAATCATCAAAACAGTATCCCTTTTTCTTCTTTCCCTTGCCATCTATCTCGGTGGTTACTGGACTACCGGAACCAATAAAAACCTTCTCACCATTGTGGCCGTATTAGGCTGCCTTCCCGCAAGCAAATGTGCGGTGAATATGATTATGTTTTTCAGGGCAAAGGGCTGCAGTGAGGAGCTTCACCGGAAAATAGAGCCTCATACCGGAGGGCTGCCCTGCCTTTATGACAGTGTCCTCACCAGCTATGAAGCGACATTTGAAATTCCTCATCTTGTGTTTAAGGGAAATAATCTGATGGGTATCGCTGTTAACCCGAAATGGAAAACGGCCGCCTGTGAAAAGCATCTGCATAGCATGTGTTCCCAGAATAATATCAAGGATGTGAACATAAAAATTTTCCAGGATCTCCCCAAGTACCTGAACCGGCTGGATCAGCTCCGGGATCTGTCCTGTGAGGACACCCAGGCGGAGGCTGTCCTGTCTCTGGTTAAGGCCATATCCATTTAAGGAGGCCGCATGAAAGAGTTAACGATAGGAACCAATGAAGCCGGACAGCGGCTGGACAAGTTTCTCCGGAAATATTTAAAGGAAGCCGGCAGCGGCTTCCTTTATAAAATGCTCCGCAAAAAAAATATTACCCTGAACGGAGCAAAGGCGGACGGCAGCGAAAAGCTGGAGAACGGGGACCGGGTATGTTTTTTCCTTTCCGATGAAACGCTGGATAAATTCCGCGGCCCGATACCTGCTGGCGGGCAGGAACGCAAAACGGGGGCTTTTACCGGAACCTCTGAAAAAAAAGGGACAAAAACGTTTCCGCAAGTGCCGGTTATTTATGAGAATGAGCATATTCTGCTGCTGGATAAACCGGCCGGGCTGTTAACCCAAAAGGCAGTTCCGGAGGATTATTCGCTGAACGAATGGCTGATTGACTATCTGCTCCGGCAGGGACAGATAACGCAGGAAGGCCTGCGTACCTTCCGTCCTTCCGTCTGCAACCGTCTGGACCGTAATACCAGCGGGCTGGTAATCTGCGGAAAAACCCTGGCGGGAAGCCAGAAAATGAGCGAGCTTCTGCGGGAAAGGACCGTCCATAAATATTACAGGCTCTTTGCTGCGGGAAGGGTGGAGCTGGACGGGATTACGGATGCATGGCTGAGCAAGGACGAAAAAAACAATCAGGTGAAGATTCTTCCCGCAGCACCTGCCGACAGCAGCAAGGCTTTCCATATCATAACCGGCTGTCACCCGCTGGCCTGTTACAAAGGTTATACCTATCTGGAGGTGGAGCTGTTTACCGGGAAATCCCATCAGATACGCGCACATATGGCAGCGCTGGGACATCCGCTGATCGGGGACGGCAAATATGGGGATAAACAGATAAACGGCCGCTTCCGCAAACAGGGGATCCGTTCCCAGATGCTGCATGCGTACCGGATAGAATTTCCGGAAATGGACGGCTGTTTTGCCGGACTGAGCGGCAGATCGTTTACCGCACCGGAGCCGGAAGCCTTTTTGCGGCTGAAAAAACAGGATACTAAGGAAATGCGGAGGGAAACATGGCAACTTGGAATTCAAGAGGACTGAGAGGGTCCACTCTGGAGGATTTGATAAACCGCACCAACGAAAAATATCAGGAAAACGGGCTGGCGCTTATACAAAAAATCCCCACCCCGATTACTCCCATTAAAATAGATAAGGATGAGCGGCATATTACACTGGCCTATTTTGACCAGAAAAGTACGGTTGACTATATCGGCGTGGTCCAGGGCCTGCCCGTCTGCTTTGATGCCAAAGAATGTGCGGCCGACACCTTTGCCCTTGCCAATATCCATGAGCATCAGGTGACGTTTATGCACAGCTTTGAAAAGCAGGGGGGAATCGCTTTTTTCCTTATCTTTTTTTCCCATCGAAATGAATTTTATTACCTTCCCTATGTCCATCTGCTTTATTTTTGGGATCGGGCGAAGGAAGGGGGGAGGAAAAGCTTCCGGCGCGAGGAACTGAATCCGGAATATTTCCTTCCCAAAAAGCAGGGGGTATTGGTCCCTTACCTAGATATGCTGCAGAAAGATTTGGAAGAAAGGGAAGAATAATATGAGAATTCCGGTAACAACACTTTGCTATATCGAACAAGACGGCAAATACCTGATGCTCCACCGCGTGAAAAAGAAAAATGATCTCAATGAAGATAAATGGGTGGGGATCGGCGGTCATGCCGAGGAAGGGGAAAGCCCGGAGGACTGCCTTCTCCGTGAGGCCATGGAGGAAACCGGCCTGCGCCTTACCTCCTGGCAATTCCGCGGATTAGTCACCTTTGTTTCCGATAAATGGGGAACGGAATATATGTGCCTGTTTACCGCAGACGGTTTTGAAGGGGAATTAATCGATTGTAATGAAGGCTGTCTGGAATGGGTTCTTAAATCGGATATTCCCGGGTTAAACCTATGGACCGGTGATTTGCTTTTTTTCCGGCTCCTGGATGAGAAGGTGCCCTTTTTCTCCCTTAAGCTGCGTTATGAAGGGGATTTCCTGGCAGAGTGGCAGCTCAACGGCAGGGATATGACAGGGACTGTTTTATCCGATGAAAAGTGGGCGGAAATACTTGACAGCCTGAGACAGGTTTAGTATAGTATTGATAGTTTGCTTTGCTAATATGGTAATTGATTATCACGTTAAACTGGTAAAGTAAAATAGACAGATGAAATATAGTAAAGAATAAAAGGAGAGAAGCGGCAATGAGTAAACCATTAGTACATACCCCGGAAGGTGTCCGCGACATTTATGGCGAGGAATATTTAAGAAAGCTTATGGTGGAAGAAAAACTGCATCAATCTCTGCGTTTTTTTGGTTATCAGGATATCCAGACTCCTACTTTTGAATTTTTTGACGTATTCAGCCGGGAAATCGGCACCACACCTTCCAGAGAGCTGTATAAGTTTTTCGATAAAGAGGGCAATACTCTTGTCCTCCGGCCTGATTTCACTCCGTCCATGGCAAGGTGTGCCGCCAAATATTTTAGGGATGAAACACTTCCCATCCGTTTTTCCTATTTGGGCAATACCTTTACCAATACCTCCAACCTCCAGGGCAAGCTGAAGGAGGTTACCCAGCTGGGGGCTGAACTGATTCAGGAGCCTTCCGTGGAAGCGGACGGGGAAATGATCGCCATGATGGTGGAAGCACTGAAGGCTTCCGGACTTGAAGATTTCCAGGTGAGCATCGGGCAGGTGGAATATTTTAAAGGAATTTGTTCCCAGGCGGGGCTGGATGAGGAAACGGAGGATGAACTGCGGGATTTCATTTCCAGTAAGAACTTTTTTGGTGCCCAGGAGCTGCTGGAGCGTAAGGCTGTCCGCCGGGATTATTGTGAAATCCTGCTGAAGGTGAACGATCTGTCCGGTTCGGCGGAAGCGCTGCCAAAGGCGAAGGAGCTGGTAAGCAATGAGCGTTCCCTTCAGGCGGTGGAACGGCTGGAGGAGCTGTACCGGGTTCTGTGCGAATATGGGGTGGAACGTTATATTTCTTTTGATTTGGGCCTCTTAAGCAAATATCATTATTATACCGGCGTTATTTTCAAGGCTTATACCTATGGAGTGGGGGATGCGGTTGCCAAAGGCGGACGCTATGACAATCTTCTGAAATATTTCGGAAAAGAGGCCTCTGCTATCGGTTTTGTCATTGTGGTGGATGATCTTCTGGAAGCATTGGCCAGACAAAAAAAGGTCCCTCCGATCCATGCGGACGGCGTTTTGATTCTTTATGAAGAGGGACGCTTCCGGGATGCACTGGCAAAGGCCGGGACACTGCGGGAAAAGCAAATCCCTGCGGAACTGATCCCCGCTTCCTCTTATTCCGGTTCTTCCGGTGATCGCGCTTATCGGGAAAATGCCGGCATGTACCGGGAAAGGGCCGTAGCCCATATGCAGAAGGCAATTTACTACTTGCCCGCGGGAGGCGGCTGCATAGAGGAAATTCCGGACGGGCTGCAGCAAACAACGGATGCCGCGTGCCGCTGAAAAATCTAATAAACAGCCGGGTATGCCGCTGTATGGGAAAGGAATCAAAACCATGGATGAAAAAAGATATTTAACCTTTGCCCTCGCCAAGGGCAGGCTTGCCAATAAAACGCTGGAGCTTCTGGAGGAAGTGGGTATAACCTGTGAAGAAATGAAGGACAAATCCTCAAGGAAGCTGATTTTTGTGAATGAAGAGCTGAAATTGAAATTCTTTCTCTCTAAAGGGCCGGATGTCCCCACCTATGTGGAGTATGGAGCGGCGGATATCGGTGTAGTGGGAAAGGATACGCTCCTGGAAGAAGGGAAGCGGGTATATGAAGTGTTGGATCTGGGTTTCGGGAAATGCCGCATGTGTGTCTGCGGGCCTGTTAAATCCCGGGAATTGCTGAAGCATCATGCGATGATCCGTGTGGCGAGCAAGTATCCCAATATTGCCAAGGATTATTTTTATAATAAAAAGCATCAGACTGTGGATATCATTAAATTAAACGGATCGGTGGAGCTTGGCCCGATTGTAGGCCTTTCCGATGTAATCGTGGATATCGTGGAAACCGGAAGCACCCTCCGGGAAAACGGGCTTGAGGTGCTGGAAGAGGTATGCCCGCTTTCCGCAAGGATGATAGTGAACCAGGTGAGTATGCAGATGCAGCCGGAACGGATTAAGGGGCTTATTAACCAGCTGAAGGAAAAGCTGTAGGAGGATTAGCTATTATGAGAATATTGAAGCTGTCGGATAATACCAAAAAAGATCTGCAAAACGATCTTCTGAAACGAAGCCCGAATAATTACGGGCAGTATGAAAATGTTGTGGCGGATATCATTACCCAGGTAAGGGAAAAAGGGGATGAGGCTGTTTTTTCCTATACCCGTAAGTTTGACCGCTGTGAAATCACCCCGGAAACGCTGAAAGTCACCAGGGAAGAAATCGAAGAGGCTTATGCGCAGATCGGCGGTGAGTTTGCGGAGGTTATGCGTAAATCGGCGGAAAACATCCGCCTTTTCCATGAAAAGCAGCTGCGCAGCAGCTGGTTTGATCCCAAACCGGACGGGACGATCCTGGGGATGAAGCTGCTACCCATTGATACGGCCGGGGTATATGTACCCGGAGGGAAAGCGGCCTATCCGTCCAGTGTTTTGATGAATGTGATTCCGGCCAAGGTAGCCGGCGTCAGGCGTATTATAATGACCACGCCTCCCGGACCGGATGGAAAGGTGGATCCGGGAACGCTGGCGGCGGCCAATATCGCAGGTGTGGATGAGATCTATAAGGTGGGAGGCGCCCAGGCGATTGCCGCAATGGCTTTCGGAACGGAAAGTATTCCCAAGGTGGATAAAATTACAGGGCCGGGTAACATCTTCGTAGCCCTTGCCAAAAAGGCCTGCTTCGGCTATGTCAGCATTGACTCCATCGCGGGGCCGAGTGAAATCCTGATCATAGCGGATGAGACGGCGAATCCCCGTTATGTTGCCGCGGATCTGCTTTCCCAGGCGGAGCATGACGAACTGGCAAGCGCCATCCTCATTACCACCAGTGAAGAGCTTGCAGCTAAAGTATCGGAAGAAACCGAGAACTTTCTGGCGGCATTAAGCCGCAGGGAGACTATACGCAAGTCCCTGGATAACTATGGATACATACTGCTGGCAGACAGCCTGGACAGCGCTGTGGACACGGCAAATGAAATCGCTTCCGAGCATCTGGAAATCCTCACAAAGGATCCTTTCCCGGTCATGACCCGGATCCGGAATGCGGGAGCTGTTTTCCTGGGGGAATATTCCAGTGAGCCTTTAGGCGATTATTTTGCCGGCCCCAACCATGTCCTTCCCACAAACGGTACCGCAAAGTTTTTCTCCCCTCTCAATGTGGATGATTTCATGAAGAAAACCAGTATCATTTCCTATTCCAAAGAAGCGTTGGAGAAGGTTCATAAGGATATTGAATTATTTGCCGAAAGGGAAGGCTTGACGGCTCACGCAAATTCGATTAAAGTAAGATTTGAATAACTGTTAAGGAGGGCGGTCCCATGGAACAGGAGACAGGCGGATGCCAGCCGCTTAAGCGGAAGGCATCCATTACAAGAACCACAAAAGAAACCGACATCACGGTAACTTTAAATCTGGATGGTACTGGAATGAGCGATATTCATACGGGAATCGGTTTTTTTGACCATATGCTGGAAGGATTTGCCCGGCATGGATTGTTTGACCTGACAATACAGGGCAGCGGCGATCTGCATGTGGACGGCCATCATATGGCAGAGGATACCGGAATTGTCCTTGGACAGGCGATTGCACAGGCGGTTTCTGATAAAAAAGGGATACGCAGATACGGTTATTTTATCCTTCCCATGGATGACGCGCTGGCCCTGAGTGCCGTGGATTTATGCGGCAGGCCGTATTTCGAATTCGAATGCAGCTTCCCAACTCCTATGATCGGAGGTCTGGACAGCCAGCTTATCCGGGAATTTTTCTATGCCGTTTCCTATAGTGCCGCCATGAACCTGCATTTGAAAATGCTTTCCGGCCTGAACAGTCATCACATGGCAGAGGCCATGTTTAAGGCATTTGCCAAAGCGCTGGATATGGCGACGGGCAGAGACGAACGGATCGATGGGGTATTAAGTACAAAAGGAAGCCTTTGACCAAGTTGGTCAGGAAGAAAGGCTATGACTCAGTGGGTCAATGTGCCATAAAATGCAAATGAAAGAGCGGGAAAGCCATGAACTCGAAAAAATTTTTGCCTTGTATTTATCTTTATCAGAAAAGAGCGGTATGCGGATTGGACGATATGCGGGAGGCCAGCATTGATCCGGTTGCCCTTGCGGTAAGCTACAGCGATAATAAATGTGACGGGATCTTTGTGTTTGATTTGTCCGGAACGGATAATGAGCATGAAGAGAATCTTGATATGATAAAGGAGATAAGTTCCTCCGTGGCGGTGCCGGTTATCGGTGCCGGCCATATACGCCGTATGGAGGATGTGAAGAAGCTGCTGTACGCAGGCTGCCGGCAGGCGGTGCTGGATTATTCCCGGGAGGACAACGTGGAGATCACCAGGGAGGTATCCTTAAAATTCGGTGCCGATAAACTTCTTGCTATGGTTGACAACAGCAAGGTGGTGAAGGAGCAGTGCACGCTTATCAATCAATATATCAGCCGCCTGCTTATTAAAGAACCTGCCATATTGAAGGAAGTGGCACAGGTGAGTCCGGTCCCTGTGATTACCACGCTTCCGGAAGTGTCCCTGGAGAAAATCATTGAGATCCTGAAGCTGGAAAATGTGGGAGGGATCGCCGGGAAGCTGGTTAATGATAATATCCGGGAAATCCAGGCGCTTAAAGATTTGTGCAGGGATAACGGAATTGAAGTGACGGAGATAACCGCTGCCTACCAGTGGGAGGATTTTAAAAAGAATTCCGACGGCCTGCTCCCTGTTATCGTACAGGATTATAAGTCAGATGCTGTTCTTATGCAGGCATACATGAATGAAGAGGCCTACCGGGCCACTATACATACCGGAAAAATGACCTATTACAGCAGAAGCCGTCAGGAGCTTTGGATAAAAGGAGAGACAAGCGGCCATTACCAATATGTCAAATCCCTTCACGGAGACTGCGATATGGACACCCTTCTGGCCAGAGTGGTACAGATCGGAGCGGCCTGCCATACCGGATCCTACAGCTGCTTTTTTAATGAAATCCTGACTATGGATGAAAAGGCCGATACCCAGCACAATCCGCTGAAGGTATTCGAAGATGTTTTTGCGGTCATTAAAGACCGGAAGGAAAATCCCAAAGAAGGCTCCTATACCAATTATCTTTTTGATAAGGGAGTTGATAAGATCCTGAAAAAGCTTGGGGAAGAGGCTACGGAGATCGTAATTGCGGCTAAAAATCCCAATCCCAATGAGATCAAGTATGAAATCTGTGATTTCCTGTACCATATGATGGTTCTCATGGCAGAAAAAGAGGTAACCTGGGAAGAGATCACCACCGAGCTGGCGAACAGATAGAAATGAATTTTTTCTGTTACAGAGGAAGCAGGATAGATAATTCGTAACTGTGAAGGAACTGAACAGTTGACAATTCATCGCTTCCTCTGTATATTTATGTATGGAATTAGTTCTTTTTGGAACAATCCGGTTTTGGAAAGGGGATATTATTATGAAAGCAACACAGGAAAAAGAAGCGGATTTAGGGAACGGCGGCATAGGAAAGCTTCTTTTCAAGCTGGCGCTGCCGGCGATTCTGGCACAGATTATCAATGTTATGTATAATATGGTGGACCGCATGTACATCGGCCATATAGCAGATGTGGGACCGAGCGCCCTTACGGGGGTGGGGGTAACCATGCCCCTGATTATGGCAATTTCCGCTTTTGCGGCGCTGGTCAGCATGGGCGGCGCGCCGCGGGCTTCCATCATGATGGGAAAAGGGGATAAGGATACCGCTGAAAAAATACTGGGTAACTGCACCACCATGCTGGTACTGATGGCAGTTGTGCTCACCGCAGTTATCCTGTTGTTCGGCAAGCCCATTCTCCTGATGTTCGGAGCCAGTGACAACACCATCGGCTATGCCTGGGATTATATGAGCATTTACGCTATGGGCACTATTTTTGTCCAGATTTCCCTGGGGTTAAACGCCTTTATCAATGCCCAGGGATATGCGCGGACCGGGATGCTTACCGTTGCGATCGGCGCAGTCTGCAACATTATCCTGGATCCTGTCTTGATTTTCGGTCTGGGCATGGGGGTGAAAGGCGCCGCACTGGCTACGATATTATCCCAGGCCGTATCCTTTGTCTGGGTGCTTCGTTTCCTCACATCAGGAAAAAGCTTCCTTCGCATCCGGAAAGGCAACCTGAAGCTTTCTGCAGCGATTATCCTGCCCAGTATCGGGCTTGGGGTTTCCCCCTTTATCATGCAGTTTACGGAGAGTGTCATATCCGTATGCTTTAACACCTCTCTGCTGAAATACGGCGGGGATATCGCTGTGGGCGCCATGACTATAATGACCAGCGTTATGCAGTTCTCCATGCTGCCGCTTCAGGGGCTGACGCAGGGGGCGCAGCCGATCATCAGCTTTAATTACGGTGCAGGAAGCATTGAACGTGTCAAGAAAGCCTTCCGGCTGCTGCTGGTGTCCTGTCTGGCATACAGTACGTTATTATGGGCCATTGCCATGTTCCTTCCTCAGATTTTTATCGCTATTTTTACCAGTAACGGGGAGCTGGCCGCATATGTAACCTGGTCTATCCGTATTTATATGGCGGCCTCCCTTTTATTCGGCATCCAGATAGCCTGCCAGCAGACCTTTATCGCTCTGGGCAATGCGATTACCTCCGTATTCCTGGCACTGCTCAGAAAGGTAATCCTGCTGATACCGCTGATTTTCATTCTTCCCGCCCTGCTTCCGGATAAGGTGTTCGGTGTATTCCTTGCGGAACCTGTTGCCGACACCATTGCCGTTACCGTGACAGGGATCCTGTTCCTGCGGGAATACAGAAGGCTGTCCCACAAAAAAGTAGGTATGGACTGACATTTTCGATCATATTTTTTACTAAGAAGGACTTTCCCTGTAGGCAGAGGCCCTGCAGGAAGGTCCTGTTGTTAAATCAGGAGGTCGGAAATGAACCAAGATTCAAATACCCAGCGGAGGTTGGAGCTGATGCGCCTGATTCGTGAAGAAAATCATAATAACCAGCAGCGCATCCGCACCAGGGAAGAGATCCTTTATGGAAAAAGTGACAGCTACGGCGGTATTGATGAATACGGCTATCCGCTGAGCGCGGCAGAATACTCCCGTCCGGAAGAAGGGGTACATATGTCCTCTTTTGGCCTGCGGCTTGTTATTGCGGTCCTGCTGTTCGGTATTTATTATTTTTGCCGGGGGCAGGACCTTAGTATTGGAGGCATTACCACAGACCGGATCGAGGCGGCTGTTAATGAATCGGAAACGAAACTTGTCGATTTTATCAGCCAATTCTCCTATACTTTACATGATAAGCTGCCTTAATTAAAACTTGATGGAAGCCTGTACTGCGAGACAGACGATTGTGTATTGATCTATAAAATGTTCTATGGAAATTGCCGGCCTGGAATTTCCATAGAACATTTTCTTTTCAATCTCTCCTCTGTTTTTCTTGACACGAACACCGTGTCATGCTTTATAGTTAATCAAAAGGAAGGTGGAAATACTATGGAACAAATGAGGACAATCAGCACAGTAGCAAAAAATCTTGGTATTTCAAGCCGTATGCTCCGCTACTACGAGCAGATAGGATTGATAGAGAGCCGGCGCGTGGAGGATTATGCATACAGGGTTTATGATGAAGAAGCAATCAGGAGGCTTCGCCAAATCATCATATTACGGAAGCTGCGGGTACCTGTAAAGCAAATCCGGGAGATATTCGGCAACAGCAGCGCATTGGGGGTAATCGAAGTATTTGAGAGTAATATCAGGGAGCTTGACGAACAGATGACAGCGTTATCAACGGTTAAATCTTTACTCAGCCGCCTTGTTCAGGAACTTCAGGAAAAAGCAAATCTGCATTTGCAGCTGGATTATCTTGGAGACAGTTCAGTTTTTGCTGTTGTGAACAGCGTTTCCTTTCCCAAAAATACCATACAGGAGGAAAAGTCCATGGAAGACCTTAATAAAGCAAATGAAATTTTACAAAAGCTGGAGGACAAAGAAGTACGTATTATTTACCTTCCGCCTATGACCGTAGCAGCAGCCCGCTATTCGGGGAAAGCAGAATATGGAGTGGGGCCGGAAGCGACTGGTATGATTGAAAAATTTGTGTACGATACGGAATTGCTTAAAATAAAACCCGATGCCAGAGGGATGGGTTTTGACTGTTCCAGAGAAGATCTAAGAGTGGAAGCAGGAGTAACTCCAACGGCATATGAAGCATGGGTATCAATTCCTGAAAATATGGAAATCAAGCCGCCTCTGGTAAAAAAAACGTTCAGCGGCGGAATGTATGCCGCCCATGTATTGAGGGACTGGAATTTTCAGGATTGGCGTTTGCTTCGGGAGTGGGTCAGTGAAAGCGAGAAATATGAAGAAGCCGGCGGGCCATGCTTTGAAGAAACATTAAATTATTACAACCTTATGAATAATGGAGCGAAAATGGAAGATACACAAATTGATCTGCTGCTGCCTATTAAGGAAAAGACAAAGTAAAGGGGGGATGGAATGAGTACAAGCCATGGCGAGACAGTGATGCAAAAACCAATCAGTGCGTATGCGGCTTATCTAAAAAGCCTGATACCGGCGGATATACCTGACACTTATGAGCTGAAACCTAAGTTTAAAAATGTTGCAAGTGAAGAGAATATTCATAACGGCGTTATTGCCTTCAGAGATTTTCTGTATGTATTTTGTGACCGATTAATTTCTGACGGATATTTATACGCTAAACCGCAGAAAACAAAGAACCCATCGGACTACCCGTTCCTGAAGAAAATGAATCACCTCTTGATTGACATTGGTTATAACGGCAGACTGAATGAAAGCGGTGATTCTTTACTGGTCTCTGAAATTCCGTCATTTACGTCTATAAAGCCCAAAATCCCTGCCTCTAAGCAAATGGAATATTTACGCTTTTTAGCTCTCTGCGGTTTTGTTTTTACTGGTATTGATTTAAATGATAAGACATTCCATATGACAGGCGGTTTTTTGGAAGTAACTTATCCCAAGGCACCAGTCATGCTGACGGGGTTAAAGGCCCTGTCGATTGCGGCGGTGGAACAGTGGGTGCGGTTTTATAATAATGCGAATGATCTTTTACGATGTGATTACAGGGTAATGAAGGCGGAAGATACGGACGTATGCGATGTTTTGAAGGATATATTATTTCCGTTGCCTGAAAGCATACAAAGTTTTGCATTAGGATTACATAAACGCTATACGGATATAGGAATGACCTGTGCAATCATTAACGACAATGCAACTCATTTTGCCTATGCATATACAAAAAACAGCCGGCGGCTTTTATCGCCGCGGGATATCTATTCACGCAGAATATGGGAAATTGAAGTATCAATGAAATACGGATATAGTATCGTTATAAGACCCAAAAATACAGATAAGTACGCAGACCTTATCGAATCATTTCCCTTGCTGCCATGAGACGGGATATTGAGATATGGCTTGATCATGAGGTGCCATCTTCATAAATGGCATAACGGACAAGCATCTAAAACTTTATTATTGTTCGGATTATGGCATCCAAATAGAATCCGGCCCCGGAAAGGGCAGCACAGTGTTACTGGTCACGGAGTGAACAGTAACGGCACAGTTTTTCCGAATTATGTTCTGCCAAATAGTGTTGCTTAATACCGTGAAATGCCTTATAATTAGGCATTGCGGCATATTGTATTATCCTATGCTGCCATACCGGCCCTTAATGCACTTTATAAACACTATGCAAACATCACAATAAATAAGGAAAAACCATGAGAACACTAGCTTTAGATGATGAAATATTGTTAACGATAGACAAACCGGCCCGCTATATAGGCTGTGAAGTAAATTCGGTTATGAAGGATCCGGAAAAGGTGGACATCCGTTTTGCCATGTGCTTTCCCGATGTATACGAAATAGGCATGTCCCATCTGGGTATCCAGATCCTATATGATATGTTTAACAGCTGGGAAGATACCTGGTGTGAACGGGTCTATTCCCCCTGGGTGGATCTGGATAAAATAATGAGGGAGAAGGGCATTCCTCTTTTCGCCCTGGAATCCCAGGAACCGGTGAAGGATTTCGATTTTCTCGGCATTACCATCCAGTATGAAATGTGTTATACGAATATTCTCCAGATACTCGATCTGTCAGGTATTCCGCTGCTCGCAGAGGAAAGGGAGGAAACCCATCCTATTGTCATCGGCGGAGGCCCGTGTACGTATAATCCGGAGCCGATTGCAGATTTCTTTGATATCTTTTACATCGGGGAAGGGGAAACGATTTACCGCCAGCTGTTGGATCTCTATAAAGAGTATAAGAGAACCGGTATCACCCGGCGGGAATTTCTGATACAGGCGGCCGGTCTGCCGGGTATGTATGTACCCTCCCTGTACGAAACGGCTTATAAAGAGGATGGTACCATCGATTCTTTCACCCCGAAGGTAGAAGGCATTCCCCGTACTGTCCTGAAACAGATCCAGATGGATCTGACGGATACCTATTACCCCAGGAAACCGATCGTTCCTTTTACCAAAATAACGCAGGACAGGGTGACGCTTGAAATACAGAGAGGCTGTATCCGCGGCTGCCGTTTCTGTCAGGCGGGGCAGTTATACCGGCCGGTGAGGGAACGGGATGTGGAAATGCTGAAGCAGTGTGCGGTACAAATGCTGGACAGCACCGGGCAGGAGGAAATTTCCCTGAGTTCCTTAAGCTCCAGCGATTATTCCAGGCTGGAGGAACTGGTAACCTTTCTGATGGAAACATGCCGGGAACGTATGGTGAATATTTCCCTTCCATCCCTGCGTATTGATGCCTTTTCTTTGGATATTATGGGAAAGGTGCAGGATGTAAAGAAAAGCAGCCTGACCTTTGCGCCGGAAGCGGGCAGCCAGAGGCTTCGGGATGTGATAAACAAAGGCCTGTCGGAGGAAGTGATCCTGAAGGGTGCCGCTATGGCCTTTGAGGGAGGCTGGACCAGGGTGAAGCTGTATTTTATGCTGGGGCTTCCCACGGAAACCGAAGAGGACATCCGGGGAATCGCAGAGCTTTCCAATAAGATTGCGGCGTTGTTTTTTGAAACGGTTCCCAAAGAAAAAAGGACCGGTCAGGTACAGATCGTGACAAGCACTTCCTTCTTTATACCCAAACCCTTCACCCCTTTCCAGTGGGCGAAGATGAATACAAAGGAGGAATTCCTGGACAAAGCCCGACTGACGAAAGCGGCGGTAAGAGAGCAGCTTAACCAGAAACGGATTAAATACAACTGGCATGAAGCGGATGTGAGCATGCTGGAAGGCGCATTTGCCAGAGGGGATCGCAGGCTGGGACAGGTTATCCGGAAAGCTTATGAAAAGGGCTGCCTCTATGACTCCTGGAGTGAATTTTTCAAAAACGATATATGGCTGGAAACCTTTGAGGAATGCGGCCTGGATATTGATTTTTATACGGTCAGGGAAAGAGCGCTGGATGAAATCTTCCCCTGGGATTTTCTCGACTGCGGTGTTTCCAGGGAATTTCTGAAAAGGGAGTGGCTCCGTGCCCAGGAAGGAATCGTGACCCCCAACTGCAAAAGACAGTGCCAGGGCTGCGGGGCGGCCCGTTTCGGCGGCGGTATCTGTTTTGAAAAGAGAAATGCGGAGGGGGAAATTGAAGACGGAGCCGCCCAGACCCTTATGGAATATGCCCATCTGCATGAAAGCAAAGAAACGGCGGGCTGCCCGGAAGAAATGATCCTGAAAGAAATGTGTGCGAATGACGGGGAAGGAGGTGCGCAGGCATGAAGGTACGTGTTAAATTTGCCAAATATGGCTGTATGCGGTTTATCGGCCATCTGGACGTGATGCGTTTTTTCCAGAAGGCGTTGCGCAGGGCCGGGATCGATGTGGCGTATTCCACCGGCTTCAGCCCCCATCAGATCATGAGTTTTGCCTCCCCCCTTGGGGTGGGGATGTGCAGCAATGGGGAGTATATGGATATTGAACTGCGTTCCACAGAACTTCGTTCTGCAAAAATGTGCAGACGTCTGAATGAAGCCTGTGTGCCGGGAATAGAAGTCCTTAGTGTGAAAATGCTGCCGGAAACGGCGGGAAATGCCATGGCCAGCGTAGCTGCTGCCAGATATACCGTTCATTTTAAGGATCCTTCCTCCGATTTTCATTTTCTGGAAGGGGCGTTGGAAGGATTCCTGGAACAGCCAGGCATTACGGTCACCAAGGAAACCAAAAAAGGAAGCTCCCAAATGGATATCCGGCCCGGTATTTATGAATGCAGAGTAACTCCCGAAGGCCGTCTGGAATTTATGGTGGATGCCAGCAGCGGGGGCAATATCAAACCGGCGCTGCTTCTGGGCGCTCTCTGGGAATATGCGGGCATGGAACAGGAGCTTCCCCTGCTGAAGCTGCAGCTGACCCGGGAAGAGACCTACACAAATACCGGCACGGCGGAAAAACCGGTATTTGTGCCGCTGGATGAAGTGGGTGACGACTTTTGAAAGATGCTAAACTTATCTTCCTGAAACAGGAGAAACATATTTTATCCCTGCTTCTGGAGGACGGAAAACTGCTGGAGGCCAATGCCTATCCGCTTCCGGCTTCCGGTGCGGACGCCGCAGCTGCGCCGGATCAGGCACAGCTGCCCTGTTCCCTGGGAAGTATCTATGTGGGAAAAGTAAATCATGTGGTAAAAAATATTAACGCCGCTTTCCTGGAACTTGCCGGAGGGCAGCGCGCCTTTCTATCCCTGGATAACCGAAAAGCCCCCCGGCTGCTGAACCGTACTTACGACGGACGGCTGCTGGCAGGGGATGAAGTGCTGGTACAGGTGGAGAAGGAGGCGGTTAAAACCAAGGATCCGGTGGTTACTGCGGAGCTTTCCTTTTCCGGGCGGTATGCCGTCCTGCTTCCTTCCTTCCGGCCGGGCAGACTGGTCTTTTCCGGCAAGCTGGAAAGCTCCCGGAAAAAGGAACTGAAAGACTGGCTGGAAAGGAAAGACATACAGGCGGTTCTGGAACGGGCAACCGTCATTATCCGTACAAACGCATCGGAGCTGGCGGAGGCGGAGCCACTGGCCCTGGATATCCTGCGTCTGGACGCCCTGGCTGCTCAGATCCTTTCCGTTGCCGGCAGCCGGACCTGCCGCAGCTGTCTGTACCGTCCGGACAGCGCCTATCTCACTGAAATCCGGGACACCTATCACGATCAGTATGAGGCTATCCTTACCGATGCTCCCGATTTGTATGAAGAAGTGAAACAATTTCTGGCACAACAGTGTCCGGGTGAGCTGCATAAGCTGAAGCTGTATCAGGATTCACAGGTTACCCTGATGAATCTGTACGGCCTGTCCGCCAAACTGAAGGAGGCCACAGAGACGCGTGTATGGCTCAAATCCGGAGGTTATCTGGTTATCGAACCAACGGAAGCACTTACAGTTATCGACGTGAATACGGGCAAATACAGCGGTAAAAAGGCGGTCAGGGAAACCTTCCGTCTGATCAATCTGGAGGCGGCGGCGGAAATCGCCAGACAGCTGCGCCTGCGCAACCTGTCCGGTATTATCCTGGTGGATTTCATTAATATGGAAGCCAGCGAGGATAAGCAGGAGCTGCTCCAGGCCCTTTCCCGGGAACTCAGACAGGATCCGGTAAAGGCGGTGGTGGTGGATATGACGCCTTTGGGACTTGTGGAGATCACAAGGAAAAAGATACGCAGGCCACTGCGGGAACAGCTGGGAATAGAGTGACAGGAGAATGACGGCATGCGTTTGCTTCGTATGAAAAAAATCCATGAAGGGACCTATCTGAATAACTACGAACTGACTTATCTGAACAAGGGAGGCAGGGAAAAGGTGTTTGAGCTGGTAAGCCGCAGCCGCCTTTCCTGTGCAGAAGATATCGGGCGTCAGATAAACGGGGTAACCATTGTAGCCTTTCAGGAGGATCGGCTGCTTCTCCTGAAAGAATTCAGGATGAGCATCAATAAATCCATTTATAATCTCTGTGCGGGTATGCTTCAGGAAGGGGAAAGCGTGGAGGATTGTGCCAGGCGGGAGTTATATGAAGAAACCGGGCTGTCGGTTTCCCGGTTTCTGGATATTCTGCCCCCTTCTTATTCCGCGGTGGGGTTCTCCGATACCAGCACCCATTTGGTATTCGTACAGACCGAGGGCAGCTTTGCGGATCATACATCAGATAATGAAGAAATCCATGCAGGGCTATATTCCAGGGAAGAAATCAGGGAAATGCTGCGGACAGAGGAATTCAGCTCCCGTTCCCAGACTGTAGCCTATTTTTTTGCCGGCGGTTTTACGCCCTCCGGCTTGTACAAAGAGGATGATACCCTATGAAAACCCTGTATGTTACCGATTTGGACGGAACCTTGCTTCGTTCCGATAATACTATAAGCCCGTTTACGATAAATGCCATAAACGGACTGGTTGACAAAGGGATGCTTTTTACTTATGCAACGGCCCGTTCCCTTGTTTCTGCATCCGTTGTGACCAGGGGGCTGTCGGCCCGTATTCCCGTCATCGCATATAACGGCGCTTTTATTTTCCATGCGGACACCGGCCTTCCCCTGTATTCGCTGTTTTTTACCCCGGAAGAGAGCGCGTATATCACAACGCTTCTGAAGCGTTTCCGGCTTTACCCTTTTGTCTATTCATTTCAGGAGGGTGTAGAACGGCTCAGCTGGATATCCGGCACGGAAAACGAAGGGGCTTTCCATTATCTGCAAAAACGGAAGGGCGATCCCCGGCTGAATCCGGTGCCGGATGAAAGCAGACTGTATACAGGAGATATGTTTTACTTTACCTGTATCGGCGACAGGGAAATGCTTCTGCCCTTTTATGAAACGGTTGCTGCCAGCGGACTTTTTACCTGTACCCTGCAGCAGGAACTGTATGAGACGGAGTACTGGTGCGAGGTCATGCCAAAAAAGGCTACTAAGGCCAATGCCATTACCAGACTGAAAGAGCTGTGGGGATGTGACAGGATTGTCTCCTTTGGCGATTCCCTGAATGATATTTCCATGTTCCGTATCTCCCAGGAATGCTATGCGGTGGAAAATGCCGCCCCGGCGCTGAAGGAATATGCCACGGGACGGATATCCGTATGCGACGAGGACGGTGTGGCAAAGTGGCTTCTGTCCCATGTGCACCTCTGAGGGTATTTAGAGTCATTTTAGAGAATAGTCTGTTATCCTATACATGCGCGTAAAATGCGCTGCGGGATGACAGGCTCCTTTTTTTCCGCAGAAAAATACATGAGAGAAAGGGAGAAAACATGAAAACTTACCGAGCAAAACAAGTCAGATACCCGGCAATGAAAATTCTTTGGGGGAACAGGAAAACGACAGCCGCCGTACTTCTGGCCATGCTGTTTCTGGCTGCAGCCTGCCTGAGCGCCTGCGGCGATTCCGGGGACATGTTTGTTAGGATTCCGGAGGAGACGCTGCCTGCCGGGACGCAAAACAGACAGGAGGACAGCGCGGAAGCGTCAGATACTGCTGCGGATACTGCCGAAGCGCCTCCGTCCGACGTTACACCTACGGAGAAGGAAAGTGTCTCCCCGGAAGAGACTCCTGTACCCGCTGCCGGGAAGCAGCCGGAAACAACAGTTCCTGAAGAGGGCGGCGGGGAACAGACTCCGGCCGCGAATACGGTTCCCCATACTACTTCCGGCAGCCACGAATTGAACGGCTCCATTCAATCCGTCGGTGACGCGGGCTTTACTGTCTACCGGATTACAACGGCCCAACAGGATGACGGAGGAATGATTGCCTATTCCTCCAAGGAAGAAAATACACTGGTGGATATCAGCTTTACGGATCAAACGGTTTTTACCATTACCTCATCCGCAGACGGCGGCATTACTTCGTCCAGCACACCGGGGACAAAAGCCGATTTGGAAGTTTCCCGCACCGTATATATGACCGGACAGTGGGAGGGGAATCTTTTCCGTGCGGATACGGTAGTGATCTATCATTTTAGCTAAAACCGCCTGCTTCCCGCTTCCTGCTTGAAGTATCCATTGACCGCATATATAATGACGCCAGGATCCGGGAGGTATTTTATGCTGAAAATAGGGGAATTCTCAAAACTGACAAAAGTGTCTGTGCGTATGCTTCATCCTATTGGAAAAAAGAATCTCCGGCGGCAATACCGTAGTTATCGTGGAGCATAATACGGAGGTGATCTGCAGCGAGGACTGGGTAGTGGATCTGGGACCGGAGGGCGGAGACCGGGGAGGACAACTGGTGGTTCAGGGTATCGTATCGGATCTGATATGGAAAAATATCGTATTTTTAGTTGACACCTGTCCGCGCCGATGCTATTATATATGAGTATGCCGCATAGCGAGGTAAAAGTATGTCCGTTCGGACATCACCGCAGTTAGCGAGTTTTGGAAATAGGAGGTGCCCTATGTACGCAATTATTGCAACAGGTGGAAAGCAGTACAAAGTTTCCGAAGGTGACGTTCTGAAAGTTGAAAAACTGAACGCAGCAGAAGGAGATGCTGTTACATTTGACCAGGTAATCGCAGTGAGTGACAACGGCCTTAAAGTAGGCGAAGATGTTGCTTCCGCTACCGTTTCTGCTACTGTAGTAGGCGAAGGCAAGAGAAAGAAAGTCATCGTTTACAAGTATAAGAGAAAATCCGGTTACCATAAGAAAAATGGTCACAGACAGCCCTACACACAGGTTAAGATTGAAAAGATCAACGCTTAATCAGAAACCATGATGAAAATAGTAGTCAGGAAGACAAGCACAGGAGCTTATATAGGTTTTACCTGTATCGGCCACAGCGGTTTTGCTCAGGCAGGCAGTGATATTGTCTGCGCATCCATTTCCGTCCTTGTAATTAATACCATTAATTCCATCGAGCGGTTTACCGGGGAAAAGATGGCAGTAATTACCAATGAAGAGGAAGGTTTAATTGATGTCAGATTTGCAAATCCTGTTAATGAGAAGGCCTCACTCCTTATGGATTCCATGATGCTTGGCTTACAAGAAGTGAAAGAACAATATGGTAGTAAATACCTGAAACTTCAATTCGAGGAGGTGTAGACCCAATGTTAAAAATGAACCTTCAGTTTTTTGCTCATAAAAAGGGAGTTGGTTCCACAAAGAACGGCAGAGATTCCGAGTCCAAGAGATTAGGCGCCAAGAGAGCTGACGGACAGTTCGTTAAAGCAGGAAACATTCTTTACAGACAGCGTGGAACAAAGATTCATCCCGGCATCAATGTAGGACGTGGCGGCGATGATACTTTATTCGCATTAGTAGACGGTGTACTGAGATTCGAAAGAAAAGGAAGAGACAAAAAGCAGGCTTCCGTTTATCCTGTAGAAAAATAAGTACGTATCTGCCGGGCTTCAAACATCTTTTGTTTGAAGCCCTTTCCATTATAAATTTACTGCCGTACCTGAGAGTGTGTATCGCAGGGTACCTGCGCCTTAATATTCATTCCGGAGGCTGATTGAAAGGATTTTGTATGTTTGCAGACAGAGCGAGAATTTATGTCAGAAGCGGTAAGGGCGGGGACGGTCACGTTTCCTTCCGCAGAGAAAAATATGTACCCAACGGCGGCCCTGACGGCGGAGACGGGGGAAGGGGCGGAGATGTTATTTTCCAGGTGGATGAAGGCCTGAATACCCTGACTGATTTCCGCCATGTCCGCAAATATAAGGCCGTGGACGGGCAGGAAGGCGGGAAGCGCAACTGCCGCGGAAAAGACGGGGAAGATATCGTCATTAAGGTTCCGGAAGGGACGGTTATCAAGGAAGCGGAAAGCGGGAAGGTTATTGCCGATATGTCCGGAGATAACAGACGTATTGTGCTGCTCACCGGAGGAAGGGGCGGTAACGGGAACCAGCACTATGCCACAAGCACCATGCAGGCCCCCAAGTATGCCCAGCCCGGCCAGCCCGCAAGAGAGCTGGAACTGTTCCTTGAACTGAAGATGATCGCCGATGTGGGACTGGTTGGTTTTCCCAATGTTGGTAAGTCCACCCTGCTTTCCCGGGTTACCAATGCACGGCCCAAAATCGCCAATTACCATTTCACCACAATTATCCCCAATCTGGGAGTAGTGGATCTGGATGATGCGAAGGGTTTTGTCATTGCGGATATTCCGGGGCTGATTGAAGGCGCCTCCGAAGGCGTGGGCCTGGGCCATGAATTCCTGCGCCATATCGAACGGACAAAGGTGATCATTCATATGGTGGATGCGGCCGGAACGGAAGGCAGGGATCCGGTAGCGGATATTTATGCCATCAACAAGGAGCTGGAGGAATACAATATCGAAATCGCTTCCCGCCCTACCGTTATTGCGGCCAATAAAATCGATGCCATAACCGATACGGAAAACAATCCCATCGATGCCCTCAAAGCGGAATTTGAACCAAAGGGAATCCGGGTTTTTCCTATTTCAGCCGTAAGCGGACAAGGACTGAAGGAGCTGCTTTATCATGTGAGCGGCCTGCTGGATAAGGCTGATGATAAACCGGTGGTTTTTGAACAGGAATATTTTCCCGAGTTTGAAAACAGCTATTCCAATGAACCCTATACCGTGGAATACAACGAAGAGGACGACGAATATGTGGTGGAAGGCCCCCGTATTGAAAAAATGCTGGGTTACACCAATCTGGAGTCGGAGAAGGGCTTTACCTTTTTCCAGAACTTCCTTAAGGAAACCGGCATTCTGGAACAGTTGGAAGAGCTGGGAATCCAGGAGGGGGATACGGTCCGCATGTATGGTCTGAAATTTGATTACTATAAATAAACCGAATACGGGAGGAATATACAAATGACAAGCAAACAGAGAGCTTATCTCAAAAGCCTTGCCAGCAGCCTGGACCCTGTTTTCCAGATTGGAAAGGGAAGCCTTACCCCGGAAGTGACGGAAGCTATTTCCGAGGCGTTTAATACAAGGGAATTGATCAAGATTGCAGTACTGAAAAACTGTTTTGACGATCCGGGCGAAATTGCACAGATGATTGCAGAACGGACAAAGTCCCAGGTCGTACAGGTTATCGGAAAGAAAATCGTTCTGTACAAGGAAAGCCGGGATCATAAGAAAATCGAGCTTCCCAGGTAAAACGGAACCGGTTACGGAGGAACAATCATTCCATGGAAGATAAGAAGCGCAGAAGAATAGGAATTATGGGCGGAACCTTTAATCCCGTCCATGTAGGCCATCTGCTTCTGGCAGAAAATGCATATTCTATGTTTTCGCTGGATGAAATCCTTTTTATCCCCAGCGGATGCCCTTATATGAAGGATCCGAATGAAATCCTGGACGGAGCAACAAGGCTGCGGATGACGGAGCTTTCTATCAGGGATAATCCGCATTTTTTCCTGTCCTCCATGGAGATCGACAGAGGGGGATATACCTATACCTGTCAGACGCTGGAACAGCTGGAAAAGGAGAATCCGGACTGTGATTATTTTTTCATCATGGGTGCGGACAGCCTGTTTCAGATGGAGGAATGGAGGGAACCGGAAGTTATTTTCCAAAAAGCCGTAATCCTTGCCGCGGTGAGGGAAGGACGGGGAACCCGGGATTTGGAAGAGAAAGCGAAGCAGCTTACGGAAAGGTTCCGGGCGAGGATACATCTGGTACCGGCGGGTAATATCGCTATTTCCTCCTCCGATATCCGCCGCCGGATACAGGAGGGCCGTTCCATACGGTATATGGTCCACGAGAAGGTAAGGGAATATATCGAAGATAATCAGCTTTACCGGGGCGGCAGCGCTCCGGCCTCACAGGAGAACAGGCATGAATAAAGAAACAAAAAACTCCATGGAAACCCAGGAAATCCTTACGCTGCGAAAGGCGATGGAAAAAGTGCTGGAGGGAAAACGGTATGAGCATACCCTTGGGGTCGCTTATACCGCCGCGTCCCTGGCTATGTGCTACGGGCAGGATGTGCATAAAGCCCAGGTGGCGGGACTTCTCCATGACTGCGCTAAGAATTATACCAATGAAAAGCGGATAAATATCTGCAGGAAAAACGGCATTCCCATCAATGAAGCCGAACAGAAAAACCCGTTTCTTCTCCATGCCAAGGTTGGCAGCTTCCTCGCCAGGGAGAAATATGGGATCAAGGACAAGGAAATCCTGGATGCTATCACCTATCATACAACAGGACGTCCGGAAATGGGCATGCTGGATAAAATCATTTATATTGCAGACTATATAGAGCCGGGGCGCCGTCAGGCGCCGGGACTGCCTGAAGTCCGCCGGCTTGCCTTCGCAAGCCTGGATGATTGCCTCTATCGTATCCTGAAGGATACGCTGGATTATCTTGGCGCGTCCAAAATGGAAATTGACATGTCCACCCAACAGACTTACGATTACTATAAAGCACTCCGGTGCGACCAGAAAGGCAGGGAATCCCTATGACAGATAACCGTTCCAAAGAAATGACCAGGCTGGCTGTCTCCGCTTTGGAAGACAAGAAAGCAGAGGACATCAGCATTATAGACATCAGTGAGGTTTCCGTACTGGCAGATTATTTTATTATTGCCGGCGGAAGCAACCACAGCCAAATCCAGGCTCTGACTGATAATGTGGAAGAGAAGCTGGGACGTGCAGGATATACGAGAAAGCAGATAGAAGGCTATGATACCGCCAATTGGGTACTTATGGATTACGGTGATATTATTGTCCATATTTTTGACAGGGAAAACCGGCTCTTTTATGATCTGGAAAGAATCTGGAGAGACGGCAAAAGAGTAGGGCTGGAAGAATTTAAGTAGGCTACAAGGGAACGCGGTTTATGTATTAGCAGGTTTTTTCTCCGATTGCATAAACGCGTTCCTTTTTTTCAGAAGTATGTTGAATAACTTCAGATGATATTGCCGGAATGTTTTGGCGTGGTACCGAATTTTTTCTTGAAAGCACGGGAAAATGTGGAATAGTCCCGGAAACCGCAGGCATAACAGGCTTCGGTTACGCTCATTCCGTTTTGTATCTGTGTTTTGGCGGACAACAGACGTTTTTCGCTGATATAGGAGCCGATGGAATAGCCTGTTTCCGCTTTAAACAGGTGCATCAAATAAGAGCGGCTTATAAAAAAGCGCTCCGCCAGATCATCCACAGTTACTTCTTCCCGCAGATGGGAATTGATATAATCCACTATAGCGGCTATTTTCTCATTGGAAACTTCATTTTCCAGGTAATTCACATGATTGTTTATCAATGCGCGGTTCAGCCAAATCATGAATTCCAGAAAGAGAACCTTCTGATACAGCTCATTGGCATATTCATTTCCCGAAAAAGAACGCTCCAGTTCCCTGCACACCGAAAAGAGACTGCTCTTTTCCATATTTTCGATACGGAGTACATTTCCGTGGAACACTTTCTTTCCATGGAAATCTTCGCTTCCTTGGAACGCTTCGCTTCCATGTGTTGCCTTCGCTTCCCGGAAACAGCGGGTCAGATCATTGCTTTTATCCTTATAATCCTGCATAAAGCCGGAGGAGATATAAATAATTATTCTCTCATAGGGCAGACAGCTGTGAATGACCGGCCGGTGGATCTCTCCGGCGTTTACAAGGATGATATCATAAGGCTTCAGTTCATACTTCCTTCCCTCAATGGAGTAGGTGACATCACCGCTCAGAAAGAGGACTATCTTATCAAAATCATGGTAATGGTATGAAAATTCCATTTGCTTTGTATCGCAAAGATGGAAAATACGGAAATCATTCTGCAGATATCCTGTTTTCTCGTAGGCATTATTTTCCATGGACAAACCTCCATTTCACTTATAGCCCAGCCCACTTTCCAGTAAGGGTATGGGTTAAATTAATTATAAAGCACAATTTGCAAGATTGAAAGCACCAATTCTGTTTTTTGTAAGGAAAATGCCGTGTAAAATAGATGATAGTAGAGGAGGCCTGGAATATGAACTTTGCAGCATTACGCTATGAGGAGCTTGCACTGAATGCATTTCCTGTTTTGCATACGGAAGTATACGATGGTTGGATTCTTCGCTTTTCCGAAGGGAAAGGCTATCAGGGGAACTGCATAAGCCCTCTTTATCTGTCCACAAAATCCTACGAAGATAAAATAAACTATTGTGAAAATAAATTTAAAGAAAAAGGGCTTCCCTGTGTATTCAAAATGACTCCCAATGTCCCGTCCGCACTGGATCAGCAGCTGGCTATGAGAGCGTACGAACAGGAGGATAAAACCTATATAATGGAGTGCAGCCTCATGGAAGAACCGGAGTCATACCCGGCTTCAGACAGGAAAAAAACAGAGACAGGAACACAGGAGAGCTCCATATCAGGCAAAACAGAAATCCGTCTCAGCCGTAAAATAGACGATAACTGGCTGGAAGCCTTTGTTGGAATGGGTTGCTTCCGTTCTATGGAAGGGATGAATCAAAATATCTGTCCGGATACCGCAAGAGCTATGCTTACTGCGATACGGAATCCGGTTTACTGCGCCGCATTATATGAAAATGGCAGCCAGAAGTCCCCAGGAAAAATTGTGGGCTGCGGTCTTGGTGTTGTGGAAGATAATAAAATTGGCATTTATGATATCCGTGTTGACAGCGGTTTCCGGCAGAATGGTATTGGCGCCCGTATATGCCGGGCTATTATGGAAGAGGGGCGTAAGGAAGGAGCCTGCAAGGCGTTTCTTAATGTGGCCGCATCCAATTATCCTGCGCTCAGACTTTATCAGAGCCTGGGCTTTGAAGAGGTATATACCTGCTGGTACCGCGTACAAAACAGGGGACGCGGGGTATAAAAAGCAGTTCTGTTTTACAATTTCCGTACTGTACGAAAGAGATTAGTAAAATCTGGATATAATAGGTTTATATTTCCTCATGCCGGGAATACTTATGGTAAAACCCGGAAAGGAAGAAATTGCCTGTATGTTAAGAAGTTATCGACTGAACCATTTAACGGATGCCGGTAAGGCCGAACAAATTCTTCAAGAGATGGACGGCCTGGAGGGAATGCGTTCTGCCAGGATATCGGAGGATTTAAAGGAATTGGACGTGGATGCAGAAGAGGGGAAGTTCAGCTTTATCATGGATCATACGGTAAACATCTGCCGGAAAGTAGCGGATGGATGTGAAATAACCTTTATGTTTCGTTCCTGAGAGTGCCGCGTCAGCGCGGCACTTTTTTCAGGATTCGTAAAAGAAAAAAGAGAAACGCCTGTTGTGAAGGGTACATATCCCTTTCTCAACAGGCGTTTCCTGTAATATGTATCAGTTATAAATACGGAATACTCCGAAAACTTTACCCAGAATCTTGCAGTCATTGACAATGATGGGATCCATAGTATCGTTTTCCGGCTGCAGGCGGATATGCCCTTTCTCCCGATAGAACGTCTTTACCGTGGCAGAATCGTCAATCAGGGCCACAACCATATCGCCGTTTCTGGCTGTTGCACAGCTGTGCACAAAAATCTGATCTCCGTTGTTGATGCCGGCATTTATCATAGAATCCCCGCGTACCTTCAAAATGAAAGAAGGATCGCCGCCCGGAATGAATTCCGCCGGAATAGGGAAGTAGCTCTCTATGTTCTCTTCCGCCAGAATAGGCTGCCCCGCGGCCACATTACCTACCACAGGCAGGCTTACCATTTCTGTCCGAACCATTTGAAAACTGTCGTCGCAGATTTCGATCGCCCGCGGCTTCGTGGGATCCCTTCGGATGTATCCGTTCTTCTCCAGGGTCTCCAGATGAGAGTGGACGGAAGAGGTGGATTTCAGATGGACGGCCTCACAGATTTCTCTTACTGCAGGCGGATATCCCCTTTCCAAGATTTGTTCTTTTATGTATTCCAGGATTTCTTTCTGCTTTGCAGTAATTTTGCCCTGTGCCATATTTCATCCTCCTTAAAAGCCCCGTTGGTGTTTTTATTAGTATAGCATAGCAGGTTTTAAAAAGCAAACATATATTCCGAATAGCTGTTCGATTTTATGCCCGTATTTCAAGTAAAACTATTGACAATCGAATCTATGTTCGATATAATAAAAAGCATAAAGAACGTGTGTTCGAATATGTCTGGAGGGCGGAAAATGTTTGAAGAAAGAATCAGACTCAATAAAATCAGAAGAGAGCGGGAGCTGAGGCGGCATATTCTTATTTTTACGGTTTCCGCCGCTGTTGCCATTATTCTTACCATTGCAGGAGGGAGTCTTATTTCCAGGGCGCAGGAGCCAGGAACTCCCGTCTTTTATAAATATTATACCAGTATCCGGATTGACGAGGGGGATACCCTGTGGTCACTGGCGGATTCCTATGCCGATGAGAATTTTAAATCCAGGGAAGCTTTTATTCAAGAAGTAGTCCGAACCAATCATCTGCTGGATGAGACTATTTGTGAAGGAGACTATCTGATCGTTCCCTATTATTCGGCAGAATTCAAGTAAATGTCTGTGTCCGGCCCCCGGACAGAAATATATATAAAACGCGTTTAATTTCCAGAAAACCAAAGGGTTTCTTAAGAAATTCTTTGGTTTTTTCTGTGCCCATTTTTCAGCTTTCAGAGCTATTCTATTTGTAAACCTGATTATTGCGGCTCTGTTTGTTCCGATTTGTTGGGACTGTTACCGGAGTTGCGTTACTATTCACTCTGTGACCAGTAACTAAGTTACCACTGATTACCTGTCTTATGTATTTTATTTAGAAGAAAAAAGGGGGAAAGTATGCTATAATACTACAAGGATACGGCTCAGACACGCCGTAAATTATACATGACAGCAGAGGGAGGAAGTTATAAAGTGGAAGCAAACCGTATTTTAGTAGTGGAAGATGATAAGGATATCAGAGAAGGAATTGAGATATATCTGAGGAATCAGGGCTATATGGTGTTCCAGGCCGGAGACGGGGTAGAGGGCTTACAGGTTATTGCGCAGGAGGAAATCCATCTTGCCATAGTTGATATCATGATGCCCCGGATGGACGGCATTACCATGATGATGAAGGTCAGGGACAAAGGCTATGATTTTCCTGTTATTATGCTTTCTGCTAAATCAGAGGAAGTGGATAAAATCATGGGGCTTAACATGGGGGCAGATGACTATGTGACTAAACCCTTTACCACTATGGAACTGTTAGCCAGGGTTAATTCTCACCTCCGCCGGTACAGCAGATATCTGGATGCCGTTAACAAGGCTTCGGAACCGGAAAATGATACCTATCATTGTCTGGGCGGTATTGAGGTCAACGAAGAAACTGTAGAGGTTTTCGTGGATGGCAGTCCGGTTAAGCTGACTCCTATCGAATTCAAAATTCTGCTTCTTCTTATTAAAAATCCGGGACGGGTATTCAGTGCAGATGAAATTTATGAACGTATCTGGAATGAAAAAGCGATCAATACAGATACCATTATGGTCCACATACGTAAAATCAGGGAGAAAATCGAAATCGATCCGAAAAATCCTAAATATTTAAAGGTGGTGTGGGGTGTTGGATACAAAATGGAAAAGCAATAAGAAAAATTCCTTTTTACTGCCGGCGATAGCTATCAGTGCGGCCGTCAGTATTCTATTCATGTCTCTTTTCCCCCTTTTCCAGAAAAAGGCGGAAGAGAGTTATATCGATCCTCTTACGGAACAGGACTTCATCAGCGATTTGTTTGCTGTAAATCTGGTTCAGTATAAATATCTGCGGGAAAAAGCGGATCAGAAGCAGTATGAGTATTCCGAGCTTTATCTTGATACAGAGGTACGGAATACTAATGGCCAGTCAGGGGATTTTGAGGAGGAATCGGAAGATTTTTCCGATTCTTATACTGATATGGCCATACAGACCTTCCTTTCGACACAAAGAGAATCGGTTAACAGCCAATGTGCAAAGTTCGAAAGCATGCTGGCCTCTTTAGGCGAAATGATGGATTACTACGTGGAAGACTTGAACAGCGGAACCATCCTTTCCAACAGCGGTACGAGTCTGCCGGATGCCCTGGACGAAGATCAGTCCCAGGCGGATACCGATAAAAAATCGGATTATCTCTATTATCTGAACCTGCAGTATGACAGTGCCGGCAATATTTCCAATGTTAATGTGAGATGCCGGGATAATGCCAAACAGTTCCTGAGCCGGGTCCAGAATGCCGGCCATGAATTCCCTCTGAAGCTGGATGAAAATGTGCCGTCAGGATATTCTTATAATTATGAAGCAAACGGACGTGCGGCGGATTATACGGTCTATGATGAATACGATGATACGCTTGCTGCGGCATCCGTCCATCTTTCTCTTTCCGCCCCCTCCAACATGCGGGTTATTTATGGACTTACCCAGGCCCAATATGCGGAACTGATGAAACCGGATAATTATTATATATATACCAACAATTTCCAAAGCCTGCATTATGCAGGGAGAAACAGTTATTATGATGCAGGAATTGCCCCTGCGTACCTTCTGTTTCTTGTGGCGGCCTTATTTATCGGATTTTTCCTGTGCCGGAAACGGATTCTGCACGGGGAGGAGACCATAGCTAAAATAGAGCGGATTCCATTGGAATTTACGGCTGCGGCTGTCGTATTTCTGTTTGCCTCCGCTTCCCAGATAATCCAATATGTGTACGAATTCCAGAACGACCTGTTTTTGCGCAATGTGAGAGCCGGAATCGGGGCCAATGGCAAAATAGGCTTCCTCCCGCTGGATAAAACAGTAATGTTCCTTTTGTTACTGGCTGTTTTTCTGTTTGCTTTTCTGATAGGCACAAACCTTTCAGGCTTCGGAAGAGGATATTTGAAACAGCACAGCCTGATCTGTAAATACTGGACCCGTATTGTCGGCAAAATCCGGGAAGTTGTGCATGCTTTTTATATTGACCTGGTTACCTATGATATCGGAACAGATGCAAACCGGATAATTCTGAAGGTCATAGCAGTAAATTTCGGCATACTGTTGATAATCTGCTGTTTCTGGTTTGCCGGAATTTTTGGCCTGGCGCTTTATTCCGTTATTATTTATTTTATCCTGAAAAGATATGTCAAGGATATTCAGTCCAAATACAGAAAGCTGCTGAATGCCACCAGTTCTATTGCCCAGGGAAATCTGGATACGGCGTTGTCTGAGGATTTCGGTATTTTTGAAAGCTATAAATCCCAGCTGTGGCAGATCCAGGCGGATTTCAAACGCGCTGTGAATGAAGAGGTCAAGAGCCAGAGAATGAAGACAGAGCTGATCACCAATGTGTCCCATGACCTGAAAACGCCGCTGACTGCAATCATTACCTATATTGAACTGCTTCGTGATCCTTCCCTGCCGGATGAAAAAAGGAAAGAGTACCTGGATATTCTCCAGCGAAAAGCAAACCGCCTGAAGGTGCTCATCGAGGACTTATTTGAAATCAGCAAGGCCAGCAGTAAATCCGTAACGCTTCAAATCGTGGATGTGGATATCTGCAACCTGCTGCGGCAGGCTTATCTGGAACAGGATGACCGGATTTCTTCCGCCGGGCTTGATTTTAAATTCAATCTTCCGGATGAAAAGATTATCCTGCCTCTGGACAGTCAGAAAACGTACCGTATTTTTGATAATCTCTACAGCAACATTGTGAAATATGCCCTTTCGGGCACCCGGGTTTATGTTCTGTTAAAGAACGAGGCCGAATATGTAAAAATTGAACTGAAAAATATATCCGCCACCGAATTGTCTATGGCTGCGGAAGAACTCACAGAACGTTTTGTACGGGGGGATGATGCCCGAAATACGGAAGGCAGCGGCCTTGGCCTTGCCATAGCAAAAAGCTTTGCCGAACTGCAGGGCGGTTCCATGAAAATTGATATTGACGGGGATTTATTTAAAGTAACCCTTCGCTTTAAAAAGAAAAGTCAGGATATCCCGTCCTCCGCAGATAGTGCCGGTATACCGCCTGAAGCAATGGTGTTCGGAGACAATACTAAAACCATGCAGCAGCCGGCGAACGGGTTTATTCCGGGAAACAACGGCTATCCGGCCATGCCGGGCTACGGTCCGCAGGCCGGCAGTCCGCAGGGTGGATACGGCGGACCGAAATACTATGGCAGCCGTCCGGGGATGCAGGGAAACACGGGCAGAAGCTTTGGGACTCCCTATCCCAACAGCTACAACGGTTATCCGGGAAATAATACGGGCCGTCCGCCGTTTCCCTATCAGACCAATGTCCCCAACATGGAATGGCAGAATCCGGGTGCCGCCTATCCCCGGGAAAACAGGAACCCGTCTCCGGGTATGACGGCCAATCCGGGAAATACCCCGGGAACGGAGAGCGTGCAGAAGAATACCTTTCTGAAAAAACGCCCAAGAAGAGAACGGAAGAAAGATACGAAAGAGGAATAGCTTGAAAACGATATTATTGGTGGAAGATGATGAAAATCTGAACAGAGGTATTACCCTCCGGCTTCAGAGGGAAGGCTATGACGTACTGCAGGCGTTTACAATCCGGCAGGCGGGGGAGCGGTTCCGGGAAAAGGAAGTATCGCTGATTATCAGCGATATTACTCTCCCGGACGGAGACGGCATAGCTTTCTGCCGGGAAATAAGAAAAACAAGCAGTGTTTACTTTATTTTTCTTACCGCCTTAAATCAGGAAATCGATATTGTAAATGGATATGATTATGGTGCGGATGACTATATTACGAAGCCATTCAGCCTGATGATTCTGCTTTCCAAAGTAAACGCCCTTATGAGAAGGGTGGAGACAGCGGATATCAGGCGGCTGCGCTCCGGCAATATCTGTCTGGATTATCATGAAATGAAAGCCTCCAGGGATAATATCCCTGTCGTTCTCAGCAAGAAGGAGTGGCTGTTGCTGGCGTTTTTTTTGGAGAACCCCCGGCGTATCCTTACCAGAGAGCAGCTTTTAGAAGCTGTATGGGGCCAGGACGGCCAGTTTGTGGATGATAATACCGTTCCGGTCAATATCAGCCGGCTGCGGAATAAAATAGCATCTGAAGAAATACAGACAGTGAGGGGGATGGGATATATATGGACAAAAGCAGTTACAAAAGAAGCCTGAGCTATGCCGGGCTTCTTTTTATACTTGTACTTTTTTTCCTGTTGTTTGCATCGATGGGAAAAGAGCTTCAGAAAAAGGAATATATGCTGTTGGGCTATATGTCGGCATCTTTCCCGGAAATGGAAAGTGAGCTTCTGGCAGCGGTAAACGAACCGGAGCACTATGATACAGCTGCTGCCTTGGAAACCGGCAGGGCGCTGGAAGAAAAATACGGTTATGACGCAGGCAACAGGGCATCCTCACGCCTTCTGACCCGTTATTTCCTGGTTTTCTGCGGCCTGACGGCCGGGGCAGGCCTACTGCTGCTGTACACCGGTAAAAAGAACCGGGACCGTTATCAGGTTCTGGAAGAAAATTACAGACGGCTGTTGCTTTTATCCCGGGAAGAAGCAGAAAAAAATACGGTTATCCAGGAACGGCTGAAACAGGAGGAAGGAAAAACAAAAGCTATGGTGACCGATATATCGCACCAATTGAAGAATCCTCTTGCATCGCTGAAAATGAGCTATGAACTGGCCGATACCGGCTGTCTGACACCACAAGAACAGCAAAGCTTTCTACAGCAGGGGCTTGCGGAAATACTGAAAATAGAACATCTGCTGGACGGGTTCCTTCAGGTTTCCCGTCTGGAAGCGGGCATGATACATCTGGAACCGAAAATAACGGGCCTGAAGGACACTATCGTCAATGCGGTAAACAGTATCTATATGAAAGCCTTTCAAAAGCAAATATCCATAGAATTAAACGACTTTCCCGAATTTTGGGTATCCCATGATCCCCACTGGACACAGGAGGCCCTCATTAATGTGCTGGATAATGCAGTAAAATATTCCCCGCCGGAAAGCCATATAGATATACGGGTAACTCCTGCTGTCAGCTATTTGTTTATTGAGGTGGAGGATGAAGGGATTGGGATACCTACAAAAGAATATACCCGGATTTTCCAGCGATTCTACCGCAGTGACATCCCCTGCGTACGCCGGGAAGAAGGGACGGGCGTCGGGCTTTATCTGACAAGAAAAATCCTGGAGGAACAAGGCGGCAGTATCCGGGTAAAAAGAGGAAGGAAGGGAACCATATTCCAGATGGTTTTACCTATGGAATATCAGGACATAGTCTCCTGAGCAGGAAAAAGTTTTCTTACAAATCTGTTATCTTTATTGCAATGTTCCTGTAAGAATAGCGGGTTATCATTGAATTATCAAAAGATCGCAGAGGAAAGGAATACTTGATATGAAAAATCTTACTTCTATCTTAAATACCTGTGAGCTGGTCAAATATTATGGCTCCGGAGCAAATACGGTGAAAGCGGTGGATCACACTTCCCTGGAGGTGCAGAAGGGCGAATTCACGGCAATTGTAGGCCGTTCCGGCTCCGGCAAAAGCACCTTGCTCCATCTTCTTGGAGGACTGGACCGGCCCGATTCAGGAAAGGTCTTTATGGAAGGCAGGGATATCTTCGCTCTGAAGGATGAAGAGCTTGCCGTATTCCGCAGAAGAAAAATCGGATTTATTTTTCAGGACTATAATCTGGTGCCTTCCCTGAACGTCTGGGAAAATATCGTACTTCCCATAGGGCTTGACGGAAAAAAGGCGGACAGGGAATTTGTCTCCTCCGTTGTCGAACGGATCGGCATAACGGACAAAATAAAAGCACTTCCCGCCACTCTGTCGGGAGGCCAGCAGCAGCGGGTCGCCATAGCCAGGGCTCTTGCCTCCAGACCGGCTATCATTCTTGCTGACGAGCCTACAGGCAATCTGGATTCCAAAACGGAAATGGAAGTTATTTCTCTTCTGAAATCCTGTGTTGCGGATTATTGCCAGACCCTGATTATGATCACCCATGATGAAACCATCGCGCAGATGGCCGACCGTATTCTCATCATTGAAGACGGAAGGGTGGTGAAACAATGAATACCATTAATTCCACCGCCCTGGCCAATCTGAAAAAAAACAGAGGCCGGAATATGCTTACAGGCATCGCAATCCTGCTAACCACATTCCTCCTTTTCACAATTACCACTCTGGGTTTCGGCGTGATCCGTTTCCAGTTCCATGCCGCAAACCAGCTTTACCCGACTTATCATTTTATGTACCGGGGCGTAAGCGGGCAGACTGCTGCGCAACTGTCGCACCATGCGGAAATTGCCTCCCTTGGACTGCGGCAGGATACAGCCGAAATCATACTGGATAATGCCAGATGCCGACTTATTTATCTGGATGAAACAGGGTTGGAGCTGGGACGGATTGCTTTGGAAAAGGGCCGTTATCCATCCGCAACGGATGAAATTGCGATATCGGAAGGAATGCTGCATGCTCTCGGCCTTAATGCCGATCTGGGAGATTCGGTGACCCTGAGCTATCAGCCTGCGGAAGCCCACGGCTTGGGCTATGAACAGCAGAAAACTTTCGTCATATGCGGAATCCTTCCCACCCCCGACACGGAGGAGGAGTATAGTTTATATTCCGCTCTCGTTTCCCGGGATTTTATGCTGGAAACCCTCGCAGAGCCTGACCGTTTATACAGGGCCATGATCCGCCTGGAAAATCCGGAAAGCCTGACAACAGATGCCATTATAAATAAAGCGGAAACGATTGCGCAGGCTTTTTCCATTCCCAAAGGGGAGATATCGGAAAATACGCCGTATCTGATTGCCAATTATATCGATCCTTCCTTTTATGCGGCGATTGCCGGCATCCTTCTTGTGACTATCCTGGCTGGGGTTATCACCATCTACAGCATTTATTATGTTTCAACGATGTATAAGGTACAGGAATACGGTAAGCTGAAAGCGCTTGGAGCAACCCAGCGCCAGGTGCGTGCCATCGTTTTCCGGGAAGGAATTTTCACTGCCCTATTTGCCGTTCCGCCCGGACTTGTTTTAGGTACCGCCGCCTCTCTTGGCGGATTTTACATTCTCCTGAACAGCTTTGCCAGTGACGATATCCTGGGGGAAACCCTGCGCTCCATATACAAAAGCGGAGAGCTTTCCCTGTTACAGCTCTGGATTTATATTTTCGCGGCAGCCGTGGCACTGTGCACCACCGCCATAGCCCTGATGCGCCCGGTTCATATAGCTGGCCGGATTTCTCCTATGGAAGCTATGCGCTATGACGGACCCGGTAATTCGGTCAAATCCAAATCCAGAAAAGGGTATGAGAATGTACATTTGTTCCGGCTTATGAAGGCTAATCTGGCACGGAATAAAAAAAGGACAGTGATTACGCTGGCATCCCTGAGTATAACCGGAGTTCTTTTCCTTGCGGTTTCCACCATATTATCCTGTGCCGATCCGGATGAAATCGCCCATGACACAATTCTGTACGATCTGGAACTATCCATCTATTCCATCAGCGGCGATAAGATGAGGCCGGAATATGACTGGAAATCCATCCAGCAGCAAAATCCACTGGATGAGGAAATGAAGCTTCGTATCGGGAATATGGCCGGTGTTTCCGCCATTCTTGAACAGAAAAACACCAAGGTGCTGCTTCCGGATGTTTATGACGGAGACGCCCTTTGGAGCACTTCTATATCCGGAATCCCTCCGGAACTGGCCGATGTTATGGAAGCTTCAGTCATAGAAGGCAGCATTACCTATGAGGATCTGACGGACGGCAGCCGGATAATTTTAAACAAAAAATCCTTTAACTGGTCACCGGACTGGAAGGTGGGCAGCGTTATCCGCATGATTCTCCAGGATGGTGATAAAGAAATCCCCATGGAATTCCAGGTAGCGGCTATTGCGGATCCCCCCGCTTACCTGAGCCACTATGCTTCATTTATGCTGCCTTCCTCGGTACTGGAGGAAATCTGCAGCAATAACCAGACCTACTATTATTCTATAGATGCTGACAAAGAGAAGCTGGAAGCCGTAGAGGAAAATCTTTTGTCACTGACAAAAGAAAACCGGTTTCTCCGGTTGTATACTTTTGAGGAAGAGAAGGCGGAGCATGAGGAATTAACCGTTTTTACATCTGCCATATGCTATATTTTCCTGGCTGTTTTGGGTGGGATCTGTATCATGAATCTGATAAATACCATGACAAACAGCGTTTATGTACGCAGACGTGAACTAGGTATGATGCAGGCGCTGGGAATGTCGGAAAAGCAGCTGTTCCTGCTGTTCCAGATGGAAGGCCTTTTTTATACATTCGGGACATTGCTGATATCCCTGCTGCTTGGAAGCGCGGCCGGTTTCCGGTTTTTCCAGTGGGGAAAAGACAGCGGATTCTTAGGGATTATCCGCTTCCATTATCCGTTTGCACAGGCCCTGCTCTTGTTTCTCGTCATTGCCGTCACACAGTTTGGCATGACATGGCTTCTTGCCCGGAGCTTCCGGAAGCGGAGCATCATCGAAAGAATACATTATAATACCTGAAAAATAAGGATCCTTTCTTTTCACGGAAAGGATCCCCTTTTTGTGGAATTACACGGGCCTACGGTTCCCTTAATTTAACAGCCTTGGCTGCTTTGCGCTTATTCTCATCCTGCATGGCCGCATAATGTTTTCTTGTCGTGTTGACATCCTTATGCCCCAGAACATCAGCTACCAGGTAAATGTCACCGGTTTCCTGGTACAGGGTGGTGCCGTAGGTACTGCGCAGCTTATGCGGCGTGATTTTTTTCATTGTAGTTACTTTGGACGCATATTTCTTTACCAGGTTCTCCACGCTGCGCACGGTTATTCTGCGGTTCTGCATGGAAAGGAAAAAAGCATTTTCGTGGCCGGTGAGAGGGATTATCCGTTCCCGTTCCTCCAGATAGTCCTGCAGCGCCAGGGAAACCTCCTCGCCGAAATATACGATATCCTCATAGCCGCCCTTCCTGCGTACTTTCATACGCTGGTTATCAAAATCCACATCATGGATATCCAGGCCCACACATTCCGATACACGGATTCCTGTTCCCAGCAGGAGAGTAAGCAGCGCCAAATCCCTCAGACGGGTTTTATCATGATAGCGCTGTTCATTCTTGGTAAGCTTGTTCCCTTCCTCCACTTCATCCAGCAGCACTGCCACTTCATTGGGATCCATCCGGATGATTTCCTTATCATGGAGCTTGGGAAGAGGAACGAGGACAGCAGGGTTATTTTCTATTAATTCATTCCGGTAATAATAATTATAGAAGCTGCGCAGCGATGCCAGTTTCCTTTTTTTCCCCCGTTCATCATTGGTATATTCCACACCATCCTTCCTGTAATAGGAAAGGTATTCCATATACTCTTCGATATCCTCCCTGCCGATTTCATCCAGGATGGAAAGCGGGAAATCCACGATATCTTTTTTCCGGTATACGCCGTTTGTTTCATGGATAAACTCAAAAAATACCTTTAAATCATACGCATAAGCTATCCGGGTCCTGGAAGCGGTAGTGTCCTCGATCCCTCTGAAAAACTGTTTGCAGAAGGGCGGGAGGCCGGCCAGCAGTTCCCTGAGCTTCAGAATGTTTTTTTTATTCAATTCATCATGGTAATTCGTATTCTCAGCCATTTCATTTCCTCCCTTATAACCTCGTTATCCGGCTTTACCTGCGCATGGTATCCGGAGGCGGCCAGCCTGCCATATTTCCGTCCTGTATGGCGGTAAACATCCGCTCCTTTACGCCGGGATTTTCCTGATTCAGTTTTTTCAGGAGCTGCTTCACATATTCCCTCTTGGTGTAACCGTCGGCAGGACAGGGGCTTTTGACTACCGGAACCTGGTTTTTATTTACAAATCCGATGACATCCGCTTCATTCATATACATCAGCGGACGGATTACCGTCAGATCCATCCGGTCCAGATAGGTTACCGGGCTGAAGGTATGGAAGCGTCCTTCATAAATCAGGGACATGAGCATGGTTTCCACCACATCATCCTTATGATGGGCATAGGCCACCTTGTTGCAGCCTTCCTTTTTAATGGTTTCATTCAGCGCCCCTTTTCTCATTTTAGCACAAAGGGAGCAGGGATTGGACTCTTTACGCTGTTCAAATATAATATTGGCAATATCCGTTTTTACTATTGTATAAGGAATCTGCAGCTCCTGAGAGCAGATTTCTTCAATGCGGCTTAAATCCAGATTGCCGAAGCCCAGATCTACGGTTACCGCATGGATATCAAAATGCAGCGGATAAAAACGGCGGAGACCGTGGAGCGCATAGAGCAGGGTCAGGGAATCCTTGCCCCCCGAAATACCAACTGCAATTTTATCCCCTTCTTCAATCATATGATAATCATCCACCGCTTTCCGGACATAGCTTAAAACCTGTTGCAGTCTCATATGTAATCCTTTCTTCCGTTAAATTTGCTGTTAATAAATGCTGAATTATTATTATACAATTATTTTAGAATTATTTCATTAATTTTGCTTAATTTTTTAAGTGCTCTGGTATATAATGTTCTTACTGACCTACATAAAACTAAAAGGAGACCACTTTATATGAAATTCCGCTGGGACAAAAAATACCTTTATTGGGGCATCACGGCCCTCCTTGTCATAGGAGCGAGTATATGCCTCTTTTTCTTGATGTTCCGGGGCGCCAATTTCAAAGACGGGGTGACCAAAATCATAGCTATAGCAATGCCGATTATTGACGGCCTGGTTCTGGCTTATCTGCTGACTCCGGTTCTGAACGTTATAGAAAATAAGGCCCTCAAATATATTTTTAAAAAGGGACGGCAGGAGCTGTCGGACAAACAGAGAAAATATATGCGTATGTCAGCTGTAACGCTGACCCTTTTGTTTGTTTTTTTCATCATCTATGCCTTTTGTTCCATGGTCCTTCCCCAGTTGTTTAAAAGTATCCAAAGCATTGTATTCCAGTTTCCCGTATATGTGAATAACCTGACGGAGTGGCTTCAGAAGGTTCTGGCTGATAATCCGGATGTGGAAACCTATATCAATGACCTTATCAATACCTATACGCCGGAGCTCAGAAGCTGGATGAATGATACCCTGCTTCCCCAGATGAACGCCGTTCTCAAGGTAGTCTCCAATTATGCCTTTAACGTCCTTAAGGCATTGTGGAACATGATAATCGGTCTGATCATATCCGTATATATCATGGGCAGCAAGGAAAAATTCATCGGACAGGCCAAAAAGGCCATTTATGCGGCATTTGACATCAAACGGGCCAATTCCGTTATTGAAGATATCCGCTTTGTGCACCGTACCTTCGGCGGTTTTATCAGCGGAAAGCTGCTGGATTCTTTAATTATAGGAATCCTTTGCTTCGCAGGAACCAGCATTATGGGCACTCCTTATCCGGTGCTGATCAGCGTTATCATAGGTGTTACTAATATTGTTCCCTTTTTCGGACCTTATCTCGGAGCGATTCCCAGTGCCATCCTGATATTGATGATCAACCCTATACAATGTCTCTATTTCCTGCTATTTATTCTCGTTCTGCAACAGTTTGACGGCAATATACTCGGCCCAAAAATCCTGGGCGATTCCACTGGGCTTTCCAGCTTCTGGGTTATTTTTTCCATAACCCTGTTCGGCGGATTTATGGGGGTGCCGGGTATGGTAATCGGGGTGCCTACCTTCGCAGTTATTTATGCCATGTGCAGACGCCGCATCAACCGTAATCTCAAAAAGAAAGATCTGCCTACGGAAACTGACGAATACAAGGAGCTGGGCAGCATCGACGAAGTGAGCAAAGAATTCATACCAAACCATCCGGTTCCGGAGACAGGCAAAGAAGCGAAAGAAAAGAAAAATAACTGATCCATTCAGGAGAACAGGAGATTATTTTCATGAAGTTTGTGATTCAAAGGGTTACCAGGGCAGAAGTCACTGTGGCTCAGGAAACTGTAGGGGCCATTAAAAAAGGCTTTTTGGTGCTGATTGGCGTAAACAATACGGACACGGAAGCGATTGCCGACAAAATGCTTCATAAGCTTCTGAACCTGCGGATATTTGAGGATGAGAACGGTAAGACCAATTTGTCCCTGAAAGAAGTAAACGGCGGTTTACTTCTTGTTTCGCAATTTACTCTGTACGCAGACTGCAGGAAGGGCAACAGGCCCTCCTTTGTAAAAGCGGGTTCTCCGGAGCATGCCAAGCTGCTGTACGAATATCTTATGAAATCCTGCCGGAAAGAAGGCTTCCCTGTGGAAAGCGGCATATTTGGGGCACATATGAAGATAGACCTTCAAAATGACGGGCCTTTTACCATTGTGCTGGATTCAGAGGAGATCATGTAAAGGGCAGGGGATATAGTAAAGGAACGGGGGGAACTATGGTTATGAGACCATTGCCTATTGGAATTGAGGATTTCAGGAAACTACGAGAAAAAGATTATTATTATATTGATAAGACCACATTCATAAAAGAACTACTGGACAATGGGAGTGAAGTCAGCCTGTTTATGCGTCCCAGGCGTTTTGGAAAAACATTGAACCTCAGTATGATAAAATATTATTTTGAGAAAACCTTCGACCAGGATGGTAAGGAGGAGAATAACTCCTATTTGTTTGATGGCCTCAACATTATGGCATCCGGTGAAGCGTATACGAGTCATTTGGGGCAATATCCGGTAATCAGCCTATCGCTAAAGTCGGCAAAGCAGCCTGATTTTCCCAGAGCTTATGCTATGCTCAAACGTCAGATTGCTAATGATTTTGCTGTTGTCGGCACCCTATGATGGAATTGCTATAATAGTTGAGATCAAAGTGGCGGATACCTATGCTCAATTAAATAAAAAGGCGGAATCAGCGCTGGATCAGATTGAGCAAAAACAATATGATGCAGAATTGAAACTGGAAGGCTACCACGAATTTATTAAATATGGAATTTCCTTTTATAAAAAACTTTGCAAAGTTTTATGTATATAGATTGGATATCCAAAATACGGGAAAGCGGCCTGCCTGGTTTAAACATATGCTTAAACCAGGCAGGCCCATTGCTAAAAAACCCGTGCAGGGTGCGCGTAGGAAGCCCCGGGTGCGCCAGGCTGGTGCCCGCGGGAAGGGTTCACCCCCAGGAGCCGTCCTCAGCCATCTATTCGTTAAACTTGTGTTTTGCGAATAGTCCTCAATTCATGCTATGATGCTATCACACACAGTTTATCATTGTCAAGGGCAAATAATAAACCTCATATATATACAACCTTATCGCTCATGATACCGTCTGCGGTACTCTCTTGGCGAACATCCCTTTATCCGGCGAAATACCTTGGAATAATAGTTGGAGTCCGTAAAACCAACCCGGAGGGCAATTTCCGTCAGAGTATCCTTTTCTGCCAGAACGTCCGGCAGACTCTGTTCGATTCGGTATTTTAAAAGGTAATCGAACAGGGATTCCTTCATGTAACTTTTAAATATTCTGCAGCATTCGCTTTTACATATATGAACATGGTGCGAAATTTCCTCCAGTTCCAGCTTTTGCGCATAATTTTCCTGGATATAAGAAAGCATCTGACGAATCCGTTCGTAATTTTTTTCATCCATGGAATGTTTTGCTGCCAAGGAATGCGTTGCCCCCTTCTCCTCTCCGTCCGTGCCTTCAGAGAGGCCATGCTTCAGCAGGATAAGCCATAAATGTAGAAGAAGCTCCTGTATCCTCACTTCATAAAAGGGCTGTTTTTCCTCATCTTCCTTTATGATTTGCCGGAGTCCCTCTACAAAATCATTATGCCAGCTTTGGGAACCATCAAAATGAACTGCAGCCAGGGTACTGGGACGGAGGAAAGGTTCTGTATATTTATTTTGGATAAGGCTTCCCTCGTATCCATAGAGAAGCCTGGGGGCGAAGGTAACGGAAATATATGCGCAGTCCTTTCCATCCGCCATATGGGCAGAATGCAGCGTGGAGGAATTACCGAACAAGGCATCTTTCTCCTTCATACAAAATTGCCGATCATTAATCTGGTATATCATGTTTCCTTTGGTTATCAGAGTCAACTCAATTTCCCTGTGCCAATGCCATAAAAAAGAGCCGGATTCATAACCGGAAAGCCTTTCATAGCTCACAAGAAAAGGAAACTGGTAACTTCCGTGTTCCTTCAGCTCCCGCTGAGAAGGGCCGGTTATAATCTGTGTTTTCCCGTTCTTTGCTTCCTTCATACAGCCCTCCTCTTCCCTCTTTCTGCCGGATAAAAACAGAATGCTCTTTGTTGAATACCGATGTTTCTTTATCAGGGATAACAAGCGTAACATAATAAAAGCGTAGCTTATTGTAAATAAGCGTACCATGTTTTATTGGAAATCGCAATTCCTATCTTCCTCACCAATAACACAAAACATAATATATTCCTTATAATCCGCATAATTTTTAAGGTATAACTTATTTTCAGGAGTATAATTAAAAATATCAGAGGCGCCGGAATAACAAAAAACTATAACACATTTTCGTGAAAGGAAAGAAAAAATGCCTGAGAATATGGAGAAATTAAAAAACAGTCTACACAAAATATATGGGGAAAGTGAAAAAAGTTACGCACGCTATACGGCGTTGGCACAGAAATACAGGGAATACTTTCAAAAAGAAGGAACAGAATATTTTACTTCTCCCGGCCGTATGGAGCTTATTGGTAACCATACGGATCACAATGGCGGAAAAGTCCTTGCGGCAAGTATTCAAATGGATACTATTGCCGCCGCATGGCCGAATCAGTCAGAAAAAGTGACCATCGTAAGTGAAGGCTATGATAAGCCTTTTGTACTTGATTTGGAGGATTTAGGGAGCATTTCCGTAAACAATGGGACTCTCGCCCTTCTGGCCGGGCTTTTCCGGGGCTGCCGGTCCTTTGGATTCCGTATACACGGATTTAACGCCTGTATCTCCACGAATGTTCTCAGCGCTGCCGGAGTCAGTTCCTCAGCCTCGTTTGAAATGCTCCTATGTGCTGTAATTAATTATTTCTTTAATGATAACAGAATGACCAGCATTGACTATGCCAAGATCGGCCGTTATGCAGAAAATCATTTCTGGAACAAGCAATCCGGATTAATGGATCAGCTGGCCTGTGCCGCCGGAGGAATGATCTTCCTGGATTTTTCCAATTCGGATTTCCCCTGTGTGGAAAAAACGGATCCTGCATTGATGCTGGAAGGCTATGACATTCTTCTTGTAAACACAGGAAAAGGGCATGGTGATTTAAGTGCGGAGTATTCCGACGTCCCTTTGGAGATGAAAAATGCGGCGAAACAGATGGGAAAGAATCTGTTATGCGAAGCCAAGCTTCCGCTTCTGTTGGATAAGCTTCCCGAGATCAGGGCACACTGCGGTGACCGCAGTTTCTTGCGTTCTCTTCATTTTTATGAAGAAAATGAAAGGGTGCAGACAGCAAAAGAAGCTATCAGGAATGGAAATACGGAGGAATTGCTGGCACTTATCGGAGATTCAGGAAATTCCTCCTGGAAGTACCTTCAAAACTGTTATACTCCATCCGATACCAGGGAGGAAAGTGTCTGTACCGCATTGGCGCTGACGGAGCTGTTCATAAAAAAAACGGGCCGGGGTACCTGCCGTGTGCACGGAGGCGGTTTTGCAGGAGTCATCCTCAGTATATTGCCGGCAGAAGCAACAGAGGAGTATATCCGCTATATGTCCCGTTTTACGGAAAAAGAGAATATCTTCCGGATTTCCCTGCGAAATACGGGAGCGGTACATGTAGAATAATTATCCAGGATATTGACGCTGGACATATGATGCATTAGACTGGAGATCAGTAAATACGATTAATGAATAAGGAGAAAAAAATGATCAAAACCAGTTCTCGTCATTCGGCCCGTACAATTTATCAGAGGATTATGCTGACCCTGTATGGGATTGCTCTTTTAACCTGCTTTATCTGCAATCTGGCCGTTTCCCATTCACTGTCCTGGTTTTTTATTGTATTCTGCTCCGTTGCCCTTGCTTTTTCTGTAACAAACTTGCCTTTACTTCTTCCCGGGCACAAGCTTCTGGGATCTGCTTTTGCGGTTACTGTGTTCCTATATCTTCTGCTTTATGTATGTAATCTCTATACCGGAGGAGGCTGGTTTGTCCGCTATGCCGTTCCGATTGCCTCTTTTTCAGTTGCTTTTGCCTGGCTTATGCTGTTAACCATAGCTGCCCGACGGATTAACTGGTTTTACAGATCGGCGGTGCTTTCGCTTCTTTCCGGAATCCTGATTCTTACACAGAATGTGTGGGTGAGTATGGTTATCGATGGAAGGCCGGAAAGCTTCGGGGCGTTTTTTCAGGCTCAGTTTTCGGAAAAAGGGGCCGGTTATATTGGAAATGCCATCCTGGCGGCCTGCTTTTTTATTTATTTTCTGATTGGGATTCTATTAGGGATTCTTGCCTCTGTACGGCACAGTGCAACGAAAAACAGGGCACATTAGAATATGTTCAGATCCCCAGCCTGCGGAAGCTTTCTTTCAGTGTAAGCGCTTCTTCCAGCGTGTTATGCCAGCCATATTTTTTTAAATCCACCCTGCCTTCCCTCACTTCCACGCCTTCTTCCTCCAACAGACATTTCTGCATATCTGGCGTATCAAAGGCAGGGGCTCCGGTAAGGAACCCCTGAGAATTAACAACACGGTGAGCCGGCAGATTTTTGCCGGCAAGTCCACGGTTCAATGCATATCCTACCTGTCTGGAATTCCCGGGCTTGCCGCAGAGAAGTGCCAGCTGCCCATAGGTTGCCACCCTCCCGCAGGGGATCGCTTCTCCTGCCAGGGCCAGTCTTTTGTAAAAATCTATCATATCCCTGTTATCCTTTGCTGTCAGTAAATGGTACCAAAATATAGGAGGCTTTTCCGTAACGCATGCGCACCCAGCAAATAAATCATAGTGCATGCCGTACCGATTCCGAAAAAGGTATAAAGCAGATAATTTTGTTTTTTTTCCATAATGTACTCCCGGATGAAAATAGGGTGAACTGGTTTACCTGCATTTATTATTCCCCGGTCTGGATGAAACATGTTTTATTTTGGAAGCCTAATTTTACCATTGGTTTACATAATTATATTATGTAAACCCAAGCGGCGTAATAAGAAAGAGAAGCCTCACTTATCAGGATCCGCTTCCCTTTCTTATTCTTCAGCACCAACATCTATGCGTTTGCGGTACCGCCATTCAAAGCTTCAAAATCTTCCACGATCTGGATTATCAGCTTCACTGTACCATCCACACCAAGTACGGTACTGTTCAGGCAGAAATCATAGCTGTCCGCACGGCCCCATTTCTTGGAGGAATAATAATTGTAATAGCTCTGACGCTGCTTATCCTTTTTCGTCATCATGTCACGGGCTTTGTCTTCGGTCAGATTGTATTTGCCCATAATACGCTTAATTTTTACATCCTCGTCGCCATAGATGAAAAGATTGATACAATTCTTGAAATCATGGAGAGCATAATCGGCACAGCGGCCTACGATAATACAAGGGCCCTCTTCCGCTACCTTCTTGATTGTGTCAAACTGGGCAAGAAATACCTTATGGCTGATTGGCATATCCATAAAGGAGGATGCGTTATACCCAAAGGAATAGGTATCCATAACCAGATTATAGAGGAAGGAGTTAGTAGGCCTCTCATCGTGGCTCTTAATCATCTCCTCACAAAAGCCGCTTTCCTTCGCCGCTCTTGTCAGAAGCTCCTTGTCTAAACATTTGATGCCAAAATATTCTGCTAACTTTTCGCCGATTTCTCGTCCGCCTGAGCCAAACTGACGGCCTATTGTAATGATTGTATTCATACAACTACCTCCTTTTTCAAGGTAAGCACGCTACCTTTTATAAATCTAATTATATATAAAAATTGTCAAAAATTCAATGTCTTATTTATTCAGGGCCAATCTTTCTTCTCCAAAAATATCCTGTAGAAGCGGGCGCTTCTTTTCAGCAGCCGGACTGCATGTGATTTTCCGGTCCTCCATGCTTACCAGCGCCAGCTGTCCCGTACAAAAACCTCTCAGTTTAAAACGGTACTCTTTTTCAAAAGAATACCGCTTCACCGCTTTTATGGTGTCTTTGTCCGGCGGATATTGGCTGATTAGTATGACAGTAAGGAAGCTGTACATGTGGTTTTTCTCCGGTACCCTGCAGTTCTTCAGCACCAGTACAGGCTCCATATAATCAGAAATAATTGTACGGGCTTCGTGTAACTGCGTCTGCATGATTTTGTCCGCAGTCAGGAACAATATATGTTCATAGCTGTGGGATGCCCATAAACCGGCGTTTTGTTCCAGTTTCCGCTCCTTGAGATCTGAAAAAAAGTATCCATATGCCGGATATTCCTTCCCGTCAATATAATAAGGCTTATATATGTCAAACGTTCCCTCATATTTTGACAGCAGCTTTTCCAGATATTGTGATTTTTCCATAGCAATCCCTCTTCCGTTTCTTTCTGCGGCAAGACGTCAGGTGCCGCATTCCTTGTCTATGGAAAAGCAGCATCCAAAACCTGCCGGGCCGTTATGTAAATCCTTTTATTTAGGAAGGACTTCCAGTAAGTGTAGGAAATATGCGGGCAGAGGCGCTGTTGTTTCCACATATTCCCCGGAGGACGGATGGATAAAACCAAGGGTCATGGCATGAAGTGTCTGCCCCTGCAGCGTCATGGCGGCCTTCGGCGGTTTCCGGTTCCCATATACCGTATCTCCCAGCAGCGGATGCCCAATGGAATCCATATGGACCCTGATCTGATGGGTCCTTCCGGTTTCCAGACAGCATTCAATGTAGGTAAAGGACCGGAAACGTTCCAGCACCTTTACATGAGTGATCGCTTCCTTTCCGTTCCGGACGCCGGCGGCCATCTTTTTCCTGTCCGTAGGATGTCTTCCGACAGGAGTGTTGATATCTATTTCCTCTTCCCGGATAACACCATGTACGATGGCCCGGTAACGGCGGACAATGGTATGTTCCTTTAACTGCGTTGCAATGGATAAGTGAGCTTTATCATTTTTACAGACAATCAGACTGCCTGTGGTATCACGGTCAATACGGTGGACAATACCGGGACGCAGAGTTCCGTTTATTCCGGAAAGGCTGCCGCGGCAATGATACATGACGGCATTCACCAGCGTACCGCTGTAGTGCCCCGCCGCCGGATGAACCACCATCCCTTTAGGCTTGTTTACCACCAGAACATCCTCATCTTCATAAAGAATATCCAGAGGAATGTCTTCCGCCCCGATATCCGGTTCAATGGCTTCAGGAAGGGTAAAGCAGATATCATCCTCCGCCTTCAGACGATAGTTGGCTTTTACGGGAGAGCCGTTGACCAGTACCTTTTCTTCTTTCAGCATTTTCTGGATAAAGGAACGCGACAAAGAATCGATAAGCGATGCCATATACTTATCGATTCTTTCCTCTTCATATTCTTCAGTTACCTGAAACCGAAACAGATCCGGCATACATTATCCCCTATTCTTCTTCTTTTTCTGCCGTTTCCTGCTTCTGCACGGCGCTTCTCCCGGATTTCCAGGAGAGGAAGCGGAAGTCCTCATCCTTATATTTATTGCTGAATAAAATCAGAATAGCCCCAACCACACAGGCGATGGAAACAAACATATCTGCGACATTAAAAATCGGAAAATCAATCAGGCTGATATAAATAAAATCCACAACATAATCCAGCCGGATGCGGTCTATCATATTCCCTACCGCTCCTACCGCCACACAGTCCAGCAGAATATGCAGAACCCGGTATTTGCCGTCGGAAGGCATTTTTACCAGGGCATAGATGACAGCAGCCAGAATGATGGGGGTTATGATAAGAAAGAAGATCTTCGCTCCCTGCATCATGCCGAAGGCCGCCCCCCGGTTTTCCAGATAACGCAGTTCAAGCACTCCGGGTATCAGGGAAATGGGGGCCTTTCCCTTTAGATGAACCACTGCCAGATGTTTGGTAAACTGGTCAAGCAGGATACCTGCGAGAATCAAAAAGATATCCGGCAGCCATATAATTTTCCTTGGAATATTCTGTTCCATTTTATTCATGCCCATCCTCTTCCATAAAATTAATTTCGTCTATCGCTGCCAGGATTTCTTCTTCCGTTACCGTGGTATCCAGCACAGCTTTGCCGATTTTTTGGAGAAGTACAAATTTAATATGTCCGGCTTCCATCTTTTTATCTGATTTCGTCAGCTCCAGGATCTGTCCCCTGTCCAAATTATCTACGGAAATCGGGAGATTGAATGGAACAAACATATCCCTGATTTCATAATATTCTTCCATGGGAAGGAGTTCTTTTTTCCAGGAAATAAAAGCGGCGGCCACACATCCAAGAGCCACACACTCCCCATGGGTAAGTGTGAAGCTGCTGGCTTTTTCCACTGCATGGCCAATGGTATGTCCTAAATTCAGCAGAGCCCGCTCCCCTTTTTCTGTGGGATCGTTTTCTACAATCTTGCGTTTGATGTCACAGCTTCGGCGTACCATCTCTTCCATGGCGTCAGGATCCCTGTCACAGATTTCATAGAGATTGGCAACCAGCCATTCGTAATATCTGGCATCCCTGATAAGCGCGGATTTCATAGCCTCTGCAAACCCGCTGTAATACTGGCGGGGCTCCAGCGTGGAAAGGGTGGAGAGGTTCATATAGACAAGCCTGGGCATATGAAATGCGCCGACCATATTTTTATATTGATCAAAATCAACGCCTGTTTTCCCGCCGATGCTGCTGTCAACCTGGGCAAGAAGAGTTGTGGGAATCTGTATAAAATCGATGCCGCGCAGATAAGTGGCGGCGGCAAACCCGGTTAAATCGCCGGTTACACCTCCCCCCAATGCGATAAGGCAGTCTTTTCTCGTATAATGCTTTTCTATCAGAAAGGAATACAGGGCCTTTACCGTATCCAGGCTTTTGTTTTCCTCCCCTGCCGGAAAAGTAAACACATCCGTGCCCGCGCATACGGAGGAAACTGTCTTTACGACCTCATCCCCATATAGAGCACCTACATTGGAGTCCGTAACAACACATATTTTTTTGTGTGATACATCCAGTGTATTCAGCTCTTCAGCCAATGCCTGGAAATCCCTTTCAAATACAATATCGTAGCAGGGCTTCTTCTGATAGGAAACCGTCATTCTTTCTGCCATTATGTCACCTCATTCACATGGTATTTTTTATCCTGTTTTCCGCCTAAAAAGCGCCGCCTCACGACGACGCTTCTGAAAACCGTTCTTCTTTTTTACTTAGCTGGAAAATCCCGGAACATCTACGGAGCCGCTGAAAATTTCCTGAAAATCACCTGAAATGTCCACGCTGGCCGGTGTGATAATAAATATGTACTGGGAAATCTTCTGCAGGTTTCCGCTGATTGCAAAGCAGGAACCCGAAGTAAAATCTATAATTCTCTGGGCAATATCCACATCCAGGCCTTCCAGATTCAGCACAACTGTCCGGTTGGCAAGCAATGTCTCCGTAATTTCTCTTGCGTCCTCTATACTTGTAGGCTTAATCACACATACCTCCATCCCGTTGCCGACAGTACGGCGGGGCTGTCTCATAGGAGTAACCTTAGGAGAGGTTTTCTTGGGCTTGTCCTCCTCCATAAAAGGTTCCGCTTTCGCTTTAGGTGTCATTTTTGAGATTTTCTCTACCGGTTCATCGTCGTCATAATAATCATCATCGTCGTAATCATCATACTCTTCATCGCCATTCAGCTTCATATAACTCAAAAACTTGTCCATTACACCCATCGTGCTCAATCTCCTTTATGATTACCCGGCAGATAACCTAATCCGTCACCTGATAGGATCTTTCACCAAATATTCCGGTTCCTACACGTATAAAGGTGGCGCCCTCTTCTATTGCCACCTCGTAATCCCCGGTCATTCCCATAGAAATATAATCCATACGTACATTATCAATGTTTTTGTTAGTTATGTCAACACATAACTTTTTCAAGGCGCTAAAAAATATCCTGTTATCCTCCGCATTTTCGACAAAAGGGGCGATTGTCATCAATCCTCTTACCTTCAGTCCGGGCAGACATGCGATCTCACGCACCAGTTCGGGTGTATCCTCCGGGGAAATCCCGAACTTGCTTTCTTCCCCTGCGGCATTTACTTCTATCAAAATATTGACGGTAACACCCTGCTTTACCGCTTCCCGGCTGATCTCTTCAGCCAGCCTGAGAGAATCCACACTGTGTATCATATATACCTTATCAACAATATATTTGACCTTATTCCTCTGGAGATGACCGATCATATGCCATCGGATATCGCCGGGCAGCTGTCCGGCCTTGTCCACCAGCTCCTGTACCTTATTTTCGCCGAAATCCCGCACACCCATGGCATATATTTCCTCAAGCATAGGAACCGGCTTCGTTTTGCTCACCGCTATGAGCGTAACATCACTCTCCGCTCTTCCTGCCCTGCAGCAGGCATTTTTCATATTCCTTTGTACCTGGTATAGATTTTCTTTCAGCATGTCAATCTCCTTTTGGATGAGGTCAATCGATAAATTCGTTTCCGGTTACGGTTTCCGCATCCAGGACAATACGATCAAAAGCGTTTAAACCGTAGGCCGTGTTGGATTTAATAATCGCATACTCATCATTTTGGGAAAGAATCTGGATTTCCTTGAAATCCGCATAACCCTTGTTTATATTATACACACCAATGAGAGTGGCGCTCCGGGATATGGTATACTTATCCGTGGAATCCGGCTTGACCAGGTTATTTCCCAGCTCCAGCACGGAATTGTCAATATAATAATCATCTTCCGTTTCAAAATAGATAGAGGTGGCGATAAATTCCGTGGTAACCTCTCCATTTTCCGTATACGTTTCCTTGAGGACACCGTTTTCACTGCTGTTTCCTTTTGTGACATATTCCTTGGGTACCAGGAAAAATTCTTTTTCCGCAATGGCGGAATTCGGCACCTTCAGTCCCTGCTCGTCCTTAGTGACAAGTTCAATGTCAATGTAGCGGTCCGTGCAGAAGGAAATCATGGAATTGTTGAAATCCAGCTTAACGTATGTATATCCATCTTCATTATTAAGTACATTCACCTTCGCCCAGGAAGTACATTGGTTTTTCAGGAAGCGTACCTGCACATATTCCTCTTCCAGAAGCTCCTGTGCCCTCTCGGGGTCGGACTGGATGACAATGGACCAGTTTTCGTCCGTAGCCAGTTTATACAGGGTATCACCGGAAGCCACCAGTTCATTGTTAATCAGCTGTTTCTTCGTATAATTTTCCTTGTCGAACATATCCTGGGTAATCTGGTCCGCCGTAAGGCTTTCATAGCCGTCCGTGGAATAAACCACGATACCGGAAACCGGAGCACTGCACAAGGATATGAGGGATGTCCCCGAACCGTTCAGTGACTGTAAATCCTGAAGCACATTGATGTTAGCCAGTTTCAGGGCCGTACCTTCAAGAGAATACTTAAAATCATATACCCCCGAAAACTGTTTCTTGTCGAAACCACCCATATAGCCTGTGATCTCGCTTTTGATATCCGACAGATTGCTGTCCGACAGCTGGGTATCTTCCGCTTTTCCGGCATCGAACAGCTCTTTCAGCTGCCCGCTCTCATCGATGCTGCACACAAGCTTCCCGAACCCAACCCGTTCTCCTTCCCGGGCGTAATAATTAATATAACCGGAGTCATCGCTTGTAACTATAGTTTCATCACGCAGTGCAATTCCCTGGTAAACGTTCCCTATGGAAAGAGAACCATTTTTCACTTCGTATCCCATTATATGCTTTTGTGTAAAATATAGAAAAACACAGATAACTACATATACGAAAATGACACTAAAAATAATAATCCCAAGATTAATATTCAGCGGTCTTCTGTATTGTCTGATTTTTCTATTGGAAGAACCGTTTCCGCGGGATGTTCCGCTTCCGTTTTCTCTGACAGCCAATCCACATACCTCCGGGTAAAAAACGATACAAATGATGCCAATTCTTGCCGGTACTCCATCCGGCCAATGCATTAAAAAGCCCCGGAAAGCATCCGAGGCTCTTTTCCTTTATTTTTAAAGAGATACAATAATCTTCGATTTCAGGCTTTCCGGCAAATCTTGTTCATCAAGGGAAATGCTGAGGATGAAATCAACCTGGAACATTTCGCTGATTTTTTCCAATTTAGTGATAACAGGAAGGATATCACCATCTTCGAGATGGGCAATCTTCAGGAAGCTGTCCAAAAACATTTTCTCAAGATCCCGATCCTGAGAAACAATACCACAGATAAAACCTAAAAATTCTGAACTGTTTTCCACCATGAATTCACTTACATCAATCAGCCTGACTTTGTTATTCAGTTCATACATATGCTTCGTACTTTTGTCCAAATAGACAATATTTCCGGAGACTTCTTTTACTTCGGTGTTTACTTTATCCAATAATTGTTTTGTCTTGCCTTTCCCCTTCTTGCCTACGATTAACTGAACCATTGTAATCCCTCCTAAAGTAAATTGGCGTTTATAAGCGCCTTTTAGATATGATATTATTATAGTTGATATCTGTTTAAAAAACAACCTTTTTAATGAATAACATTCAAAAGCTCTGTCATCTCCGTATAGAGGATCGGTTTCTCTTTGGAACGCAGAATTACGGAAATATAGGGATTACCAGAGGTATCTTTACTGAGCAGAATCAGGCAGTTCCCGGCCGCGCTGGTCGTCCCGGTTTTACCGCCGATAATGGTAACCTGCTCCGGGGCCTTGTAATTGCCGTTCAGATACTGGTTTGTCGTTTTCAGGGACATGGATTTGGAATTCCCGTCTTTATCCATATATACCGTTTCATAGCTTGTCATATGAATGATTTCGTTAATCAGATCTTTTTTTAATGCCTCATTAAAGATTAGATAGAGATCATAAGCTGTTACGTAATGGTTGTCCGCAGTCAGTCCGTGGGGATTTACAAAATGGCTGTTCGTGGCGCCTATCGCCACAGCCTCTTTATTCATCATCTCAGCGAAACCTTCTATGCTTCCGCCGATATGGACTGCTATTGCCGCCGCCGCATCATTGGCGGAATGGATAAGAAGCGCATGCAGCGCCTGATTCAGTGTGAGCTGATCCCCTGTCTTTAAGCCGCACAGCACGGCTCCGGACTCTGTTATGTTGGCCTCGTCGGTAACCGTTATCATATCATCCGGATTCCCGTATTTAAGAGCGACCAGGGCAGTCATTATTTTGGTAAGACTGGCCGGCTGAAGCCTTTCGTGGACATTCTTGGCATACATTACGTTATTTTTGTTAAGATCAAAAAGCCCGGCGGCCGTAGCCTCCGACATATCCACCGTATCGATTTCCGTTCCCACATCTCCTGTTACCACACAGAGATCATCGGCAAAGGAGTCCGCCACAACACTGGAAACTTCATTGACCACACGATAACTGGACACTTCATAATCCGGGTCATAAGCAAAGGGCAGCTCCTCTTTTCCGCAGCCGGTCAGGGCTCCTGCCGACAGGATAACTATCAGGCAGACAGCCGCAGCCTTGGAACGAATTCTAAATTTTTGCTTATTTGTACATTTCACGCCATTCCAAATCCCCTCTGTCAAGTGATTTGATTAACAGTTCAGCTGTCGCAAGATTGGTCGCCAATGGAATATTATGGATATCGCACAGACGAACCACATTGTTTACATCCGGTTCGTGAGACTTGGGTGTAAGCGGATCCCTCAGGAAAATGACCAAATCGATCTGATTATGCTCAATCTGGGCACCTATCTGCTGTTCGCCTCCCAGATGACCGGCCAGAAATTTGTGGACGTTCAGGTTGGTCACCTCTTCTATCAGCCTTCCTGTTGTACCCGTGGCAAAAAGTACATTTTTGGTTAAAATCCCTCTGTAAGCGATACAAAAATTCTGCATCAGCTTCTTCTTTGCGTCATGCGCAATCAATGCAATATTCATAGCAACCTTCTCCTATACTAGTATAAATTTTTTCTCTGCAATCGCACATTCAGTACAAATCCCATACCGATAAACAGGCTGACAAGGGACGTCAGGCCATTGCTTACAAACGGCAGCGGGATTCCTGTATTAGGCATAATCATTGTGGTTACCGCTATGTTCATAAAGCTCTGGAAACCTATTACAGCGGCCATTCCGGAGGCGATAATCATTCCGGCGGTATCCTTTGCAGTCCTTGCTATGCAGATGCACTCAAGAGCTATGAGCATCAACAGCACAATCACCGCACAGGAACCCACAAAACCCATCTCTTCCCCGATTACGGCAAATATGAAATCCGTCTCCGGTTCTGAAATAAAATTGCCATTTTTTACTGATGCTATTACATTATTATTCAGGCCTTTCCCCCATAATTGGCCTGAACCAATCGCCATCACTGAATTGAGCTGCTGATAAGCCTCGGCATCCGCATATTTTTCCGGGTTAAGCCATGCCAGGATACGGGTCAGCTGATAATTCTGAATCAACTGCTGTCCCGGCTGCATTACCAAATAAAAAGCAACCGCCAGCGACGGAACAATTACAGCCAAAACGCCTCCTATAATCTTGTAATTCAAACCGCCCACAAACATCAGTACGCAGAAAAGAATACAATACAGAATCGTGGTGGACAGGTTCGGCTCTTTGTATACAAGGATAATAGCCGGCAGCATCAATCCCACACACAGGATAAGTATTTTGAATGTATTCAACTTCTCCTTATACTTCATAATAAACTGTGCATAGAATAAAATCAATAATATTTTTGCAATTTCTGATGGTTGGAACTGAAACAGGTGGGGAATATTAATCCATCTTGTTGCCCCGTTTACCTTTTCTCCCCAGATTAAAACAGCGATTAGCATACCGATGGAAAAAATATAATAAAACCAGTAAAGCCTCAGCAGCTGGGAATAGTCGATCAATGATATGATAATCATAATGACCATTCCCATTGCAACACCGGCAATCTGCCTTTCCTGCAGAGATTCCTTCGCGCTGCCCACCGCCATAATACCGATGATGGATATGGCAAGAACCAGCAGAACCAGCTTGAAGTCGTAATTCCTTAATTTGTATCTTTTCAGCATTCTTTCCTCCAACTGCGACAGCAGTCTGCGCCTGAGCACTTTCCGCCCGGAGCTTTTTTAAGCTCTTGGCGGCAACGCATGTAAAAACTAATTATGAAGGTCCAGAATGGGGATATCCGCGTACAGGGTAGGATTTTTACCTCTTCCCCGCGCCGTGGATTTGCTGATCTGTATCTCCATATTGTTTGTATCTATCTTCATGTATTTGGATATGACTTTTGCAATATCCTGCTTGATCATTTCAAGCATTTCAGGCGAACAGCCCGCCCGATCGGAAATCAGCAGTATTTTCAGTCTGTCCTTGGCAATTTCCCTGGAAGTTTTCTTTTTGAATAAATTTGGTAATCTCATGATATCCGCCCCTCCTGACTCTTATGAAAGATTCCGGTAAACCTTGCCCACAAGGAGACCGGATGTTCCAGATCCAGGAATGGCACTTCCTTTCCCAGGACTCTGAGGCAGATATTCTGATAAGCTTGTCCCGCCAGCGTATTGTTCCCTACAAGAGGCTCTCCCTGGTTTGTGGCAATAACCACGTTCTCATCATCAGGTACTATGCCGATAAGAGGAATGGAAAGGATATCCACCACATCCTCCGGCGTCATCATATCCCCGCGCTTTACCATATCGAAGCGCATACGGTTGATGACCAGTTCAATCTGGCTGAATTCATGTGCTTCCAGCAGCCCTACAATGCGGTCTGCATCGCGGATGGCGGAGACCTCCGGGGTAGTCACCACCAGAGCATGATCCGCTCCGGCTATAGCGTTCTTGAACCCCTGTTCAATGCCTGCAGGACAGTCCAGTATAATATAATCAAACTGCTCCTTAAGATGATCGATTAATTTAATCATCTGGCTTTCATTGACGGCTGTTTTATCCCTAGTTTGTGCGGAAGGGAGCAAATACAGGCTGCTGTATCTTTTGTCTTTAATCAGGGCCTGCTTCACCCTGCAGTTTCCTTCCACCACATCCACCAGATTATATACAATCCGGTTTTCCAGTCCCATAACCACATCCAGGTTGCGAAGGCCTATATCGGTATCGATTAAGACAACCTTCTTTCCCATGGCGGCGAGACCTGTGCCCACATTTGCAGATGTGGTTGTTTTACCCACACCGCCTTTTCCTGATGTAACTACAATTACTTCACTCATGCAAATACCTCCGGTTAGAAATATTTGTTCCCTGAGCGCTCCTGGAACTTACTGAACGTTCAGTAATTCATTCGTAATTGGTTTCAGGATTATGCGTTCTTTTTCCACATAAGCCGTCTGCGGCTGTATTTTAGGAGAATGGCCCGCGTAGCGTGTCAAACGTTGTTTTTCATTGGTAATATATTTGAAATCCCCGATTTTGATTTTTTGCGGGGCCATTTCAAGCGCTGCCACATAATGTCCGGGCCGGCCGTTTCCGCCTGCGTAAGCATTCCCCCGCAGGCTTCCCAGCACAACAATATCCCCGGCGGCAATCACACTGGAACCGGGATTTACATCCCCCAGCACAATAATGCTGGATTCCGTTTCCAGGATCTGCCCCTTTCGCAGGGTCCCCCGGTAGAATTGTCCCACGGATTCCTCTTCTTCCCTTTTTCGCCGGTAAGCTTCCAGAGCTTTGCCGTAAATACGGCTTTTCTCTTCATCTTCCCCAACAATACAGGTTATATTTAAATGGGAATTCACCCGGACGGCTTCTATCAGGCGGTCCTCCTCCTCAAAGGATAAATCCCGCCCTTCAAAAGAAACCGCCACAGTGGCATCCCTGAAGAATTCTTTCGATTCTTTAAACTTGTCCGCCACTTCTTCCAGCAGCTGTTCAAATTCCATATTGCCGTCCAGATACAGGGTAATCCCATTCCGGAAGCTTTTTACAATTACCGCATTTTTCATATCTGCTCCTGTCCCGATAGCTTCTGACAATTCCTGACGGAATCCGTTAATCTCCGGTATTGGTAACAGCTTCCAGATGGCTGGCCGTACCGCCCAGGATCTCTTCCTCATTATCCGGATTGAAATAATACTGCATTACCTTACAGGATATCTGTGCAGCATAGTCGGAAGCATATCCGTTACCGATTCTGGTTGCAATGGCTATTTCCGGGTTGTCATAAGGCGCATACCCCACGAAAAGAGCATGGGCGGGGCGCAGCTTATTCTCATCTGCCGTACCTGTCTTACCTGCGGCAAATACGCCTGCATCGCCAAAATACTTCTTATTTTCCACGACACCTCTCATACCGCTGTGAATGGCATCCCAGTATGCGGTAGGCATCTCTATGGTATTACGGACCTCAGGAGTAAAATCCTCCAAAAGGTTTCCGTTGCGGTCAGTCACACGATCCAGCAGGCTCAAATTATAACAGGTACCGCTGTTTGCCACGGTCGCCACATATCTGGCAAGCCCTACTGTTGTATAGTTATGCTCCCCCTGTCCGATTGCTGACTGGGACGGGTTTACCATGGAAAACTGCGGGGTGGATTCTTCGATTTCTATTCCTGATTTTTCCGTCAGCCCATAAAGGTCCGCATATTCCCGCATCCGGTTATTGGCGAGTTCAAAATTGGTACCGCTTTCCGAATCCCCGGAAAGGCCGAAACGGTAACCCATTTCATAGAAGAAATAGTTACAGGAATGGGTCAGGGCCTGGGATACATTCAGATTCCCATGACCGTAGATATTCCAGCACCTGAAAACAGCATCGGAATAACGGGTAAAGCTTCCCACACAGTCCACCGTACTTCTGGTATCAACGATTCCTTCCATCAGGGCGGCTGAGGCAACCACCATTTTGTAGGTGGATCCGGGTGCACTCCGCATCTGTGTGGCATAATCCCACAGAGGCAGGGACAAATCGTTCTGCAGGCTGGCATAATAATCGGCATCAATGCCGTTGGCCAGCTTATTATTGTCATAACTCGGATAGCTGACAAGCGCCAGCACTTCTCCGGTATTCGGATCCACGATAACACAGGAGCCGGAAAAAGGATCCAGAGCCAGCTGGGCAGGCGTAATCTGAAGGTTTTCAATCAGACTGCGCATAAAGGTATAGGCGGAGACGCTGCCGTTTTCCAGACCCGCTTTCTCCTCTTCGGAAACAGATACAAGCCCCTGTTCCAGAAGCACCAGACATATCTGCCTGCCATTGATGGAATTATCGCGGATCATATATTTATACAGCTTCTTATGAAATGCCGTTTTGTCCAGTTCCAGGCTGATATATTCCACAAGCCTGTCAAATACTTCCGAGGAATCCGCATACTGGGTATCCATATCCAGCCTGCTCACGTCCACCCAGTTCCGGGAGATGGCGTATTCCAGAAATTCACTTAAGGAAATACTCTCTTCCTCCGACCAGGCCTTATAGGTTTCATCTTTGCTGTCTACCGAAAGCACTTTGGTATCGTTAATCAGAAGATTGGTCACAATGTAGCTTTCATAACTCTGGTATTCCTCAGACAGCTGGTTATAAGGGGTTCTCCCGTTATAAAGTTCTTCGGTAAGCCAGTTCCAAACCTGTTCTTTTTTCCGTAAAAAAGCCTGCTGAACCGCACGTTCATTTACCCCCGCTTCACCGGCGGACAGATGCTCCAGGCTGATTACGTTGTTATTGAACAAAGCGAAATAAACATCGTCAATAGGAATCTTGATTGTAGAGGCTTTTTGATTAGGCCCCAGCTTGAATTCCTTAATATTCTCTATCTTATCCAGAAGCAGGCCGGCAATACTCCGTTCCAGAATATTATAAACCGCTTCCTGCAAATCGGCATCCAGTGTGAGATATACATCATTTCCGGCAACCGGATCCACCCGGCCCTCCGAATCGATTTCTTTGCCCAGGTTATCCACATAAATGGTTTCACTGCCTTTTTCCCCCTGGAGATAGGTTTCCATAACCTTTTCGATTCCGGATTTACCTACCGTATCGTTCATCTCATAACGTTCCGGTTCCTCCTCCCCCCGGCTTGTCTCCTCATTCAGGCTCTTGAGTTCCTCCGAGGAAATTTTTCCGGTATAGCCGATGATATGGGAAAAATAAGTTCCGTTTATATAGCGCCTTATAGTATCCTCCGCGATATCGATCCCAAGAAGCTCTTCGTTGTTTTCTTTAATGGCGGCTACCGTTTTTTCACTTACGTCCGTGGCTATGGTTGTGGGTATGTATTTCTGAAAGCTGTTTGCTTTCATGGCATAGCGGATCGTAATCAGCTTAAGGACTTCCGCCTTTGTATACCCTTTGCCGGGTACAAAGGTATCCTTGTCATCAGGATCCGTCCTTTCCCCGATCTCATAGGTTTTCGCCATGGAATCGATCACATCCTGGGGCGTTGCATTTTTTTCTTTTTCCTTCAGGCTGTCAATGGAGGCATATCCGTAGACATCCGCCAGGAAACGCAGCAGTTTCGTATCCGATACGCTGAAGGCATATTCCCCGTTTTTATCCAGGTAGATATTAAAATCACTGATAATACTGTCACCGTTGCTTTCAATAATATGAATGGTTTCCAGCAGGGTGGCATTCAGATTTTTGTTTTTATTCTTGTTTGATTCATACACATCTTCTATCGTTACGGAATAAGCCAGATCATTATAAGCAAGCAGCTTTCCGTTCCTGTCGAATATCTGTCCCCTGGAACTGGAAATGGAACGTTCCTTTTTTATCTTCAGGGAAAATTCATTCAGATAATTTTCTCCGTTGACAATCTGCAGGACAAAAACCCTGTGAATCAGGGCCCCGCCCATGAGAAGTACAACAAGAGTGAGTACGATCAGCCTGGAATTTATGAAGTTGACAAAATTATCTCTGAATCTCTCAAACAATTATTCATTACTCCTTCTTTCCGCAGCTTCCAGTTTTTTATGTATCAACAGGAGAAGCGGATATACAACAAAAGCAATTACAATCGTATACACGGTTTCCGGCAGAATGACATGGAGGAAATAATATCCGATATCCAGCCTGTTCCTCAGAAGGAACAAAAGCACGTAGCATACGAAATTATAGCCGATATCACTTACTAAAATCAGAATCAACGGCAGTTTGATATCCTCCGGATAAAACATCCTCTGGAACGTGCCGTTGAGAAAACCTACCATCATATAGAGCAGCGCATAAAACCCAATGACATCCCCGCTGAAAATATCCACCAGCAGGCCGCAGAAAAAACCGATAAGCAGGCCGTTCTTTTCCCCGTTCATAAAACCGCAGGATGCGACGAGAATGATAAGCAGGTTCGGCATGATGCTGCTGAATGCAGCTGCCGGAAGGACGCTGGTCTGCAGGATAAAGCAGGATAACACCAGAAGGATCGAGATTAGAATCCTTTTCATCAAATCCCCTCCTCCCTATTCGTTGCCCGTGGTCAGATCCGCTTCCGTGGAATTCTCTGTTTCCATGGGATTCTCCGCTTCCGTGGAATTCTCTGCTTCCATGGAATGCTCCGCTTCCATATCCTGCTGCTTTAACTCCATAATAACCAGGACCTCCTGGATATGCTGAAAATCCACTGCCGGCGTAATGTAACCGAATTTGGTCATGTTGTTGGAGGATGTATTGATCGTGCTGATAAAACCAACAGGTATCCCCGGAAGATATTTACTGCTTATGTTTGAGGTGACTACCTTATCACCTTCTGAAACCTTATTTTCCTTATCGTAAAGCTGTTCAAAATGTATGACTCCGCTGGACATAACGGATTGTAAATCGCCGGAGACCATCAGATTCCCGGAAGTGGAAAGAACCGTTCCATACAGATTGGAATTGTCGGCAATGATGGAAAGCACCCGGGAATAATTGGGGCCTACACTGATCACCCTTCCTGCCAGACCGCTGCCGGCAAGGACGTTCATGTCCACCTGTATGCCGTCGTCGGAGCCTTTATCTATAACAAAGGAATAAAACCAGTTGCTGGAATCACTTGCTATCACCCTGGCGCCGGTTTTTTCGTAATCCGATGTGGCTTTGTCAATATCGTAAAGCTCCCGGAGACTGGCAAGTTCATATTTATCCTGCTGGAGCTGGGCGTTTTCCATGGTAAGGGAATCCACCTGCTCCTTCAGCGCCTGATTTTCGGCGAGCACTTCCTTCAGCTGTCCCATTTCCTCCGCCCGGTCGTAGATATAACCTCCTACGGAAGCGATCCCCTTTTGGAAGGGAACCACCACGTATCCGGCCACCGCCCGAAGAGGGCCTTCAAACAAATCTGTTTTAAAGGTGACAAGCATCAGAAGGACACAAAGCCCTGACAAAAGCAAAAGCAGATATTTACTTGGCAGGGTGAATTTATTTCTTTTTTTCTTGATTACAGGACTCATTTACCCATCCCTTCAATCGCATAGGCAACTGATTTATAATTTTCTTCATTGAGAACCTTGGAAAGGCCGATCACAACGCTTTCCACCGGTCTGTCTGCCACATTTACGCGAAGTCCTGTGTTCTTCCCCAGCTTCTCCGCAAGATGGCTGATCTGGGACGCTCCGCCTGTCAGATAAATTCCATGACGGTATATATCCGCTCCCAGCTCCGGAGGCGTACGCTCCAGAATGACCTTTACACTGTCAATAATGGTATCAAAATGCTCTTCCAGACAGGATACCACCAATTCTGTGGGAATCGTACGTTCCACAGGAAGGCCTGTCACAATATCCCGGCCGAACACTTCCGCACCGGCACCGGCTTCTTCCAGCTCGGAAAGGGATTTCTTAATTCCTTCCGCGGTCTTGCCGCCGATGAGCAGACCGAACTCCTTGCGCACCGTGCTGCGGATTGCCTCGTCGAATTTAAGGCCGCCGGTCTTAATCAGACGGCTCAAAACAATACCTCCCAGAGAAAGGATGGACACTTCCGTAGTATCATAGCCTACATTCACCACAAGCACACCCTGGGAATTTTTAACGTCAATATCGAGGCCCAGGCCGTCCGCCACCGCTTTTTCCACCACCATGATCTTACGGGCTTTCACGTTGGCATCACGGATCAGATCATAAAACGCACGTTTCTCCACCTCCGTGATATCCGTAGGCACCGCAATATAAAAATCAGCCGGTTTGATATTCCCTCCGGACATATCCGTAACAAAGAAACGGATCAGGGTTTCCATATTCTTGATATCCGCAATGACACCATTGCACAGAGGATAAGAAATATGGATGTTTCCGGGGGCTTTTTCGTACATCTCATAGGCAGAATCCCCGTAAGCAAAGACTGTTTTCTTGTTCTGTACGGCTATCATGTTCTTTTCAATCATGATCTTATCATCCGCCGCACTGTAAATCTTAATATTGCTCGTACCTAAATCGATTCCAAAAGCATTCGTAGACAAAATGATTTTCTCCTTCCTTATTTCAACAGGCCGGATTCCCTGAAGCTGACATAACAGTTATCCCCCACGATAATATGATCGATCAGCGGAAGCTGCATCATGCTGCAAAGCTCAGCCAGATGTTTTGTAATTTCAATATCCTGCCCGCTGGGCGATGCGTCGCCGCTGGGATGATTGTGTATCAGCAGGATATGTACGGCGTGGTACTCAAGCGCCACCCGGAATACCTCCCGGGGGGAAACCAGGGAACAGTTCACGGTTCCCCTGGATAATACCCGGTCACAGATCATGCGGTTCTTATTATCAGTCATAACAAGAATCACCTCTTCGGTTTCCAGATACCGCATCCTCTTCATGTAATAGTCTGCCACAGTTTCCGGTTTGGTAAACTGCAATCTGTCACGGGTATCCGCCATGGACAGCCTTCTGGACAGTTCTATGATGCATTTGATTTTTACCGCTTTGACCTGTCCGATGCCATTTACCTTGCACAGGTCAGCTACAGATAAATGCCGGATCCCCAGAAGCCCCTTATCCCTTCCCTTCGGGAGGGAAAGTATCTGCCTTGCTAGCTGCAGGGAACCCATACTCTTTGTGCCGGTCCGGATAATGATAGCCAGCAGTTCTGCTTCGGAAAGAGACTCCGGCCCTGTTGCAAGAAATTTTTCATAAGGCTTCATCTCTTCATAGCATGGTTCTTTTTCATTCTTTTGATTCATTATTTACCCCGTTTCTTCACGTATTCCGAACGCTCCTCACGGGTACCGCCGCCTGTATGTACACGTAAAAGCCGGCTTTATACCGGCCTTACAGCTTATAGAATGCGGTAAATCAGCAATGCAACCACTATCCCCAGTATGCTTGCGATTGTAATTTTGATTGTCAGTGCAAAGGTGATACTCAGGATTCCGAAATCCAGGATAAGAGGGTTCGTCAGCCCAAAGGTCTGTCCAAAGTTCATAAAACTTGAAGGAAACAGGTTTCCGATAAAGCCGCCCAGTACAATCCCGGCCAGAACGAGTATCAGACAAGTCCATCCGTTTTTGCTTTTCATTTTCTTCATTCATTCATCCTTTGTATTTACTGCCATTACCTATATTAGCATACTTCCAAATCCATGTATAGAATCTAAAAGTAAAAAATTTCGCCCTATCCGACAGCGATTGACACCTTCCTTCCGGAATCGGCAGGAGAAGATCTGTTTAATTACGGCAATTGGACGGCTTTCGCCTCGACACAGTGCTGAAGGGATTTTAATATGCCGAATTTTGCATGCGGCCAGGTCAGCCCTCCCTGGAAATACGCGGCATAAGGCGGTTTTAATGGCCCGTCCGCGCTCAGTTCAATGGAGGAGCCGGATACAAAAGCCCCTGCGGCCATAATCACCTGGCTGTCATAACCGGGCATATCCCAGGGTTCGGGCCTTACATAACTGTCAACCGGAGCCGCCTCCTGAATCCCTTCGCAGAAAGCGATAAGCCCTTCCGGTGTTCCGAAGGTCACCGCCTGTATGATATCATGACGGCTTTCTTTTCCGTCCGGCACTACCCGGAGTCCCAGGCGTTCGTAAATATTGGCGGCAAAAACAGCTCCCTTCAGCGCACTGGCAGTGACGGTGGGCGCGAGGAAAAGACCCTGGTAAAACTGGGGCAGGATTCCGAGGGAAGCACCCACTTCCTTTCCCAGCCCCGGTGAGGTAAGCCGGCAGGCCGCATTTTCCACGCATTCCTTTGTCCCCGCTATATATCCGCCGATGGGGGCAAGGCCGCCGCCCGGATTTTTAATCAGGGATCCCACACACATATCGGCTCCCACATCCGAAGGCTCCAGCCGTTCCACGAATTCCCCATAACAGTTATCCACCATACAGAAACAATCCGGTTTGCGTTCTTTGATAAACGAAATCAGCTCCCCGATACGCTGCACGGATAAAGTGGGCCTTGTCTGATACCCCTTAGAACGCTGTATGGTTACCACTCGGGTCCGTTCATTCAGGGCGCCGGCTATCTCTTCATAATCAAAACCGCCGTCAGGCAGCAAATCCACCTGCCGGTAGGTGATTCCATATTCTTTCAGGGATCCTCTGGAGGGGCGGATGCCGATAACCTCTTCCAGCGTATCATAGGGCTTCCCCACAGGGGAAAGCAGTTCATCTCCGGGACGGAGATTACTCATAAGCGCCAGGGCCAGGGCATGGGTTCCGCAGGTAATCTGCGGCCTGACCAGGGCGTCCTCCGTGTGAAATACGGCGGCATAAACCGATTCCAGCGTTTCCCTGCCCAAATCATTATACCCATATCCGGTAGTTCCCAGCAGACAGGCTTCGCTCACTTTATTTTCCTGCATGGCTTTGAGAACCTTCATCTGGTTATATTCCGCCGTTTCATCTATATTGTGAAAACGCTCCTCCAGCTCCTCCAGTATCTGTTTGCCAAAATCGAATACCCGGCCGGATATCCCCAGCTCCCGGTAAAAATCAGTTAAATTGCTTTCGTTCATTGTATCTCCTTCTGTATATGTTCATCCGGTTTTACAGCAGAATCCGTCTTTCCCTGCATTTCTCCAGCATGAAAAGAAGAAGTTCCTCTTCGGAAGGGAATTCCGGCTTTTCCAGCCAAATCACATCCCGTTCCCGCCGGAACCATGTCAGCTGCCTTTTTGCAAAATGGCGGGTGTCTCTCTTAATGAGATAAACGGCCCTTTCCAAATCATACTCTTCTTCCAGATATCCAAGTATTTCCTTATATCCCAACCCCTGCATTGAAACCATGTCCCGGCTGCAGCCGTGTTCCTTCAGCTGTTTCACTTCTTCCACAAGGCCTTCTTTGATCATTTTGTCCACTCTTTTATCGATACGGTCATAAATGGCCTCTCTTTTATCATCCAGGACAAAATAGCAGGCGTTATATGCGGCCTGCCTTTTTTTCTCCAGTTCATTATGCCGGGAGATCTTCTCTCCCGTCTGCATATAAAACTCCAGGGCACGGATCACCCGTTTTACATTGTGGGCATGGATCTGCTCCGCTGATTCCTTATCAACGGCGGCGAGCATTTTATGAAGATATTCCGGCCCTTTTTCGGCAGCAGCCTGCTCCAGCTTCCTGCGGCAGGTGGTATCCCCGGGATTTTCCGTGAAATCAATATCATACAGCACCGACTGGATATAGAAGCCGGTCCCTCCTGCAATGATGGGGATTCTTCCTCTGCTTCTGATATCCTTTATGGCTTTTTTCGCCTGCTGCTGAAAAACAACCACATTAAATTCTTCTTCCGGCTCCATAATATCAATCAGATGATGGGGGATCCCCAGCATTTCATGGCTCCGTATTTTAGCGGATCCGATATCCATATGCCGGTATACCTGCATGGAGTCCGCAGAAATAATTTCCCCGTCCACCCTTTGTGCCAGTTTCAGAGAGAGCGCTGTCTTTCCGACCGCAGTGGGGCCTGTCAGAATGATGAGAGGCTCTTTTTCTTCCATATTTCCTTCTCCTACAGCAAGTGACGCTGTTAAACGATTCTCTTAAATTTCCGTTCCAGCTCATATTTGCTCATGGTAATGATAGTGGGTCTGCCATGAGGGCAATGATATGGATTTTCCAGCTTCAAAAGCTGATCAAGCAGCGCTTCCATCTCCCTGCAGGTCATGGTATGGTTTCCCTTCACTGCGGATTTGCATGCCATGGAAGCCAGCTTTTCCGCAATAACGGCAGGCGCTCCATGAGGCGGCTCCTCCTCCAGTTCATCCAGAATGGCTTCCAAAAAATCCTTTTCGTAATGACCGTATAAATCACAGGGGACCGAGCGGACCGTAAAGGCGTTTCCTCCGAAATCTTCTATTTCAAAGCCCAGTTCTGCAAAATAAGAGGCATACCGTTCCAGCAGATGCGCTTCCCTGGCAGAGAGGTTCAGTACAAGGGGAGGGGTGAGCATCTGGCTGTCCACCGCACCATTTTTCATTTTGCTTACGAGTGCTTCGTACTTCACCTTTTCATGAGCCGCATGCTGATCGATAAAAAGCAGCTTGTCTTCATACTGCGCCAGCCAATAGGTGTCAAAAACCTGTCCCAGGATCCGGTAGCTTTGTACCGCCTCCTTTGTCAGAAGCTTTTCCTCAAAAAGCTCCATCTGTCTGGTTTCCTGCACCTGGTATACTCCCTCCTCTTCCCGGAGCATCTGGCTTAAGCGGCGGGTTTCAAAGGGCTGAGGGGCTTCCGGCCGGGTTCGCGGAGGATGGACCTTTCCCCCGGCGCTTCCGGCGGTGTCCCCACCGCCAATCCGTTGTGCGGCAGTGCTTTTTTCTTCGGGGACAGGCGCCGCCATTTTGTCCGCCGGCCATGGGATACCGGATTCTGCAATCCGTGTTTCTGCTGTCCGTGTTTCCTTTTCAGAGGCAGGTGCCGGTTCCTTTTCAGGGGGAGCTGACAGTTTATCTTCCGGCCGGGAAATCAGGCTCTCTTCTATCCGCTGCCGATTGTCCTGCAAGGAAGAAGGAGCTTCTGTTTTTTCCTCCTTAGCAGCCGGCTTCTGTACAACGGAGGGCCGTGCCGGTTTTTCTTCCAATGTGACGTCCGGTATCATTTCCCTGCGTCTGAGGGCACCCCTTATCTGTTCTTCCAGGAAAGCATACAGGCCCGGCTGATCGTGAAAACGGATTTCCATCTTGGACGGATGGACATTTACGTCTATCCGATCCGGATCAATGGTGAAATGAAGAAGGGCAAAGGGGAATTTATGCTGCATCAGATACGCCTTATACCCTGCCTCCAGCCCCTTGGATAACAGGGGGCTTTTGATGTAACGGCCGTTTACAAAGAAAAATTCAAAATTCCTGTTGGACCGTACGACGGACGGGCTTCCGAGAAAGCCCTGGATTTCCAGGCCCTCCGCAGAAGCGGAGAAAGGAATCAGCTCCTTTATGATTTCCCTTCCATATATCCGATACAGGATTTCCTTTATATCCCCGTTACCCGAGGTATGGAAGCGGACCTGCCCATTCATTATGAACTGGAAGGCCACATCCGGGCGGGAAAGTGCCATATGCTCCATCAGATCGGAAATATAGCTGCCCTCTGTGGCAGAAGATTTCAGGAATTTTTTCCGGACAGGCGTATTGAAAAAGAGTTCCCGGACAATTATCGTTGTCCCTTCCGGCGCACCCACTTCGGAGAATTCCCGTTCTTTTTCCCCCTCCAGACGGTAATGGATCCCCGTTAATTCCTCTTTGGTTTTGGTTATCAGTTCCACCATGGAAACTGCCGCTATACTGGAAAGAGCCTCACCGCGGAAGCCCAGGCTTTTCACCTGATACAAATCCTCCACCGAACGGATCTTACTGGTGGCATGACGGAAAAAAGCCTTCCGCACCTGTTTCTTATCAATCCCTCCGCCGTTATCCGTCACACGGATGAAGGAGCAGCCCCCTTCCTTTATTTCAACAGTCACTGCTCGGGCGCCCGCATCCATGGCATTTTCCACCAGCTCCTTCACAACGCTGGAGGGACGTTCCACCACTTCGCCGGCGGCAATTTTATCAATGGTACTGCTGTCCAGCAGCATGATTTCCGCCATATTCCGCTTCCTTTCCGGTCAATCACCTGTCAATTCTCAGGAACTGATTCAAAATAACTGGTACCATTTACGGCAGTTCCTTACCATCGGTTCTTAAGTTTGTTCTGGAGCCGGTACAGCGTATTCAGGGCATCCAGCGGAGTCATCGTGCTCACCTCCACATTTTTCAGCTCATCCAGCACATCCGCATCCGTTACCGTATCAAACAGGGATATCTGATCCAGTTCCAGTTCGTCATAATGCTCCTGTTTTTTCGAGGGTGCATTCGTTTCCGCAATGGATATACTCTGTACCTTTTCCGTAATATCATTATCGCTGAGCTGTTCCACAATCTCCTTGGCCCGGTCGATAACCAGATCCGGCACCCCGGCCAGTCTGGCAACCTGGATTCCATAGCTTTTATCCGCACCGCCCTTGATTATCTTTCGGAGGAAAACAATATCATCCCCTTTTTCTTTGACGGCGATACAATAATTGTTAACATTGCTCATTTTGCCTTCCAGCTCCGTGAGCTCATGGTAATGGGTGGCAAACAGGGTTTTGGCTCCCAGGAGCTTGCGGTTGCTGATATGCTCGATCACCGCCCATGCAATACTGAGCCCGTCAAAGGTTGAGGTTCCCCTGCCGATTTCATCCAGAATGAGAAGGCTGTTCCGGGTCGCATTCCGCAGGATATTGGCTACCTCACTCATTTCCACCATAAAGGTACTTTGGCCGCTTGCCAGATCATCCGAAGCTCCCACACGGGTGAAAATACGGTCCACAATACCGATATCGGCCTGTCTGGCCGGCACGAAGCTCCCCACCTGAGCCATGAGGACTATGAGTGCGGTCTGCCGCATATAGGTGGATTTGCCTGCCATATTTGGCCCGGTAATAACTGCGATCTGTCTGGAATTATTATCCAGATGAGTGTCATTAGGGATGAACATATCGTGTTCAATCATTTTTTCCACAACCGGATGACGGCCGTCTTTTATATGGATCAGGCCCTTTTCATTTAATTTGGGCCGGGTATACTGGTTCTGTTCTGCCACAAGGGAAAAGGAGCAGAACACATCCAGTCTCGCCACAGCCTTTGCCGTTGTCTGGATTCTCTCGATTTCGCCGGCTATTCTTTCTCTTATTACGCAGAACAAATCATACTCCAGCGTACAAAGCTTGTCCTCCGCATTCAGGATGGTATCCTCAAGCTCCTTCAGCCGCGGGGTGGTATATCGTTCCGCATTGGTGAGCGTCTGCTTTCTCACATAATCATCAGGCACCATACCCAGATAGGATTTGGTCACCTCCAGATAATAACCGAATACCTTGTTATATTTGACCCGCAGATTTTTGATTCCGGTACGCTCCCGTTCCGTATTTTCCAGCTCCGCCAGCCAGGTTTTTCCTTCCGTCTTGGCTCTGCGGAGGGTGTCGATATCTTCGTTATACCCTTCCTTAATCATACCGCCTTCCCGTATGGTAATGGGAGGCTCCTCCTCTATGGATTCCCCGATCAACCCAAATAAATCCTCCAGGCCGTCGATTTCCGACTCGATTTTCTGGTTCGCGTCACCGGGAATCTCCTTCAGCACCGTTTTGATATGGGGGAGCATTTCCATGGAATTGCGGAAGGCAATTAAATCTCTGGGATTGGCCGTTTTGTAGCTCACCTTTCCCAGAAGCCTTTCCAGATCATAAATAGGGTTCAGGTATTCCCGCAGTTCATCTCTCGCAAGAGGGTTATTGCAGAAGGCCTCCACCGCATCCAGGCGTTCTTCCATCTGCTGCTTATGTATCAGGGGCTGTTCCAGGAAGCTGCGCAGCATTCGCGCTCCCATTGCCGTCCTCGTCTTGTCCAGCACCCACAGCAGGGAGCCTCTCTTCTGTTTTTCCCGCAGAGTCTCGGTGAGCTCCAGGTTCCTTCTGGTGGAACTGTCCAGAAGCATATAACGGTTTGTCAGATAAGGCTCGATATGTGTGAAATGACTCAGCGGTATTTTCTGTGTATCATATAAATAGGAAAGAAGTGCTCCGGCCGCAATCACTCCATTGGGAAACTCATCCACACCAAGCCCGGACAGGGAATTAACACCAAAGTGCTTCAGCAGGCACTTCCGGCACAGATCATCATCAAAATAATGCGGTTCCAGAGAATATATGGTTATCCGCAGCCTTTCCTTCAAATCCTCCAGTTCCACTCCGCTGACCAGAAAAGCATCGTTGCATATAATCTCCGAAGGCGCGTACTTCATGACTTCATCCAGCAGCTTCCTGTTATCCTCAACTTCAGTTAACAGATAATCGCCGGTCGTTACGTCCGCTACGGAAATGCCGGTCTTCCCCGCAAAATAGGCAATACACATCAGAAAATTATTTTTATTTTCCTCAAGGGCCTGGATATTCAGATTGGTTCCGGGTGTTACGATACGCACGACCTCACGTTTAACAAGCCCCTTGGCCAGCTTGGGATCCTCCACCTGTTCACAGATGGCAACCTTATAGCCCTTACCCACCAGCCTGCTCAAATACCCTTCCACTGCATGGTAAGGCACGCCGCACATCGGCGCCCGTTCCTCCATCCCGCAGTTTTTACCGGTAAGCGTCAGTTCCAGCTCTCTGGATACCGTAAGCGCATCCTCAAAAAACATTTCATAAAAATCTCCGAGACGATAAAACAGAATACAGTCCTCATACTGCTTTTTCGTTTCCATATATTGCTGCATCATCGGCGTCATTTCTGCCATTTCAAACGTTTCTCCTTTGTATTTCCCAATAAAATCCGCAAGCATACATCAATAAAATATAGCACAATTTGGCGAAAATGTAAATCGTAACTAACAGCAGGAATGCAGATAAAAAAAGCTGGTTCCGCCATGTTTTTTTATCTGCATCCTAACAGCAGGAAATGGGATAAATAAAAAACAGTTCTGCACAAATCGGCAAAACTGCTTTCTTTTCTAATCCCTGAACCCGTCGGCAATGTGGGTTTATTGAGAATACTTGATGCATCCGTTCCGGAATAGATAATACATTTTGGGGGAATGATATCAAATAAACAATTTTTCTCAATTGTTACTCCGGTACTTTCTGCACCAAATTCTCAACCCACGATATGCCGCATCCCTGTTCCGGGATGCAACGAATGTATTATAACATACTTTTGGCTAAAATGGTGCACAAAAATAAATTTTATTTCAATTACTACCAAAGAGTAGCGTTTTTCTGTAACGGACATTTGTTTTCCTGTAATATATTATTTTGTATTTCGGGAAAACGTATAAATTTGTCAACAATCACACGCAAGGCTGCTTTTTCGGGTATTTTTTTCCAAGATAACGAGCAAATTTTTGGTAAAATTCTTCTTTTCGGGAACGGGAAATCGACAGTGCCGTCCCATCCATGAGAACCAGCAGATTTCCCTCAACCTTTGCCACATGCTTGAGATTTACTATATAACTGTTGTGGGCGTAGGCAAAATCCTGTGTTTCCAGTGCGGCATACATATCTGCAAGGCGGGAATTGCAGTTTACCGGATTTTCTTCCTTCTCCCGGCTGGACCATATCTGGCAGCCTCTTTTTTTCAGGGAGATATACAGGATACTGTCAGAATCAATCTGCATCATTTTCCCTTTATAGACAGCCGTGACATAGACATGCTTCTGCCGGTTTACCGCTTCTTTTAAAATGGCGCTCATATCTTCTTTCCCTTTGGTGAGAAGTTCCTGTTTCAAAAGATAACGGTAGGGATAAACCTTGAACATTTCCGGCGTGGGCATAGCCACACCGGTAACGAAGGCAAGCACTGCCTTTCGGTTCTGGCTGCGGAAAGCAAATGCCGTCTCCTGTCCGTCCATCCCGTCCATTTGGATATCCAGAAAAAGGATATCATGTTCGGCAAGAATATCCTCCATCAATTCTTCACCGGAAGCATATTCCATAATATGTATGGGAATGCCTGAATCACAGGCTGTCTTTCTGAGCAGCTGGCCCAATATATTCCTGTCGGCCTGGGAATCGTCACAAACCGCAATTTTAAGTTCTATTTCCACATCAGTCAACCTTCCCTTTATCCGCCTGTCCCGTCAATCCGTCACAGCGGCTCTGCACGGGCAGGCATACAGTTACACAAAATATATCGGCATGGATATCAAAATCAATAAGCCCGCGGTTGTTTTCTATGAGTTCCCGCACATGCTTCAGGCCGATGCCATGCCTTGTCCGATCTTCTTTTACGGTCAGGAAGCTTCCTTTTCTGCAGACTGCTTTCTCCCTGCAGCTGTTTTCCAGCCGTATGACTGCATAATTACGGTCGGTATCCATAAACATCCTGAGATCAATGCTCCTTCCGCCCTCCGGACAGCGCTGTGCAGCTTCCAGGGCGTTATCCAGAAGGTTGCTCATAATACTGATAAAGTCATAGTCCTTTATGTCCCCTGCCCGGAAGCCCGGTTCCACAAAAATATCCATGGGAATCCTTTCCGAATCCGCTTTCCGCTTCTTTTCATTTAATATGAAATTCAATATCCCGTTGGCGGAATAATGTGTTTCCTCCGCTTTGGATATATCTGCATGGATATCTCTGACAATTTCCTGTATTTTACCGTTTTGATTTTCTCCCGCAAGATAGCTGAGAGTATTCAGGTATCTGTTTATATCATGCAAAACCTGCCTGTAATTCTGGGTGACATGTTCCAGCTGGGCATAATTCTCCGTTTCCATACGGCTCTTCATCTGCAGAAGCTTCTGCTCGGTTATCTGGGACTGCATCTGTACATTCCTGTGATATATCTCCAGCAGGATGATATTGAAAACGGCAAGCAAAGCACAGATTACCGTAAGCATCAGCCTCTCTCCGGCAGAAACCTCCACATCCGCATACAAGGTTACCTGATATACGATCCGGATAAGGAGGAGGGAGAGGGCCGGGCACAGCAGAAAGGGGAGCGGGACGGAAGCCTCTTTATTCTGCAGTCTGCCCTGCATCAGTCTGATTACCACATATATCAGCAAAATGGCAAACAGCTTGGCGGCAAGGATAACCGCGATTTTCCCGGCGTCGATATCCGGTATGATATATGTCCCTCCATAGCCGGCACCGATTACGATATCCTCACAGAAAATGACCAGTAAAATTTCGATGATGTTAAAGTACAGGATCTGCCTGCGGTTTCCTTCAAACATAAGAAGGGCGGAAATTATATAGATGAAAACAGTCCCGAGCAGATTAACAGGAACGCTGCCTGCATAGTTGACAAGCGACATATAAAGGAGGATTATTCCCCGGATTCCAAGGCGCAGGGTAACATTCTTCATTTTATAATCAAAGAAACTTCTCATGAAGAGGTTCCATATATAACATTCCAGAATATTTGTCACGATAATGACGGACACTTCCTCCAGCCCCATATCTTATCCTTTTCCTTCCTTAATGACTCCAGATGCAAATTTTTCCCTTCAGCCTGCATTTTTTTCCGTTCGGGTTGCTTATTTCCTTATTATCTTTCATAATTCTATATATCTTATTACGTATGACTGAGGAGGAATTACAAGAATGAAAAAACTATGGACAGTTACCGCAGCGGATGGGATGAACCATACCATTGAATACAAGGGACGCAACCTGCTTGTTGACGGCCAGAAATACCCGCTGAAATCATCCAACTGGTTTATCCAGATGATTGATTATGCCATCAACTTCGGAGAAACACAGTGCCGGCTTGTAGTGCTGGGAAATAAAGTGGATTTAGCTGTCAACGGACGGTATCTGGGAAGCGGCGAGACTTATCAGCCTATCGCAAGCCTGCCCGTATATGTATCCGTTCTTGCAGGTATCAGCTGTGTACTCGGCTTTTTGATGAACAGCTGGCTGGGGCTCTGTCTTGGCGTACTTATTGGTGTTATGTATTTCAACCTTGCACTGAAGAAGAAAAACGGCATTGTGGTTGTCGCCTTCATCATTGCTTCCATCCTTCAGGTTGCTCTGGGAATCGGTGTTGCTTTCCTTCTTGCCTGAGTCTGATAACCATCTGCAGGGAATTAACAGGAGTATGATTTAATGGATAACTATAATTATCAGCCGGATAACAACCAAAACTACCAGAATGGATATCCTCAGGGAGGTCCCTATCCCGGCCAGCAGCAGCCGGGTCCTGCGCCGGGGCAGAACCCAAATCCGGGCTACGGCCAGAATCCGAACTATAATCCCCAGGCCGGTCCTTATCCGGGACAGGGGTACAGCCAGCCTTACCAGGGCTACAGCCAGGGACCGGTAGTTATAAACCAGCTTGAACATAAAAGAGATAATCTGGCCGTTTGTTCTCTCGTATTCGGTATTATGGGCGGCGTTTTCAGCTGGATACTCGTTATCCCTCTCGTATGCTGTATCGCAGGACTGATTATGGGTATTATAAGCCTGGTAAAGACAGGCCAGCATACCGGCCTTGCATTGGGAGGCGTTATTGTCTCCGCAATCAGCCTTGTTATCAGTGTTGTATTTACATTGCTTTATATTGTTCTGTTATAATGAATTAATTTGTCTGGTGCAATGTGGCCGGGAGCATTCGCTCCCGGCCGTTTTTATTCCCGCGGGCCGTTTTCTTTATCTCTAACGCCATGTATTCCAGAAGGGTTTCATAAAGGCATAAACCGCCAGAGGAATTACCGCAGAATTAATGAGGGAAATGATAATATCACTGCCGAACAATGTTACATTTACTGCGAACATAACGATTTCCGACAGGCAGATGATGTAAAAGCCAAACTTACGCCTGTTAAATAACAGAATACTGATGCCCGCAATCTGCATAAGTTCCAGGAGCATGCCGGCCGCGGCGGCGGATGCATTAGCCAGCAGAAAGGTTCTTCCATAAAACAGAAAGGTCATGATATCCATGACTAGGAACACCCAGAGGCAGATTTTCAGGCCTTTTGACATTCGCCCTCACCTCCTGCTCTTTCGCCCAGGAAATAAAAGCCTTTGTATTCCTTCAGATAAACCGGTACAAGATTACCGATCAGGGAAACGTCCCCGGGAAAATGAACCAGTGTATTATTGGAGAGCCTGCCCGTGACCAGACTGGAATCCTGTTCATTCTGTTCTTCCACAAGAGCCTCCAGGGTCAGTCCGGAGAGCTGTCTGACCCGTTCCCTCGCCGTTTCCTGTACCGTCTTTAATACCTTGTCAAATCCAGCTTTTATCACTTCCTCCGAAACCTGGTTTTCCATGGCTGCGGCCGGTGTCCCGGTCCTCTTGGAATAAATAAAGGTAAAAGCATTGTCAAAACGCACTTTTTTAATAACATCTATCGTTTCTTCCACATCCTCCGGGGTTTCACCGGGAAAACCAACGATGATATCCGTTGTCAGCGCGATATCCGGCATGGCCCGGCGGATTTTATCCACCAGCTCCAGGTACTGTTCTTTGGTATACCTGCGGTTCATCGCCTGAAGGATTCTTGTGGAGCCTGACTGCAGCGGCAGATGAAGGTGCCTGCAGATCTTGGTGGATGCCGCCATCACCCGGATCAGTTCATCGGATAAATCCTTAGGATGGGAAGTCATAAAACGAATCCGTTTCAGGCCGTCTATTTTTTCCACTTCCTCAAGAAGGCGGGCAAAACTCATGGGTTCCTCCAGATTTTTACCATAGGAATTAACATTCTGTCCAAGCAGCATGATTTCCACCACACCGTCCGCCACCAGATTTTCGATTTCCTTTATAATATCTTTAGGGCTCCGGCTTCTCTCACGTCCCCGTACATAAGGTACAATACAATAGCTGCAGAAATTGTTGCACCCAAACATAATATTGATGCCGGATTTAAAGGAATATTTTCTTTCAACCGGCAGATCCTCTACAATTCTATCCGTTTTCTGCCAGATATCCACAATCATTCCCTGCTGCTCCCATACCGAAGCAAGAAGCTCAGCAAATTTGTAAATGTTATGCGTTCCGAAAATCAAGTCCACAAACCGGTAGCTTTTCTTGATTTTCTCTATCGTACCCGGTTCCTGCATCATGCAGCCGCACAGAGCGATCTTCATATGGGGATTTTTCTTTTTCAGGCTGTTTAAATGCCCGAGCCTGCCGTATACTCTCTGGTCTGCGTTATCGCGTACCGTACAGGTATTATAAATATCAAAATCCGCTTCTTCCTTGTCTGTAAGCAGGTAACCGGCCTGCTCCAGAATACCGGAAAGCTTTTCCGAATCCCTGGCATTCATCTGGCAGCCGAAAGTGGTTACGCAGGCGGTAAGCTTCCTGCCAAGCCTTTTTTCCTCTTCCGCCACATAAATACGGCATATTTTCAGAAAATAATATTGTCTGGCCGGCTCCTCAAGAGGCGGCTGGGAGGAAAGATCAATGCTTTCCAGTATATAGTCCAAATCTTTGTTATTCATCCTTTGTTCCTTACTTGATTTTCCGATTCCACTACGTTTTCTTCCGTCTGTGCAGTAAATGCGCAGATCTGTCTGAACTTCAGCCAATACCGTTCTCTGTATACAGAGCGATAATATTCAGCACGATTTCCACACATTTTTCCATAGATTCTATACAAACATATTCATATCTGCCATGATAGTTCATACCGCCGGTACACAGATTCGGACAGGGAAGTCCCATGAAGGAGAGCCTGGCACCGTCCGTCCCGCCGCGGATAGGGGAAATAAGAGGGGTTACCCCGGCTTTTTCCATCGCTTTCACCGCGGTATCGATTAAATGGGCATTTTCAGGGTAGATCTTTTCTTTCATATTATAATAGCTGTCCTGCATTTCCAGGGTAAATACTTCTTTTCCGTATTTCTTATTCAGGAACTCTGCGGCTTCCCTGAAATAGGTTTTCTTCTTTTCGAACAGTTCCCTGGAATGATCGCGGATAATATAATCCACCTGAGCGCTTTCCACGCTCCCTGTTATTCTGTCCGGGTGATAAAAGCCCTCATACATTTCCGTAGAAGCAGGGTTCTCAAAAACAGGAAGAAGGGACTGGAATTCCTGGGCCAGCAGGATGGCGTTGCGCATCTTATTTTTGGCGCTTCCCGGATGCACACTATAGCCATGGACATGAAGCCTGGCTCCTGCAGCATTGAAATTCTCATATTCCAGTTCTCCCAGGGCACCTCCGTCCACGGTATAAGCGAAATCCGCCTGAAAGCCTTCCACGTCAAAGTGATCCACACCGCAGCCCACTTCCTCATCCGGGGTAAAGGCAATACGAATCGTGCCATGCTCTATTTCCGGATGGGCCAGCAGGGTCTGTGCCATTGTCATAATTTCCGCCACACCGGCTTTGTCATCCGCACCCAGAAGTGTGGTTCCGTCCGTTACGATCAGGCTTTTCCCCACATAATCCGAAAGCTCGGGATTTTCTTCTGCCGGCAGTACAATCTGCTGCTCTTCATTCAGGACAATATCCCCGCCTTCGTAATTTTCCACAATACGCGGTTTCACATTTTTACCGCTTACGGCAGGCGAGGTATCCATATGGGCGATAAATCCCAGAACAGGCACCTTTTTGCCGTCCTCCTTCCGGTTGGAAGGAAGGGTGGCATACACATAGCCATAGGTTTCATCCATCCTTACATCGGCAGCACCCATCTCCTTCAGTTCACGCGTCAGCAGACGCGCCAGATCCTTTTGCTTTTCCGTACTGGGAAAGGTGGTGCTGTCTTCATCCGACTGGGTATCTATTTTCACATATCTTAAGAATTTATCTACAACTGCACTCATTTTCATCTCCTGTGTAACGGTTCAGGTATTAAACCGTTACTCTCCTTTTCCTTTTTCTGTTTCCGCAGCCGTCAGGGACGGATTTGGCCGTTCCCGCGGATCGCATATTTATAGGTGGTCAGCTCCTTCAGACCCATCGGGCCTCTTGCATGAAGCTTCTGGGTACTGATCCCGATTTCCGCACCGAAGCCGAATTCAAAGCCATCGGTAAAGCGGGTGGATGCATTCACATAGACACAGGCGGAGTCCACTTCATTCAAAAACCGTTCTGCATTTTCGCCGTTCTCCGTAATGATGGAGTCGGAATGCCCGGTATTATAATGATTGATATGGGCGATTGCCTCATCCAGGGTATCTGCTGTTTTCACGGAAAGGATATAGTCCAGGTATTCCTTCCCATAATCCTCCGGTGCTGCGGGAACCGCTCCGGGAACGCAGAGTAACGTCCTTTCATCCCCGCGTATTTCCACCTTTTTCTGCTGCAGAGCCTCTGCAAGGGCAGGGAGGATTTTCTCTCTCATTTTTTCATGGATTATCAGGGATTCACAGGCATTACATACCCCGATACGCTGGGTTTTGGCATTTATGATAATGGGGATCGCTTTTTCCGGATCCGCATATTCATCCACATAAATATGGCAGTTCCCGGTACCGGTTTCTATGACCGGTACCGTACTGTTTTCCACAACGGCACGGATAAGGCCGGCGCCACCTCTGGGAATCAGCACATCCACATAATTGTTCAGCTTCATAAAGCGGGAAGTGGTTTCCCTGTCCGTATCCGTAATCAACTGAATGGCATCCACACAGGCGCCGCTGAGGGAAAGGGATTTGCGTATGCTTTCCGTTATGGCCGTATTGGAAGAAATGGCATCGCTCCCTCCTTTTAAAATACAGGCATTTCCAGCCTTAAAGCAAAGGCCGAAGGCATCTGCCGTAACATTGGGGCGGGACTCATAGATGATGCCGATAACCCCCAGCGGGACGCGGCGTTTTTCAATTTCCAGACCATTGGGGCGGGTCACATGCCCCAACACTTCTCCCAGAGGATCGGGCAGTCCGCAAATCTGAAGCAATCCTTCCGCCATTGCCTCCACCCTTTCTTCCGTCAGCTTCAGCCGATCCACCATTCCCGGATGCATGCCTGCATGGACCGCCCGTTCCACATCCTGCCCGTTGGCATCCAGTATGGGCTGCCTATCACGGATCAGACCCTCTGCAACTGCCCTCAGGGAGGCGTTCTTTTCTGCCGTATCCATTTTCTGTACTTCATATTTCGCAGCAACCGCCGCTTTTCCCATATCTGTCAGATTCATACCTCTCCCTCTCCTTTACCTAAGGAACTGTCGCAAATGAATTCGCAGCAGTTCCTTAGCATCCTTCTATCCAGCCGGCTTCCGTTAAAATGCGGTCCGGACGCACATCGCTTTCTTCCTCCGGCACTTCCGGCAATAACTGGCAGCAATAACAGACGGCAATTTTTATTCCGGTACCAGTGCGTTTAAGAAAACGATCATAATAACCGCCTCCGTACCCCAGCCTGCGTCTCTCCCGATCGAAAGCGGTCCCTGGCACAAGGATCAGATCTCTGCACTCTGCCGAAGCTTCACCGGCCGCTTCTCTTTCCTCGTATTTTCTGCCCTCCGTTATGAGAGGCTCCGGAATGCCGTGGAATCCTTCCTTCAGCTCTTCTCTGTGAAGCACCCGGTAAAATACCATTGTCTTGCATGTCCCGTCAGGCTGGTTTCCTATCTTGGGACAAAAAACCTGTTTTCCGTCCTTCCAGGCTCTTTCCATCACCCTATAGGTGGATACCTCATCCAGATAGGAGGCATAAACCAGGATACGGCCTGCCTGCCGGTAAGCATCATCGGAAAAAAGCTGTTCTGCAATACGCCGGTCCGCCGCATCCCTTTCCGCAAAAGAAAGGGCGGCCCGTCTGCGGAGCGCCTCTTTACGGCATTCCTGTTTAGTCTGCATGTTTTTCCCCCAGATTCGTGACGGATCCGTCTTCATTTTCGATGGAGATAGACTTCAGCTGGGAACGCAGGTTGGCCTTTATGCTGTTAATATATTCCTTACGAAGTCCGGCCTGTTCTTCCTTTTCCGCCCTGCTGAGGCCTTCAGCCTGGGATTTATGATACAGTTCATTGATTCTTTTTATCTTTTCATCCATATTTAAAGGTTCTGCCATAGCGATTCCCTCTCGTTTTTACTTGTTCAGTCTGCTTACAAAGCCGGGGAGGTCAAAATCTTCATCCCTGTGGGCCACAAAAAGGGTTCCGTAATTTCTGCCGTCCATCAGCCTATGTATAATCCGGATATCCCTGCTGTTGGCAATCAACATATCCGCCCCTGCTTTGGTGGCTATCTTGGCCGCCGTCAGTTTGGTATTCATACCTCCGGTACCTACGCTGCTGCCGGTACTTCCTTTTCCCATATCCATATAAGCATCGGTAAGCTCCTCCACGATCTCCACAAACTTTGCCCCGGGATTCTTCCGGGGATCATCGGTATACAGACCGTCAATATCGGAAAGCAGGATAAGCAGATCGGCTCCAATCAGCGCAGCAACAATCGCAGAAAGTGTATCGTTATCCATTTCCAGCTCATAGGTTGCTACGGTATCATTTTCATTGACAACAGGGATCACTCCCATCTGCAGCAGCTGGGAGAAGGTATTGTGGGCATTGTAACGGTTCAGGTTATCCACAATCGTATTTTTGGTCATAAGGATCTGGGCCGTCACCTGGTTGTACTCGGAAAAAATACGCTGGTAAGTCATCATCAGCCGGGACTGGCCGATGGCGGCACAGGCCTGCTTCATGGCTATCCGGTTATGATCGTTGATATCCTCTTCTTTCAGGTTCATCGCTTTTTTCCCCTGGGCAATGGCACCTGAAGTGACAAGGACCACTTCTTTTCCCTGGTTTCTCAGATTACATAATTCTCTGACAAGCACCTCCAGCTTGATATAGTCCAGTTCTCCGGTTTCCGGGTGCTGGAGAGAGGAAGAACCTATTTTTACAACAATCCTTTTTTTATCCTTTAGTTTTTCACGATACTGAACCACTTGCTTTTCCTCCGTATGCTTTTATCTTATTAAATTTTAAAGCGTTTCGCAATAGCTTCCGCAACTTTCATACCGTCTATGGCGGCGGAAGTGATCCCTCCCGCATAACCGGCGCCTTCTCCGCAGGGATACAGTCCTGTAACCTGCGACTGGAAATCCTCCTGCCGGTGAATGCGTACAGGCGATGATGTCCGGCTCTCCACGCCGGAGAGACATACGGCATCATCGGCAAAACCGGGAATCATTCTGTCAAAAGCTTCCATCCCTTCGATAAAGGCTTTCCTTATAGTTTCCGGAAACAGGGACCGCAGATCGGCAAAGGTATACTGCCCTTTTATACAGGGCAGGAAATCGGAAGGAACCCTCTGTATTTTGCTTCCTTCCGGTTTTCCGGCAAATTCCCCGTACCGCTGTACCGGGATCCGTCCTTCGCCAAGCCCCCAGGCCTTTTCTTCCAGTCCGCGTTGAAAAGCGATACCCGCCAGCGGTCCCCGGTAATCCCCGGAATAAGTTTCAAAATCTTCCGGCGTAACCGCAACAATAATGGCGCTGTTGGCGTTCCTTCCGTCCCGCCTGCTGTAGCTCATGCCGTTAACAGCCAGTCTTCCTTCCTCGCTGCTGGCATTGACCACGTATCCGCCCGGGCACATGCAGAAAGAATATACTCCTCTGTCCTCCCCGGTACGGGCTGTCAGCTTATAAGAAGCGGGAGGAAGGAATTCCGGCCATTCACTCGCATATTGGGAGTAATTGATCAGTGACTGGGGATGTTCCACACGCAGGCCCACGGCAAAGGCTTTTGCCTCCATGGGGATGTTCTTTTGTTCCAGCATTTCAAACGTATCTCTGGCGCTGTGCCCGACAGCAAGCACCACGGTTTCGGAAAGGAATTCCCGGCCCCCGGTGCATGTTACCCCGGTCACTCTGCGGCTGTCAACCAGCAGCTGTTCCACACGGGCATTAAAATGGACCTCACCGCCCCAGGCCAGGATCTGCTCCCGCATGTTCTTTACCACTTCCGAAAGAATATCCGTTCCGATATGGGGTTTGTTTTCATAAAGGATGCAGGAAGGCGCCCCGTGCTCCACGAGTATGCGCAGGACCTCACCGCCCCTTCCCTCTTTATCCTTAATCAGGGTATTCAGCTTGCCGTCAGAAAAAGTCCCGGCGCCGCCTTCTCCGAACTGGACATTGGAATCCGGCAGACACGGCCCGCCGGCCCAGAAGGTTTCCACATCCTTTCTTCTCGACTGGACGTCCTTTCCCCGTTCCAGGAGGATAGGACGGTATCCGGCCTTTGCGAGCATATATCCGCAGAACAAGCCGGCAGGTCCCATACCTATGATAAGCGGCCGGTGGATCCCTTTTTCCATTCCCGGTTCAGGAAACCGATAAGGGGCAGGTGTAACCCGGGATACGCTGGTATCGCGGCACCTGCGGATTACCTTTTCTTCGCTTCCGCTTTTCAATGTCACATCCACCACATAGGAAAACCATATTTCAGGTTTTTTCCTGGCATCTATGGACTGTTTTACCACATGGCAGGAAGCTATCTGTTCCGGCGTAAGCCGCAGCACTTTGGCCGCCTTCTCTTCCAATGCTTCCGCCGCATGCCCCGGTTTTAATTTCATCTGTTGTATTCTGATCATTTTCCTTATTCCTCTCGGTGCCTGTTGCTTGCGGCAGGGTGTCCGGCTACAGGGAAAGCCCTGCCGCCCGGCCTGCCAGATAGCCGCTGGTCCAGGCCCACTGCAGATTATAGCCTCCGCACCGCCCGTCCACATCCAGCAGCTCTCCTGCAAGGTATAAGTCCTGACAGCAGCGGGATCGCAGCTGTGAGTCCACCTCCGTCAGCGGAACTCCTCCGGCGCAAACCTGGGCGTTGGCAAACGGATTGGATGCCGTCACGGTCACTTCGAAACGCCGGAGCATGGCAAACACTTTTTTCACGGAGACAAGAGTTCCGGAGGATACCAGATCCTCCCCATGAAGTCCATTCAGTTTCCACACGGTCTGAATAATTTTTTTGTTAACCAGGCCATTAAAAAGGACCTCCATGCTTCTGCCATGGCAGGCTCTTATTTTTTTCTCAATAAGGGAATTCCATATCTCTTCCTTTCCGCAGAAACCGGGCAGAAAGTCAAGGAAAGCCTTCACCCTGCATCCTTCAGCCAGGGCTGCCGATGCGAAACGGCTCAGCTGGAATACAGGGATTCCGGATATGCCGTAATCCGTCAGCTGGAGTTCTCCCTGCTCGCTGTATTCTTTTCCGGTAGCATGGCTCCCTTTTTTTCCTTCCACGATCAGACGGATACCGGCATCACAGCGGACACCGGCAAGACCCTTCCAGAAGCTGCCTGCACAGCGCAGCTGTACCAGCGCCGGAAGGGGCCGGATCAGGGAATGCCCAAAACTTCTTGCCAGTTCATAACCCCCCATATCCTCCGTTTTTTCACCTGCCGTGCTGCCGCAGGCCAGTATAAGACGCCTGAATATATAGCTCTCTCCCCGTGCCTGTATATAAAAACCGGTATTACGGCCTTCCCTGCGGTATTCGGCATGTTCCACCCTGCATTCGGTAATTGTCCGGATATTCCTTTCCTCCAGAGCAAAACGCAGGGTGTCAAGTACGGTGGCCGCCTGTCCGGAAAGCGGATAGACATACCCATTTTTATCCGTTACAAGCATACCAAGCCTTTCGAACTGCCGGAGCGTATCCTCTACGCCGAACCGGGCAAAGAAAGCAGAAAGCAGCTCCGGGTTCCTGCTCCGGTAATAGCAGCCGGGATTTTCCACGGAAAAAGACAGGTTGGTTAAATTACATTTCCCATTCCCTGTCGCAAGAAGTTTTTTCCCCACTCTATCCTTTTTTTCCAGAAGTACGATCCCGCCCGGCCGGCCTTTCACACTGTCCGCCGCCGCTATTGCTGCCATCAGCCCGGAGGCGCCGCCTCCTATAATACCAATTTCTTTTTTCTGCATGGATGCCGATTCCTGTCCTCAAATGTTACCAAAGTATTTTCATTATAATACTAACTGGAATAAGACTCAAGGAAATTATACAGTTCGGCTTCACTTCCCACATATTTAAACTGGAGGATTTCCCTTGCCAATTTATCGGAAAGGCTTTGTATGGGTATTCCTGTGGACATATATTTTGTTCTTTTATCCACCTCATAAACCACTACATAGTTATTTTCCACCGCAAGATAAAACTCCGTACATTTCTTTTTGCTCTCATAATTTTTCTGAATGACTACCTCCTGTGCGGAAAATTTCTGTACATCCAAAGAAAGGAAACCCTTGTTCAAATCATTCAGTGACGGCGAGGACGCATAGCTGGTCATCGCCGACAGGAATTCCTCTCTGTCCATGCCGATATACTGCTCCGGTACCGGGCTTTCCTCTTCTTCTCTGCTGGAATCGGTCAAATCCAGGCTTTTTATAACAAAGCGTGTATCACAGGTGATCACGGCTCCGCCTGTCCCCAGAGCCTGCATACTTTCCTGGATGTCCGTCGCAGCCCCGGAAACGGAAGTCCCGCCGGAACCGTCATCATCCCCGGAAGCAACATCCTGTGTAATGGGCTGCTCTTGTCTGGAATTCTGGCTGGGATAAAAGAAATCATGTAATTTAACAGATGCCAGAAAGCCTACAGCAAGCATCAGAATAGGATAAATAACAAATATGCTGATTTTTTTCCACAAACGCATAAGAACCTCCTGCTCTTAGGAACTGTCCCTTTTGTATGAAGTATCCGCATATTTTTGATTATTTATACAAAAAACAGCCGCTATTAAGCGACTGTCCTCCGAATTTTCTTTTCCAGCCGGGTATCCTGCGGTCTGCTGCAGGGTATCTGCCCCTCCGGCTTACATCAGCCGGAGCGCTCTTCCAAGAACGATGACAATCTCCCCGCCGGGAATTTCCTTTAATTCCCTTTCCGAGATTCCGTGAAGAGCCAATATCAGAATGACATAGATCAGTGTTCCCGCAAGGAAGCAAATCCATGCCATAGCGCTGCTGGCAAGTTTTTCAGCCAGCAGCCTGTTAATCAGGAAAATCACCACACCTGCCACGCCGGATGCAATGACGGGAATCCCTATCATCCGCCCCCAGTCAATGCGCAGTGACAGCCTCCTCTGAATGGAAACGAGGTTGAGTACAAACAGAAGTGCATACAGTATAATGACCGCGATCAAAACACCGGTAATATCCATCTTGAACTGGCCGATGAGCACGTACACCGCAATCACATGGACAAAAAAGGAAACTGCGGAATTAATCAATACGTTCCTTTCCCGTTCCAGTCCCTGAAGCACACCGGACAGCGCCATCGATAACGCCTGAAGCACTATGGTAATGCTTCCTATCCGTAAAAGCTTTGCTGCCAGATCCATTTCCCCCACTTTAAACAGCGCGGGGATTAAGGTATCCGCCATCACGGTAAAGAAAACAGCGGCTGGCAGGGCCAGAAGGACGGACAGGCGGATCAGCATCTGTGATTTTTCCTTCAGCCTTCCGATATTCATACTGGCGTTGGACACGGAAATGGCCGGCACAAGGGAGGCACATACAGCCGTCACCACGACTGCCGGCATATTAGCCAGTATTCTGTACTTTCCGGAGTAGACGCCCCATTGTACAATCGTATCCCGCCCCGACGGACTCAGCTTCAGGAACATGATCTGATCCACGATTACGCTTCCCTGTGTCACAAGGGCTATCAGTATCACCGGCAGTGTGGAAAGCATCAGGATCCGCACAATACGGCGGTAGCTTTCCGTACCTTTCCCCATATCCTTCCGCTCTTTTTTCCGGAAGCTGCTCTGGAACATGGCAAAAACCACCAGCAGGAAAAGAAGGGGGACGGCGCTCCCTGCCACGAGGCCGAGTATCCCCCCCGCAGCGCCGAAAGCCTGTTCATAATTGCTGTTTTGCAGCAGCGCCCCTACCTTCCCGCCATAATCTCCCATAGAACCTGCCGCAAGCAGCATTACCGCAAGACACAGCACTTCTTCCAGAAACCGTGATAAAGAGGTGGGGACCATGGTGCCCATCCCCTGGAAAAAGCCGCGGTACATACCCAGGACAGATGCGAGCAGAAGGTTGACGGAAAGGAGCTTCATAGCGATAGCGCTCAGCGGCTCCCCGTAAAGGCTGCCTGCCAGGAAATCGGACAGGAACAGCATAAGCAGGGTACACAGCAAGCCGCTTCCAAGGGTCAGGCCTATAGACGCATTCCATACCCGGCGGGTATTCCGGAACTGCCCTTTCACACATCTGGCTGAAGTCATTTTTGCTGCCACAGCCGGTGCGGCATAGCCGCAGAATAAAAAGAAAAATGTATAAGTATCAAAAGCCATACTGAAATAAGCATTTCCGTTATCCCCTATAATATTAGTAAGGGGAATTCTTTTCACCATGGAAAGCAGGCCCGCAAGGGCTCCGCACAATGCAAAGATCGCGCCATTCCCCCCGATACCTTCCTGTTTTCTCCTTTTTCTTTTTTTCTTATGGTTATCCATAGCCACTCTCATTCGTATTGTAATCCCATCTTCAAGTCTGTATGTCAGTCACTGATATCTCTGGTAATTCCCAGCCTGTCCAGGACCAGGTTCTGTTTTGCTTCCATTATGGCCGCTTCCTCCGGCTCCATATGATCATAGCCGCAGAGGTGGAGCATGCTGTGGGCAATCAAAAACGCATATTCCCTGCGGATACTATGGCCGTAACTCCCGGCCTGCTCTAAAATCCGGTCACAGGACAGGATGATGTCTCCCAGAATCAATTCCCCGCTGTCCGGCTGAAAGCAGTCCGCCTGTGCCTCCTCCGCGGGTGAGAAATCGGAAGGTTCCGTAAAAGGGACATTGGGGAAAGACAAGACGTCCGTTTCCCTGTCTATGCTCCGGTATTCCCGGTTGTATAACCGAATCCCCTCATTATCCGTTATCAGGATATTTATTTCGGTTTCATAGGGGCAATTTTCCTCATCCAGAACCTCTCCGGCGACCAGGGAGGCTGTTTCCATGGGATCAAAGGAAAAGGTATAGTCTGTTTCGTTTTCTACAAATATGGTCATCTTCCGAATCGTCCTTTCCCCTTTTTGCCATAGGCGTTGTCCCGGTTATCCCGCTGCTGCGGTCTTGTCCGTTCCCTGGAAAGTTCTTTGTTCTCATAAGCTTCATAGGCTTTTACGATTTTCTGTACCAGCGGATGCCTTACCACATCCCTGCTCGTCAGGGTACAGAAGGCGATATCATCGATTCTCTGCAGAACCTTTGCCGCCACATCCAGACCTGAATTCACGCCGGGCATCAAATCCTTCTGGGAGGCATCTCCGGTAATGATTACTTTGGAGCCGAAGCCAATCCTCGTCAGAAACATCTTCATCTGTGCCGGGGTAGTATTCTGCGCCTCATCAAGTATGATATAGGCATTATCCAGGGTACGTCCCCGCATATAGGCAAGAGGGGCCACTTCTATCAGCCCCTTTTCCATGTTTTTCACAAAGCTTTCCGCCCCCATTATCTGGTACAGGGCATCATACAACGGGCGCAGATAGGGATCCACCTTACTCTGCAGATCGCCCGGAAGGAAACCCAGCTTTTCTCCCGCTTCAATAGCCGGCCTGGTGAGGATAATCCTTTCCACCTCATTATTTTTGAAAGCAGTGATAGCCATTGCCATGGCAAGATAGGTCTTGCCGGTCCCGGCAGGCCCCATACCGAATACAATCATATGGTTCCGGATGGCATCCACATACTGCTTCTGTCCCAGAGTTTTGGGTTTAATGGGTTTTCCGCTTACCGTATGGCAAATCAGATCCCCGTCTATTTCCAAAAGTGCTTCATTATTGCTTTCCATACTCATCTCAATTGCATAATCCACATTCTGTTCCTGAATCTGGTTTCCCCTTTTCGATAGTTCCAGAAGCTGTTTCAGTATGGCTTCCGTCTGTTCCACATGCCTTCGCATACCGGTTATCCGGACACCGCCGTCCCTGTTAACGATGGTTACGGACAGATATTTCTCCAGCTTCTTCACGTATTTATCATATTCACCGAACACATTCAGGATATGCGCGGCATCCATTTCTATTATCTTTTCAAATTGATCCATATTGTTTACTGGCTGCTCCCGGCTTCTGTCTCATTCTCAGCAGCAGGCTGTTCGGCTTCTATCCGCTGTGCTTTTCCGTCATTTCCCTGCACAGTCATATATCCATCCAGAACCAACATATTGCCCGCTGTTTCTATTTTAACATCTTTTTCTATTATTTGTACCCCTTTTTCTTCTAAACTTACTATATTTTTTGAAAGCTTCTCATTCAGCATGGATTCTGCCTTATTTTCCTGGTATACGGCTTCCACCGGAAGATATTCCCTATGTACCACATAGCCATAATAAAACGGAAGGTATATCTGATTCAGAATACAAAGCTGCCGGGTATCCAGAATGGTATCATAATTCAGGAATTTGCAGTCGCCCAGCTTCAGGACATATCTTTTATGGCCTAATGAGAAGAAAACATCCTTCTTCTCCCGGTTGGTATAATTTTTGTATTCATACATGAGAGGCTGCTCTTCATGCACAGGGATCTCATATACCAGGGAAACGTCCGCGTCCGCATGACAGAACTGATATTCCTTCACTGTCCCGTCGTCCGCCATGACAGGGACTGCGCCGGAAACCAGCACATCCCCCTTCGTAACAGGTGTTCCCTCCGTAACCATAGGCACTCCCTGCCGTGTCAATATGGAAACCACGACGCCGTCCTGGGTAGCGATGAGATTGCTTCCCGGCCAGCTCTCCTTTTCCTCCGCCGTTTCTTCCTGTACCAAATCATTTTCTTTTATTTTAACAATAAAGTGGGTGCCCTCTATTCTGGCGGAGGTCCATGTGACAATATCAAAATTTTCACGCAGGCTGGCTTCCAGCGCCTCTATGTCGATTTTGTTTTTTGCCACCCCGTAATCCACGCCTTTTTCCGCAAGGAAATCCATAAGGACATCGTCTGTAATGGACACATTCCCTTCAAAATCAATAGCCCATACAAACTGGGACATGGCGATGAGAAAAGCCAGGCAGCAGGGAAGTCCCAGCGCAAAAATCTTACGCCTTCTCATTTTCCGTATGAAAAAGGGCAGACCGTATCGTTCCAGAACGGCTGCCCTTGTTCCGGTTTTTCTCACAATCGGCCGCAGCTTGTAGAAATCGGACAGGCTGATATACATGGTATAGCAATCCTCCTGTCTGGCAATATCCCATAAAAGGATATGGTGATTGCTGCACAGGTTCATAAACCGCTCAGGAGAATATCCCCATACTTTTATCTTCAAATATCCCTGCAGATACCGGAAAAATTCCCTCATGATTATTATCCTCCTAGTTTTGCGGAGCAAAATGCGAGTCTCTGCGAGCAGAGGATTTTCCTCCTTATTTTAAAGATACCGGATACACTGTATATTCCCGATTATCTTCATGTCCTCGTTGGTATAATAATCAATGGCAAGCCCGCATCCGCAGATGGAGATCTGTCCGGTCTTGGCCTGCAGGATTATGGATTCCCTCGTATATTCAATAATCCCTTTGTAATTTTCCACCCACAGCTCATGGTTTCCGGTCATGGTCAGGATGGAGGCGCCCAAAAGCATATCCTTCGGCAGCTTCAGGGAATCCACAAGCTGTTCTTTCGGGCTTTTTTCCATTATTTTTTTCTTTTTGGAAACACTGGATTTTCTACTCATATTGCATTATATGAGTGTTTTCTCCTCTTCATAACCGGATTCTTTCCAGGTCAAGCGGCACGTAAACCGTACCGCGGAAAGAAAGGGCGGCTTCCCGGCTGTAACTTTCCTTCCTTTTTTCCAGGCAGGTATCCTCCGTATGGTACAGCACCAGATTGGACACATGAAGCTCCTCCGCCAGCCTTCCCGCATCCAGGGCCGTGCTGTGATGCTTTTCATAAGGATGGAATATCTCCTTATCTCTGTCCAGACAGAAGGCTTCACTCAACAGCCAGTCGCTGCCCTCCACATAAGGCCTGGTTATCTCTTTGTAGGGTTCATCCCCCAGGCAGGAAAGTACCATCCCATCCTCAAAGCAGGCACGGAAGCCAAATTGTTTAGTCTTTGTGGAATGGATATCGAAAAAGGTAAGCACCATTCCTGCCGCTTTCTTTTCCCCGCCGTCTTTTACTTTCTTAATCAGGATCCGGTCTCCCAGAAAACAGGTGAACTTCCTGACCAGGGTAAGCCTGCAAAGCTGCATAATCGTATCTGCCAGCTCTTCATGACAGTATATCTTAAAATTACCTTCATAGCTGCCGGCGCGCATCATAGCCGCCACCTTCCGGATTACCCAAACAACGCCAAGCACATGATCCGTATGGGCATGGGTGACAAACATATAACGGATTTTATCCACCGGTATCCCGGCTTCCTCCAGCCTGCCCAGAATGCCGTTCCCGCCGCCTGCGTCCACCAGAAGATATTCTTCCCCGTTCTGAACCGCGAAACAGGTGTTGTAGCACTTCGTCACCATTGCATTTCCTGTGCCAAGCATTATCAAATTGCGCTCCATCTTGTGTGCTCCTTATCTCATTTATGATAAGGCTCCCCGGAATTAATCCGGCAGCCTCTGTAAATCTGTTCCAGCAGGATAACCCGCATCAGTTGGTGAGGGAAAGTCATATCGGAAAAGCTGAGCTTTTCATCCGCCTTCTGCAGCAGAGAAGGATGAAGCCCAAGAGAGCCGCCTATCAGGAACTGGATATGGCTGATCCCCCTCACTCCCAATTCCCCGATGCGGGAAGCAAATTGTTCCGAATCCATCTTTTTCCCTTCAATGGCCAATGCTATCAAATAACTGTCCGCTTTCAGATGGCGTTCGATACGTTCTCCTTCTTTGCGGAGAATTTGTTCCTTACAGACATCGCTTGGCCGGTCCGGTGTTTTTTCATCTTCCACTTCCCGTATTTCCAGCCTGCAGTACCTGGACAGCCTTTTTGCATATTCCGCAATCGCTTCCCTGTAGAATTTTTCCTTGATCTTACCCACACATATTATTGATATTTTCATATAATTTCATTTCCAAATACATTTATACAGCCTCTGAATCGTATTCAGAGGCTGTACATGATCCTTTTCCTTTATACATCCTTATCTTCACCGAAGATATCCGGATAGATTTCGTCAACAAAATTCTCCAGATAACCGGCCTCCAGATTCAGGAAATTATTGGCTATCATGCCTCGGATTTGTTCCGTCCGTTTAAAATAACGGGCTTCTTCCGCTTCCGGAAGATCGGGGATGGCAGAATCCACTCCCTGAGCCGTAATATTTTCATCACACCATCTTCGGAGTTCTTCCTTCAGAGCGGATTCTTCCTTTGCCTTCCCTTCGAACTTCCTTGATGATTTCAGGGAAAGGATCCCCATAACGATAAATAACAGGAAAAGCGCTCCCATTACCCCGCCGGTAAGATAACGCATGGTACCGGTAAAACGAATAGGCAGGATTTCCGCATAAATGCATATTAGAAGTATCATCCCCGCGATTCCTGCCACAAGAAGGGTATACGCCCCCGAACGGAAATTTTCCGCCTTCTGGGAAGCCGCTTCATAAACAGGGCCTGACGTGCTCTCTTTTTCCTGTTCTTCTTCCTCCCTATCCGAAAAGACTTCCGCCCCGGTTCCGTCCTCCTCTTCAGACGGGTAAGGCTCCTCCTGCGCGGACGATTCCTTCTGTGCTTTCAGGTTCTTCTCCTTTTGGAATACCTGAAGATAACGGGAAGCCCTGACTTTCTCCCCCGGAGCTATGAACAATTCATATAGATCCTCCGTTTCGTCAAAGCGTAATTCCCCGCTTTTTAATCCATTACAGGATAAGAAGGCAAGCAATTCCTCCATCTCCTCCCCGCTTCCGAAAATCAGGCCCTCTTTTTCCAGCTCTTCCAAAGAGTCTGTCAGTTCACAGCCGCAGTCCGCACAGATCCTCACGCCTTCCACATATTCATTCTTGCACTTGGGACACCAGGGCATAACGTTACCTCCTTGTCTCTTTCCTTTTACCGGTGTAACGGTTCCATACCTTTCCGGTTACTGCCGGCTTTCATAATCAAAGCAGGCTCTGTCACAGGTCATTTCCTTTACATAGGCACCAGCTTTTATATGATCCGGATGAACCTGGTAGGCATTCAGCGCCTCCACTGTTTCAAAACAGGAAATCAGGGCGATGTCTTTGTTACTGGAAGCCAGTCCATTAACGGAAACTTCCAGGCTAATTACTCCCTCTGCTTTTTCCTTAACAGCCTCCAGGCTTTCTTTGATTATCCTGCCCGCTTCCGCCTTCTGCTCGTCGGTCAGTTCCGCCTTGAAATTCCACATTACAATATGGTTAACCATAATCAGCTCCTTATTTGGATAAATATTCGTCGATTCCTTTCGCACCGGCTTTGCCTGCCCCCATTGCCAGGATCACTGTGGCGGCTCCGGTTACGGCGTCACCGCCGGCATAAACACCTTCTTTGGAGGTTTTGCCGAATTCTTCATCGGCTACGATACATTTCCACTTATTGGTCTCCAGCCCCTTGGTGGTGGAGGAAATAAGTGGATTAGGGGAGGTTCCCAGTGACATGATAACGGTATCACACTCAATGACATATTCGGAATCCGGGATTTCCACAGGACGTCTTCTTCCGGAAGCATCAGGCTCGCCAAGCTCCATCTTCACGCACTTCATTCCGCATACCCAATTGTTGTCATCTTCCAGGATCTCCACAGGGTTGGTAAGAAGGTCAAAAATAATTCCTTCCTCTTTGGCATGGTGTACTTCCTCCACACGGGCAGGAAGTTCTTCTTCGCTTCTTCTGTATACGATATGTACCTCAGCACCCAGGCGGAGTGCTGTCCTGGCAGCGTCCATAGCCACGTTGCCGCCGCCTACAACAGCAACCTTTCTGCCGTGCATGATAGGTGTTTCGGAATCCTCGCGGAAGGCCTTCATCAGATTGCTTCTTGTCAGATATTCGTTGGCAGAAAATACGCCGTTGGCATTTTCTCCGGGAATACCCATGAACTTCGGCAGTCCTGCGCCGGATCCAATAAATACTGCGGAAAAGCCTTCTTCGGTAAGAAGTTCATCAATCGTAACGGATTTGCCAACAATTACATTGGTTTCGATAGTAACACCCAGGGATTTTACATTCTCGATTTCCTTCTGCACCACATTTTCTTTGGGCAGACGGAATTCAGGGATACCATATACGAGAACGCCGCCCGGCTCGTGAAGCGCTTCAAAAATGGTAACCTCATATCCCATCTTTGCGAGATCGCCTGCGCAGGTAAGCCCTGCAGGGCCGGAGCCGATAACGGCAACCTTTTTCCCTTTTTTCTCCTTGGCCCCTTCCGGCTTACGATTGTTTTGAGCAGCCCAGTCCGCCACAAAACGCTCCAGCTTGCCGATGGAGACAGGCTCCCCTTTAATACCTCTGATACATTTTCCTTCACACTGGCTTTCCTGAGGACATACACGGCCGCATACCGCAGGAAGCGCAGAGGCTTCGCTGATCACCTGATAAGCCGCTTCAATGTCCCCTTCTTTTACTTTTTCAATAAATCCGGGAATGTTGATGGAAACCGGGCAGCCCTTGATACACTGGGCATTCTTGCAGTTAATACATCTGACGGCTTCTTCCATGGCCTCTTCTTTATTATATCCCAGACACACCTCTTCAAAGTTGGTTGCCCGTACCTTTGCATCCTGTTCCCTCACAGGCACTTTATTTAATACGTCCATAATTATCCTCCCTATTGTCAATCATCGGTAACTGTTCCGTAGCTTGAGTTACAATCGTCTTTCCCTTGCCCTTCCTGTGTCAGCCTGCGCAGTTACCGCAGCCGCCATGGTGCGTTGCCCCTTCTTTGGCCTTCAGGAAAGCCCTGCCCTCTTCTGTCTTATAGATCTGCTGACGTTTCATTGCTTCGTCGAAGTTCACTTTATGGCCGTCAAATTCAGGACCGTCCACACAGGCAAATTTCACTTCGCCGCCTACGGTCACACGGCAGGCGCCGCACATACCGGTTCCGTCCACCATAATGGGATTCAGGCTGACAACAGTGGGGATATTCAGGGATTCCGTCATTTTACAGGTAAATTTCATCATGATCATCGGTCCGATAGCAATGCAGACATCATAGGTCTTGCCTTCTTTTTGCACCAGATCCTGGATTGTCTGGGTTACCATTCCGCTTCTGCCGTAAGACCCGTCATCCGTGGTCACATATAGATTCCCCGCCACAGCCTTCATTTCCTCTTCCAGAATAAGCAGATCCTTTGTTTTTGCCCCAACAATAACATCTGCTGCTATACCATGCTCATGAAGCCATTTTACCTGAGGATATACGGGAGCCGTGCCGACGCCGCCTGCCACAAAGAGGATTTTCTTCCCGGACAGGGTTTCCATATCCTCTTCCACCAGTTCGGAAGGACGTCCCAAAGGACCCACCACATCGTGGAACGCATCTCCTGCCTTCAGGGAAGACATTTCAAGGGTGCCTGCTCCAACGATTTGGAACACAATGGTAATCGTTCCGGCCGCTCTGTCATAATCACAAATCGTAAGCGGTATCCGTTCGCTTTCCGCATCCTTCCTTACGATAACAAACTGTCCCGGTTCACAGGATTTTGCAACCCTCTTCGCTTCCACTACCATCAGAAAAATGTTCGTGGTCAGTTCTTTTGCCTGTAAAATCTGATACATTTTTTCCCTCCATCTGCATATGTTTTTCATTTATGCCTTTAAAATAGTTACTCCTCCGGATTGTTGGTTCCGGAATTTATATCTTGCAGCTTCAGTGTGCCCCAGGGGCCGGGATCCGTTCCCTGTCCCTCACTGCCTTCTGAATCCGGCAGCGCTTTCGAAGCATCTGCACGGGAGGCCTGGACACCTGATGCCGAAGTTTCTTTAACAGCCTGTACTGCTTTATAGCATTGTCCATCCATGATGCTTACCACATAGTCCGTGCCGGTGCCGGCACGGTTACCCGCATCATCTTCATAATATTCCCGGTAAAGGTAATAATCCACATCATCCACGGTTACCGCATATTTATAGCCGTATACATTGTGTCCCGTCCCTGTCTTAACGCTCCCGCCCATATTCTGGATAATCCCCGCATTCACGAGTTCAAACAGCAGCTTGTTCCGGGCCGCCTCAATGCTGAGCGACGCATGCAGGTTCAGCGAATACTTTACCCTGGTTTCCTCACCTGCCGCACCTGCTTCGCTGTAACAGATAAAGCGGAACGTATTTACTCCCACAGGCATGGAAAACGGGCCTGTATACTGTATGCTGTCCGCCGTCGGCAGCGTTCCGTCCGTGGTATAGTAAACGGTATAATCCTCCTGGGTTTCCACCGTTATAAGGGCAGGCCGGGTATATTCCCCCTCCTCCGGCGTAACCACCGGTGCCTCCGGTACTGTAACATCCACATAAAAATGCTCCTGCGCCTCTTCGCTCTCCACGCCATAGGCATTTATGAATACCGCGCGGATATCATATTTACCGGATTCCAGAAAAACGGGTGAGGAATATACCAGACTCTTTTCATCCGGTTCACTTCCGTCCATGGTATAGTAAATCGTTCCTTTGGTATTGGCAAGCATTTTCAGGGATAGCGTTTCGTTATAAACACCGCCCTTCAGGGAAAATTCCGGCGGTTTGGCAACATAGGCCGGATACTGGCTGACAATCTGTTCATTTCCGCAGGAAAGAAGCAGTTCATTAATGTAATCATAATCTTTTTGTTTCTCATATATGGATATCAGCCTTTTATAGGCCGCTTCATTGGAATTATCCATTTCGATAATGGTATAGCACAGGCTGATGGTGCCTTCTTCATCCCCTGCCGCGTAGGAACAGCCGGCCAGCCTTACAAGATAGTCCACATTATATGGATCAAGCTCCACAGCCCGTCTGGCGTAAGTACATGCCTTTACATATTCCTTTTTATTTATGTATTCCAGTGATTTGTTATACTGATAATCCGCACTGAAATGCCTGATACCCGCCACAGCGGCCCCTGCTGTTCCGAATACCAGCAGCAGCAGGATGATTATCGTAACGATTTTCCGGTGTATGGATAATGACAGAAAACGCATCTTCATACTCCGGCCTTTCTTTTTCAGGAAAGGCTCTGCCCCGGAATCCTCCGTGGAAATGCGTTCTTCCCCGGAATCCGCTGTTCCCGCCGCATAATCCTCCGCAGAGAATGTTTCCCCGGAAAAATTTTCAGTGGAAAAAGCTTCCATGTCCATATCCATTTCCGGTTCGAAATCCTGTACAATACGGATCTCTTCCCCGCAATGTTCACAAAACAGCATTCCTTCCTTAAGTTCATTTCCACATTTGGGACATTTCATATAATACCCTTCCTGTTACTTTCCCTGCAGCTTTACAGACTCCAGACAATTGTGCATCAGCATGGCAATTGTCATCGGGCCGACGCCGCCGGGTACCGGGGTGATGGCTCCCGCAACCCGGGATACATCATCAAAATCCACATCCCCGCAAAGTTTATTATTTTCATCTCTGTCCATACCCACATCAATTACTGCCGCTCCGGGTTTCACGTACTCCCCGGTTATCATTTTCGCCTTTCCCACAGCGACAATGAGAATATCAGCCCTCTTTGCCACCGCTTTTAAATCCTGTGTCCGGGAATGCGCTATTGTGACGGTTCCGTTTTCACGCAAGAGCAGGATTGCCATAGGCTTTCCTACGATATTGCTGCGGCCGATAACCACGCACTCCTTTCCGGCAATCTCAATATCCGAACGCTTCAGAAGCTCAATGATACCGGCCGGCGTGCAGGATACAAAACCGGGCTGCCCGATACACAGCGCCCCCACGCTCTGGGGATGAAAACCATCCACATCCTTCAGGGGTGAAATGGTACGGATTACCGCATCCTCATCCATATGGGCGGGAAGGGGAAGCTGTACGAGAATACCGTTTACATCCTCTCTGCCGTTTAATTCCCCCACCAGGGAAAGAAGCTCCTCCTGTGTGGTCTCTTCCGGCAGCTCATATGCGAGGGAACGGATGCCTGTATATTCACAGGCTTTCTTTTTGTTATTCACATATACGGTGGATGCCTGGTTATTTCCAACCTGTATCACTGCCAAGGTAACAGTGATTCCTTTTGCCTGCAATTCCTCCACCTGCTGCTTTACTTCATCCTTTATTGCTTTGGAAACAGCCTTACCATCTATAATTTTTGCCATAAACAAACGCCTCCTGCCTGTTAATCTCTTTCCGGTCTTATCTCAGAAAAGCCCGGTAATGCGCCCTTCCTCATTCACATCAATGGTAAATGCCGCAGGCGTTTTGGGAAGGCCGGGCATTGTCATCACCGCACCGGTAAGCACAACGACAAAACCGGCTCCGGCGGATACATAAGCTTCTCTCACGCTTATCTCAAAACCTTCCGGTCTGCCCAGCAAATCCGGATTATCGGATAGGGAATACTGGGTTTTTGCCATACACACAGGCAGACTGCCGAAGCCCAGCTCCGTCAGCTTCTTAAGCTGCTTTTCCGCCGCCGGGGTATAAACCACGCCGCCGGCCCCGTATATTTCCCGGGATACCGTGTTTATCTTGTCCTTCAGGCTCCGCTCATCCTCATACAATACATGGAAATGGCTCTCTTTCTTTTCCAGGGTTTCCAGAACCTTTTCCGCCAAAGCGATTCCGCCCTCCCCGCCTTTTTCCCAAACCTGGGAAATGGCGAACTCACAGCTGCGGTCCTCGCAGAACCTCTTAACATAAGCAATTTCTTTTTCCGTATCGGAGATAAAAGAATTTAAAGTCACTACGACGGGCACATCATATTTCTGGAGATTCTCAATATGCTTTTCCAGATTGACAATACCCCGTTCCAGCGCCTCCAGGTTTTCCGTACCCAGATCCGCCTTCGGTACGCCGCCGTTATATTTCAGCGCCCGGACCGTAGCGACAAGAACCACCGCGTCCGGTTTCAGGCCGGACATCCGGCATTTGATATCAAAAAATTTCTCGGCTCCCAGATCCGCTCCGAAGCCGGCCTCCGTGATTACATAATCCGCCATCTTCAAAGCCGCTTTGGTGGCTCTTACCGAATTGCACCCGTGCGCAATATTGGCAAACGGGCCTCCGTGTACGATGGCAGGGGTATGCTCCAGCGTCTGGATAAGGTTCGGTTTCAGGGCATCCTTCAGCAGGGCCGCCATGGAACCCACCGCACGGATATCTCCTGCCGTAACCGGCCTGCCGTCAAAGGTATAGGCAACCACCATACGGGAAAGCCGCTCCTTTAAGTCCTCCATATCCTCAGCCAGGCATAAAACTGCCATGATTTCCGTAGCCACAGTAATTACAAAATGATCTTCTCTCACGGTTCCGTCCATTTTGCTGCCCATACCGACAACAACATTCCGCAGGACCCTGTCGTTCATATCCAGACATCTTTTCCAGACCACCTGTCTGGTGTCAATCCCCAGCTCGTTCCCTTGTTGAATATGATTATCAAGAAGCGCGGCGCATAAATTGTTCGCCGAAGTGATCGCATGGAAATCCCCGGTAAAATGAAGGTTCAAATCTTCCATCGGCACCACCTGGGCATAACCGCCTCCCGCCGCCCCGCCTTTGATTCCGAAGCATGGCCCCAAAGACGGCTCACGAAGCGCAATAACCGCTTTTTTTCCCAGTCTGCCGAACGCCTCTCCCAGACCGACACTGGTAGTTGTCTTTCCTTCCCCTGCAGGAGTGGGATTAATTGCTGTTACCAGTACCAGCTTCCCGTCCGGGTTTTCACGGATGCTGCTGATATACTCATCGGAAATCTTGGCTTTATACTTTCCGTAAAGCTCCAGATCCTCTTCCTTTATCCCCAGCTTTTCCGCCACCCGTACAATAGGCTCCATAACCGCTTCCTGTGCAATTTCAATATCCGTCTTCATTTGTTTCCTCCTAAACTTAAAGAGATTCCTCTATGTATTGTTCGAACTGCTCCGGACTCATCAATACCTTTCTGGGTTTGGTGCCTTCCTCTTCTCCCACAACGCCGGCTTCAGCCAGCTGATCCATAATACGGGCCGCACGGTTGAAACCGATCTTGAACACTCTCTGCAGCATACCGATAGAAGCCTTGTCTTTATCGATAATAAACTTTCCGGCCTCTTCGAAATAAGCATCCCTTTCCGGTCCGCCTCCTCCGGAAGCGCCGTTCATGCCTCCTCCCCCGGATTCCATGGTTTTAACCTTTTCCACGATCTGATCATCATACACGTTCCCGATCACCTGATTCTTGAGGAAGTCGACCACGTCGGAAACTTCACCGTCCGATACAAATGCGCCCTGAATACGCGCCGGCTTGGAATAGCCCTGGGGATAAAAAAGCATATCCCCTTTTCCCAAAAGTTTCTCCGCACCGTTCATATCCAATATGGTTCTGGAATCCACGCCGCTCGATACGGCGAATGCCACACGGCTGGGCATATTTGCCTTAATCAGGCCGGTAATGACATCCACGGAAGGCCTTTGCGTCGCAATGATAAGATGAATACCCGCCGCTCTGGCAAGCTGGGCCAGACGGCAGATGGATTCTTCCACTTCTCCCGGCGACACCATCATCAAATCTGCAAGCTCATCCACGATAATGACGATCTGGGGCAGCTTATCCGGCGCGGACATATCACCCTTTGCGCGCATGTCCTCCGCCTTTTTATTATAGCCCTTTAAATCCCTGACATTGAGATCGGCAAATTTCTGGTAACGGTCCGTCATTTCCGCAACACCCCAGTGCAGTGCGGCGGAGGCCTGTTTGGGATCCGTTACCACGGGGATCAGCAGATGGGGAATCCCGTTATAAACACTCAGCTCCACCACCTTGGGATCCACAAGGATAAGCTTTACCTCATCCGGTCTGGCTTTATATAAAATACTCATAATCAATGTATTGATACAGACGGATTTACCGGAACCGGTGGATCCGGCAATCAGCATATGCGGCATTTTCGCTATATCGGAAACAACCACCTTTCCTCCGATATCCTTACCCACCGCAAAAGACAGCCTGGAAGGGAAATCGCGGAATTCTTTGCTTTCCATCAATTCCCGGAGAGATACCATTGTATTTTCTTTATTTGGCACTTCAATACCGATAGCCGCCTTTCCCGGAATAGGGGCCTCAATCCGGATATCCGTAGCGGCCAGATTCAGCTTAATGTCATCGGACAGCCCCAGTATCTTGCTCACCTTGACACCCTGCTCCGGCTGCAGCTCATACCGGGTAACCGAAGGCCCCTGGCTGATATCCGTAATCGTCACTTTTACACCGAAAGTAGCGAGCGTCTGCTGCAGCTTGGCCGCCGTATTCTTCAATTCCTTTACGCCGTCCCCCGCATTTTTGCCGCCCGGCTTCTGAAGAAGGGTGATGGGCGGAAAATGATATGGCCTTTCTTTTTTAGGCACTTCTGCATGCGCCGCCTCTTTACGAATTTCATCCATAGCAGCCTGTCCTGCCGTTTTTGCCGTATCATAAGGGCCGGGGCCTTTACCGCCGGGCAGGCGGTGCCCTTCCTCAGGCAGACTGGCTTTGGGACGTTCTCTCACAGGCGAAGGCGCCATATCTTTTGGCAGCTGTTCCTGGTGATAGGTCCCCTCCATCTCCTCCCATGGAAGATCTTCCTTCCCTGCGCTATCCCGGGCAGAGGGTTCTTCCCTGTCCGGAAGAGGCATATCGAATACCGTACTGCGTATCTCTCCCGAGGGCCTTGCCACAATATGTACCGGAGACACCTCCTTCATATCGCTGAACACATCGGAATTCCGATAGGCCTGCGCAAGGGGATCCTGCTCCCGGACCGCGTCCGGCGCACTGCTTTCCCCGGTATCTTCCCCGGCATGTTTTATTTCCATTTCTTCCGACGTCACCTGGGATGCGGTATGTATCTGAATCCGGTCGAAATCGATCACATTATCCATATTGGGAGCCACTTTGACAACTTCCCTGGAAGGCTTTGCTTCCATCCTTTCCGCCGCCAAATCCTCCACCGTAATCTCATGAATATCATTTCTGACGCGTTCCGTATAGTTCCGCTTTGCTTCCCTGGAAGGCTTTGCTTCCATTCCGCCGTCCTGCCCTGAGAGCGCCGTATCTATCATGACACCGGAAACACGCTTGTCCATCCGAAGGATTTTCTCCGCGTCCTTTCTGGCTTCCTCTTCTTCTCGGAGCCGTTCTTCCTCTTCTCTTCTGGCTTCCAGTTCTTCCTTCCGTCTCTGCGCCCTTTCCCTGCGTACCCTTGTCTCCTCACGGGCCGATTCATAAACCCTGCGGCTGCCGGTCTTAACGCCGCTGACAAAAGATTTTTCTGTTATGATAACCAGACAGATAATGGCAAGGACGATGACAAGAAGCACCGCACCCACCATTCCTAAAAAGTGATTCATCAGATAGGCTATGGAACCTGCCAATACTCCGCCGCCTGCCTTCGACTCCGCACTCACTGTATATAATACTTCCACGGAATATTTAGTCATGGAAGGGACCTGTCCGCCTATCAGTTCCAGCACCACGCCAATAAGAAGAATCAAAAGTACGGCCGCCGCAATTTTAAAGGCGGCGAACATATTTCCCTTATTGGAGATGCCGAAAGCAATGCCAAGAAATATCAGAACAGGAACCACATACGCCATCATTCCGAAAATGCCGAACAGCACATGGCTGACGGCATTTCCCACCGGACCGATAATGCCGAAATTACATAAAAAGAGCAGAATACTTAACGCAAATACACCAATCAGAATAATCTCATTGGTGATTGCGCTTTCTTCTTCTGTTCGTATTGTCTGCTGACTTCTGCTCTTTGTATTTGTCTTATTGTTCTTGTTCTTATTATTGGAACTGCTTCTCGTTCTGGAAGAAGATGAAGTATTCTTTTTACCCGCGCCTGACCTGCTTCCTGAAGTTGATGCCATTTTAAACCGCCTCCAAAATCTGTAAAACCACAGACTAAATCTAAATTAGTATACCACGAAATAGTTCCCTTGTCATCCTTAAATATTTCAGCCCTTAGCCAGCTCATGAAGCTTGGCGATGGCCTCACTGATACCTCCGACCGCATTAATAAGGCCTGCATTGACCGCTTCCTCTCCCACCAGGATCGTTCCCAGATCCTTGGTGAGCACTCCGGTTTCCATCATCAGCTCTTCCATACGCTTTCTCGTCATATCACAGTGGGAGCATACAAAACCGGTTATCCGGTCCTGAATCTGCTTAAAGTAGTCAAAGGTCTGCGGGGCGCCAATAACCGTGCCGCTCATCCGTACCGGATGTATCACCATGGTTCCTGAAGGAACGATAAAGGAATAATCCGCGCTGACCGCTATGGGAACACCAATGGAATGTCCGCCGCCCAATACAAGGGATACCGTGGGTTTGCTCAGAGAGGCGATCATTTCCGCTATGGCAAGCCCCGCTTCCACATCGCCTCCCATCGTATTCAGAAGTACTAGAAGTCCTTCTATCTGGCTGCTGTCCTCAATGGCTGCCAGCTGGGGAAGGATGTGCTCATATTTGGTTGTTTTGGAAGAGCTTCCCAGATTGTCATGGCCTTCTATCTCCCCTATTATGGTTATCATATGGATGGCTTTTTCATTTTCGCCGTGCCGTTCCAGGGTGAGCTGGCCGGTCTGTTCAATCCTTTCATCTCTCTGCTGCTCTTCATCTGCTTTTTTGCTGCTCATAATATCTGCTCCTGTCCTTTGTTTTTTTGTATTGTCTGCAAATGGAACAGATTTTATACCGGAACCGCTTCCCTACCGCATCCGTCTGCGGCTGAAAAAACCGGCAGGAATCACTTCCTGCCGGATCGTTGTATTCCGGTTCCCGCCGGCTAAAGCAGATCAAAATCATCGGCTTCCTCCAGATTTTCTATGTCATAGCGCATATCCGCCGCATCCGGTTCAAAAGCATAATCCATTTCTTTGGGGATATGCTTTTTAGGTCCCGGCAGGGGATTCGGAATCGGCTCTCCCGGCAGCGGAAAAGATACGTTTTCCTGAGCCGCCTCCTCCCGGAGCAAATCCGGAGCATTCCGTTTTGACCTGCCTTTTTGTTTTTTCTTTTTCTCTCTGTCAAAGCAGCACATACTATGAACTCCCATTCCGGCAAACACCCCCCAGTAAAGAAGGGTTATTGTCTGTTTTTCCATTGTGGTCCCAAACAGCAGGTCGCTTACCAGCAGAAAGACAAAGGGCACGATCCAGATAATACCCAGATTCCCTTTCTGTTCAAAAAAACCGAATACGTAGAAGAAAGCAAAAAACAAAAGCGGCAGAAAATAAAAAAGCGCTTCCTGGTTGGCAAAACTCCCCCATCCTATGGACTGGGAAACCATATTTCTTAAAATCCACTCCCGGATGATCGCCGCCGGTTCTCCTCCGAACAGAAAAAGCTGAAGCCCTGATGCCGCACAGAAGCCGCATATCCCTGCTATCAAATAAACCGCCGCCTCCCGGACTGCCGTTCCCTTTTGTGACGTCCTGCGTTCCAGATACAGGATGCCCAGAAAACCGAGTAAAAAAACGCTGAGGAAAAAATAATCCAGAAAGGAAGCTATTCCGGCCGCTGCCCCCGTCAGGAAAATCAGAAGGCCGGAGGAAGCGGACTTCTTTCCGCTTTTTTTCAGCTTCTGAAGCAGTACCCCTGTCAGAAGCAGAAGAAGTGACAAAAACAGCATCCGCAGGCTTTCCGGAGTCGCCGCCAGACAATATTCCACATAGACCGGCAATAATGCGGCCGCCGTTACAGCCGCTGCCGCAACAATCCTGCCGGCAATCATGCGGACTGCGGGGTATAACAGGGCAATGGCGGCCAGCTGCAGGCCAATCTGCAGAAGGATACAGGTATTTTCCCAGACACCAAGCCAGGCGAACAATCTGGTGAGCAAAAACAGAAAAATGGCCTGGAAGGTAAGTCCCTTCAGTCCATCCCGGCTGCCGGCGGCGGCCGCCGCGCTATCATAGAGCGTCCGGTCACCGAACAGCTCCGCCCCGCCGGCGGACGCCATCCATAACCGTAAAGCCAGAGCGGCGGCAAGCGCCAGAATAAGGAATAGACATTCCCAAAGCTGCACATGCCGCATTTCCGCCTTTTCCCGATTCTTTTTTTCCGCCAGCATCCGTATCGGAACATAAACCAAAAGAATGAGAAGAAAAGCACAGCCTGCCGTACCCAGGAAATAAAACAGCCAGCCCAGTCCCAGCATGGAGCAGACAAGGGAGGTCTGTACGGTAAAATAAATACAGATAACAAGGCCGTATATCATCCACAATATATAATTAAATCTGTATCTGCTATACTTCATTGTCCCCCTGTCCGTTCCGCCTTATTTAGGCCTCGCTGTCAGATAGCGGCCAGCGCCTGCTCCAAGTCCGCTATGATGTCGTCGGCATTTTCAATCCCCACGGAAAAACGGATGAGATCCGGATTGACACCGGCTTCCTTCAGCTGCTCGTCATTCATCTGCCTGTGGGTATGGCTGGCGGGATGGAGCACGCAGGTCCTTGCATCCGCCACATGGGTCACGATAGCCGCAAGCTCCAGCTTATCCATCATCACTTCAGCGGCGCTTCTTCCGCCCTTAAGGCCAAAGGAAATCACACCGCAGGTACCGTTCGGCATAATTTTCTGTGCCAGCTCATAGTATTTGCTGCTCTTTAAGCCCGGATAATTTACCCAGGCGACCTTTTCATGGTTTTCCAGATAACATGCCACCTTCAAGGCGTTCTCACAATGTCTGGGCATCCTCAAATGAAGGGTTTCCAGTCCGACATTCAGCAGAAAAGCATTCTGAGGGGACTGGATGGAGCCAAGATCGCGCATCAGCTGCACCGTCGCTTTGGTGATATAAGCCTTCTTCCCGAACCGTTCCGTATATATCACGCCGTGATAGGAGTCATCCGGCTGACATAAACCGGGGAACTTATCCGGATACAGGCTCCAGTCGAAATTACCGGAATCCACAATAGCGCCGCCCACGCACATTGCATGGCCATCCATATACTTCGTGGTGGAATGGGTTACAATGTCGGCTCCCCACACAAAGGGGTTGCAGTTGATGGGGGTGGCAAAGGTATTGTCAACAATAAGGGGAACCTGGTGGGAATGGGCCGTCTTTGCAAATTTCTCGATATCCAGTACCACAAGGGCCGGATTGGCAATAGTCTCCGCCAGCACGCATTTGGTATTTTCCCGGAAGGCTTTGCAAAGGGTATCGTAATCCGAATCCGGATCCACTATGGTACAGGAAATCCCCATTTTTTTCATGGTTACCGCGATGAGGTTAAAAGTCCCCCCGTATACTGTGGAAGAAAGAACCACATGGTCTCCCGCCTCACAGATATTAAATACGGCATAGTAATTTGCCGCCTGCCCGGAGGACGTGAGCATGGCCGCAACCCCGCCCTCCAGTTCGCAGATTTTCTGGGCCACGCAGTCGTTGGTGGGATTCTGAAGCCTGGTGTAGAAATAGCCGTCTTCTTCCAGATCAAACAGCCTTCCCATTTGTTCGGAGGTTTCATACTTATAAGTGGTACTCTGATAAATAGGAAGAACGCGGGGTTCTCCGTTGCCGGGCTTCCAGCCGGACTGGATGCATATGGTCTCTTTGGTATAAGGTTTTTTCATTTGTCCGCTCCCTTTGGGAATTACTCATCCCAGTTATGATATACCGCCTGTACGTCGTCATCGTCATCCAGCAGATCCAGCGTACGGTTCAGGTTTTTAACGGCTGTTTCATCAGTAAGTTCCACATAATTCTGGGGAATCATGGTCACTTCTGCGCTTGCCAGTGCAATACCCGCTTCCTCCAGGGCCTTCTGCACGGTTTCCAAATCATCCGGTGCCGTGAGGATTTCAAAGCTGTCTTCTTCCTCCGCAAAATCTTCGGCGCCCGCGTCAAGTGCCGTCATCATCAAATCATCGGCTTCCATATCGCACTCTTCTTTATCGATGATAATCTGGCCTCTTTTGTCAAACATGAAGGACACACAGCCGGGAGTCCCAATGCTTCCGTTTCCCTTGGTAAAGGCACTTCTTACATTGGCGGCAGTACGGTTTTTATTATCGGTAAGCGCATCCACTATAATGGCGATTCCGTTAGGGCCGTAGCCTTCATAGGTTACATATTCGTAATTCACATTTCCCATATCACCGGCTGCTTTTTTTATTCCGCGGTCGATGGTATCGTTAGGCATATTGTTGGACTTTGCTTTGGCAATTACCTGGGCCAGCTTAAAATTATTGGAAGGATCCGGGCCGCCTTCTTTTACTGCAACTGCGATTTCCCTGCCAAGTATGGTAAAGATTTTCCCTTTTGCCGCATCGTTTCTTTCTTTTTTGTGTTTGATATTTGCAAATTTTGAATGTCCTGACATCTTTCTCTTTCTCCTTTTATTTCTTTTGTCCGTAACTGTCTCATTTCCTGCAGCCACAAGCAAAAATCTGTTTTTTCTGCTTCAGGGTGTCAGCCGGCCTTTTCCTGGCCCTGGGAACGTTTTTCTTCCTCCCTGCCGGATGCCTGCCTGCTGTTTTCTTCCATGGCTTCTTCCGGAAGCTTTTTGACCAGAACGGTTTTAATCATCTTATTTTCAACGGAAAGCACCCGGAATTCGTAACCGTCGATCCGGATATCAAATTTTTCATCCGGTTCCGGGATGTGTTCCAGCTTGGCGATTATAAATCCGTTCAGGGTCTCAAATTCGCTCTCATCAAAGGATATGTCGAACCGTTCCTCCAGATCCTCGAGAGGCGTTTTGCCCTCAATAATGTATTCGTCCTTACACTTTTCACGGATATAGGACTCATCCACATCATATTCATCCAGAATATTGCCTACTATTTCTTCCAGTATATCCTCCATTGCTATCATACCCGCGGTCTGGCCGTATTCATCCAGCACGATAACCATCTGGCACTTGGTGGACTGCATGGTCTTGAAAAGCGCATCCACCTTCCGGGTCTCCGGTATGAACCTGGCTTCACGCAGCAGCCCCGGTATATCCCTGATTTTCATTTCGGGATCGATCTGCGACTGCCTGCGCAGGGCATCCTTCATATGCAGGATACCGATAATGTGATCGATATTTTCTTCATATACAGGATATCTGCTGTTACGCCCGTTAAGCATGAACGCCACCGCATCCCTGAAGGTGCTCTCGCAGTCTATTGCCACAATATTCGTACGGTTGGTCATAATATCCTCCGCACGCTTATCCCCGAATTCAAAAATGTTGGTTATCATTTCCGCTTCACTGGCCTGTATTACTCCCTGCTCATGCCCTTCATTCACCATGGATATAATCTCTTCTTCTGTCACATCCATGCTGTCCTCATCCGGATGCATGCCGAACAGTCTCAGGATTCCATGGGCGGTTACGGCAAAAAGCCCCGTGAGGGGGACAAAAACCGTCATAACAGCAGAAACCGGCCTGACCATAAGGTACGCCCATTTTTCCGGTGACCGGGAAGCCATCTTTTTAGGTATGAGTATGCCGAATACCAGCAATATGTAAAGCAGAAGAATAACGGTCAGAAGCAGGGAGGATACGGTAATCACCCACCCTGCGAAGGGCGAAAGGCCGCCTTCCCTGCCGGCAAGGGCCTGCAGCATCCTGCGCACATGCACACTCCATGCACGAAGGTAAACGCCTCCCATGCAAAGATTCAGGAAGGTAACCACAAGCTGGACCGTGTTCACATACCGGTTCGGTTTTCCCAGCAGCCTGCTTAAAAGAAGGGATTTTTTATCCCCATCCTCAATCGCTTTTCTTTCTACTTCTTTTTCATTCAGTCCGTGGATCGCAGCGCCAAAGCCATAACAAAAAGCTTCTATGAGCAAAAGCGCCAAAAATAAAGGTATACTGGCAGTAGGCCCACCATCGTCCATTCTATCAACTCCTTTTTCAAGGCGGTGCACACACTGACGCGCGTACACCGCCTTACTCTCCTTAATATATCATCTCGGTAAAAAAACGTCAAGAAACCACGCTTAGCTTATGTATTTAATTCCAGGCTGACCTTCAGCGCCTGGTTTACCCTCGCCATAGTGGGATCATCCAGATGACAGACTCTGTCCTTCAGCCTCTGTTTGTCGATTGTGCGCAGCTGCTCCAGTAAAATGACGGAATCTTTGACAATATCGTACTGTCCCGCCCGAAGCTCGATGTGGGTGGGAAGTTTTGCCTTGTTCATTTTCGAGGTTATTGCCGCACAAATTACTGTGGGGCTGTGTTTGTTTCCCACATCGTTCTGTATAATCAACACCGGCCGGATCCCTCCCTGCTCCGATCCGATCACCGGTCTTAAATCAGCGTAATAAATATCTCCGCGTCTCATTCCTGACTCTCCTTCTTCTTTCCTGATGGCAGCTTCTGATTTCGCCGCCTTGCAATATTATTGCCTTTTTTTCGGAAGGTATTCAGGTCAGATGATTTTCAGCGGAAATCCCGGAAGGAATCTTTGCTGTATACGGCTTTGCCATCCCTTCTATAAATTCTCGGGACCCTCTTATTCAGACAGCAGGCAAGTTCATAGTTGAAACGGCCGGAAAGCTCCCCCAGATCCTCCATGGTTATGCTTTCTTCCCCGTCAGAGCCGATAAGTGTCACTTCATCCCCCTGGGCTGCTTCCGGTATCCCGGTCACATCCACCATAAACTGATCCATGCAGACCCGGCCCAGGATCGGCGCTTTTTTTCCATGAATCAGCACATGGCCTTTATTGGAAAGGCTTCGGGGATAACCGTCCCCATAGCCTACAGGTATGGTAGCCACCTGCATGGGTTCCTTCGCAACAAAGGTTCCCCCATAGCTGACCGCCATACCGGCCTCCAGCTCTTTTATGTATACAATACGGCTTTTCAGGGACAGGACCGGGTGAAGGGAAACGATATCCTTTTTCACCTCACAGGAGGGCCACAGGCCGTACAGGGTAATTCCCGCCCGCACCACATCCAGGTTTGCTTCCTTCAGTTCCACGATTCCCGCACTGTTGGAGCAATGCCTGACAGGGATCCGGATTCCCAGCCGCTCCTCAATCTGTCCGGCAAAAGCAAGAAAGGTTTCCAGCTGCTTTCTCGCTGAAGCTTTATCCGCTTCATCCGCTTTGGCAAAATGAGTGAAAAGGCCCTCGATTTCTATTCCCGGCGTTTCTACACATTTCCTGACAAAGGCAAGGCCGCTCTCGTCCGGCCGGATACCGATACGGCTCATGCCCGTATCCACCTTAATATGTATTTTAACAGGCCGCCCGCAGGCGGTGCCGGCTTTCCCCAATTCTTCCAGCATATCTTCCCGGAATACGGCGGGGCGGATTTCCTCCCGGGCCATCTTTTCATAGCAATACGGAAAGGTATAGCCCAGGACCAGAACCGGTTTGCGGATTCCGCTCCCTCTGAGAATCAGGGCTTCTTCCACGGTAGCCACCGCAAAACCGTGAAGGAAAGGCATATCTTCTATCTCATGGGCGATGGGAACCGCACCATGGCCGTAGCCATCGGTTTTGACCACCGCTATGATTTTCGTTTCCTCCCTGATATTTTCTTTCATGTGAACCATATTATACTTCACCGCATCCAAATCTACGGCTGCCCAAACCCGGTCATAGTTTTTCATAATGTATGCTCCCATCTGTGCACAAATCCTTTTCCGCATTCCGCTGAGGCATGAGCCTATCCAGCTCCTCAATCAAGGCTCCCGCCGTCACGCTGTATTCGCTTTTCTTATGTGCAGCCCTGTCTCCGGCGCTGCCATGGAGAAAGACGCCGGTACAAGCTGCCCGGAAGGCATCCATGCCCTGGGCAGTCAGCCCGGCAAGGATTCCTGTCAGCACATCGCCGCTGCCGGCTGTCGCCATACCGCTGTTCCCGGTCATATTCAGATACATTTCCCCGTCCGGGCCGCCCACCAATGTCCGGGCTCCCTTGCAGATCATGGCGGCATGCAGTTTTTTTGCCCATTCCCTGGTCAGCGGTATGGCTTCTTTTTGAATTTCCGGGATTTTCTTCCCGGCAAGACGGCCGAATTCCCCCAGATGGGGTGTGAGGATCAGGGTTCTCCTTTGTTCCGGATCCTGCTGCATGGCCGTAAGCTTTTCGAGCAGCCTCTCCTGTTCCGCCAACAGGTTCAGGGCATCCGCATCCACCACCAGCGATCCCCTGGCATGCTCCACCGCCATTTCCAGAAGTCTGCGAGCGGCATCACTCTTACCCAGCCCAGGCCCGACAGCGGTTACGTCCGCCCAGGAAAAAACATCCAGCAGTTCCTTTTCAAAGGCTTCCGACCATTGGCCATAGGCGGTTATCATAGCCTCCGGCACCGCACTCTGCAAAATACCCCGGTTTCCTTCTTCCGTAACCACCCGGACCATCCCCGCTCCCGTATGCAGGATCGCCGATGCGGATAATTGACAGGCCCCGGCCATTCCCCTGCTGCCGGCAAGCAGTGCAACCTTTCCAAAGGTCCCTTTGTTTCCGTCCTCCGGGCGGGGAGGCAGCCAGGCGGCTTCCTCCTTCCCGCAGGTAAAAATCCGGGGCGGGGTTCCCAAAAAACTCTCTTCCGTAATGCCGATATCGGCACATACCACCCGCCCGGCATACCGGGTCCCCGGATACAAAACAAGTCCCAGCTTCCGGTACGCAAATGTCACGGTGACATCCGCCTGCACAGCGCACCCCATAACCTCCCCCGTATCGGCATGAATGCCGGAAGGGATATCCACGGAAAGCACATAGGCATTCCGGCTGTTGATAAAATCCACCGCTTCCGCGTATACGCCTTCCACCGGTTTTGTCAGGCCGATTCCGAAAAGAGCGTCTATGATTATATCATATTCCCCTTCCGGAAGTTTGCGCATGACCTTCTGTCCATAACGCGACAGGACAGACAGCTGGGCTTTGGTTTCTTCCGTACAGCGCTCCTTATTGCCGGGCAGGCAGAAATCTACCGGGAACCCGGCCTGATGCAGAAGCCGTCCTATTGCCAGGCCGTCCCCGCCGTTGTTTCCGGTTCCCGCCACTACCAGCGTCCTTCTCCCGGCAGGACCATGCCCAAAAGGGCGCATCGCTTCCTGCAGCTGCTTATCCCTGTCGAGCAGCTCCCGGGCACACGCCAGGGCCGCCCGTTCCATTAATACCATGGAAGGCATCCCAAAATGCTTAATCGTATTCCCGTCACACCGTTTCATTTCTTCTGCTGTTACCAGATATTCCATTTCTGTTTTCCTTTCAGGCCGGACATGCGGTTTTTCATGCAAAAATGCGTCCGGAGTGAAATACTCTGACGCATTTTACAGACCCTTTACCGCCTGTCCTCCGGACGCTCTTCCCCGTTTATTTCCTGCTCATTTTCATACTGGTTAATCATATAGGACAGCTTGATCAGACTGTCGGATAGATGTACGTTCTCAACCTGCACGCTGGCCGGCACATCCAAATCCACATGGGCAAAGTTCCATATAGCCTTGATCCCCATACCTACCAGCTTTTCCGCAGCCGCGGCTGCGCCTTCCTTGGGGATGGTGAGAACGGCAATATCGATATTGTTTTCTTTGACAAATTCCTGCATTTCTTCCATCGGCCGGACCTTCATCCCGCGTATCATCCTGCCCTGCAGCTTTTCATTGATATCAAAAACGCCTGTAAAAATAAAGCCCCTGCGTTCGAAATTCATATAATTTGCCAGGGCCTGTCCCAGGTTGCCTGCTCCGATTATAATCAGGTGATGTTTTTTGTCCAGCCCGAGTATTTTACCGATTTCCGAGTACAGATACTCTACATTGTAGCCATACCCCTGTTGTCCGAAGCCGCCGAAATTATTAAAGTCCTGCCGGATCTGTGACGCGGTCACATGCATAAGCCTGCTCAGCTCCTGGGAGGAAATCCTCTCCACACCGCTGTCCTTCAATTCGCCGAGGTACCTGAAATATCTGGGAAGACGTGCTATTACTGCCTGAGAAATTTCTTTATCCAATTCATTACGCCTCCATTATTAAAATTCAATTACTATCCTGTTTTATTATAATCATATGTTAAAAAAATGTCAATGAATTAGTTCGGTTTGAATTGACAGTGCGTTCGTTCAACGGTAAACTTGTAACTGTTCCGGTTCTCCTGAACAAGTACTATGCAAGAATAACAATATAAAGAGGTGTTCCCATGATACTATCCTGTCAGAATATAAATAAAGCGTTTCATGAAAAGCAGGTTTTTAAAAACTGCTCCTTTCATATAGAGGATCACGAGAAAGCCGCAATCGTAGGAATCAACGGTGCCGGCAAAACCACCCTGCTGCGGATCCTTGTAGGCGAACTGGATCCGGACAGCGGACAGGTTATCTTCGGAAAGGACCGCTCCTACGGCTACCTTGCACAGAATGCCGAATCAAACAGCGAAAATACCATATATGACGAGCTGCTGGAGGTGAAAAGGGACGTCATCCGGCTGGAGGAAAAAATCCGAAGCTGTGAGCTGGAAATGAAGCATGTCCAGGGGGAGGCCCTCACAGCCCTTATGGAACAGTATGCCCTCTACACGCATCAGTTTGAACAGGCGGACGGCTATAGCTATAAAAGCGAAATCACCGGTGTCCTCAAGGGACTTGGTTTTACGGAGGAAGAATTTACCAAAAAGGCCTCCACGCTTTCCGGAGGGCAGAAAACCCGGGTTGCCCTGGGCAAGCTTCTGCTGCGCAAGCCGGATCTCATCATTCTGGATGAACCTACCAACCATCTGGATATGTCTTCCATCGCGTGGCTGGAAACCTACCTGCTGAATTATAAGGGCGCAGTACTTATCGTTTCCCACGACCGGTATTTTCTGGATAAAATAGCCAATAAAATTATTGAAATAGACAGCACGGAGGTCTCCGTCTTTCATGGGAATTACTCCGACTATGCGGTAAAAAAAGAACAGCTGCGTGCGGCCAGATGGAATGCCTATATGAACCAGCAGCAGGAAATCAGGCATCAGGAGGCGGTTATCGAAAAGCTGCGTTCCTTTAACCGGGAAAAGTCCATCCGCCGGGCGGAAAGCCGGGAAAAAATGCTCCAGAAAATCGATGTCCTGGAGAAGCCTTCCGAAACGAGGGCGGACATGCGCATGGAACTCACGCCCCAGATTATAAGCGGTAATGATTGTTTGCAGGTGGAAGGACTGGCAAAAGCCTTCGGGCCGGAAAAATTGTTTGACAATCTGTTCTTTTCCCTGAAACGCGGGGAGCACGTGGCAATCATCGGTGACAACGGCACCGGAAAAACCACCCTGCTAAAGATTATCAACGGCCTCGTGGAACAGGATGCGGGGGAAATCAAGCTGGGTTCCAAGGTACACATCGGATATTATGATCAGGAGCACCATGTACTTCATCCGGATAAAACCTTATTTGAAGAAATATCGGATGCGTATCCCACTCTCACCAACACGGAAATCCGGAATGTTCTGGCCGCCTTCCTCTTTACCGGGGACGATGTATTCAAACAGATCAAAATGCTTTCGGGCGGAGAACGGGGCCGTGTATCCCTTGCCAAACTGATGTTGTCGGAGGCTAATTTCCTCATCCTGGACGAACCTACCAACCATCTGGATATCATGAGCAAAGAAATCCTGGAGGATGCTATAAACAGCTACAGCGGCACCGTGCTGTATGTCTCCCATGACCGTTATTTTATCAACCGCACCGCTTCCCGGATTCTGGAACTGGAGAACGGTGCCTTTACCGGATATCTGGGCAACTATGATTATTATCTGGAAAAGAAAGCGGAAACCACCCTTTCCTCCCCGGAAACCGGCGGAACCCTCCCTTCCCGGAATGCTACGCTTCCATGGAGCGCTTCCAATGCCACGCCCGGGATAAATGAAGGGGCCATCCGTTCCGGCGGCGAATCCAGTCTGAAACAGGACTGGCAGTCCCAAAAAGAAGCCCTGGCCGCACAGCGCAAAAAGGAAAATGCCCTGAAACGCTGCGAGGCAGAAATCGAACGGCTGGAAAAACGCAGTGCGGAGATTGATGAAGAAATGACCCGCCCTGACGTCTGCACCAACGTAGCAAGGCTGCAGGAATTAACCAAAGAAAAAGAAGGGCTGGAAGAAGCTCTCCTGCTTCAAATGGAAGAATGGGAAGGCCTGTCGGATTAACCGGCAGGCTTTTTGCCCGGACCATCTGAACGGTTACGGAAATACCGGCCCCAAAGCCTTCAGCGTTTTCTGATATTGAAATTATAGTCCAGTAAAATCCAGTTTGCACGGAACAGCTGCATAATCTGCCAATAACCCATTCCCCTCAGCCCATAGCTCTTTATCAAATCAAATTTGGCCTGAAGGCTGCGCACATCCTCAAACCATACCTCATGCTCGGTTCCATATATATTATAACGGAACCAGGGAGACATCGCAGTCTCATCAAATTGGATATCCGCTCCGTTTTCTATGGCGATCTGCACAGCTTCCACATTCCCTATGGTTAAGGCCCTGCTCTCCCCCCTTACAAAAGGAAGCGTCCAGTCATACCCGTAATTGGGAATGCCCAAATCGATTTTTTGGGGCGGTATTTTGGTAATGGCATATTCCACCACTTCTCTCACCTTATTCAGCGGGGCCACTGCCATTGCAGGCCCATATGTATATCCCCATTCATATGTCATGAGCAGTACACTGTCTGCCGCCTCCCCCAGCCCCTCATAGTCCTTTCCCTCATAGAGCAGCCCCGTCTGTGTGTCGGAGGTTTTCGGAGCCAGGGCTACGGATACCGGATATCCCAGCTTATTTACCTCCGAGCGCACCTGTGCCACAAAAGAGGTGAAACTGTCCCTGTCTTGTGCCAGGATAAATTCAAAATCTATATCCACTCCCTGGAAGCCCTTCTCTTCTATGGTATACAGCAATTCCCGGATCAGGGTACTGCGTACCTCCCAATTATTCACAAGAACGGAAATCAAATAGTTATTAAACTGTCCGTCCGGGCCAAAGGGGGTCAGAGTCAGCACCGGGGCCGTTCCCGCTTCCAGAGCCGCCTGAATCATAGGCCCATCGTCCAGCGCCGGCGGGATTAAATATCCTTCGGCGGTAAAACCATAGGAGAAAACAGAGAGGGAAGTCAGATAAGGCAGCGTCTGTTCCAGCACATAATTCCCGATAAACGGATAAGCATAACCGTTGACATAGGCGTCATAGGACGCCGCCGGAGCATCGTCAATCCCGGTAATGAGAAGGGCCTGCCCGATGGCAAGCCGGTAGGGATAAGGAATTTGGTTATCATAAATGAGTCCGTAAATGTCCGCCCGGTAAGCCGCTGCTATGGAAGCCAGGGTATCCCCCTGTTTTACTACATATATCTGCATATAAAGGACCTGAACCTTTTTTATGTAGTTTATGCAGCGTCTGCTTTATTCTTTCCGGTTTCCTTCCGTATTTGCTTCGGAGCGGAATGAAAAGATTTGGGATTATGCGGCTTTGCGCATCGGAGTCAAAAAAAAACGGAAGGTATGACCGTTACTGCCATACCTTCCGCTGAAATAACTGTTCTCAGTTTTTTTCCGGTTTCTTCTCGATGAATATTTTCCTGGTAATAAAATTATAGACCATAACCACTGCTGTAGCCACAATTTTAACCAGCATATACGAACGCTCCATATACTGATCCAGCCATGAGGTTCCGCCCCACATGATCAGCTGGTTGATTCCCAGGCCGATTATGCTCAGGATAAGGAAAATAAGAAACTGCTTTGCCTTATTAGCCTCTTTGTCCGCCTCAAATACCATGGTAATACTCAGGATATAATTAACAATTACCGAAACGGAGAAAGAAATCCCGCTGGAAATAACGGATGGGATACCGCACAGCTCCGTTAAAGCGACCATTATCCCGTAATCAATAAAAAAGCAGAGGAATCCAACTACGCCGAATTTTACTATCTGTTGTATCAGTTTTTTCATTTTTTCTTATGCCCCTTACTTAGTGTTCTAAAGTACCAGTACGTAATACTGTAACACCTTTTTTGTAAGGAATCAAGCGGTTGTTTCATCTTGCTGCCGTTTTTACTGGCTTCGTTTCCATAAAAACGGGTTACAGAATGGCTTCCAGCTGCTTGCGGATTGCGGCTATAAAATCCTGGCTGTTCAGAACTGTCACATCCTTCCGCGTCGCTATCTGAGCGAGGTCTTTGGTCATCACCCCATTTTCGATGGTGGCAAGGGTCGCTTTCTCCAGCTTATCCGCAAATACCTCAAGTGCGGGAATGGTATCCAGTTCACCACGTTTTCTTAAGGCTCCAGTCCATGCGAAAATAGTAGCCACAGGGTTTGTTGATGTTTCTTCCCCTTTCAGGTATTTATAATAATGTCTCTGGACGGTTCCGTGAGCCGCTTCATATTCGTAGATTCCATCCGGGGAAACCAGAACGGAAGTCATCATAGCCAGGGAACCAAAAGCGGAGGAAACCATATCGCTCATTACATCCCCGTCATAATTCTTACATGCCCATATAAATCCGCCTTTTGCCTTCATAATACGGGCAACTATATCATCGATCAGACTATAGAAATATTCCAGTCCGAGTTCTTCAAATTTTTCTTTGTATTCCTTTTCATAGACTTCCTGGAAAATATCCTTGAAGGTATGATCATACTTTTTGGAAATTGTATCTTTTGTACCGAACCACAAATCCTGTTTTGTGCTTACCGCATATTGGAAACATGCACGGGCAAAGCTGGTGATGGAAGCTTTTGTATTATGTACACCCTGAATAATGCCGGCATCCTTAAAATCATGGATAGTCTCTCTGGTAATGCTGCCGTCTTTCCCGGTGAATACAAGCTCCGCTTTTCCGGCGCCCTCTATTTTCATTTCCACATTTTTATACACGTCACCGTAAGCATGACGGGCAATGGTTATGGGCTTTTCCCAGTTTCTGACGCAGGGTTCTATCCCCTTTACCACAATCGGCGCACGGAATACCGTACCATCCAGAATGGAACGTATCGTTCCGTTGGGGCTTTTCCACATTTCCTTCAGGTGATACTCGCTCATACGGGCCCCGTTGGGGGTGATGGTGGCACACTTTACGGCAACACCGTATTTTTTAGTGGCTTCCGCAGAATCGACGGTAACCTGATCGTTGGTTTCGTTTCTGTGTTCCAGGCCCAGATCGTAATATTCTGTTTTCAGATCCACAAAAGGAAGCAGAAGCTCCTCTTTGATCATCTTCCACAGGATGCGGGTCATTTCGTCGCCGTCCATCTCCACTAAAGGGGTGTTCATCGCAATTTTATTCATTATTTACGTCTCCTGTTCCGCCCGGGAACTGTCCCCGGACTCATTTTCTTCATAGGCTTCGTAAAGTCCGCTTTTCACCATATTCTGGTAAGCTTTGCGGATATGGGCATTCGCAAGCTGTTCGGCCAGATCTGCATCCCGCAGTCTGATTGCCTCCATAATCTGGCGGTGTTCCGCATTGGACTGTACGCCCCTGGCATCATCCGACAATGTTTTTTTCCTGACACGCAATACATATTCATGGAATTCCCGCAGGACATGCTCCAGCATTTTGCTGTTGGATGCTTCGTAAAGAATATCATGGAAACGGTTGTCCAGCTCCGCCAGCTGTTCTGCATGGCCTTTGCCGGCATGGAATTCGGAAAGGTAAATGTTCTCTTCCATCTCTTCCATCTGTTCCCTGCTGATATTTTCCGTTGCCCATCTGGCACACAGGCCTTCAAGAAGGGAACGGATGGCGTAGATATCCTTCACGTCCTTCACTGTAATGCCGGTGACATAGGCTCCTTTGTTGGGTATGATCTGCAGAAGCCCTTCCAGTTCCAGCTGGCGGAAGGCCTCTCTCACCGGCGTACGGCTTACGCCCATTTCTTCGCCGATTGCCGCTTCCCGCAATTCCACGTTTTCTTTGTATTTTCCGCTCAGGATATCCTCCCGGAGTTTGTGAAACACACGGCCTCTGAGGGAATATTTATCCGTGACTTCACTTTTTACGTCTCTCTCGCCCATATTTTACCTGTCCAGCTTTCCTGCTGCGCTTTTCTGGCCGCCGTTCAGGCTTATGCCGAGTTTTCCGCAGGCGTCATCTATTACTTTAATCAGCTCTTCATCCGTCAGTACGGTCACACGTCCGCCGGCATATTCTTCGTCCACCCAGTCCTTTACTTCATGCACCAGTTCTGAGGTCTTGCTTACCTGCTCCTCTTCCCTGAGACGGTAATAGGTGTTGATCCAGTGGGCGATGCCCGCAAGTCCGGATGTATTGGATACCGCACAGATAACAGGCCTGTTTAAAAACTTCTCCGTATCAAATATATTATAAATCTCTTCATTTTTCAAGAGGCCATCTGCATGGATGCCCGCTCTTGTCACATTAAAGTTCTTTCCCACAAAGGGTGTCCTTTCCGGGATGTGGTAGCCGATTTCTGTTTCATAGTACTCGGCAATCTCCGTGATAACCGTGGTATCCATGCCGTTTAAGTCTCCCTTAAGCTGGGCGTATTCGAATACCATTGCCTCCAGGGGCGTGTTTCCGGTACGTTCGCCGATACCAAACAGGGAGGCGTTGACACCGGAACAGCCATACAGCCAGGCTGTGGTGGAATTGGCAACCGCTTTATAAAAATCGTTATGGCCGTGCCACTCAATCAGGGAATGGGGGACTCCGGCATGGGTATGGATGGCATAAATGATACCGGGCACACTCCTGGGAATAACCGCTCCCGGATAATTTACTCCATATCCCATGGTATCGCAGGCACGGATTTTAATCGGGATCCGGTATTCTTCCATAAGCTTCATCAGTTCCAGGCAGAAGGGAACCACATAACCGTAAATATCCGCCCTCGTAATGTCTTCCAAATGGCATCTGGGGCTGATCCCTTCCTCCAGGCAATCCCGGATAACGCTGAGATAGTGCTCCATAGCCTGCCGTCTTGTCATTTTCAGTTTCATGAATATATGATAGTCAGAACAGCTAACCAGGATTCCCGTCTCCTTCATGCCGATTTCCTTCACCAGCTTGAAATCTTCTTTACTGGCACGGATCCAGCTGGTTACTTCGGGGAACTGGTATCCCCTTTCCATACATTTATATACGGCGTCCCTGTCTTTTTTGCTGTACAGGAAAAATTCACAGGCACGTATCATGCCATTGGGGCCGCCCAGCCTGTGCATATAATCGTAGATGTCCACGATCTGTTCCGTGGTATAAGGAGCGCGTGACTGCTGGCCGTCACGGAAGGTGGTATCGGTAATCCAGATATCCTTCGGCATATTGTGGGGTACGATCCTGTCATTAAAGGGAATCTTCGGAATTTCCGAATAAGGAAACATATTTCTGAAAACATTGGGTTTCTTGACATCGTCCAGTATGTACATATGTTCTTCTATTTCCAGAAGATTGTTCTTATCGTTCATGGTTACCGGACGGTTTGAAAAAGTTTCATTCCTATTCATGATGCCTCTCCATTCTTTGGCCCTAAGAAGAACCGCCTGCAGGCGTATGATCCCCTTTCGGATACCTGTTTATAGTTTATCCTTTAATCCATGTATAATTGTATACAATTATACTTTGTGTGTCAATCATTAATTTCAAAAAAACTGTGGTAATAGATCAGAAATGTCTGCGCATTTACTGCGCAGTACGTGAGGAAGTGGTACAAGAGTGCATAAACGCAAGTACCGCTGACGATTTTAAATGGATTTATGCATGTTGCTGGTCACGGAGTAACCAGCAACATGCTTTTCTAAAGTTAACTATCCCGCTGCTTCATATCGGTTTCAACGCAGTGCCCGTGACACATTCAGCATACCCCAGCCCTGTTTGCTCCAGGCCTCTCCCAAATCGGAGGCGGACCACAAAATCCGGCGTTTCAGTTGTTCGTTGGAATATTCCGGATACTTCTGAAGGCATAAGGCTGCCGCCCCCGCCACCAGCGGCGTAGACATGGAAGTGCCGTTTTTTACGATATAGGCATCCCGGCAGCCTCTCACGGTCTGCCGGAAGCCTGCGGAACAGGACATGATGTCCGTCCCCGGTGCTACAATATCCGGTTTTTTCAGTTCCGCGCAGGTGGGGCCTCTGCCGGAGTAGGATTCACAGGAATTCTGTCTTCCGTGGAAGGAATTGCCGTCATGACAGCCTACCGTCACCACTTTCCTGCTGGCGCCAAGAGGGGAAATACTGCCGGCAGCAGGCCCTTTGTTGCCAGCTGCCACTACTACAAAAATACCGGCATCCCATACCTTTTCCAGGCAGGACACCAGGTACTGCATCATCCTTGCATGATCGGTTTCTCCCTTGGAACGCTTTGCTTCCATGGAACGCTTTGCTTCTATGGAACGTTCCGCTTCCATACTCACTGAAATGTTTAATATCTTTATTTGATAAAGCTCCCGGTTATCCAGAATCCATTGAATCCCGGCAGCCATATTGGAAATGGTGCCATCGCCTTTTTCATCAAGGACTTTCCCAGACAGAATCCGGCATCCGGGTGCAACTCCGGCGTACAGGCCGCCTGAGCAGGCTCCGTTTCCGCACAGGCATCCGGCCACATGGGTCCCATGTCCGCAGTCGTCATAGGGCATACGGCTGGTTCCTACAAAATCTCGGAAGCCGATTACCCTGTCGGCAAAATCGGGATGCATGGCGATGCCTGTGTCCAGGATTGCAACGGTGACGCCGGAGCCGGTGTAGGGGGATACCTCTTCTTCTTCCGCATGTATCAGTTTTCTAACCCGGTCCATTGCTTTGTGTGTTTCTTTCTTTTTCTATTAAAGTATGTTTGGGGCGGGGCTGTCTCTG